>Ga0315336_1000071_pt1 | contig 527662 bp, 486 predicted proteins | sample ASW5metaG_FD_204512 | JGI IMG/M metagenome (GOLD analysis project Ga0315336, IMG submission 204512) | Ammonia-oxidizing marine archaeal communities from Monterey Bay, California, United States - ASW #5 | ecosystem: Environmental > Aquatic > Marine > Intertidal zone | place: USA: California...
AAGGCCAGATCTCCGGCCTGTCGAACAGCGACCGTACCTTCACCGATCCGGTTAACGGCCTCGTCGTTCGTGACCGTTCCGACTGGCTGGCTTCGGTCACCGGTCGCCTCGGCTACACCTGGGGTCCCGGCCTGATCTACGCCAAGGGCGGTGTCGCGTTCCGTGACGACAACGGCCTTGCCGCGAACTTCGCTGGCGTGACCAACCGTGAATCGACCGGCTACACCGTCGGCGGCGGTCTCGAGTACATGTTCGCCCCCGCCTGGTCGGCGAAGGTCGAGTACCAGTACTACAACTTCGACACCACCACCTCGCTCTTTGCTGATCCGGCTGTGACCGCCCTCAGCTACAAGGACGACCTCCACACTGTGAAGGTTGGCGTCAACTATCGCTTCAACTGGGGTGGCCCGGTTGCCGCGCGGTACTGAGCTTCGCAGACCTGACTAACTTTTCCTGAACTCTCAGGAACGCGGAAAGGCCGGCTCTTGAGCCGGCCTTTTTGTATATTGATCCCATCCCTATATCTCCGGCGTCCCGCTCAGGGAGCAAACGGTTGATGGATCGCGAACAAGACTGGAAATCCGGTTGCGTTCTTACTATGTTCTGCGGACAGGAATCTGATCGACAATAAGAAACCGGCGAACGGTCATCGCGTTTTCCGGGGACAGCGCTCTTTTTGTACACAACGCGCCACCGGAACCCCCTTATGGACGAAGTCATCAAGGCAAGCCGTAAAACGACCGCTGGATCGAGTATGCGGGCGATCACGATTCGCGGCGCCCGCGAGCACAATCTCAAGAACGTCGATCTCGAGATTCCGCGCGACAAGCTGGTGGTGTTCACCGGCCTGTCCGGCTCAGGCAAATCCTCCCTCGCCTTCGACACCATCTACGCGGAAGGCCAGCGCCGCTACGTCGAATCGCTGTCGGCCTATGCTCGCCAATTTCTGGAAATGATGCAGAAGCCAGATGTCGATCAGATCGACGGGCTGTCGCCGGCCATTTCCATCGAGCAGAAGACAACATCGAAGAATCCGCGATCAACGGTCGGAACAGTCACCGAGATCTACGACTACATGCGTCTGTTGTGGGCGCGCGTCGGCATTCCATATTCGCCGGCAACGGGACTTCCCATCGAAAGCCAGATCGTTTCCCAAATGGTCGATCGGGTTCTGACGTTACCCGAAGACACCCGCCTCTATCTGCTCGCGCCCGTGGTGCGAGGCCGCAAGGGCGAATACAAAAAAGAACTCGCTGACTATCTCAAGAAGGGCTTCCAGCGGGTCAAGATCGACGGAAAATTCTATGAGCTGGCCGATGCGCCTGTTCTCGACAAGAAATTCCCCCACGACATCGACGTTGTGGTGGATCGCATTGTTGTGCGGCCAGACATCTCGCAACGCCTCGCCGAATCGTTCGAGACCGCGTTGAAACTCGCCGAGGGACTGGCCGTCGTCGAGTTCGCCGACGCACCTGCAAGCGAACCGGCTGCGGAGAAGAAAGCGGAAAAAAAGACCGCCAAGATCCACGATAAGAGCGGGCCCGAGCGGATTCTATTCTCTGAAAAATTCGCCTGTCCGGTTTCCGGCTTCACGATCCCTGAAGTCGAGCCGAGGCTGTTCTCGTTCAATAACCCTTACGGTGCCTGCCCGAAGTGCGGCGGCCTCGGTGTCGAACAGCATATCGACGCCGAACTTGTGATTCCCGACAAGGAAGCGACCCTGCGCAAGGGCGCGATCGCACCATGGGCTAAGTCCTCTTCACCTTACTACGTGCAGACGCTGCAAGCGCTGGGCAAGTTCTACAAGTTTACCCTCGACACAAAATGGAAAGACTTGCCGAAGAAGACCAGGGACGCGATCCTGTTCGGCTCCGGTGATGACGAGATCAAGTTCTCCTACGAGGACGGGGTGCGCTCTTACGACACCAAAAAGCCATTCGAGGGTGTGGTCACCAACATCGAACGCCGCTTTCGCGAGACCGAAAGCGAGTGGGCGCGCGAGGAGCTTGGGAAGTATTTCAGCGATGTTCCCTGCGAATCTTGCCACGGTTATCGACTGAAACCGGAAGCCTTGTGCGTCAAAATCGGCGGCAAGCATATCGGCGAAATCTCCGAGCTCTCTGTCATGCGCGCCGGTGAGTGGTTCGAGACCGTTCCCAAGAAACTAAACAAGCAGCAGAACGAAATCGCGGCGCGAATCCTGAAGGAAATCCGCGAGCGTTTATCCTTCCTGCTCGACGTCGGCCTGAATTATCTCACACTTGCGCGCGCATCCGGCACTCTGTCCGGTGGCGAAAGCCAGCGTATCCGCCTTGCATCGCAGATCGGCTCCGGCCTGACCGGCGTCTTGTATGTGCTGGACGAGCCTTCGATCGGCCTGCATCAGCGCGATAACGCCCGGCTGCTCGAAACCCTGCGGCGGCTTCGCGATCTCGGCAACACCGTCATTGTCGTCGAACATGACGAGGACGCCATCGAGACGGCAGACTATGTCGTGGACGTCGGCCCCGGTGCCGGCGTGAATGGCGGAAATATTGTCGCCCAGGGCACGCCGCAGGAGGTGAAAAACAACCCGAGTTCCATGACCGGAAAGTATCTGACCGGCGAAATGTTTGTGCCGATACCCGAGCGGCGTCCGCCGAACCATCGCCGCACCATCAAGGTCATCAACGCGCGCGGCAACAACCTCAAGAATGTATCCGCCGAGATCCCACTCGGATTGTTTACCTGCGTCACCGGTGTTTCGGGCGGCGGCAAATCCACTTTGCTGATCGATACGCTGTACAAGGCGATCGCGCGCAAGCTCAACAATGCCTCCGAGGGCCCTGCTCCACATGACCGCATCGAAGGTCTGGAGCATATCGACAAGATCATCGACATCGACCAGTCACCCATCGGCCGCACACCGCGATCGAACCCGGCGACCTACACCGGCGCGTTCACGCCGATCCGCGAATGGTTCGCCGGCCTGCCGGAATCGAAAGCACGCGGCTATGAGCCGGGCCGTTTCTCGTTCAACGTGAAAGGTGGTCGCTGCGAGGCCTGTCAGGGCGATGGCCTGATCAAGATCGAAATGCACTTTCTGCCGGACGTCTACGTCACCTGCGACACATGCAAGGGCAAGCGCTACAACCGCGAGACACTGGACGTTCTGTTCAAAGGCAAGTCCATCGCCGATGTGCTCGACATGACCGTCGACGAAGCAGCCGACTTCTTCAAAGCGGTGCCCCGCGTCCGGGAGACCTTCAGGACCCTGCAGCGCGTCGGCCTCGGCTACATCCATGTCGGCCAGCAGGCGACAACGCTCTCCGGCGGCGAAGCCCAGCGCGTCAAGCTCGCCAAGGAGCTAAGCAAGCGCGCGACCGGCCGCACGCTCTACATTCTGGATGAGCCGACCACAGGTTTGCACTTCCACGACGTCGCCAAGCTGCTCGAGGTGCTTCACGAACTGGTTGCTCAGGGCAACAGCGTCGTGGTCATCGAACACAATCTCGAAGTCATCAAGACGGCGGACTGGGTGATCGATCTTGGCCCTGAAGGCGGCGATGGCGGCGGCGAGATCGTCGCCTGGGGACCGCCTGAAGATATCGCCAAGGCGCCGCGCAGCTATACCGGCAAGTTCCTCGCACCGGTCCTGAAGAAAGGCCGCGCCGGGAAAATCCGTGATGCCGAAGAAGCGGCGGAGTAAGCGCGGGACCTTCGTACGCAAAGCGCCTTAGTTCGAGCGGGGTGACTATCTCACCCCGCTCCCTTTACAGCGCTGGCATGTGAGAACCTTGTCGCCTTTTTTTACCAATCCCTTGCCTTCGCAGTTTTTGCACTTCTGCTTCTTCTTGATGTTGGGGCCTTTTTCGTTCGCCATTTTTCCCGCCAAGGTATGCCGCACCACGCACAACTGCGTTACGTTACCCAATAGCGCGCAATCCTGTCATCGCGCGACCTAAATCGTTGATGCCATCTTCTCGACCCAACCGCCTACAAGCGACCCGACAAAATCAAGCCGAGAGCTCCAACACGACCGGGTTCGCCCAGACCCTATCTCACAGCCATTACGTGCTCGCCCCGCCCCCTTTGGCTACGAGGCGGCACCGGACGAAAGACTCTATTGCCCGTGCTTGGCAAGTTCGTCGTCACTCAAGTCCCAATCCTGCCAAAGTTTCAGAACCCCCAGCAGGATCACGACGCCGCCGAGGCCGGTGTGCCAAAGTCTCAGTGTACCCCCTGCGGAATAGCCGAAGATTTGCGGTGACACGATCAGCCAGAAGCCAAGCGCGATCTCCCACATCTCTTCCCAACGCCGAAGCGCGATGTATTCCAGTTGAGCCAAACCAAAGACAAGAATACCGACACACATCGCATTCAGGATAACCATTCCCGATTCTACGTGGGCACCGAGACCGAAGTTCGCCTGTCCCGTCATCCAAGGCGACAGCGCGATCAGCACGCCGAACAGCATGCCGAACCAGTCTTCCCAAGATCTATGTATGTTCAAAAACCGTTCGACTGACATTGAACACCTCCATCAACGAAGGCATACGACGGCGGCCTGACCGAAGTGACGTTCCGACTGCCAAACGACCGGATTTTGGTCGCCTCACGGTATGTCTCAAAAAACGTATGAATCCCCGTGACCTTTACAAGGCCCCCGGAACGGGTTTTTGTTGGTTTCGGAGGCACTTGCCGCCTGAAGTGGCCGTACTGATCCGAACCCAGCGTCCAACATTCTGGAAATCGTGCAATGACCGCATCCGTTCAAAACAATCCGGCCCGTGAACGTTACGAACTGGAGATCGAAGGCCATCTGGCTGCGGCCTATTACCAACTTTCCGACGGGATCATTACTTTTATTCATACCGAGGTCCCCAAAGAGCTCGAGGGCAAGGGCATCGGATCAAAACTGATAAAAGGCGCCCTCGATCAGGTCCGCGTTGCCGGCTTAAAGGTTGTCCCTCAGTGTCCGTTCGTGAAAGCTTACATCGGGAAACACGCTGAATATGCCGACCTGTTGAAATAAATCCGCATCACTCATCAGCCGTAAACACAAGCACATGGTTCTCTTCATGGTTCGCAACAACACCGCGCTTAACCGCTACGAACTTGACGTGGACGGCGCAACCGCGTTCGCCGAATATCGCCTTTTACCTGGAAAAGTCATCATTACCCACACCGAAACGCCGCGCGCCCTGCGCGGTCGCGGCATCGCCTCGAGACTGGTGCAGGGAGCACTGGAACAGATCCGGGCCGATGGAATGAGAGTTGTCGCGGGCTGCGGGTTTGTGGTCGACTATCTCGACAAGCACCCGGAATTCGCGGACGTGACGGCGTGAGCTTCATCTTCATCGTTGAAAGCCCGTCGCCGGCGGCTTTCGTATCGCAGCCGGACATCGACGCAGTTCAGAACTAAACAATCTTGATGGACATATCCGGCAAGCCATCGAGCTTGCACAGTATGACATCGCCCTTCACCACCGGTCCGACATTCTCCGGCGTGCCTGAATAGATGATATCTCCGGCCTTCAGTTCGCAGGATTCGGATAACTTCGAAATCTGCTCGGCCACACTCCATATCATCTTACTAAGATCGGAGTTTTGCTTCACCGTTCCGTTGACCGCGAGCGAAATCGCTCCCTTTGTAAAATGCCCGGTCTTGGTGATCGGATGAATCGGTCCCAAGACCGCCGAATGATCGAAACTCTTGCCAATCTCCCACGGCTTTTTCTGATCTCCCATCGCGCGCTGTAAATCACGGCGAGTCATGTCGAGGCCGAGCGCATAGCCGTAGACGCAGTCCAGCGCCTTTTCTGGAGAGATGTTCGCGCCGCCTGATTTCAGCGCAGCAACCAGTTCGACTTCGTAATGATAGTTTTTTGTCAGCGGTGGATATTGATGATCCGCGACCGTGCCGATCGCGACGTTCTGGATGGCATCCGTTGGCTTTTGGAAGAAAAATGGCGGCTCGCGAGTCGGATCCGACCCCATCTCGCGCGCATGCGCAGCGTAATTGCGGCCGATACAATAGATGCGGCGAACCGGAAACACCTCCGTGATGCCGACAATGGGGATCGTAGCCTGTCCGACAGGGAATATAGCCTTTACTCCGACCTGTGCGTCGGCGACGTCTGCCAGAGCCGCGGTGCCGGCCAATGCAGCCGCGCCGCCGGCCAAAATGTTTCTGCGATTGAGTTCAGTCATGGCCATTCCCCCAACTTTAAATCCGCGCCGATTGTTTCAATCGCAACGGCTGACGATTGTTCCGGTGTGGTATTTTGTATGCCGGTATCAACGAATTGAACAGGACATTGCGCGTGTGCGCTGCAATGAAAAAGGCCCGCCTGACTAGGCGGGCCTTCGGAAATCAGTCCGGCATTCAAGTCGGCCTTAAGGTCAATTCTTCAGGTCGTCCGGAAGCTTGCCGCCATTGGCAGCAAGCTTGGTCATGACCTGCTTGTGCAGCCAAATGTTCATTTTCGCGGAATCGCTGGTATCGCCCTCATACTTCAGTTCCTTCGCCAATTCCTTGCGGGCCGAAAGACTTGAATCGATGTCGAGCGCTTTCATCAGGTCCACGATCGATGTACGCCATTCAAGCTTCTCGCCCTTTGCGGCAACGGCCTTGTCAAGAATTGGCGCAACATCGACCATCGGCACGCCGGCAGCGCCACCCGCAGCCGATCCAGCACCGCCGGCAGGCTCAGCAGCTTCGGCTTTAGTGCCGAAGATCGCGCCCATAATTTTCCCAAAAATGCTCATCTGTAAAACTCCCGATAGCCCGTCGGTTGACTGTGAATGATTAGCGCTTCGTCTGTTCGTCCGGCAGCACCGCGCCGGTCGTCGCGTACCAGTGTAGACGCCCGGTTAATGCTTGCCAATGCAGCACATCAACATTTGCGCTGGGGCGATTTGAGTCAAAAGCGCCAAAAAGACGCCACAATGACTTGAGTGTGGCGACACCACTTTGTCACACAGCGCCCGGCGTTCGCACTTTTACGGAGCTTTTGCTGCATCTGCTCGCTCTTCCATCGCAAGCGATCGTGATGTTTTTCGCAGATGCCCTTTCAGACGATCATGATAGTCTTGTGAATTGCACGGTGCCCCCATGAACAATCGCAGCGTCGCAAGCGCTGTGGGACAAGGAGACAGTCACCATGAGCAATCCGCTTTCCAGCAACATCAAAACGTTTCCGATCGCGACCGAACCTTCGAAGTATACCGTTCAAAAGATTCACATGGTGGATTTGCGGGATGCTCTTCATCTGGGGTGGGAAGATTTCAAAGCAGTTCCTACGCATGCGATTCTTCTCGCGCTGATTTATCCCGCCCTCGGCCTCATTCTGGCTCGCACCGTCCTCGGCTATTCGATACTGCCGCTACTGTTTCCGTTAGCCGCGGGTTTTGCATTGCTCGGCCCCTTCGCCGCGCTTGGATTTTATGATCTCAGCCGGCGACGTGAACAGGGTGAAGCACCGACCGCGTCGCATGCCCTCGGCGTGCTGCGCTCACCGTCAATTGGCGCCATGGTCACCTTCGGCGTGCTTCTCCTTGTTCTGTTCCTTGTCTGGCTCGCAGCCGCGCAATCCATCTACAGCGCGACGTTTGGTTACGCGCCGGCAGCCAGCTTTCCTGATTTCTTCCATCGCGTGATGACAACGCCGGAAGGCCACAGGCTGATCGTGATGGGATGCGGCGCAGGTTTCCTGTTCGCTCTTATTGCGCTTTGCGTCAGTGTGGTCTCTTTCCCGTTGATGCTCGACCGTCATGCCGGGGCGATGGATGCGATGCTGACCTCGGTACGCGCAGTCACACAAAATCCAGTCCCGATGGCCGCATGGGGCCTGATCGTTGCGGCATTGCTGATTGCTGGAACCATACCGTTCTTCCTCGGCCTTACTGTGATCATCCCGGTGCTCGGTCACGCGACCTGGCATCTCTATCGAAAGGTGATCAAGCCCGTTGCCACGTCGTATGAGCCGCCGCCCCCACACAAGGCACGACGCTATGCGGCGGATTTTCCGGTCAACCTGTTCACGTGGGGTCGCCGGGACAGATAACCCCCGGCGCACCCGGCTTCGATGAAGCCGCTGCGGCCTCGGCCTAACGGATGGCGATGCTTCGCCGCCTCGCTCAATCGATGAACTCGCGACAGCAGCGCGGAACGTTTGATCGCGAGGGCAGGAGAGAAGTTCGCGACGGTCTATGTTTGCGAAGTGGAGGACTTCTGGTTGGCGGCTTGCGCCGAACCCTGGCCGCTTGCGAAGGAGAGCGGGTTCTATATCGACGACACCGCCCTCCTTCGCTCACAGATCAATGCCGATGCGCGGGCGCCCCACCACTCGCGCCTATGGCGTTGACATTGAAGCTGACGTCGAGCTTGCCAGCTTTTTCAAACATCAATGTCGCCTTCAGCGTGTCGCCTTGCTTGAACGGCTGCTTGATGTCCATGAACATCATGTGAAAACCGCCTGGCTTCAGCTCGACCGTTTCTCCGGGTTTGATGGTCAGCCCGTCCGCCAGCGGCCGCATCTTCATCACGCCGCCGGTCATCGACATTTCATGAATTTCCACGCGATCCGCACCGGCTGTTGCCGCCCCGATCAGCCGATCGGGTGACTTGCCGTTGTTGGTAATCTTGAGATAACCGCCAGCGATCTTGGCTCCGCCCGGCGTGGCACGCGTCCACGGCGATGCCACAACCAGATCGCCAACCTTGAACGTGTCACTCCCGCTTTGCGCTGCCGCCCCCATCTGGGCGTGATCCATCTTGCTATGGTCCATCTGAGCCTGCGCAACAGTCGTTGTATCGGCAACAATCCTCAGCGTGGGAGCAGGCGACTTCAGGCTATGTGAATTCTGCCCGTCTTCCGCGATCTGGTCCCAGCGAACCTCGCCCTTGGCGCATTGCTGGACCGTCGGAAACGCGATTGCTTGCCCCGGACGGAAGTCTCCGGCGAGGAAACTCGTGAACATGAACTCGTCATAGTTGTCGTCCGACAACGAACCGCCCGACCATGCGACCTCCTTCGGTCCTTCAGTCACGGTTTTGCCGTGGCTCTGATAGGACTTGGCGTAGGTGCCGCGAGTGATACTGAGGGTCCATCCCGCCTTGGGCATCGGCTTGACGCCAATGACACCCTCCGGGATTTGAATCCGGATGGTTTGGGTGGCCGCTCCGTCGCAGCCGTGCGGGACCTGAAATACCGCCTTGTAATAAGTGCCGGTGCGCGCCTCGCCTGTTGCAAGTGTGACATGGGCAAACGCTGCTGATTGCGAGATGGCGAATGCAGATGCTGCCAGGCCAGCGCCGGCCAGCAGCCGCAGGGGACTGCGGAAGTTGATGGACATGTTTGTTCCTCGACTGATGCTGAAAGATAATTCCGAAACGAACGTCTTGGGTTGTCTCAGGTCAGCATCGGAGGAGCCCGGGCGAGGAAGACCGGCTCCCGTAAAATGGCGATCAGGGCCGTTTCGCGTGAAACAGCGGGAGGCGCGTAGAGCGTGGGGGACGCCTGCGAAATCCCTTTGTCCGGCGGTGGCGCCGTCGTGTGGTTCATCAGGCACGCGCTGAGACAATCGTGATGGGGCCCATGCTCGCGGGGGCCGCGCTCTGTTTCGCCGTCGCTCTGCAGCTTTGCGCCGTAACAGATGGCGCCGAGCCCCCCTGTTCCACCCGCAATCGCCAGCGTGCCGCCCCAAGTCAGAAGCAGACCCTGGATCACCAGAACCTGCGACAGCACGATGGTCAAAAGAAGCTGGCGAACTGGAGACCGATGAAGCATCTGGCGGCTATGCCACGCCAGCGATGGAACGTCCACAGGTCGGAAAACACCCCGATGCATGCCTGCAAGACCAGCCCAGGCATTATAAAATGAACTATCGTTCGCTTCTAAATCAAACACTAGGCACTATATTGATCGGGGAATTTAACCAGACAATAAAGCATAGCTCAACGAGTGCCCTACCTAATTACTCCTGATCGAGCTTTTATCGAAATTTGTGTCTGGGTTGCGTCAAACCAATGAAACAACGATCGAAATTCTGAACGCGAAACAACATTGGCCAAAAGCGAATAGCCCCGTTTATCGAATTTTTGGTGAAAGATTAATCACTTCTTACTCGCGATATGCATTTTTCACCTAGCTGCATCGCAACATTCGCGGTGTTGCAACGCAGAATCGTCGCCTATATTCAGTTCCAGCGATGACGCTACTCCAAGGGCTGAATCGGGATTACGAAGGAGACTAACCATGCTGCTCTCATTTATCCGCGCTATCCAGGCGTTCCGCGACTATCAGCGCAATGTTGCTGAGTTGTCCCAGTTGAGCGATCGGGAACTGGCCGATATCGGGCTTGACCGCTCCGACATCCAGCGGGTCGCAGCCGGCGCTTACAACGGTTAATCCCGTTGCGAAAACTGACTGACGAACGATTGCGCCCGCCCCGTGCGGGCGTTGTCGTATCTGGCGTTCTGTGAGGCGCACCATCCGCACCGAAACGTTGCATCGAAGCGTTGCCGGCTCTAGTTGTGAGCCATGACAATCCAGAAAAATGATAACGCGGCGGCGATTCACGTCATCGGCGGTGGACTGGCTGGTTCCGAAGCAGCGTGGCAGATCGCGAACGCCGGTGTCAGTGTTGTGCTGCACGAGATGCGTCCGGTCAGGACGACCGATGCGCATCGCACCGACAGCCTTGCTGAACTCGTGTGCTCCAACTCATTCCGTTCGGACGATGCAGCGAACAACGCCGTCGGCCTGCTGCATGCGGAACTGCGCAAGCTGAACTCCCTGATCATGCGCAGCGCCGATGCCAATCAGGTGCCCGCCGGCGGCGCGCTTGCGGTGGACCGTGACGGATTTTCCGCAGCGGTCAGCGCCGCACTCGCCGCGCATCCGCGGATCGAAATCCATCGCGAGGAAATCGCAGGTCTTCCTCCTGCCGACTGGCAGAACGTCGTTGTTGCGACAGGCCCGCTGACCTCACCGGCGCTGGCCGATGCGATCCGCTCTTTGTCCGGCGAGGACGCCCTCGCCTTCTTCGATGCCATTGCACCGATCGTGCACCGCGACTCCATCAACATGGATGTGGCGTGGTTTCAATCGCGCTACGACAAGGTCGGCCCCGGCGGTACCGGCGCTGATTACCTCAACTGTCCGATGACCCGTGAGCAGTACGACACCTTCGTCGATGCGCTGATCGCAGGCGAAAAAACCGACTTCAAGGAATGGGAAGCCAACACGCCCTACTTCGACGGCTGCCTGCCGATCGAAATCATGGCCGCGCGCGGCCGCGAAACGCTTCGTCATGGACCGATGAAACCGGTCGGACTGACCAACCCACGCGATCCGACGGTGAAGCCATATGCGATCGTGCAACTGCGCCAGGATAACAAGCTCGGCACGCTCTACAACATGGTCGGCTTCCAGACCAAGCTAAAGCACGGCGCGCAGACGCACGTGCTCCGCGCCATTCCAGGGCTCGAGAATGCAGAGTTCGCGCGCCTCGGCGGCCTGCATCGCAACACGTTCCTGAACTCGCCGAAACTGCTCGATCCGCAGTTGCGCCTGAAGGCACAGCCGCGTTTGCGGTTCGCCGGGCAGATGACCGGATGCGAAGGTTATGTCGAGTCCGCGGGCATCGGCCTGCTTGCAGGCCTGTTCGCCGCAGCGGACGCCCGACAGAACGACATCGCACCGCCTCCGCCGACAACGGCGCTCGGTGCGCTGCTCGGCCACATCACCGGCGGGCATATCGAAACCATCGATGCCGGGCCGCGCTCGTTCCAGCCGATGAACATCAACTTCGGATTGTTTCCGCCGCTGGCGTCGCCGCCGACCAAGAAGCCTGATGGAACGCGCTTGCGCGGCAACGAAAAGACGGTTGCGAAGAAGCAAGCGATCAGCGCGCGTGCATTGTCGGATATGGATCGCTGGATCGCGGACGCGCTTCGCGTCTCTGACGCCGCGTAGATTCGTCTTTCGCGCCACAGAAATCGCATCATCGGTCAAAAGGCAAAATGGTGACAAACTTCGCTGCAAAGGGCGAAGTGGCGGCGAAACGGCGGCGCACAAACGGATCAGGATTCAGCGCGTCAATATTGACGGAATTCACTTGACGCACATCATCTGAATAGGAATTCAAATAATCGCTCGGGCACGCACGGCTTGAGCGGGCAGTTCATTCTGACTCGGCGAACGCTTATTGCGCGAAAAAACCCGCGACGGCAAAGATGCTTTCTCTAACATTGAAATCACATGACGAGTGTTGACGATTTGACCGGCGCGCCCGGCGGCAATACGGCTGCCTTTAATGCGGCCCATGCGAGTTCTTACGCTGCGGGACCGCCCAGACAAGTCCCCGGCTTCGCCGGACTTCATCGCATGACTTCGATGTTGCTGGCGGAGCGCGTCCCCTCACACGGGCGGGTTCTGGTCGTCGGTGCGGGTGGCGGTTTGGAGCTGAAGACTCTCGCCGACGATCACCCCGGTTGGACGTTTGCCGGCGTTGACCCATCGGCCGACATGCTTCGGGTGGCGGAGCAGATCGCCGGATCGCATTCCGCGCGAATTCGCCTTCATGAGGGTTACATTGATGCAGCGCCGATGGAGCCATTCGACGGCGCCGTCTGCCTGCTGACACTTCATTTCGTTCCCGGCGATCAGCGCCTCGAGACTCTCCGGCAGATCCGTCGTCGTCTTGTGCCGGGTGCGCCATTCGTTGTCGCCCACATCAGTTTTCCGCAAACCGAACCGGAGCGGTCGATGTGGATTGCCCGTCATGTCGCGTTCAGCGGTACCGATACATCAAAAGCGGAGGTTGCAAAGCAAGCCATCGCGACCCGGCTATCCATTCTGTCGCCGGAAGATGACGAAGCACTGCTGCGCGAGGCAGGATTTTCGAGCGTCAGTCTGTTCTACGCTGGCCTGAGTTTCAGGGGCTGGGTGGGATACGCATAGTGATTGCTGCTGCTCCGGCGTGTTTACGCCCTGAACGGCGTTGCCCCGCTCGCACGCCACGTCGCCCACAACACCCCGAGCCGCGACGACGACGGCGGTGCGAACGGTTCGGATACATCCAGCCGCGTCAGCATCTTCCCGATCAAGGCGAGCGGCAAAAATGCCGGACGAGCAGCAATCGGCGCGTCGGCAAGCATCACCACGGCCTGATCCAGTTGAGCCCGCGCTTCACGCCGCAGATGCGCCAGCGCCTCCTTCAACGGCGCGCTCACCTGATGCAGGAAAACCTCCTCAGCAACAACGCCGTGAAGATTCATCAGATCGCCCGGCAGATAAAGCTGACGCCGCGCGGCATGACGCGGCAGCGCCAGCATGACATCCACCAGCCCTTCCGCGATACCCGCGTGGTCTGACATCCGCGCGACATCGGACGAATTCGCCCCGAGTATCTTCGCCCGCAACCTGTAGAGCGCCGCCGACGTATCGCGGCAATGCGCTTCAAGCGCCGCCATGTCGGGCATCGGGTCGTCGTAGACATCGAACACATGCGCGTCGATCAGGCGGACGAACGCATCGACAGGAAGATCGTACAGGGCCATCGCGCGCAGTAATTCCGCCGCGACCGGATTGCCCTCGACCGCGCCGTGGTCAGCACCCTGTCCGCCGCCGGTCAACGCGTCCCGCCACCATTGCAGACGGATTTCACCGGGCAAGGGCTGGCTGACGTGGTCGCGGACATGCGCGACCTCCACATTGAACGCCGCCAGAGCGATCCATGCGCGCCGCACGTCCGGGGGCACGAACAGGCTCGCCGCATAGGTTCTGAAATCCTGCGCGCGCACCAGATCCGTGCAGAACGCTTCGGCGGCGCGATCCGTCGCGGCGCTCATGGTACGGCGATCAGCGCCGCTGCGACACGCCGGCGTTCACCCATCATGACATTGTAGGTGCGGATCGCCGGCCCCGTCTGCATGGTGTCGAGCACGATATGAACCTGACGCAGCGCATTGCGCAGCGGTGCAGGCGCAATCCAGACGTCGCTTCCCGTGCCGATCAGTAACGTATCGATGACGTTGGCATGCTCGAAAATCCGAGCCAGCGAATACCGGTCGATGTCCTTGGGGTCGTTGACCGGCCATGCCCATATCGAGTCCGGCAAACAGAGCAACGAGCCGCGATGCGACATCTCCGCAAACCGGAATCCGCCGTTGCCGTAGGCTTCAATCGGCGCCGACCGCGGAAGATGTAGTGTATCCGGCGGGCTCGTACCCGCTTTCCGAAGTTCGTGATCCATCTCAGCACTGCCTCAGAAGGTCGCCCGCCTTCGTCATTGCAAGCGAAGCGAAGCAATCCATCTTGATCACAAAAGGAATGGATCGTTTCGTCGCAAGTGCTCCTCGCAATGACGACTAGGGCTTCGGCGGCTTATCCTCGCCGCCCCGGTTTTCGCCCACGCCGAGATAGATCAAAAGCGGCGCGGCGATAAAGATCGACGTGTAGGTGCCGACCAGAACGACGCCGAAGGTCATCGTCGCCGCGAAGCTGTGGATCGCCTTGCCGCCGAACAGCAGCAGCGCGAGCAATGCCAGCGTCACCGTGACGTGCGTGATGATGGAGCGCGACAGCGTCGAGTTGATCGACGCATTCAGCAGTTCCGGCATCGGCATCTTTTTGTAACGCCGCAGCATTTCGCGGATACGGTCGTAGATGACGACGGTGTCGTTGAGCGAGTAGCCGAGAATGGTGAGCAGCGCCGCGATGCTGGTCAGATCGAATTCAATCTGGGTGATCGACATGAAGCCGAGCGTCAGCACGATATCGTGGACATTCGCGATCATCGCGCCGAGTGAGAACTGCCACTCGAACCGGAACCAGAGATAAATGAAAATACCCGCGATCGCGAGCATCAGGCCCACGGTGCCATAGGCCAGAAGCTCGCTCGATACGCGCGGCCCGACCACTTCGACGCGCCGGTACTCGACGCTGTCACCCAGGAGCTGGCGAACCTTTTGCACGGCGACCTGCTGGGCCTGATCGCCACCCGGCTGCTCGGCAATGCGGATCAGAACGTCGGAGGGCCCGCCGAACTGCTGAAGCTGAACGTCGCCGAAATTCAGCGTCGTGAGCTGTGCGCGCAGCTTCGCGATGTCCGCCGGACCCGACTTGGTCTGGATTTCCAGCAGTGTGCCGCCCTTGAAGTCGATGCCGAAATTCAATCCGTGAACGAAATACAGGCCGATCGCCAGCAGCGACAGCAACGCCGAGATCGGGAAGCTGATGCGGCGGAAGCGCATGAAGTCGAACTTCGTGTCGTCGGGGACGATGCGAAGCGCGGGGATCACGCCATAGATGCTCAGCCCCGTCAGAATGACGATGAAAATGGCGAGCGCGGTGATGATGGTGTGGGTCACAGGCTAGTTGTCCGCGTGAGTTCAGATGAAGACGGCAACGACAGTACCGTCATCCTGAGGTGCTAGCTTTTGCGAGCCTCGAAGGATAACGGCATGTGCCGCGAACTGATTTAAAGTCGTCATGCTCAAGCCATCCTCAAATCGGCACGATCTTGGGACGCTTCCATGCCACCCACGTCGCAACGATCAGCCGGGTCACGGTGAATGCGGTGAAGACAGTGGTCAGGATGCCGATGCCGAGCGTCACGGCGAAGCCGCGCACCGGCCCGGTGCCGATATAGAACAGCACCGCCGCCGCAATGAATGTGGTGATGTTGGAGTCCAGAATGGTCGCGAGCGCGCGCGTGAACCCGGCGTCGATGGCCGAGATGGCGGTGCGTCCGGCGCGCACTTCCTCGCGGATACGCTCATAGATCAGCACGTTGGAATCGACCGCGATGCCGACCGTCAGAACGATTCCCGCAATGCCCGGCAGCGTCAGGGTCGCGTTGAGCAGCGACAGGATGCCGAAGATCATGGCGACGTTGATCGCGACCGCGACGTTGGCGAAGAAGCCGAACAGCCGGTAGGTCAGCAGCATGAAGACGATGACCAGCACCGAGCCGACATAGGACGCAAGTTCGCCGGCAGCGATCGAGTCCTGCCCCAGTCCCGGACCGACCGTGCGTTCTTCGATGATCGTCAGCGGCGCAGGCAGCGCGCCCGCGCGCAGCAGGATCGCGAGATCGTTCGCGCCCTGCACGGTGAAGTTGCCGGAAATCTGCCCGGAGCCGCCGGTGATCGGTTCGCGAATAACCGGTGCCGAAATCACTTCGTTGTCGAGCACGATGGCGAACGGCTGCCCGACGTTCTCGAGGGTGGCCTGCGCGAACTTGCGCGCGCCGGAGGTGTTGAAGCGGAAGCTGACGATCGGCTCGCCGGAGCGCTGGTCGAAGCCGGGTTGCGCGTCGGTCAGATCGCCGCCGGAGACAAGCACCTGCTTCTTGATGACGTAGGGCACCTTCGGCGCCGTCGAACTCATCAACAGTTCGGAGTCCGGCGGCACCCGCCCCTGCTGCGCCTGATCGGGCGGCACGGTTGGATCGACCATCCGGAAATCGAGCTTCGCGGTCTTGCCGAGCAGTTCCTTGAGGCGGGTCGGGTCCTGAAGGCCCGGCACCTGAACGAGAATGCGATCGACGCCCTGGCGCTGGATCAGTGGCTCGACGGTGCCGAGCTCATTGATGCGGCGCTCGACGATCTGGATCGATTGCTCGACCGACTGGCGGACGCGTTCCGTGATCGCGGCCGGAGGCACGGTCAGGCGAATCAGCCCGCCGCCGGCGTCGCTGACTTCGACGCTGCGCTGGCCGCTGGAGCCGAGCAGACCGGCAAGCGGCTGCGACAGTTCACGCAACTTCGCGAGCGCGTTGGTGAGGTCGGTGTCCTTGACGCGGACCTCGACGCCTTCGCCGCGAACCGCGAGACCGGTGTAGCCGATCTTGGCGTCGCGCAGCGTGCGCCGCACGTCGTCGCGCACCTGATCGAGCTTGTCCTTCTTCACCGAGTTCGAATCGACCTCAAGCAGAATGTGCGAGCCGCCCTGCAAGTCGAGGCCGAGCACGATATGACGCTGGGCCCACTTCGGCCAGGTCTTGACGGTCGCGTCGGAGAAGAAATTCGGAACCGCGCAAAGGCAAATGACGAAGGCGGTCAGGATGACCGCCAGCGCCTTCCACCGCGAGAAATGTAGCATCGAGTTAACCCGTCAGACAGTTGAGATCGGCAGAGCCTGTATCCGGCAGAGCCGTTGCGCTGCGTTAGCTCGCGGCTGTTTCTTCCTTGGAATCCTTGGCGGGTTCGCCTTTGGTCCGCACGCCCGAGACCATCTGGCGCATCTGACGAATGCGCACGCCGTCGGAGATTTCCACCTCGATCTGGTCGTCATCGACCACCTTGGTCACCTTGCCGACGAGGCCGCCGTTGGTGACGACGGTATCGCCGCGGCGGATGTTCTTCACCAGTTCCTGATGATCCTTCAGCTTCTTCTGCTGCGGCTTCAGGATCAGGAAGTACATGATGACGAAGATCAGCGCGAACGGCAGCAACGACATCAGCATGCTGTTGGTATCGCCGGCGCCGGCGGCTTGAGCAAAGGCAGGAGTAATGAACATACGAAAAGTCCTCGGGAAGGCGTCCGCCAGGGGGCGAAACGCATAGATGCGGGGCCATTTTGGCCGAATTTGCGCGGACTATAGCGACAGACCGCCCAATTGCAACGGGACCGGCCATGCCGATTTTGCCATGCGTTTGTGGCGCTTGCAGCCGTCCATTGCCCTCGGTAAGGGTGCCGTCGCAAGGGGGCCAATCATGTCCAAAAAGACCCGTAAAACAACTAAACAAACCGCAACAAAGGCGGTCTCCCGCACGGCCATCAAAACCGCGACAAAACGCCCTGCGGCTGCGGCCGATCCAGAAACCCGAGCCCGGATCGCGCTGGCGCTCGAGAGCATCGCCGCCAGCCTGAGCAGTTCAGCGGCCAGGCCGTCCACGACCGATTCCCTCACAAAGGCCGATGCCTTCGTCTGGCAGCCCAACGGCCATCTGGTGCCGGTTCCCAAGGTCAGCCGGGTCGATCTCGGCCTGCTCCGGGGCATCGACCGGATGCGCGACATCCTGATCGAGAACACCGAACGCTTCGCCACGGGTCTGCCTGCGAACAACGCCCTGCTCTGGGGTGCGCGCGGCATGGGCAAGTCGTCGCTGGTCAAGGCGGCGCATGCCAGCGTCAACGCCATGCCCGGGGTGCGCGGTCGGCTGAAGCTGATCGAAATTCATCGCGAGGACATCGAGAGCCTGCCGGCGCTGATGGGGCTGCTGCGCGAATCCGATCTCCATTTCATCGTGTTCTGCGACGACCTGTCGTTCGACGGCAACGATGCGTCCTACAAATCGCTGAAGGCCGTGCTCGAAGGCGGCATCGAAGGTCGCCCCGAGAATGTCATTCTCTATGCGACATCGAACCGCCGCCATCTGCTGGCGCGCGACATGATCGAGAACGAACGCTCCACGGCGATCAATCCCGGCGAAGCGGTCGAGGAAAAGGTCTCGCTGTCGGACCGCTTCGGCCTGTGGCTCGGCTTCCACAAGTGCAGCCAGGACGAATATCTCGAGATGGTGCAGGGTTACTGCAAGCACTTCAACGTCAAGATGGCCGCCGACCAGTTGGAGCGCGAAGCGCTCGAATGGTCGACCACGCGCGGATCGCGCTCCGGCCGCGTCGCCTGGCAGTTCACGCAGGAAATCGCGGGGCGGATGGGTGTCCGGCTCACCGACCCGGGCGTTAAATAGCGGTAAAAGCGCCGTCACCGGCCGGGGACATGCGTGTTCTTCGCGAGTCGGGTATATGAGGTTCATCACGATAGCGGTCACGCGGTGCAGCGGGAAATGGAATGGGTAAGCGATTGACTCCGTCGATATCCCTCATGGCGACGCGCCGCCGGGGACCCTCAGTTGGTGTGATGTTCGCGGCAATAGCCGCGCTTATGACTTCAGCCGCCGACGCAAAGCAGGCTCGCCGCGCGCAACCGGCCGAGACCGCAGCGCCTCGCGAAGCGGGCGAGCCAATCATGGCAATCGTGTCGATCAAAAGTCAGCAGGTCACGCTCTATGACGCCGACGGCTGGATCCTGCGCGCGCCGGTCTCGACGGGCGTCAAGGAACGCGAGACGCCCGCCGGCGTCTTTGCCATCGTCCAGAAGAACAAAGACCACCGCTCGAATATGTATGACGATGCCTCGATGCCGAACATGCAGCGCATCACATGGAACGGCCTCGCGTTGCACGGCGGGCCATTGCCCGGTTATGCGGCCTCCCACGGCTGCGTGCGAATGCCTTTCGGGTTTGCCGAAAAGCTGTTCGACAAGACCCGCCTTGGAATGCGCGTGATCATTTCACCGGACGACGCGGCTCCGATCGATTTTTCTCATCCGGCGCTTTCGCTGTTCAAGCCTGACGCAGAGATCAACGCAGCCGCCCCGGCAAAGGCCGAGACGTTGTCCCGCGAAGCCGCGGACGCCATCACGGCGGCCGATGAGACGAAGAAGGCCGCTGCGCGCGCGGCCCGCGAGTCGGCACCGCTGGCGGCATCCCTGCGCAAGCTCGAGCGGGCCAAAGCCCGGGCTGATGCCGAACTCGCATCCGCCGACAAGGCAGTGGCTAACGCCAAGACCGACCAAACCAGAACAAAGGCCCAGGACCGTCAGCAAAAGGCTGCGGCCAGAGCCGCGGAACTAGGGACCCGGTTCGACGCGGCCAAAGCGGACGCATCATCGAAGCTCGACGCAACGAGTACAGCCAAGGAAGCGGCCAAGGCGGCACAGACAAGGAAAGCCGACACCGCCAAAGCAGCGCTCGACGCGAAACTCGCGCTGGAGCCGGTCTCGATCTACATCAGCCGCGCGACGCGGAGGCTTTATGTCCGGCGCAACACCCACAAGCCGGCTCCGGACGGCGGTGGCGTGGTGTTCGATGCGACCATTGAGGTCCCGATCACGATCCGCGATCCGGGAAGGCCGATTGGCACGCATGTGTTTACCGCCATGGCGAGCAACGACGCGGGCCTGCGCTGGTCCGCCGTCACGATCGAGAACAGGGATGACGCCAAAAACGCGCTCGACCGCATCACCATCCCGAAAGACATCATCGATCGTCTTGCGCCGACCACCTTGCCGCGATCCTCGATCGTCGTCTCCGACGAGCCGCTCAGCGAGGAGACCAACTATCGCACCGAGTTTGTTGCTGTGCTGAGTGACCAGCCCCAGGGCGGCTTCATCACGCGCAAGCCAAGCGAAGTCCTGATGGCGGACGAGATGGGCTACCGGCAGGACGGCGACGGTTTCGGTATCTTTTTCGAGCGCAACCCAAATCCCCCACCCGCTAATCCGCGCCGGGGCAGCTACCAGCCGTATCCTTCGATGCAGCGCAACTGGTGGTAAGACAGGAAAGATCAGGCCCGATCGGCCCATCAGCGTCCTGATCTTCGGCTTCAAGACAATTGCCGCAGCATCTGATCCATTCTGCATCGCCGACGCAGCGGAACGAAAGTGACCAGCAAAGAAAAACTCCGGCCTTTCAGCCGGAGTTTTTATTTTAGCTCTTTTGACGGATCAGGCGCCGTTCAGGAATTGAAGCGGGTCGACGGCTGAAGATCCCTTGCGAATCTCGAAGTGAAGCTGCGGCGACCCCACCTCCCCCGTCTGACCCGATTTGGCAATGATCTGGCCGCGCTTGATCGTATCACCGCGCTTCACCATCAGTTCACTCGCGTGGGCATACGCGGTGACATAACCGTTGGAGTGCCGCACCAGGATCAGATTGCCATAACCTTTAAGTTCGCTGCCCGAATAGGCAACCACGCCGTCTTCAGCGGCTTTCACCGGCGTGCCTTCGGGAACGGCGACATTGATGCCGTCGTTCTGTTTGCCGTTGGCCTTCGCGCCGTAGGCCGTGATGACGCGTCCACGCACCGGCCAGCGGAATGTCGGCAGCGCGTTGGTGGTCTCAGCCGCTTTCACCGGCGATTGAGCCTCGGGAATATCCTTGGTTTCGCTTGCAACGCGCGCCTTCTGCTGAGGCTCAGCCGACGCAACCGCGACCGGCTTGATCGCAGGCGCAGCAACGACAGGCTTCGGTGCCACCGCGACAACTTGCGGAGCAGGCGCCGCGGCTGTGGCCCTGCCGCCCGGAATATTGATCTTGGCGCCGATCTTGAGCTGCGTCGTCACCGGAATGTTGTTGGCCGCCGCCAGCTGCGCTGGCGCGATGTTGTGACGGCGCGACAGGTTCATCAGCGTGTCGCCGGATTTGACGACATGAACGCTCGTGGGAAGTCCCGCTGCGACCTTCGTGCCCGGCGCAGTCGAAAGCGCCGGCGGATGGGCCTGCGCCATGCGGCGCGGAATGATGAGCTGCTGGCCCGGCTGAAGGACACGCGGTCCGCCGTAGCCGTTTGCCTTGAGGATTTCGGACGAAGGCACATTGTAGCGGCGCGAAATCACGTCGAGCGTGTCGGCCGTACCCACGATGATCCTGGTGCCACCGTCGCGGCTATAGCCCGAGGTCGCAGCAACCGAACGCGGCGTCGCCGAAGCCGTCGTCTCGATCGGTGGAGAAGCTGGAGGCGAATAGGACGCCATGCCCCTGCCGCCGCCGGATGTCGCAACAGGCGCGGACAACGGCGCGGAGATCACCGGAGCGGACTGCTGCCTCGCGTATTGCGGCAACTCGCGCGGCTGCTGGTAGGATGATTGCTGCTGCGGCTGCGGCTGCGGCTGCGACTGATAAGGCGCGCCGCGATAATTGTTGGGAACGGACCCGGTCGACTCCGGCGCGGAGCGCGAAGCGAAGGGGTTCGAAAAACCGGTGTCTGAAAATCGCGTCTGAGTATCGGCGCTACATCCGCCAAACCCGACCGAGACGAGCGCCAGAACCACGAAATGCGGCGCGTGACGCGAGCTTATCAACTCGACAAAGCGGGACATGGTTACTCACTCGTACGCAACTAACACAAGTTTGAGTAAACACAGTCCGAGTAAACAAACTCTTTAAGGCGCGAAATCCGCTTGTAATCACAGGGAGCGGCGACGTTTCACGGCGCGATCACGAACATCTGACGCCCATGCGCAGCTTCAAAGCTCGCGGGCGATCCCCTGCAGCGCCGGCACGAAACGCACGGCAACAAGCTCCTGCCGGTCGAAGCCATCGGCCGTTCTGACGACGCGGATCAGAAACTGCCGGTCGTTCATTGGCCCAACCGGCGCGATCAGGACACCGTTCGGTTCGAGCCGCCCGAGCAGCGCCGCGGGAATGTCTTCCATCGCCGCGGTGACGATGATCCTGTCGAACGTGCCAAGCGTTTCCGGCACGTCGAAGCCGTCACCGAGGATGACGTCCACATTGGTGCATTGCAGATCTTTCAGGACCAGCCTGGCGCGGTCGGCGAGCGTGCGAAACCGCTCCAGCGTCACGACTTCCCGGCATAGCTTCGACAGGATCGCAGCCTGGTATCCCGATCCCGTCCCGATCTCCAGCACACGATGCTGCGGCTGCAAATCAAGCTGCTCAGTCATGTAGGCCACGACAAACGGCTGGCTGATGGTCTGTCCGCACGCGATGCCCAGCGGCGTATCGCGGTACGCATAGCCGCGGTCCAGCGATGTCACGAACAGTTCGCGCGGAACGTCACCCATCGCCTTCAGCACGGCCTGCTCGCTGATCCCGCGCTGCCGCAGGTTCAACTGAAACATCATCTTGTCGTGTGGCGTGGGCTGGGGCGACGACATGCCTGCTCAACGTTGAAAGCGGGAAAGACTTGTATCCGATGCATACTTTGACAAGTGTCGCGGCATGCGCCACCTTTCGTGTTAGCAATCTGGATATGTTCTGCGCAATGATCGCTTGCAGTTCAAGAGTGCCGAGACTCTCATGACATTACCTCTTCCCGAACCATTTCGCTCTACCTTTGACGGACTGGAGGAGCAGCGCCTGTCGGGCGAGCCGGACAACCGGTTTCATCAATGCTTCGGCTGCGGTCCATCGCATCCCACGGGCCTGCATGTGCGCACGTTCAAGACAGGCGAAGGCGTCGCCTCGCCGATCCTCATTCCGCGACACTACGAAGGGCCTCCGGGCGCTGCGCACGGGGGCATCGTTGCCGCCTATCTCGACGAAGTGCTGGCGGCCACGGTGCTCCGGGCAACGGGGCGACTGGGCGTGACCGGCGAGCTGACCGTCCGCTACATGAAGCCGGTGCCGACAGAGACACCGATCGTCGGGCGCGGTTCGCTCGTCACCGACCATGGCCGCTATGTGGATGTCGAGGGCCGGTTGGAGAACTTGAGTACCGGCGGCGTGCTGGCAACCGCGCGGGGGCGGTTTTTTCCCGTGCCTTCCTGACATCCCTGTTTCAGGGGTTTAACATCCCTGTTTCTGGGGTTTAAAAGAGTTCCCGCCAATGGAACTTTTGGGTCAGGTATGAGTTTGTGCGCTGGATAATTATGTTATTCCAGTGAAACCTATAGTCCAGATTTGTCGTGTGGGGGACGAATGTCGGGCAATTTCAAAGCAGGATCGCGGACCTCGATTCTGCTGGTCGAAGACGAAGTCATGATCCGCATGATGGTTGCCGACATGCTCGAGGAGCTTGGCTACACGATTTCCGGTGAAGCAGGCGACATCGACGAAGGCGTCCGGCTCGTACAGGCCATCGATTTCGACATCGCCATTCTCGACGTCAACGTCAACGGCAGGGTCATAACGCCGGTCGCCGAAGCCGTTCACATGCGCGGCTTGCCGTTTGTGTTCGCGACCGGCTACGGCGCGCAGGGCCTGCCGGAAAAATTCCGCGATCGCCCAACGCTGCAAAAGCCATTTCAGATCGAAACGCTGGCACGCACGATCGAGACGGTGCTGAAGGGCATCGCGGCGTAGTACTTCGTCATTGCGAGGAACACTTGCGACGAAGCAATCCAATCTTGCTCGTCTTAAGAGTGGATTGCTTCGCTTCGCTCGCAATGACGGGCTGAATCCAGCGCGCGATCGTTAGCCTATTTCAAAACGTCTTTCAGCTTTTCCGAGAACGCCACGTCCGTCCGGTCGAGCCGCAGCGGCGTCACCGATACGAACCCGGCAGCAAGTGCCGCAAGGTCGGTCCCCTCCGCCGGCACTTCCACCATCGCCAGCCGCTCGAAGCCGATCCAGTAATACGGATTGCCGCGGCCGTCGTGCCGTTCGTCGACGCGCAGGAAACCCTGATTGCGCTTGCCCTGGCGGGTGACGATCACGCCCTTGACCTCGTCGGGCATCCGCGCCGGGAAGTTGACGTTGATCACGGTGTCACGCGGCACGCCGAGTTTCATCACATTGCGGATCACATCGGCGCCGTACTTGAGCGCGGTATCCCACAGCGGCTTGGTGCGCGTCTCCAGCGAGAATTCCTGCGACAGCGCGAACGACGGCAGGCCGAGAATGGTGCCTTCCAGCGCGCCCGCGATGGTGCCGGAATAGACCACGTCTTCGGCGGCGTTGCGGCCCTTGTTCACGCCCGACAGCACAAGGTCCGGACCCTTGTCGCCGAGCACATGGCGCGAGCCCATGATGACGCAATCGGTCGGCGTGCCCCGCACCGCGAAGTGACGCGGGCCGATCTCACGCAAACGCATCGGGTCGTTCAGCGACAGCGAATGCGACACGCCGGACTGATCGAGTTCAGGGGCGACGATCCAGACGTCATCCGACAGTTGCCGCGCGATTTCCTCAAGAACCTTGAGGCCGGGCGCGTGAATGCCGTCATCGTTGGTGCAGAGAATTCGCATTTTATTTTTATTCCTTCGCGATCACTTTGAGGCCGCCCATATACGGCTGCAACACGTCCGGCACGGCAATCGAGCCGTCTTCCTGCTGATAGGTTTCCATCACGGCGATCAGCGCGCGGCCGACGGCGGTGCCCGAACCGTTCAGCGTATGCACGAAGCGCGGCTTGCCGTCCGGCCCTCTTGAGCGCGCATCCATGCGCCGCGCCTGAAAGTCACCGCACACCGAGCATGAAGAGATTTCACGGTACATGCCGGGATTATTGCTGTCTTGCCCCTGCCCCGGCATCCAGACTTCAATGTCGTAGGTCTTCTGCGATGCGAATCCCATGTCGCCGGTGCACAGCGTCATGACGCGATAATGCAGGTCGAGCTTTTTCAGAACCTCTTCGGCGCATGACAGCATGCGCTCGTGTTCGTTGCCAGATTCCTCCGGCGTCGTGATCGACACCAGTTCGACCTTGGTGAACTGATGCTGGCGGATCATGCCGCGCGTGTCGCGTCCCGCAGCGCCCGCTTCCGCGCGAAAGCACGGCGTCAGCGCCGTCAGCCGCATCGGCAGTTCTTTTTCATCGAGGATGGATTCGCGAACGAGGTTGGTCAGAGGCACTTCGGCGGTGGGGATGAGCCAATGTGACGCGCGATCCGAAATCCATTTATCCAGAACTTCAGAACGGTATTCCGGCCAATGAGATTCAATGATGGTCGACATCTTCTCGACAAGAGTCCCCAACGGCTCATCCTCACCGCCCCCGATTTTCGCAGCGAGCCGCTGGATTTCTCCCAAATTTCCTTTGATCGACTGCTCAATTACATGGCTGACGGCCTCGTTTAAATCGCCCGCAGTCGTCAAAAATTGATCATCCCGAAACTTCGGCAACTGCGCGGTGCCGAACATCGCGTCGTCGCGCACCAGCAGCGGCGGATTAACTTCGGTGTAGCCATGCTGGTCGGTGTGCAGATCGAGCATGAACTGGCCGATGGCGCGTTCGAGACGCGCGAGGCCTTTCTTCAAAACCACGAAACGCGCGCCGGACATTTTCGCCGCCGCCTCGAAGTCCATGAAGCGGAGCGCCTCGCCAAGCTCGACATGCTCCTTCGGCTTGAACGCGTAATTGCGCTTCGCCCCAAAGCGATGATGCTCGACATTGCCATGCTCGTCGGCGCCGTCGGGCACTTCATCGAGCGGCAGGTTTGGGATTTGCGCGAGTTCTTTGCGCAACTCGTCTTCGAGCAGTTTCACCGTTGCTTCAAGCTCGGGCAGTCTGGTCTTGAGTTCGCCGACCTCGGCCATCAACGCATCGGCGCGCGCATTGTCCTTGTTCTTCTTGGCGTCGCCGATCTCTTTCGAGGCCGCGTTGCGGCGGGCCTGCGCCTGCTCCGAGGCCTGAATGGCGATGCGGCGCTTCTCGTCCAGCGCGATCAATGACGCCGACAACGGCTCCAGCCCGCGCCGTTTCAGCACCGCATCGAATGCGTCCGGGTTGTCGCGAATAGCTTTGATGTCGTGCATATGAAAAATCCCGTCATGGCCGGACTTGTTCCGGCCATCCACGCCTTTGCTGCTGGGTTAGAACAAGTCGTAGATGCCCGGGTCAAGCCCGGGCAGGACGAATCGAGCGCATGGCCGCCACAATACCTGAACGCCCGTCACCCGGCAGGCCGTGATCCTGAGGTGCGAGCCGCGGTCCGTAGCCCAGTTTATGCAGGCTACGCCTGCTATGGGCGAGCCTCGAAGGATGGCGGTTCAACGGCGAAAGTGCCGCGAATGCCGTCGCCCGTCGAGGCGCGCAAGAGCGAGCACCTCAGGGTGACGGCTGATCACGATGCGAAGCGGACAGCCCTACTCCGCTGGCGTGGTGGCCGGCGGTGTCGGCGGCGTATCGGCCGGAGGCGAATCCGTGGGCGGCGTCGTGCCGGCGGCCGCGGCTGCCTTGGCCACCTTTTTCTCCACGATCGCAACCGCGATGATTGAGCCCTCGTAGAGCACCAGCAGAGGAACAGCGAGCGACATCTGGCTGATGACGTCCGGCGGCGTCAGCACCGCCGCGATCACGAACGCAACCACGATGAAATAGCGCCGCTTCTCGCGCAGTTGCTTCGCGGTCAGGATTCCGATTCGCCCGAGCAGCGTCAGGATCACCGGCAACTGGAACGCGATGCCGAACGCGAAGATCAGCGACATCATCAGTGAGAGATACTCGCCGACTTTCGGCAGCAGCGCGATCTGCGCTGTTTCCGCGCCGCCGACCTGCTGCATGCCGAGCGAGAAACGGATCAGCATCGGCAGCACGAGGAAATAAACCAGCAGCGTGCCGAGCGCGAAGAAGATCGGCGTCGCGATCAGGTACGGCAGGAACGCGCCGCGCTCGTGCTTGTAGAGGCCGGGTGCGACAAACATGTAAATCTGCGCCGCGATCACCGGGAACGAGATGAATCCCGCGCCGAACATCGCGAGCTTCAGCTGCGTCAGGAAGTATTCCAGCAGCGCGGTATAGATGAACTTGGAATTCTCTGGCCCCGCGACCCAGACGAACGGCCACACCAGCACGTTGTAGATCTGCTTGGCGAAGAAGAAGCAGAAGATAAAGGCCAGCGCGAACGCAAGCAGCGCCTTGATCAGCCGCGAGCGCAGCTCGATCAGGTGATCCATCAGGGGCGCTTTGGTGGATTCGATGTCTTCTGCGCTCATGACGCTTTGGCGTCCGGTATCGCCGGCGGCGGGGTCTCACTGGCCGGCATATGCGCCTCGGCTTCGGCAAACGTGGCTTCGGTCGGCGGCTCTGGTGTCGTCGGCGTCGTCACCGGCGGCTCGATCTTCATGGCGTCCTCGACGTCCTTGTTGAGGGACGTCAGCAGATTGGTCGGAGACAGATCCTTGGCGGCGGCGGACGCATCGTCGAACGTCTTCTTGATGTCCGCCATTTCGGCTTCGCGCATCGCCTCGTTGAACTGGCCCTGAAATTCGCTGGCCATGCGGCGCGCCTTGCCCATCCACTGCCCGACAGTGCGCAACACGCCGGGCAACTCTTTCGGGCCAATCGCGATCAGCGCAACGACGCCGACAACGATCAGTTCACTCCACCCGATGTCGAACATGGAAGATTCCGCTCGCGGGGTTTCAGCCCCGCACCTCAGTCAGAAATGGCACGGTCTGAAATCAGACAACCTTGCTGCCGACGTCGCTGCGCTGCGACGTTGTGGACGGCGAGCTGTCGATGGTCTTGACCGGCTCCTGCTTGTCCGCCGGCTTCACCTCGTCGTCGGCCATGCCCTTCTTGAAGGCCTTGATGCCCTGCGCGACGTCGCCCATCAGATCCGAAATCTTGCCACGGCCGAACAACAGCAGGACGACGCCGATCACGACGATCCAGTGCCAGATACTAAACGAACCCATACTGCCATCCTCCAAACACGCGACCGGGCTCTCCGGCCAACTTTGACCGGAAAGTAGGCTCCGGAGGTGTCAAAAACAAGGATTAACCCCGCGTCATGACTGCGCAAACCGGCGCATTGACACGAGAGTTAATGTTCGCTCACAGCGGCTGCGATCCGGCCGCCGATAGCGCCGAAACTCAGCTTTCGCCGCTTTTTTCGGGCTCCGGCGCTTCAGGTTCGACTGCGGGGGCCAGGGTCAATTCGAGATCGCCCGGCTCCAGCGGTTCCTCATCCTCCCGCAGCGCCGGATCGTCGGACGGAGACGGAACGGCGAAGCCGCCCGGAAGCCGCGTATCCAGCAGGCCGGCGCCCTTCAACTCGTCCAGGCCGGGCAGATCGCCCAGCGCCTCGAGGCTGAACTGCGACAGGAAGGCTTCGGTGGTGCCGAATGTCAGCGGCCGGCCCGGGGTCTTGCGGCGTCCGCGCGGACGAATCCAGCCGGTTTCCAGCAGCACGTCCAGCGTGCCCTTCGATGTCACGACGCCACGGATTTCCTCGATCTCGGCGCGCGTCACCGGCTGGTGATAGGCAATGATCGCCAGCATTTCGATGGCAGCGCGCGACAGGCGGCGCGTCTCGACGCTTTCACGGGTCATCAGCCACGCTAGGTCGCCGGCGGTGCGGAAGCTCCATTTGCTCGCGACGCGCACCAGATTGACGCCACGCATCGCGTAGTCGGCCTGCAACTGCGCCAGCGCGACTTTTACATCCACACCTTCGGGCATGCGCTTGGCGAGCGACGCCTCATCGAGCGGCTCGGTCGAAGCGAACAGCAAGGCTTCCAGCAGGCGGAGTTCCTCTGGACGCGCGACGGTCTCGTTTGAAGAGTCCTGCGAAGACACGACATCAGATTCCTGCGCGGATTCCATCTCCACGGGAGCAATATGCTGTGCCGCCGCAGTCGTTCTTGCCGGACTTGGCATGGCCTTGTCTCCTTCTTCCACTTACGCGACGTCTTCCAGCTAATCGGCCTGCGCTTCCGACGCTGCTTGAGCGTCGGGAGGCAAGTGCTCGACGTGCTTACGAAAATACAAAGGTGCGAACGCTTCTTTCTGGTGCAGATCCAGCGTGCCCTCACGCACGAGCTCGAGCGCCGCGGCAAAGCTCGACGCGAACACCGTCGCCTTTTGCGTGGGGTCCAGCACGTAGCGCATCAGGTAATCGTCAAGGCTGCTCCAGTCCTCCGCCTCGGTCGAACCGACCAGACGTTCCAGCGACGCACGCGCCTCCGACAGCGACCACACCGTGCGCTTGGTCAGATGCACGGTCGCCAGCACGCGCTGCTGGCGCTGCGTGGCATAGGAGGTCAGAAGATCGTACAGCGTCGCGGTCCAGCGGGCGTGCTTGACCTGTGCGATCGTTTCGGGCTGACCGCGCGGGAAAATATCGCGGCGCAGTTGCGGCCGCGTCATCAGACGGTTCGAGGCCTCGCGAATTTGCTCAAGCCGGCGCAGCCGATTGGCCAACGCGGTCGCGAGATCCTCGGCGCTCGGCCCTTCGGCCTCGGGCGGCTCGGGCAGCAGCAGGCGCGATTTGAGATACGCCAGCCATGCCGCCATCACGAGATAGTCGGCGGCCAGTTCCAGCCGCAGCTTGCGCGCGGCTTCGATGAAAACGAGATACTGATCGGCGAGCGCCAGAATGGAAATCTTGGCGAGGTCGACCTTCTGCTGACGGGCCAACGCGAGCAACAGATCGAGCGGACCTTCATAGCCTTCGACGTCGACGACGAGCGCCGGTTCGTCTTCTGCGTGTTCCGCCGGCAAACCTGTTTCGAAGGAGAGGATTTCCGCGCTCATGACGTCAGGCTCCCTGCCCGATCGATCAGCCGGTCGAGTTCGGCGCGCGCCGTTCCACGGTCGAACGGCTGCGCGGTTCGGCGCGAGGCCAGGGCGCGATCCGCGCGGGCCAGAGCCTCGCCCGCGAGCATCGGCGTTTCTCCCGCGACCTGCCGCATCTCGTCGAGCTTGCCGTTGCAATGCAGGACGACGTCACAGCCCGCTGCCAGACTGGCGCGCGTGCGTTCCGCAATCGATCCCTGCAAGGCGTTCATGGACACGTCATCACTCATTAACAGACCCTGGAATCCAATCTTTCCGCGAATCACCTGTGCAATGATTGTCGCAGATGTCGTCGCAGGTTGGGCGGGGTCGAGGGCGCTAAACACAACATGTGCCGTCATGGCCATTGGCAGATCGGCAAGCGGCACGAAGGCCGCGAAGTCGGTTTTGGCGAGTTCCGCTGCGGGGGTATCGACCGTCGGCAACTGAAAGTGGCTGTCCGCTGTGGCCCTTCCGTGGCCGGGAATGTGTTTCAGGACCGGCAACACCCCGCCCTGCGCCAGCCCGTCGCTCACCGCGCGGGCAATCGCGGCCACCTGTTCCGGGGTGGAACCGTAGGCCCGGTTGCCGATGACCGAGTCCGCTCCGGGAACCGGGACATCCGCCAGCGGCAGGCAGTCCACGGTAATGCCGAGATCGGTCAGATCGGCGGCAATCAGCCGGGACGACAGACGGGCCGCCTGAAGGCCGGCTTCGCGGTCGATCTCGTACAGCGTGCTGAACACCGCCCCCGGCGGATAGGAAGGCCAGTGAGGTGGCTGAAGCCGCTGGACCCGGCCGCCTTCTTGATCAATCAGGACCGGCGCCTCGGGTCGCCCCACGACAGACCGCATTTCATCAACAAGACGAATAACTTGGTCGGGGATATCAATATTACGCTTGAAAAGGATAAAGCCCCATGGCTGTTGCTCGCGCAAAAATACCCGCTCATCGTCGGTCAGAGCGGTTCCGGAAACACCCGTGATGAATGCGCGCGCGGCCATAAGTCGGCGATTAGCCCGCGTATGGCAGCAGGGTCAAGGAAAGCGGGCGGATTCGCACGTGATTGTGGGCGGTCATCCACAATCGTAAACGCAATCGATCTCAATGATTTGGCGCGATCACGGTCGATCGGCCACTAGCGCCGCTGGACGATGCACTGCCCGCCGGCCGACTTCAGGTTCACGCAGAACTGCGTGGCTTCGTCGTTGGTCCCGAACGGCCCAACCATGGCGCGGTAGAACGTGCCCTTGCCTGCGATTTCGGCCTTGTGAATCGAGGCCGTTCGCGAGCCGAGAATGCCCGAATACTTGCCCTGGATGGACTTGAAGGAGGCCCTCGCGTCGGCCTCGGATCTTTGCGAGGACACCTGCACATAGGCGCCGCTACCCGTAACCGCGGCAGGATTGATCGCCGCGACCCTGGCGCGCGGCTCAGGAGGAGCAGCCGACTGTGCCTGCGGCGTGATCGAAACCGGCGCATTGGCCTGCGGCGCGCCGGTCGACGCGGTGCTGGCCGGAGCCGGAGCGCGTTGCTGTGCCGGGATCTGCGCTCGCGCCGAGGCGACCGGTGCAGCCGCTGAATCCGGCTGGTCCGGGCGGATACTCAGGGTGCGCACCTTCCGCGGTTCTTCGCCACTCAGAGTACCGTTGCCCACGCCAGTCGCAGTCAGCCGGGCGTTCGGCGATGCGCTGGACACCGTCGGCGGATTTGCATTCTGGGTCAGCGGCGGAAACACCACGCGCGGGCCGGTCCTTGCGTTGATATCGACAGGCTGTTCCTCGCGGGACACCACGCGCTCGGCCGACTTGTCGCCGACGCGGTCATAGATCTGTTTGCCCGAACCATCGCTCGCGCCGGGCGGGATAACCTTGTTCGGCCCGACATCGGCCTTGATCACAGGAGGTTCGCCGCTGCGCGGCGAGCCAACGAACGTCCGGTAAGCGAATGCGGCACCAGTGCCGACAACCGCAAGCAGGAGAACGACCACGACGGTCATCGTTCCGCCGCGGCGCGGCTTCGGCTCCTGTTCGTAATTCTCCTCGAAAGGCGGACGGTCATAGGCACCGTCGCCATAGTGCGCGTCCTGCGCGAACGCATCGCGGGCGGGATCGTGGTCCGCCCGGCCATAGAGAACGTCATCGTATCGATCACCGGCGGCGGCCTGATGGCCGTGCGGCAGCACGGGATCGTACCCGGAATGATCGAACTGCGGAGCGTGTCCATAGACCTGACCGGCCTGGGCCGGATCGGTTTGCGCACGCGCATATCGCGGATCGTAGGGGTCCTGCTGAGAAGCGTACTGATCCTCGTCGCGATAGGCCGGCTCCTCCCGATAGATCGGCTCGTGCCGATGGGGCGGCTCCTGCGGCGCTTGCCGGGAGGCAGCCAGATTCTGCACCCATGACGGCCGGCTCGCGGGAACTTCGTCCTCGGCGGCGGCCTCGTAGGCGTCGTCGTCGTACTGGTCGTACTGCGTGGGCTGTTGCGGCGGCTGCTTGTGCGGATCACCGCCAAAGGTCGACATTGGATCGGTCTGCCCGATCAGGCGCGCCAGTTCGGCCAAGGGATCGCTCGCGCCTTGCTGTGAGGCAGTACGGGAGTCATCCCGAGCGTAGTTGTCATCCGCCGGAAACGGTCTGTCGCGATATTGGTCCGCCATTGCGATGTTGCATCCCCTTCGGGAAAGCGGCTCGCCCGTCATTCAAACGGGGCGCCGCTGTTCACACTGCCGCCACCCGTTCCCCGCGGCGGTCAAATCCCCAGCTATCGCATCTCGTCTGGAGCATGGACGCCGAGTACGGCGAGGCCTGAAGCCAGAACCGAGACGACGCCCTGCACCAAGGCCAGTCGCGCGATTGTTATCTCTGCATCATTCTGGATAATGAAGCGTAAATGAGGCATATCGCGCCCCTTGGTCCAGAGTGCGTGGAATTCGCTTGCCAGATCATAGAGGTAAAAAGCGATTCGGTGTGGCTCATGTGCCAGCGCCGCCGCCTCGACAATACGCGGATAAAGCGCGATCTGCCGGATCAGGCTCAGTTCGACCGGATCGCCAAGACGCTCGATCTTCGCATCGCGCAGGAACGCAACGCGCGCCGCCGCATCTTCAGGCAATGAGGGAACCGTCTCCCGCGCATTCTTGAAAATCGAATGCCCGCGCGCGTGCCCGTACTGCACGTAGAACACCGCGTTGTCCTTCGACTGCTCGATCACCTTGGCGAGATCGAAGTCCAGCACCGCATCGTTCTTGCGGAACAGCATCATGAAGCGCACCGCATCGGAACCGACTTCGTCCACAACCTCGCGCAGTGTGACGAAATCGCCGGAGCGCTTCGACATCTTCACCGGCTCGCCGTTGCGCAGCAGTTTGACGAGCTGCACGATCTTCACGTCGAGCGCGGCCTTGCCGCCAGTCACGGCCTTGATCGCCGCCTGCACGCGCTTGATGTAGCCGCCGTGGTCCGCGCCCCAAACGTCGACCATATTGAGGAAGCCGCGATCGACCTTGGTCTTGTGGTAGGCGATGTCCGACGCGAAGTACGTGTACGAACCGTCGGACTTCAACAGCGGGCGATCGACGTCGTCGCCGTAATCGGTGGCGCGGAACAGCGTCTGTTCGCGATCCTCGTAATCCTCGACCGGCGCGCCCTTCGGAGGCGGCAGGCGGCCTTCATAAACGTCGCCCTTCGCGCGCAGTCCGGCGATGGTGGCGCCGACGCGGTCGTTGCCGTTCTCGTTGAGCGAGCGCTCCGAGAAGAATACATCGTGCCTGATGTTGAGCGCGGCGAGATCGCCCTTGATCATGTCCATCATCATGGCGATGGCTTTGGCGCGAACCAGCGGCAGCCATTCCGCCTCGGATTGCGTCAGCAGCTTGTCGCCGTATTCGGCGGCGAGCACCGTGCCGACGGGCTTGAGATAATCGCCGGGATAAAGTCCTTCGGGAATTTCGCCGATAGCTTCGCCGAGCGCCTCGCGATAGCGCAGGAAGGCCGAGCGCGCGAGCACATCCACCTGCGCCCCGGCGTCGTTGATGTAGTATTCCTTGGCGACGTCGTAGCCCGCGAACGACAGCAGGCTCGCCAGCGCGTCGCCGAACACCGCGCCCCGGCAATGACCGACATGCATCGGCCCCGTCGGATTGGCGGAGACGTATTCGACATTGACCTTCTCGGCCGCGCCAATCGCGCTACGGCCATAGCCGCTGCCCTGCTCCAGCACGGTGCGCAACGCGCCGAACCAAGCGGAGGTCTTCAATGTGAGATTGATGAAGCCGGGACCGGCGACATCGACGCTTTCAACGACCGGATCGGCGCGCAGCTTGTCCGCGATCTTGTCCGCAAGCTCGCGCGGTTTTGCCTTCGCGTCCTTGGCCAGCACCATCGCCGCATTGGTCGCCATGTCGCCATGGGTGGCATCGCGCGGCGGCTCCACAACCACACGCGAAAGGTCGATGCCGGCCGGCAGCACGCCCTCGCCACCGAGCGTCGCGCAAACGGCATGCACGCGCGTCAACACATCGGCGAACAGATGCTGGGGTTGGCTGGGCGACGTCATTCGGGGGTGTCCTGTATAGAGCGCGAAATAGGGAGTTCAGACCGTCATTGCGAGCGAGGCGAAGCAATCCATCTTGGCACAAGGAGTGGATTGCTTCGTCGCTCCGCTCCTCGCAATGACGGTTTGAACTCCTCGGGATAATGCATTCCCGGTCAGACTTTCAAGCCGCCGCCTAACGTAAATCCGGGGTCGAGTCAAAAAGCCGCTGATGCTCGATAATGGCGTATCTGTCGGTCATTCCGGCAATGAAATCGCCGATCCGGCGCGCCCAGCCGGCCTCGTCGTGCTCTCCCTCGTCGGGCAGCCATTCGGCGGGCAGATCGCCCGGTTCGGCCTGATAGCGCGCGAACAGATCGCGGACCACGGCTTCAGCGTCCCGCATGACGCTCATAACCCGTTCGTGGCGATACATCCGCGTCTTGAGAAAGCGCTTGATCGCTGCTTCCGTTTTCTCCGCTTCAGTCGAGAAGCTGACAAGCGTGGCGTCATGATTGCGCACATCGATGACGCTGCCCGGATGCACGGCCGTGAGCCGCTTGCGCGTCTCCGAGAACACATCCTCGATCAGATACGAAATCAGTTCGCGCACCAGTTCCGCGCCCCGCCGCGCTTCGTCGAGCACGGGATAGCGCGCGATGATCACCGCGTTGATATCCGCGATCAGCGGGATGGCTCCAAGATCGTCCACCGTGAACAAACCGGCCCGCAGGCCATCGTCGATGTCGTGGGCGTCATAGGCGATGTCGTCGGCCACCGCGGCGACCTGCGCCTCCAGCGAGGCGTAGCTCCACAATTCGAGATCGTGCCAGGCGACATACTCGGAGATACCGACCGGCACGCCATGGTCGCGATAGCGGCCGACGGGCTCGCCGTTGCGGTCGATCAGCGGCCCGTTGTGCTTGACGATCCCCTCAAGGGATTCCCACGTCAGGTTGAGACCGTCGAATTGCGGATAGCGGCGCTCCAGCAGCGTCACCACGCGCAGGCTCTGCGCGTTGTGATCGAAACCGCCATGCTGCCGCAGGCACGCGTCGAGCGCCCGCTCCCCTGCGTGACCGAACGGCGGATGCCCAAGGTCATGGGCCAGCGCCAGCGTTTCGGTGAGATCTTCGTCGAGCCCGAGTTGCCGGGCCAGCGCGCGGGCGATCTGCGCCACCTCGAGCGTATGGGTCAGGCGGGTCCGGTAATGATCGCCCTCATGGAACACGAACACCTGGGTTTTGTGCTTCAGGCGACGAAACGCGTTGGAATGAATCACCCGGTCGCAGTCGCGGCGGAAGGCGCTGCGGCGCAGGCTGGGAGGCTCATTGAACCGCCGGCCCCGGCTCTGATCCGGGTCGCAGCCATAGACCACGGGAGGGGCAGCCATTCCGACCGACATACGAATTATTCTACTTTCAATGTTTGATTCCGGCGTCCAGCGCACTTAACTATGACACACGGGCCCGTTCAAATACCCGATTCCGGAGACTTATTATGACTGCCGTAGCGACCGAAACCGCCGCCAATGTCACAATTTCGGAGCGTGCGGCGAAGCGAATCGGGACGATCCTCAAATCCGAGGGCGAAGGCGCGATGTTGCGCATCAGCGTCGAAGGCGGCGGCTGCTCCGGCTTTCAGTACAAGTTCGATGTCGAGCGCGCCAAGGCCGACGACGATCTGGTGATCGAGCGCGACAGCGCCGTGGTGCTGGTGGACCCGGCCTCCGTGCCGTTTCTGGCCGGATCGGAAGTCGACTTCGTCGACGACCTGATCGGCGCATCGTTCCGGGTGGTCAACCCGAATGCGACCGCCTCCTGCGGCTGCGGCACCAGCTTCTCGATCTGAGCCTTTCCTTCCATCGCCTCACTATTGTCATCACCGGGCTTGTCCCGGTGATCTCGGTGGGTTGAGCACAGTGAATTGTGATCGGGATGCCCGGGACAAGCCCTGGCATGACGAAAGAGGTTACTTCTCCGCGAACAGCCGCCGCGCGTTGCCATGCGCAATCTGTTTGGCGACCGCCGGCGGCAGCTGCTTCAGCCAGCCACGGTATTCCGCAATGATCGTGCCGTAGCTCGCCCAGCGCTCGCTGATCCAGGTGTCCGATCCCAGCAGGAAGCGATCCGGGTACCTCTCGAACATCGCGCGCCATTCCGGCGTTAGCGCACCGCCCGCTCCCGTGATGCCGCTGCGATAGGACAGTTCGCCCCACAGTTGCGGATAGGTCGCCAGCATCGACGCGACACGGCTCGGCGCGAGGCTGAACCCGGTATGCGCCCAGATGATCTTCGCGCGTCCGTTGTGGCGCATCAGGATTTCGACAGCTTCGTCGTCGGCGTGGGCGTGAAGGTACAGATCGTTGGCGACCGCGAAGTCCACGGCCTTCTTGACCCATTCCGTATTCGCGGCCTTTCCCGAGAGATGAAACTCGCCGATGCCGCGATAGTAGCCGCGCTTGAACTCGTCCTGCACCAGATCGAAGATCGTCGGATCGTTGAACCAGGTCTGGATGTCGGGGCGGACGCGGTAGGGGCGAATGAACGGCACCACCCAAAGCCCTTCGGCCTTTTTATCCATCAGCGCTTGAGTGCCGGTGTTCGGACGGCTGGTTGCCAGAATGCCGGTGACGCGATGCTTCTTGAACAGCGCGAGCACCTCATCGACCTGGTAATATGGCTTCGGCTCCCAGTTGTAGTGCAGATGCGCGTCGAATATCTCGATCGGTTCTTCGGATGCACGCGCGGGTGCGACAACGCAAGACACGACAGCCGCGATTGCAAGGAACCATCCGACACCCGCGCGCCTGACACGCATGGGGATTTTACTCGGCTGCGGCAATACGTGGGGGCTGGACATCCGGCGTTTCCTGAAGGGTCGGATCGAGACGGCGCTTCAGGCGGCGGTCGATACGATCGAGATAGATGTAGACCACCGGCGTGATGTACAGCGTCAGCAACTGCGACACCAACAGACCTCCGACGACCGAGACGCCCAGCGGCTGCCGCAGTTCGGCGCCCGCGCCCGCCCCCAGCGCGATCGGCAGCGTGCCGAAGATCGCGGCGAACGTCGTCATCATGATCGGACGGAACCGCAGCAGCGCCGCCTCGCGAATGGCATGCTCGGCGCTCAGACCGACCGCGCGCCGTTCGATGGCGAAGTCGACCATCATGATGGCGTTCTTCTTGACGATGCCGACCAGCATGACGATGCCGATCATCGCGATCACCGACAATTCCATGTTGAACAGCATCAGCGTCAGGATCGCGCCGATGCCCGCCGACGGCAGGCCGGAGATGATCGTAATCGGGTGGATGAAACTCTCGTAGAGGATACCGAGGATCACGAAGGCGGCGAACACAGCGGCGAGGATCAGCACGCCCTGCCCGCGCAGCGAATCCTGGAACACCTGCGCCGTTCCGGAGAACCCGGTCGTGACCGTCGCGGGCAGACCCGAATCCTGTTCGATCTGGGTAATCTTGTCGACGGCGTAACCGAGCGACGTTCCCGGCTGAAGATTGAACGAGATCGTCACCGCAGGCTGCTGCCCTTGATGATTGATCTGCAGCGGACCCACGGTCGGCACCATCTTCGCCACCGCCTCAAGCGGGATCGTCTGATTGTTCGCCGTTTTCACATAGAGTTTGGACAGGTCGGTCGGATCGACACGGAACTTGGGCTGCACTTCCAGAATGATCTGATAATCATTGGAGGGCATGTAGATGGTGCCCACCTGCCGCGCGCCATAGGCGTTGAACAACTGGTTGCGGATCTGGTCGGCGGTGACGCCGTAGACCGCGGCCTTCTCGCGGTCGATCTCGACCGTGAGTTGCGGGTTCTTGATGTAGAGATCGGTGGTGACGTCCAGCAGCCCGGGCACCTTTGCGATCCGGTCGCGCATTTCCGGCGCGACGCGATAGAGCGATTCCGTATCGCCGCTCTGCAGCGTGTATTGATACTGGCTCTTCGATGCGCGCCCGCCGATGTTGAGATTCTGGATGCTCTGGAAGAATGCCTGCAACCCCGGCACCTGCAATGCCGTCTGCCGGAAGCGTGCGACGACGGTCTGCACCGGGTCGCGCTCGTTCTTCGGCTTCAGCCCGATGAAAAGCCGTCCGTAGTTCGCCGTCGCATTGGGACCGCCTGAACCGACCGTGCTGTTGACGAATTCAACCGCCGGATCGGCCCGCAGCGCATCGGCCAGCAGCTTCTGCCGCTGGCTCATCGCCTGGAACGAAGTATCGGTCGCGGCTTCGGTCACGCCGACAAGAAAGCCGGTGTCCTCCTGCGGGAAGAATCCCTTTGGAACGATCATGTACAGCCAGATGGTCGCGCCAAGCGTCGCCAGCGTAACCATCAGCATCACGGATTTGTAGGCCAGAACGCGATCAAGCGACCACTCGTAAGCACGCAGCCACGCGCTGAACATTACTTCAAACCAGCGCAGGACGAAGTTGGGGCGATGATGCGGATCGTGCGGCTTCAGCACGCGCGCGCAAAGCATGGGCGTCAAGGTCAGCGAGACGAACCCGGACACGATGATCGCCACCGAGATCGTGACGGCAAATTCGCGGAACACGCGTCCCACGATGCCGCCCATCAGCAGCACCGGAATGAACACGGCGATCAGCGAGAACGTGATCGACATAATCGTGAAGCCGATCTCGCGGGCGCCTTTCAACGCTGCCTCGTAAGGCTTCATGCCCTGCTCGATGTACCGCACGATGTTTTCGAGCATGACGATGGCGTCATCGACCACGAACCCGACCGACAGCGTCAGCGCCAGCAACGTCATGTTGTTGATGGAGTAGTCCAGCACGTACATCACAGCACAGGTGCCGAACAGCGAGATCGGAACCGCGAGCGCGGGAATGAACGTCGCCGAGGCCGAACGCAGGAACAGGAAGATCACGACGATCACGAGGCCCACCGCGATCAGCAGCGTCTCCTCGACGTCCGCCACGGACTCGCGAACCGATACGGAGCGATCGAACATCACGTCCATCGTCACCGAGGGCGGAATCTGGGCGCGCAGCGCGGGCAGTTTTGCCTTGACGGCATCGACGACGGCCACGGTGTTGGCATCCGGCTGCTTCTGAATCGCCAGCACAATGGCGCGACGGCCATTGAACCAGGTCGCAATCTTGTCGTTCTCGACGCTGTCGTAGATTCTGGCGACCTCATCGAGCTTCACCGGCGAGCCGTTGCGCCACGCCACGACAACCTGCCGATAATCGATGGCCTTGTTCAGCTGGGCTGACGCCTGCAGCGCGATGTCCTGTTTGGGGCCGTTAAGCGTTCCCACCGGGGTCGACGAATTAGCGCGCGACACGGCGGCGCGAATATCTTCCAGCGAAAGCCCCCGCGCGGCGGCCGCTTCCGGGTCTGCCTGTACGCGGATGGCAAACTTCTGCGCCCCGTAGATCAGGACCTGCGCGACGCCGGGAATTTGCGACAACGCCTGGCCAACGGTGATGTCGCCGTATTCATTGACCGTCGAGAGCGGTTGCGTCTCGGAATTCATCGAAAGGAACAGGATCGGAAATTCGGCCGGATTCACTTTCCGGAACGTCGGCGGAATGATCATCTCGACCGGCAGACGCCGCTGGGCCACCGTCAGCGCGGTCTGCACGTCGAGGGCTGCGCCATCGATGCTGCGATTCAGATCGAACTGAATCGTGATCGTGGTCGTTCCCTGCGACGAGCTCGACGACATCGACGAGATGCCCGCGACGGTCGAAAGCTGACGCTCGATCGGACCGGCCACGGATGCCGCCATCGTGTCCGCACTCGCGCCCGGCAGGGTCGCGGTAACGGCAATGGTCGGAAAATCAACCTTGGGAAGCGCGGACACCGGCAGCAGCCGGAAGCCGAACACGCCAAATGCGATGATCGACGCTGTTATCAGCGTCGTCATCACCGGTCTGCGGATACAAAGCTCCGACAGGTTCATCGCGTATCCGAATCCACCGTTCGCGTCATTCTGTAGCGCCTTCCGCGGCGAACGGCGGATTCGGAAGGACACTCGTAGTCTATATTTCCCCGTGATCCCTTGATTTTAACATTCGCGAGAGTGCCCGCTGAAAACGGAAAACGAATGTCAGAATCGGATCATTAGGCCCCGGCCTTGCGGTTTCGCTGCTCGACGGCGGTGCCGTTCGTCAGCAACAGCTGGCCGTCAACGACGACACTTTCGCCGCCTTCCAGGCCGCTGTCGATCACAGACATGCCCTGAAACGTCCGGCTGACCGTCACAGGTTGCACCTGCGCCTTGCCGTCCTTGACGACGAACACGAAATTTCCGGTCTGGCTGCGCTGGACGCCGACAGACGGAACCACGACCGCCTGCTCGGTCCGGACCGTGAGGATCGTATTGACCAGAATCCCCGGCCACAGAATCTCACTGTTGTTGTCCATCTTGCCGCGGACGGTCGCCATGCCGGTGGTCGGGTCGACGGTGTTTTCCACCATGGCAACGATGCCGCTCTCCGACTTGTCGCTGCCGGGAATTGTTGCCGTCACCGACGACTGTCCGGCCTTCATCGCGTCGCGCAGATCGCTCAGTACCCGTTGGGGAATTGCGAACGTGACATAAACCGGCGCCATCTGATTGATGATCGCCAGTGGGGTCGTATCCGCTGGCCGGACGAAATTCCCGACCTTGACGGACGCAGCGCTGATACGGCCGCTGATCGGTGCCTTGATCAGGGTGAAGCTCTTCTGGACTCTCAGATTGTCGAGAAGCGCTTCGTTCGCCTGAATGGTTGCGGAGGCGTTGTCGGTCGCCGTTTTCGCGTTGTCGACATTGACCTGCGTCGTCGCGCCCTTCCCGATCAGTTCGGTGTAGCGCTTCAGGTCGCGCTCGGCCGCGACGAGCTGGGTGCGGTCACGGGCCAGGTTGCCTTCGGCCTGCGCGATCTGGGCATCGATCTGGCGCGCATCCAGCGTGAACAGGAGATCGCCCTCCTTCACGCGTGCGCCGTCCTGAAAGTGAACGCCGACGATGGTGGTCTCGACCCGCGATTTCAGCGCGACGCTTGAGATCGGCGTCACCGTGCCGATGGAATCCACATCGATGGGGACCTGCTTCCTTTCGGCCTTGGCAAGTTCAACCGATACAACGCGCGCGCGTGGCGGCGCTTTCGCGATTGTCGCGTTCCCCGACCACATCGAGCGGGTCGCATAGATGGCGACCGCAGCCACAGCAATGGCGGCAATCAGCAGCGCGCGTCTCTTGAAAACATCTTTGATCATATCGACTCACAGGAGCAGGCCGTCCAACCCGTGGAAGCCATCTTTCCCCCAAACTCCATAGTACTGGTTTTCCAGCGTTATTTGTATTCGACTTATCACAGCCGCCAGAAGCATGGTACGGCATACGCATTAAATATCACCCACGTGACTAACGGAACTGACATGCGGATCGCCACCTGGAACGTGAACTCTGTCCGCCAGCGGCTGGACCATCTGCTGGCATGGCTTCAGGAGCGGTCTCCGGACATCGTCTGCCTGCAGGAAATCAAGTGCGTGGACGAGGCATTCCCGCGCGAACCGATCGAGGCACTCGGCTACAACGTGGTCACCCACGGCCAGAAGACCTTCAACGGCGTGGCGCTGCTCTCGAAGTATCGTTTCGATGAAACCACGCCGCGCCTCGGCGGCGATCCCGACGATCTGCATGCACGTTTTCTGGAAGGAGTGGTGTCGCATCCGAACGGCTCACTGCGGATTGCGTGCCTTTACCTGCCCAACGGAAATCCTCCTGAAACGGAGAAATATCCATATAAAATCAAATGGATGGACCGACTTCTTGCGTATTCAAAAGAGCGCATCAAAGGCGAACAGCCGCTGGTACTGGCAGGCGATTTCAACGTCATTCCCGCCAATGGCGACGTCTACAATCCGGCCGCATGGGCAGGCGATGCGCTCTTCCTGCCGAAGACCCGCGAGCGCTACCGCGCCCTGCTCAACCTCGGCCTGACCGACGCGATCCGCGCCGTGTCCGATCAGCCCGGCCAGTACACCTTCTGGGATTATCAGGCCGGCGCCTGGCCGAAGAACAACGGAATCCGGATCGACCACCTGCTGCTGTCGCCGCAGGCCAGCGACCGGCTGGTTGACGCCGGCATCGATCGCAACGTCAGGGGATGGGAAAAAGCGTCGGATCACGTTCCGGTGTGGATCGACCTGGATTTGAATTGAGCGTCTAGGTCACCTGCCCCTGGAGCGATGTGCCGGCGGCTATCGGGATTGTATCTCGACGATCTGGGACATCGTCGTTTTCGGCGCCGTGGCGCGAGGAACAACGCGCAAATCAGGTCTCCCAGCCGCGACCGCCGCCGCCTCGGCGGGTGCAAGCGCAGCGATGGCTGGAGCAACAATGCCTTGCGGAGCGTCGCAAGAGACTTCCTTGACCGGTCCTGAGAAGTGGGCCAGCACATTGAGGTCAATCGAGGAACCGCAAACGTATAAGGGCCCCGGCACATTTTGCTGAGCCTTTATCAGCCCGGCCGTGATGCTGCTGCGGTTGAAGGCGCTCTGCGCGAAGGGCATGACGAGCCAACCCACAACAATCACATAGATCACAACGACCTCTGCCAAGACCAGGCTCCCGCCGATGATGCGGGGATGACTTGCCCGATATCGGTCGAACAGAATGCCTGACAAAACCGCAATTCCGAGCGTGCCGGGCATTGCGTAACGGGTTGCCACTCCGCCGGGCCATACGACCAGAGCGAGGGTGCCCACAACTGCATAGAGCGCTGCCGCGAGCGCCAGTTCATTCTCGATGAGCGTTCGCCTCAAAACGCGGCACATCACAACGAACAGCAACGAACTTGGCAACCACTCAAAAAACATGCTTACGACAAAGTTCGCATGGTCCTTCAGCCAAACACCGGGCGGCGTTGGCCCAATGCGGGAATGGATCAGCCAGAGATGAACGTCGTCAGGAACAGCGACTGCGGCGTACCATGCTCCGACGACGATACCGGCCATTCCATTCGCCAGAAGGAATCCTGGCCAATCCGTCAATCGCCCCCTCAGAAGCAGATAGGTGCCGACCCCGAGCGTGAAGTAGCCCAGCGGTTGCGGTCCTTTGGTGAGTCCGGCCGCAGCCAGTAGCAGGCCAATCGACGCCCAGCGTGCCAGCGATACGCTGCGGGCTGCTACACCCTTCCACCAGACAAAAAATGCACCAAACAACAGAACCGACACGGCGACGTCCGGCTCTGCGGTTACAAACTTCTGGGCGACAATCGGAGCCGCGAACCAGCACATGGCGCCGAACACCGCTGCTGACTGGCTCGCCTTCGATTTCACAAGATCGAATATCATCAGGCCGCCCGCGAGCAAAAACAGAACGTGCGGAATCCGAGCCGCCCAGACTGTAACTCCACCGGAGAGCGACCCGATGACAGCTGCAATCCATGACAAAAGAACGGGGCGCTCTACGAACCGAATGCCGTAGCGATAGGGCGCTAGCCAATGGCCGTCCTCTGCCGCTCCACGCGCCAGGGCAACGACGGTGCCCTCCTCGAGATGGCTCCCCCGTAATACAATGGCTGGAATGGACATCGCCGCCCAAAGGGCAACGACCCAGATCCATGCCGGGACTGCCGCGCCATCAATCTGAGAGAATTTTTTGAGCGGCCAGCTTGCCAATCTGCCCGACGTCCACTTGGCAAACGGGACGCGCAAGGCGACCGAGCGAAAACTCGTCATTTAAGAAATTCCTAAAAAAGCAAAATATACGAGTGACGCTTTAATACAAATTGTGAGGTGGCAATCAATTACCGCCACAAGCGCGCCGTCTCCGAACGGCCCGGCCCGTACACGCGGCCAGACTAATGCCGGCCATCCACGTCTTCCCCTTGCATGCCCGATGACAGGGATGCCCCACGTCAAAAATCCGCGTGATCTCGTTGGTCGATGAGACGCTTAGCCCGCTCAGTCCCGGCGGCCCTGGACCCAGCGCTCGAGCATCTGCAAGGCCATCGCCCGGTCGTCCTCGGACGCCTTGGCAAGCGCGGTCCTGTAACTGTCCCTGATCCAGGTCTCGTCCGGGGCGGCGCTATCCTGCGCCAGCGTCAGCCACATCAGGCCGCGGGCGGCCTGACGCTGAAAGCCGGTGCCGTTGAACAGCATCTGGCCGAGCAGCGCCTGCGCCTGATGCTGGCCCTTTCGCGCCGCCAGCCCAAGCCAGCGAATGCCGTACCTCGTATCGCGCTGCATGCCGACGCCGTCGAGATACATCCGCGCCAGATTGTACTGGGCTTCGGCATTGCCGAAATACGATGCGGCATAGGAGAACATTTCCCGCGCCCGCTCCGGATCGGCCTTCACACGCGAATTCGGAATGCCGGACGCATAATACCGTCCCAGCGCCACGAAGGCATTGGCGACAATGGCCGCCTGCGGAGCAGACGGGCTGTCTTCCGCATGGGCATTCGCGATCTTGCTGAAATAGTCGTAGGCACGCAGGTCGTCCTGCGCCACGCCGTCGCCCTTGGCGTACATGCGGCCGAGTTTCCACTGCGCCACCGGATGACCGCCCTCTGCTGCGTACTGCAAGGCGGTCAGCGATGCCTGAGGGATGTCCGCGGGAGGGACCGGCTTTTTCAGGACCGCGACACCCGTGGGAGCGGCAACGACCGGCAACGCGGCATCCTTGTTGCCCGGCGACGTGCCCTCAAAGGCAATGGCCGGACGCATCGCGAAAACCGCGACTGTCAGGGCCGCAAAAATGCCGATGCGCTCAGATATCCGCATAACACACTTTCTCAGCCGACCCGCCGGGATGGGTCACGGCGCCTTTGACCGCCGGTCCCACCTGCTGGGCATATTTCCAAAGCACACCGGAACCGACCGAGGTCTCACGCGGCTTCCACGCTTTCCTGCGCTCGGCCAACTCTGCATCCGTCAATTTAACATTGAGTGTGCCGTTGACCGCATCGAGTTCGATCACATCGCCGTCGCGGATCAGCCCGATCGGGCCGCCGACGGCCGCCTCAGGCCCGACATGGCCGACGCAGAAGCCGCGTGTGGCTCCCGAAAAACGTCCGTCCGTGATGAGAGCAACCTTGCCGCCCATGCCCTGGCCGGTGAGAGCCGCCGTGGTCTGCAGCATTTCGCGCATGCCGGGGCCGCCCCTGGGGCCCTCATAGCGGATCACGAGAACTTCGCCTTCCTTGTAGGTTCGCTTGTTCACGGATTCGAACGCGTCTTCTTCGCAATCGAAGCAACGCGCGGGTCCCGTGAACTTCAGCACCGACATTCCAGCGACTTTCACGATCGCACCGTCCGGCGCGAGATTACCTTTCATGCCGACCACGCCACCGGTCACGGTGATCGGGTTATCGGCAGGACGCACCACGTCCTGATGAGGATTCCATTTCACGCTCTTGAGGTTTTCGGCGATCGTGCGACCGGTGACTGTCATGCAGTCGCCGTGCAAGTAACCGTTGTCCAACAGCGTTTTCATCAGAAGCGGTATGCCACCTGCTTCGAACATATCTTTGGCGACATAACGACCGCCCGGCTTCAAATCCGCGATATACGGTGTCTTTTTGAAGATTTCGGCCACGTCGAAAAGATCGAATTCAATTCCGCATTCGTGCGCCATCGCCGGCAAATGCAGTGCGGCATTGGTCGAACCGCCGGACGCCGCCACCACGGCAGCGGCGTTTTCCAATGACTTACGGGTAACGATGTCGCGCGGACGGATATTCAGCGCGATCAATTCCATGATCTTCTCGCCAGCCGCCATGCAGAAGGCGTCGCGGATTTCGTAAGGTGCCGGTGCGCCAGCCGAGTACGGCAGGGCCAGCCCGATGGCCTCGGACACGGTCGCCATGGTGTTGGCGGTGAACTGGGCACCGCAGGCGCCGGCCGACGGGCACGCAACCCGCTCGATTTCGTCCAGATCCTCGTCGGACATTTCTCCAACGGAATGCTTGCCGACCGCCTCGAACATGTCCTGGACGGTGACCTGCTGGCCGCGGAAGTTACCGGGCAGGATCGACCCGCCGTAGATGAAGATCGACGGCACATTGAGGCGGAGCATGGCCATCATCATGCCGGGCAAGGACTTGTCGCAGCCGGCGAGCCCGATCAGGGCGTCATAGGCATGGCCGCGAACGGTCAGTTCGACGGAATCCGCGATGGTTTCGCGCGACGGAAGCGACGACCGCATGCCGTCATGCCCCATCGCGATACCGTCAGTCACTGTGATGGTGCAGAACTCGCGCGGGGTGCCGTTGGCGGCGGCGACGCCCTTTTTGGCGGCCTGCGCCTGGCGCATCAGGGAGATATTGCAGGGAGCGGCTTCATTCCAGCACGATGCCACGCCGACGAACGGCTGGTGGATCTGCTCGGTCGTCAGGCCCATGGCGTAGAGGTAGGAACGATGGGGCGCGCGCGCGGGTCCTTCCGTCACGTGACGGCTTGGGAGTCGCGCCTTGAGGTTGCTCTTCGCGTCCATCGTGAACCTTGTCCCGCAGCCGTCCGGTGAGCTTCGGAAACCCTCTCAAAATGGAGGATTCTTCCAACGCCTTCGCGAACGCCGTGGCATTTAGCCTACGAAGAATGATCTCATGGAGGCGTGTGGCTAAATCGCGGCGCGCGCAAGGGCTGGCTGAGGCGACGGTTAAATGTTCACGAAGTGTTGTAGACGCGCAACATTCGTTGCGCCGCGGCAACGATGCCACTACGACTTGTAGAACGATGAAGGCTGAAAGCTTCGCCGTTACCGGCCGCGGATCATGCGCCAGGCAAACAGCAGAAGAACCGCACCGATCGCAGCCGAAATCAGCGTCCGCCAGAAGCCGAACACCGCCACTTGTGCGATTTCAGCCAGCTTCGCACCGACGAATGACCCTGCGATACCGACGAGGATGTTGGTGAAAATACCGTGGTCGGACTCGGTCACCCGCTCCGCGATCCATCCGGCGATGGCGCCGATCAGGAGCATGGTGAAGAAACCAACCCCCGGCTGGCTGAAAAATGCCTGTGCGTCGTTCACCGATCCCCCACCTGTGGCTTCCGACCTGAATCGGTCGGCAGGCGCCAAGTTTAACTCAGTTCAGTGACGCTTCGAAAGGCGGATACCCTTGAACGCCTCCAGAACGGGATGGTTTCAGATCGATGCGACTTCACGCGGTCCACTGTCATTTTGCGTCCGCACACATCCGCAAGCATCGGTTGGCCGCGGCCATGCGCGCGCCGAACCCGGCTTTTGAGCAGCGACCGCCCGCCTTTGGTCGTCGTCGAGTGTTGTTCCGCGACTACAGACGCAGCCGTCTGGAGTCATGTAATGTCGTCATATTCAATCACAGGTTATTTCATGAAAACGATCGCATACGCCGCAACGCTCATCGCCCTGCTCTCTGGCTCGGCGCACGCCGCAGACCTCTATCGCAAGGCACCGCCTGCGCCGGTTAATCCCGTCGCAAGCTGGACCGGGTTTTATGCCGGCGTGAACGTCGGCGGTGGCTGGAGCAATACCGACGTCGGCTACGGCACAACCGATCCGGTTGTCGCAGTGTTTTTCGCTACCTTCGGCGTTGATCTTCCCGCAAATGGCGATCGCACCGGATCGTCGGGCGTCCTCGGCGGCGTGCAGATCGGCTACAACTATCAATTTCGACCGACATGGGTTGCCGGTGTCGAAGCCGACTTCCAGTTCGCAAGCATCAACGGATCGGGATCGACATCCTACGTCGGAGGCCTTGCGTTGTCTTCGGCGAGCCAGGATATCCAGCACTTCGGCACGGTTCGCGCCCGGCTCGGCTATCTGGCGACCGATAGCTTGATGGTCTATGCCACCGGCGGTTTCGCCTATGCGCAATTGAACAACGCCGCGGCCATGACTGTTGCGCCTGGCGCCACTGTCAACCTCATCGGCGGTGTGGGGACCTCGACCAATTGCGGCGGCGCCTTTCCAAACACCTGTTTTATTGGTTCATCGAACAGCCTGACTCCGGGCTGGACGGCTGGCGGCGGGCTCGAATACGCGCTGGGGCAAAACTGGTCGCTGAAGGGTGAGTATCTCTACGCGCACTTCGAGCAGACCGTGACGGCGGCGGCGGCGACACCTACTGCCGGAACGCTCCCCAACACCTACACCGCGAAGTTCGCCACCGATTTGCACATTGCCCGGGTCGGCCTGAACTACAGGTTCTAGCCTAGACTTTGCTCCGGGTTGGCCGACTAACAAACGCCGATCATCCGGCCGTGCCACAACACCGATAGCGCGGCGCTCACATGTTCAGTACACGTCCGTAGGCATCCAGCACCGCTTCCTTCATCGTTTCCGAAATCGTCGGATGCGGGAAGATGGTGCGGAAGAGTTCTTCTTCCGTGGTCTCGAGATTCATCGCCACGACGAAGCCCTGGATCAGTTCGGTGACTTCCGATCCGACCATGTGCGCGCCGAGCAGTTGTCCGGTCTTCTTGTCGAAGATCACCTTGACCATGCCCTGATCTTCACCCTGCGCAATGGCCTTGCCGTTTCCGACGAACGGGAAACGTCCGACGCGAATGTCCTTGCCCGCCTCTTTCGCCTTCGCCTCGGTGAGACCCACGGATGCGATCTGAGGATGGCAGTAGGTGCAGCCGGGAATGAGCAGCTTGTCCATCGGATGCGGATGCATGCCCTTGATGGCCTCGACACAGATGACGCCTTCATGCTCGGCCTTATGAGCTAACATGGGCGGACCGGCGACGTCGCCGATGGCGTAGATGCCCGGCACGTTGGTCTTGCCGTAACCGTCGATGACGATGCAACCGCGCTCGGTCTTCACGCCCAGCTTCTCCAAGCCGAAGCCTTCGATGTTGCCGACCACGCCGACCGCCGAAATCACGCGGTCCACTTCCATCGTCACCGGCTTGCCCTTGCCGTCATCGATGGTCGCGACCACGCTGTCGGATTTCTTGTCGAGCTTGGTGACCTTGGTATTTGCGAGAATCTTGAAGCCCTGCTTCTCGAACTGCTTGCGCGCGAAGCCCGCGATCTCCGCGTCTTCCACCGGAAGGATCTGCGGCAACACTTCGACCACGGTCACCTCCGCGCCCATGGTGCGATAGAACGACGCGAACTCGATGCCGATGGCGCCGGAGCCGACGACGAGCAGCGACTTCGGCATCTTGTCGGGATTCATCGCCTCGAAATAGGTCCACACCAGCTTCTTGTCCGGCTCAAGGCCCGGCAGCACGCGCGGCCGCGCGCCGGTCGCGACGATGATGTGCTTGGCGGTGTATGTACCCGCACCCAGCGCGCCCTTGGGCGCCGCCGCTTCGGTTTTCTTCACCGTGAACTTGCCGCCGCCGTCGAGATTGGCCTCGCCCCAGATGATCGTGATCTTGTTTTTGTTCATCAGGTATTCGACGCCGCCGTTGAGGCGCTTCACCACGCCGCGCGAACGCGCGATGACAGCTTTCGGATCGAACGACACGTTGTCCGCCGACAGGCCGTAGTCCTTGGCGTGCTTCATGTAGTGATAGATTTCAGCCGAGCGCAGCAGCGCCTTGGTCGGGATGCAACCCCAGTTGTTGCAGATGCCGCCGAGGTAGGACTTCTCGACGATCGCCGTTTTGAATCCGAGCTGCGCGGCGCGAATGGCCGTCACATAACCGCCCGGCCCCGAACCAATCACGACGACGTCGAAGGAATTATCAGCCATTGCCAGTGCTTTTCTTGCTTCCCTCTCCCCTTGTGGGAGAGGGTGGCGAGCGAAGCTCGCCGGGTGAGGGGGAATTCGCGACCGACGTCAGGATAACCTCGGCGATGCCGTTCGGATTTTGCCGAATCTCATTGTTCCAGAATCGCAGAACGCAAAAACCGCGCGAAGCCAAATCCCTATCGCGCCGCACGTCTCGCGCACTGTCGGCGTGCTGGCTTCCGTCGGCCTCCACGATGAGGCGATGTTCAAATGAGACGAAATCTGCGATCCATTCGCCAATAGGCACTTGCCGCCTGAATTTCATATCCGCCAGTCCGCGCGACCGAAGCAATCGCCAGAACGCAGTTTCGGCATCCGTCGCGTTTGCGCGAAGTGCTTTCGCGAAAGTACGCTTTGATTCCTCTACGCGCTGGCGCATGCCCCCTCACCCGGCAGCCTGCGGCTGCCACCCTCTCCCACAAGGGGAGAGGGAAAAATCACACCACCATCATCACGGGGTTTTCTATCAGCTTCTTGAACGCCGTGATCAGTTCCGCGCCGAGCGCGCCGTCGATGGCGCGGTGGTCGCAGGACAGCGTCACGCTCATGATGGTTGCCGCCACGATCTGGCCGTTGCGAACAACTGCCCGCTCCTCGCCGGCGCCCACCGCAAGGATCGAGGACTGCGGCGGGTTGATCACCGCGGTGAAATCCTTGATGCCGTACATGCCGAGGTTCGATACCGACGACGTGCCGCCCTGATACTCGTTCGGCTTGAGTTTCTTGGCCTTTGCCCGCGCGGCAAGATCCTTCATCTCATTTGAGATGGCGGACAACGTCTTGAGTTCAGCCTGCCGAATGATCGGCGTAATCAGGCCGAACGGCAGCGCCACCGCGACGCCGATGTCCGAATGTTTATGACGAAGCATCGCGGCTTCAGTCCACGACACGTTCGCTTCGGGAATTTTCTGCAGCGCCAGCGCCATCGCCTTGATAACGAAGTCGTTGACCGAGAGCTTGTAGAGCGGCTTGCCGTCCTTGTCCTTGCCAGCCGCCGCGTTGATGTCCTCGCGCGCTGCACCGAGCTTGCCGAGATCGCAGTCGATGGTCAGATAGAATGTCGGCATCGAATTCGTCGCAGCGGTCAAACGCTGCGCGATGGTCCGGCGCATCGAGTCGTGCGGAATGCTCTCGAATCCACCGTCCTGATACAGCGCGAGGATTTGCTGATCGGACATCGCCGGCGCGCCGATCGCACCCGTGCCGGCGGCAGGAGCACCCGCAGCGGCGGGCTTGAGTCCAGCGCCCGATTTCGCCTGATCGATGTCGCGCGCAACCACACGGCCATGCGGGCCTGAACCGCTGACGCGGGACAGATCGATTCCGGCTTCCTTCGCCAGACGACGTGCCAGCGGCGACGAGAAAACGCGCGCGCCGTTGCTGCCGGAGGCGGCGGCTGGTGCTGCCGGTGGAGCAGCTTTAGCTGGTGCCGGAGCAGCAGCCGGTGCAGGTGCCGCCGCAGGAGTCGCCGCTTTCGGAGCTTCGGCTTTCGGCGCTTCGGCCTTTGGAGCTTCAGATTTGGCCGGTGCCGATGCAGCCCCTGCGCCCGCAGCCTTCACATCTTCGCCGTCACCGGCGAGCACCGCGATCACATTGTTGACCGGAACGTCCTGCGTGCCTTCCGGCACAAGAATTTTCGCGATGGTGCCCTCGTCGACAGCTTCGACTTCCATCGTCGCCTTGTCGGTCTCGATCTCGGCGATCACATCGCCGGACTTGACCTTGTCGCCTTCCTTCTTGAGCCACTTGGAAAGGTTGCCCTTCTCCATGGTCGGAGACAGCGCAGGCATCAGAATGTTGATCGGCATGATCCTGGTCCTGCTCTCTCAGCGATAACTAACGGCCTTGGCGGCGGCGACGACTTCCGCCACCGTCGGCAGCGCAAGCTTTTCGAGGTTGGCCGCGTACGGCATCGGCACGTCCTTGCCCGATACCCGCGCGACCGGCGCATCGAGATAATCGAACGCGTTCTCCATGATCCGCGCCGCGATCTCCGCGCCGACGCCGGACTGCTGCCAACCCTCCTCGACCACAACGGCGCGTGACGTCTTCTTCACGGAGTTGATGATGGTTTCGGTGTCCATCGGGCGCAACGTCCGCAGGTCGATGACCTCGGCTTCGATGCCTTCTTTGGCAAGCTCATCGGCGGCATTCAGCGCGTAGGTCATGCCGTTCGACCACGCGATCAGCGTTACGTCCTTGCCGGCGCGCGCGATCCGCGCTTTGCCGATCGGAACCACGTAGTCATCGAGCTTCGGCACATCGCCGGTGTGACCGTAGAGAATTTCGTTCTCAAGGAAGATCACCGGGTTGGGATCGCGGATCGCAGCTTTCAGCAGGCCCTTGGCGTCCGCCGCCGAATACGGGGAGACGACTTTGAGGCCCGGGATCTGCGAGTACCACGCCGAATAGTCCTGGCTGTGCTGGGCAGCGACGCGCGCGGCAGCGCCGTTCGGACCGCGGAACACAATGGAGCAGCCCATCTGTCCGCCGGACATGTAGAGCGTCTTCGCTGCCGAGTTGATGATCTGATCGATCGCCTGCATCGCGAAGTTGAACGTCATGAATTCCACGATGGGCTTGAGCCCGGCGAACGCCGCGCCGACGCCGACGCCGGCGAAGCCGTGCTCGGTGATCGGCGTATCGATAACGCGGCGCGCGCCGAATTCCTGCAGCAACCCCTGCGTGATCTTGTAGGCGCCCTGATACTCGGCGACCTCTTCACCCATCACGAACACGTCACCGTCGCGGCGCATTTCCTCGGCCATGGCGTCGCGAAGCGCTTCGCGCACCGTCATCTTCACCATCTCGGTGCCGGCTGGCACTTCCGGATCAGGCTCCACCGGCGCGGCGGGCGCTGCAACGGCGGGCGGCGCGCTGATCTGCGGCTTGCCTTCCCCGACAGGTGCGCGGGACTCTTCAACTTCCTGCTTAACTTCAACGCTGGATTCGGGGGCCTTTGTCGCAGCGGCGGCCGGGGCCTTGCCGAGATCGGCGGCGCTTTCGCCGTCGCTCAAAATGGTCGCGATCGGCGTATTGACGGCGACGTCGTTGGTGCCTTCGGCAACGAGGATTTTACCGAGCGTCCCCTCGTCCGTCGCCTCGACTTCCATGGTGGCTTTGTCGGTTTCAATCTCGGCGATCACGTCGCCGGACTTGATGGTTTCACCTTCTTTTTTCAGCCATTTGGAAAGGTTGCCCTTTTCCATGGTGGGCGAAAGCGCGGGCATCAAAACTTGAATCGGCATGGTGGCTCCGCACTTATCGGTAAATGTCGGTGTAAAGCTCGGACGCGTCAGGCTCGGGATCGCGCTGCGCGAAATCCGCGGACTCGTTGACGATCTCGCGCACTTCCGCGTCGATCGCCTTCAACTCCTGCTCGCTGACCTTCATGTCGAGCAAACGCAATCTCACCTGTTCAATCGGATCGGAATCGTGGCGCACCTTGTCCACTTCCTCGCGCGTGCGATACTTCGCAGGATCGGACATCGAGTGTCCGCGATAGCGGTAAGTCTGCATCTCGAGAATGTAGGGGCCCTTGCCCGCGCGGCACCACGCCACGGCTTCGTCTCCCGCGGCCTTCACGGCGCGGACATCCATGCCGTCGACCTGCTTGCCGGGAATGTTGAACGACACGCCGCGCTTGGAGAAATCCGTCTGCGCCGACGAGCGCGTGACCGACGTGCCCATCGCATAACGGTTGTTCTCGACGACGTAGATCACGGGAAGCTTCCACAGCTCCGCCATATTGAAGCTCTCGTAGACCTGTCCCTGATTGGCAGCGCCGTCGCCGAAATAGGCAACGCTGACGTGATCGTTTTCGCGGTAGCGATTGGCGAAAGCCAGCCCCGTTCCGAGCGAGACCTGCGCGCCTACGATGCCGTGTCCGCCGTAGAAGGCCTTCTCCTTGCTGAACATGTGCATGGAGCCGCCCTTGCCTTTGGAATATCCGCTCCTGCGGCCGGTGAGTTCAGCCATCACGCCCTTCGCTTCCATGCCGCATGCGAGCATGTGACCGTGATCGCGGTAACCGGTGATGACCTGATCGCCGGGCTTGAGCGCCAGCTGCATTCCGACAACGATGGCTTCCTGTCCGATATACAGATGACAGAAACCGCCGATCGCACCCATTCCGTAAAGCTGGCCCGCCTTCTCTTCAAAGCGGCGGATCAGCATCATCTCGCGGAACGCATGAAGCTCCTGTTCCTTGGTGAACTTGAGATTTGTCGGATGACTGGAGCCGTTACCGGCATCCTGTGTGGCCGATTTCTTCGCTGTTGCCGATTTTTTGTCAGGAGACATGACTTGTCCGGATGAGAGAGCGGGTACTCAGCTTCTGTACCCCAACTCCCATCGCAATGAAAAGGATAGCGTGCACAAACGCATCGCGCTTCTATGACGCAATGCAGCGACAGCAACTTTAAAATCCAAAGAGCAAGATTTTTGAAATTTGAAACTAGTTCTGACCGATCATCCGGACGAGGTCGCGCGGATGTACGTAGTCGAGCTGGTAGCGCGCGCGTTCGTCGAGCATGTCGGGATCGACTCGGTCCGAACGCAACAGCGAGACCCGCTGTTCCGCTGCGAGGCGCTCGGCTTTCAGCCGGGCCAACTCCGAGGTCAGCAACACGATCTCATGATCGAGTTCCTGCCGCGCGTTGAGGCCGTATTTGCCCGTGTAGGCATTGACCCCAAAATAGGCAATCAACGCCGCAGCGATCGCGTACAGCGCGAGGCCGGTCATGATTGCTTTGAGTCGCGAGCGTGAAACCATACCACCACGATGCGACAGCCCGGTTAATCGAACCCTAACAACCGGGCTGTTGCATCGTCGCGCAATTACTTCTTGTTCTTGTCGACCCACGCCGCGAAGGCGTCGATGTAGGTCTTCATGACCTTCTCGAGAGCTTCCTTGACCAGGTTACCCTTGTCGTCGAATGCGTCACCCACGCCGTTCAGATAGATTTCCGGCTGCTGCAGGATCGGGCCGCTATAACCCGGCAGGATCTGCTTGAGGTTCATCGCCGCGCAGACGCCGCCAAGCGGCCCCGGAGAACTGCTGACAATGCCGATGGGCCTGCCGAGAAAAGAACTCTTGCCCGGTGGACGCGAGCCGACGTCGATGGCGTTCTTCAGCACGCCCGGAATGGACCGGTTGTATTCCGGTGTCACAAACAGGACCGCGTCGGATGCCTGGATCTTTTCGCGAAACGCGATCCAGTCCGCCGGCGGTGTCGCCTCCAGGTCCTGATTGAAGAACGACAGGCCATGAAGTGTCACAATCTCAAGTTTGAGAGATGGTGGAGCGATCCTGGCGAAGGCATTGGCGATCTTGAGCGAAAACGACTCCTTGCGGAGACTGCCGACAACAACGGCAACGGTATGGACCATCAGAACATCCTTTCAGCAACGGCAACAGAACACCGGGCACCCCGGCTTAGCCTTGGGGCAAAAAGGATGCAAGTGCATTAACTTGGGGCGTAGGGTCGTGTTCCCGAACGCTAACCCAGCAGTTCGTCGTTGTGCTGTCCCAGCCCGGGCGCCCCGGAATGCGGATGCGGACGCTGGCCGTCGAAGGAAATCGGCAGACCCACCACCGGCAGATCGCTGCCGGGCAATGTGCGCATCAGGTCGGAGGCCTTGAACTGTTCGGTCTGGGATAATTCCACGATGGTGTTGACCGGACTGCACGGCACGCCCGCCGCCTCGAAGGCGGCAAGCCAGTCGGCGCGTTTCCTTGTCAGCAGCACCGGCTTCAGCAACCCGATCAGCGTGTCGCGATGAACGAACCGGTCCCGGCCTTTGGCAAATCGCGGATCGGTGCACCATTCCGGAAATCCGAGCACCGTGGCAAGCTTGTGAAACAGCCTGTCATAGCCGGCGGCGATGACAAGCGGAAGATCGGCGGTCTCGAACGCCTGATACGGCACGATGGTCGGCGTCGCCGCCCCCGTTCGCGGCGAGAGTTCCTGCGTTACGTGATAGGTCGCGAGCGATGAATCCACCCACGACGCCGCGCTGTCGAGCAATGACGTATCGATCACGCAGCCCTTCCCCGTCACATGACGCTGTTGCAACGCGCCGAGCGCACCGATCACGCACCATTGTGCGGTCGCTTTGTCGTTAATCGCGGGCGCGCAGAATGTCGGCGGGTCGTCATGACGGCCGGTCTGCATCATCACGCCGCCGAAGGCCTGAAGCAGCGGATCGAATCCCGGCGCTTTCGACAGCGGCCCCTTCGGTCCGAACGCCCAGATCGAGCAGTAGATCAATCGCGGATTGATCGCGCGCATGTGCTCGGGACCGATCCCGAGATCGTTGACCACGCCGGAGCGGAGATTCTGGATCAGGATGTCGGCATCGCGCACGAGGACTTTAAGCTTTTCGATGTCGGCTGCGTTCTTCATGTCGAGAGTCACCGACCGCTTGTTGCGGTTGGTGACGTGGAACATGATCGAGGCTTCCTCGATGAACGGAGGACCCCAGCTGCGCGCGTCGTCGCCGCCGTCAGGTTTCTCGATCTTGATGACATCCGCGCCCATGTCGGCGAGGATCGCGCCGGCGAGCGGCCCCGCGAGCGCCTGCCCGATCTCGATAACCTTGATTCCGGCGAGTGGACCGTTCATGGGGCCTATATCCTCCGCAGCTTATTTTCTTGAACGCTACTCAAGCGACAGCAGCCCGCCAAAGCAAGCCACTCGCCTGATAAGAAAACGAAACCCAGCGATGCGCCGGCACGCCTTCCGGCGCAGCGTGACTTACGCCAGCGCCTTGAGCGCCGACCGGCCCGCGTAGATAGCCTGGTTGCCGAGTTCCTGCTCGATGCGCAGCAACTGGTTGTACTTCGCGGTGCGGTCCGCGCGCGCCAGGGATCCGGTCTTGATCTGACCGCAGTTGGTGGCGACCGCGAGATCGGCGATGGTCGAATCCTCGGTTTCACCGGAACGATGCGACATCACGGCGGTATAGGCTGCCTTGTGCGCCATCTCGACGGCAGCGAGCGTCTCGGTAAGCGAACCGATCTGGTTGACCTTCACCAGAATGGAATTGCCGAGGCCCTTCTTGATGCCGTCCGCGAGGCGGGTGACGTTGGTCACGAACAGATCGTCGCCGACGAGCTGGCACTTGGCGCCGATCAGATCGGTCAGTTCCTTCCAGCCGTCCATATCGTCTTCGGCCATGCCGTCTTCGATGGAGACAATCGGATAGCGCGATGCCAGATCGGCGAGATACTTCGCCTGCTCCGAGCGCGAGCGGGTTTTCTTCTCGCCTTCGTAGACATACGAGCCGTTCTTGAAGAATTCGGTCGCGGCGCAGTCCAGCGCCAGCATGACGTCGCCGCCGGCCTTGTATCCGGCCTTGGCAATCGCGCTCATGACGAAATCAAGTGCCGCGTCCGCCGACGGCAGGTTCGGCGCGAAGCCGCCCTCGTCGCCGACATTGGTGTTGTGACCGGCCTTCTTCAATTCAGACTTGAGCGTGTGGAAAATCTCTGCCCCGCAGCGAAGTCCTTCCGAGAAGTTCTTCGCGCCGATCGGCATCACCATGATTTCCTGAAAATCGATCGGGTTGTCCGCATGCACGCCGCCATTGACGATGTTCATCATCGGCACCGGGAGGGTGCGCGCCGAGGTTCCGCCGACGTAACGATAAAGCGGCATGCCGAGCGATTCCGCCGCGGCCTTGGCGACAGCCAGCGACACGCCAAGAATGGCGTTGGCGCCGAGGCGGCTCTTGTTCGGCGTGCCGTCCAGATCGATCATGGTCTGGTCGATCTGGACCTGCTGCTCGGCTTCCATGCCGCCGATCGCGTCGAAAATCTCGCCGTTGACCGCTTCGACGGCGTTCTGCACGCCCTTGCCGAGATAGCGGCCCTTGTCGCCGTCGCGCAGTTCCACGGCCTCATGCGCGCCCGTGGATGCCCCCGACGGAACAGCGGCGCGGCCCATCGAGCCGTCTTCCAGCACCACATCGACTTCCACGGTCGGGTTACCGCGGCTGTCAAGAATTTCGCGGCCGATGATGTCGACGATAGCAGTCATGAGCGCCCTCTCAAGGAAGTCGGATGGAAGATTTGGGGCAGCTTCTACAGGAACGCGCCCCTCGGGAAAAGACCATCCGAAGCTGTTGATCTCGTGACGTTTTGGTCAAGAACCGCTATCAGACGGCAAACGGAGACGTGCATGTCCAGAAAGCCTCGCGCGGCCAGGTCCGCCGGAACATCGTTGCAGCTCGGCCAGCAGGTCGAAACGCCTGCCTCGCCCGATACGGCCAAACTCGACCGGGTGCCGAATCCGCACACCGACACGAATTACGTCGCGCGGTTCACGATGCCCGAATTCACCTCGATCTGCCCGGTCACCGGCCAGCCGGATTTCGCAATTCTCGTCATCGACTACGTGCCGAACAAGTGGCTCGTGGAGTCGAAGTCGCTCAAGCTCTATCTCAACAGCTTCCGCAACGTCGGCTCGTTTCACGAAGACTGCACAGTGTCTATCGGCAAGCGGCTGACCACGCTGCTGGCGCCGCGCTGGCTGCGCATCGGCGGATATTTCTATCCGCGCGGGGGCATGCCGATCGATGTGTTCTGGCAGGCCGGAAAACTGCCGGCGAATGTATGGGTGCCGGATCAGGGCGTCGCGCCCTATCGCGGGCGAGGCTGAGAGACCTCAGGCACCGGCTGCGATCGCCGGTTTCCGGTTCAAGAGAGTTGCCGCGATAACGCCGAGCAGGACAATGGCAGCGGCGCTGATGAACAGCGTCGGCAGTTTGCCAAAATGCGCCAGTCCGAAACCATAGGCGATCGGCCCCGCGGCCTGCCCCAGGAAGAAAAAGAAAGCATGCAACGAGACGGCGGAGGCACGCGCCTCCGGTGCGAGATCACTCGCGAAGACCTGCAACGCACCGTGCAGCAAATAGAAACCCCACCCGATCGCGACGAAGCAGGCCGCATGAACCTCCCAGCGCGGACCAAACGCAATCACAGCGAACTGCACGGCCATGATAACCCCGCCCGCGATCATAAGGTTCTTGACGCCGAGGCGCGGCAGCAGCCGGGACACGGTCATCGAATAAAATAGACCGCCGACCGCGAATGAACCGATGACGATACCGGGTATGGAGGCGCGGGTTTCACCAAGTTCAAACAGGAACGCGGCGATGAATGGCATCAACCCGAGAACGCAAAGCCCTTCGATAAACACCGCGATGAAGCAAACGCGGGCATTCGGATTGGCCAAGATGGTGCGATAGCCCTCACGAAGGGTTGCGAGGGAGATGCCGCCTGTCGAACTGGCGACGCCGCCGCGCCGAAATCCAATCAGCACGACGACGGACGCAATGACCATCAAGATGCCCAGCACCGAAAGAACGCCACGCCAGCCCAGAAAATCGCCGATCACACCCGCCGCCGACGAGCCGAGCAGGTTTCCCGTCATTGCGCCTGCAAGAATCCGACCAAGTGCGACCTGCCGCTGCGCAGTCGGCACGAGATCACTGGTCAAGCCGATCGCGATCGGAAACGTTCCGCCAGCAGCAATGCCGCACAGGATGCGGGACAAAAACAGAAGCTCAAATGACGTCGCGAACGCGCCGATAATGTTGGCCAGGCCCAACATGGCGAGGCAGATGATCATCAGCCGCGCCTTGCCGAACATATCGGCGGCGGCGCCCAGGATTGGCTGCACGATAGCGTAGGTAAGCGCGGAAGCGGCCGACAGGCTCGCAGCCACAGCGACCGTCACAGAAAAATCGCCGGCGATCAGCGGAAGAACAGGCTCCATCGAACGCGTCGACAGCGCCGCGGCGAAGGTGGAGACGGCAATGACATTCAGGATCGGCAGCATCAGTCTGGCTGGATGCCGCGTTGTGCTCGCGGCCCTTTATGATTTTGTTGTTATCGGGCCATTACGATTTTGATTTAGCGAGCGCGTCGAAGGCCATCAAATTCTTTACGAGAGCCTCGAAATCCTTGAGCGGCACCATGTTCGGACCGTCCGACGGCGCGTTGTCCGGATCGGGATGCGTTTCGATGAAAACGCCCGCCACGCCGACCGCAACCGCCGCCCGCGCCAGCACAGGCACGAACTCGCGTTCGCCACCGGATGATGTTCCCTTGCCGCCCGGCTGCTGCACCGAATGGGTTGCGTCGAAGATCACCGGCGCACCGGTGGTCCGCGCCATGATCGGCAGAGCCCGCATGTCGGACACCAGCGTGTTGTAGCCGAACGATGCACCGCGCTCCGTGACCATGACATTCGGATTGCCGCCGCCGGTGACCTTGGCGACCACATTGGCCATGTCCCACGGCGCGAGGAACTGCCCTTTCTTGACGTTCACAACCTTGCCGGTGGCGGCCGCTGCAAGAAGCAGATCGGTTTGCCGGCACAGGAAGGCCGGGATTTGCAGCACATCGACCGCCTCGGCGACCTGCGCGCACTGCTCGATCTCGTGGACGTCCGTCAGCACCGGCAGACCGAGCGTCGAGCGGATCTCCGCGAAAATCGGTAGCGCCATTTCGAGACCCATGCCACGTGCGCCCGACGCGCTGGTGCGGTTGGCCTTGTCGAACGATGTCTTGTAGACGAGGCCAATTCCGAGACGCGCGGCGATCTCTTTCAGCGCGGACGCGACCTCAAGTCCGTGCGCCCGGCTCTCGAGCTGACACGGCCCCGCGATCACCGCCAACGGCAATGCGTTGCCGAATTTGACGGTGCCTGCGGAAACCACCGGAGCCGCGGAAATCTTGGCGTTCAAGGCATATCCCTTTTGAAGTGCAAGAGAACTTCTGAAGCACCACACTAGCGGTGGCAGATCAAGTCCGGGCCGTTATTTCTTGGCCGACGTCTCGAATATCAGGGTTGCGCCGAAGGCGGCCTCCGGCGGCACCACAAGCCGCCCGGTGTGCCGGTGCGACACCACCCCGCCGCTCCGAAACAAACGCTCCAGCGCGTCGATATCCGGCACCGCAAGCCGCAGCCCCTTCAGCGATGCCCCCTCGCCGTCCAGCCTGGGCGCGGTTCCGAATTGATCGCGAAACGACACCGCTTCCATGATCTCGACATCGCCGCGCGGCGTCGATGCGGTCACGCCGATGGAACTGGCATGCAGGTCGCGTACGCCGGTAAAGGCACTGAGGAAGATGTGATGATCGGTCGGATTGTCTGCGACGAGAACCGCGCCGAGGACGCCGCTCGTGCCGTTGGCATGCTGCTGGTAATCCGGCTTCCAGAAGGCTGCGGGATTATGCTGCTGACAGGTCGCAAAGCCGGTGTTCGGCGACAACGCATCGCGCGCAAAGGCCAGCGAGAAACCCACGGTGGTGGTGCTTCCGTCGGGCAAGACGGCTTCGCGCGAAAACGGCAGCGCGCTTGAGGCGTCGATCCCCGATCGCTTGAAGTCCGCAACGTCGCCTGCGCTGTCCGTGCTCTCGAGGATCAGCATCGTGAATCCGTCGCCGCGCGCGATCGCATCGCGATTGGCGGCACCGAAGATCTGCGGCAATCCCTCGCCCACCAGCTTTTCAGGCTCGCCGATGGTCAGGACCTCGATGAAGAAATTGGGAAATTGCACCACATGATTGTGCGTTCCCCACGGATGCCTGTTGCGCGCGCCGACCTTGAAGCCGGCGCGGCGATAGAACTCCGCCGCCGCATCGAGATCGCGGACGGCATGAACGATGTGATCGAGACCGCGAGCCATGACAGTTTGCGCGACGTGCGCCCTCACTTCACCGAGGAGAATGCAGTCGGCGTCAAAAGCTGGCTGACGATGTTCTCAACGATCTGACCGTCCTTTTCGCTTTCCGCGCGCACCGAGAGCCACGCTGGATCGGTCATGAACGCGGTCCACTTCTGCTCGCGTTCAGCCAGCGACTCCCACGCCAGGAAATAGGTCAGTTCCTGATTGGACTGGCCGATCACCGTGGTGAAAAAGCCGGCCTGACGGATGCCATGTTTCTCCCAGATCTTCAGCGTGTGGTTCTCGAATCGCTTCAGCAAATTCGGAAGCCGCCCCGGAAGACAGCGATAGACGCGCATTTCTTGGATCATGGTCATGGCCCCTTGTTGATTGAACCGGCGCGCGAACGGCGCCGACTGATGTTATGCAGGCTCTCCCGATCCGGCATATAGTCGCCTGCCCGGCCGGTTATCAAGCGCTTGCGCGCAACCCTGCCAATACGAGGCTCGCTTTGAGGTTTGTCATGCGGATGTTGCTTTGCCCGGTGCTTGTAGCAGCAACTCTTTCGGGCTCCGCCTATGCGCAAACACCCGGCATGATCACCGGAGGCGCGGACGGTGTTACCTTCAACGGAAAGCCGGCCGCACGTCAGGGCGACACCACCAGCGGCGGCAGCGTGATCGTCGAGGGATCACCGAACGTTTTCATCAACGGCAAGCCTGCCGCCATATCGAGCGGCAAGACCGGCTGCGGCGGCGTGGTGGTTGGCGGCGCAGGCGGCATTTACATCAATGGAAAGCCGGCGGCCCGCACCGGCGACCAGACGTCGGGCTGTCCGAAATAGACCCTGACGCTGCCCACCCTAGCGTCCAGCGTAGCGTGCCGTGACGAGATTCAGGTCGAACGCTTCTTTCTCGCTGAGCCAGCGGATGTCCTTGCTCGCCGTCATCGCCTGCATGATTGACGGGGAAACACCCATGCGCGTCATGTAGTCGAGGATGATGCCCGTGGTCTGCTGTGTGCGCGACACCAGATCGCCTGCGGATTCCTCGCCTTTCGCCCCGGTGCTGCTGAACTGGTGAACGCCGAGCGCGGACCGTGGCATCGCCTCGCGGACCGTGCCGCCCGCAAAAACGAACACGCATGCGCTGGCGCAACGCGAGGGCTGCGGACGACCATTGGAATCCACCGTCCCCACCACCGTCGTCAGTCCGCGGGATCGCACCACCGCGCCCATAATCAGTCCCTGATCGAGCGAGCCGCCGGGCGACGACAAAAAGAGCACATCGCCGGCGGTCAGCTTGGCCGCATCGAGTTGTTCGCGAAACCAGCTTGCGGAAGCCGGGCCAATTCTGCCTGCAATCGCGAGCGCCTTGCGGCCGTCCGCCATGTTGACAACCGACGCCGTCATTCTGGAAGAGCCGAAAAATTCTTTCCAGTAGGACCATCCTCCCGGTGATGCGATATCCCGATAGGCCGGAATGAGGACGCCCGCCAGCAAAAGCCCGGCGAAAGCAACCGACGCCAGTGTGCCCCAGCCACGCCTGCGTTGCGCCCCTGATTTTAGGGGCTGTGTCGACTGCGGGCGTTGGGTTGTTTGATCCCGTAAATCGGCTTGCCGTGGCGGCGGAGATGGCGCACCCCACGGCATCGCCGCTTCGCTCCGGCCTGTATTTGCCGAAGCAGATTTTGTCCGCGCGGAACCAACTTCCGGCACAGAACCTTTGGGGGATGGTCGCCGCTCGTCGTCAGTCATCACGCATCCTGACACATCCCGGACAGTCCCGTGTCGGTGCGGCCAGATACACCCCGATCAGAACAGCCGGCTCTGAACCATTGCCGCCTGCACGAACGACGCGAACAGCGGATGCGGCTCGAACGGCCGCGACTTCAGTTCAGGATGATACTGCACGCCGATGAACCATGGATGGTCCTCATATTCGACGATTTCGGGCAGCACGCCGTCCGGCGACAATCCCGAGAAGCGCAGGCCGTGCTGTTCAAGGCGGTCCTTGTAGGCGGTGTTGACCTCGTAGCGATGACGATGCCGCTCTGAAATCTCCAGTGCGCCGCCGTAGACTTCGGAGACGCGGCTGCCCTTCTTCAAGGCTGCCGGATAGGCGCCGAGCCGCATGGTGCCGCCGAGGTCACCCGCCCTGTTGCGTTTCTCAAGTTCGTTGCCGCGCAGCCACTCTGTCATCAGGCCGACCAGCGGCTCCTTGGTCGGGCCGAACTCCGTCGAGTTGGCGTCTTCGATACCGACCAGATTGCGCGCCGCCTCGATCACCGCCATCTGCATGCCGAAGCAGATGCCGAAGTAAGGAACATCGCGCTCACGCGCGAACTGCGCCGCGCGGATCTTGCCCTCAGCACCGCGTTGGCCAAATCCGCCCGGCACCAGAATGCCGTTGACGTGTTCAAGGAACGGCGTGGGATCTTCATTCTCGAAGACCTCGGATTCGATCCAGTCGAGATTGACCTTCACCTTGTTGGCGATGCCGCCGTGGGACAGCGCTTCGATCAGCGATTTGTAGGCGTCCTTCATGCCGGTGTACTTGCCGACAACGGCAATGGTCACCTGACCTTCGGGATTGCGCACGCGCTCGTTAATGACATGCCATGAATCGAGCGCCGGCGGCTTGATGTCGACGATGCCGAATGCGGCCAGCACTTCGTCGTCGAGTCCGGCGGCGTGATAGGCCTCGGGCACCGCGTAAATGTTATCGACGTCGCGCGCCTCGATCACGGCGGATTCGCGCACATTGCAGAACAGCGCCAGCTTGCGGCGTTCTTCTTTCGGAATTTCGCGGTCGGTCCGGCACAAAAGGATATCCGGCTGGATACCGATCGAGCGCAACTCCTTGACCGAGTGCTGGGTCGGCTTTGTCTTGAGTTCACCGGCACTTGGAATGTAGGGCAGAAGCGTCAGGTGAATGTAGATCACCTCGCCCCGTGGCAGGTCGTTCTTGACCTGGCGGATCGCCTCGAAGAACGGCAGCCCCTCGATGTCGCCAACGGTGCCGCCAACCTCGCAGAGCACGAAATCGTAGCCGTCGTTGCCGCCGAGGATGAATTCCTTGATCGCATTGGTGACGTGCGGAATCACCTGCACCGTCGCGCCGAGATAATCGCCGCGCCGTTCCTTGTTCAGGATGTCCTGATAGATGCGCCCGGTGGTGATGTTGTCCTGCTTGGTCGCTGGACGGCCGGTGAAGCGCTCGTAGTGCCCGAGATCGAGATCGGTCTCGGCGCCGTCATCGGTCACGAAGACTTCGCCGTGCTGATACGGCGACATCGTTCCGGGATCGAGGTTGAGATAGGGATCGAGCTTGCGAAGGCGGACCTTGTAGCCTCGTGACTGCAGCACAGCGCCGAGCGCTGCTGAAGCCAGACCCTTGCCGAGCGAGGAGACCACGCCGCCGGTGATGAAAATATACCGCGTCATGGGATTCAACCTTTAGCTCCGCCGGTGTGATTCGCAAAACGAAACCCACGCGCGCACCGGAAAACCGACGCGCTGTGGGTGACCCTGATATGGAAGTTCAGTCAGTAACTTGGAAGGCAATTCTCAGATGTGCAGACAAGCGGCTCGCGCATGACTGCACATCATTTGTCTGGATTACTTCGACTGCGGCGCGGCCGGAGCCGAAGGAGCAGCCGGCGCTTCCGGCTTCTTGAGCGAGTCGAGCAGACCACCGACCGGCACCTGCGGCGCGCTGCCCGGCTGCGAGATCGGCGCAGGACTGGTCGAATTGATGATCGATGCCGGCTTGCGCTCGTAGTTCGCAAGCCACGACAGGAACAGACTGGTCACGAAAAAGCCCGCCGCCAGAATCGCCGTGGTGCGGGTGAGCAGATTGGTCGTGCCGCGGCTGGACATGAAGCCGCCGCCGCCACCGCCGCCGATACCGAGGCCTCCGCCTTCAGAGCGCTGCAGCAGCACGACGCCGATCAGGCCAAGCACAAGCATGAGATGGATGACGATAATGACGGTTTGCATTGTTACCTTCCGTCACAAACCTTTGGCGCCGGCAGCCGGTCGCGTCGAAGCTTGCGGGGGTTGAAGTTGCGCGGTCTGTACACGATTGCGGGGGTAATTGTCACCCCCGACGGACGGCTGTTGGCCTGACGGCCATTTAGGGGCACGCGGCGGCAATCGCAAGGAAATCAACCGCTTTCAGGCTCGCGCCACCCACCAGAGCACCGTCCACGTTGGCCACCGCCATCAGTTCGGCGGCATTCGAGGGCTTTACCGAGCCTCCGTAGAGAATCCGGACCTGATCGCCCTCACTGCTGAACCGATCCTTCAGCCGATCACGAATAAGCTTATGGACTTCCTCGACATCTTTGGTCGTCGGGGTCCGCCCGGTTCCGATCGCCCAGACCGGCTCATAGGCCACCACCAGATTGGCGGCGGTCGCACCTTCCGGTACCGATCCGGCGACTTGGCGTCCGACCACATCCAGCGTTTGCCCACCATCGCGTTCGGCCTGCGTCTCGCCGACGCAGACAATTGCAATAAGTCCCGCGCGCCACGCCGCCTCGGCCTTGCTGCGGACAAGGGCATCGGTCTCGTGGTGGTCCGTCCGGCGTTCGGAATGTCCGACGATGATGGCCGTTGCGCCTGCATCCGCCAGCATCTCGGCGGAAATATCGCCGGTGTGCGCGCCAGAGGCTGCCGGGTGGCAGTCCTGCGCGCCGATCGCCACTTTCGAGCCGATGACCACCGCAGCGGACGTGAAAAGCAGCGTCGCGGGCGGGCAGATCAGCAAATCGGCCTTGCGCCAGACTTTTTCGGCACCCTGCCCGATGGCGGCGAGTTCATTCACCGCGGCCTTGAGGCCGTTCATCTTCCAGTTCCCGGCGATCAGGGGGCGTCGCTTGTCGGTCATCGTTGATCTCGCATGACAATATCGATCGATCTGCGCTAGCAGAGCGCTCCCGCAGATGCCAGTTCAGAGGCCGGCTTTCCACACGAGGGTTCCCGTTTTTCCGGATTACACTGTTAACCGCGCTGAAGCGTCGCCGACAGCATGGTTGCTAGGGAACCGCCACCTCTTTATATGTTGGCGAAACAACGCGGTAACGCCTCTGTGGCGAACCGCCCCACCCCCGAACATCAAGTTGGACCCATGCTCCGAGGAATGCGCAAAGCCTCATCGAATTGGCTCGGCAAGACGGTTATGTCCGTCATGTTCGGCGTGCTGATCATCAGTTTTGGTGTCTGGGGTATCGCCGACATCTTCAAGGGATTCGGACAGTCGTCTCTCGCCAAGATCGGCAACACCGAAATCACCACCGAGCAATTCCGAAACCTGTTCACCGACAGGGTGCAGCAGATCGGCCGCCGCTTCGGCCGGCCGCTGACGATGGAGCAGGCACGCAACTTCGGGCTCGACCGCCAGGTGTTGCAGGACGTCATTTCCGACGCCGCGCTGGACGAGACCGCGCGCCGCATGGGCCTTGGACAATCCGACGCCGACATCGTGCGCGCCATACAAAACGATCCGTCCTTCAAGGGGCTCGACGGCAAGTTCGAGCACGAGCGCTTTGTGCAGACGATCCGCCAGGCCGGCTACACCGAACAGCGTTACATCGCCGAGCAGCGCAAGACCGCGACCCGCCGGCAGATCACCGGGACAATCGTTGCCGGCCTCGAGCCGCCGAAAACCCAGGTCGAAGCCCTGGTCCGTTTCCAGAACGAGCAGCGCTCGGCCAGCTACGTGAAGCTGACCGCCGCTCAGGCCGGCACCATCGACGCGCCCTCGCCCGAAACGCTCGCCACCTATTTCGAGGAACGCAAGCAACTGTTCCGGGCACCGGAGTATCGCAAGATCGCAGTGCTCACGCTGACGCCGGATGATCTCGCCAAGTGGATTACGGTGTCCGACGATGACGCGAAGAAGGTGTTCGAGCAGCGCCGCGAGCGGTTCGCGACGCCGGAGCGCCGTCAGGTGCTTCAGATCCCGTTCCAGAATGCCGACGAGGCCAAAGCCGCGCGCGAGCGCATCGTGGCCGGAACCTCGTTCGAGGACCTCGCCAAGGAGCGCAAGCTGACCCCGGCCGACATCGACCTCGGCACCGTGGCGAAATCATCGATCGGCGATACCGCGATCGCGGATGCGGCGTTCGCGCTCGCCCCCGACACCGTCAGCGAGCCGGTCAAGGGCGCGCTGATTACGGCCCTGCTGAAAGTCACCAAGGTCGAGCCCGGCACCAATCCGACCTATGAGAGCGTCGCTCCCACGATCAAGCGCGAGATTGCGCTGGAGCGCGCGCGGGCGCAGTTGCAGGACCTGCACAACAAGATCGAGGACGAACGCGGCGGCGGCGCCAATATCGCCGAAGCCGCCCAGAAGCTCGGACTCAAGGCCACCACGATCGAAGCCGTCGATCGCTCGGGCCGCGGACCGGACGGCAAGCCGGTCGCCAGCCTTCCGCAAGGCGTCGATATCGTAGCGCCCGCGTTCGCCAGCAACATCGGCGTCGAGAACGAACCGGTACAGTACAACGGCGGCGAGCTTTGGTTCGACGTCCTCGGCATCACGCCGTCGCGTGACCGCACGCTGGACGAAGTGAAAGATCAGGTCGAGGCCCGCTGGCGCGACGAACAGATTTCGGCGCGCCTGCGTACCAAGGCAACCGAGATGGTCGGCAAGCTGGACAAGGGCGCGGCCTTCGACGCCGAAGCTGCTGCAGCGGGGCTCAAGGTTGAAACGACCAAGCAGTTCAAGCGCGACGCCGAAGCCAAGGAGGTGCCCGAGCGGCTGGTCACGGCGGTGTTCCGCACCCCGAAGGATGGCGTCGGTCAGACCGAGGGCACCGGACCCAGCGAATGGATCGTGTTCAAGGTCACCGACATCGTTGTGCCGCCGGTCGATCTCGCATCCGAGGATGTGAAGAAACTGACCGAGAATCTGCGCCGCGCGGAAATGGAGGAGCAGCTTGGCGCCTACATCGCGAAGCTCGAAACCGAGATCGGCGTCAGCATCAACCAGAACGCGTTTGCGGTCGCGACCGGCGCGGCCTCGGCTCAATAATGAGCCGCCAAATCTAGGCTCATTCGAGCGGAAGTCACGTCGAGCGGAAGATCATGGACGACCTGAAAGCCATTATCGGAAAAGTCGCCACTGGCGCTGCCCTGTCACGCGACGAAGCCGCGGCGGCATTCGACCGCATGATGTCCGGAGAAGCGACGCCCTCGCAAATGGGCGCGCTGCTGATGGGCCTGCGCGTACGCGGCGAAACGGTCGATGAAATCACCGGTGCGGTTTCGGCGATGCGCGCCAAGATGCTGCCGGTGAAAGCGCCCGCCGATGCGGTCGATATCGTCGGCACCGGCGGCGACGGCGCAGGCTCGGTCAATGTCTCGACCTGCGCCTCGTTCATTCTCGCGGGCGCGGGCGTTCCGGTCGCCAAGCACGGCAACCGCGCGCTGTCATCGAAATCGGGCGCCGCCGACGCACTCGCCGCGCTCGGCGTCAACATCAACATTACGCCTGACGACGTGAGCCGCTGCATCGCCGAAGCCGGAATCGGATTCATGTTCGCGCCGACGCATCATCCGGCGATGAAGAACGTCGGCCCGACCCGAGTGGAGCTTGCCACCCGCACGATCTTCAATCTGCTCGGACCGCTCTCCAATCCCGCCGGTGTGAGGCGGCAGATGGTCGGCGTGTTCTCGAAGCACTGGGTGCAGCCGCTGGCGCAGGTGCTGAAGAACCTCGGCGCGGAATCGGCCTGGGTCGTGCACGGCTCCGACGGCCTCGACGAAATCACCCTCACCGGCCCGACCTTCGTCGCGGCGCTGGAGAACGGCAACGTCCGCACGTTCGAAGTGACGCCCGAGGACGGCGGCTTGCCGCGCGCCACCAGTGCCGAACTCAAGGGCGGCGATGCGCAGGCTAACGCTATGGCGCTTCGCGAGGTGCTGGAAGGCAAGAAGAACGCCTATCGCAACGTCGCGCTTATGAATGCCGCAGCGGCCCTCGTGGTCGCTGGCAAGGCGAAGGATCTCAAGGAAGGCGTTGCGCTGGGCACCAAGGCGCTGGACACTGGCGCGGCGGCGGACAGGCTCAAGCGCCTCGTCGCTGTCTCCAATGCTTGAGGAAGAACAACCTTTGTCCGACATCCTCGAAAAGATCGAAACCTACAAGCGCGAGGAAATCGCCGCCGCCAAGCGCGCGCTTCCGCGCGCCGAGGTCGAGGCGCGCGCCAAGGCCGCCTCCGCGCCGCGCGGTTTCGTCAATGCCATTCGCGGCAAGATTGCACGCGGTGACTTTGCACTGATCGCGGAGATCAAAAAGGCTTCGCCGTCGAAGGGACTTATTCGCGCCGACTTCGATCCGCCCGCGCTGGCGAAAGCCTATGAATCTGGTGGTGCTGCCTGCCTGTCGGTGCTGACCGATACGCCGTCGTTTCAGGGTTCGCTCGCATTCATGGTCGCGGCGCGCGCTGCCGTCTCGCTGCCGGTGCTGCGCAAGGACTTCATGTACGACACCTATCAGGTGGCCGAAGCGCGTGCGCACGGCGCCGACTGCATCCTGATCATCATGGCCGCGCTCGATGATGCCACGGCGAAAGACATCGAGGACGCCGCCTTCGCGCACGGCATGGACGTGCTGCTGGAAGTTCACAACACCGAAGAACTCGACCGCGCGCTGAAGCTGCGCTCGCCGCTGCTCGGCGTGAACAACCGCAACCTGCGCACCTTCGAGACGACACTAGCCACCAGCGAAGAACTCGCCCCGCTGATCCCGAAGGATCGTATCAGCGTCGGTGAAAGCGGAATTTTCGCGCCGGACGATCTGGCTCGTCTCGAAAAGGTCGGCATGTCGACCTTCCTTGTCGGCGAAAGCCTGATGCGGCAGGCCGACGTGACCGCCGCAACGCGCACGCTGCTCGCGCGCGATCCGCAACGCGCCACCGGGACGCGCTGAGCCGTGGCGAAATCAAAGAAGAAAGCCGGTTCCGCCCTTACCCATATCGATGCGAAGGGCGAAGCCCGCATGGTCGATGTGTCGGCCAAGCCGGACACCGAGCGTGTGGCCGTGGCCGAGGGCCGCGTCGTGATGACCCGCAAGACGCTCGATCTGATTGTCAAAGGCAATGCCGCCAAGGGCGACGTGCTCGGCACCGCGCGCGTCGCCGGCATCATGGCGGCGAAACGCACATCCGAACTCATTCCGCTGTGTCATCCGCTGGCGCTGTCCAAAGTCACGCTCGACATTACGCCCGATACGAAACTGCCGGGCTGCCGCGTGCGCGCCACGGTAAAGGTCAAGGGCCCCACCGGCGTCGAGATGGAAGCGCTGACCGCCGTGTCGGTCGCGTGCCTCACCATCTATGACATGGTGAAAGCCGTGGAGCGCGGCATTCAGATCGAAGCCATCCGCCTTGTCGAAAAGAAGGGCGGAAAGTCGGGTCATTATCTGGCCGATTATTGAGCGGATTATCCAACAATGGGATGCAAGCCGTCATTGCGAGCGAAGCGAAGCAATCCACTCTTAACAAGAGCAAGACTGGATTGCTTCGTCGCAAGAGCTCCTCGCAATGACGACGTAAAATCCTCGCCTTCATTCGTTCCCGTTTTCGTCAGGCTCGGAAGGATCGCACCATGGCGCTGATGCCGGTTGCCGACGCCTACGCCGCCGTTCTCAACGACGTTGCGGCGCTGCCGGAAGAAACCATCGCCCTCACCGATGCGTTTCACCGCACGCTGTCCCGCGATGTCGCAGCCCTGCGCACCCAGCCGCCCGTCGCCCTTTCGGCGATGGATGGTTACGCGGTGCGCGCGGCGGATGCCATGCCGGGTGCACGGCTGATAGTGATCGGCGAAGTCGCCGCCGGGCGGCCGTTCAATCAAGACATCGGCCCCGGACAGGCCGCGCGCATCTTTACCGGCGGCGTTATTCCCGGCGGCGTCGATGCCGTCGTGATTCAGGAAGACACCGCGCGCGACGGCGACATCGTGATCGTCAACGAAGCTATCACGGCGGGAAAGAACATCCGTCTGGCCGGTATCGATTTTCGCGAAGGCGACGTGCTGTTGTCGCGCGGTTCCTTGCTCAACGACCGCGCGCTCGCGCTGGCGGCAGGCATGAACCATCCGCAATTGCCGGTGCATCGCCGTCCGAAAGTCGCGATCCTCGCCACCGGCGACGAGTTGGTCCCACCGGGCACGACGCCAGCCCCGGGCCAGATCGTCTACAGCAACGTCTTCGCACTGGCCGCACTCGCGCGCAACGAAGGCGCGGATGTGATCGAACTCGGCATCGCGCGCGACACGCTCGAAGAGACCACCGGCGGCATCCGGCGCGCACGCGATCTCGGCGCGGACGTTCTGGTCACCACCGGCGGCGCATCGGTCGGCGACCATGATCTGGTTCAGGCCGCGCTGAAAGCCGAAGGCTTTGACATGGCCTTCTGGAAGATTGCGCTGCGCCCCGGCAAGCCGATGATGAACGGGCGGCTCGGGTCAATGCGCGTACTTGGCCTGCCCGGAAATCCGGTCTCGTCCTATGTCTGCGCCTTCCTGTTTCTCGTGCCGCTGATCCGTTCACTGTCGGGCCGAACGAACATTGATCATCCTCTTGAGCATGCGGCGCTTGGGCGCGAACTGCCCGCCAACGACAAACGGCAGGACTATCTCCGGGCGCGGCTCGCCCCCGGCAGCAACGGCGTGCCGGTCGCAACCCCGGTGGACGCGCAGGATAGCTCGCTGGTGGCAAATCTCGCCGCAGCCAACGCGCTCATCGTCCGCCCGCCTCATGCCCCGGCGGCGAGCGCCGGCTCACCCTGCACGATCGTCCGGCTTCCCGGCTGACGCAGATGCGTTGTAGAGGCTGATCGACCAGAATGCGTCGACGGCACTTGGCTCACGACAAAACAATAAACCTGCGTTGCTGTCCTTCACGGGCAGGATCACGCTCAGATAGTTGTTCAATGTTGCGCGTGAGACACAGTCAAGGTGCGGAGTTGGGAGTAGCCTCTGACGCATATTTTAGATGAATTTGTTTGGATGACTTCCTTCTATGAAAGCAACAACCGCGCTCGCGTTTGGAGTTATCTTCTTGGCCGCCGCGACGTCGCAAGGCATGGCGCAAACGGCGCCCGTGAATTGGTCGGGCCTCTACGTCGGCGGTAACCTCGGATACGGATGGGGCGAAGCTCGCAGTTCACAGTCAGGTGCGGCTTCCAGCTTCGGGAGCGCCTGTTATCTACGTGCCAAACAGCTATACCGTTGCCGACACGAACGAAAGGACAGCGCTCGATAACATCCTGGGCGGTGTTCAGGTCGGTTACAACTTCGCAAGCCCCAAGTGGATTATTGGCGCGGAAGCCGATCTCCAGTTCGGGCGACAGGTTGGCAACACTTTTCTCGTCAGTCGCCTTAGCGGCTCATTTTGCAACAACGTCATACTGCCGTCGGGACCGTGTTCTGTGTCTCCGGTCACACCGACCTTGGTCGACGGCTCGATTTCCACGACGCTGCAAAGTTCGATCGATTGGTTCGGGACCATCCGCGGACGCGTTGGTTATTTAGTCGGGGACAATCTCCTCCTCTACGGCACAGGCGGTCTTGCCTACGGACAGGTCAGCGTCTCGACCGCCACAAACGTCGCAGTTTCAGTGTCGAGGGGAAACGCCATTGCACCTGACTCAGCGTCCGCAAATCTATCAAAAACCAATATTGGGTTTACGCTGGGCGCTGGATTGCAAGGCGCTCTTCCGTCCTTTTCCCCGAATTGGACATGGAAGGTGGAATACCTTTATGTGGACTTGGGCTCGGTCGATACGATCACACCCTTTGCGCTGGTGAGAAGCGGCGGCAGCGCTTACTACACGCCCATCACCGGGCCGGCAGTGACGCACACACGCTTCTCCGAAAACATTCTGCGCATCGGGCTGAATTACCGCCTCGTGCCCTGAGCGCGACGCACGGTCCCCGGCGACCGCGATTTCAGATCGCCTCTGGCCCCACACGACGACTCTGTCGCATCTCAGACCGCGATCCTGAAGGTTTCCCCACCTCGTTCACCTGAATTTAATCATTGCAGAACACATATGGAACATATAGTGTTCGTTCATGATTTGTTTCGAGTGACTCGCAACTTCTGAGTGTCCTTCCACACGTCTTTCAGCGGGACCCAGAATGGCGCGGCTTCGGCTCAAACCTGGAATTCTTGAGATCCTTGGGATCGGGGACCAATTCAGATGCTGACACGCAAACAGTACGAGCTTCTGCGCTTCATAAACGAGCGCCTTAAAGAGGCTGGCGTTCCGCCTTCCTTCGACGAAATGAAGGATGCGCTGGACCTGCGTTCCAAGTCCGGCATTCACCGGCTGATTACCGCCCTTGAAGAGCGCGGCTTCATTCGCAGGCTGGCGAACCGCGCCCGCGCCATTGAAGTCATCAAGCTTCCCGAACTCGGAGCCAATCCGGGCGGCGCCCGCCGTGGCTTCACCCCGAGCGTCATCGAGGGCAATCTCGGCAAGGTGCGTGCGAATACCTCCGCCGGTCCCGACGAGGATGTGAATTTCCCCGTTTCCGTGCCGGTCATGGGGCGGATCGCGGCCGGTACGCCGATCGAGGCGTTGCAGACTCGCAGCCACACCATCAGCGTGCCGCCTGACATGCTCGGGTCCGGCGAACATTACGCGCTCGAGGTGCGCGGCGATTCCATGATGGAAGCCGGCATTCTCGACGGCGATACCGTGCTGATCCAGCGTAACGAAAGCGCCGACACCGGCGACATCGTGGTGGCGCTGATCGATGAGGAAGAAGCCACTTTGAAGCGCTTCCGGCGGCGCGGCGCGTCCATCGCGCTGGAGCCTGCCAACGCGGCTTACGAGGTTCGCATCCTGCCGCCCAACCGCGTGCGGATTCAGGGCAAGCTGATCGGGCTCGTCCGCAAGTATTGAGCTTGCGCGAGCCGCTCCCACGTCATTGCGAGCGAAGCGAAGCGAAGCAATCCACTCCTTCCTGACAAACAAGAACTGGATTGCTTCGTCGCAAATGCTCCTCGCAATGACAACGAGTCGTGTCCAGATCGTCTTCAATCCCTCGGCCGGAGCGATTGCCACCTCAATCGTCCGGCTGGAGATCGCTTTCCGCCGGCGTCGCATCGATGGGCCGCGCCGGGCGACTTGGCCGGCTTCTGAGTGTCTCCGGTTCATCCTCAATGGTCGCACGCGACCATGGACGATCCACGCCGCGCGGTCGGTTGGCCGTTATCGCGTAACCGTCCGCCGTCTTGCGCAGGGCAATGGTCCCCCGCCTGCGCAGCATCTCCTGATCCAGCACCATCGCCGCGCAATCGGCCGGCGGCTGCCGCAGCGTCACGATGACCGCCGCCCGCGCGCAATCGTCCGCGAACGCGTCGGGCTTCAGCGTCAGTGCAATGGTCGCGCCGTCCGCAGCCCGCACCACGCATCCGGATGTGTCACACGAGACGCCGTCGGTCAGCGATGTGTCGCTGGCCTTGCGCATGTCGGCGTAGGCGGCCAGCCATTCGCGCGACAGGAAGGCATCCTTTCCCGTTCGCATCAGGCGCAATCTGCTGTCCTTGCCGCGCACCGCGACCGTGTGCCCGTCTCCGGCAATGAGGATGTCCGGCTGCGGCGTCGTCAACGCCCAGACGGCTGCCAACGCGATCAGTGCCGCGCCTGTCCAGCGCAGCGGTGTTCGCAACAGACCGAGCAAGATAATGCCCGCACTCATCGCCGCCAGCGACCCGGTGCCGAATGACGCGATCCGGCCGATAGCGCCGGGAAGTGCGGCGACCCATTGCGCCACCGCAACCATCCAGCCGATCCCGACATCCATCAGCCGCCAGAACACGCCGTCGAATCCGAACGGCATCGCGAGCAATCCCAACAGCCCTGCCGGCATCACCAGTGCCGAGACCACCGGCATGGCCGCGAGATTGGCCAGCACGCCGTAGGGCGTCACGCGATGAAAGTGGAATGCGGCGTAAGGCATTGTTGCAAACCCGGCCACCAGCGACGCCAGCGCGAGCATCGTGATCTCACGCCCGCCCCAGAGCGCCGCGCGCGCCACCTGCGCATTGTCCGGCGAGGCGAACAGGTTCGGCATTCCGATCTGGACCAGCGCCACAAGTCCCAGCGTCGCCGCGAACGACATCTGGAAACTCGGATGCACCAGCGCCTCCGGCGCGATCAACAGCACGATCATGGCCGCCACCGCCAGGGTGCGGAACGTAATCGCGCGCCGGTCGACCATCACCGCGATCAGCACCACCGCCGTCATGAAGAACGAGCGCTGCGTCGCGACTTCAGCACCGGACAGCAACAGATAAAACGCGGCAGCGGCCAGCGCCGCGGCCGCCGACCATTTCTTGATCGGGAACGTCACGGTCAGCGCCGGGAACAGCGCCAGCAATGCGCGGACCGCAAAGAACACCACGCCCGCCACCACTGCCATGTGATAGCCGGATATCGACAGCACGTGGCCAAGTCCGGAAATGAACATGGCGTCATTGACCGGCGGGGAAATCGCATCGCGCCGTCCTGTCAGCAATGCCGTCGCGATGGCGCGGTTGTCGCCGCTAAGCACGCTGCGAATCCGCGCGTCGATCGCATCGCGCATGCCCTGCATCGTGGCTGCGTAGCGCAAGTATGTGCCACCGCTGCGCGGCGCCTCAACCGTCTTGATCGCGCCCATCGCGAAGCCCGACGCGCCGATCCCCTGAAAATACATATCGCGCCCGAAATCGTAACTGCCGGGACGCAGCGGCGACAGCGGCGGCAGCAGCCGTGCTTTCAACTCGACAAAGCTGCCGACCGCAGGCGCGGTCCCCTTTTTAACCGACAGCCGCACGCGTTCGAGTTTGATTCCACCGCGTGGCGACTCCATCTCTTCCACGCGGAGCACAAAGCGATCGGTGCGCTCGCGCTCGTCGCGGGTTTCAACGAAGCCTTTCATCGTCACCGAGAACATCGGACGCGCCAGCACGCCATGAGCGATGCGCACGGTTTTCAGCGCCGCCGCCGCGAAGCCTGCGGCCAGCGCGGCAAGCATCACCACCAGCGGAAAGATGCGGCTTCGTCGCGCCAGAAAAGCCGCGATGCAGAGCACGAGCGCCGCCGCGGCAGCAACCGGGGCCACCGGCTCACGATCCGCCGCGAAATAGGCGGCAATCCCCACGCCGAACGCGACCGGCACCCACGGCAACATCCGGCCCGGCCCGGCTTCCGCCGTGACCCAGCCCCGGATTTTCCCGACCAGAAATGCCGATCCGCTTTCGGTAAGGTCGCCGGCCCCAGCGCGCACTGCGCTGCGCGGCGGCCAGGGAATAGCGCGGCCGATGGCCCGGCCCGCCCGGCCTTGAGATCGCGTCTGGTCCTCGCCCCCGCCCGCCATCGCTTCGCTCCGGCATCGCTCCCGCAATGCTAGCGGAAGCGATCAGGCTGAAAAGCGGAACGGATACGGAATACGCAACACAATTGCGGCGCGCGCACCGGTTCAGGTATGCGCGCTCGCCGCGATTGAACCTAGTGGTCCGATTCTAACATTCGCATCCCATTTCAGCAGGCATTTCTTGCGAATGTTAGAATCAAAGGACCACTAGCAAATATAAATTCCTAGTGGAGTTTGGATTTGACATTCGCTTAGCAAACTCGCTGCCAACAGGATAGCGAATGTCAAATCCACTCCACTAGCTCCCGGCCGAGACCTTGGCCCAGGTGTCGCGCAGACCGACGGTGCGGTTGAAGACCGGTTTGCCCGGCGCTGAGTCCTTGTCGCGGCAGAAGTATCCCTGCCGCTCGAACTGAATCGCGCCTTCGAAATTGTCGCTCGCCAGCGCAGGCTCCAGCATGCCGGTGACCACCTCAAGCGACTCCGGATTGATCTGCGCGGCGAAATTCGCGGCCTCAGGCTGCGGCGCCGTGAACAGCAGATTGTAAAGCCGCACTTCGGCCGGCACGGCTTCGGCCGCGCTGACCCAGTGGATCGTCGCCTTGACCTTGCGCCCATCAGGCGCGTTGCCGCCCTTGGTTGCCGGATCGTAGGTGCATCGCAGTTCGACAACCTCTCCCGCAGCGTTCTTGATGACGTCGCGGCAGGTGATGAAATAGCCGTAGCGCAGCCGCACTTCGCGGCCCGGCGCCATGCGGAAGAATTTCTTCGGCGGGGCTTCCATGAAATCGTCGCGCTCGATGTAAAGCTCGCGGCCGAACGGAATCTGCCGCGTGCCCTGCGCCGGATCGTCAGGATGGTTGATGGCTTCGAGCTTTTCGCTCTGCCCTTCCGGATAATTCTCGATCACCACCTTCAGCGGATTCAGCACGGCCATGCGGCGCGGCGCGGTCTTGTTCAGCACCTCGCGCACCACGAAATCGAACATGCCGATATCGACGGTGCTGTTCGCCTTGGCGACGCCGATGCGCTTGACGAACTCCCGCAGCGCTTCCGCCGGAATGCCGCGCCGCTGAAGGCCCGCCAGCGTCGGCATGCGCGGGTCGTCCCAGCCGGACACATGCCCGCCGCGCACCAGTTCGGTGAGCACGCGCTTGGACAGCAGCGTGTGAGTGACATTCAGCCGCGCGAATTCGTACTGATGAGGCCGCGACGGCACGGGCAGACTTTCAAGGAACCATTCGTATAGCGGCCGGTGATCCTCGAATTCGAGCGTGCAGATCGAATGCGTGATGTGCTCGATCGCATCCGACTGGCCATGCGCGAAATCGTAGCTCGGGTAGATGCTCCACGCGTCGCCCGTGCGCGGATGATGCGCGTGGAGAATGCGATAGAGCACCGGATCGCGCAGGTTGATGTTGCCCGACGTCATGTCGATCCTGGCGCGCAGCACGCGCGCGCCATTCGGAAACTCGCCGGCGCGCATGCGCGCGAACAGGTCGAGATTTTCCTCCACCGAACGGTCACGGAACGGGCTGCTCTGTCCCGGCTCGGTCAGGGTTCCGCGGGTCAGCCGGATTTCTTCCTGCGACTGGTCGTCGACATAGGCCTTGCCGGCGCGGATCAGATGCTGCGCCCAGGCATAAAGCTGCTCGAAGTAGTCCGACGCGAAATGCAGATGCTCGCCCCAGTCGAAGCCGAGCCAGCGCACATCGCGCTCGATGGCGTCGATGTATTCCTGTTCTTCCTTGGTCGGGTTGGTGTCGTCGAAACGCAGATGACAGCGGCCGCCGAATTCCTCGGCAATTCCGAAATTCAGGCAAATCGACTTGGCATGGCCAAGATGCAGGTATCCGTTCGGCTCCGGCGGAAAGCGCGTCACCACGCCCTTTTCGCGCCCCGAGGCCAGATCCGCAGCAACAATATCACGGATGAAATCGCGGCCTGCGGTCGAAGGCGATTCGTCAGTCATTGGTACCCTTTCAAGTTGGGTTCTATGTGCCAAATCCGGGAGGCCACGCCAAGTGCCGCCCGGTGGTGACCTGACCGGACCTTTTGCCGGCAAAGCCCCGGATCGGGTCACTTGAGCGTGTAAAATCCTCTGCAATTCCCGCTGAGACAGTGCGCCGTTGTTGTGATAAACGCCCGCCGATAACCTGACCGAGATGGATCGAACCGCCCGAAATGACCGAAACCGTTGTTACCCGCTTTGCGCCGTCCCCGACCGGCTTCCTCCACATCGGCGGCGCGCGCACCGCGCTGTTCAACTGGCTTTACGCACGCAAACGCGGCGGCAAGATGCTGCTGCGGATCGAGGATACCGACCGCGAACGCTCGACCGATGCCGCCGTCGCGGCGATCCTCGACGGCCTGACATGGCTCGGGATCGAGTGGGACGACCAGACCGTCTACCAGTTTTCCCGCGCCGCACGGCATCGTGAAGTCGCCGAGCAGTTGCTCGCGGACGGCAAAGCCTATCGCTGCTATGCGAGCGCGGAGGAACTGGCGCAGATGCGCGAGGCCGCCAAGGCCGAAGGCCGCGCGATCCGTTATGACGGCCGCTGGCGTGACCGCGATCCGTCGGAAGCTCCTGCCGGCGTCAAACCTGTCATCCGGCTCCGCGCGCCCCAGACCGGCGAAACCGTGATCGAGGATCAGGTTCAGGGCCGCGTGGTCTGGCAGAACGAAAATCTCGATGACCTCGTGCTGCTGCGGTCGGACGGCAACCCCACCTACATGCTGGCTGTGGTCGTGGACGATCATGACATGGGCGTCACCCACGTCATTCGCGGCGACGATCACCTGATCAACGCCGCACGCCAAAAGCATATCTATGACGCGCTCGGCTGGACCGTACCGGTGATGGCGCATATTCCGCTGATCCACGGTCCGGACGGCTCCAAGCTGTCGAAGCGGCATGGCGCGCTTGGCGTCGATGCCTATCGCGCCCGCGGATACCTGCCGGAAGCACTGCGGAATTATCTCGTGCGTCTCGGCTGGAGCCACGGCGATCAGGAAATCTTCTCCACTGACGAAATGATCCGGGAGTTCGATCTGCCGGCCATCGGCCGCTCCGCCGCTCGGTTCGATTTCGCCAAACTCGAAAATCTCAACGGCCACTACATCCGAAACGCCGACGACAAGGCGCTGGTGGCGGCCTTCGAGGACGTCCTTCAATTCGTCACCACGGGCGCAGCCATCCGCGCGAAGCTGAATGACACGACACGTGCTCAACTGCTGGCAGCCATGTCGGGCCTGAAGGAACGCGCAAAGACAATCGTCGAACTGATCGAAAGCGCAAATTTCATCTTTGCCGACCGGCCGCTGGAGCTTGAGCCGAAGGCTGCGGCGGTTCTCACGCCCGACACACGCAAGCTGATCGGGGAACTGCGATCAGTGCTGGAAACGGTCTCACCGTGGGCAGCAGATACCGCCGAGGCTGCGATGCGAACTTTTGCCGAAGCAAAGAATCTCAAACTCGGGGCGATCGCGCAACCGCTGCGCGTGGCCCTCACAGGGCGGACCACTTCACCCGGAATTTTCGACGTTTTGGCCGTGCTGGGCAGGCAAACCTGCCTGGATCGCCTGCAAGATCAGGCGTTGGCATCATAAACGCCAACGCAAATCTGCCCAAACTTTAGAGGTATCCAGCCTATCTTGCAGCGCACACGGCAATAAGCTACCCATTCGGGCCACACTTCTGGAATAACGCGCTTACACCCCCATATGGCCGTAAGCGTCACTCGCCCTGAGCAACACTTACCGGGGACTTCACGATGGATGCAAAGACCAACGCAAAGAAAGCAACGCTGACGGTTGAAGGAAAGACCGTCGAATTCCCCGTTCTGACCGGCACAGTTGGGCCGGACGTCGTCGACATCAGTAAGCTCTACGCCCAGACCGGGATGTTCACCTACGACCCCGGCTTCACGTCGACCGGCAGCTGCGAATCCAAAATTACCTACATTGATGGCGATGCCGGCATTCTGCTGTATCGCGGTTACCCCATCGAACAGCTCGCCGAGAAAGGCGACTTCCTCGAAACCTGTTACCTGCTGCTGTACGGCGAATTGCCGAGCAAGGCGCAGAAGGAAGACTTCGATCAGCGCGTCACGAACCACACGATGGTTCACGAGCAGCTCGCTCGCTTCTTCCAGGGCTTCCGCCGCGATGCTCACCCGATGGCCGTCATGGTGGCCTCGGTCGGCGCACTGGCCGCGTTCTATCACGACTCGACCGACATCAACGATCCGCACCAGCGGATGGTTGCCTCGATCCGGATGATCGCAAAAATCCCGACGCTGGCTGCGATGGCGTTCAAATACAACATCGGTCAGCCCTTCGTATATCCGAAGAACTCGCTCGGCTTCGCAGCGAACTTCCTCAATATGTGCTTCGCCGTGCCGTGCGAGGACTACAAGATCAATCCGGTGATGGCGGAAGCTCTGGACAAGATCTTCATCCTCCACGCCGACCACGAACAGAACGCATCGACATCGACCGTGCGCATCGCGGGTTCATCGGGCGCCAATCCGTTCGCCTGCATCGCCGCCGGCATCGCCTGCCTGTGGGGACCGGCTCACGGCGGTGCGAACGAAGCCGCATTGCAGATGCTGGCCGAAATCGGAACCGTCGACAAGATTCCGGAATTCATCGCGAAGGTGAAGGACAAGAACAGCACCGTCCGCCTGATGGGCTTTGGCCACCGCGTCTATAAGAACTACGATCCGCGCGCCAAGATCATGCAGCAGATGTGTCACAAGGTGCTCGCTGAAACCGGCCACCAGAACGACCCGCTGCTCCATGTCGCCATGGAACTGGAGAAGATCGCGCTGAGCGACGAGTATTTCGTCCAGCGCAAGCTCTACCCGAACGTCGATTTCTATTCGGGCATCACGCTGAAGGCGATGGGCTTCCCGACCTCGATGTTCACCGTGCTGTTCGCGGTCGCGCGCACGGTCGGCTGGATCAGCCAGTGGAGCGAGATGATCGAGGACCCGCAGCAGAAGATCGGCCGTCCGCGCCAGCTCTACACCGGCGCGACCTCCCGCGACTATGTCGGGATCGACAAGCGCAAATAAGCATGCCGCATCGCGTGGCTCAGCAAAAAGGCCGGTGCTTCCGCATCGGCCTTTTTCTTTGGACAGGATTGAGGGCACGATCGCTTTAACGCCGTCACCCTGAGGTGCCGTAGCGAAACGGAGGCCTCGAAGGACGGCGCTGCATCACTCATCATCCTTCGAGGCTCGCGAGAGCTCGCACCTCAGGATGACGACCTCTGACGCAGCGCTGCGATGACGCCCTCCGCCGCCAGTTCGCTCGGCCGTTTGCCGCCGGTGGACATGATCTGCTCCAGCCGCCCAAAGGCGTCGATCTGCCGTTGCCGCGCCGGGGAATCATCCAAAATATCCCGCAAAGCGGGCGCAAGATTCTCGGCGGTGAAATCCTGCTGCAGGAATTCCGGGATTACATTCTCGCCAAGGATCAGGTTGGCCAGAATGATCGACGATGTCTGGATCACGCGGCGCGCGACAAAGGCCTCGAATTCGGTCACGCGATAAGCCGTCACCATCGGCACGCCGGCCAGCGCCAGTTCAAGGGTCACCGTGCCTGATTTCGCCAGCGCCGCGCGCGCGGTGCGGAATGCGGCTCTCTTCTCGGCATCGCTGACCACGATCCTCGGCTGCACGGGCCAGTCGGCCGCGGCGGCACGAACGCTTTCGAGAAGACCGGGTACCGTGGGCAAGACCGGCTCGAACGAGACGTCTTGCGCGCGCAACAAGCGGAGCGTCTCGCCGAAGATCGCCATATTGCGTTTAATCTCGCTGCGGCGGCTGCCCGGCAGCACCAGCAACAACGGCGGTGTTGCCGACCGGCGCGCAAGTTCCTCTGCGTTCGGCCGCAGCGCATCGAGTTCGTCCAGCAAGGGATGGCCGACATAGCTGCACGCCGGACCACCGAGCTTGCGGTGAACCTCGGGCTCGAACGGCAGCACGGCGAAAATCTGATCGACATACGCCCGCATCTTCCGCGCGCGGCCCGGCCGCCAGACCCAAACCGTGGGCGACACATAATCGACAATCGGAATCGATGGATCGCGCGCGCGGACGCGCCGCGCCACGCGATGCGTGAAGTCCGGACTGTCGATGATGACCAGGACGTCGGGCCGCTCCTTCAGGACAGCGTCGGCGGCCTCGCGGATCCTCCGCAGGATCATCGGTAATTTTCTTGGGATGGACATGAAGCCAATGATCGAGAGCCCGTCGGTCGAAACAAGCGACGTGAGCCCCTGCCCGGCCATATGCCGACCGCCGATTCCGGCGAAGGTCGCCTCTGGTCCAAGCCGGTCGCGCAACGCCCTGATCAGACCCGCCCCAAGCCGGTCGCCGGATTCTTCCGCCGCGATCAGGAATATCCTGGGCGCCGCGCGGGGTTCGCTGCCGTTCACAACGGCAGTCCCGTAATGAACACGCCAGCCTGATCGGCCGTCGCGGTCATCACATCCGCTTCTGCAACGAGCGTTTGTCCGGCGACGATGCCGATGCCTGCAAGTCCCGCCGCGACGATGCCATCGACTGTCTTGGGACCAAGTGTCGGAAGATCGAACCGCAGATCCTGCTGCACCTTCGGCGTCTTCACCAGCACGCCACGGCCGGGCTTCGCGCGGATTCTGTTCTCCGCACGCAACCGCGCCACTCGCGCCAGAAGCCCGTCGGTGCCTTCGATGTCCTCGACGCAGACGACATGACCGTCGATGACCACAGCACCCTGCCCGATATCGAAGGGGCTGATCGCCCGCATCAGTTCACGTCCCTTCGCAATATCAGCGATGGCCTCCGCATCCGGCACGCGGCGCGTGATGCTGCCTTCCGGCATCAACAGTTCTGGCGCGACATCCTTGATGCCGACCACGCGAAAGCCATGACGCTCGAAAATCCGGCTAACGCCGGTCAGCAGATGATCGTCGCCTCCGCGCAGCGCAGCCGCAATTGCCGGAATCGCGCGAAGCGTTCCCCAATCCAGACGCACATCGGAGAGCGCAGGCCTCACCATCCCACCGATAAAAACGACATCGCCGCATCCCTCGGATCGCAACAGCCGCGTGAGCCTGCCGACCTGCCCGAGTGCGATCCAGTGATGCGGAAACCGTGCGACACGCACCGGATCGCAAAATCCCCGGACCGCAAACAGAAAAGGAGCGATCCCGCGTGCCTGCAAAACCTCAGCGACCGAAAACGGCAACACGCCGCTTCCCGCAACGATGCCGACTGTCGAGGACAATGCGGGAGGTGTCATCATCGGTGTTCGAGGTGAGAGCGCTCGGTTGATTTGTTGGGGTTGTTATGGGCCATGCAGAGCGAACGCTTGGTGCCGCTGTCGATGAACACCAGTATCTCGGCTATGGCGGGATCGGCGCTGGCCATGGGTCGCAGTGCTTCAAGCCGCTCTGCAAAAATGCCGCCGCCGTGAAACAGATGCTGATAGAAATCCCGCACCACTTTCAATCGCGCGGCGGTGAAGCCGCGGCGGCGCATGCCGACGACGTTCAACCCTTGGAGATGAGCGAACTCACCGCTCGCAAGTCCGTAGGGAATGATGTCGTGACGCACGCCCGAGACGCCTCCGATCATGGCCTGCGATCCGATCCGGACAAACTGGTGGGCCGCCGCCAGGCCGCCCAAATAAACGGAATCGCCGAGTTCGCAATGGCCGCCGAGCGTCGCGCTGTTGGCGAAGATGGCGTCGTTACCCACGATGCAGTCGTGGCCAACGTGGGAATAGGCCATGAAGAAACCGCGCTTGCCGACGCGCGTCTTGCCGCCACCCTTGACGGTGCCGATGTTCATGGTGACGCTTTCGCGGATAATGCACCCGTCGCCGATGTCGAGCGACGTCGGCTCACCGCGATAACTCAGGTCCTGCGGCGCCATGCCGAGCGACGCGAAGGGGAACACCGAGCAGCCTGCGCCAAGCGTGGTGTGGCCGCCGATATTGACGTGGGCGTGCAGCTTGCAGTCGGCGCCGATCGTGACGTTCGGTCCCACGACACAGTACGGACCGATCGAGGCGCCATCGCCGATGATGGCACCGTCCTCAATTCGCGCCGTTGGATCGATCTTGCTCATCAGCCCCTCTGGTCTGCATGCCTTTCACTCGGCCGAAAACCAGCCGTGCAGACAATATGACATCTTTATAGTGCAAGCCCGCCCGTCATCCGGAATGAAAGACGGCACGGACACGGTCATCAATTGTTACGCATGATGACAGGACAGGTCAGTCGGCCAGCATCGCGCCGACGTCGGCCTGAGCGACGATTTCGCCGTTGACCTTGGCGTCGCCGTGGAACCACCACATGTCCCGCCGCCGCGTCACAAGCTTCATATGGTAATGGATGATGTCGCCCGGCCCGGTCGGCTTGCGAAACTTGCATTTGTCGATGGTCAGAAAATACACCGCTGTCGGACGGTCGGTTTCGGTCGAGAGCATGCCGATCACGCCGGCGGTCTGCGCCATGCCCTCGATCATCAGGACGCCCGGATAGATCGGGCGGCCGGGGAAATGCCCGAGAAACTGCGGTTCGTTGGCGGATACGTTCTTGATGCCGATTCCGCTGAAGTCCTTGCGAATGTCGATCACCCGATCGATCAGCAGCATGGGATAGCGATGCGGCAGTGTTTTCAGGATCTGCCCGATATCCACGGCCTCGATGGTGATAGGCGCCTTCTCGTCCATTAGCTCTGTTCCTCGTCGCCCGAACCGGACGGCTTCGATTTCAATTTCGCGCTGCCTTCCCGGCCGAGGCGCTCCACCTCAAACAGTTCGCGAAAGAACTGCTTGATCGGCTTGGCCGGCGAGCCGCCCCAGCGCGCGCCCGGCGGCACGTCGCCGACGACGCTGCTGCGTGCCGCGATTTGCGCTCCGTCGCCGATGGTGGCGTGGTCGCTGACGCCGATCCGTGCCCCGAGGATAACCCCGTCACCGAGCGTCGAACTGCCCGCGATTCCGCTCTGGCTGACGACGATGCAGTTTCGCCCGATGGTCACGTTGTGGCCGATCTGGACCAGGTTGTCGATCTTGCTGCCCTCGCCAATGACGGTGTCGTTCAGGGCACCGCGGTCCACGGTCGTCCCGGCGCCGATCTCCACCCCGTTCTGGATGATGACCCGCCCCGCCTGAGGCACCTTCTGATGCCCTCTCGCCCCCATCAGGTATCCGAATCCGTCCTGACCGATGCGGCAGCCGGGATGGATGATGACGTCGTTGCCGATGAATGCGCAAAGAACCGAGGCGTTCGCGCCGATATTGCAGTCCCGGCCGATCCGGACGCTCGCCCCGATCACCGCCCCTGAACCGATCACGGTTCCGGCCCCGATTTCGACCTCCGGCCCGATCACGGCGAGCGGATCAACCACAACGCCGTCCTCCAGATATGCTGACGGATGCACCACCGCACCGGCCGCGATGCCGCTGTTGTCGAACCACGAGGCGGGACGCAGGGTATCGGGATAGAGCGAGCGCATCGCCGCGACAAAGGCGCGATACGGCTCCGCCACGCGCAGCACCGCGACATGGGAGGGCACGCTGCCTTCCATGCGCTCGTTCACCAGACACGCGCCTGCATGCGTCTGTTCGAGTTGAGCCGCGTACTTCTTGCTTTCGCAGAATGTCAGATGAGCGGGCCCTGCACGGTCCAGCGATGCCGCTCCCGCGATGGCCTTGCCCGCGCACGATGGGTCGGCCAGTTGCGCACCGGTCAACGCAGCAAGGTCTGCCAGCGTCACCGGTGAAGGACGTTTAAAGAATGTCCCCTGCGTCATTCCACCCGCCGCGGTCAGGAAAATGCACTTTCCCGCGACGCGAACTCCGGACCGCAGAGGGAAAATGCCTGCAACAAAATACTTGAGCGGGTTCCAACCGGACGGCTGGAACCCGCTATGTCGAAGTACGAGCCCGGTTTGAGCTCAGAATGACGTACCGCCGCCAAACCGGAATTCCTGAGTCCGGTCGTACTGACCCTTGGTCAGCGGGATCGCATAGTCGAACCGCAGCGGACCGAATGGCGACTGCCAGATCAGGCCGACACCGACCGATGTCCGGATCAACCCGTCATCGCCGCCGACGCTAAGACACTGATTTTGGGCATTGGCCAATGCACTGCCGTTACATGACGCGCCCTGAACAATCGACGTCGCGCCCTGGTAACCGAACAACGAACCAGCGTCGGCATAGACCGCACCCTTCAGACCGACTTCCTTAGGCAGGAACCAGAACGGCATCTGCAATTCAGCCGAGGCGCCCCAGTATTTCGTGCCGCCCAGCGCGTCACCGAAACCATTGAGGCTGAGCGTGCTGATATCGCGCGGACCGATGCCGAGCGGCGCGAAGCCGCGAACGAGATTCGGACCCATCTGGAAATGATCCAGCATGCGGATGCCCTTGCCCGTGTCGGTCAGGACACCGCCCTGAACACGCAGCACGCCGACGATGTCGGATACGATCGGCGAGTAGAGCTTCACGTCGCCGACCGTCTTCAGGTAGCTGACGTCGCCGCCGACGCCGGCATAATCCTGATTGAGTGTCGCCAGGATACCCGTGGTGGGGTTCTTGTTGTTGTCGAGCGTGTTGTAGGCGAGCGTGTAGCCCAGCGCCGATGTAACAACCGGCCCGCTGGCAAGCCCCTGCTTCACTGCGACCGACGCTTCGCCGTCTGCAAAGCAGTTGTTGGTGGCGGAGAAGTTAGGGCCTCCGTTGGGATTAACCGGGTCCCCGCCCAATCCAAGATAGACCGGCGTCGGGAAGTAAGAGCTGCCCGGGACGCCCGCACCGAAATTGTTACAATTCGTCAGATACGATGGCAGCGTGATTTCCTGCTGCGAGATCGAATAGCGCAGCTGCAGGTTCAGGTCCTCACGCAACTGGAAACCGAGTCGCGGGCTGAAGCCGATCGATTTCGAATCGTAGGACACGTAGTTCGAAGCGAGCTGCTTGCGCTGATAGAAGTCGAGGCCCAGCGCCACGCGGTAGCCGAGCAGATAAGGCTCGACGAACGACAGCTGATAACCCTGGGTGCGCTGGCCATACTGCACGGCGGCCTTCGCATACAGGCCACGGCCCAGCAGGTTGCGTTCCGAAATGCTGACCTCGCCGAGGAAGCCGTCCGCCGTGGAATAGCCGCCGGACACCGAGAAGTCGCCGGTCGATTTCTCTTCGAGATCGACGTTCAGAACGATGCGGTCGGAAGACGATCCCGGCTCGGGGACGATCTTCACGCTCTTGAAGTAGTCGAGGTTCTTGAGGCGGCGCTCGGCGCGATCGACCAGCGCGCGGTTGTAGGCGTCGCCTTCCGAAATATCGAACTCGCGGCGAATGACGTAGTCGCGGGTACGGGTGTTGCCGCGAACGTTGATTCGCTCGATGTAAACGCGCGGACCTTCGTCGATCGCGAACACGATCGAAACGGTGTGCGCTTCGAAATTGCGGTCGCCACGCGGCTTCACGGTCGCGAACGCGTAGCCGCGGCGCGAGGCCTCGACCGACATTTCCTCGACCGATTTCTCGACGGCTTCCGCGTTGTAGATCGAGCCGACGCTGACGCGCGACAGGCTGCGGAACGCATTGCCGTCAAGCGACGCGATGCTGGACTGGAAGTCGACAGAACCGACGCGGTACTGCTGACCCTCGTCGATCTTGAAGGTAACAAGGAATCCCTTGCGCTGAGGATCATACTCGGTGAGCGCGGCGACGATCTGGACGTCGGCGTAACCGTTCTTGAGATAGTACCTGCGCAGGATATCGCGGTCGGCTTCGATGCGGTCAGGATCGTAGACGTCGTTGGAGCCGAGGAAGCTAAGAAAATTGCTCTCTCGGGTCTTGATCACGTCCTTCAGGCGATAGTCCGAATAGGCCTTGTTGCCGATGAACTCGATCGACTTCACGCCGGTCTTGGCGCCTTCGCTGACTTCAAAGACCAGATCGACGCGATTGTTCGGTTGATCGATGATCTTGGGCTCGACCTTGACGTCGTAACGGCCGTTGCGGCGATAAATTTCGGTAATGCGCGCGGTGTCGGACTGAACCATCGCCCGCGACAGGGTTCCGCGCGCCTTGGACTGCACTTCCGCCTGAAGCTGCTCGTCCTTGACCTTCTTGTTGCCTTCGAAAACCACGCGGCCGATGACCGGGTTTTCGACGACCACGACGACCAGCCGGCCGCCGGCCTGGTTGATCTTCACGTCCTGGAACAGACCGGTCTCGATCAGGGCCTTGAGGCCGTCATCGATCCGGGCGCTGTCGAGGCGGCCGCTAGGGCCGGGCTTGAAGTAGGAACGGATGGTATCGGCCTCGATCCGGCGGTTCCCTTCCACACCAATGGAAGCCGCGGTCTGGGCTACGGCCTGCGACGACACGAGCGAGGCGGTCGCCACTGCGGCAACCGGCAAAGCAATCATGATCAGGGCGGCGGCCAAACCACCCCTTAACACTCGCAATCCAACCATCATGCGCCAGGCGCCCTTGTCATTCCAAAGCCGATCCGTTTCCGGGCCGGGAGATTCCCCAAATATTGCACTGCTTGTAGCCAATTTTGCCAAATGGGCAAACGGCCTTTCTCAGGGCAATTCCAATTTCCCAACAAGACGTTGCTGATCGGCCACGCCTGTAAAAAAGCCTTAATCAGGACGCGGCCAGATGCAGGATGTCGTTGTAGGTTGCGAACAACATCAACATCAGCACAAGCGCCAGTCCGACACGGAAACCAAGCTCCTGCGAGCGCTCCGACAGCGGCTTCCCCCGAATGGCTTCCACTGCGTAGAACAAAAGGTGTCCGCCATCCAGAAGCGGGACCGGAAACAGGTTCAGCAGGCCTATGGAAACCGAAAGCACTGCCGCAAGGTGAATCAGGGCCGAAAGGCCGATGGTGGCCACCTGGCCGGAGATCTGGGCGATCCGGATCGGCCCACCGACCTGATCCGCATTCTCACGGCCGGTAAAAATCCCGCCGATATACGAAACGGTGCGGTCAACGACGAACCAGGTTTCCTTGACACCCAGCCAGACGGCGGTCGCCGGGTTCACTTGCTTGGTGACGGTATCGCCGGGGCCCGTGGCACGGGTGATTCCGAGTATGCCGACCCGGTGGACGTTGCCGAAGGTGTCCTTGATCTCGCGAAGCTGCGGCGTTCCGTTGAGCGTCACGGTGTCATCGCCGCGCTTGACCGTGAACACCAGCGGCGTACCCGCCTTGGTGCTGACGATGCGCTGCATCTCGGTGAAGCTTTCGATTTCGTCGCCGTTGATCGCCGTCACGATGTCGCCGGTCTTGAACCCGGCGGCCGAAGCAGCGCTGTTTTCCTGAATGGAATCGACGCGCGCGGTCTGGCTCGGCTTGCCGAAGAACGTGAACAGTGCCGCGAAAATCACAATCGCGAGCAGAAAGTTCGCAATCGGCCCCGCCGCCACGATGGCAGCGCGAGCGCCGACACCCTTATGATGGAAACTGACCTTGCGCTCATCGGCGGTCATGGTCTGGAGCGCATCGGCGGACGGCGTGCTGGCTTCGGACTCGTCCCCGAAGAACTTCACGTAACCGCCGAGCGGAATGGCCGACACCTTCCAGCGCGTGCCGTGACGGTCGTTGAAACCGAACAGTTCCGGACCGAAACCGAGCGAGAACGTTAAGACCTTCACCCCGGCCCAGCGGGCGACGAGGAAATGGCCAAGCTCATGGAAGAAGACAACGATGGTCAGGACAAACAGGAAGGGAATGATGTAGCCGATCAGGCCATGACTCAACGTGTTGAAACTACTCAGTAAAAAATCCACAACCAATCCCTCACCAACAGGCCGCCCGGCCCGGTCCCCAACGCTCTAGGATGCCTTTAAGGCAATTTGAGGCAAGAGGGTGACCGCCCTATTTCGCGCATCATGGTCAACGGAAATCGCATCATCGGCCGACGTCAGCGGCGCGAGATTCCCTGCCCTTACCCAATGGTTCAGGGTGGCTTCGACAAGCTGTGCGATGCCGCCGAACCTGATCTTCTGGGCAACGAAAGCCGCCACCGCGACCTCGTTCGCCGCGTTGTAGACCGTGGTTGCGCCGTTGCCGGTGCGCAGCGCGTCATAAGCGAGTTTCAGTCCGGGGAACCGGTCGTAGTCCGGTGCCTCGAACGTCAGCGAACCGATTTTTGCGAGATCGAGCGTCGCCGCGCGTCCGACAATGCGATCCGGCCAGCCAAGGCAGTGCGCGATCGGCGTGCGCATGTCGGGCGTCCCGAGTTGCGCCATCACGGATCGGTCGGAGAATTCCACCATGCCGTGGACGATGGACTGCGGATGCACCAGCACATCGATCTCGTCCGGTGACAGGGCGAACAGATAGGAGGCTTCGATCACCTCCAGCCCCTTGTTCATCATCGATGCGGAATCGATGGTGATCTTCTGGCCCATGCTCCAGTTTGGATGTTTCAGCGCCTGCGCCAGCGTCGCCTGCGCGATGTCGGCCGCTTTCCAGGTGCGGAACGGTCCGCCGGACGCGGTGATGATCACGCGGACCAGTTCCTCGCGGTTGCCGGACGCCAGTGCCTGAAACAGCGCATTGTGTTCGGAATCCGCCGGCAGGATGCACGCGCCCGCTTTCGCGGCGCGGTCCATGAAGAAGTCACCGGCGCAAACCAGACATTCCTTGTTGGCCAGCGCGATGGTCGCGCCGCGATCCGCCGCCGCGAGCGCGGGCTTCAATCCGGCTGCGCCGCTGACCGCAGCCATCACCCAATCCGCCGGACGTTCCGCCGCCTCGATGATGGCGCTGTCGCCTGCCCCGCTGGAAATGTTCGTTCCCGCCAGCGCGTCGCGCAATTCGCCGAGTTTCGACGCATCGGCCACGGCCACAAACCGCGCGTTGAATTCCTTCGCGAGTTTGGCCAGTCCCTCGACGTTGCTGTTGGCGGTGAGCGCCTCGACCTGATAGCGCTCGGGCGATGCCCGCAGCAAATCCATCGTGCTGTCGCCAATCGATCCCGTGGCGCCGAGCACCGTAATGGTCCGCACCGCGGAGGCCGCGGCCTTGTTGTTACGCAACGGAACAGCATTCATCAGATCACCAGACCATGAAACCGCGACCGGCGCCATCGAGGCCGCCGCGCATAAAACCAATGAGAGCGGCAAAAACGATCGCCGCAACGAAACCGTCGAGCCGGTCCAGCAATCCGCCGTGACCGGGAATGATGTGGCTCGAGTCCTTGACGTCGAAGCGGCGCTTGATCGCGGATTCGAACAGATCGCCGAGTTGCGAAACAACCGACAGCACCGCGCCGAGCAATAGCAGCGCAAGCATGCTGCCGAAACCGAGCCATGCGAATACCGCCGCCACGACAAGGCCGAGGACCAATCCGCCGATTGCGCCCGCCCATGTCTTCTTCGGGCTGACGCGCGGCCAGAGTTTGGGTCCTCCGATGCTGCGTCCGGCAAAGTAACCGCCGATATCGGTCACCCAGACGATCAGAAGCACGAACATCAGCGCGACGAATCCGAAGTCCGCATCGCGCCGGACAACGATCGCCGCCAACAGCGCCGCGGCGGCATAAATCAGTCCGCTGGCCACCCAGACGGGCCGTCCGCGTCCGGCAACGGCGGCTAGCGCGATTCCGACAGCCACGATCCCGAGCGCAAGGTCCGTCCGCCGCATCATCAGGCAAACGCCGGCAACCGCGAGCGCGCCGATTCCGGTTGCGACGGCCAGCCGGTTGGCGGACGCACCGACGATCATCAGCCATTCGAAATACAACAATGCAGCGGCAGCGATCACGATGCAGGCCCACGGCCAGCCGCCGATCCACGCGATTGCAATCGTCAGCGGCGCCATGATCAGCGCCGCAACGACTCTCATGAAAAGATTGCTCGCGCCTTTGGCAGTTTCGGGTGTCGCTGGCGTCGTGTCCGGGGCCACGCCGCTCACGATCCCGTCTTTGCGACGCTTTTGGCGACCAACCCGCCGAAGCGCCGCTCGCGGGTCGCGTATTCGGCAATCGCGCCTTCCAGCGCGGCCTTGTCGAAATCGGGCCAGTGAATCGGGACGAACACCAGTTCGCTGTAAGCCGCCTGCCACATCAGGAAATTCGACAGCCGCTGCTCGCCGCTGGTGCGAATGATCAGATCGGGATCGGGGATGTCAGAGGTGTCGAGATAGCTGCCGAGCGCGTCGATCGTGATCGTTGCAGGATCGCGCTTGCCCTCCGCGACTTCGCGCGCCAGGCGCTGCGCCGCGTTGGCGATCTCCTGCCGCGATCCGTAATTGAACGCGACCACGAGCGTCAGCCGCGTGTTATTTCGCGTCAGGTCTTCGGCTTCGTTGAGAAGCGAGCAGATGTCGGATTCGAGTCCGTCGCGTTCGCCAATCACGCGAACCCGCACGCCATCGGCGTGCAGTGTCGCGAGATCGTTGCGGATGAAGCGGCGCAGCAGGCCGAACAGATCGCCGATCTCGCTCGCGGGCCGCGACCAGTTTTCCGAGCTGAACGAAAAGATCGTGAGATAGGAAATTCCGAGCTCATGCGAGGCGCGGACCACCTTGCGGAGCGCATCGACGCCGCGGCGATGACCTTCGGCGCGTGGAAGTCCCCTCGCCGCCGCCCAGCGCCCGTTGCCATCCATGATGATCGCGACATGCCGCGGCGCATCGGCACGACCCGAGTCCTCTGGTTCTGGCATGACGCCGTTCGACATCGAGCGATCTCTTAAACCGTGAGAATTTCTTTTTCCTTGGTCGCAAGCGCCTTGTCGACGTCAGCGATGGCAGCATCGGTCGCCTTCTGAACGTCGTTCGAAAGGCGCTTCTCGTCGTCCTCGGAGATCTGGTGATCCTTCTCGAGCTTTTTGAGCACGTCGAGACCGTCGCGGCGCACATGGCGCACGGCAACCTTCGCAGCCTCGGTGTATTTGTGCGCGACCTTCACCAGTTCCTTGCGACGCTCTTCATTGAGTTCGGGAATTCGCAGGCGGATGACCTGGCCTTCGGTCGCCGGATTGAGGCCGAGGTTCGAGTTCACGATGGCGGTTTCGACCGCCTTGACCATCGACTTGTCCCAGACCTGAACCGAAAGCAGACGCGGTTCCGGCACACTGACCGTCGCCACCTGATTGAGCGGCATGTGACTGCCATAGGCTTCGACCTGCACAGGCTCGACCATCGAGGCAGAAGCACGGCCGGTACGAAGTCCGCCGAGTTCATGCCTGAGCGCGGTGATCGCGCCCTCCATCCGGCGCTTTAGATCGTTGATATCGAAATTCCCGGCGGCCATGCGATGGTACTCCCTTCAAGTCCGATGTGGCGCAACGTCCCGTCCACATCTCGTATCTTCTTGTTCAAGCTCAATTTTTCGGCTTACGCGCCAGAGTTCGCAACGGGTCAGCCGGAGACAATCGTGCTCTTGCCCTTGCCGGCCAATACGGCGCCGATCGATCCCGGCTCCGCAATCGAGAACACGATGATAGGCAACGACGTCTCGCGGGCAAGCGCGAAGGCTGTTGCATCCATTACCTTATAGCCACCTTCGACGGCCTGCGAATGGCTCAGCCGTTCAAATCGCTTGGCGGATTTGTCCTTCTTCGGATCGGCGCTGTAGACCCCGTCCACATTGGTAGCCTTAAGAACCGCCTGTGCGCCGATCTCGGATGCCCGCAGGACCGCGGTGGTGTCGGTCGTGAAATACGGATTGCCGGTGCCGCCGGCGAGCACGACGATGCGGCCCTCGGCGAGGTTCCGGTGAGCCGCGCTGCGGGTGAACAGTTCGCAGACCTGCGGCATGACGAAGGCCGACAGCACGCGCGCCGACTGGCCTTTGCGCTCGAGTGCCGATTCCAGCGCGAGACAGTTCATGATGGTGGCAAGCATGCCCATAGTGTCGCCGGTGGTGCGCGACACACCGCGAGACGAGACCTCGACGCCGCGGAAGATGTTGCCGCCGCCGACGACGACGGCAATCTCGACGCCGAGTTCGCGCGCCTTGATGAGATCGCCGGCGATCCGGTCGATGGTGGGCTGGTGAATACCGAAGGACTGGTCCCCGGCGAGATACTCGCCGGACACCTTGACCACGACACGTCGATAAGCCGGTTCACCCATACGATCGCTCACTCTTTCGAATTGAGCGCATTCCGGAGCAAACAGGATTGCCCTTAGCTGAATGCGCTCAGGATCCCGACTAGTGTCTCAACTAGCGCGCGTCGTGCCGTTACCCCTGACCTGCAGCGGCAGCGACTTCGGCGGCGAAATCGGATTCCTGCTTCTCGATTCCCTCGCCGAGAGCATAGCGCACAAAGCCGGTCACCTTGATAGGCGCGCCGACTTTACCCTCAGCATCCTTCACGGCCTGCGCCACGGACTTGGCATTGTCGTGAATGAACGCCTGCTCCAGCAGGGTCACTTCCTTGTAATAGGTCTTCAGGCCCGATTCGACGATCTTGGCGATCATCGCGTCCGGCTTGCCCTGCTGACGGTACTTGTCGGCCATGACGTCCTTCTCGCGGCGCACAACCTCGGGATCGAGGCTTGCGGCATCGAGCGCCTGCGGATTGGCGGCGGCGACATGCATGGCGATCTGGCGGCCGAGGGTCGCCAGCTCATCCTTCGCACCGGTTGATTCGAGCGCGACAAGCACGCCCATCTTGCCGAGGCCGTCGAACACAGCATTGTGGATGTAGCTTGCGATCACGCCATCGCTGACAGAAAGCTCCGCGGCGCGGCGCAGCGTCATGTTTTCGCCGATGGTGGCGATCGCGTCCGCGATCGCGCGCTCGACGGTGATGTCACCGACCTTGGCGGCCTTGATCTTCTCGACATCGGTGCCGGTCTTGAGCGCGACCTGGCCGACCATCTTCACGAGGCCCTGGAACTGTTCGTTGCGCGCGACGAAGTCGGTCTCGGAGTTGACCTCGACGACGACGCCCTTGGTGCCTGCGGTGATCGCCGCGATCAGGCCTTCCGCAGCGACGCGGCCGGCCTTCTTGGCAGCCTTCGAGAGGCCCTTCTTGCGCAGCCAGTCGATGGCAGCTTCCATGTCGCCGCTGGTCTCGTTGAGAGCCTGCTTGCAGTCCATCATGCCTACGCCGGTCTTCTCGCGCAGATCCTTGACCATCGCTGCTGTGATCGCTGTCATCGTGGGATGTCCTTTGCCTGTGCGGGCCGCGCGGCGCAGCGTGTGCTGGCAAGCCGGATTCGACGCGCAGGATTACATACAAGTTTGCGCGTAGTCTGGTCGCAGAACCAATACGCGCCGTCGGGGAAAGCCGCGGCCGGATCAACCGGCCGCGCGCGATACGTGTGAGGCTTATTCCGCTTCCGCGGTCAGCGCCTTCGACTGGGCGACCCAGCCGTCGGCACGCGCCGGCAGACCGACTTCTTCGCCGATCTTGTGGGCGGTATCGTGATCGAGTTCGGCGAGTTGCCAGTAGTGGAAGATGCCGAGATCGTTGAACTTCTTCTCGATCGCGCCGGACACGCCGGTGAGCTTCTTGAGGTCGTCGGCAACGCCGCGCGGACCGGCAAGGCCCTGGAAGCCTTCCGACTTCGCAGGCGCAACGGCTTCCGGTGTCGGGCTGGCCATTGCACCGATGTCGATGCCTGCACCGCCCTGCGCACGCGAAATACCGTCGATCACCGCGCGCGCGATGAGATCGCAGTACAGCGAGATCGCACGGCCGGCGTCGTCGTTGCCCGGAACGACATACGAGATGCCCTTCGGATCGCAGTTGGTGTCGACGATGGCAGCCACCGGGATGTTCAGGCGGTTGGCTTCCGCAATCGCGATGTCTTCCTTGTTGGTGTCGATCACGAAGATCAGGTCGGGCAAGCCGCCCATGTCCTTGATGCCGCCAAGCGAGCGGTCGAGCTTGTCGCGCTCGCGCGTCAGCGTGAGGCGCTCTTTCTTGGTGTACTGAGCGCCTTCGCCCGAACCGAGCATCTCGTCGAGCTGGCGCAGACGCTTGATCGAACCGGACACAGTCTTCCAGTTGGTCAGCGTGCCGCCGAGCCAGCGCGAATTGACGAAATACTGCGCGGAGCGCTTCGCGGCTTCCGCCACGCCGTCCTGTGCCTGGCGCTTGGTGCCGACGAACAGCACGCGGCCGCCCTTGGCGACGGTGTCGCTGACAGCCTGCAGCGCGCGATGAAGCAGCGGCACGGTCTGCGCGAGATCGATGATGTGAATGTTGTTGCGGGCACCGAAGATGTAATCCGCCATCTTCGGATTCCATCGATGGGACTGGTGACCAAAGTGCACGCCAGCTTCAAGCAGCTGACGCATAGAAAATTCAGGAAGCGCCATAGTTCAATTCTCCGGTTGGTTCCTCCGGAAGCGTGTGAGCAAGACAAGCCAACGACAAATGTCACAAATGACAAAAGTACTTGGCCCGGCTGCCACCGGACGGCTTTTTAGAGCCATGCTTCCGTGTGAGATGCGCGGCTTATACCCACGCCACCTTGGTTAAGCAAGCAAATCCGGCCGATTTTACGGCCCGGACTTGCCGATTTCGGCGAGGACCGCGCAAGCGCGGTCCTCCTTAAGCCGGCGGTCGCGGTCTCGCGGGCCGGGCCGCAGGTGCGGGCCGAGGTGCCGGCGCAGCGCGCGGCGGCGCAGCCGGACGCGGGGCCATCTGCGGTCGTGGTGCCATTTGCGGCCTTGGGGCCATCTGAGGCCTTGGCGCCATCTGCGGTCGCGGGGCCATCTGAGGTCTGGGAGCCATTTGCGGCCGCGGAGCCATCTGCGGGCGCGGAGCCGCCGCCGGGCGCTGGAACTGCGGCCGTTGCACTTGCGGACGCGGTGCGACCTGAGGCCGGGGCGCGGCCGTTGGCCTCTGGATCTGTGGGCGAACAGCAGGCCGCTCGGGACGAATCTGCGGCTTTACCGCCGGTCCGGATGACGCACCGGTTCCCGGCTGCACGGATGGCCGCGCGATTCCCGGCTTGCCGTCGGGACCCCGGTCAGGTCGGTCAGGTCGCCCTCCGGGCCTGTCAGGCCGTCCCGGTCGCCCATCGCGGCCCGGTTGCGGTCCGGCGACGCCCGGCGCGGGCAAGGCGTTCGGCAGCGGACGCGCGCCCGATCCGGGCCGACCGCCCTGTCCCGGTCGAGCCCCCGGTGTCTGTCCCGGCAACACGTTGCCCGGCCGAAGGTTGCCCGGTTGCCCGACGCCTGGCTTCTGATCGGGGCGTCCTTGCCCAGGTCTGTTCTGATCAGGTCTGTTCTGATCAGGTCTGTTCTGATCAGGTCTGTTCTGATCAGGTCTGTTCTGATCAGGTCTGTTCTGATCAGGTCTGCTCTGATCAGGTCTTGCCAGCCCCGGCGCACCCGGACGGCCACCAGCAGCAACCGGCAGTACGCCCGGAGGCGGAGTCACCTTGCCCTGACGGATCAGGTTCGCCCTGCGCGTGGCCGATGGCGGCAACGCCGGTGCGAACGCGGGTCGGGTGACCGCCGCGCCGCCCGGTCCACCCGGTCGTCCCGGCCTGAACTGACCGCCCGGCCCCAACTGGCCGCCGGGTCGTCCGGGCCTGACGCCTGCGTCCGGCGGACGCCGGTTGATGACGGTATTGATGACGTTCCTGTTGTGGATGTTGGCGAACAGGAAACGGTTCACCGGCGGCCGCACATAGATCGGCGGACGGATGAAAATCGGGATCGGAACGAAGATCGGCTGCGGCAGATAGTAGACATCCGCGTAATAGATCGGCGGATCGAGCACGATGAAATCATCCGGCGGCGGCGGCAGAAAGAACACCGGCACCGGCGGCGGCGGCGCAAATCCGAACACCGGATCGTCGAACATCAGGTAGGGCCGATCGACATACTCGTACTCGTAGTCCGGCGGCGGCGGCACGTCGTACGCATACGCGTCGAACGCCGGCGGCGGCTCAAGCGCTGCGGCGATATTGGCCAGACGGCGGCGTGCATCGGCCGCGTGCGGGCCCTTCGGATAGCGCTTCAGATAAGACCAGTAAGCCTGCTGGGTGTTGGCGCGATAGGTCTGTCGCCATGTGATCGCTTCGCGGCGCGCGGCGATGATCGCCCTCACCCGCTTTGCCATCGGATCGTCCGGATACGTCGCGAGGAACGCCTCGTAGTCGGCAATCGTGTCGCGCTCGAGCGCGGCGATATAGGCGTCCTTCGCATCGAGATCGCGGATCGGCTTGGAGCGGGCGGCGGCGTCCTGGTTGGCCTGCAGCGGCGGCGCGTCCGGCGCGCGTTCGAAGAACACGAAGTCGCCTTCGAGCTTCTGCGCATCCCATGGCACTTCCGCGCCCTTGGTCACGTCGTTGACGCGCAGCCGGGTGCGGTTGAAAACCTCGGCAAGCGGAATGCCGCCGGTGCGGATCATTTCCGCCAACGCCTGCGCGTAAGGCCCGTAGTTGCCGGACGGAGTCGGCGCGACCGTTCCGGGTGCGGCGTTGAATGCGATCAGGCCCTTCGCTTCGGGCTCGATCAATGCAAGACCGCCCGCGAGCGGCTGGCCTTCCTTTGCGAACGGATGATTGTAAGCCGCATCGACCACCACGATGTTGGCTTTCAACGGCAGCGCCGACAACTGGCGGATGTAATCCCCGATGCGCAGGGCCTCGACCGGAACGTCGGTGTCGCGCGCCATCGCGGCATCGACCGGCACGAAGTAGTTCTCGCCCGCGAGTTGCAGGCCATACCCTGCGAGGTAAACCATCGCGACCGTATCCGGTCCCGCCTTTTGCGCTTTCTGGATGAAGTCGCGGAAGGTTTGGCGCAGCGTCTCTCCGTCGAGGTCGCGCGCGCCGACCACATCGAAGCCTGCGGCCTGTAATGTCTGGGCGATCAGGCCGGCGTCGTTGGCGGCGGTCGCGAGCGGCGAACCTTCATAGTTGCCGTTGCCGATGACCAGAGCGATCCGGCTCTGCTGGTCCTTAGCGGGCGACGAGGTTTGCGCATGAAGCGGTGACGCCATCGCCGCGAGAACCAATACCGTCGCGACGTTAAAGAACCTGATCATTCCGCGCATGACACCATTCCCATTCAGCCCAACGGCTCAGTCAATCCCGCGCCGTGTGAACAGAGTTTGAACGAATGATAGTCGGAATAAGGCGGCTTTGTCTCCCTGCGTGAAACGGTCAGACCGTTTGCACATCGACCACGCCGGAGACCGCCTTGATCGCACCGGCGATCTGGGGCGAGACCTTGAACCTGCCCGGGAGCTTCAACTCCACCTCGGTCTCAAGATCGAGCATCATCACCAGCGTGACCTCGCCGTCGCCCGCCGTAGGCCCCGCAGGCTTCGCGGCCGGCTTGGCTGGCTGGAATTTGTTGACGGCAGATGCGGCCTGATGACCTTCCAGCCGCTTGGCAATCGAATCCAGCGGCTTGTCGTCCCGGACGAAGATGCGCAATCCCTTCTGGGTCTTGGCGGCGGCATCGTCGAGCGGCTCCGCATGGAGAATTCGTGCGCGCACGTCCTCGCCCTGCAACTCGGCGCCGATCTGCATGAGAACCGCCGATCCGGGTTCCAGCACATCGCGGTACTGCGCCAGCCCTTCCGAGAACAGCACGGCCTCGAAATGACCGGTGGGATCGGACAACCCGATGATGCCCATCTTGTTGCCCGTTTTCGTGCGCCGTTCCATTCGCGACACCACCGTCGCGGCGACCCGCCCCGCAGTCGCGCCGGTCTTCACCGCACGGGAGAACTCGCTCCACGACTGCACACGCAGGCGTTTCAGCGCGGTTGCGTAGTCGTCCAGCGGATGTCCCGACAGGAAGAAGCCGATGGCGTCGTATTCGCGGCGCAGGCGGTCCGCCGGCAGCCAAGGCTCCACATTGGGGAGCACGATGCTCGGCGCATCCGCCATGCCTCCGAACATATCGTTCTGGCCGGACGTCGCGGCTTCATGGCCGCGCTGGCAGGCCGCGACGATGACATCGGCGCCTGCGAACACCCGCGCACGGTTGGGATCGATGGTATCGAACGCACCGGCGGCGGCGAGACTCTCGACCACGCGCTTGTTGATGGCGCGCGGATTTACCCGCGTCGCAAAATCGGCCAGCGAGGTGAAGGCGGCGTCCCCACGCGTTTCAACGAGCAAATCCACCGCCTGACCGCCGACGCCTTTCAGCGCGGCGAGTGCGTAATAGATCGTCTGGTCCCTGACCTCGAACGTCGCACCGGAGCGATTGACCGACGGCGCTTCAACCTTGAAGCCGAGCCGCTGCGCCTCGGCGCGGAATTCCGACAGTTTGTCGGTGTTGTTCATATCGAGCGTCATCGACGCCGCGATGAACTCCACCGGATAATGCGATTTCATGTAGGCGGTCTGATACGAGACCAGTGCATAGGCCGCCGCATGGCTCTTGTTGAAGCCGTAGTCGGCGAACTTCGCGAGCAGTTCGAAGATCGTCTCCGCCTGCCCCTTCGGCACGCCATTCTTGACGGAGCCCGCCACGAAACCGGCACGCTGCTTGTCCATCTCGGCGCGGATCTTCTTGCCCATCGCGCGGCGCAGCAGGTCGGCGTCGCCGAGCGAGTAGCCCGCCATGACCTGCGCGATCTGCATCACCTGTTCCTGATAGATGATGACGCCGAAGGTTTCCTTCAGGATCGGCTCCAGCATCGGATGCAGGTATTCGGGCTCCTCGTCGCCGTGCTTGCGCGCGCAGTACGTGGGAATGTTCGCCATCGGACCCGGACGATACAGCGCGACCAGCGCGATGATGTCCTCGAAACGGTCGGGGCGCATGTCGACCAGCGCGCGCCGCATGCCCTGACTTTCAACCTGGAACACGCCGACCACTTCGCCGCGCGCCAGCATCTCGTAACTCTGCTTGTCGTCGAGCGGCAGCGTGGCGAGATCAACCTCGACGCCGCGCTGCTTCAGCAGCTTCACCGCGACATCGAGCACCGTCAGCGTCTTCAAACCGAGGAAGTCGAACTTCACCAGTCCCGCAGGCTCGACCCACTTCATGTTGAACTGGGTGACCGGCATGTCCGATTTCGGATCGCGGTACATCGGCACCAGCTCAGAGAGCGGCCGATCGCCGATCACGATGCCCGCCGCGTGGGTCGAAGCGTGGCGCGTCAACCCCTCAAGGCGTTGCGCGATGTCGAAAGCGCGCGCAACCACCGGGTCTTCGTCGCGAAAGGCCTGCAGCTTCGGCTCGCTCTCGATGGCCTTCGCCAAAGTCACGGGCGCGGCCGGATTCTGCGGCACCAGCTTGGTGAGCCGGTCCACCTGCCCATAGGGCATCTGCAACACACGACCGACGTCGCGCAGCACGCCGCGCGCCTGCAGCGTTCCGAAGGTGATGATCTGTCCGACCTGCTCGCGGCCGTAGCGATCCTGCACGTAGCGGATCACCTCGATGCGGCGGTCCTGACAGAAGTCGATGTCGAAGTCCGGCATCGACACGCGCTCGGGATTAAGGAATCGCTCGAACAGCAGGCCGAACCGGATCGGATCGAGATCGGTAATGGTCAGCGCATAGGCGACCAGCGAGCCCGCGCCCGAGCCGCGGCCCGGACCGACCGGAATACCCTGGGCTTTGGCCCACTTGATAAAGTCCGACACGATGAGGAAGTAGCCCGAATAGTTCATCCGGGTGATGACATCGAGTTCGAAGGCGAGGCGCTTGCTGTAGTCCTCTTCGGTCATGCCCGGCGCGAGACCATGCAGCGCCAGACGCCCCGCGAGACCTTCGGCGGCCTGACGGCGCAACTCAGTGCCCTCCTCCGCCTCCGCATCGCCGGTGTTGTCGCTTCCCACCGTGAAGCGCGGCAGGATCGGCTTGCGCGTCCGTGGCCGATAAGCGCAGCGCTTCGCGATCTCGACGGTGGACGCCAGCGCTTCCGGCAGATCGGCGAACAGCACCGCCATTTCGGCGCGGGTCTTGAAGCGATGATCCGGCGTCAACTGATTACGGTCGGTTTCCGACACCAGCCGCCCGCCCGCGATGCACAGCAGCGCATCGTGCGCCTCGTAATCGTCGGCAGTGGCGAAATACGGCTGGTTGGTCGCCACCAGCGGCAGGCCCATGGCATAGGCCATGTCGATCAGGACAGACTCAATTCGGCGTTCGCTCTCGAGTCCGTGGCGCTGCAATTCGATGTAAAGCCGATCCCCGAACAGTTTCGCCAGGGTGTCGCAACGCGCCTGCGCCAGAACCGGCTGCTCGGCGGTGATGGCCTGCGCGATCGGCCCTTCGGGGCCCCCGGTCAGCGCGATCAGTCCGGCGGTCTCTCCCTCCAGCCACTCGATCTTGATATGGGGCGACTGATTGACCGGCGTGTCCTGAAACGCGCGGGAGTTCAGCTTCATCAGGCTGCCGTATCCGTCCGCGTTGGTCGCCAGCAGGACAAGCCGCGCGGGCGCAAGCGAGTTGCGGGCCGCAGGGTCCTGATCGCCAAAATCGACCGACATCGCGCAGCCGGTGATGGGCTGGATGCCATAGGCGGCGATCTTGTCGGAAAACTCCAGCGCGCCGAACATGTTGTCATTGTCGGTCAGCGCCAGTGCGGGCTGATGATCGGCCTTGGCAAGTTCAGCCAGCTTGCCGATCGTCATCGATCCCTGCAGCAGCGAATACGCCGAATGCACGTGCAGATGGACGAACCCGGGGTCCGACGCGGACGACTTCGGCATGAACGACTTCGGTGAAACGGCTTTGGACATGCGGACCCTGGCAACCTTCGCGGAATTTCATCGGCGCCATGAACCACCTGCGAGGACAGGACGACTCATGAGGGTCGATGGTGGTGCCTTGTACAACAGGTGTCCACGCGGATGACGCGGACCCGTCGGTGTATCGCGGGTCCATCATCGTTTTCCCCAGCCTCGGGCGGTTCCGAGGCCGGGCAGTCACTACATTTGAGGAATGACTTGTGCCCAGATCGCGATCATTCCAACGAACAGCACAAGCGAGGTCAGCGCAGCAGCTTCTTCAACGAATGTCTTCAACATGACCGAACTCCCTAATCAACGCTCTATCGACTCTATGAGAACGTAATAGGAACATTGTTCCTTTTTTGTTCTTCAAGTCAAGCGTAGGAAATTCCGGCCGGTCGCCAACGCTAACAAAACGTAAACAGCTCGCGTGCTTCGCAAATCCATCAACAGCCCCGCAGGAACGTGAGTTGACGGATGCTGTTGGAAACGGTCTGGCTTCAACACCTTAGTATTCCGGGCGATACCCGGCAGGAGATCACAATGCGCAATGTACTTTTGGCTCTCGCGGTGCTCGGCACCGGCTTCGCCGTCCAGTCCGCACCGGCCCAAGCCCGGGATTACCCGTTCTGCCTTCAGGGCCGGGACATCGCCACCGGCCAGGGCGACTGCAGCTATTCGACCTTCCAGCAGTGTCAGGCGCGGGCGTCGGGAACCTATGCCGGCTGCTACGCCAATCCGTACTATGCCTATGACGAAGAGCCGGTTTATCAGCCGCGCCGGCGCTCGCCGCGCTCGGCTTACTGAGCCGACATAAGCGCTCAGTCGAGTTCCACGACGTGACCGTCCTGGAGCGAAACGCGGCGGTCCATCCGGGCAGCCAGATCCATATTATGCGTCGCGATCAGCATCGCGACGCGCGTTGCCCTCACCAGCTGGGTCAAAGCGTTGAACACATGATCCGCAGTGTGCGGATCGAGGTTTCCGGTCGGCTCGTCCGCGAACAAGACACGCGGCGCATTGGCCACAGCCCGCGCAATCGCCACCCGCTGCTGCTCGCCGCCCGACAATTCAGCAGGCCGGTGCGTCACGCGCTCCGCCAATCCGAGATAGGCCAGGATTTCCTGTGACCGCTTGACGGTTTCCTTTTTCGGCAGGCCGCGGATCATCTGCGGCATCATCACGTTCTCGAGCGCCGAGAACTCCGGCAACAACCGATGCGACTGGTAGACGAAACCGATATCGGTGCGCCTGATCTGCGTGCGTTCAGAATCGGACAGCCCCGATGTCGCGGTGCCTCCGACATAAACCTCGCCCTCGTCCGCCTGCTCCAGCAGGCCCGCGATATGAAGCAGCGTCGACTTTCCCGTTCCGGACGGCGCGACCAGCGCCACGGATTGCCCCTCCCACAACGCCAGACTGGCCTTGTCGAGAATGGTCAGCGTTGCTGCGCCCTGTTTGTAACGCCTGCACACGTCGTGCAGATAGACGACCGGAACGCCATTTTCCCCTTGGTCCATCGGTGCGCTCATTCGTACCTGAGCGCTTCGATCGGATCGAGGCGCGCGGCGCGCCAGGACGGGTACAGCGTCGCCAGAAACGATAATGTCAGCGCCATGATTACGACCGCCGTGGTTTCTCCGACATCGACTTCAGCCGGTAGCTTGGACAGGAAATAGAGTTCGGGCGAAAACAATTCGGTGTTGGTCATCCATGAGATGAACTGACGGATCGTTTCGATGTTGAGGCAGACCAGCAGACCGAGCAGAAAGCCCACCAGCGTGCCGACCACGCCGATGGCGGCGCCGGTGATCAGGAACACCCGCATCACCGAACCCTGCGATGCGCCCATGGTACGCAGGATGGCAATGTCGCTGCCCTTGTCCTTCACCAGCATGATCAGGCCGGAGACGATGTTCAGCGCCGCCACCAGCACGATCAGCGTCAGAATCAGGAACATGACGTTGCGCTCGACTTGCAGCGCATTGAAGAACGTCGAATTGCGCTGCCGCCAGTCCACCAGAAAGATCGGCCGCTGCGCCGCTTCGGTCACCGACTTGCGGTAGACGTCTATCTTGTCGGGATTGACCGTATAGACCTCGATGGCGGTGACATCGTTGGCGCGGTTGAAATAGGCCTGTGCTTCGGGCAGCGGCATGAACACGAACGAGGCGTCGTATTCGGACATCCCGATCTCGAACACCGCTGCGACCTTGTAAGGCTTGATCCGCGGCGTCGTTCCCATCGGGGTCACCGCGCCGCGTGGCGCAACCAGCGTGATGCTGTCTCCGGCGCGCAGCGATAGTTGATCCGCGAGCCGGCGGCCGATGGCAACGCCCTGCCCCTCGTCGAAGCCTTCCAGTGTGCCTTGCTTGATGTTCTTGGCAATCGACGTGACGCTGTTCAGGTCCTGCGCACGGATACCGCGCACGAAGACGCCCGAAGCATTGAACGGCGACGATGCCAGCGCCTGCCCGTCGACCACCGGAGCCGCGAGGCGGATTCCCTGAACCTTGCTGATCCGCTCGGCCACGTCCTTCCAGTCGGTCAACGGCGATTCCAGCGGCTGGACAACGATATGTCCGTTCAACCCGAGAATCTTGTCGAGCAATTCTTTGCGGAAGCCGTTCATCACCGCCATCACGATGATGAGCGTCGCCACGCCGAGCATGATGCCGAGAAACGAAAAGCCGGCGATGACCGAAATGAAGCCCTCTTTGCGGCGCGCCCGCAGATAGCGGGACGACAGCATCCATTCGAATGGCGCAAAAGGTGGGGTCCGAACTGGCTCGCTCATGTCTGTTCCATAGTCCGGATTTTCACACGAATCGGGCTAATTCTAGTCGCGAGCCTCAACGACTGCGACAGCACTGAAGATTATTCAGTGGACGATCATGATTGGGTGAAGCGGTTTATTGCCTCATCCAGGCTCATGAACTCGCGCGATCCGTCGCTGCGGCGCTTGATTTCGACCTTGCCCTCGGCGAGGCCCTTCGGCCCGATCAGGATCTGCCAGGGAATGCCGATCAGGTCGGCGGTTGCGAATTTGCCGCCCGGCCGCTGGTCGGTATCGTCGTAAAGCACATCGACGCCCTTGGCCGAGAGCGCCGCATAAAGCTTCTCACACGCAGCGTCGGTGTCGCTGCCGCCCTGCTTCAGGTTGAGAATGGCGATCCGGAATGGCGCTACGTCCTCAGGCCACTTGATGCCGTTTTCATCGTGGCAGGCCTCGATGATCGCCCCCACCAGACGCGACACACCGACGCCGTAGGAGCCGCCATGAACCGGCTTCTCCGCACCGTCGGGACCGGACACAAACGCCTTCATGGAGTCGGAATACTTGGTGCCAAAGTAGAAGATCTGCCCGACCTCGATACCGCGGGTCTGCACCCGCTTGTCTTCGGGCACTTCGCTTTCATAGCGTGCGGCGTCGTGAACATCCTCAGTGGCGGCATAGAGATCCGTCCACTGCTTGATGATCGGCGTGAGGTCGCCGTTATAGTCCACACTCGCGTCCGGCACCGGCAGGTCGAGCACATCCTTGTTGCAGAACACGCCGGATTCACCGGTCTCCGCCAGCACGATGAACTCGTGGGAAAGATCACCACCGATGGGTCCGGTTTCGGCGCGCATCGGAATCGCCTTCAGGCCCATGCGGGCGAAGGTGCGCAGGTACGCCACGAACATGCGATTGTACGACAACCGCGCCGCCGCCTCGTCGACGTCGAATGAATACGCATCCTTCATCAGGAATTCGCGGCCGCGCATCACGCCGAAACGCGGGCGCTGCTCGTCCCGGAATTTCCATTGAATATGATAGAGGTTGAGCGGAAGGCTCCGGTAAGACTTCACGTAAGCCCGGAAGATTTCCGTGATCATTTCCTCGTTGGTCGGGCCGTAAAGCAGTTCACGCTTGTGACGATCCTGGATGCGCAGCATCTCCGGACCGTAGGCGTCGTAACGTCCGCTCTCGCGCCATAAATCGGCAAGCTGCAATGTCGGCATCAGCAGTTCGATGGCGCCGGCGCGATCCTGCTCCTCGCGCACGATCTGCTCGATCTTCTTCAGCACGCGGAAGCCGAGCGGCAGCCACGCATAAATGCCCGCCGCCTCCTGCCGCATCATGCCCGCGCGCAGCATCAGCCGATGCGACACGATCTCGGCCTCCTTGGGCGTCTCTTTGAGAATTGGCAGAAAAAAACGCGACAATCGCATGGGAACACTCGGGGTTTCGATTTGATCCGGGAATCGGCGGGGGTGTTTGGGAACCACTTCACTGAAAGCGGATCAAACGGCAAAACACAAGAGAAAGCATGGGTGTGGCTTTATGGCGATTTGCGGTTCCCGCCACCCATGGTAACAGCCGATGGGGCTAAGATGAAAGCAACACGGATCAAAGCGATAGGACGATGGGCGGCGTTTGTCGCAGCCTATGCGCTTGTTTTCAACGTGATGCTGACCAGTGCCCTGCTGGCGTCGATCTCGCCCGCCAAATTCAATGCTCTCCACGAACTCTGCCTCAACGGCAGTTCGGCGGTCCCGGACGCCGACGGTAACACCGATTCCGGCAAACCGATCATCCGCTGCCCGTTATGCCTGTCCGGAATCGCTGCGATGGCCGATCAGCCGCCGCAGACCCCGGCGCTGGCCATCCGTATCGCGCTGCGTATCGCGTTTGAACCGGTGGAACACGACGACGGCATTACCCTCTTTGCCGCCAGCGATCACCAGCCCCGCGGCCCTCCCCACCTGAGCTGACGACTTAGCGCTTTCGCGCATCCGTTCAATCGTCATTCTCATTTCGTGGATCTACACCCATGTTTTCCGTTTCAATACGGGCGCGCAGCATCCTGCTGGCGTCCGCAGCCATCGCTGCTCTCCTGCCATCCGCAGACGCCTTCGCGCAGACAGCAACGCAGAATCTTCCTCCCGTCACGGTTGAAGCGGCCAGGCAGACCGCTGAGTCGAATGCGCCGCTCATCCGACCGGCAACGACGCCCGCCAGCCTGACCGTGCCGACAACAGAGCAGGCCCGAACGGAAATCCAGCAGACGCCCGGCGGCGTTGAGGTCGTCCCCGACACGCAGTTCAAGAACGGCCCGGCGAATACGATCAAGGATATTCTCGGCTGGGTGCCAGGCGTCATCTTGCAGACCCGGTGGGGGCCCGATGGCCGAGTGTCCATCCGGGGGTCCGGGCTGACGCGCAGCTACGGCAACCGTGGCATCAACATTTTGATGGATGGCATTCCGATCAACACGGCGGACGGCCTGTTCGATCTGTTCGAAATCGATCCCACGGCTTACCGCTATGTCGAGGTTTACAAAGGCGCCAACGCGCTGCGCTACGGTGCGAACTCGCTCGGTGGCGCAATCAACTTCGTGATGCCGACCGGACGGGACGCGTCGGTGTTCGAGGGGCGCATTGACGGAGGCAGCTTCGGCTATCTGAAGTCGCAGGCGAGCACCGGCGGAGCCAAGGGGCCGTACGACTAGTTCATCACGTCATCGGCGCAACGTGAGGACGGATACCGCGAGCACAGCAGAACGGATTCGGAGCGCCTCAACGCGAATTTCGGCTACCAGTTCTCACCGCAGGCCGAGACGCGCTTCTACCTCAACGCCGACAGGTGGCGCGCGGAATTGCCCGGCGAGGTCACCAAGAGCGCGGCGCTGACGTCCCAGAGAACCGCAAATTCCGAATTCGTGCGGCAGAATCAGCAACGCAACATCGACTCGGTGCGCGTCGCAAACAAGACCACATTTCGCTTCGACTACACGACCGTAGACGTGGGCGCCTTCGTCCTCGATCGCCACGTTATGCATCCGATCTTCCAGTGGCTCGACTTCAAGGTTCTAGACTACGGCGGTTTTGTGCGCGCCACTGATGATCGGCTCATCGGAGGCTTTCGCAATCGCCTCGTCACCGGTGTCAACGTTCACAACGGCACGATCGACATAAACCAGTACGAGAATCTCACCGGCGGCGTGAAGGGCGCACTCGCTTCATCCAACCTGTGGAAGTCGGAAAACATCTCCGCCTACGCGGAGAACTCGTTTTACGTCCTGCCCAATGTCGCCCTTATCGGTGGCGGGCAATTCATGCATGCAGTCCGCGATCAGCAAGATCGCTTCCTGTCGGACGGCGATCAGTCCGGCCGCCGCAGTTGGGATATCTTCAGCCCCAAGGTCGGTGTGCTCTGGGACGTCGATTCCACATGGCAGGTGTTCGGCAACATCTCGCGCAGCGCCGAAGTGCCGACCTTCGACGTGAACACGTTCTCGACTCCGGCAAACTCGAACGTCGATGCCCAGACCGCGACCACCTACGAGATCGGAACGCGCGGCCGCAGGCCCGATGTCACATGGGATGTGTCGCTCTATCGCGCCAACGTGAAGAATGAGCTTCAGTGCCTGACAATCGTCGTCAATCCGTTCTTCACGAATCCTTGCTCGACCGTCAACGCGGACCGGACAATTCATCAGGGCATTGAGGCCGGACTTGGATTGGCGTTCCTCAAGTCCAGCTTCTCGCAAGACGACCGCTTCTGGTTCAACCTCGTTTACACTTACAACGACTTCCGCTTCGACAACGATGCGATGTGGGGCAACAATCGCCTGCCGGGCGTGGCTCCGCACAACATCAGAACCGAAGTGCTTTACAGGCATCCGAGCGGCTTCTATGCAGGCCCGAACGTCGAATGGATGCCGCAGGCGTTCTTCGCTGACAACGCCAATACCCTCACGGTCGATCCATATGCGCTGCTGAACTTCCGGATCGGCTACGATCAGCCTACCGGCTGGTCCGGCTATATCGAAGGGCGAAACCTGCTCGACAAGCGCTACATCTCGACCACGATTACCACGGGACAGGCCAACCCCAATATGCAGCTCTTCAATCCCGGCACAGGCCTCGCCGTCTATGGCGGCCTGCGTTATCGGATGTAAGGGAGAGCAACCATGTCGATACGCCAGTTTGCGATTCCGCGGTCCCGGCAGAATCGCAATCCTCGCGAGACCGTGCTAACAAACCGCAGGGGTTAGACGGTGGTCTTCACAGCGCGCATCAAGAAAATAGGACGTCTTGCCGCCTTGGCGGCAGCCTACGCGCTTGTCTTCAACGTGATGCTGACCAGTGCCCTGCTGGCGTCGATCTCGCCCGCCAGGTTCAATGCTCTCCATGAACTCTGCCTCAACGGCAGTTCGGCGGTCCCGGATGCCGACGGCAAGACGGACACCGGCAAACCGATCGTCCGCTGCCCGCTGTGCCTGTCCGGAATCGCTGCGATGGCCGACCAGCCGCCGCAGACCCCGGCGCTGGCGATCCGTATCGCGCTGCGTATCGCGTTTGAACCGGCGCAACACGACGACGGCATTACCCTCTTTGCCGCCAGCGATCACCAGCCCCGCGGCCCTCCCCACCTGAGCTGACGACTTAGCGCTCCGGCGCATCCGTTCAATCGTCATTCTCAGTTGTGGAAGTACAACCATGTTTTCCGTTTCAGTACGGGCGCGCAGCATTCTGCTAACGTCCGCATCCATCCTTGCCGTCATTCCTTTCGCTCATGCGCAAACCGCGCCGCAAAGCCTTCCGACCGTCACTGTGGAAGCTGACCGCGCCGCGCAACCGGCAATCACTCCCGCGACGGCAACCCCTCAGGTGCTCGGCGTGAAGACCGCCGATCAGGCCCGTCAGGAGATTCAGCAAACGCCCGGCGGCGTCGCTATCGTGGCGGCTGAAGATTACAAGAACAACTCCGTCGCCAGCACGATCAAGGACGTCCTCGGCTACGTGCCGGGCGTGTTCGCGCAGCCGAAATGGGGCGACGATACCCGCCTTTCCATTCGAGGCTCAGGCCTCTCGCGTAACTTCCATTTGCGCGGCGTCCAACTCTACATGGATGGAATTCCGATCAACACGTCCGACGGCTACGGCGATTTTCAGGAAATCGATCCGACTGCGTACAAGTATGTCGAAGTCTACAAGGGCGCGAATGCGTTGCAGTTCGGCGCCAACTCGCTCGGCGGCGCAATCAACTTCGTGACCCCGACCGGCCGCGACGCCAAGATCAACAGCGCCGGCATCGACATGGGCTCGTTCGGCTATCGCCGCTTTCAGGGCAGCGTCGGCGGCGCCAACGGTCCTTGGGATGGTTTCTTCACCGCATCCGACCATAGCGCGGAGGGCTTCCGCGATCACAGCTTCGGCCACGCGACCCGCGCCAGCGGCAATATCGGCTATCAGTTCTCACCGGATTTCGAGACGCGCTTCTACATTGACGCCAACGACGTAAGGCAGCGAATTCCCGGTTCGGTGACGAGAGCCTCCGCGCTCACCTCACCGCAAACAGCGGCGGCGGTGAACGTGGCCAACGACTGGCAGCGCAATATCGATACTGTACGTGTCGCCAACAAGACGACGATCCGGTTCGACGCCACCACGGTTGAATTCGGCGCGTTCGCGGTGGATCGCCACCTGATGCATCCGATCTTCCAGTGGCTCGATTATCGCTACAAGGATTACGGTGGTTTCGTAAAAGCAACGGACGACCGCATCATCGGCGGCTATCGAAACCGCTTTGTCGCTGGCGTCAATGTATTGAACGGCACCATCGACGCCCAGCAATACGTCAACACCGGCGGGTACAAGGGCGCGCTGCAGTCGTCCTTGACGCAAAAGCCGGAGAACTACTCCGGCTTTGCGGAGAACTCATTCTACTTCCTCCCAAACGTCGCGGCGATTGCGGGAGCTCAATACCTGTTTGCAGTAAGAGACCAGAAGGTCAACTTCTCGCTCAATGGCGACCAGACCGGGCGCAGTTCGTTCAGCCTGTTCAGCCCGAAGGGTGGATTGCTCTGGAATATCGATCCGACCTGGCAAGCCTTCGCAAACATCTCGCGCAGCGCCGAGGTGCCGAGCTTCGGAGAAAGCGTCGCCCCGAGCTTTCAGAATCCCGGCTATCCGACGATACCATTCTTCAACATCAAGCCCCAGACCGCCACGACCTACGAGATCGGAACGCGCGGCAGACGACCTGATCTGACATGGGAACTGACCGGCTATCGCGCCGAGATCAAGAACGAACTGCTGTGCTTTTACAGCAATTTCGGAAACTGCAACGTCACCAATGCGGATCGCACGGTACATCAGGGTATCGAGGCCGGCCTTGGCGCTGCGGTCTGGAAGGGTCTCTTTACACCCGACGCAGACAAGATCTGGGTGAACCTCGCCTACACCTTCAATGACTTCCGCTTCGACAACGATCCCGTCTTCGCCAATAACCAGCTTCCCGGTGCGCCGCGTCACTTCCTGCGCGCGGAAGTGCTCTACAAGCACGCCAATGGTTTCTACATCGGCCCGAATGTCGAATGGGTGCCACAAGCCTACTACGTCGACAGCGCGAACACGCTATCAACACAGGCTTACGCGATATGGGGACTGAAAGCCGGCATCGATGACGGCAAGTACTCTATGTATCTGGAAGCGAGAAATATCGCCAACACCGCATACATTGCCAGCGCAAGCATCATTAATCAGGCAAACGCAACCATGCCACTGTTCGAGCCGGGTATCGGGCGCGCGGTTTACGCTGGTATGAAAGTGCGATGGTAAAGGCTTAAGCGCCCACAATTCTTCCCGGCAGCTGGTAACTGCCGGGAAGAGGCGTTTCATGCAAATCACAATGGACCTTCTTCAGTGCAGACACTTCTGAGATTGATGTTGTTGCTTACGCTTGCTGTCATCTCGGGCACCGCAAGCGCGGGATCGCAGGAAACGGCTATCTCAAGCATGCTGCACGGCATGTTCGACAAGCCGGACGCAAAGCTCATGGTGAACCCGATTATTATCTCCGGCGATCATGCCATCGCCGGTTGGGCACAGGGCGACATGGGCGGCCGCGCGCTCTTGCGGCGTCAGCACGACAAATGGACCATCGTTCTCTGCGCGGGAGATGAAATCAAAACTTCAGCTTCAATGGTCAAGGCAGGCGTTCCAGCGGGGGATGCTTCGCACCTCGAACAGGAGCTTGCGCGCGCCGAAGCGAATCTCGATCCAGCGGAGCGTGCGATGTTCTCGCGCTTTGATGGAATCATGTTGATGGATGCGGCGTCCAACCATCGTCATTGATCTCTTTAACAGTCGTCCAATTCATCTCGTGACTTGGCGGCTGATGGTAGCTCCCCACCATTTTTCAGATGCTCAACTCGCGCGAGACCAAAACGCCGGGAAAATGCTTGTTTTCAGCCCGAATTTGCAGTTTGTGCGCTGCCGCAAAAATGGACATTTAATGCTGAAAAACGTGACAAAGAAGAAACGTTCGGCTACAAAAACGCGTCAGCGCGATACGGCTAATCGCCGCATCGTCTGGTGGTCCAAGTCTCGGGAGGAGCCCCTGACGCGCACAAGCAGCGTCGCCTCGTATAACCAAGGATAAATCCAACTTTTTCGAGGAAAATAGGGTCGACACAATTTTTAGAGCAGGGCTTTGGCCCTGCTCTTTTTTCTTCCGCGATGCTCGACGGCGCGCGTACGAAAACAATCGACGCAAGCGCCGCGCAATCGGGATGAATTATATCGCAGGTTTGCCGGGCTCGTGTTTCAAATCAGGAGTTCGCTTCGCGGACTCCTGAACCATCTAGAGCGGAATGCCCATCATTTGGGTCAGCCGTTCGATGTTGAAATAGCCCGCTCTGAAGGCCCACATCCCCGCAGCGAAGATCACCGCCGAGATCACCGTGGTCCACAGCAGCTTGCGTCCCATGCGCGCAGCACTGGGCGCGCCCGGATCGGTGCCGGCAATCTCCTCGCCGCTTTCCATCTGGCTGCGTATGCCGAACGGCAGCACGGCAAACAGCACAACCCACCAGAGCACGAAGTAGATCGCGAACGCGGTTGAGATCGAATAGACCATCTATCTAACGCCCTTCAGGACTGTTCGATTTCGACGAGCGCGCCGGAGAAATCCTTGGGATGAAGGAACAGCACAGGCTTGCCGTGCGCGCCGATCTTCGGATTTCCGTCGCCCAGCACGCGGGCGCCCTCCGCAATCAGCGTATCGCGCGCGGCGATGATCTCCGGCACCTCGTAGCAGATATGGTGAATGCCGCCGTCCGGATTGCGCTCGACAAATTTCGCGATCGGCGAGTCGTCGCCGAGCGGCTGAATGAACTCGATCTTGGTGTTAGGCAACGTCGCGAACACCGTGATCACGCCATGCTCAGGCAATGGCACCGCAGCGGAAATTTCCGCGCCGAATGCCGTGCCATAGATTTCGGCGGCCTTTTCGGCGTCCTTCACCGCAATCGCCACATGATTGAGACGGCCCAGCATACTTCACTCCTCGAATATCGAACGGAAATCAAACCATGAGCACGTGAACGACGCAAAGCGTCTTCTTGCCCCACTGCTCGTTGATTTCAGAGCGCACCGCGCGCCGCACGGATTCAGCGATCGCATCGGGGTCGCGCTTGCGCGCACGCGGCAGGTTCTCGACGGTCGAGACGACGACATCGAAAACCTCGTCCGCGATCACCTCGCCTTCCTTATTCTTTTCCGGAATGCCGACCAGATCAACCTCGGGATCGTCGGCAAGATCGCCCTTCTCGGTCACGGCGATGGCGACGAAGGCGCACCCCGCAAATGCCAGCCGCCGCCGTTCGACGACAGCGCGGGCCTTTTCGGTTTCAAGCAAATTGCCGTCCTTGAAAATGCGCCCGTTCGGCAGTTCCTCGATGATCGCAGGATCGCCCGGCCCCAGCCGCACCAGATCGCCGTTCTTGCAGATCAACACCTTCGGCACGCCGCAGGCGCGCGCGAGCTTGGCATGCTCCGACAAGTGCAGCGCTTCGCCGTGCACTGGAATAAGCAGTTGCGGGCGAACCCACGAAATCATATCGCGCAGCTCGTCGCGCCGCGGATGACCCGAGACATGAACCATGTGGGTGCGGTCCGTGATGACCTCGATGCCCTGTGTCACGAGCCCGTTGATGATCGCGCCGACCGCCTTCTCGTTGCCGGGAATGGTGCGCGACGAGAAGATCACGGTATCACCCTGATTCAGCGTTACCTGCGGATGATCGTCGTTGGCAATGCGAGCCAATGCCGCGCGCGGCTCGCCCTGACTGCCGGTGCACAGCGCGAGCACCTTGTCCGGCGGAAAATGTCCGTAGAGGTCCGCGCCGCGAAACGCCTGCACCCCATCGAGATAACCGGTCTCGCGGGCGACCTGCACGACGCGCTCCATCGCGCGCCCGACGACGACAACCTCGCGGTCGGCGGCTTTCGCAGCGTCAGCCACGGCGCGCAGCCGCGCCACGTTGGACGCAAACGTCGTGACTGCGACGCGCCCGCGCGCGGCTTTCACGAGTTCAGTGATGTTCCTGGCAACTTCCTGCTCGGAGGGCGAGCGCCCTTCGCGCACCGCGTTGGTCGAATCGCCGACCAGCGCCATCACGCCAGCATCGCCGATTTCCCGCAGCCGCTTCTCGTCGGTCGGCTTGCCGATGATCGGCGTCGGATCGATCTTCCAGTCGCCGGTATGCAGCACGGTGCCCGCGGTGGTGCGGATCGCCAGCGCGTGGGATTCCGGAATCGAATGTGCGACCGGAACGAATTCCACGCTGAACGGCCCGATCTCGACAGTGCCGCCTGACGGCACCACGGTGACCGGGATCTTCGGCGGATTGCGCTCGCTGGCGCATTTCGCCTCGAACAAGGCCGCGCTGAACTGCGTGGCATAGATCGGGCATTTCAACTGCGGCCACAGGTCGATGATGGCGCCGAAATGATCCTCGTGGGCATGGGTGAGAACCAGCCCTACCAGGTTCTTCCGCTCCTTCACCAGAAAGCGGATGTCCGGCATGATGACATCGATGCCCGGCAAATGCTCCTCGTTGCCGAACGACACGCCGAGATCGACCGCGAGCCAGCTCCGCTGGTGCCGGTTGCCGAGGCCGTAGATCGACAGGTTCATGCCGATCTCGCCAACACCTCCCAGCGGTGCAAACGTCAGTTCGTCAGGTCGCGACATTAAATAGCTCCAGACGATTTGGCCGATCCAAAATGAACGTCGCCGGCGGCGATCGGTGTACGCTTGCCGTCGCGGCCAGCGATAATCAGGCAGCCGGTCTCATCTATGGTTTCAAAAATTCCCTCGACAGCCGTTCCGGTTGACTGGATCGAAACCGTCTCACCAAGACCTGCCGCACGCTCCAGCCACAAACGGCGAATTTCCGCGAAGCCCTTGCCGTTGTCCCAAACGCCACGGAACTCGGCCCATGAATCCGACAGGGCCATGAACACATCGCCTGCACTGGCCGTGATCCCCAGCGCCGTCAGGGATGTCGCCGGATAAGGCGTCCCTTCGGGCGCGGAGACCACATTGGTCCCCATCCCGACCGCGACACTGAGACCGCCGCCGATGGTTTCGGCTTCAAGCAGAATACCGGACAGCTTCTGACCATCCGCCAGAACGTCGTTCGGCCACTTCAGAAGAAACTTGCTGTTGGCGAATCCGCCAGATCGCATCCGATGTTCCATGCTGACTGTCTGTAGAGCCGCTTCAAGCGCGAGGCCGGCGGCAAATCCCAGCGTCGCCGCGACGGCGGGCTGAGCATCGACCGTCTCAAGAATAGTGGCAGCGAGGTTGCCGCGCGGAGATACCCATGCGCGCTGACGGCGGCCGCGTCCAGCGGTTTGCTGATCCGTCACCAGCCACAGCGGGCCGCGCTCGCCTGCCCGCGCCCGCTCCAGCGCTTCGGCATTGGTCGAACCGATACTGTCAAACGCCTCGATACGATAGTTCTGGGCTCTGGCCCGTGGACCGAGCGCGAACGACATTAAAACAGCGACTTCGCGGCCACCGCCGCGGCATTCACCAGCGGCGCGGGATAAACGAAGAACAGGAGGGTGAAGACGCCGGCGAAGGCCAAGACCACCCGAAGCTCGACGCGCATCGGCTCCATGGCTTCCTTCGGTTCGTCGAAATACATCACCTTGATGATGGTGAGATAATAGAAGGCGCCGACCACACTGGTCACGACGCCGATCACCGCGAGCGTGAACAGTCCGGCCTTGATGGCAGCGAGGAACACGTAGAACTTCGCAAAGAAGCCTGCGAGCGGCGGAATGCCCGCCAGTGAGAACAGGAACATCGCGAAGAAGAACGCCAGCATCGGATTGGTGCGCGACAGGCCCGAGAAATCGCTGATTGTCTCGACCGCCCGACCGTTACGTTTCATGGCGAGGATGATGGCGAAGGTGCCGAGCGTCATGGCGACATAGATCGCGATATAGACCAGCACGCCCTGCGCGCCCTGCTCCGTTCCGGCGGCAAGACCGACGAGGGCAAAGCCCATGTGGCCGATGGACGAATACGCCATCAGTCGCTTGATGTTTTTCTGGCCGATGGCCGCGAACGATCCCAGCGCCATCGAGGCGATCGACACAAACACGATAATCTGCTGCCACTGCGGCACGATGCCAGGGAACGCCGTCAGCGCCACGCGGGTGAACACTGCGAGTGCTGCAACCTTCGGGGCCGAGGCAAAGAACGCCGTCACCGGCGTCGGTGCGCCCTCGTACACATCAGGCGTCCACATGTGGAACGGAACGGCGGAGACCTTGAAGCAAAGGCCCACCAGCAGGAACACCAGCCCGAACAACAGGCCGACATTGCCGCCCTTCGCCTCCGCTGCGATTCCAGCAAAGCTCACCGTGCCGGTGAAGCCGTAAATCAGCGACGCACCGTACAGCAGCATACCCGACGACAGCGCGCCGAGGACGAAATACTTCAGGCCGGCTTCCGTCGACTTGGCGTCGTCACGATGGCTGGCGGCCACGACGTAGAGCGCAAGGCTCATCAGTTCAAGCCCGAGATAGAGCATGATCAGATCGGCGGCGGAGATCAGCACCATCATGCCGACGGTGGAGAGCATCACAAGGATCGCATACTCGAAAATCTTCGCCTGCTCGGCGAGATAGGCGCGCGACAGGATCAGTGTCACACCGGAGCCGAGCAGCGCCAGGATCTTCAGAAAGCGCGCGTAATCGTCGACGATGAAGCTACCGCCGAAAGTCGTGAGCTTGCCGCCGGGCAGCCACACCACCAGCGCGCCCGTCACGACGAGAAGAACGACCGCGATTCCCGTGACCAGCGATGTCGTCTGCTGGCCGCGAAACGCGCCCAGCATCAACAGCGCCATGGCACCGGCCGCAAGCACCAGCTCCGGCAGCACGGGGAGCAGCGAATATCCTGCGAAAGTCATAAGCCGATCCCGATGTTATTGAACCAGCCCCGCCGCTTTCACGGCGGTGATGGCAGTGTTGTAATTGGTGACAAGCTGCTGCACCGACGCCGCCGACATATCGAGCACCGGCTTCGGATACACGCCAAAGAGAATGGTGAGGACAACCAGCGGGGCGAGAATGATCCCCTCCCGCAGCGTCAGATCCTTGATGCCTGCAAGCGCCGGCTTGTCCATCACACCGAACACCACCTTGCGATAGAGCCACAGCGCGTAGGCCGCCGACAAAATGACACCCAGCGTCGCGACCGTCGCGGTCGGAATGCTGACCTTGAAGGTGCCGATCAGGGTGAGGAATTCACCGACGAAGCCCGACGTGCCCGGCAGGCCGACATTGGCCATCGTGAACACCATGAACACCAGCGCGTACAGCGGCATCCGGTTCACGAGCCCGCCGTAAGCCGCGATCTCGCGGGTATGCAGCCGGTCGTAGACCACGCCGACGCACAGGAACAGCGCGCCCGATACAATGCCGTGCGACACCATCTGGAATACGCCGCCCGCAACGCCCTGCGTGGTGCCGGCGAAAATTCCCATGGTGACGAAGCCCATGTGGGCCACCGACGAGTAAGCGATCAGCTTCTTGATGTCTTCCTGCATCAGCGCGACCAGCGACGTGTAGACGATCGCGATCGCGGACAACGAGAACACCAGCGGCGCGAAGTCATGCGACGCCAGCGGGAACATCGGCAGCGAGAAGCGCAGGAAGCCGTAGCCGCCCATTTTCAGCAAGATCGCGGCCAGCACGACGGAGCCCGCGGTCGGCGCTTCGACGTGTGCGTCCGGCAACCAGGTATGAACCGGCCACATCGGCATCTTGACCGCGAACGAAGCGAAGAACGCCAGCCACGCCCATGTCTGCAGGTTGCGCGGCACGGCGGTGTTCATCAGCGTCGGGATGTCTGTGGTCCCGGCATTGAGATACAGCGCCATGATGGCGAGCAGCATCAGCACCGAGCCGAGCAGCGTGTAGAGGAAGAACTTGAAGCTGGCATAGACCCGGCGCGGGCCGCCCCACACACCGATGATCAGGAACATCGGAATGAGGCCGCCTTCGAAGAACAGATAGAACAGCACGAGGTCAAGCGCGGAGAACGTGCCGATCATCAGCGTTTCAAGGAACAGAAACGCCATCATGTATTCGCGCACGCGCAGCGTAACCGACTTCCAGCTCGCGAGAATGCAGAACGGCATCAGCGCCGTGGTCAGGATCACAAACGGCAGCGAAATGCCGTCCACGCCCATATGGTAGCCGATGCCATTGGCCAGCCAGGTCGTCTTCTCGACGAACTGGAATCCGGGCTGCGATGAATCGAAACGCATCACCAGAATGACCGAGACCGCGAAGGTAATGATCGTGGTCCACAGCGCGATCCAGCGCGCATTGCCGCGGGCGGCTTCGTCATCGCCGCGGCTGAGATAAATCAGGATCGCGCCGACAACCGGCAGGAACGTAACAACGGAAAGGATGGGCCAGGTCGTCATTATTGGCCCCCGAGACCGAATATGAACCACGTGATGAGACCGGCCGCGCCGATCAGCATCGCGAAGGCGTAGTGATAGAGATAACCGGTTTGCAGGCGGACCACGTTGCGCGTCACGTCAAGCACGCGCGCGGACACGCCGTCAGGCCCGAAGCCGTCGATGATGAACCCATCGCCCTTCTTCCAGAGGAAGCGGCCGAGCCATTTCGTCGGACGCACGAACAGAAAGTCGTACAGCTCGTCGAAGTACCACTTGTTGAGGAAAAAATTGTAGAGCAACGGCTGCTGGCTCGCCAGTTCGACCGGCAGGTAAGGTTTGCGGATGTAGAACAGCCACGAAACGATGAATCCGACCACCATCATCACCGTCGGCAGGAAGGCGATCATCGCCGGGATGTGATGCATCTCCTCGAGGATCTTCGGATGGTTCTTCAGCGACTCGCGGAAGAACTCCTCGACGCCGTGTCCCGCGAAGAATTCCTTGAACGGGAAACCGGCAAGGATCGATCCGGCGGCGAGCACGCCGAGCGGGATCAGCATCGTGTAGGGGCTCTCGTGCGCGGCCTCATAATGCTTCTTGTCGTGCGGCTCGCCATGGAACGTCTTGAAAATGAGGCGCCATGAGTAGAACGAGGTCAGGCCCGCAGCGACCACGGTGCACAGGAAGCCGTAAAGCGCGAACGGATTATGCGCGACGAAGGCGGACTCGATGATCGCGTCCTTGGAGAAATAGCCGGCGGTCAGCGGGAAACCCGTCAGCGCCAGCGTGCCGATCACCATCGTAATGTAGGTGAACGGGATCTTGTCTTTCAGGCCGCCCATCGCGCGGATGTCCTGCTCGTGATGCATTGAATGGATCACGGAGCCGGCACCCAGAAACAGCAGCGCCTTGAAGAAAGCGTGCGTGAACAGGTGGAACATGCCGACCGAGTAAGCGCCCGCTCCCATCGCCACGAACATGTAGCCGAGCTGCGAACAGGTCGAGTAAGCGATAATGCGCTTAATGTCGTTCTGGACGAGACCGACGGTGGCGGCGAACATCGCCGTTGTCGCGCCGATCAGCATCACGAAGGCCTGCGCGTTCGGCGCAAGCTCAAACAGTGGCGACAGGCGCGCGACCATGAACACGCCGGCGGTGACCATCGTCGCGGCGTGGATCAGCGCGGACACCGGCGTCGGACCTTCCATGGCGTCCGGCAACCAGATGTGCAGCAGGAACTGCGCGGACTTGCCCATCGCGCCCATGAACAGCAGCAGGCAGGTCAGCGTCAGCGCATCGACGTCCCAGCCGAAGAAGTGAATGGTCTTGCCGGTCAGGCCTGGGGCCGCGGCGAAGATCGTATCGAAATCGGTCGATCCCACCAGCATGAAGATCGCGAAGATGCCGAGCGCGAAACCGAAGTCGCCGACACGGTTGACCACGAAAGCCTTGATGGCGGCGGCGTTCGCCGTCGGCTTCTGGAACCAGAATCCGATCAGCAGGTAACTCGCGAGGCCCACGCCCTCCCAGCCGAAGAACAGCTGCACAAGGTTGTCCGCCGTCACCAGCATCAGCATCGCGAAGGTGAACAGCGACAGGTAAGCCATGAACCGGGGACGGTTCGGATCTTCATGCATGTATCCGATCGAATACAGATGCACGAGCGACGACACCGACGTCACGACAACCAGCATGACGGCGGTCAGCGTATCGACGCGCAGCGCCCAGTTGACGATGAGGTCGCCGGAGCCAATCCAGGTGAAAAGCTGGACGCGGGCGTCATGATGCAGGAACCCGACATCGACCAGCGTCATCCATGACAGCGCGGCGGAAATCAGCAGCATCGCGGTCGTGACGACTTCAGCGGCGCGGGAGCCCGCCGCCGGCGGCTCGACCGGACCATGATCGTCATGTCCGTGAGCGTCATGGCCATGATCGTCGTGAGCCGCGTGCGCGTGAGCCGCGCCGTGATCGTCATGCCCGTGGGCATGCTCCATCTCGTCGCCGCTCGGATTGCGGGCGTGCGCGCCGTAGAGCGCCACTGCGCCCGCAATGAGCGCGCCGATCAGCGGCAGGAAGACGATGGCCTGAATCATAACGACGTCCCCAAGCGAAGTCTGACGGCACAACGCAGCGCCTGACCCCTACTCACATTATTGAGCATGACCTGATCCGAAAATCGGTTCCCACTTTTCGGGATCATACCCGTTAGCCCTTCATCAGATTGATGTCCTCGACCGCAATCGACCCCCGATTGCGGAAGAACACCACCAGCACGGCGAGACCGATCGCCGCTTCAGCCGCGGCCACCGTCAGCACCAGCAACGCGAATACCTGCCCGACGATGTCGCCGAGAAACGCCGAGAACGCCACGAGGTTGATGTTCACGGCGAGCAGAATGAGTTCGATCGACATCAGGATGACGATGACGTTCTTCCGGTTGAGGAAGATGCCGAGGATACCGAGCGTAAAGAGGATCGCCGCGACGGCGAGATAATGACCGAGGCCGATCGTCATTTCACCCACTCCCCGGAATCCGCATCCTGCAGGCCCTGCCCCACAGCAACCTTGCGCACGTCCATCGCCGCCGCCTTGGTGCGGGCATTCTGCACGTTGATGTCCTGCCGCTTGACGCTCGGCTTGTGCCGCAGCGTCAGCACGATGGCACCGATCATCGCGACCAGCAGCACCAGTCCCGACAACTGGAAGTAAGGCAGATACTTTGTGTACAGCACGAGGCCGAGCGCCTCGGTGTTGCTGACATTGCCCGGGATCGGCGACGTGATCGCCTTGGCGATATCCGGGTTCAGGACCCAGCCGCCCGCCACCAGCAGCAGTTCGGCGAGGAACACCGCGCCGATCAACAGACCGAACGGAAGATAGTCGATGAAGCCCTGCCGCAGTTCGGCGAAGTCCACATCGAGCATCATGATGACGAACAGGAACAGCACCGCGACCGCGCCGACGTAAACCACGATCAGGATCATCGCGAGGAATTCCGCGCCGAGCAGCATGAACAGCCCGGCCGCGTTCACGAACGCAAGGATCAGAAACAGAACCGAATGCACAGGATTGCGCGAGGTCACGACCATGACCGCGGACGCCACGCAGACGCCGGCAAACAGATAGAAGAAGAGCGCGGGACCGATCATACCCTCACCTCACCGGTACGGCGCGTCGAGTTCGATGCTTTTCGCAATCTCACGCTCCCAGCGGTCACCATTGGCGAGCAACCTCGCCTTGTCATAATAAAGTTCTTCGCGCGTTTCCGTCGCGAATTCGAAATTCGGGCCTTCGACGATGGCATCGACCGGACATGCTTCCTGGCACAACCCGCAATAGATGCACTTCACCATGTCGATGTCGTAGCGCACCGTGCGGCGCGTGCCGTCGTTGCGGCGCGGACCGGCCTCGATGGTGATCGCCTGAGCGGGACAGATCGCCTCGCACAACTTGCAGGCGATGCAGCGTTCCTCGCCGTTCGGATAACGGCGCAGCGCATGCTCGCCACGAAAGCGCGGGGAGATCGGCCCCTTCTCGAACGGGTAGTTCAGCGTCGGCTTCGGCTTGAAGAAGTAACGCATGGCGAGAACGAACGCCGAGACGAACTCTTTCAGCAGAAGCGAGTTGGCTGTGCTTGCTATGCCCATGACGATAACCTCATTTCGGAGCAAGCCCCCCGAATTGCAAAACAGCGGCGACGATCACGACCATCGCCAGCGACAACGGCAGAAACACCTTCCAGCCCAGCCGCATCAGCTGGTCGTAGCGGTAGCGCGGCACGATCGCCTTCGCCATCGCGATCAGGAAGAACATGAAGGACACCTTCAGCACGAACCAGATCACGCCCGGCACCCAGGTGAACGGCGCGAACGGGATCGGCGACAGCCAGCCGCCGAGGAACAGGATCGTCGCCAGCGCGCACATGGTGGTGATGGCGACATACTCGCCCAGCATGAACAGCAGATATGGCGTCGAGCCGTATTCGGTCATGAAGCCGGCGACCAGTTCCGATTCCGCTTCGACCAGATCGAACGGCGGACGATTGGTTTCCGCCAGCGCCGACACGTAGAAAATCACGAACATCGGGAACAGCGGCAGCCAGTACCAGCCGAGAATGCCGAGCTTGGTGTCCTGTGCCGCGACCACCGCCGTCAGGTTCAGCGAACCGACGCACAGCAAGACTGTGATGATGACGAAGCCGATGGAAACTTCGTACGACACCATCTGCGCGGCGGAGCGAAGGGCGGCGAGGAACGGATACTTCGAGTTCGAAGACCAGCCGGCCATGATGATGCCGTAGATCGACAGCGACGAGATCGCGAAGATGTAGAGGATGCCGACATTGATGTCGGCGATCACCCAGTTGAGATTGACGGGGATCACCGCCCACGCGGCCAGCGCCAGCACGCATGTGACCAGCGGCGCGAGCAGAAACACCGCCTTGTTCGCGCCGTCCGGAATCGTCGGCTCCTTGAGCACGAACTTCAGCAAGTCCGCGAAGGATTGCAGCAGGCCCCACGGCCCGACCACGTTGGGGCCGCGCCGAATCTGCACCGCAGCCCAGATCTTGCGGTCTGCCAGCAGAATGTAGGCAATCGCAACCAGCAGCAGCACAAGCAGCAGCACGCTCTGCGCGATCATGATAATCAGCGGCCACAGCGTGCCGGTCCACAACTCGCTTGCGAAAAATTCGGTCATCGGATCACGCTCACTCCGCCGCCGTCAGCATTTGCCCGGAGGCGAGCTTCGAACATTCGGCCATCACCGCGGACGCCCGCGCGATGGGGTTGGTCAGGTAGAAATCCTCGACGGGGCTCTTGAATGCGCCCTTCTCGACCGAACCGCCGCGCGCCGCAAGCGCTTTCACGCCCGCCGCATCGCCCGCCTCGATCTGGTCGATCCGCATCAGGTGCGGCACGGCCTTGAAGATCGCCTGCCGCAATTGCGCCAGCGAGTCATAAGGCAACTTCTTGCCGACCGCTTCCGACAGCGCGCGGATGATTGCCCAGTCCTCGCGCGCGTCACCCGGCGGGAACGCGGCGCGATTGGCCATCTGCGCACGGCCCTCGGTGTTGACGTAGATGCCGGCCTTCTCGGTGTAGGCCGCGCCCGGCAGGATCACGTCAGCGCGATGCGCGCCCTTGTCGCCATGGGTGCCGATATAGACCACGAAGGTCCCGTCCGCCGGATTGATGTCGTCGGCGCCCAGCGAGAACAACACGTCGAGGGTGCCGAACGTGGTCATCTGCGCCACGGTCAGGCTGCCCGGGCCTTGCGCGAAACCGATGTCGAGCGCGCCGACCTGCGACGCCGCCTTGTGAAGCACGGCGAAGCCGTTCCAGCCGTCCTTGATTGCGCCGAAGTCCGAAGCAAGCTTCGCGGCCACCGCCAGCGCCGCGGCGCCGTCATGACGCGCGGCAACGCCCGCCCCGACCAGCACGATCGGGTTCTTCGCGCCCTTCAGCACGTCTGCGAACGAATGCTTGCCCGCCGCCAGATCGGTCAGCGTGTCGGTGCCGGCACCCAGATGCTCGTAGTCATAGGTGAGATCGGCCTTGTCGCCGATCACGCCGATCTTGAGGGCGCCGGTGCGCCAGCGCTTGCGGATGCGCGCGTTGAGCACGGCCGCTTCCTTGCGCGGATTGGAGCCGACAATCAGCAACGCGTCCGCTTGCTCGATGCCTGCGATGGTCGGATTGAAAATGTACGACGCGCGGCCCGCCTTGGGATCGAATGCCGCGCCGTCCTGGGTGGCGACATTCGTCGAGCCGAATTTGCTCATCAGATCCTTGAGCGCGAACATGTCCTCGACGGCGGCGAGATCGCCAGCAATCGCGCCGATGCGCACGCCGTGCAGCGGAGCGGTTTTAGCCGCAATCGCGGCGAACGCTTCGGACCACGATGCCGCGCGGAGCTTGCCGTTCTCGCGGATGTACGGGCGGTCAAGGCGCTGCGTACGCAGACCATCAACGATGTGGCGCGTCTTGTCGGAGATCCACTCCTCGTTCACGTTTTCATTGATGCGCGGCAGAATGCGCATCACCTCGCGGCCGCGCGTATCGACGCGGATCGCCGAGCCGACCGCGTCCATCACGTCGACGGACTGGGTCTTGCCCAGTTCCCACGGACGCGCCGCGAATGCATAGGGCTTCGAGGTCAGCGCGCCCACCGGGCAGATGTCGACGAGGTTGCCTTGCAACTCCGACGTCAGCGCACTTTCGAGATAGGTCGTGATCTCGACGTCCTCGCCGCGGCCGGTCAGGCCCATTTCGGGCACACCGCAAACCTCCGTGGTGAAACGGACGCAGCGCGTGCACTGGATGCAGCGGGTCATCGAGGTCTTCACCAGCGCGCCGATATACTTGTCTTCCACCGCGCGCTTGTTTTCGGCGAAGCGGCTGGTGTCGACACCGTAGCCCATCGCCTGATCCTGCAGATCGCACTCGCCGCCCTGATCGCAGATCGGGCAATCCAGCGGATGATTGATCAGCAGGAACTCCATCACGCCTTCGCGCGCCTTCTTCACCATCGGCGAACGCGTGAAAATTGCTGGCAATTCACCGTTCGGTCCGGGCCGCAGATCGCGCACGTTCTGCGCACACGACGCAACCGGCTTTGGTGGGCCACCCTTCACTTCAATCAGGCACATGCGGCAGTTGCCGGCGATCGACAGACGCTCGTGATAGCAGAAGCGCGGAATTTCAGCGCCCGCCGCTTCGCACGCCTGCAGCAGCGTGTATTCGGCTGGAACGTCGATCTCTTTGCCGTCGATGAGAATCTTGGTCATCGCCACTACTCCGCCGCGACCATGTTGACGGGATCGAGAACACCGATGTCGTCGATGGTCGACTTGCGTGTGAAATCGTCGATACGCCGTTCGATCTCAGGGCGGAACGCGCGGATCAAACCCTGAATAGGCCACGCCGCCGCGTCGCCGAGCGCGCAGATGGTGTGGCCTTCGACCTGCTTGGTGACTTCCAGCAGCATGTCGATCTCGCGCTTGTGGGCGCGGCCTTCCACCATGCGCGACAGCACGCGCCACATCCAGCCGGTGCCCTCGCGGCACGGCGTGCACTGGCCGCAGCTCTCGTGCTTGAAGAAGTAGGAAATGCGCGCGATGGCGGCGACCACGTCGGTGGACTTGTCCATCACGATAACGCCGGCGGTGCCGAAACTGGATTTCACGGCTTTGGTGCCGTCGAAGTCCATGATGAGATCCTGACAGTCCGCCGCCGGAATGAGCGGGCACGATGCGCCGCCGGGAATGATCGCAAGCAGATTGTCCCAGCCGCCGCGAATGCCGCCGCCGTGCTTTTCCATCAACTCACGGAACGGAATGCTCATCGCGTCTTCAACAACGCACGGCGTGTTGACGTGACCGGAGATGCCGTAAAGCTTGGTGCCGACATTGTTGGCGCGACCGATGGACGAAAACCACGCGGCGCCTCGGCGCAGAATGTCCGGCGCGACCGCGATCGACTCGACGTTGTTGACGGTGGTTGGGCAACCATAGAGACCGACGTTCGCCGGGAACGGCGGCTTCAGGCGCGGCTGGCCCTTCTTGCCTTCGAGGCTTTCAAGAAGTGCCGTTTCCTCGCCGCAGATATATGCACCGGCGCCGTGGTGGATATACATCTCGAACGGATAGCCGTGGATGTTGTCCTTGCCGATCAGCTTGGCCTCATAGGCCTGATCGACCGCGGCTTGCAGATGCTCGCGCTCGCGGATGAATTCGCCGCGCACATAGACGTAGCAGACATGCGCGCCCATAGCGGCGCTCGCGATCAGGCAGCCTTCCACCAGCAGATGCGGATCGTGCCGCATGATCTCGCGATCCTTGCAGGTGCCGGGCTCCGACTCGTCGGCGTTGACCACGAGATAGCTCGGGCGTCCGTCGGCATTGTCCTTCGGCATGAACGACCATTTCATGCCGGTCGGGAATCCCGCACCGCCGCGCCCGCGCAGGCCGGACGCCTTCATTTCGTTGACGATCCAGTCGCGGCCCTTGTCGATGATCGCCTTGGTGCCGTCCCATGCGCCGCGACGGCGCGCGCCCTCGAGGCCCCAGTCATCGAGGCCATAGAGATTGCGGAAAATACGGTCCTTGTCGTCGAGCATGATCGCTACCTTAAGACCCTGAACGCCTGGTTTGCTGATACGCGAGCCCGCCGGCCATAACGGCGAACCCGATGGCCCAGAACATCGCAGTCTCAAGGCCGGCATCAAGAATGTAATAATTCAGCACGAAGATGAACGCCGCCGCGCACACCGCATGAAGCGCGATATAGCGAAGCGTCGAACCTGTCATGACTTGTCTCCCTTTGGGGGATTGGTCTTGCTGGCGTCGCCCATCGGCGGCTTCGGAGCGGGACGCTCCTGTGCGTTGGCGGATTCGGTCTGCTTCTTCGGTTCGCTATCCGTAAGCGCCGGCCCGTTAGTCGAACCGGATGTTTTGCCTTTGTTGTCGTTGTCCGCATCGGACGTGAGCGACGTCAGACCGGTCACGGGCGCGGCGAACTGGCGGTCGATCTGCGGGCCGGGCTTCGGCGGATTGCCGGAAGCGAAGCCGTCGAGCACCTTGCCGAGGCTCTCGGGCGTCAGATCCTCGTAGGTGTCCTTCCAGATCATGACCATCGGCGCATTCACGCAGGCGCCAAGGCACTCAACCTCTTCCCAACTGAAATTGCCATCAGCCGAAACATGAAACGGATCGTGATGGATTCGGTTCTTGCAAACCTCGATCAAATCCTTCGAACCGCGCAGCATGCACGGCGTCGTGCCGCAGACCTGGACGTGCGCCTTCTTGCCGACCGGCTCAAGCTGGAACATCGTGTAGAAGGTCGCGATTTCGAGCACGCGGATGTAGGGCATCTCAAGCAGATCAGCCACCGCGCGGATCGCCACTTCCGACACCCATCCCTCGTGCTGTTCCTGAACGCGCCACAGGATCGGGATCACCGCTGAGGCCTGACGGCCGGGCGGATACTTCGCGATCTGGGCTTTCGCCCACGTCAGATTCTCCGCGCTGAACGCGAAGCTGGCGGGCTGCTTTTCTTTCGGGGCCAAACGGCGGACGGCCATCGTTAAATCTTTCGGTCTTTCATTGCGCCACGTCCTATCGCGTCATGGCGCGGCGCGCGTTGCCAGAATTCATGCTGTAGATGCGCTGTTCCCAGAATGCGCTCGAAGTCGCAAACACGTTGTAGCCGACATGCGAGGCGACCTTGATGCGGTCGAGCGTGGACAGTTGCGTCAGCGCCTCGAAGCGATCCGTCGCCGGATCGTGGATGATCGCCTTCATCGGCGTCTGCTCGAGAATGTAGCGCGACACGCTGTGGGTCGGATCGTTGCCATGCTCCTCGCAGACCACGACCGAATCCGTTTCCAGAATCCGCTTGCCGCCCTTCATGGCGTCGATTTCGACACCTTCGACGTCGAGCTTGATGATGTACTTGCCCTGCGCCGGGATTCTGCCGTCCTCGATCAGGTTATCGAGCGCAAGCACAGTGACTTCCTCGCCGCCCGCATTCGCGCCGCCGGCGATGCTGAAGGCTTCATGCTTGGTGCCCGACAGGCGAGCAGTGCCGCGCGCGGACCCGATGGCGGCATTGATCGCCTCAAAGCGTCCGCCGTTGATCTTCGCGTTGTGCGCCAGCCTCGGAAAATTCCGCGACGACGGCTCCATCGCGATCGACGGCCGCGAGCCGAAGCGCTCGCTCGAAACCATCACCGACCAGTAACCGTAGTTAGCGCCGCAATCGATCAGCGTGTAGTCGACATCCTTCGAGTCGAGCAGGAACAGTTCCAGTTCGTCTTCGTACTTGAATGTGCGGTTGAGCAGCTTGCTCCAGTAACCGTCGCCGTACGGAAACGAAAACGTCGCGTCCGGATTGAGCATGACGTTGATGTCGCGCGGCGGCAGCAGCGTTTTCAGAAGATTGGCGGCGCTGTTGTAGCCGCGATGCGAGATGTACGCGCCGACTTTCGAGCCCGCGAGCAGCGCGAAGCCGACGCCGCGTTCCCATGGCGTAGCGCCGGTCATCTCGCCGGTGATGCGATCAAAAACAATCGGCGGCTGCGTCATCAGCGATCCACCTCGCCGAACACGATATCGAGTGATCCGAGAATGGCCGACACGTCGGCCAGCAGATGGCCCCTGCAGATGAAGTCCATCGCCTGCAGATGCGCAAAGCCCGGTGCCCGGATCTTGCATTTGTATGGCTTGTTGGTGCCGTCGGCGACCAGGAACACGCCGAACTCGCCCTTGGGCGCCTCGACCGCAGCGTAAACTTCGCCGGCGGGGACGTGAACGCCTTCGGTATAGAGCTTGAAGTGATGGATCAGCGCTTCCATCGAGCGCTTCATCTCGCCGCGCTTGGGCGGCACGATCTTGTTGTCCTCGACGGAAACCGGCCCCTGCCCGTCCGGCGCGCGCAGCTTCTCGATGCACTGCTTCATGATGCGCACCGACTGGCGCATTTCTTCCATGCGGATGCAGTAGCGGTCGTAACAGTCGCCGTTCTTGCCGATCGGAATATCGAAATCCATTTCGGCGTAGCACTCGTAAGGCTGCGACTTGCGCAGATCCCAAGCCGCGCCCGAACCGCGCACCATCACGCCGGAGAATCCCCACTCCCACGCCTGATCGAGAGTCACGACGCCGATATCGACGTTGCGCTGCTTGAAGATGCGGTTGTCGGTCAAAAGCGTTTCGAGATCGTCGCAGACTTTCAGGAACGGATCGCACCACGTCTCGATATCGTCGATCAGCTTCGGCGGCAGATCCTGATGCACACCGCCTACGCGGAAGAACGCCGCATGCATGCGCGAGCCCGATGCGCGCTCATAGAACACCATCAGCTTTTCGCGCTCTTCGAAACCCCAGAGCGGCGGCGTCAGCGCGCCGACGTCCATCGCCTGCGTGGTGACGTTGAGCAGATGCGACAGGATGCGGCCGATCTCGCAGTAGAGAACGCGGATCAACTGTCCGCGGCGCGGCACGGTGATGCCGAGCAGCTTTTCCGCCGCGAGGCAAAACGCATGTTCCTGATTCATCGGCGCGACGTAATCGAGCCGGTCGAAATACGGAATCGCCTGCAGATAGGTCTTCTGCTCGATCAGCTTTTCGGTGCCGCGATGAAGCAGACCAATGTGCGGATCGACGCGCTCGACCACCTCGCCGTCCAGTTCCAGCACCAGACGCAGCACGCCGTGCGCAGCCGGATGCTGCGGACCGAAGTTGATGGTGAAATTGCGCATGCCGGTCGCTTCGGCGTTCAGAACCTCGGTCATCAGCCACCTGCCTTTGCAGGAGTAGAACCGGGCGCCGGAGGCGCAGCGGCTTTCTCATCGCCCGGCAGCGGATAGTCCGCGCCTTCCCACGGCGAAAGGAAATCGAACTTGCGGAATTCCTGATTGAGCCGCACCGGCTCGTACACGACGCGCTTTTCCGCGTCGTCGTAGCGAACCTCGACAAAGCCTGTCAGCGGGAAATCCTTGCGCAGCGGATGGCCGTCGAAGCCGTAGTCGGTCAGCAGGCGGCGCATGTCCGGATGCCCGGTGAAGATCACGCCGTAGAGATCGTAGGTCTCGCGCTCGAACCAGTCCGCGCCCGGAAACACGCTGATGATCGACGGCACCTGCGTGGCCTCGTTGGCCTCGCCGCGCAAGCGGATACGCTCGTTCAGCACCGGGGACATAAAATGATAGATCACGTCGAAGCGATTTTCGCGGCCGGGATAGTCCACCGCGGTGACATCGGTGAAATTCACGAAGCGGAAGCGCGGATCGGTCTTCAGCACGCGAACGACATCGATGATCTTCGCCAGATCGACCGAGACCGTGAGCTGATTGAACGCTACCGCATGCCCGAGCGCCGCGCCCGGAAGCGCGGCCAAGATCGTCTCACCAAGTGCGTTGAGTCGCGCATCATCCATGTGCGATTACCGTTCAATCGTTCCGGTGCGCCGGATCTTCTTCTGCAGAAGCAGCACGCCGTACAACAGCGCCTCCGCGGTCGGCGGACAGCCCGGAACATAAATATCGACGGGCACGATGCGGTCGCAGCCGCGCACCACCGAATACGAATAGTGATAATAGCCACCGCCGTTGGCGCACGATCCCATCGAGATGACGTAGCGCGGCTCCGGCATCTGGTCGTAGACCTTGCGTAGCGCAGGCGCCATCTTGTTGGTCAGCGTGCCGGCGACGATCATGACGTCCGACTGGCGCGGCGAGGCGCGCGGCGCGAAACCGAAACGCTCGACGTCATAGCGCGGCATCGAGACCTGCATCATCTCGACCGCGCAGCACGCGAGGCCGAAGGTCATCCACATCAGCGAGCCGGTGCGCGCCCAGGTGATCAGGTCGTCGGTCGCGGCGACGAAGAAGCCCTTGTCGGACAGCTCGCTGTTGATCTCGAGGAAATAACGGTCGTCCGCGCCGACCGGCTGGCCGGTGCGCGGATCGAGGATGCCCGTCGCCGCCTGCGAGACCGCCGGCTGCATGATCGAGGGCGCCGTGTTCGGGCTCAATCCCATTCCAGCGCTCCTTTCTTCCACTCATACGCAAACCCGACGGTCAGCACGCCGAGGAACACCATCATCGACCAGAACCCGGCGAGACCCAGTTTGCCGAATGCCACCGCCCACGGAAACAGGAAGGCGACTTCCAGATCGAAGATGATGAAAAGAATGGCAACGAGATAAAACCGCACGTCGAATTTCATGCGCGCATCATCGAACGCATTGAAGCCGCATTCGTACGCTGAAAGTTTTTCTGGATCGGGCTGCTGATAGGCAACGATGAAGGGCGCAACCAGCAGTGCGAGACCGATCACGGTCGCGACCCCGATAAACACCACAAGTGGCAGATAGTTCTGCAGAATTCCGCCCATCGGCGACCCTTATGCTGTCGGCTTTGTTCCGGAGATTCGCGGAACATTGGAATGGTTCTGAGGGATAGCGCAGCGCAACACGCAGGGCAAGACAAGCTATTTTTATTGCTCAGGTTCTTCGCAATTTCGACATGGCGCCATGCAGCCCGCGCGCAGCAACGCCCCGCCCCGAACGGCTGCATGACCTTTGGAACTAAAGGCTAAGAACGCGCTGCCCGGTCCGATAAACAAGCGGAAAATTGAACGGGTCAGCCGACGCCATCAGGCCAAAGCGCGGGCGATTTCCTTGCCGCATGCAACCGTGTCGGCCTTGCCGCCGAGATCCCGCGTCCGTAGTTTTTCGTTGGCGAGAACGGTCTCGATGGCCGTCACAATCGCCTTGCCGGCTTCCGGCTCGCCGAGGTGATCCAGCATCATCGCGGCCGACCAGATCTGGCCGACGGGGTTGGCAATGCCCTGCCCGGCGATATCCGGTGCCGAGCCATGAACCGGCTCGAACAGCGAGGGAAACTTGCGTTCCGGATTGAGGCTGCCCGAGGGGGCAATGCCGATGGTGCCTGTGCAGGCCGGGCCCAGGTCGGACAGGATGTCCCCGAACAGGTTCGAGCCGACCACGACATCGAACCAGTCGGGATGCAGCACGAAATTCGCGGCCAGAATATCAATATGATACTTGTCCCACTTCAGGCCGGGGTAATTCTTGGCCATTTCCTCGACCCGCTCGTCCCAGTAAGGCATCGTGATCGAGATGCCGTTCGACTTGGTGGCGGACGTCAGATGCTTCTTCGGGCGGCTCTGCGCGAGCTCAAAGGCGAACTTCAGGATCCGGTCGACGCCAACGCGCGACATGACGGTTTCCTGAAGCACCACCTCGCGATCGGTGTTGGGGAACATGCGCCCGCCGATCGACGAATATTCGCCCTCGGTGTTCTCGCGCACGACGAAAAAGTCGATGTCGCCGGGCTTCCGCCCTGCCAGCGGTGACGTCACGCCGGGCATCAGGCGCACCGGGCGGAGGTTCACGTACTGGTCGAACTCCCGGCGAAACTGGATCAGCGATCCCCACAATGAGATGTGGTCCGGCAAAATCGCCGGCATGCCGACCGCGCCGAAGAAGATCGCGTCGTGGCTGCCGATCTGGGTCTTCCAGTCGTCCGGCATCATCTTGCCGTGCTTCAGGTGATAGTCGCACGACGCAAAATCGAAGCTGTCGAGTTGCAGTTCGAAATTGAACTTCTTGGCCGCGGCTTCCAGCACGCGCAGCCCCTCCGGCACCACTTCCTTGCCGATGCCGTCGCCGGGAATCACGGCCAGTCTGTACTTGCGGTTGGTCCCGGTTCTGGTGGCGGACATACGGCGCTCCTCGGCTGAGTGCGAATCTGATGCCGGGAACGCTGCCGATCCCGGCCGATCTAGGGTACGCGGTGTTCCTACATGAAGCCGGACGGTTTCCAAAATAGCGAACAAACAAGAACAGCGACGGCGCACCTTGACTTGGTATGTCCCCCCCTTTAAGTCCCACCTCCTGCGGATCGTTCACGGTCTTGCGGGAGTAGCTCAGTTGGTTAGAGCGCCGGCCTGTCACGCCGGAGGTCGCGGGTTCGAGCCCCGTCTCTCGCGCCAGATTTTCCCCTGAAAACAATCACTTCAGCAAAACTGGTTCCTTGCCCAGCCGCGTGTTTCACGTGGTGTGATGTCCGCTGCCGGCCCCTGTGTGCTGCGCCGCATCGTCGGAAAATCACGAATCCCTCTAAAAAACAGCCATTTTATTCCTGTCGATTCAAAAAATAGGCTATTTACGGGCAAAACTCGTATGCAGGGCGCCCCCGAATCAAATAAGCCCTGATTTACCGGTAGTTCTACAGCCTAGTATCCACGAGGAGGGCCACACATGGCGAAGAAGGCAACAGCGACCCCAGCAACAGTTACCCTGAAGCACCTTGCCGCAGCACTGGCCGAAGAGCACGAGTTGTCGAAGAAGGCCGCCGAAACGATCCTCGGCGATCTCGTCGCCAAGATCACCAAACACCTCAAGAAGGGCGAGCGTATCCGCATCGTCGGCCTCGGCATCCTTCAGGTTCGCAAGCGCGCCGCCCGCATGGGCCGCAACCCTGCCACCGGCGAAGCGATCCAGATCAAGGCCAGCAAGAAGGTTGCCTTCCGCGCAGCCAAGGAATTGAAGGAAGCCGTCTAACACCGGCATTCTCGACCTGAAGGTCCAACGCCATTCCGGTCAGCCGGGATGGCGTTTTCTTTTGTGGCGTAACGTTAAAAGGTCGAGCCTATTTCCAGCCCGTCATTGCCGGGCTTGACCCGGCAATCCATCTTTCAGGAAATGCACTGGAAGTGTGATGGATACGCGGGTCGAGCCCGCGTATGACAATCGAAACCGGAGCCGCCATCTTGCCCCCGCCATTCACCCACACCGTCCTCGACCGATTCCTGCGTTACGTGCGAATCGATACGCAGTCGGACGCGTCGTCTCTCACCTGCCCGTCCACCGAAAAGCAGAAGGACCTCGGTCGCCTGCTCGCTCAGGAACTGCGCGACCTCGGGCTTGCCGACGCGCACATGGATGAACACGGCTATGTCTATGCCACGATCCCGGCAAACACAGACAAGACCGTGCCGGTCATCTGCTTTTGCTCGCACATGGACACCTCGCCGGATTGCACCGGCACCAACGTCAAACCGCAGATCGTGGCGAACTATCGCGGCGGCGACATCGTGCTGCCCGCCGACCCCACCCAGGTCATTCGCGTCACGGATAATCCCGCGCTCGCGGAGCAGATCGGCAGCGACATCGTCACCACCGACGGCACCACCCTGCTCGGCGCGGACAACAAGGCGGGGGTCGCGGAGATCATGGACGCCGCGCAGATCCTGATCGCCAATCCGCAGATCCGGCACGGCGTTATCAAGATTTTGTTCACGCCGGACGAGGAAATCGGCCGCGGAGCCGACAAGGTCGACCTGAAGAAACTCGGCGCGGCTTTCGGCTACACCATCGACGGCGAAAGCGCCGGTCACCTCGAGGATGAGACGTTCTCGGCGGACGGCGTCACCATCGCCATTCAGGGCGTCAGCATTCATCCGGGCTTCGCCAAAGGGAGAATGGAGCACGCGCTCAAGATCGCGTCCCGCATCGTGGACCGGCTGCCGAAAGACCTCGCGCCGGAAACCACCGAAGGCCGCGAAGGCTTTCTGCATCCGGTCGGGCTCGAAGGCGGTCTCGACAGCGCCACGCTGTCGCTGATCGTCCGTGATTTCACCGAACAGGGCCTGAAGGACAAGGAGGCGCTGCTTGAGGACATCGTGCGCGGCGTCATGAAGGACTTTCCGCACTCGACCTATACGCTCACAGTCAAGCAGCAATACCGCAACATGAAGGAGGTGCTCGATCGCCATCCGGAGGTGGTCGAGTACGCACTGGAAGCGATCGACCGCGCAGGACTTCAACCTGTTCTGAGCAGAATTCGCGGCGGCACCGACGGATCGCGTCTGTCATTCATGGGGCTGCCCTGCCCCAACATCTTCGCCGGCGAACACGCGTTCCATTCGCGCCTCGAATGGGTCAGCGTTCAGGACATGGAAGCGGCGGTGCGCACCATCGTCCATCTCGCGGCGATCTGGGAGGAAAAAGCATGAAGCCGACGACAAGGATCGCAGCCGCAGCTATCGCGCTCGCATTGTTTATGCCGCTGAAAGGTCAGGCCGCTGACGCCACCTATGACATCGTTGTCAAAGCCGACGCGACCAAGACCAACGGCAGCCCTTGGGACGGCGTGCCGGGGCTCGGAAATTCCAAAGTCAATCTCAACGCCGCACCCGACATCGCGGTGTGTGTCGTCAGAGCCAACGCGAAGCCGGAATGCCTATGGAAGCCGCAGGGACGCCGCCTGCTCTCGATGTGTCAGAACGCATGGACCTGCAAATTCCCCGGCGTGCCGCTGCAGCCGCTTCCCATCGGTCTGGTTTTCATCGACATCGATGCGCGCAATCACGACATCATCGACGCCGTCATCCTGACGAACAACGCAGATGCCGCCGCCAATACCGAGATAACGGACTCGCTGCGCACGGCGATGTCCATTTTGACGCCCAATCGCTCCGAGAACACGAAGGAGCATCTGGCGCGCGATGCGAAGGTCTTGCCGCTGGCCGACTGCATAGGCGACAAGCCTTGCAGACTGTCGCAATCCGCCTTCAGTCTCACGCCGCGAAAATGAGCGCGTGAGACCGGCACTCCGCCCGATTGCGGCCAACCTGTAAACCTGTAGCTGGCTGGCGACCCTGCGTTACGCCCGCATCCGCAACTGCAGCATCGGCAGTACGTCGTAACGCGCGCCGACATTGGCCTTGATCATCGGGTCTTCCGCGACAATGGCGCGGACGTCGTCGGCGCTCTCGTTGTCCGCCATCTCGAACAGGGACATCCCCCAGCCGCCCGCCGGATCAGCCACCGGCCCGTGCGCGACAACGCCGCCCTTCTCAAGCAGCGCCTGCAGGAATTCGCCGTGCGACTTCATGAGCAGCTTGTCTTCCGGCGTCATGGTCTTGAGGAAATCCGGACCCGGCGGAACGAAGCGGCACATGAAATATTTCATCGGATACTCCGGACAGGAGAACATCATCACGCGGTTTCGGACAACATCGCCGCGCAACAACAGCTAGATCGCCAAGATGGCGGCACAGTGACTTGAAAATCTTTTGTCGGAGAGCACGGTAAACCGGATGTGAATCCGGTTTACAACGTTACCGACTGAGGAACGGCCGGGACCGCCTGCCGGCGGCCTGTCAAGCGATGCCCGAGACGATTGAAGGGCATTTCGATATAGGCCCACGAGAGATACGCCAGCGGAATGGTGCACGCGATCACCACAAGCGCCACGCAGGTGCCCGCCTCCAGCGGGTGCGCCGCCACCCATGGATGATGCCGTACCCGATCGAGGATCAGTTCCAGAAACAGCACATTGAAAAGATAGAAGCTGTAACTGATCTTGCCCAGAAACTGCGAAATCCGGTTCGACAGAAACGCAGCGATACCATCCGCCCTGCGGTAGTAGATCGTGGCGACAAGCAGCGCGATGCAAATTTCCCGCAGCGGCCATCGCAGGATGATCATGCCCAACAGCAAAGCCAGCCACGACCATCGCGGCAAAACTGACGCCGCCATCTCGCCGATCCGCGTCGGGATCAGCGCCCCCAACGCGAAGCCGACCCACGAGACTTTAAAGTAGACCAGGTAGTCGTCGAACTGAGGCCGCGTCAGAACATACATCAAGCCAAAAACGACAATCGCGAGTCCCCACTCCCTGCCTGCCCTGTATCCGGCGTAACACAGCAGCAGAAAGACCGGCGCGATCATCTCGGCGTTGATTGTCCATGTCGCGCCATTGATCCTGAAATCGTAAAGCAAGGCATTGGCGACAAAATCCTGCATCGTCACGGCCCGCCCACCGGCGAAGAAAGCCAACCCGCAGACCACAAGACAGGCCAGCAGCGCGGGATAAATTCTGAAGAAACGGCGAACGTAGAATCTGATGGCGATACCGCCGAGTTGGCCGTCTTCACGCATCAGGCTTTTGAACAGAACGGCACCGCTCAGGACGAAGAACAACATGACGGCCAGTTCGCCGTTGAATATCTTGAAAAACACTTTTGTCGCGGCGTCGTAAGGACCGAGATTCGACCACGCCCCGCGCACGATTCGATCGAGCTGCGTGCCGTCGAGCCCGAGCACTGAATGATAGATGACAACGGCGATGGCGGCGTAGCCGCGAAGACCATCCAGCTCGATCTTGCGTTCTTCCGCCACGTTGATCCGTCGCTACTGAAGGTGGCGAAGGATAATTTCCGCCTGCATTATCGGGATTGTGTCGGCAATCTGATCTCAACGTCACCATAGTGGTAGGCGGTGACGGATTCGAACCGCCGACCCTCTCGGTGTAAACGAGATGCTCTAACCAGCTGAGCTAACCGCCCAAAAGCCACGTGGCTTTAGCACTACTATCGCTAGAAATGCCACCCGGCAAGCGTAAGATGGCAGCGTATTATTTCAGATTTTTGGGGGCGCTATGCTTGCTGGACTCTTCAGTTTCAAAGGCCGACTAAACCGTATTCAATATGTTACCATCATCTTAGCAGGGTATCTTCTGCCTTTCGTGGCTTACATGGTGTTTTCAGTATCGGTCAGACGCACCGATCTCATTGATCTTGTCGGCCTCGCTGTAATTTTCGGTGTCACGTGGATTTTTTTCGCAGCCATGGCGAAGAGATTCCACGATATTGGAAAGTCGGGATGGGCATGCCTGTTGTTCTTCGTTCCCGTGGTCGGGCAGCTCACACCTATCGCGCTGATGATTTACCCCGGCGAGAACAAGACTAACGAATTCGGTGCCGTGCCGATTTATTTCTGATGCCGACCTAACAGAAACGGCGCCCGAAGGCGCCGTTTCCATTTCATTTTGCCGTTTCGCTCAGTGCGCGGTGAGACCGCCCGGAGCCTCGTCCGCGGCGTCCGGCTTCGCCAGCGCCTTGACATCCTCTTCCCAGACGATCGGGGTCGGCACCCGCACCAGCGCCTTGGCCAGCACTTCGTCCATCCGCGCCACAGGGATGATCTCCATACCGCCCTTGATGGCGTCGGAAATCTCCGTCAGGTCCTTGGCATTGTCTTCCGGAATGAAGACCGTCTTGATGCCGCCACGCGCGGCCGCCAACAGCTTCTCCTTCAGACCACCGATCGGCAGCACCCGTCCCCGCAGCGTGATCTCGCCGGTCATGGCGACATCATGCCGGATCGGGATTCCGGTCAGCACCGAGACGATGGACGTCGTCATCGCAACACCGGCCGACGGGCCATCCTTCGGCGTAGCACCCTCCGGCACGTGCACGTGGATGTCACGACGCTCGAACAACGGCGGCTCGATGCCGTAGTTGATCGCTCGCGAGCGGACGTAGGACGCAGCAGCCGAGATCGACTCCTTCATCACGTCGCGCAGGTTGCCCGTCACCGTCATGCGGCCCTTGCCGGGCATCATGACGCTTTCAATCGTGAGCAGCTCGCCGCCGACGTCCGTCCACGCCAGACCGGTCACGACGCCAACCTGGTCGTCGCTCTCGATCTCGCCGTAACGGTACTTCGGCACGCCGAGGAACTCCTCGACCACCGCCGGCGTCACCTTCACCGACTTCTTCTTCGAGATCATGATCTCCTTCACCGCCTTGCGGGCGAGTGTCGACAATTCACGCTCGAGGTTACGCACGCCCGCTTCGCGGGTGTAGCGGCGGATCAGGAACGACAGCGCCTCTTCGTCGAGGGAGAATTCCTTCGCGTTCAGACCGTGCTTCGAGATCGCGTTCGGCAAGAGATGCTTGCGGGCAATCTCCACCTTCTCGTTCTCGGTGTAGCCGGCGATACGGATGATCTCCATGCGGTCCATCAGCGGGCCGGGAATATTGAGCGTATTCGCGGTCGTGATGAACATCACGTTCGACAGGTCGTAGTCGACTTCCAGATAGTGGTCGGCAAAGGTCGCGTTCTGCTCGGGGTCCAGGACCTCAAGCAGAGCCGATGACGGATCGCCGCGGAAGTCCGCGCCCATCTTGTCGATCTCGTCCAGCAGGAACAGCGGGTTCGAGGTCTTCGCCTTCCGCATCGACTGGATGATCTTGCCGGGCATCGAGCCGATGTAGGTGCGGCGGTGTCCGCGGATTTCCGCTTCGTCCCGCACGCCGCCCAGCGACACGCGCACGAACTCACGTCCGGTCGCCTTCGCGATCGACTTGCCAAGCGAGGTCTTGCCGACGCCCGGAGGGCCGACGAGGCACAGGATCGGTCCGGTCAGCTTGTTGGCGCGGGACTGCACGGCGAGATACTCGACGATGCGGTCCTTGACCTTCTCGAGCCCGTAGTGATCCGAGTCGAGCACTTCCTGCGCGGCAACGAGGTCCTTCTTGACCTTGGACTTCTTGCCCCATGGAATCGACAGCAGCCAGTCGAGATAGTTGCGCACGACTGTTGCCTCGGCGGACATCGGAGACATCTGCCGGAGCTTCTTCAGCTCGTGCGTCGCCTTCTCGCGAGCTTCCTTCGAGAGCTTGGTCTTGGCGATCTTCTCTTCCAGATCGGCCAGCTCGTCGCGACCTTCGTCGTCGCCGAGTTCCTTCTGGATCGCCTTCATCTGCTCGTTGAGATAGTACTCGCGCTGGGTCTTCTCCATCTGGCGCTTGACGCGCGAGCGGATTTTCTTCTCGACCTGCAGCACCGAGATTTCGCTCTCCATCATGCCCATCACCTTCTCGAGGCGCTGGGAGACGGACAACGTTTCCAGGATGGTCTGGCGGTCGGAAATCTTGACGGCGAGGTGCGACGCCACGGTGTCCGCAAGCTTGGCGAAATCCGTGATCTGCTGAACGACGCCCACCACTTCGGCGGAAATCTTCTTGTTCAGCTTCACATAGCTTTCGAAGTCGGAGACGACCGAACGCGACAATGCTTCCGCCTCGACGCTCTTGGCATCGACGTCGGCAAGCGCCTCGGCTTCAGCTTCATAGAAGTCGGCGCGGTCGGAATACTTGCCAGCCTTGGCGCGCTCAAGACCTTCCACCAGCACCTTCACGGTGCCGTCAGGAAGTTTCAGGAGCTGCAGCACGCTGGCGAGCGTGCCGATCTCGTAAATGGAGTCGGGAGCCGGATCATCATCCGACGCGTTCTTCTGCGTCGCGAGGAAGATCAGCGCATCGTTCTTCATCACCTCTTCGAGCGCCTTGATCGACTTCTCGCGGCCGACGAACAGCGGCACGATCATGTGCGGGAAGACGACGATGTCGCGAAGCGGCAGCACCGGATAGGAGTGGCTTTCGCCGTGAACGATGACTGGACGAGGCTTTGAGGCAGTTGTCATGCCCATATTCCTTTTGTTGCGCCCCCTTGCACGCAGTCCGCCGTTCTGACGCGACCACCACAAGGTGCCTTGTGTACCGGAAAAGAAAGAGCTCTTTTGAGCCACTGACCGAGAAACGGCCACTCACCCACCCGGGTCGATTGCCGCGACTCGGACAACGCCCGCCCCGCAGCACATCATTAGGTGGCTATGGCGCAGGGGGGTGTCAAGAGAGCGAAAAACCCCTGTGAATATGGGCTTATTCTAAAGTCCTAGCCGAAAGCGAAAGGGCCGCCGAACGTGGTTCAGCGGCCCTTTCGGGACAACTTTCAGAGTTCCCCGCGCCGGTATCAGGCGCTGGCGCTGGACTCTTCTTTAGCCCGGTCCGCGTAGATATAAAGCGGACGCGCGGTCGCCTCGACCACTTCGCGCGAGATCACGACTTCCTCGACGCCTTCGAGGCCCGGAAGATCGAACATGGTCTCGAGCAGGATGCTTTCGAGGATCGAGCGCAACCCGCGCGCGCCGGTCTTGCGTTCGATGGCCTTGCGCGCCACCGCGCCAAGCGCTTCGTCCGCAAACGTCAGTTCGACATTCTCCATTTCGAACAGGCGCTGGTACTGTTTCACCAGTGCGTTCTTCGGATCGGTCAGGATCTTCTTCAGCGAAGCCTCGTCCAGATCCTCCAGCGTCGCCACGACCGGCAGACGGCCGACGAATTCCGGAATAAGGCCGTACTTCAGCAAATCCTCCGGCTCGACATGACGGAAGATTTCGCCGGTGCGGCGATCTTCGGGTGCCAGAACCTGCGCGGCGAAGCCGATCGATGTGGTGCGGCCACGTCCGGAGATGATCTTCTCCAGGCCGGAGAATGCACCACCGCAGATGAAGAGGATGTTGGTCGTGTCCACCTGCAGGAACTCCTGCTGCGGATGCTTGCGGCCACCCTGCGGCGGCACGGAAGCCACGGTGCCTTCCATGATCTTCAGCAAAGCCTGCTGCACGCCTTCGCCCGACACGTCGCGGGTGATCGACGGGTTGTCGGACTTGCGCGAAATCTTGTCGATTTCGTCGATGTAGACGATACCGCGCTGCGCCCGCTCGACGTTGTAGTCGGCGGCCTGCAGCAACTTCAAAATGATGTTCTCGACGTCCTCACCGACGTAACCGGCTTCGGTCAGCGTCGTCGCGTCAGCCATCGTGAACGGCACGTCCAGGATACGAGCGAGCGTCTGCGCGAGCAGCGTCTTGCCCGAACCGGTCGGACCGATCAGCAGGATGTTCGACTTCGCAAGCTCAACGTCGTTGTGCTTGGTCTGATGATTGAGGCGCTTGTAGTGATTGTGGACCGCGACCGAGAGCACCTTCTTGGCGTGCTGCTGACCGATCACATAGTCGTCCAGAACCTTGCAGATTTCCTTTGGCGTCGGAATGCCGTCGCGCGACTTGACCAGCGACGACTTGTTCTCCTCGCGGATGATGTCCATGCACAGTTCGACGCATTCATCGCAGATGAATACGGTCGGGCCCGCAATCAGTTTGCGGACTTCGTGCTGGCTCTTCCCGCAGAACGAGCAATAGAGAGTGTTCTTTGAATCGCTCGTACCGACCTTGCTCATTCCAATCTCCGTCCGCCGCTCGATCTTGCCCTAGTGGGTCGCCCCATCCCGGCACAGACCGGAATGATTTGTAGATAAGAGCAAAAACCGTACCAAAAAAGACCCGTCACTCCGGATATTGTCCGAATCAGGGATCAATCGAATCCTGATCGCCGGACTCTAGCCAACCATGCTGACACCCGACTATCAAGAATTCGCTAACTGCCAAAACACCCAACTCCGTGATCTTGGCGCAATTTTGCGCGTTTTGAGGAGCTTGCGGGGTCGAATTCATTGCAGCGTTGCGCGAATGACACGGGCAAAGCGCATGGAACTTCGAGCGACAGACGGTCATTCAGCCCGCACGCCGGGCTGATTGACCGAAGGTCCGTGACAGCACCACATCAGCAACGCGGATGCGCAAGTCACCCGCTTTACGTCTGCTCCTCAACCGCCGTTCCCGTTACGGCAGCTTCGCCGCAACTTCCTCGGCGCGCTTGTCGATCACCTGATCGACCAGACCGAAGTCCTTCGCCATCTCGGCGGTCAGGAACTTGTCCCGCTCCAGCGCATCCTCGATCGCCTTGTAAGGCTGGCCGGTGTGCTTGACGTAGATTTCGTTCAGCCGCTTCTTCAGGTTCAGGATTTCCTGAGCATGCAGCATGATGTCGGTCGCCTGCCCCTGGAAACCACCCGACGGCTGATGGACCATGATCCGCGAATTCGGCAGCGAGAAACGCATGTCCTTTTGGCCCGCCGCGAGCAGCAGCGAACCCATCGACGCCGCCTGTCCCGTGCACAGGGTTGAAACCGGCGGACGGATGAACTGCATGGTGTCGTAGATCGCCAGACCCGATGTCACCACGCCGCCCGGCGAGTTGATGTACATCGAGATTTCCTTCTTCGGATTCTCGGCTTCCAGAAACAGAAGCTGCGCGACGACCAGCACCGACATGCCGTCCTCGACCGGACCGGTCACGAAGATGATGCGCTCTTTCAGGAGGCGCGAGAAAATGTCGTACGCCCTCTCGCCGCGGTTGGTCTGCTCGACCACCATCGGCACGAGGTTCATGTAGGTTTCAACGGGATCGCGCATTTATCACCTGAGGGTTAGTTGAGGCGCAGCCGGACGCCGAAGGCTTGAGAGGTTCCGGCAGACGTTTGGCCTCGTGATGCAGAATAGTCGGACCCTACAGATATAGCAGGAGAGTCCGGCCACAAGAGCGGGAAATGCCCGGGTCCGGCCAGTTGAAACCGATTCGGCCGGGGGCGAAAAGCGACGCGGAGCCGCCCCGGCGCCTTATTCCGCGCACATCGTTAATTGTTTTCCCATCGCTGCGCGCTTGATCCGCGAGGTAATGGCCGCCGGCAGCGGACCTGCTATCCTTCCGGGCAGGCAATATGGTGAGGATCGAACTGTTATGCTTTACGCGGAAGATCTCGCGATCGGGCAACGTTTTCCCTTTCGCGGCTACCTGCTCGAAGAAGCCGAGATCATCGAATTCGCGAAGCGGTACGATCCCCTCTTTATCCACATGGACCCTGCCGCCGCGGCAAAAGGGCCGTTCGGCGGCCTGATCGCCAGTGGGCTGCAGACGCTCGCGATCTATCAGCGGCTGATTGTGGAAGCGATGTGGGAGCGGGTTGCCGGCGTTGCGGGCGCCGGGATCGAGTCCCGGTTTCTGAGACCCGTGCGCCCCGGCATGACGCTCACGGGGCAAGCCGAGATCGCAGCATTGGTGCACAGGCCGGAACGAAACAACGCCGTCGTCACGGTCAGGAGCCAGATCACGGACGGAACCCGACAGGTCCTGTCGGTCAGCCTCGATGCGGTGATCCATTCACGAAACGATCACCGCCAGCCTTGAGCCGGCGATGATCGGTTGGGCAGTAGCGGCGGCAAGTCTCAGGCCGCGGTCTTGTCTTCTTCTTCCTTGAGCAGGTCGTCGCGCGTGACCTTCTTTTCGGTCACGTTGGCAAGCTCGAGAATGAAATCGACGACCTTGTCCTCGTAGATCGGCGCGCGAAGCTGGGCCAGCGCATTCGGATTGCTGCGATAGAAATCCCAGACTTCCTTTTCGCGGCCCGGCGACTGGCGCGCACGGTCGATCAGCGCGCGGCTGACTTCATCGTCGGTGACGGTGATCTTGTTCTTCTCGCCGATCTCGGAGAGCACGAGGCCGAGACGAACGCGACGATCCGCGATCTTCTGGTATTCGTCCTTGGCCTTTTCCTCAGTGGTGTCTTCATCGGCGAAGCTCTTGCCGGTCGACTCCATCTCGGCCTTGATCGAATTCCACATCAGCTTGAATTCTTCCTCGACCAGCGACGGCGGCGGATCGAAGCGATGGGTCTCGTCGAGCTTGTCGAGCAGCACGCGCTTAACGCGCTGGCGCGACGCGCCGGCGAATTCAGCCACCAGCCGCTCGCGCATGGCTTCCTTCAGCTTGTCGAGCGACTCCATGCCGAGGTTCTTGGCGAACTCGTCATCGACCTTCGACTCCTGCGGAGCCTCGATCAGGCTCGCGGTGGTCTCAAACTCGGCATCCTTACCGGCCAGATGTTCCGCGGTGTAGTTCTTCGGGAACGAAGCCTTCACGGTGCGGGTCTCGCCCGGCGCGATACCGATCAGCTGGTCTTCGAAGCCCGGAATGAAGGTGCCCGAGCCGATCACGACCTGAATGCCTTCGCCGGTGCCGCCGTCGAACAGCTCGCCGCCGATGGAGCCCTTGAAGGCCACGGTGACACGGTCACCCGTCTCGGCCTTCGCGCCTTCTGCCTTCGCTGCATACGGACGGCTCTGGTCGGCGATGCGCTTCAGCGCTTCCTCGACGTCGGCGTCGGTGACTTCAGCCACCGGCTTTTCCACATTGAAGCTCTTGAAGTCGGCCAGTTCGATCGCGGGCACCACTTCGATCGCGACCGAGTAATTCAGATCGGACTTGCCGGCCAGAATGTCTTCGATTTCCTTTTCCTCGGTCGGCATCGTGACCTTGGGCTCGGTGGCGAGACGGAAACCGCGCTCGGTGAAGATCCCGGCATTGGTGTCGCGGATCAACTGCTCGACGGTCTCGGCGGCAACGGAGCGGCCATAGACCTTCTTGAGATGGGCGACAGGAACCTTGCCGGGACGAAAACCGTTCAGCTTCACCTTGTCCTTCATGTCGACAAGACGGGCATCCACCTTGGCATCGATATCCGACGCGGGAACGCTGACCTTGAACTCGTGCTTCAATCCCTCGGCGAGGGTTTCAGTAACCTGCATGGCGTCAATCTTCTTCCGGCTTGACCCGGCGCAGCCGGGTCGTTGTCAATCTGTTGGACACAAACCATTCGGCAGCGGAGCCGTTCGGAATGCATCGGTGGCGCGGCGGACACGTTCCCGCGAGGGAGGTCTCCTCCAGAATGTCTTGCGCAAACGGTATCGCGCGTGGTGCGCTCGGAGGGACTCGAACCCCCACAACTTTCGTCACTGGAACCTAAACCCAGCGCGTCTACCAGTTCCGCCACGAGCGCGCAGCACACATCGTCTGTTTGGTTGAGTGTCCCGGCACAGCCGCGAGCGGCGGGCTTATAACATGGTGTCACCGCTTCGCGAGCCAAAAATATGGCTTTCGCAACGCGGCGTTAGCGACCAGACGTCCGCTGGACAGAGGGTCCGGAAAATGGTCCGCATCAGCCCATGAAAACCACCATGACAAATCAGGTCTTTTTGCCCTCCAGACGCACCCTGCTGGCGGGCATCGGTGGCGCCGCCGTTGCATCCGGACTGCGGCTGCCTGTCGCGGCTCAGACCGGCCCGGCGCTGTCCCTGCGTGCGCGGCCGGCGGCCGTAACGCTGGGTGCGGGCCTGCCGCAGAGCCCGATATGGGCGCTGGAAGCAGCAAATACCGGTTCCGCCGCCACTCCCTTGCGATTCGCCGGGGGCGACCTCACGGTTACGCTTTCAAATGAACTCTCTGCCCTTATCGTCCTGAACTGGCTCGGGATTGACGGTGCACAGGCTGCGGCCCCGCTCACCGGGCAGGCTCCCGTCCCGCCCGGCGGCCGAACATCCTTCACCCTGCCGCTGCGCCAGGCGGGGACGATTCTGGTCAATGCACAGCTCCTCGGCGACGGCGTTGACCGGCCGGTATCCTCCCGCGCATTCATCGTGGAGGACAACCCGGCGGTTCCAGCCGACCGTGACGAGGTCCTGCTCATTGAGGAGTGGCGGGTGAAAGCAGACGGCAGCGCCGTCGCGCCGGGACGCAACCCGGACGGCACCTCGGCGATCTACACCGCCAACGGACAGCCGCGGGTCAATCTCACCGCCAAGGTCAACGAACGCGTGCGCCTGCGCTTTATCAACGGATGCCCGCGCTCCCCCCTCGGTCTGCGGATCGAGAACCATGACGTGCGCGTCATGGCCATCGACAGCCAGCCCTCCGAACCCTTCCTCGCGCGCGACGGCCAGCTTGTGCTGGCGCCCGGGTCGCGTGTCGATGTCCTGATCGACGCCACGCGCGCGCCGGGCACCGTCTCGCAGATTATCCTGCACGACGGCACCGGTCCCCGGACCATCGCGCAACTGACAATGTCCAGCGATGCGCCGGTCCGCGCCGCGCCGCTGCCGCCCGCAGCCGCGCTTCCCTCCGGCAACCTGCCCGCGCGCCTCGACCTGAAGAGCGCGCTGCGCACCGATCTGTCGCTCGACCCGAACGCCCAGTGGATTGCGCCGGTCAAGTTCGATGCCGCGACAGCGCCCGCGTATCGCGTCAAGCGCGGACGTACCGTGGTGATGGCGATCACAAATCCGACGGCTGCGCCGGTCGTCTTCCGCCTGCACGGCCACCACTTCCGGCTGCTCGACCGGCTCGACGACGGCTGGAAGCCGTACTGGCTCGACACATTGATTTTCGACAAGGGCCAGACCCAGCGCATCGCATTCCTGAGCGAATATCCGGGACGCTGGCTGATGGAAGCCAACGCACTGAACTGGGCCGCGCCGAAACTCGTGCGCTGTTACGCGGTGGAATAGCGAGCCGGTTCGGTTAAAGCCCGCGCACCAACAGACCAACCGTATCCGCTCCGGCGATGCGATCTTCCGAGATTTTTCGATAGCCCGGCGAGTCCAGAAATGCGCGCGCCTGCTGCTCATCGGTGAACGACATCATCACAACCTTGTCGCCGGTCCATGCGCCGTCGAGAACGATGGGCTTCTCATCCGCGACCAGCAATTCGCCGCCGGACTCCCTGAACAGGTCGAAAAACTTCGCCTGATACTTGCGGTATCTGTCCTCATTGGTGAACTTCAACTGAGCAATCACGTAGACCGTCATTCCACTCCCCATGGCTTGTCTCGTGGCAAGTGGGATAATGAGAACGCCAGCGTTTCCATAGAATTATCGAAGACAATTCTGAAAGCGTCTCGGCTTTCAGTATGCAATCCCAAGCTCATCATAGACATTGCGCAGCACCGCCGGCAGCACGTCGGGCAAATCTTCCGCGATCAGGCCCGGACCGAACTCCTGTCCTGCCTCGCCGTGCATCCACGCCGCAATGCAGGCTGCCTCGAACGCCGGCACGCCCTGCGCCAGCATCCCGCCGATGATCCCGGCCAGCACGTCGCCCGATCCCGCCGTCGCAAGCCACGGCGGCGCGTTGGCCGTGATCGCGGCGCGGCCGTCCGGCGCCGCGACAACCGTGTCGGCCCCCTTCAGCAACACCACCGCGCCCGATTGAACGGCTGCTAGGCGCGCATGTTCAAGTTTCGATGCATGTGGATAAGTATCGCATAATTCATTGAACAAACGCCTGAATTCTCCGCTATGCGGGGTGAGGACAACCTGTGGATTGCTCTGCTTTTTGATCGCAACGAAAAGCGTCTCGGGATCGTCCGCGAAGCTCGTCAGCGCATCGGCATCGAGCACGATGCCGCGCCGCGCCGACAGCGCGGCATGGACCATGTCACGCGTGCGCTCGCCGATCCCGGCCCCCGGCCCGATCACGCAGGCATTGAGCCGCCGGTCCGAAAGCAGGTCGGCGAATTGCGGCGGCATTTCGGTCTCGCGCACCATCACCGCCGTCAGCGCCGCGGCATTGATCGCGAGCGCATCGCGCTGTGAAGCCACCGTGACCAGCCCCGCGCCTGCGCGCAACGCCGCGCGCGCCGCCAGTCGCGCGGCTCCGGTCGAGATCATGTCGCCCGACACGACAACCGCATGTCCGCGCGCATATTTGTGAGCGTCGACCTGCGGCGACGGGAAGATGTCGGCCCACAGGTCGGGAATATTCTCGAAGGTCTTTGGCGCGATCGCATCGAGCACATCGGATTCAATGCCGATATCGGCCACATCGGTCTCGCCGCAATATGCGCGGCCCGGCAGCAGCAAATGTCCCGGCTTGCGCCTGAAGAACGTGACGGTCGCGGAAGCCTCGACCGCGATGCCCATGACCTCGCCGGTGTCGCCGTTGATGCCGCTCGGCAAGTCGATGCTCAGGATTGGAACGCCGCTGGCATTCATCGCCTCGATCATCGCATGGGGATCGCCCTTCACCGGGCGGTTGAGGCCCGCTCCGAACAGCGCATCGATAATCAGATTGGGCCGCCCGAGCGCCGCCGGATCGCAAGGCAGCACCACGCCTTTCCACTCCGCGGCAGCCAGCGCCGCGTCCCCCTTCAGCGTCGCGCGGTCGCATAGCAGAATGACGGAAACGTCCCGTCCCCTGGCAGACAGTTCGGCTGCGGCGATAAAACCGTCGCCGCCATTGTTGCCGCGACCGGCCACCACCAGGATCTGTCCGCGCTCCGCCATGGCGTCGGCGGCCTCGGCAACAGCCATCCCGGCCCGGCGCATCAGTGCAAAACCGCTGGTGCCGCCTTCGGTCGCAGCCTGGTCGGCGGCTGTCATCTCCGAGACCGTCAAAACTTCCATTCGCCGTCCGCCTGTTCGCTTCGCCACATCTTGAGGCAACTCTGACTGGGAGAGTCGAGGATCGTCAGTCTATTTTTTGTGCAATTGCCTAATTGATAGACTTTCACTCTAGCGGCATTAGCCGCACAAACAGGCAATACTCCTGTTAACAGCATGATGTTGTTGCCCAATTCAATGTCTTAATAAACTGGCACAGACCCTGCTTTTAGGAGAGGCATTCGGAACGTCCTGCCCGCCTGCGATCGCTGGTGGGCTCGAACATCATTTCCACGGGCTGTTCATCGTCCCGCGGTGACCATAGTGAGAGACGAACCGACGTGACGAGCATGCGCATCGCGCGATATGGAAGTATGACACACAGGCCAGTTGGAAGTGCCGGGGAGACTCTCAGTGAAAAAGATCGAGGCCATCATCAAGCCCTTCAAGCTCGACGAGGTGAAAGAAGCCCTTCAGGAAGTCGGAATTCAGGGCATCACCGTCACCGAGGCCAAGGGCTTCGGCCGCCAGAAGGGGCACGCCGAGCTTTATCGCGGCGCGGAATACATCGTGGACTTCCTTCCCAAGGTCAAAATTGAGATTGTGGTCGGCGACGATCTTGTCGAGAAAGCCATAGACGCGATAAGGCGTGCCGCGCAAACTGGCCGCATCGGCGACGGAAAGATTTTCGTATCCAACATCGAAGAAGCCATCCGCATCAGAACGGGAGAGTCCGGGCTCGACGCCATCTGACCTGATTTCGGCCTGACGTAGTTCTCGCCTCGCCGGCGGCAAACCTCCTGCCGCCGCACCGGTTTTACGGCACCAATTCTCACCGTATCCAATCCACGACACGACAAACGACCAAGCAGACATAAGGGGTATTCATGAAGACCGCCAAAGACGTCCTCAAGTCGATCAAGGACAACGACGTCAAGTACGTCGACCTGCGTTTCAGCGATCCGCGCGGCAAGTGGCAGCACGTCACGTTCGACATCTCGATGATCGACGAGGAAATCTTCGCCGAGGGCACGATGTTCGACGGCTCATCGATTGCCGGCTGGAAGGCGATCAATGAATCCGACATGACGCTGATGCCAGACCCGACCACGGCGACGATCGATCCTTTCTTCGCCGAGACCACCATGGTCATCGTCTGCGACATTCTCGAACCGTCCACCGGCGAGCCCTACAACCGCGACCCGCGCGGCATCGCCAAGAAAGCCGAAGCGCAGGTCAAGGCGATGGGCGTCGGCGACACCGTGTTCGTCGGCCCGGAAGCCGAATTCTTCGTGTTCGACGACGTGCGCTTCCAGACCACGCCGTACAACACCGGGTTCAAGCTGGACTCGTCCGAACTGCCGACCAACTCGGACACCGAGTATGAAGGCGGCAACCTCGGCCACCGCATCCGCACCAAGGGCGGCTACTTCCCCGTTCCGCCGCAGGACTCGGTGCAGGACATGCGCTCGGAAATGCTCGGCTCGATGGCCAAGATGGGCGTCAAGGTCGAGAAGCATCATCACGAGGTCGCGTCCGCCCAGCACGAGCTTGGCATGAAGTTCGACACGCTGACCCACATGGCCGACCACATGCAGATCTACAAGTACTGCATCCATCAGGTCGCGCACATCTACGGCAAGACCGCCACCTTCATGCCGAAGCCGGTCTATGGCGACAACGGCTCGGGCATGCACGTGCATCAGTCGATCTGGAAAGACGGCAAGCCGGTGTTCGCCGGCAACAAGTATGCCGACCTCTCCGAGACCTGCCTCCACTACATCGGCGGCATCATCAAGCATGCAAAGGCCATCAACGCCTTCACCAACCCGTCGACCAACTCCTACAAGCGCCTGGTCCCGGGCTATGAAGCGCCGGTGCTGCTCGCCTATTCGGCGCGCAACCGTTCGGCCTCCTGCCGCATCCCCTACACCACCAACCCGAAGGCGAAGCGCGTCGAAGTACGCTTCCCCGATCCGATGGCGAACCCCTACCTCGCCTTTGCGGCGATGCTGATGGCCGGCCTCGACGGCATCAAGAACAAGATCGATCCGGGTCCGGCGATGGACAAGGATCTCTACGATCTGCCGAAGGAAGAGCTGAAGACCATTCCGACGGTGTGCGGTAGCTTGCGCGAGGCGCTCGAAAGCCTCGACAAGGATCGCGCGTTCCTCAAGGCCGGCGGCGTGTTCGACGACGACTTCATCGACAGCTTCATCGAACTGAAGATGACCGAGGTCGAGCGGTTTGAAATGACCCCGCATCCGGTCGAGTTCGAGATGTACTACTCGCAGTAAGCTGCGAGTTTTCACGGCGATTGGTTTTGCAAAAAACAAAAGCCGCCCCGAAAGGGGCGTCTTTTTTTTCTGACGCGCCTGCCCAAGCGACCAAATTTAAGTTGTCATGGCCGAACCTGTTCCGGCCATCCCGACAACCAAACTGCGCTTGTGGCCGCTCACGCCTTCCTGCCCTTGCTCACCTTCGCACGCGAGTCCGGCGTTGCCTTCTTCGCCGGCTTCACAGCCGGTTTCTTCTTCGTTGTCCTGCCCTTATTGAATTCGATCGCCGCGCGGACCAGATTCTTCAACTCACGCGCATCGACCTTGTCGCCCTCGAAGAAATCAATCGCACGCCACACCTTGCCTTCGAGCCCCGCGTTGAAAAGCCCCTCGTGATCGGCGAGCGACGCGCCATGCGCGAACGTCAGCTTCACTTTGTCCTTGTGGGCGTTGCCGACCGCGATGATTCCGTCGCGCGACCACACCGGGCTTCCCATCCACTTCCATTCCTCGATAATCCCTTTGTCAGCAGCGAGGATGGCCTTTCGGACAGCGGCGAGCGTCTTGCCGCGCCAATCGCCCAGCTTCTCGATTTTCGCATCGATCAGCCGGGACGCAGAATCCCCTCCGCGCTCGCCCTTCGCATTCGAGTTTGCCGCTGCTTTGGTCATGATGGCTTTCACATCCGTTCGCCGGGCAATTTGCTGGCTTGCTTTACCCAGTCGGCGAACCGGGCTTCGTCGAGTTCGCCCTCGCGGATGTCGAGGTAGCGCATGTCCTTTTGTTTGGACGCGCCGGGCGGGACGGGACGCAGCGACGCGCCGCGGAAGAAGGCTACCTTGATGTACTTCGCAAACACATGAAAGCTGAGGAACCAGACCTGATCTTCAACTCCGTAGAACGGCGAATTCCATTTGACCGCCTTGCGGACGCCGGGGACCGCGCGCGCGATGAGCACGTCGAGCCGACGCCCCACGTCGCTTTTCCAGCCCGGCATGGCCGCGATGTAGGCCTGCACAGGCGCGTCGCCATAGCCTTTCGCGATCTGCGGATTGCCGCCTGAAAGGAGCGTCGGCTTCGCCGCTGGCTTGCGCGGCGTGGCCGCCTTCGCAGTCACCTTGGCAACGGCCCGCTTGGCAGGAACCTTCTTTGCAATCGTCGCCGGCTTCTTCGGCATGCTGCCGATCATTGCGTTCGTTCCGGTCCGCCGCTGCGCCACCTCGCGGCATACGGCAGTGCGAACATGTACAAGCCGGTAAACAGAAGCAGGAACAGCGGCAGCAGCGGCGAGTAGACCACCCATGCGGGAGGCTCTCCCAGCGCCATCGCAACGAAGTTGGCGATGACGGTCAGGGTGAAGATGATCGACAGCCAGCGGTGGATCTGCCGGATGACATTGTTCCCGTTCAATGAGACCTCCTCTCGATGCAAGCCGCGGCGGATCGTGATCCACGCACGGTGACGTTCCCTCAATCTGCCCGCGCCAAAAGCTGTTCCAGATTTCCGAAGAATTGCTGCCAGCCGTGTTTCGCGCCGCCGAAGGCCTGCTTCTGATCCGGCCGGAAGCCCGATTGCTCCATGCGCAGGTGCGTCCCCGTGCGCGTCGGGGTGAGCGTAAAGGTCACCACGCTCGTCAGATTGAACGCCGCATCGTCGTGCGCAAAATTCCAGGTGTAGGACAACGTCCTGTTCGGCTCGATGGCGAGCACCTCGCAATCCAGCACGCCGCCCCAGTCGCCCTTGAGATTGAAGCTATGGCCGACGACAGGCTTGAAGTCATTCTTCATCAGCCACTCCTCGATCAGGTGCGGTTCCGTGAGCGCGCGCCAGAGCTTCTCCGGCGGGAAGGGCATTTCCCGTTCGACAACGACAGAGAGCGTTTCGGTCGCGCTGCTCATTGGTCCATCCTCTTGAGTAGATTTTCGAGATCGTCGAACCGGCTTTCCCAGAAGCCGGCCATCTGGCTCGTCCAGTCGATCAGCGGGGCCAGCGCGCCGAGCTGCGCGCTGTAATGGGTCTGGCGTCCCTCATGACGGTCGAGGACCAGCCCGGCCTGCTTTAGAACACCGAGATGCTTGGACACGGCCGGTTGCGAGACCCCGGCCCGGGCAGTCAGTGCCCTCACCGTCTGCTCTCCGTCGCGGCACAACCGCTCGAAGATCGCCCGCCGGGTCGGATCGGCGAGTGTTCTGAAAAGCGTATCGTGTGCGTTCGGCATGGATCAATAACCCGTTGATTATGGATCAAACGTATAACCAACGGGATATGAGTCAGTCAAGCACGAACCGGCTATCCACAGCTGAGAACACCTGATGGAACTCGATGGTCCCTCCAGCCGGGACTGAACAGAACATCGCCGTGTTTGTGCGTCAGGAACGCGACTAATTCGATGAAACAAGGACGATAATGAATATCCGCACTATTGCCGTTTTATTTGCCCTCGCATTGACGCCAAGCGCCGCCATTCAGGCAGCAACGCCTGCGCCGACACCCGCTGCCCCTGCGGCGAAAGCAGCCGAGAGCCCTGCTGCGACAGCGCCCGCCGCCCCCGCGACTCCGCCGGCGAAGGAAGTGCTGCCCAGCGTGCCCGCACCGACCTATCCGAGCGCCATTGCCAGCCTCAACGGCTGGAAGCAAACGCTCGACAGCGCCGAATGGCAATTGCAGTTGGGCATGACGGATGAAACCCGGCTGAACCAGATTCGCGACGAGGTTACCGAGGCGCAAACGGGAGCACGCGACCTTATCGCCTCCACCACGCCGCGCCTCAACGAGGCGACCGCCCGCGCCGCCGAACTGGCGCCGGATGAAAAGGATACAACGCCACAGTCCGACGAGGTGAAGCTGGAGCGCGCCAAGCTGCTGGCCGAGATTTCCGCACGCCAGAGCATCGTTCAACAAGCCAACCTCATCAACGTGCGCGCGCAGCAATCGCTCGATCTTGTCTCGGAGCGCCGCCGCGCCCGATTCACGGACACGGTTTTCAAGCGCTCCCCCAGCCTGATCAATCCCTCGTTCTGGATGAGTGTGGCTGCGGCGATTCCTCCCGCGACGACCCGGCTGATCGAACTTGCATCTCGATGGATCGGCGTCATGACGGATCAGCCGCTTCGCGCCGCTTCGGGCTTCGCAATTGCCGTCGTTGTCCTGCTCGGCTTTTTCCTGTCGCCGTGGCGACGCTGGCAAGCGCGCTGGACGACCCGTGATGCCGTCATCACCGAGCCCACTGCGCTGCGCAAGACCAGTTCCGCAGCGGTCATCGTTCTCGCCAATACCCTGATCCCCGGCACCTGTCTGCTGGTGCTCTATCAGGCACTGGTCGCGCTCGGCGTTTTGCCGGACGAAATAAGCGCCATCGCACGGCCACTGTTCGTCGTGATCACCTTTGCGTTCTTCTTCTACAGCCTCGCCACGGCCACGCTGGCACCGGAGCGGCCAGCCTGGCGCTTGATCGATCTCGACGACGAGGTCGTTGGCAAGCTGGTTCCGGTGGCGGCTCTGCTTGGCATCGCTGCCTGCTTTGGCGTCCTGTTGCAGGGCCTGAATCGTGCGATTGGCGCCCCGGCCGAACTATCGGCAGCCAGTGAAGGTCTGGTCGCGCTGACCAAGGCTTTCCTGTTTATGGCCGCATTGCGCATCACGGCCCACACTGGAAACGAATACGACAAGGAGGAAGAATCCACAGCAGCGGCCGTCAAGCGCTCGGCATGGCGTCTTTTGATTCCGCTCGGCTGGCTGCTCGCGGCAACGGCGGTGCTCGGACCGCTGGCCGGATTTGTCTCATTCGGCGGGTTTGTCGCAGGAGAGATGATACTTGTTGTCGTCGTCCTGATGGCGGCTGTTCTGCTCAGCCGGTTTGCCGATGCATTGATCGCCTCGACGTTTTCCTACTACGGAACCGTCGGCCGCTTCCTGCGGCAGACAGCAGGACTAAGCAGTCCTGCTGTGCGCCAGATCGCCGCCCTGCTGAATGGCTTCGTTCAGCTGGTATTGATCGGGTTCGCCGTGTTCGTGGTCCTTGCCACCTGGGGGATCAACTCCGACGACGTGTTCGGGTCCTTGTCGTCGGCGTTTTTCGGATTCTCGATCGGAAAGTTCACTATCTCGCCGTCGGCAATTCTCGGCGCGATCTTTGTGCTGATCATCGGCATCGCGGCCACCCGCGCGATCCAGGGCTGGCTCGAATCCCGTTTTCTGCCTGAGACCAATCTCGACCTCGGCGTTCGCAGTTCTATTCGTACCGGCGTCGGTTACATCGGCATCATTCTGGCCACCATCGTTGCGCTCTCCTACGTCGGCCTCAATCTGCAGAACATCGCCATTGTCGCAGGCGCACTGTCGGTCGGTATCGGCTTCGGCCTGCAGTCGATCATCAATAACTTCGTATCGGGTCTGATTTTGCTGGTCGAGCGGCCGATCAAGGTCGGCGATCGCATCGAGGTCGGGACCCGCATGGGCGTCGTCAAGCGCATCAACGTGCGCGCAACCGAAATCGCCACCTACGATAATGTCTCGGTTATCGTTCCCAATGCCGACCTGATCAGCGGTCAGGTCGTCAACTGGATGCACGGCAGCTATACGGCGCGATTGTCGGTGAATGTCGGGACATCCTACACCGCCGATGCGGACCACGTGATCGCGGTCCTGCTCGACATCGTCAACGGCCATCCCCGGGCGCTAAAGTCGCCCGAACCATTTGCGATACTCGGCAACTTCGGCGCTGACGCGCTGGAGTTTACGGTGTTCTTTCATGTTGCCAATATCGGTGCCGACGCCGGCGTAGCTAACGATGTGCGGCTCGAAATCTTCAGACGGTTTCGCAAGGAAGGCATCGAAATTCCCTTCGCCCAGCGTGACCTTCACATTCGAGATCTCGACCGGATCGAAGCCATGGTGCGTTCGGTCAGCGGAGGCAGCCGCTCCGACTCCGGGCCCGAAAAGATTGAGACCGCGGGGATCGATCATGCGAAACCCGACAACGGCAAGACCGATCATACGAAGACCGATCGTGCCAAGAGCGATCATTCCAAAGCTGATAGCGTCAAGGGCGACGGCGCGAGGACCGGCAAGGAAAGCAGGCAGTAGGCGTCGGCGGATCGCGCAAGCGCCGGGGCGACAATCCCGTCGCGATGCTTGACATTTCCCAGTATAGGATTATATTCACATAATCCTGTTCGTGAGGGGCGCTTCTCGAGGGCGCTTTGAAGCGGAGCAGGATGCGGCGCCTGCGCGCACGGTTCGCACCCGTTGCGTCCGGGAGGCTGGGGTCAGCGTCCGGGCCAACTACGTGGCTCTGCCGTTCGCGGCTGGACGGTGGTGCGGATGAAGGCGGCGAAAGCCGTCCGGATCAGGGGTTGAGTCGCTCCCCCGTCGGCACCCGGAAGCACGCTCCCCTCGCCCAAAATCGCCGCAATGGAGCGCCGTGAGGCGACGCGTTTCCGGAAGTAACACCGCCTCGCAAGCGGTGCCGGAAGCGAGACACTACATTTGCGCCTCGCGGCGCTCCATGCCCCTCGCTTGCCGGGGCAGAACTAAAAGCTCACCTCGCGCAACGCGCGAGAACGAATGCGCATGCGTTGATGGAAGTGGCTGTTTGAAAATTAAATCTGGAAAGCTTACGCCGCCATCGTTTCGCGCGGCTGATAGATCGCCACATGCCGGCAATGGGCGATCGGCGTTGAGCCGTTCGCCACGATCAGGCCGTCGAGTTCCACGAACTTGTGGCCTTTGCGATCGTAGTTGCCGGTGACTTTCGCACGCACGGTGAGTTCATCCTCGACCGCAGCCGTCGCAAGATAACGGATGGTGCTGCCGACATGAATCCATGGGCCCAGAATGGCGTTCTCCATCAGCGCCCAGTTCATGGTCCGCAGCAGCATCCCGGTGTGAACGATTTTCTCGGCGGCATAAACCTGATCGGTTTCGCGGACGTCGCGCAAATATTCTTCCGAACCTTGCGCGCCCAGCTTGAACGGCGGGATGGCGAGCCACTTGCCGGTCTGGTAGGTGGTTTCATCGGCAGGCGCGTGCTTGCCGACCGGCGTCACGACCTGAAAATCCGAGAGCGAGAATTTCGGCGTATCGGACGGCATCGATGCGGTGCCGCTCGCGCACAGTTCACCACGGCTTTCGACCTTGATGGCAAGGGCGCCGTCGACTTCTTCAGCGGTCACCACGGCGGTCTCGCCGTCATACACCGGCTTGAAGAACCGGCCGTCCATCAACCCGCGCTCCAGAAACGCCCGGCCCCATTTCGCCACCGGCATGTGGGTCATATAGGCGAACACATCGACGCCGGGGACCAGCCCGCCCTGAAACCCGAACCGGCGCGCCACCGAATCGTCGTGCATCTTGTTTTCGGAGTTCTTGGCGAGATTGTAGGCGTGGATGCTGTAGGGCTTGAGCGCGGTCATCGTTTCCTCGGATTTTCTACTTAAGTTGGGGCCGATGGTACGCAACGGCGGGCTCAAAACAAGCCGCACCTATGCATGCCCCGCAAGACACGGACGCGTTCCACTCGCCATTTCGGTGCGTCTGGGTTACCAGCATCCGCCTGCCGAACCTTTTCAACCCAATGGGTAGACCTTGACCGCTACGACCCGCATTTATGTCGACGCCGACGCCTGCCCGGTGAAAGACGAGATTTACCGTGTTGCCGAGCGGCACCGGCTGCCGGTCAGCGTGGTGGCTGGCAATTTCATCCGTGTCCCGAACGACCCGCTGATCGAGCGGATCGCCGCAGGCTCGGGGATGGATGCCGCCGACGACTGGATTGCGGAGCGCGCGCAAAAAGGCGATATCGTCATCACGTCCGACATCCCGCTGGCGGCACGCTGCGTGAAAACCGGCGCAGACGTGATCGCGCCAAACGGCAAGCCGTTCTCCGAAGAATCCATCGGCATGACGCTGGCGGTGCGCAACCTGATGACCGATCTGCGCTCCAGCGGCGAGGTCACCGGAGGGCCGCGTTCGTTCTCGCCGCGCGATCGTTCCGCGTTCCTGTCGGCCCTCGACCAGACCATCCGCCGCATCCAGCGCGCGCAACAGAAGTAAGAGCACCGCGACGATATGGCGCCTCCCCTCATCCAGTTGAAAGACATCGCGCTGACCTTCGGCGGCACACCGCTGCTGGCGGGCGTTGAGCTTGCCGTGTCGGCGGGCGAACGCGTCTGCCTGATCGGACGCAACGGCTCAGGCAAATCGACGCTTCTCAAGATCGTCGCGGGCTTGGTCGAAGCGGATAAAGGCAGCCGCTTCGTGCAGCCTGGCGCGACCATTCGTTACCTGCCGCAGGAGCCGGATTTCGACGGCTTCAGCACGACGCTGGCCTATGTCGAAGCTGGAATGAATCCCGGCGACGATCACTATCAGGCGCAATATCTGCTGGAGCAGTTGGGCCTGACCGGCACCGAAGACCCTGCCAATCTGTCCGGCGGCGAAGCCCGGCGCGCAGCGCTCGCACGTGTCCTCGCGCCCTCACCCGATATCCTTCTGCTGGACGAGCCGACCAACCATCTCGATCTCACCACCATCGAATGGCTGGAAGGCGAACTCGCAAGCCGCCGCAGCGCGCTGGTGATGATCAGCCATGATCGCCGCTTCCTCTCGAATCTTTCGCGCGCCACCGTCTGGCTCGACCGGGGCGAAACCCGCCGCATCGAAAAGGGCTTCAGTGCCTTCGAGGAATGGCGCGACGAAGTGCTGGCGGAAGAAGAGCGCGACCAGCACAAGCTCGACCGCAAGATCGTGGCCGAGGAACACTGGCTGCGCTACGGCGTCTCAGGCCGCCGCAAGCGTAACGTCAAGCGCCTCGGCAATCTGTTCGAACTGCGCGATCAGCGGCGCGATTATCGCGGCGCAGCCGGCAAGGCAAACCTCGCCGCCGCCGAAGCCGATGCGTCCGGAAAGCTGGTGGTCGAGGCCAAGCACATCGGAAAATCCTATGGCGAACGGCCTATCGTGGATGACTTCTCCATTCGCGTCACGCGCGGCGACCGCATCGGTATCATCGGACCCAATGGCGCGGGCAAGACCACGCTGATCGGCATGCTGACCGGAACCGACTCGCCGGACACCGGCACAATCCGCCTCGGCGCCAATATCGAAATGGCGACGCTGGACCAGCATCGCGAAAGCCTCGATCCAAAAACAACACTGGCCGATGCCCTGACCGGCGGACGCGGCGACAGCATCATGGTCAACGGCAAGCCGAAACACGTCATCGGCTACATGAAGGACTTTCTGTTCGCGCAGGAGCAGGCCCGCACGCCGCTTGAGGTTCTCTCCGGCGGGGAGCGCGGACGACTAATGCTGGCCCGCGCGCTGGCCAAGCCATCCAATGTGCTGGTGCTGGACGAGCCGACCAACGACCTCGATCTCGAAACCCTCGACGTGCTGGAAGAAATGCTCGGCGACTACGACGGCACCGTCATCCTCGTCAGCCACGATCGAGACTTTCTCGACCGCGTCGTGACCTCGGTCATTGCACCTGAAGGCAATGGCAGGTGGACTGAATATGCCGGCGGCTATTCCGATATGCTTTCGCAGCGCGGTGCGGACCTGCAACAGCGAGCAGCCAAATCGCCCGACGCGGCCGAAGCAAAGACCGTGAAGGCAACGGTCTCTTCGTCATCAGCGAAGCGCCGCCTCAGCTTCAATGAAAAGCATGCGCTGGAAACCCTGCCGAAGACCATGGCGAAGCTTCAGGCCGAAATCGCCAAACAGCAAAAGCTGCTCGACGACCCCGAGCTCTATGCGAAGGATCGCAAGAAATTCGACGCCGCTTCCGCTGCGATTGCCAAGGCGCACACCGAACTGGACGCCGCCGAGGAAAAGTGGCTTGAGCTGGAAATGCTGCGTGAGGAAATCGAGAGCGGCGTCTAGCGTTTCAGGTAATCCAGCACGCCCCGCCCAGCCGCTGCACCTGTCGCGAAACATGCCTGCAACAGATAACCGCCGGTGGGCGCTTCCCAGTCCAGCATTTCACCGGCGCCGAACACACCGGGAATCTTGTGCAGCATAAATTGCGGATCGATTTCGTCGAACGAAATCCCGCCCGCCGTCGAAATCGCGCGCTCGATCGATGCAACACCCGTGAGGCGAACCGGAACCGCATTGATAAAGGCCGCAAGTTCTTCAGGAGTCATCGCAGACAGGTTCTGCCCCGCAGCAATCGCGGTGTCCTGCAACAGCCCGATAGCCACAGGTGATAGACCTGCGGCTTTCCTCAGATAAGTCGACATCGACTGCTTCTGTCGCGGCTTGCCGACACGCGCCGCCAGATCCGATGTCGTGAGATCGGGCCGCAGCGCGGCATGAACCACAGCTTCGCCTTGCGCAATCACCGCGTCGCGGATCGGAGCCGACAGCGCATACACTGCTCCGCCCTCGATACCGCTGCGCGTGATCGTTGCTTCGCCGCGCACGATCTGTCCGCCGAAAGATAAGGCAATGCCTTTCAGTGGCTGTCCTTCGAAACGAGAGCGAAACAACTCCGACCATGCGACCTGAAAGCCGCAATTGGCCGGCCGGAGTGGCGCAACCTCAATGTCCCTTGCCTTGAACGAATCGATCCAGCCACCATCTGCGCCTAGCTTGGGCCAGCTTGCGCCGCCAAGCGCGACCACCGTGGCGTCGAGTTTGACCGATGTCAGGCCGCCGGGCGTCTCAAAACACAATGCCCCATCCGCGCTCCATCCCGTCCAGCGATGACGGAGCGCCAACCGCACACCCGATTGATCAAGCCGCCGCAGCCAGGCGCGCAACAGCGGCGATGCCTTCATGGCTTTTGGAAATACCCGCCCGCTGGAGCCCACGAACGTAGATTGGCCGAGAGCTTCACTCCACGCCCGCAACGCCTCTGGCGGAAACGCTTCGATCGCTGCACGCAACCGCGGGGTGGCCTCGCGATAACGCGCGAGAAACCCGTCCAGCGGTTCGCTATGGGTGAGATTGAGGCCGCCTCGTCCGGCGAGCAGAAACTTGCGCCCGACCGACGGCATCCGCTCAAAGACGGTGACGCGCGCACCGCCTTCCGCCAAAACTTCAGCCGCCATCAGCCCCGCGGGACCGGCACCGATGACGGCGACATTCAAGGCGCTTAACCGCCCATCGGCGGCAGCTTGATGCCCGCGGCCTTGGCGGCCTGTTCGACATACTTGAACGTCTGGAAGAATGCTCCGCCGAGATCACGCGCCGTCGACATGTCCCCGATCTTGGCGAAGTTCGCCGCGATGGCGTCCGGCGTCCACTGATCCTGCGGCAGGTTGAGGCCTTCGGTCTCGACCACCTTGATCACGGCGAAAGAACCCGCGCCCGCGCCCATGATGGTGCGGGTCGGTGCGTCCTCGCTCAGCAGATAAAGCACCGCGGGCGTGATCGCTTCGGGCTTCATCAGCGCGAGAATTTCCGGCCCGATCAGGCCTTCGGTCATGCGGGTCGCAGCCGTCGGAGAAATGGTGTTGACCTTAATGTTGGTCTTGCGCCCTTCCTCGGCAAGCACGTTCATCAGGCCCACCATCCCGGCCTTCGCCGCGGCGTAGTTTGCCTGCCCGAAGTTGCCGAACAGCCCCGAGGACGACGTGGTGACGACGATGCGGCCGTAGTTGCGCTCACGCATGCCGTCCCATACCGCGCGACAACAGTTGAACGTGCCGGTCAGATGCACCGCAATAACCTTGGCGAAATCGTCTGGCTCCATCTTGCCGAACGACTTGTCGCGCAGGATGCCGGCATTCGCGACCATCAGATCGACACTGCCCCATTTCATCGACGCGCGGGCGACCATTTCCTTGACCTGCTCGAAATTCGAGACATCCGCACCGTCGGCCATCGCTTCGCCGCCGGCTTTGCGGATCTCTTCAACAACCGCTTCAGCCGGACTAACCGAGCCGCCGCTGCCGTCACGCGCTGCGCCCATATCGTTGACCACGACCCGCGCACCGAGTTTTGCAAGACCGAGCGCATGCGCGCGCCCGAGGCCTGCTCCTGCGCCGGTTACAACCGCAACGCGTCCATCAAATCTGATTGCCATGATCGCCCCTTAGATTATGCGAAGAAATGCATTCCGAGCCAGTCCGCGACCAGCGCAGGCTTTGGCTCACCCTCGATTTCCAGCGTGGTATTGGTCCGCGCCAGGAGTTCTTTCGGTGACTTCATGGTTGCTTCGGACAACACGAAACGCGCGCGCACGCGCTTGCCGGCCCGCACAGGCGTGAGAAACCTGATCTTGTCGAAACCGTAATTGATCGACATTGCCGCGCCGTTCAGCGTCGGCATGGTGGCATAGGCGAGCTTCGGCAAAACCGACAGAGACAGGAAGCCGTGCGCGATGGTGCCGCCGAATGGTGTTTCACGCTTTGCGCGTTCCGGATCGATGTGGATGAACTGAAAGTCTTCAGTCGCATCGGCGAAAGCGTCGATTTGCTTCTGATCGACGGTATGCCATTCCGAGACGCCGAGTTCGGTGCCCACAAGTTTCAAGTAATCGTCAAGATCCATCGCAGCGCCCATCGGCCGTCTCCCGCCTCGAATTCAAGCTGGGTTGGCACATTCCACAGATCGGCGGCCCGGCCAAGCGAAATTTGAGGAGAAACACAGGCAGGTTCGCGCATTCGCTGCTCGCCGCAATCGGCGCTTGACGGCCTTTTTCAAACAAGCTTGTGGAGGGACTACGCCGAACGCCGTTTCAATTGTTAACGTGCTGCGCTCTGAGAAGTCTGCAACTCCGGAAAATCCTCCTCCCGGAATTCCTGGCCGCGCAGCGCGTCATTGCGGTCGTTGTCGTGCTCGAGACGGCGGAGCTGAACGCGGCGAATCTTGCCTGAAATCGTCTTCGGCAATTCCGTCACCAATTCGATCCGGCGGATGCGCTTGAACGGCGCCAGTCGCGCATGAACGTATTTGAAGATCGACAGCGCGGTGTCACGCGAGACATCAGTACCCGGAACGAGTGAGATATAGGCTTTTGGAAGCGCGAGACGGATCGGGTCCGGCGTCGGCACCACAGCTGCCTCGGCAACGAGTTCATGCTCCAGCAGCACGCTTTCGAGTTCAAACGGACTGATGCGGTAATCGGACGACTTGAACACGTCGTCGGAGCGGCCGACAAAAGTCAGATAGCCGTCGTCATCGAGAAACGCGACGTCGCCCGTCTGGTAAACCTCGCCGTCCGCGCCTTTCGGTTTGCCGTCGTCGCCTTGATAGCCGAGCATCAACCCCGCCGGACGATACGCGCCGAGCACAAGGCGCACCTCGCCCTCCTTTGCCGGATTGCCGTCGGCGTCAGCCACCTGAACCTTGTAGCCCGGCATCGGCCGTCCCATCGAACCGATCTTCACCGGCTGACCCGGCGAATTGCCGGCCAGTGCTGTTGTTTCGGTCTGCCCGTAACCGTCGCGGATCGTCAGACCCCACGCCGCCTTGACCTGATCGATCACTTCCGGATTGAGCGGCTCGCCCGCCCCGCAGACCTCACGCACCGAAACCTTGTAGTCTGCAAGACGCTCCTGAATGAACAGCCTCCATACGGTCGGCGGCGCGCACAGCGTCGTCACACCGCTGCGTGCGACCGTCGCCAGCAAGCCCTTCGCATCGAAGCGCGGCTGATTGACGATGAAGATGGTCGCACCGGCATTCCATGGCGAGAAGAAGCAGCTCCACGCGTGCTTGGCCCAACCCGGCGAGGAAATGTTGAGATGGATGTCGCCCGGCTGAAGGCCGAGCCAGTACATCGTGGACAACGATCCGACCGGATAACTGCGATGGCTATGCAGCACGAGCTTCGGCTTCGCCGTGGTGCCGGACGTAAAATAAAGCAGCATCGGATCGGACGCATTGGTCGCGCCGTCCGGCGTGAATGTCTCCGGATAATTCGCGGCGTCCTCGAACTTGCGCCAGCCCTTGTGCTCGGAAGTGCCCGCGACGACAATCTTGGTGAAACCTTCGCCGCCGAGGCCTTCGAACTTCGCGACCTGATCCTGCGTCGCGACCACGATTTTCGCCTTGCCGCGATCGAGCCGGTCACGCAATTCGTCCGCCGTCAGCAAAGTCGTTGCCGGGATGACGATGACGCCCAGCTTCATCGCGGCAAGCATGGTTTCCCACAACGGTACGACATTGCCGAGCAGCAGCAGCAAATGATCGCCGCGCTTCAAACCCAGATCGCGCAGGAAGTTCGCGGTCTGGTTCGAGCGGCGCGACAGCGCCGCGAACGACAGCTTCGTCTCGGTGTTCGCGGCAGTATCGACAATCCAGAGCGCCGTGCGGTCGCGGCTCTCGGGATTACCGGCCAGACCCATATCAAACCAGTCGAGCGCCCAGTTGAACTGCTTCTCATCCGGCCAGCGGAACTCCGCGACAGCCTTGTCGTAATCGGTACGATGCTTGAGCAGAAAAGCGCGCGCGTCCTGGAATGTCGTCATTAAGAAATCCTATTTTGCCAGTCCACGAACATGCTTGATGATACCGGAAAAATCGACTCCGCCATGCCCGGCTTTCTCGAAGGCATCATAGATGCTTTCGGCGTGTGCGCCGAGCGGCGTGGCCGCACCGGCGGCCTTTGCGGCTTCCTGCGACAGGCGCAGATCCTTCAGCATCAGCGCCGCGGCGAAACCGGGCTTGTACTCATTGTTGGCGGGCGATGCAGGAACCGGGCCCGGCACCGGGCAATAGGTCGTCAGCGACCAGCACTGGCCCGACGAGGTCGAAGCAACATCGAACAGCGCCTGGTGCGACAGGCCAAGCTTCTCGCCGAGCGCGAAGGCTTCCGACACGCCGATCATCGAAATGCCGAGGATCATATTGTTGCAGATCTTGGCGGCCTGCCCCGCACCGGCCTCTCCGCAGTGGACAACTTTCTTGCCCATGTTTTCCAGAATGGGCTTTGCAGACGTAAAGGCCGCAGCGGTCCCACCGCACATGAAAGTCAGCGTCGCACCCTTGGCGCCGCCTGTGCCGCCGGATACAGGAGCGTCGATCGAGGGCAAATTGTGTTCGGTTGCATGAGCGTGCGCGAGCCGCGCGCTTTCGACGTCGATCGTCGAGCAATCGATCATCAGCGTGTTTTTGGCGACCGATGGAATGATCTCTTTCCACACACTCAAAACGTGCTTGCCCGCGGGAAGCATGGTGATGACGATCTGCGCGTCCTTCACGGCTTCCGCAGCACTGGCCGCAATGCCGACACCATCCGCTTTGGCGGCGTCTTTGGAGGCCTGCACAAGGTCGAAACCCTGTACCTTATGACCTGCCTTGACGAGGTTGGCCGCCATGGGTCCGCCCATGTTGCCGAGACCGATGAACGCGATATTTGCCATTTCCTGCCCTCGTTATCGTTGTTCAGTGACGTCAGTCTGGAAATACCAGCTTGTACTTTCCGTTCGGCGCGAAATATTTTTCGACAATGTCAGGCGTGACATCCTCGATCCGCGACGGTGACCACTTCGGGTTGCGGTCCTTGTCGATAATGGCCGCGCGAACACCCTCAGCAAATTCGGCGCTCGTGAAAACCGCCAGCGCCGAGTTGTATTCGCGAACAAGGCTTTCCTTGAGAGATTTCGAACCACGCGCACGGCGAAGCAGTTCCAACGTGACCTTGAGTGCCGTCGGCGATTTCGCCGACAGCGCCTTCAGCGTCGCCAGTGCAAACTCGAAGCCATCCTGCTTCAACGCCGCCACGATCGCTTCCATCGTATCGTGGGCGAAAGCCCGATCGATCTGCTCGCGATGGGCCGCAATCGGTGCCTGAATGTCCGCGACTGCATACTGCGCCATGATCGCACGAACGTCGCCGCCGGTCGCACGCAGCGGCGCATTGGTCAGCGCATCGCGCAGCGCAGGCCAATTGCTCGATGCAATCAGAACATCCGCCGCCCCTGCATAGACCGCATCGGCGCCAGTCATGGTTTGACCCGTCAGCGCGAAGTAAGTCCCGACTTCGCCGGGCGCGCGCGACAACAGCCACGTGCCACCCACGTCCGGGAAGAAACCGAGACCGACTTCAGGCATCGCCATCTTCGTCTTGTCGGTCACGATCCGATGCACGCCATGCGCCGACAGCCCGACCCCACCGCCCATGACCAGACCGTCCATATAGGCGACGTAAGGTTTCGGAAATTCGGGAATCCGCGCGTTGAGAATGTATTCTTCGCGCCAGAACACCGGCCCGAGATCGCCACCCGCTTTCGCGCTCTCGTAAAGTCCGCGAATATCGCCACCGGCGCACAGTCCGCGCTCGCCCGCGCCCTCCAGCAGCACCAGCGACACGCCGGGGTCCGCCTCGAATTCATCGAGCGCAACCACGATTTCGCGCGTCATCTCCAGCGTCAGCGCATTAATCGTTTTGGGGCGATTGAGGCGGATGATTCCGGCAGCGGCTTCGCGGCAGACGATCAGATCTTTCTCCGGCGAATCCGTCATCGCCGCATGCGCGCTCATCGCGCACCTTCGATCAGCTTGCGCGCAACGATCACGCGCATGATTTCGTTGGTCCCTTCGAGAATTTGATGCACACGCAAATCCCGTACAATTTTCTCGATACCGTACTCCGCCAGATAGCCGTATCCGCCGTGCAATTGCAGCGCCTGATTGGCAATCTCAAAGCCGGCATCGGTGCCGAAACGCTTGGCCATCGCGCAAAGCATGGTCGCATCAGGTGCCTTGCGGTCGAGCGCCGCGGCAGCCCGCCACAAGAACGAGCGTGCCGCTTCAAGCTCTATGGCCATATCGGCAAGACGAAACTGCAATGCCTGGAATTCGTCGAGCCGCTGACCGAAGGCCCTGCGCTCCTTCAGGTACGCGAGCGACTTATCCAGCGCCGATTGTGCACCACCGAGCGAGCAAGCCGCGATGTTGAGACGCCCGCCGTCTAATCCAGACATCGCGATCTTGAAGCCGATCCCCTCTTCGCCGATGCGATTGGCGACAGGAACCCGCACGTTCTCGAAGATCACGGCTCGGGTCGGCTGGGCGTTCCAGCCCATCTTGCGTTCATTGGCGCCAAACGACAGGCCCGGCGTATCGCCCTCGACCACCAACGTGGAAATGCCGCCCGCGCCATTGCCGCCGGTGCGCGCCATCACGACATAGATGTCGCTCTTTCCCGCTCCGGAGATGAACTGCTTCTGACCGTTCAGAACGTAGTGATCCCCATCGCGTACCGCACGCGTGCTGAGCGCCGCCGCATCCGAACCGGCACCCGGTTCAGTAAGACAATAGCTCGCCAGCAGTTCCATCGTGCAAAGCCGCGGAAGCCACTTCTGGCGCTGGATGTCTGAGCCATAATGGTCGATCATCCACGAGGCCATGTTATGGATCGAGATGAACGCCGAAACCGTCGGGCATCCGATTGCCAGCGCCTCGAAGATCAGCGCCGCATCGAACCGCGTCAGCGCCGAGCCGCCGACATCGTCCTTTATATAGATCCCGCCGATGCCGAGCGCCGCCGCTTCACGCATCACGTCGACGGGAAAGAATTTTTCCTCGTCCCATTTCAGCGCGAACGGTGCAATTTTCTCAGCCGCGAATTCGCGAGCCATGTCGCGAACCGCAATCTGATCCTCAGTGAGTGCGAACTGCATCTCGCCCGCTTCGTGCTGCGTCAGCTGGTCGGCATCGCGAAATCAGCGCCTTCCTTGACGCCGGACGGCCAACGCGAGGTCACCGTCTTGGTCTTGGTGTAGAAGCGCACCGAATCAGGTCCGTACTGGTTGAGATCGCCGAAACCGGAACGCTTCCAACCACCGAAAGTGTAATAGGCAACCGGCACAGGGATCGGCACGTTGATACCGACCATCCCGACATTGACCTTGGCTGCGAATTCGCGGGCGGCATCGCCGTCGCGGGTGAAGATCGCAACGCCATTGCCGTACTCATGATCGGACGGCAGCGCGACGGCTTCGTCGAAGTCCTTGGCACGCACCACCGACAGCACAGGGCCGAAGATTTCTTCCTTGTAGATGCGCATGTCTTTAGTGACGTTGTCGAACAGACAGCCACCCATGTAGAAGCCCTTCTCGTAGCCCTGCATCTTGAAGCCTCGGCCATCGACGGCGAGCTTGGCGCCTTCCTTGATGCCGACCTCAACGTAATCCTTGACGCGCTCCAGCGCGGCCTTTGTCACCAACGGGCCGTAGTCGGCCGTCGGATCGGTCGACAGACCGATCTTCAAACTCTCGACGCGCGGGATCAGTTTTTCCATCAAACGATCCGCCGTGGTCTTGCCGACCGGTACGGCGACCGAAACCGCCATGCAACGTTCGCCAGCCGCACCATATCCAGCGCCGATCAAGGCATCCACCGACTGATCCATGTCAGCGTCCGGCATGATGATCATGTGGTTCTTGGCGCCACCGAAGCACTGCGCGCGTTTGCCGGTCGCAGCGGCACGCTCGTAGATGTACTGCGCAATCGAAGAGGATCCCACGAAACCAACAGCGGCGATATCGCGGTCGTCCAGAATCGCGTCCACCGATTCCTTATCGCCGTTGACGACGTTGAGAATGCCTGGCGGAAGCCCCGCTTCAAGCATCAGTTCCGCAAGCTTCATCGGCACGCCCGGATCGCGCTCCGAGGGCTTGAGGATAAACGCGTTGCCGCAAGCGATGGCGGGCGCGAATTTCCACATCGGAATCATGGCCGGGAAATTGAAGGGGGTGATGCCCGCAACCACGCCAAGCGGCTGCCGCATGGAATAGAGATCGATGCCAGGGCCCGCGCCTTCGGTGTATTCGCCCTTCATCAGGTGTGGAATTCCGAGCGCAAATTCGACAACCTCGACGCCACGCAGAATGTCGCCCTTGGCGTCCGGAATGGTTTTACCGTGCTCGCGGGCCAGCAATTCGGCCATGGTGTCGTTATCGCGCGCGACGAGTTCAAGGAACTTCATCAAAACGCGGGTCCGGCGCTGCGGGTTGGTCGCCGCCCAAGCGGGTTGCGCCGCTTTGGCGTTCTCAATGGCAGCTCGGGTTTCGGCTTTGGAAGCAAGCGCGACCTGGGCTTGAATTTCACCGGTCATGGGCTCGAAAACGTCGGCAAACCGGCCTGACGTACCCTTAACGTGTTTTCCGCCGATAAAATGCCCGATCGAACGCATGCGTAACCTCCAAAAGCGAATGTTTCGAAGGTTCTAGACCGTAACAACCGGATTAGGAACCGGCTTCTGCGCACAGCACGGTGGCGTGCAATGCAAAGACGTTGCCAGGCGTTCAGGCCTCAGTTTTGGCTTTTGGCTTCTTCGTGCGCGGTTTTGCCGCGTTCTCGCCCCGCAATGCTGCCTGGCGGCCGGCACTGAGGATCTCGTCCGAAAATTCGCCCGTCCCTGCCGCCCGCGCCAGAATCATCGCTCCCATAATGGTCGCGATCACAGCGATGGCTTCGCGGCGGGCCGTCTTGGCGGGCAAGTCCGGGGATTGTTCCGCGAGCATCGCGATCATGTCCTCGAGCTTGCTGGCGAAAGCCTTACGCGTCTTTGGGCTGGCACGAGACACCTCGACGCCCAGCGACGGCAATGCACAACCGTGACCGACGTCATCGCGGTGCTCAACTGTGAGATACCCGTTTACGATGGCGGCGAGACGCTTGCCGTCTGCCGCCTGCTCTGCCCGCTTGCGCCACCGCCCGGTGGTCTGCTGCATCGCATGAGTGAAAGCCTCGCTGATCAACGCATCGCGGGAGGCAAAGTGGGCATAGAATCCGCCGTGGGTAAGACCGGCTTCCTTCATGAGTTCGGCAACCCCGAGGCTCGCCGCACCACGCTCGCGCAAGCGCACGGACGCGTTCTTGACTATCCGCTCATGAGTTTCCGCTTTGTGATCCTTGGAATAACGCATCACCGCCTCATCAAATGTCCCGGATCATATAATAGCACATTTCACCGGCCCACATGGCTGTTTTGAGCGGAAATGGCTGCTATGCACGGCATTTGACGACGGATAACGGATCGCGCACCATCGCGCATATCGATACGTCCTCGCAACCGTCAGGTTTCCGAAAAATGCAAACGATCAACGACTATTGCAATGTCACTCGTCGCGACAACGGCATTGCACAATTAACGATCACCAACGCCGGGCCGCTCAACATCATGAATTCAGCGGTGATCCGCGGCGTTCGCGAGGGGCTGGAATTGCTTGGAAAGGATCGCGACATCCGGGTGTTGATCATCAGGGGCACGGGCGAAAAAAGCATGATCGGCGGCGCGGACATCAAGGAGATGGCGACACTCGATCAGGCCTCGGCCGAAAAATTCATCACCGGGTTGCGCGACCTCTGCGAGGCCGTACGACAATTTCCCGCGCCGGTGATTGCCCGTCTGCGCGGATGGTGCCTTGGCGGCGGGCTGGAGTTCGCCGCAGCATGCGATCTGCGGATCGCATCGCAGGATGCCAAGTTCGCAATGCCGGAAGTCAAGGTTGGCATCCCCTCGGTGATCCATGCGGCTCTGTTGCCAAGGTTGATTGGCTGGGGGCGCGCGCGTTGGCTGATCCTCACTGCAGCTACCGTCGATGCACCGACTGCGTTGAACTGGGGGCTTGTCGATCAGGTCGTGTCTGAAGCCGATCTTGATGATGCGATCGCAACCGCAGCCGCCGCCATCGCGGAATGTGGGCCGGAAGCCATGCGAAGCCAAAAAGCCCTTTTGAGGGAGTGGGAAGAACTTCCGCTTACGGAATCGATCAATCTCAGTGTCGGCGTGTTCGGAAAATCGTTCCTGACCGGAGAACCCCAGCGACACATGCAGGCATTCCTCGACAGACGAAAATAACTCATCCGACACACGAAAATATCTCATGCGAATTTGGCATGGCTTGGCATGTTTTAAACGCCGGGCCGCTTGTCCAGACTCGTTTCATGTATTTATTGTCTCGACGCGGATTGCAATTTCCGCACCCTTTCATATGATACCTGTCATCTAACACGGACAGGCTCCGTGCGCGAACCAGGAGAGCAGTTGCATGTCCACCTCCGATCCCGTTGTCATCGTTTCCGCAGTCCGTACTCCTCTTGGCCGCTTCCAGGGCGATTTGTCATCGTTCAGCGGACATAATCTCGGCTCTCACGCCATCGGCGCGGCGCTGGAACGGGCAAAACTTTCTCCGGAGCAGATCGACGAGGTTTTGATGGGCTGCGTTCTTCCGGCGGGGCAAGGACAGGCCCCTGCCCGTCAGGCTGCGCGCGGCGCGAAGTTGCCGGATGCCACCGGCGCCACCACCATCAACAAGGTGTGCGGATCGGGCATGAAGGCCACCATGCTGGCTCACGACCTTATCAGTGCGGGCTCGGCAAACATCGTTGTATCCGGCGGCATGGAAAGCATGACCAATGCGCCCTACCTGCTTCAGAAGGCGCGCGGTGGATATCGCGTCGGTCACGACCGCATCATCGATCACATGATGATGGATGGTCTCGAGGACGCCTACGAGACCGGCCGCTCGATGGGTGATTTCGGCGAAGCCGCAGCAGAGGCCTATCAGTTCAGCCGCAAGGATCAGGACGAGTACGCGGTCGAAACGCTGACGCGGGCACGCAATGCGGTCCAGAGCGGCGCGTTTAAGAAAGAGATCGCGCCGATTTCCGTCAAGGAAAAGGCGGGCGTTCGCGTTGTGGAAAATGACGAGCATCCGCTGAAGGTTGATCCCGCCAAGATTCCCAACCTGAAACCCGCATTCCGCCCGAACGGTACCATTACCCCTGCAGCCTCCTCGGCGAACGCGGACGGCGCGGCCGCCCTGGTTCTGACGCGCCGCTCGATCGCCGAACGCGAGGGTCTGCCGATCCTTGCCGAGATCAAGGGACACTCGACGCACAGCCAGGCGCCTGACTGGTTCACGACGGCTCCCATTCCAGCGATCCGCAAATTGCTTGAGAAGGTCGGCTGGAGCGTGAGCGACGTCGATCTGTTCGAAATCAATGAAGCCTTCGCCGTGGTACCGATGGCGGCCGCCAAGGATCTCGGAATTCCGCGTGACAAACTCAATGTCAACGGCGGCGCGTGCGCACTCGGCCACCCGATCGGTGCAACCGGCGCCCGGCTGATCGTGACCTTGCTGCACGCGATGGAGAAGAACAACGTTCAGCGCGGCATTGCTTCGCTTTGCATCGGCGGCGGCGAAGCCACTGCCATCGCGGTCGAGCGCAAGCTCAACTGATCGGCCTGGTAGCCCGGTTCTAACATTCGCATTCCTGCGAATGTTAGAACCAACGGACCACTGGCCAATATAAATTCTAGTGGAGTGGGTTTGACATTCTTAGAGGATCCGCTGCCGGCGGTTGCGAATGTCAAATCCACACCACTGGCGCCAACCTGAAATGCAGAATGCAGCGTCGGGATTCCGCCGCTGGTAAGCCGCATACCCGGCGAACGGGCTGCGTTGTCTCTCAGCAACCTGTGGTGAGATCGTGAAACGAAACAGTTCCATACGACGGATCGTCGTCACCGGAATGGGGGCCGTCTCGCCGCTCGGCTGCGGTGTTGAGAGCAACTGGTCGCGGCTCATTGCCGGACAATCCGGCATCCGTGCGCTGTCCGACAACGTCGCTGCCGACCTGCCGGTGAAGGCTTGCGGTATCGTGCCGGATATCGCCGACGATACCGAGTTCGGCTTTGACCCCGACCGCGCGGTTCCGAAAAAGGACCAGAAAAAAATGGATCGTTTCATCCAGTTCGCCATGCTGGCGGCGGACGAAGCGATCGCACAGGCCGGATGGACTCCTCAGGACGCACGTTCACGCGAACGCACGGCGACCATCATCGGCTCCGGCGTCGGCGGATTTCCCGCCATTGTCGATGCAGTTCGCACCGCTGACGAACGCGGCGTTCGCCGCCTGTCGCCATTTACTGTCCCGTCGTTCCTCGTCAACCTCGCCGCTGGACAGGTTTCAATCCGTCACGGCTTCAAAGGCCCGCTGGGAGCGCCTGTCACCGCATGCGCAGCCGGCGTGCAGGCCATCGGGGACGCCGCACGTCTCCTGCTTGCGGGTGAAGCGGATGTCGCGATTGCTGGCGGCGCTGAAGCCTGCATCGATCGCGTCAGTCTTGGTGGATTTGCCGCCGCTCGCGCCCTCTCCACCAACTTCAACGATGACCCACAACGCGCTTCGCGTCCCTTCGATCGCGACCGCGACGGCTTCGTGATGGGCGAAGGCGCAGGCATTATGGTCATCGAAACGCTCGACCACGCACTCAGCCGCGGCGCAACGCCGATTGCCGAACTTATCGGATATGGCACGACGTCGGATGCCTACCACATGACGGCCGGACCGGAAGATGGCGATGGCGCTCGCCGCGCGATCGAAATCGCACTGCGCCAGGCCGGAATCTCTCCGATCGAAGTTCAGCACCTCAACGCCCACGCGACCTCGACGCCGGTCGGTGACAATGGCGAACTCGCTGCGATCAAGGCGGTGTTCGGCACCGAAGGGCGGGTCGCTGTCAGTTCAACAAAATCCGCGACGGGCCATCTGCTCGGCGCGGCGGGCGGTCTTGAGGCCATCTTCTCGGTGCTGGCTTTGCGCGACCAAATCGCACCGGCCACGCTCAATCTCGATCATCCGGACGCCGCAGCGGAAGGCATAGACCTCGTGCGAGGCGCGGCACGCCCCATGGCGATAGAGCACGTGCTGTCGAACGGATTCGGTTTCGGCGGAGTCAATGCGAGCGTTCTGTTCCGCGCCTGGTAACGGTGCGCGGTGATATCTTTCCGACTGAAACTCGCTTGTTTTTTGCGAGCAGATAGTCTCGCGTTATCGCCGTCGCGCCGCTTTCGCGGTGAACAGCAACGACCGGACCGTTGCCGGGTTCGGATGCCCAGCGGTCACCCCATGCTATCAGCGAGGTCTGGCGCGCGTCGTTGAAATTCTGAAAAAGATGGCGGGCTGGATCGCAGACGGAACGATCTTTACGCCTGTGAAGGCCACTTATCCGCTGGTCGAATCCGCAGCCGCTATTTCCCACGCCGCTAAGAGTACGGGAAAAATTCTTTTCAAAGGCTCCTGACGGCGCTCGGGGATCTCTTGGATAGACCGAAGCAAAGGCACTCCGGTGAACGGGCGATGCAGGGCCGGGTTTGCCTGTTCAGCGCCGCCGGACTGTCCTAAAAGAACCGGCATCACCGGAGCGCCTCATGACCCAACCCGCCATCGACGACCGCAATGCCGATCAGATCGCCTACTGGAATGGCCCCGCAGGCCGTCACTGGACTGACCGGCAGCAACTTCAGGATGTCGTCCTGGGGCCGGTATCCGAAGCCCTGATCGAGCGCGCCGCCGTCAAGGCAGGAGAAACCGTAATCGACGTCGGTTGCGGCTGTGGAGCCACTTCCTTCGATCTCCTGAAAAAGGTCGGTCCTGCCGGGCGTATCATTGGAGTTGATATTTCCGAACCGATGCTGGGCCGCGCGCGAGAACTTACGCCAACTGGTGCGCCGGTCGAATTCGTGCTGGCCGACGCGACGGTGTACCCATTCGAGCCAGAAGGCGCGGACGTGTTGTTCTCAAGGTTCGGTGTGATGTTTTTTGCGCATCCGTCGGATTCCTTCGTCAACATGCGCAAGGCATTACGACGGAGCGGCCGCTTAGCGTTCGCCTGCTGGCGCACGCCGCGCGACAACCCGTGGATGATGCTGGGCCTGCAGGAAGCATACAAGCACGTGCCGAAGCTTCCAGAGATGAAGCCGGACGACCCGGGACCGTTCTCGTTCGCCAGCGAGGACCGCGTTCGCCGCATCCTGAGCGATGCGGGATTCACTAACATCGGGATGGAGCGGGTCGACCTGCTGCTAGACATCGCAACGGGTCGCGGGCTCGAAGCCGCGATTGAAACGACCCTCGCCATCGGCCCCACCAGCCGCGCACTCGAGAACCAGCCCCAGGACAAGATCGAAGCAACCACGCAATCGCTTCGCACAGCGCTTGCCTTACTCCAACAAGGTGAAACTGTACCGCTCGGAGGATCGATCTGGATCGTGACTGCCGAGAACAGCCGCTAACCTTCCAGCATCGTCACCGGCTACGCTATCCCCGCTTGTAAATCGGAACCTATCGCCGCTTGGGGCGATTATCGACGCATGATCAAATGCGGAGACGGTTATGGCGAGGAAATATTCAAAGGCAGCAACGAAGAAAGTCGCGCGTGCGTTGCACAAGCGGAAAAAGCGCACCTTGAAAAGCGGAAGATCGGGTAAGACGGTCAAGAGTCGTAAGCAGGCGATCGCCATTGGCCTTTCCGAGGCGCGAAAGGAAGGGAAAAAAGTGCCCGCGAAAAAGTCCGCAAAAAAATCCCGTATAACAAAAAAGAAAAAGACCTCCAAGCGATCGAAATCATAGCGCGTGACTCTCATCCGGCGACGCCGCGTCTATTTCATCGAAGGTTACGAGCCTCAGGGCGCGGACGGATTTTACCGCATGTTCCGCCGCGAATGGGATCGGTTTCGCGCGACGTGGCATGTCAGGGGTGATCTGTCGCGTTGCAGCCTCGACTCCGATGACATCGCAAGCTGGACGATCGACACGGTCGGTCCGAACTGGCGGGTCTCGACACAGTACGAATTTCTCCGACTCGAGAATTTTATCCGGGCAAATCTTGCACAGCCTTTCTGGCAGCAGCTTGCCCGTACCGCCCGCTGGATGATCGACGATATACTTAGTGGCGCGCTGCTTCGGGTGTTTCGCGTGTCCTGGCGCATGGGAATCCTGCTGATCTACTCGCAGGTTCTGCTGCTGGTCTGGATCGGACTTTCGCTTACCGGAGGATGGCTTGCCGCAGACGCTATCATTCCGGCTGGAGAGCCTGAGGTCTCAAAGCTGATTCTAGCTACTGCATTGGTCACGGCGTGCTTCGCTCTGCTCCGCCCGGTGACAAACGGGATGTTCGTCAATCAGCTCAACAACTGCTGGCCCTTTTTGCGTGAATTTGCGCGTGGGGAGCGGACCGGATTCGATCGTTCGCTCGATATTCTTGCCGGCCGCATCGTCGCCTCCGCCCGCGCAGGAGACGCTGACGAAATCCTGCTGATCGGACACAGCGCAGGCGCGATGCTCGCGCTGACGGCGATGGCAAAAGCGCTCGAGCGCGATCCTGACGTCGGCCGGCATGGTACGCCAATTTCGCTGGTGACGGTCGGCTCTATCATGCCCGCGCTTGCGATGCACCCTGCAGCCGGAGCATTGCGTCGCACAGTCGCGACAATCGCGACGGAGCGCAGCGTGTTGTGGACCGATTGTCAGTCCCGAGAGGATTTCATGAACTTCTGGGAGTTCGATCCCGTCACTGGCACAGGCACCGAGGCTGGCGAACGGCGCTGCAATCCACAAATCTGGCAGGTGCCGGTTCGCAAGATGATCGCGCCAGAAGTTTTCGCGAGAGTACGGTTCAATTACTGGCGTATGCACTATCAGTACATCATGTCCAACGACCGCCGCGCGGCCTACGACTACTACATGTTTCTGTGCGGACCGGCTCCGTTCGCGGATTGGGCGGCACAGGATGGCAGCGCCATCGAGAGCTTCGATGCCGACGGGAATTATCACGTATCCAGCGTCAAGGCCGCCGAATAACTCGCGGTGAGAAGGGGTTATCCGCAGGAACGCGCCCCCGCCCGCTCGACAAGGCCAGAACAGGCTTTTAGTCTGCGCCAAACTCGAAACGGGGCCGGGAGATGCTACGCAGGATCGGTTGTGCGCTGGCGCTTGCGGTTGCCTTGTTCGCGCAACCCGCAACCGGCTTCGCGCAGGCGGATTCCAGCGCCGAGATCACCTTCTGGAATTCGGTAAAGGACTCGCGGAATCCCGCCGAGATCGCAGCCTATCTCGACAAGTATCCAGTCGGCACTTTCGCTCCGCTGGCCAAAATCCGCCTTGAATCGCTCAAGCCGAAAGCTCCGGCACCTCCCACAGAGCAATGGGCAGCTATCGGCTTTGCTGCGCGCGGCGCATGGGGTGCGGTTTGGCAGAAGGCCACGCGAGATGAGGCCGAGGCGCGCGCGCTGACGCTGTGCGTCAACAACGGCGGCCGCGGCTGCAAGATTTCCTCGACGACCAAATGCGGAGCGATGGCGTTCTATACCACCCGCATCCGGCGAACCCGCTATTGGGGCGCCTACACTGCCGAAGGCGCAACACTCGGCCAGGCCATCGATGCGGCTTCCGCACGTTGCCGCAAGGAGGGCCGCAGTCCGGCGGATTGCAACATCCGGGCCTCGTTCTGCGCTGACGGCAGCCACAAGGGCTGACCATCCGGATCATCAGCAGCATCTATTCAACCGGGATCACATCGACCGCCACGGCCAGCTTTTGCTTGCGTGATCCCACGATCACGCCATCGACCGGCGAAACGTCCGTGTAATCGCGGCCAACCGCCAGAACGACGTGATCGTTGCCGATCACCAGATCATTGGTCGGATCGAATCCTGTCCAGCCGATCTCTGCACCGCACCATACCAAAACCCACGCATGCGTCGCATCAGCGCCCTGAAGTCGTGGGCGGCCCGGAGGCGGCGTGGTCCGTAAGTATCCGCTGACATAAGCCGCCGGAAGCCCAAGGCCTCGCAATCCCGCGATCATGACGTGCGCAAAATCCTGGCACACGCCGCGCCGCTTCTCGAACACATCCTGTAACGGCGTCGAAATTTCCGTCGCTTTCGGATCGTAGACAAAATCCTGATTGATCCGCCGCATCAGGTCCGCAGCCGCACCGAAGATTCCGCCATCCAGCGAAAAGCTTTGCGCTGCATAAGCCGTAATCGGCGGCTGGATCGACACCAGCGGACTTGCGAACAGATAGCCTACCGGAGAGCTTGCTGCGAGACCGTTCGATGCGAAGGCGGCCTCGCGCACCTGCTCCCATGGCGGGGATGTCATATCGCGAGGTGGCGGAGCACGCGCGACATCCACTCGCGAGCGCGCATCGATACGCAGAACACGATGGGCAGCATCGATCACGATGCTTTCGGTGCGAATTCCGAAAAAGTCGGTTCTCACCGTGCGCTCCAGCGGGACCGGCTTGATCTCGACGCTATGCGAGATCAATTTCTGCCCGTCGCCGGTTTTCGGCTCGAGCCTCAGCGAACAGCGCGCGAAGCTGACCGGGCTTTCATAGGAGTACGTCGTGACATGACGAATGTCGTAGATCACGCGAACCCCGTCAGCTTCTCCGGCCGCAACGCGCTGCTGCCATGCGGGAAGTAATGCGAGCCGATGGCATTTGCGAGGTTGAGCAAATTCTGCTCAAGCGAAAACAGGGCCTTGGTGTCAAACGCCTCCGCCTCGCCCGCTGTCATCACGGCTTGAAGCGTCACGGCGAGACGATGCGGTGGATCGATCAATCCGCCTTCGCGCATGCTCGGGAGACTCGCGATGTGCTCATTGAGTGCGGCGATCTGAAACGCCACGGAGCGCGGATTGTATGCGTCGAGCACTACCAGATCGCGCACCGGCGTCAGCAGCGGTCCGACGAGATAGCGCGAACGATAGGTGATCTGGCAGTCGACCAGCGTCAGAAGCAGATCGAGATCCTCGCCGGTCGCAGTGTCGTAGGCGAACTGCCGCGCGAAACGGGCGATGTTGATCGCACGCTCCACACGCCGTCCCATTTCCAGAAACCGCCAGCCAGCCGCGCGGTTCATGTTCTCCTGCGCAAGGCCCGCGAATGTTGCCAGCGATTGCAGAGTCCACTCCGCAGCCTCCAGCAGCGCCTCGTCGTCCTCGGCCTTCTCGGACAAGCGCTCCACCATGCCGGTAATGACATGCCATGCGTCGGGCGACAGCCGCTCGCGCAGCGTCCGCGCCGTGCGCTGCGCCGAGCGAACGAGCGACAGCGCAGACCCGAACTTGTCGTGCGCCTGCAACGACTGCGCGGCGGTGGTGGCCAGCTTGGCGCGAGCCGAGGGCGTTGTCGCCCCCCAGGCAACGAGCAGCCGCTGAATTCGCTCGATTACCGGCTGCATCGGCGAAGGGCCCTTGCCGGGTTCCCGCAATGCGCCGCCCAGCGCGCGAACCAGCCGCAGCGTCGCTTCGGCACGTTCCAGATAGCGGCCAAGCCAGAACAGATTGTCTGCCGCGCGGCTCGGAACCCATCCGGCGATACGCCTGATACGAACGGAATCGGTCGGCGGCAGCAATGTCGAGGTTGCGACTTCTGTCTCCGACACCACCCAGACGTCAGCGGCCCGGGTCCCCTCACCCATCGATACGGCCCGCGCATCTGGCTGATCCGCGATACGGCAAAACCCACCCGGCAGGATGGTCCAGCCGTTTGGCGTCGCCGCGGCGAACACCCGAAGCACGAACGGGCGCGGCGAGATGTGTCCATTGTCCCAGACCGGAGTCGTGGAAAGGCGCACCATCTCCTGCCCGACGTAATCGATGCCGCGCTTGCCGATCGCGTTCACCAGTTGCGCGCGCTCATCCCTGGACAGCGAGCCGCCGATAATGGGACCACGCCCCGGAAAGCCCGGCACGGATTGGCCATAGGCACCCTCGATCGCCATGTCATCCAGACGCGACAGCACCTCCTCGCGCGCCGACTTCTGCCCGCACCACCACGTCGCGATGTGCGGCATCTTCAGCCCTTCGCCGAAGAAGCGCTGGCTGAGGCTCGGCAAAAATCCGAGCAGTGTTCGCGCCTCCATCACGCCGGATCCGGGCATGTTGGCCACCGCGACGCCGCCCTTTCTGACGACATCGATCAGGCCCGGCACGCCAAGCATGGATCGGGCGTCGAGTTCGAGTGGATCGAGCGAGTTGGAATCGACCCGCCGCAGCAGCACATCGAGCCGCTTCAGGCCTGCAACGGTCCGGACATGCAGCCGGTCTTCGCTCACCGCGAGATCGTCGCCTTCCACCAACAGGAAGCCGAGGTAACGCGCCAGCGTGGCGTGTTCAAAGTAAGTCGAACTGGAACTGCCAGGCGTGAGCAATCCGATACGCGGCTCGTCGCGATCCGATATTCCCCGCAGGCTGTCGCGAAATGCCTCAAAGAAAGGCGCAACACGCTCGACATTCATCGATGTGTAGAGATTCGTCAGCGCGCGAGACAGCACCAGCCGATTCTCCAGCGCATAGCCCGCGCCGGACGGTGCCTGCGTCCGATCGGACAAAACCCACCAGCGCCCATCCGGTCCGCGGCCGATGTCGGCGGCATAGAGATTCAGATACTGGCCGCCGGGCGGCGACACGCCGCAGACCGAACGCAGATATTCGGCGCTGCCTGCGACAGCCGCCGCAGGCAACGCGCCATCGGCGATCAACCGGCCCTCACCGTATAGATCGCGCAGGATCAGTTCGAACAGTTCGGCTCGCTGGGCGACACCTTCCGAAATCTGTTTCCATTCGGCCTCATCGATCAGCAGAGGCAAGTGACTGAGCGGCCACATCCTGTCCGCTGCATCTCCCGGCGTCCGATAGGTGACGCCAGCCTCACGCATATGCTGATCGGCTGACGCAAAACGGCGCTCGATCTCGCCGGGTGCAAGCGCGGAAAACGCGTCAAAGAACCGGGCCCAGACCTCACGAGGCTGGCCGTGGGCATCGAGAAACTCGTCCGGGATACCGGGGAGCGGCGTATAGCCGCGCGTGCAGTCCAGAAGATCCTGCTGCACCCGCCGCGATCCGGTCTCTCCGTTCCTCGTGTCCGCCATCCCGACTCGCTTTCTGCTTCTCGCGACAACTTCGCCGATTATAACGGCGGCCTCAATGCGGGAGGGGGGTCCGGAGGTCCAGAGTCAGAGGAAATTCGAGGGTTCTCTCCTCGGAAGGCACAGTTATTGGACCGGGTGTATGGCCGTGGTCCTGAAATCGGGCCAGACGCCGTGCCTCGGCTTCATAGCTGTTGACCGGTTTGGTTTCGTAGCTGCGCCCGCCGGGGTGAGCGACATGATAGACGCAGCCGCCGAGCGAGCGCCCATTCCAGGCGTCGAGAATATCGAAGGTCAGCGGCGCGTGAACCGGAATCGTGGGGTGAAGCCCGGATGACGGCTGCCAGGCCTTGAACCGCACACCGGCAACGGCCTCGCCTGAACGCCCGGTGTCCGTCAGCGGAAGGCGGCGGCCGTTGCAGGTCACAACGTGACGTCCCTCGACAAGACCATTGACCTTGACCTGTAGACGCTCGACGGACGAGTCCACATAACGCACCGTACCGCCGCCGGTACTTTCCTCGCCAAGGACGTGCCATGGCTCCAGCGCCTGACGCAGTTCCAGCGTCACGCCTCCGTGTTGTACGCTGCCGAAAAGCGGGAAGCGAAATTCAAGCTGTGCCTCGAACCATTCGGGCTCGAAATCGTAACCTGCCGCTTTCAGGCCCGACAGCACGTCTTTGAAATCCTGCCACAGGAAGTGCGGCAGCATGAACCGATCATGCAGCGTGGTGCCCCAGCGCACAAACTGGCCATCCTGCGGCTCGCGCCAGAATTTCGCGATCAGGGCGCGGATGACGAGCTGCTGCGCCAGGCTCATGCGCGCATCGGGCGGCATTTCCAGCGCGCGGAACTCAACCAGACCGAGTCGACCCGTGGGACTGTCCGGCGAGTACAGTTTATCGATGCAGATTTCAGCGCGATGTGTATTGCCGGTGATATCCACCAGCAGATGGCGAAACGTGCGATCGACCAGCCACAGCGGGACCTTTTCGCCTTTTGGCGGGACTTGCGCCATGGCGATCTCAAGTTCGTAGAGGGCGTCGTGCCGCGCTTCGTCGATGCGAGGAGCCTGACTGGTCGGTCCGATGAACATGCCCGAGAACAGGTACGACAGCGATGGATGCCGCTGCCAGAACAGCACCACGCTCTTGAGAAGGTCGGGGCGCCGAAGGAACGGCGAGTCCGGCGGCGTACTGCCTCCGATCACGACATGATTGCCGCCACCGGTTCCGGTGTGACGACCGTCGATCAAAAAGCGGTTCGCGCCCAGACGAACATGCGCGGCATCCTGATACAGACCGATGGTCGTTTTGACGATTTCGCGCCAGTTTTTAGCCGGATGAATATTGATCTCGATCACGCCGGGATCGGGCGTAACCTTGATGACCTCCACACGCGGATCGTAGGGCGGCGCGTAGCCTTCGACATGCACCTGAAGCTGCATGTCCTCAGCGGTCGCCTCCACCACCGCAATCAATTCCAGATAGTCATCAAGCTTCTCGACCGGCGGCATGAACGCACACAGAATGCCGTCGCGGATTTCGATCGACAAGGCGGTGCGGACACCGCCCTTGCCGTCCCCGACTTTCTGCTCCTGAATGAATTGACGCGGCGCACCGTCCATCTGCGCGCCGTCGTCGAACACCGGAGACTGAGCAGCCGGCTCGGACGGCGCAGCGCCACCGCCGAAAACCGGCAGCGCCTCACGCTCCTCCATCGGATCCTGCTCAACAACGTAGGGATAGTCCTCCGGCGGAATCCATTGCAGCGAATTCATCGGCAACCGCAACCCGAGCGGTGAATCGCCCGGCATCAGGAACAGGTTGCCGCGCCGCAAACTCCATTTTTCGCTGCGCCAGCGGCTGGCAGCTTTCGCGTTCCAGCGCTGCACCGGCAGCACGAATCCGCGCGGCACGTTCAGCCCCTGCTGAAATACCTGCGCCATACGCGAGCGCTCTTCCGGGTCAGCCAGCTTTGAATCGCTCGGATCGACATTGCCGGGAAGACTGTTCTCTTTCAGCAGCCAGTGTGCCTGATCCTCATAGGCGGGCAGCACGTTGCTGGTATCCACGCCAAGTTTCTCGGCCACGCCCGTTGCAAATTTTTCCGCCTGCTCAATTTTTGCCGAGCGGGGACCTTCGATCGATGCGATCAGATCGGGATTACGCCAGATCGGCACACCATCCTTGCGCCAATAAAGCCCGAACGCCCAACGCGGCAGACTTTCGCCCGGATACCATTTGCCCTGTCCGTAATGCAGCAAGCCCCCCGGCGCAAATCGCGTGCGCAACCGGCGTATGAGGTCATCGGCGATCCCACGCTTGGTCGGCCCAACCGCAGCCGTGTTCCATTCAGCCGATTCCAGATCGTCGATAGAAACGAATGTCGGTTCGCCGCCCATCGTCAGGCGAACGTCATCCGCCGCCAGATCAGCGTCGATCTTCTCGCCTAGCGTATCGAGACGCCGCCAGGATTCATCGGAGAACGGCTTGGTGATGCGTGGCGCTTCATTGACGCGCGTCACTTTCATCTCAAAGCCGAATTCGACGTTCGTCGAACTGACATTACCGCTGATCGGGGCAGCTGTCCGGTAGTGCGGCGACGCGGCGACAGGAATATGCCCCTCACCTGTCAGCATGCCGGATGTCACGTCAAAGCCGATCCAACCTGCGCCGGGCAGATAAACCTCAGCCCATGCGTGCAAATCGGTGAAGTCGGATTCAACCTCGCGCGGTCCCTGCAGCGGATCGATGTCGGGGCGCAACTGAATGAGATAGCCGGAGACGAAGCGCGCCGCCAATCCGAGATGGCGCAGCGCCTGTATCAGCAGCCACGCGGAATCTCGGCAGGATCCCGCGCCGCTTTGCAGCGTTTCCTCGGGCGACTGAATGCCCGGCTCCATCCGAATAACGTAGTTGATCCTGTCGCGCAGCTTGGCGTTGAGATCGACAAGGAAATTCACCGTGTTCGTCGGTTCGCGCGGAATGCCCGCGAGATACTGCGCGAGCACCGGTGTGACAGGTTCGGTCTTCAGATAAGGCGCGAGTTCGTCGGCGATATCCGGCGGATACAGAAATGGAAACGTCTCTGCATAAGGCTCGACAAAGAAGTCGAACGGATTGACCACCGCCATGTCGGCGATGAAATCGACCTCGATCTTGAACTCACGTGTCGGTTCCGGGAACACGAAACGTGCCAGCCAGTTCCCTTGCGGATCTTGCTGCCAGTTGACGAAATGCGTCTCGGGTAGAACTTTCAGCGAATAACTGGAAACGCGGGTGCGGGAGTGCGGCGCCGGCCTCAACCGGATCACCTGCGGTCCGAGACTGACAGGCTGGTCATACGTGTAGCGTGTGACGTGGTGCAGAGCGACGGCAATGGACACGGCGCGACAACCTCGATGGCTCGTTTTTTGAGCAGAACACCTGAACAAGCTGCTATCAAGCGCTAACAACGGGCAAGGACTGCCTAACGCATTGGCGAATCGAGGTTTCGTGCCGAAATTCCGAGCGATTTGATCCGCGACGCCAGCGTGGTCGGCTTGATGGCCAGCAGTTCCGCTGCACCGCCCTTGCCAAACACCTTGCCTCCTGACGCCTTCAGCGCGGCCAGAATGTTGTTGCGCTCGTGCTCGCGCATTTCATCGTCAGTCATAATGGGCTGTGGCGCACTGCTTTTCGGACGCCGTGACGTAGCTGAAGGCTCGGTGCCACCCTGCTGGATCGGCAGATCAATCCTCAACCTTCCATTCTGGGCCAGAATGGCGGCGCGTTCGATCACGTTCTGCAACTCGCGGACGTTGCCCGGCCAGTCATATTGCATCAGGCGGCGCACATCGCCTTCCGACAATCGCAGATCGGACTTGAACGATTTGCTTTCGCTGGCGAGGAAGTGCTGCGCCAGCAGGGGGACGTCCTCGCGACGATCGCGCAACGGCACGGTTTCGACCGGAAACACGTTGAGCCGGAAATAGAGATCCTCGCGGAACCGCCCCTGCTTCACTTCCTGTTTCAGTTCGCGATTGGTCGCGGCGATGACGCGGACATTGACGGCGCGCGTGCGCTCCTCGCCGACGCGCTCGAAATGCCCCTCCTGAAGCACGCGCAGCAGCTTGCCCTGAAGCTCCAGCGGAATTTCCCCGACCTCATCGAGAAACAAGGTTCCTCCATCGGCCAGTTCAAAACGCCCAACGCGATCGCGCAACGCACCGGTGAACGCCCCGCGAACATGACCGAAGAATTCGCTCTCGAACAGTTCGCGCGGGATCGCCGCGCAGTTGACGCGAATCAACGGACGGTCTCTGCGCTGACTCGCCTCGTGAATAGCGCGCGCGATCAGTTCCTTGCCGGTGCCGGACTCGCCAGTGATCATCACGGTCGCATCGGTCGGCGCGACAAGGCTGACCTGCCGCAGCGTCTTCTGTACCGCCGCCGTGCGGCCGATAATGCCTCGAGGGTTGGTCTCGGTGCGGATTTCCTCCTGCAAATAGGCATTTTCCTGCTCAAGCCGCTCGCGCAATCGATCGACCTCGGCGAGCGCCGCACGCAGTTTTTCATCCGCCTCGCGGCGCTGGCTGACATCGCGGAACACAATCACCGCGCCGACCACCACGCCGCGATCGCGTATCGGCGTCGACGTGTACTCAACCCAGACCGGCGTACCGTCCTTGCGCCAGAACACCTCATCATCGACCTGATGCACCGCCCCGTCGCGGAACGCGGCGTAGATCGGGCAATCCTCATGCGGATAATGGCGACCATCGTGATGGGTATGATGAACGGTCGAATGAATATTGGTCCCGACCAGTTCCTCCGCCGACCAGCCGAGAATGCGTTCGGCCACCGGGTTGACGAACGTGGTCTTGCCCTCCGCGTTGACCCCGTAAATGCCCTCGCCTGCCGCGCGCAGGATCAACTGGTTCTCGCGTTCTATGTCGCGGAATACGCGCTCGACGCGTTGCCAGGCCGCGATGCCGCCGCGCATGTGATCTTCCGCCGTCAGATCGACCAGACGCCGACGGCGCTGTTCGAGGTCGTTCATGGTCAGGAGTACAAGCGGCGTCCCGTCCTGCGGGATCAGCGAGCCGGTATATTCCAGCCGCAGTTTGTTCCCCGCAGCATGGCGGGGGGTCAGCGACGTGCTCCAGAACGAGCCTTTGTCGAATACCGCCTGCGTGAAAACGATCAGCGCAGGCACCTGCCCCTCATGCAGAGCGCTGATCTTCATTTGCCGCAGCAACGCGCGGTCGTATCCCAACAAAGAGCAAACGGCTGGATTAGCATCAACGATCCGATCGCCATGCGGGTCGAGCAACATCATTGGCTCGGTCGCGAAATCGAACGCCACACCCCACAGATCTCGTTCTCGATCCGGGGCTGCCGACAAGGAGACGTCCATTTGCCCTCACTACGAAATATCGTAATCGTATAACGAATTTTCGTATAACACGAGATTTCGTAACCGACAATGTTACCGTTGCGGCACAGGAGTATTGAGAAATCTGGGAAAACGGATTTGGCACGCGGCTTGCGTAGTGATCTGCAGCATCATGCAGGAGGTTTCATGTCCACATTCGACAACCCGTTCGACCCCAACCGCCGCCTCTCCTCCTTCGGCTGCGCTTGCGGCCAGCACGCCAGCGCGGCGGAGCATGAAGCCGCGCAGTTGCAATGCACGTCGACCGTTAGCGACGAGCAGCGCTATGAAGGAGTCGTCGCCTCGGCGGTCATGCGCGCGATGTTTCCTCAGGACGCCGCACGCCGTGCGTTCCTGAAATCCGTCGGCGCCGCGACCGCGATTGCCGCGGTCTCGCAGTTTTTCCCGCTGAAGACCGCCACCGAGGCTTTTGCGGCGGGTGGCGCACTGGAAAAGAAAGACCTCAAGGTCGGGTTCATTCCGATCACCTGCGCCACGCCGATCATCATGGCAAAGCCGATGGGCTTCTATGAAAAGCAGGGCCTTAACGTCGAGGTGATCAAGACCGCCGGCTGGGCCGTCGTTCGCGACAAGACCATCAACAAGGAATACGACGCTGCGCACATGCTCTCGCCAATGCCGATCGCTATTTCGATGGGCGCCGGCTCGAACCCGATCCCCTACACCATGCCCGCCGTCGAAAACATCAACGGCCAGGCGATTACCCTAGCAATCAAGCACAAGGACAAGCGTAATCCGAAGGACTGGAAGGGCTTCAAGTTCGCGGTGCCTTTCGATTACTCAATGCACAACTACCTGCTGCGCTACTACCTCGCAGAACACGGCCTCGATCCGGACACCGACGTGCAGATCCGATCGGTACCGCCGCCGGAAATGGTTGCAAACCTGCGCGCCGACAACATCGACGGTTATCTCGGTCCAGACCCGATGAACCAGCGCGCCGTATATGACGGCGTGGGCTTCATTCACATTCTCACCAAGGACATCTGGGATGGCCATCCTTGCTGCGCTTTCGCAGCATCCAAGGAGTTCGTCACCACGATGCCGAACACCTATGCGGCCTTGCTCAAATCAATCATCGATGCGACCGCGTTCGCGCACAAGGCCGAGAACCGCAAGCAGATCGCCGAGGCGATTTCGCCCGCGAACTATCTCAACCAGCCGGCTGTCGTGCTGGAACAGATCTTGACCGGCACCTTCGCCGACGGTCTCGGCAACATCGTCAAGCAGCCAAACCGTGTCGATTTCGATCCGTTCCCATGGCAGTCGTTCGCGGTCTGGATCATGACGCAAATGAAGCGCTGGGGACAGATCAAGGGAGAGATCGACTACGCAGGTATCGCCAGCCAGGTCTATCTCGCCACCGACACCGCGAAGCTCATGAAGGAAGTCGGACTCACGCCGCCGACAACAACCACGAAATCATTCTCCGTGATGGGTAAGACCTTCGATCCCGCTAAGCCGGAGGAGTACCTCAAGAGCTTCAAGATCAGTAAGGCAAGCTGAGCATGACCTCTTCGCTCAGGCTTCGCGCAGCCGTGCTGTCGATCGCGATATTCTTCGCCTTCATTGGTGCGTGGCATCTTGCCACGCGCGGCACGTCCAACGTGGCAGCGATGGACCCGGAATACGCCAAGCTGATGGGCGCCACAGCGACCCAGGGTAAATCAGCGATGCCGGGGCCGCTCGATGTCGGAGCAAAGCTTTGGCAGCACATCAACAGCCCGTTCTACGATAACGGTCCGAATGACAAAGGTCTCGGCATCCAGCTCGGCTATTCAATCGCGCGCGTGTTGCTGGGCTACTTTCTCGCTGTGATCGTCGCGATCCCGCTTGGATTCTGGATTGGCATGTCCCCGCTGATCAACAAGGCATTGGATCCCTTTATCCAGGTCTTGAAACCGATCTCACCGCTCGCGTGGATGCCGCTGGCTCTCTACACCATCAAGGATTCCAACACGTCTGCGATCTTCGTGATTTTCATCTGCGCTATCTGGCCGATGCTGATCAACACCGCATTCGGCGTCTCCGCCGTGCGCAAGGAGTGGATCAATGTCGCCCGCACCCTCGAGGTCGGGTCGATACGCCGCGCCTTCACTGTCATCTTGCCGGCTGCCGCACCTACGATCCTGACGGGAATGCGCATTTCCATCGGCATCGCATGGCTCGTTATCGTAGCAGCTGAAATGCTCGTCGGTGGAACGGGCATCGGCTACTTCGTCTGGAACGAATGGAACAATCTGTCGATCACCAACGTCATCATCGCCATTCTGGTTATCGGCCTGATCGGTATGATGTTCGATCAAATCCTTGCGCGGTTCACGCGCATGGTCACATTCCCGGAGTGATGCCATGATTGAGAAATTCATCTCCATCGAAGGCATCGCCAAGCGCTATCCGGCACCGGATGGCAGCAAGACCACGATCTTCGAAGACCTATGGCTTTCGATGCCACGCGGAGAATTCGGTTGCGTCATCGGTCATTCCGGCTGCGGAAAGACCACTGTCCTTAATGTTCTCGCCGGGCTCGATGAACCATCTGAAGGCACCGTAATCGTCGATGGCCAGGCCATCGAAGGCACCAGCCTCGACCGCGCCGTTATCTTCCAGAGCCATGCACTGCTGCCGTGGCGCACAGTGATGGGCAACGTCGCTTATGCGGTATCTTCAAAATGGCGCAAGTGGGACAAGGCGCGGGTTCGCGCCCATGCGCAGAAGTTTATCGATATCGTTGGCCTCACCGGCTCTGAGCACAAGCGTCCATCGGAATTGTCCGGCGGGATGAAGCAGCGCGTTGGCATCGCGCGTGCTCTCTCGATCATGCCGAAGATCATGCTGATGGACGAACCATTTTCAGCGCTGGACGCGCTGACACGCGGCACTCTGCAGGACGAGGTTCGCCGCATCTGTCTGGAGACCGGTCAAACCGCCTTCATGATCACCCATGATGTCGACGAGGCCATCTATCTCGCCGACAAAATCTTTCTCATGACCAACGGTCCGGGCGCTGTTCTGGCCGAAGTGCTGGAGAACCCGCTCCCGAAGGACCGCGGCCGGATCGACCTGCACCGGCATCCGCACTACTACGCGCTGCGAAACCACATCATCGACTTTCTGGTCACACGCAGCAAAACGTTCGTGGAGACAAACCAGGATCACGATCCCCGCAACGTGCCGGTGGTACGCCCCGGATTCATAGAGCCCGCGATCGTCAACATAGCCGAGCCTTTTCAGAAACCGCAGGCCGGACAGGCCAGCGCGCGATAAACTGTTAAAACTGGAGAATGACAATGAAGCGATCCGACCTCACCGAAAAGCTGCTCGACATCAAGCGCGAGAAGGGCTGGACATGGAAACACATCTGCGAACAGATCGGTGGACATTCCGAAGTCCTGGTCGTCGGCGCAATTCTCGGCCAGATGAAACTCACAAAGCCGCAGGCGGAGAACGCCGCGAAACTCTTCGGACTCTCAAAAGTCGAACAGGCGATGATCAATGAAGTTCCGATGCGGGGTGAAGGCGTTCAGATGCCACCGACTGATCCGCTGATCTATCGCCTCTATGAGCTTGTGATGGTGAATGGCCCAGCATGGAAAGCGCTGATCGAAGAGGAATTCGGCGATGGCATCATGTCGGCGATCGATTTCGACATGGTCATGGATCGCCTCGCCAATCCAAAAGGCGACCGCGTGCAGATCACAATGACCGGAAAATTTCTTCCGTATAAATACTACGGCGCGACCGGCAATCACCAGGAGTATGGTTTCAAGGAAGGCTGATCTAGAGCGAGGTCACGGCATCAGGCGGATGGCATCGTTGAAAAAGTCCGCACCACCGAAATTACCTGACTTCAGTGCCATTACGGCCTCTCCCTTGCCCCATCCGACACAACGAAGGACCGGAACGCCAGCGGCGATTTCCGGTCCGACCAGAAATGCCGGGATACCAAGGCGATCCACCACGGCCCCGGATGTTTCGCCGCCGGCGATAACAAGACGCCGTACACCGGCAGCGACAAGTCCTTCGCTGATCGCCGCCATCGCTTGCTCGATGGCGTGACCGGCGGCTTCGCGACCGTGTTTTACCTGAAGTGCTGACACCTGATCGGGCGTCGAACTGCTTGCGATCAAAACCGGTCCTTCACCGATATTCGCTCGCGCCCATTCCAGCGCGCGCTCCGCTTCCGCTCCACCTGCCACAATCTTTTCCGGGTCGAGGCGCAGCACCGGCATCGATTTTTCCGCCTGCGCGATCTGGGCCAACGTCGCCTGCGAGCAGCTTCCGGCGAGGCACGCGACTGGGCCACCAATCGCCTGCTGATCCAAGCTCGGTGAAGCCATCTTGACCTTACCCGACGCGATCAATCCTCGCGCGAGTCCAAGCCCCATCCCGGACGCTCCGACCGACAACCGATGGTCGAGCGCAACCTCGCCAATGACCTCAAGTTCAGGGTCAAACACGGCATCGACAACGGCAGCGGCGATCCCCTGTTTCGCCAGTTCAGCAAGGCGCGCACGGATCGCGTCAGGCCCCTTCGCGACGGTCGCGAGATCGACGAGCCCGATCGTGGATTTACTCTGCCGGGCCAACACCCGCATCAGATTGGAATCTCGCATTGGATTGAGCGGATGATCCTTCAGCGGACTTTCGCCGAGCGGGACACCGCCGACAAACAGATTGCCTTGATAGACCGTGCGCCCTGTTCCGGGAAACGCGGGGGTCACAAGCACGATATCGTCGCTGGAGTCCGCGCGCAGCGCGTCCATCACCGGACCGATGTTTCCGGCGTCGGTTGAATCGAATGTTGAACATATCTTGAACAGCACATGCGTCGCACCGCGAGTACGCAGCCAATTGTCAGCCTCGCGCGAGCGGGCCACCGCCTGGAACGCTTCAATGGAGCGGCTTTTCAGCGACACCACCACGGCATCGACATCGGGCAGCGCCACCACATCGTGCGGCACGCCGATTGTCTGCACCGTGCGAAGGCCGCAACGGGTCAGCATATTGGCGAGATCCGAGGCTCCGGTGTAATCGTCGGCAATGCATCCGAGTGCCAGCGTCACGCGCGCGCTCCCGTTTTCGCGGCATACGGCGCGAACCAACCGAGACCATCGACCGTGCTTCCCTTCGGCCGATACTCGCAACCCACAAAGCCGTCATAACCGAGGCGATCCAACTCGTCGAACAGAAATGGATAATTCAGTTCCTCACCTGCGGGTTCATTGCGTGAGGGCACGCTGGCGATCTGGATATGTCCGATCATCGGCATCATCTTACGCAGCGCCATGGACACGTCACCGTGGACGATTTGCCGGTGATAGATATCGAACTGCAATTTCAAGTTTGAGATTTCAAGATCGCCGATCACGCCCGCTGCAAAATCAAAATCATTCAGGAAGTAACCGGGCACATCGCGCGGATTGATCGGCTCCAGCATCAGCTCTATGTTCTCTTTTGCCAGCGCCTCGGCGGTCCATGCCACCGACCGGCAAAACGCATCAATAGTCTTAGGATCGCTTCTGTTGGCGATGCCCGCCATCAAATGAAGGCGCTTGACGCCTGTGGCTTTGGCATAAGGAAGAGCTTGCTGGAGACTCGCCTGCACATCGGCGAAGCGATCCGGCAATGCCGCAAATCCGCGCTCACCCTTGTTCCAATCGCCCGGAAACAGATTGAAGAGCGCTTGCGTCAATCCGTTGCGATGAAGCCGCTCGGCAACATCGTCAGGCGAATGCTCGTAGGGAAACAAAAACTCTACCGCCGTGAACCCGGCCTTAGCCGCCGCATCAAAACGATCGAGAAAGGGAAGTTCATTGAACATCATGCTGAGATTGGCGGCAAAGCGCGGCATCTTAACTCCTGGTCGAAGCATAAACTCAGTTCAGTTCACCCGGTAATTTTGTGCCGGTTACGCGTGCATACATCCGCGCCACCGACGCATCGTCATCGCGGCCCATGCCAGAAGCGGATGTCATCAGAAACATCTGCAAGGCGGCCGCCGATACCGGCACCGGAAACTTCGCGGTTCGCGCCATATCCTGAATAATGCCGAGGTCTTTGACGAAGATATCGACCGCGCTGCGCGGCGTGTAGTCACCGTCCAGCACGTGCGGCATCCGGTTCTCGAACATCCATGAGTTACCAGCGGATGCCGTGATCACCTCATAAACCTTGCGAAGGTCGAGACCTTGTTTGGCCGCGAAAGCTATCGCTTCGCTGGCCGCGGCAATATGCACGCCTGCCAGGAGTTGATTGATCATCTTGAACGCCGCACCCTGCCCCGGCTCATCGCCAAGTTCGTACAGCTTTGCCGACATCGCATTCAGCGCTGGCCTTGCTTGCGCGAATGCCGCCTGGCTGCCGGACGCAAGAATGGTCAATTCGCCCTGCGCCGCTCGTTGCGCGCCTCCGCTGATCGGTGCATCGAGATAATGCCTGCCGCGCGGTTCAAGCTCCCGGGCCAGACGCCGGGCGACATCCGGATCCATCGTGGCAGAGGATATGAAAACCGCGCCTTTCGGCAGTGTTTCGGCCACGCCTTGAGCGCCGAACAGAATGGCTTCCGTCTGCGCGGCATTCACCACGACGCTGACCACGGCGTCGGCGTCCTTCGCCGCTTCCCCCGGTGACGCGACGCCACGGCCGCCCTCGGCGACAAGTCGGGCAGTCACCTCTGGCGCCACATCGCAGCCCGCGACGTCGAAGCCTGCACGTTTGAGCGACAACGCCATGCCAAAGCCCATCGATCCGAGACCGATGACCCCGACGCGTCCCATTTTGACGGACATGTTTCCTCATGTTGTTGCTTGCTCGTACGTTGGCGTCGAGCGGTTAAAAGGTTGGTAGCATGGCGCGCGGCACGGCCAAAATGGCATTTGAGCGCCGCGCGAAACCGTGGGAAAACGCCAGCTGAAAGGCGCCCCATGACGGAAACACGGCTTCGCGATCAAATCTGCCAGTTCGGCCGCTCGCTGTTCGAGCGAGGCCTGACCCCCGGGTCGTCGGGAAATATCAGTGTCCGCCTCGACGATGGCGGCTGGCTGGTCACACCAACCAATGCGTCGCTGGGATTCCTCGATCCTGCGCGGCTTTCACGTCTGAATGGATCCGGGCACCCGTTGTCAGGGGATGCGCCGACCAAGGAGATTCCCCTGCATGCGGCGCTTTATGAAACCAGACGCAGCGCAAGAGCTGTTGTGCACCTGCACTGTGCACATTGTGTCGCCGTATCGATGCTTCCGGAAATTGACCCGAAAGCGGCGCTGCCGCCTCTGACGCCCTATTACATGATGCGCTGTGGTGCCACGGCGTTGCTGCCTTACTACCGTCCGGGCGATGCAGCAGTGGCCGACGCGATCCGTGGGCTGGCTGGGAGGTACTCCTGCGTTCTGTTGTCCAACCACGGCCCGGTGGTTTCCGGCGATACCCTTGAGGCTGCCGTCTTCGCTACCGAAGAGCTTGAAGAAACGGCGAAGCTCTATCTGATGACCCGTGGCATGAACCCGCGTACGCTTACTCCGGAGCAGGTCACCGATCTCGCCGCCGCTTTTGGGACATAAAACCGGATACGAGCTCATGACCGTCACCATCTATCACAACCCCGCCTGCGGAACCTCCCGCAACACGCTCGCAATGATCCGGCAGAGCGGCGAAAATCCAACCGTTATCGAATATCTCAAAACGCCGCCTTCCCGCGAGCGGTTGATCTCCCTGATCCAAGCCATGAACATTCCGGTGCGAGCGATGCTCCGTGAAAAAGGCACGCCGTTTGCCGAACTTGGCCTCGCCGATCCGGGCTTGACCGATGACCAGTTACTGGATGCGATGATGGCTCATCCGATGCTGATCAATAGACCGATCGTCGTGACGCCAAAGGGCGCGCGCCTCTGCCGCCCTTCAGAGCTGGTGCTCGAACTGCTGCAAAATCCTGTCGCCTCGTTCATCAAAGAGGACGGCGAGGTCGTTAGCGTCACACGATCGTAATCTGCTGGGGTAAAGGAATGCTCCAGCAAACAGCCGATTGGCATTGCGGTCGAAAATCGAGACATCTCTCGCCTCGTTCCGAAGTCTCGACGTGACCCCCACTTAGTGCCCCGCCTCCATCAAAAATCACAATCGCGCGATGCTATCGCGGCGAATTGCTGCGCCGCGAGAAAAACTTCTGGAACGCTTCACCTTGCGTAACGGCGATGACGCGATAGGCTCTCGCCCGTAAAACGCCAAAAATCAGACCCCACCGGGAGGATAATCATGTTTTACGCTTTCAAGGATCGCGCCCTCACCTCAGTCGCAGCCGCTGCGTTTGTGTGCGCATCGGCAATTTCTGCTTCGGCTCAGACTCCAAACAACAATCTGGACAAGCTTGGTAACTTCCAGAAGACAGGTGTCACTGAAATTCCGACCGTGCCCCAGACAGGCCGCAAGGTCGAAGCGATCAAGGCCAATCTGGCCAAGATCAAGCTGCCGCCAGGCTTCAAAATCAGTCTTTATGCTCTCGTCCCTGATGCGCGGCATATCGCCGTTGGACCGCAGGGCGTCGTGACGTTTGTGGGAACCCGCAAGAGCAAGGTCTACGCCGTCACTGATCGCGGCAAGGCTGGTTTTGCGGAGGAAGTGAAAGAGTTCGCACCTTCAGTTAGTTTCACCATTCCGAATGGCGTCTGCTTCTCCAAGGATGGATTCCTCTTCGTCGCCGAGCAAAATCGCATCCTCAATTTCCCGGCTGCTGAATTCTTCTATGAAAGCCCGGATATTGCCGTCGCCGTTGTCGTTCCTCAAGGTGAGCTAATCCCGAAGGAGGATGAAAGTTTCAACCACACTGCTCGCGTTTGCCGTGTCGGCGCGGACAACAAAATCTATGTCACGCTTGGACAGCCGTTTAACGTGCCGGCGAAAAACAAGCTCGACGGCTACGCGAAGCATGGCATCGGCGGCATCATTCGAGTCGATCAGGACGGCAAGAACCGCGAGGTCTACGCCCATGGCGTCCGCAATTCGGTCGGCATGGATTTTAATCCGAAGAACAACCAGCTGTGGTTCACGGACAACCAGGTCGACGGCATGGGCGACAACACCCCGCCCGGCGAATTAAACCGCTCAACTCAGATCGGACAGAACTTCGGCTTCCCCTATTTCGGCGGCGGAAAGGTCCGAACTGCCGAATACAAGGCGGATGCTCCGCCGGCCAACGTGGTCTATCCCGAAGTCGAGATGGATGCTCATGCGGCCGACCTCGGCATGACGTTCTACAACGGCAAGTCGTTCCCGACCAAGTATCGCGGCGGCATCTTCTCCGCTCAACATGGATCGTGGAATCGAACAGAACCCGTTGGTGCGAGGGTCATGTTCACCTCACTCAAGCCCGACGGCAGCGCAGACAAAACGGAAGTATTTGCGTCCGGCTGGTTGACGTCAGATGGCGAGTACACGGGGCGGCCAGTCGATATCGCCACATTACGAGACGGTTCATTGCTGGTATCCGACGATCTGGCTGGCGCGCTGTACCGGATCACCTACGACAGCAAGTAGACACCGGACTTTAACGCGAAAGCTCGCCGCGAGACAGGTCATACCTGCTCGCGGCAGATCGTCATGAAAGTCATCGCGTGAACCGTAGAAGGATTGGAAAAGAATGATCGCGCGCGTGGTTGTCAGCCTTTCCCTGCTCGGCCTTCTGGCTGCCGTAACGGGCTCCGCTCATGCCGCCGATATCAAGGCCGGGCGGAAAAAAGCACAGATGTGCGCGCCTTGTCACGGCATCGATGGCGTTTCAAAAATGCCGATGGCGCCCAATATCGCCGGTTCACCCGCGATGTATCTGGAAAAGCAAATGAAGTCCTTCCGCTCCGAGGAACGCAAGGACGAGACCATGAATGTCGTTGCCAAGCCGCTGTCCGACGCAGACATTGCCGATCTCGCAGCCTGGTATTCCGGACTGACGGTGGATGTCACCCTTCCAAACTGAGATTTGCGCGAAACTTCGTGCAAGGACCGCTAGGTACGCGACAGTCCATCGATAGCCTCGATAACCGCATCGCGCACGCCGGGATCGTACAGCGAGTGTCCCGCAGCCTCGACCATCCGCAAAGTGGCCTCCGGCCATACCTTCAGCAAGGCGTGGAATGTCGAGGGTGGACAAAGCAAATCATAACGACCTTGCACGATCGTGCCGGGAATTCCCTTCAGCCGTCCCGCATTCTCCAAAATCTGTCCGGGTGTCATGAAGCAATCGTTTTGAAAGTAATGCGCCTCCATGAACGGCGTCGATGGAAGCCCGCGCGCGACATTGTTGACCGCGGCGAGATCAAGCCGTGTTTTCGAAGGCTTGTGCTCCGACAGAATACGCTCGGTGTCATGCCAGGCGCGGGACGCCGGTCCGTGAACCGCCGCATCGGGATCGAGAATACGCCTCCAATAAGCATGAAGCGGTTGCGCGCGTTCTTCCGGTGGAAGCAGGCCGAGAAAGTCATCGTTCAAATCCGGATAGAGACGCGGCAGGCTGTTAAGAAATGCGTTCTCCAATTCACTTAGCGTGCCGAGAAACGTTGCACGCAGAACGATACCACTAACCCGCTGCGGATGAGCTTGTGCATAGGCCAGTGCCAGAGTCGCGCCCCACGAGCCTCCCACAACAAGCCACCGCTCAAAACCGAAGCTTTCGCGGATGGCCTCCATGTCCGAAATCAGATGCGGCAGCGTGTTGGCATCGCGCGCGCCCTTGGGTCGGCTCCTGCCCGCGCCGCGTTGATCGAACAGCACTGCGTGGAACCGCTGTGGATCAAACAAGCGCCGATGATCGGGCTGGCAGCCACTGCCCGGCCCGCCATGCAGATAAACCGCAGGAACGCCGTCCGTACGACCGACCGTCTCGACGTAAATCTCGTGCCCGTCGCCAACCGCCATGTACTGCACGGTGAGCGGCGCAAAGCGATCTGCTTGCTTGCCCGAAGTCGCGATCTCGGCGGCGTCAGGCCCCATGCGCATCAGCCTCCAGCGTGCCGCCGGCGAAATTACGATAGATGAATCGGCGGGTGTCGCCAGCCGCCTCTCTCATCGCTGTCTTGAATATCTGCTCATGCACCGGTGAGAGCGCACAGGCCGGATCGGTGTTTCCGGCGTGTCCCGTCAGCGCGAAGGCCTGACAACGGCAGCCGCCATAGTCGACCTCCTTGTACGCGCAGCTTTGACACGGCTCCGGCATCCAGCCGGTTCCGCGATAGCGATTGAACGCTTCCGAGTTCTGCCATATCCACGCGATCGAATGATCCCGAACCGTCTCGAATTCAAGACCTGTGATCGTTTCGGCGGCGTGACACGGCAGGATTTTACCCGACGGCGAGATATTGAAGAACTGCCTCCCCCAGCCGCCCATGCATTTCTTTGGACGCAGTGCGTAGTAATCCGGTACGACATAGTCGATGGCAAGGATGCCCTTCAGCCGCGCCTCGGCCTCTTCCACGACGCGGGACGACTCGTCGATCTGCTGGATCGTGGGCATGAGCGCCGCACGATTCCGGAGTGCCCAGCCGTAATACTGGACATTGGCGACCTCAAGCCTGTCGGCATCAAGATCGACCGCCATCTGGATAATGTCCGCGAGCTGAAACAAGTTTTGGCGATGCATAACGGCGTTTACCGTCAGCGGCAGGCCCAGCTCACGAACCCAGCTTGCAGCCTCGACCTTTCTCGCATGGGCGTCTTTCAAGCCGGCGACGCGGTCAGCAATGCCCTCCTCGCTGCCCTGAAAGCTGATCTGGACGTGGCAAAGCCCTGCATCGGCCAAGGCCGTTAGCTTGTCCTTCGTGAGCAAAACCGCAGACGTGATGAGGTTTGAATAAAGTCCGACATCGGTGGCATGTTGAACAATCTCAACGAGGTCCTTTCGTGCGGTCGGTTCGCCGCCGGAAAAATGAATCTGAAGTACGCCAATTTCGGCGAGTTCACCGAGCACGCGCTTCCACTCATCGGTGGTGAGCTCCGCGCCCCCACGCTCAAGCTCCAGCGGATTGGAGCAGTATGGACACTGCAGCGGACAACGGTGCGTGAGTTCCGCCAGGACCGCCAGTGGAATGCCAAAAGTTTCCGCCTGCGACTTGCGCGACTCCAGTGCGACCAATCCATCGGCTGGATCGGCGAGGAGAGAAGAAGCATCGGTCAGCGTCGGACTCATGGCTTCGTGTCCTGTGCCTCCGCGAGAAAACCTTTTTCCGCGAGATCTCGCAGCATGGCGATGACATCGGCCCCGATCATTTCGCGATCTGCGGCATACCTTGCGGCAAGCACATCGACAATCTGATCGACGTTACGGACGCCGTCGCAGAGTTGCAGGATTTCCACCGCGATCTCGTCCGGTGCAAGCACCCGCTCCGGCACCAGAATAACCCAAACCTGACGCGCTTCATCGAATTTCAGTTTGGCGTGCCGCGCCAGAACAGGACGACTTCCTTCAGTTATGTCGATCCGCCGGTTTCGCAATGCCATCAGGACTTCTCCGGCACAAAGGCACCTGGCGGAACATGACCATCGACATAAGCGTGATAAAGCGCGTCAAGCTGAACCCAGAGCACGTTGGTTTTGAAGATCAGCGCATTGCAAACAGCCTCGCGTTCCTCCGGAGATTTCGCATGTTTCTTGACGAAGTCGAGGGCAAAATTGGCGTCGCGCGGTGCCTGCTCCATGCGCCGCTTGAAATAGCTCATGATGTTCGGATTGATGAAGTCGTAATGCGCGAGCATTCCCGAAATGCGCTCCTCGTGCAGATTTGGCGCAAACAGTTCGGTCAGGGAAGACGCGATGGCTTCCAGCGGCGTCCGATCGCGGACAAAATGGACATAAGCGTCCACCGCAAAACGCGTCGCCGGAAGAATCCCCTCGGCCGATTCGACATAACCGTTGTCGAGACCAAGGCCCTCGGTCAGCTTCAGCCAGCGCTCGATTCCGCCTTCGGTATCCACATCGCCGTCGTGATCCTCAATACGGTGCCGCCATTCCAGCCGGGTATTTCGGTCGCGAAACCGCGAAATCACCACCGCATCCTTAATTGGGATGGAACTCTGATAGTAGTAGCGATTGAGTGCCCAGGCCTGCACCTGCCCTTTGTTGAGCTTACCGCCGTGCAACAACCGGTGAAACGGATGCAGATTGTGATAGCGCGTGGCGCCGATCCCTCGAAGCGCGGTCTCAAGATCGTCCGCTGTCGCAAGCGGCGTCCCGCCCTTCAATGCAAACACACTTGTTGCGATCAAATGGTGATCTCCACTCCGTCTGACGGAATTTGCCAGCCCGCACGTTCGGCCGCCTGACGTTCGGCGGACCCCGGACGCAGAACCGGGTTCGAATTATTGATATGCAGGAAAATTTTGCGAACAATGCCGAGGTCAGCAAGCGCAGCGATCGCGCCGTCCTCGCCTGACATTGCCATGTGGCCCATTCGCCGACCCGTCTTGCTGCCCAGCCCTGCGGAGATCAGTTCATCGTCACGCCACAGCGTCCCGTCGAAAAAGATCAGGGGAGCGCCCTGAAGGCGCTGCTTCAGCTCAGGGGTCAGCGCGGCGCAGGCGGCAAGGAAATACAGATGCTCACCACTTTGTTTGTCGGAAATCCGGAGCCCTAGCGTATCTCCGGGGTCTTCAATGCCGCTTTCGCCTTCAAGATACCACGCGCGCTTCCCCGGCGCGACGAATGGGAGAATTTCGAGACCGGAGGGAGAGCCGTCCGACAGTTTCGGTTCAAACGCCACGTCAAATTCGATCGACACGCGGGGCACTCGCTTCTCGTCGAGCACGTTGAAGATACTGTTCGACTTAAGGATGGAGAGCACCCGCCGATGGGCATAGATCGTGAATGGCCAGCCCTCGCGAAGCGACAGCAGCCCGGCAACCGCATCGACCTCGCCGTTGGTCAGAATTACGCCGGCAATGGGACTGTGCCGTAGCTGCCCCGCCTTGGGATGAAGCTGCGGCGTCGCGATGACCTGCTGGCGCAGGTCTGGCGAGGCATTGATCAGAAACCAGTGTTCACCGTCTGCGCTGACGGCGATCGAAGCCTGTGTTGCGCGCAATTCCGGATGCCTATCGCGTGCGACCCGACAGGTTTCACAATTGCAGTTCCACTGAGGAACACCACCGCCCGCCGCAGCCCCAAGAACGACGACGCGCATGAAACTCCGCCCTCAATTCAATGACGAGATTTAGTGATGGCAAAATTCAACCAAACGAACGCCAACAATCCGGCTTCGCCCAAAACACCTCTTCCGTAGAGGAATTCCTGGCGCAACCGGATCGCTTCACCGAGAGCCTGATGGCGAGACGCGGCTTATTTCCGCGCCGCGCAGGCATACATGTTGATTTCCATACCTACCGGCACTTCGACAATCCTTGGGGTCTTCCAGGCCATTTTGGTCTCCTTGCCCATTTGGACGGGACTTTAAATCTGCGCCCGCTGCAAAGCTAACACGGAGATCTTGAACCTCGCCATTGAATTTCGGATAGGTCCGGCACAAGTTTGTGAGCTGGCTACCGAGTGTGCAGCGCACCAACGTTCCGGTCCCCTTCTTACGGCGATGCAAAAAGCCGAACTCTCGCTAAAAAGAGCTTTACGCCGATACCTATCACTCTCACCCTGTCGCCAATAACGACGCCGCAACGGCGCGATTCTTCACAACAGCATGGGTCGATGCAGCCCTCGGAGCCGAGGGACGGACGACTCTGTAGTGACAGGGAGGGAATCTACGTTGAGCTTGCCTCGTGCCCGCATCAAAATGTCCGATGCAGATATCGTTAGTCGCTTCGAACGGCTCGGCTACAAACTCGCCATCGATCAGATCGCCTTCACATCGGAAAGCGTGGAAGATTTCTACGACGCGCGGGAAACGCTCTGGACAGGCGTAGGTACGGTCAAGATTTACGAGGAAGGCGGATTGCTGCTGATCGAGAAAGCCCAGCCGCGCGGAGGCCAGCCCACTCGCGACATCGCGGTCATTAGCCTCGGACATGCACGGGCTGTGATGGGCGTCCTGAAGCCGGACAAGTCGGCGGAGTTGCCGCGCTATGCCGTGCGTATGGAGTCATCGGATCGATAGGCTGTGTCGCGCCAACAGCTGGCTGTTATCCTATGGACGACAAGCTCGATTCTATTCCGCCGCCTTTGCGAAGCGATCGTCGAGTGCGTAGCCTGCGCCGCGAACGGTGCGGATCGGATCGGACTCACGCCCGAGGTTCAGAAGCTTCCGCAGCCGCCCTATGTGAACGTCCACGGTGCGCTCGTCGATATAAATATCGCGTCCCCATACGCCGTCGAGCAATTGCTCGCGGCTGAACACGCGTCCCGGATGCTCAAGGAAGAATTCGAGCAGTCGATACTCGGTCGGTCCGAGGTCGATCGGACGCCCCGAGCGCGCGACGCGGCGCCTGTCTCGATCCAGTTCAATGTCGCCGAATGCAAGAACGGTGGCAAGACGCTCGGGACTGGCACGCCGCAGAAGACCCTTTACCCGCGCGAGAAGCTCCGGCACCGAGAACGGCTTCACGATGTAATCGTCCGCGCCGGTTGCAAGTCCCCTCACACGTTCACTTTCCTCGCCGCGCGCTGTCAGCATGATGATCGGAATCTGCTTGGTCTCGGGCCGTGCACGCAGCCTGCGGCACAGCTCGATCCCGGATAGGCCCGGAAGCATCCAGTCGAGAACGATAAGATCCGGAACATGCTCCTTGAGACGTGTGTCCGCATCGTCGCCACGTGCAACCGTTTCGACGTCGTAGCCTTCGGCATCAAGGTTGTAGCGAAGCAGCGTCGTCAGCGCTTCTTCATCCTCGACTACAAGAATTCGGGCGCTCATGCTCGATCCTTCAATTCCGACATATTAACTTCCTGACGCAGCCGTTGCAAAGTTCGTCATGTCGCCCTTCGGGCGCTGGTCGATCATCTGCTGGCCTTCAATCATATAGAACACCGTCTCCGCGATATTGGTCGCGTGGTCGCCGATCCGTTCGATGTTTTTCGCGCAGAACATCAAATGGATACAAAAGCCGATGTTGCGCGGGTCTTCCATCATATAGGTCAGGAGTTCGCGGAACAGAGACGTACAGATCGCATCGACCTCCTCGTCGCCCTTCCAGACCGTCATTGCGGCCGGCAGGTCGTGCGCCGCATAGGCATCCAGCACGGACTTTACCTGCGACTGCACAAGGTCAGTCATATGTTCCAGACCGCGGATCAGCTTCAGCGGATGGAAATCGCTATCGAGCGCGGCGACGCGCTTTCCGATATTCTTGGACAAGTCGCCAATACGCTCAAGATCGGTCGCAACGCGCATAGAGCTCACGATCTCGCGCAGATCGACGGCCATCGGTTGACGCCGGGCGATGGTCAGCACGGCACGTTCCTCGATCAGGTGCTGTAGCTTGTCGATGTCGAGATCGGCAGCGACAACGCGCTTGCCAAGCGCAACGTCACGCCGGATCAAGGCATCGACGGAATCGACGATCTGCCGTTCGGCCAGGCCGCCCATCTCGGCCACAAGCCGATTGAGTTCCTGAAGGTCTTCATCGAACGCCGTGGCGGTGTGATCTGAACCCATGATATGTCTCTCCCGCGAAATGCGCGTCAGCCGAAGCGGCCGGTGATGTAGTCTTGCGTGCGCCGATCGGTTGGCGAAGTGAATATCTTGTTGGTGTCGTCGAACTCGATCAGTTCGCCGAGATACATAAACGCGGTCTTGTCCGACACACGCGCCGCCTGCTGCATATTATGCGTCACGATGGCGATCGTGTAATCTTCCTTCAACTCCTGGATCAATTCTTCGATCTTCGCGGTCGAGATCGGATCGAGTGCCGAGCACGGCTCGTCGAACAGGATCACCTCGGGACGAACCGCAACAGTGCGCGCGATGCACAGGCGCTGCTGCTGCCCTCCCGACAGACTGAGACCACTCGCATTCAGCTTGTCCTTGACCTCGTTCCAGAGTGCCCCGCCCTTCAGCGCGGCCTCGACGCGTCCGTCCATCTCCGATTTCGAAATCTTCTCGTAAAGCCTGATGCCGAACGCAATGTTCTCATAGATGGTCATCGGGAACGGTGTCGGCTTCTGGAACACCATCCCGATCCGGGCGCGCAACAGGTTGAGATCGATCTTCGGGTCGAGAATGTTGGTCGTATCCAGCATCAGCTGGCCTACGGCCTTCTGGCCCGGATAAAGGTCGTACATGCGGTTGAAAATCCGCAGCAGGGTCGACTTGCCGCAGCCCGATGGACCGATAAACGCAGTGACGCGATTCTCGCCGAGAACCAGATTGATGCCCTTCAGGGCGTGGTGTTCGCCGTAGTAGAAATTCAGATCGCGCGCCGTCACCTTGGCCCGAGCAGCCGAAGGGCCAAGCGCACCCGGCACAGGCGCGCCACGAGGGAGATCAACACTCACAGAAAGCTGTTCGTTCATTTCGATGTCCTCTCGGCGCCAAGAATGCGCGCGCCAATGTTAAGGGCAAGTACGGTCAAGGTGATCAGCAGAGCCCCGCTCCAAGCGAGCTGTTTCCAGTATTCATATGGGCTCTGGACGAAGTTGTTGATAGTCACCGGCAGGTTAGCCATGGTCTTGGTCAGATCGAGGCTGAAGAACTGGTTGCTCAACGCGGTGAACAGCAAAGGCGCGGTTTCACCAGCGACACGCGCCGTCGCCAGCAACACGCCGGTGATGAGACCTGCACGCGCCGCGCGATAAGCGATGCGCTTGATGACCAGCGAACGCGGCAAGCCAAGCGCAGACGCAGCCTCACGCAGCGGATTTGGCACCAAACCAAGCATGTCTTCGGTGGTGCGCACAACCACCGGAATGACGATAACCGCCAGCGCCAGTGTACCCGCGAGCGCCGAGAACCCACCCATCGGCACAACGACGGCGCCGTACACGAACAAGCCGATAATGATCGACGGTGCGCTCAGCAGGATATCGTTGATGAACCGGATGACCGACGTTAGTCGATCATGCTTGCCGTATTCCGCAAGATAGGTGCCCGCGAACAGTCCGATCGGCGCCCCGATTCCGACGCCGAGCAGCGTCATGATGATCGAGCCGACGATGGCATTGAGCAATCCACCGTCCGTGGAGCCCGGCGGGGGCGTGTTCTCGGTAAAGATACTGAGGTTCAGGCCCGCAAGACCGTTGTAGAACAGCGTGAACAGGATGAGCGCGAGCCAGGTAACGCCGAACAATGCGGCACCGAGACACAAAAATCGAATCACGATGTCCCAGCGGCGGCGAGAAGCGTAAATCGGATTCATGATTTAGTTCCCCGCCTTCTTCTCGAGACGCATCAGCATCAGCCGCGCAGCCGCCAGCACAAAGAAGGTAAGTACGAACAGCAGCAGACCGAGCAAAATGAGACCCGACTGGTGAAGGCCATCGCTTTCGGCAAATTCACTGGCGATAGCTGCTGAAATCGTCGTGCCGGGTGCAAAGACGGATGAGGATATCTTGAACGAATTTCCAATGATGAAGGTGACGGCCATCGTCTCGCCGAGCGCGCGGCCAAGCGCCAGCATGATGCCGCCGATCACGCCAACCCGCGTATAGGGAATGACGACGTTACGGACGACTTCCCATGTGGTGCAACCGACGCCGTATGCGGCTTCCTTCAGGACCGGCGGGACTGTCTTGAAAACATCGACCGAAATCGACGTGATAAAAGGCAGCACCATGATCGCGAGGATCAGCGCGGCGTTAAACAGACTGAGATACGACGGTGGACCAGCGAAGATCGTGCCGAGGATCGGGACGCCGTCAAAAATCCGGATCATGAACGGCTGGAACGAGTTGGCCAGGAACGGCCCGAGCACGAAGAAGCCCCACATGCCGTAAATGATCGAAGGAACTCCGGCGAGCAGTTCGACCGCCATGCCGATCGGCCGACGCAACCATTGCGGACACAACTCGGTCAGAAATATCGCGATGCCAATACCGATGGGAATGGCGATCATCATCGCGATCACCGAAGTCACGAGCGTGCCGTAAATCGGGCCAAGCGCTCCGAGAACCGGAGGATCGGCGGACGGCGCCCAGCGCTGCGTCCAAATGAATGCAAATCCGTATTCTTTCATTGCGGGCCAGGCGCCGGCGATGAGAGAAAGAATGATGCCGCCGAGAATGAGCAATACGGCCATCGCGCAAGCTCTGGTGGTCCAATAGAAGGCTTTGTCGCCGAACTTGAATGCGCTCAAAGCTCTTGCGCGATCGTAAGGTCCGGCTGCTTCCATCGAGGTGCTCTGAACGGCCATCTCTGCCACGCTCGTCCCCTGTCCCATTTACTCTATTTGAGTCTACCGGCCGGACGCGCCTTGATTGCGCCGGACGTCAAAAGAAGCCGGAGGAGAGGCAGCCTCTCCTCCGGAATTTGCTCTTAGCTCTTGATGTCCGCGGACCAGGTCTTTTCGATCAGCTTAACGACCGACTCAGGCATCGGAATGTAGTCGAGTTCCTCAGCCATCTTGTCGCCCTTCGCGAACGCCCACTTGAAGAACTTGACGGCTTCAGCAGACGCAGCCTTATCGACCGGCTCCTTGTACATCAGGATGAAGGTCGCAGCAGTGATCGGCCACGAGGCTTCACCTGGCTGGTCGGTCAAGATCACGTAGTAGCCAGGCGCCTTCGCCCAATCGGCATTGGAAGCCGCAGCCTGGAACGATGCCATGGTCGGCTGGACGGTCTTGCCGGCCTTGTTGGTCATCGCTGCATAGGTCAACTTGTTCTGCTTTGCGTAAGCGTACTCGACATAACCGATCGAATTCTTAGTCTGGCCAACATTGCCAGCAACGCCTTCGTTACCCTTCGCGCCGACACCGGTGGGCCATTCGACAGCTGTTCCATGGCCGACCTTTGCCTTCCACTCGGCGTTGGCCTTGGACAGGTAGTCGGTGAAGTTGAAGGTCGTTCCCGAGCCGTCCGAACGGCGCACGACGGTGATCGCGGTCGATGGCAGGGTCAGCTTCGGATTCAGCTTTGCAATCGCTGCATCGTTCCAGGTCTTGACCTTGCCGAGATAGATGTCGCCGAGCAGTTCGCCAGAGAGCACCAGTTCGCCCGGCTTGATGCCTTCGAGGTTCACGACAGGCACGATCGCGCCCATCACCATCGGCCACTGCACGAGACCGTCCTTGTCAAGCTTGTCAACCGTGAGCGGCGCGTCCGTCGCACCGAAGGTCACGGTCTTGGCCTGAATCTGTTTGATGCCGGCGCCGGAACCGATCGACTGATAGTTCAGGCCGTTGCCGGTCTCTTTCTTGTAGGCGTCAGCCCATTTCGAGTAGATGGGGAACGGGAACGTTGCGCCCGCGCCGGTGATGTCGGCGGCAAATGCCGAGGTCGATGCGGCGACAAGGCCGGCAGCGACGATTGTCTTGATGAAATTCACTGGGTCTCTCCATCGTGTGAGCGGGTGCACAATCATCGGAGATTGCTTCCCGAGGCCGTCTCTTTAGAGGTCCGGCATAGAGCTTTTATGGAGGTTGGATGACAGTCGTGTGACACCCTGTGACAGCACAGGACACCGCTGAATTTGTCCGCGTATCACGTTGATATAATTTACTAAATTCGATTTCTCGCCACCCGCACAAAATGTGCGGGAAAGGATTTTTTTACAACTGTGTACGCCGCCTCAGCGACCCAACTATCCCGGGTTCCGGGCAACATGACAGAGCAATTTCGGTCAAACCGACACGCTCGCGTCTGGTTATCCAGACGACGATGGCAAATAGCCTGAATCAGCGTGCCGTTCAGATACCGGAGTCATATTGACCGGTCGAGCACAGTCGCAGAGATCCAGCCGCTGATTGGGCCTACTCCGCCGCCGTGCGAATCTCTGCGCGCTCGACACGTACAGCGCAGAATTTGAACTCGGGAATTTTCCCGAACGGATCGAGCGCCGGATTGGTCAGCAGGTTAGCCGCCGCCTCAGCATAGCAGAACGGCATGAAGACCATGTTTTCGGGCACGTCGCGATCCGAGCGGATCTTGACCTCGATAGCGCCGCGACGCGTTTCCAGCTTTATGAAATCGCCGGGCCAGACGTTTATCCGCCGCATATCCTTGGGCGACATGAAAGCGACGGCTTCAGGTTCAATGCTGTCTAGTATTTCAGACCGACGCGTCATCGAGCCTGTGTGCCAGTGTTCCAGCACGCGGCCGGTCGAAAGCACCATCGGATATTCGTCGTCTGGAATTTCATCCGGCGCCGTGACGCGCGCCGGCACGATCTTGCCGCGTCCACTTTCGGTCGGGAAACCTGTGGTGAAAATGATCTCGTTGCCCGCGCTATGCGGATCGTCGACCGGATAAGTCACGGCACCTTCGCGTTCGAGCCGCTCCCACGTGATGTTCTTCAGCGACGGCATGATCTGCGCCATCTCCGCGAACACATCCTCCGGTCCGTTGTAACGCCAGTCCAGGCCCATGCGCTTGCCAATCTCCTGGATGATCCAGAGATCCTGCCTTGCGTCGCCGGGCGGCTTGACCACCTGGCGCGCAATCTGCACGCGCCGGTCCGTGTTGGTGAATGTGCCGACCTTCTCGGCGAATGCGGACGCGGGAAGAATCACATCGGCATGGAACGCTGTCTCTGTTACGAACAGGTCCTGCACCACGAGATGCTCAAGTTTGGCGAGTGCCTCGCGCGCATGCTGCAAATCAGGGTCTGACATCGCCGGATTTTCGCCCTCGATGTACATGCCGTTGATGTCCCCGGCGTGGATCGCATTCATGATCTCGACCACGGTCAACCCACGCTCCGAATCGAGTGGCTGGCCCCAGAACTGCTCGAACAACTCGCGCACCGAGCCCTGCTCGACGCGCTGGTAGTCCGGATAGGCAATCGGAATGAGACCTGCGTCCGATGCGCCTTGCACATTGTTCTGCCCGCGCAGCGGATGCAGGCCAGTGCCGGGACGGCCAATCTGTCCTGTGATCAGCGCCAACGCGATCAGGCAGCGGGCGTTATCGGTGCCGTGAATATGCTGGCTGATGCCCATGCCCCAGAAGATGAGCGACGACTTCGCCTTCGCATAGATGCGGGCGACTTCGCGCAGCGTCTCGGCGGGCACGCCGCAGATCGGCTCCATCTTCTCTGGCGGGAATTCCTGGATCTTCTCCTTGAGTTCGTCAAATCCCTCGGTGTAGCCGGCGATATATTGCGCATCGGTCAGGCCTTCGGTGACGATCGTGTGCAGCATTGCGTTCAGCATCGCCACATCGCTGCCGGGCTTGAATTGCAGATGCTTGTAGGCATGGCGCGACAATGTTTGCCCGCGCGGGTCCATCACAATCAGCTTCGCGCCTTTCTTCACCGCATTCTTGATGAAGGTCGCTGCGACAGGATGGTTGACGGTCGGATTGGCACCGATGACGATAATCACTTCCGCGTCCGCGGCCGCTGCAAACGGCGCGGACACGGCTCCTGAGTTCAGGCCTTCCATCAGAGCCGCAACCGAAGACGCGTGGCACAATCGCGTGCAGTGATCGACGTTGTTCGAGCCGAAGCCGGTACGTACCAGTTTCTGAAACAGATAAGCTTCCTCGTTCGATCCCTTCGCCGAGCCGAAACCCGCGAGTGCCTTCAGGCCCTTCTCGTTCCGGATCTTGAGGAGGCCGTTCGCCGCTAGGTCTAAGGCCTCTTCCCACGAAGCTTCGCGGAAATGCGTGAAAGGATTGGCCGGATCGACCTGATCGCGGGCGTCCTTTTTGGCATTCGGCAACCGGACCAGCGGCTTGGTGATCCGGTGAGGATGATGAATGTAGTCGAAGCCGAAGCGCCCCTTTACGCAGAGCCGATTATGGTTGGCGGGGCCATCGCGCCCTTCTGCATAAACGATCTTCTCGTCCTTAACCTGATATTCGACCTGGCAGCCGACGCCGCAGAACGGACAGAGTGAACCCACCGTCTTGTCGGGATAGACCGTGCGGGTCTGGTTGGCGTCGAGATACGCAGACGGCATCAGCGCGCCGGTCGGACACGCCTGCACGCACTCGCCGCAGGCGACGCAGGTCGACTCGCCCATCGGATCATCGAAGTCGAACACGATCTTGGCATCGTGATTGCGGTAGGCCATGCCAATGACGTCGTTGACCTGCACTTCGCGGCAGGCGCGCACGCAGAGTCCGCACTGAATGCAGGCGTCGAGATTGACGCTCATCGCCGGATGGCTGCTGTCGCCCTGCCAGCGCTCGTTCGCCGGAAAGCGGCTCTCGGTGACTTGAACCTTGTCGGCCCAGTTCCAGAATTTCGAGTCCGGATCGTGCGATGTTTCGCGCGCCGGCTGATCGGCGACCAAAAGCTCCATCACCATCTTGCGGGCGGAAACCGCACGCGCGCTTGCGGACTTTACCTTCATGCCGACGTTGGGCATTCGCTTGCAGGAGGCGGCCAGCACCCGCTCGCCTTCGATCTCGACCATGCAGGCGCGGCAGTTGCCGTCGGCGCGATAGTCCGGTTCGGGCGAATAGCACAGATGCGGGATTTCGGTGCCTTCACGCTTGGCCACCTGCCAGATTGACTCGCCCGGCTGGGCCTCGACCGTTTTCCCGTCCAGTTCAAATTGGATCTTGGTCATTCTGCGGCTTCCTTGGGCGCGAATTCCTCGGGGAAATACTTGATCACGGTGGTCAGCGGATTCGAAGCCGCCTGCCCCAACCCGCAGATGGACGCATCGCGCATCGCCTGACTCAATTCATCGAGCAGGTCGCGGTTCCAGACGCGCTGTTCCATCAGCGTCGCCGCCTTCTGCGTTCCGACGCGGCATGGCGTGCACTGGCCGCAACTCTCATCTTCGAAGAAGCGCATCAGGTTCAGCGCGGCGTCCTTGACCTCATCCTTGTCGGACAGGATCACAACCGCCGCGGAGCCGATAAAGCACCCGTACTTTTCCAGCGTGCCGAAATCGAGCGGGATGTTGTCCATCGATGCCGGCAGAATGCCGCCCGATGCGCCGCCTGGGAGATAGGCGTGGAAGGCATGCCCATCGGCCATGCCGCCGCAGAATTCGTCGATCAGTTCACGCACTGTGACCCCTGCCGGCGCGAGTTTCATGCCGGGATTCTTCACGCGGCCGGAAACCGAATAGCTACGCAAACCCTGACGTTCATTGCGGCCTTGCGACTTCCACCAGTCGCCACCCTTCTCAACGATGTCGCGCACCCACCACAGCGTCTCGATGTTGTTGATCAGCGTCGGCAGGCCGAACAGGCCGACCTGAAACGGATATGGCGGCTTGTGGCGAGGCAACCCGCGTTTGCCTTCGATGCTTTCGAGCAGCGCGGATTCCTCTCCGCAAATGTAAGCGCCTGCGCCGCGGCGCAAATGCAATGTCGGTCCGCCGGGCGGCAGCTTCCTGATTTCGCGTTCGATGATTTCGCGCGACGCCGGATATTCATCGCGCAGATAGATATAGACATCGGAAGCTTCGACGACATATGCGCCGATCAGCATGCCTTCGATAAAACGATGCGGGTCGGTTTCGAGGTAGTAACGATCCTTGAAAGTCCCCGGCTCGCCTTCGTCACCATTGATTGCCATCAGGCGCGGCCCCGGCTCGCCCAGCACGGCACGCCATTTGCGGCCGGTCGGAAAACCTGCACCACCAAGACCACGCAGCGACGCATCATCAAGCGCCTTCAGCAGATCCTCTTTCTTCATCGCCCCGGAGCGCAACTTCGTCAGCAGCGCGTAACCGCCCTTGGCGACGTAAGCGTCGTAGTCGATGTACTTGGGCAAGTGCGCGTGGGTGTCGCCACTTTTCGCCGCGACCAGTACGCTCTCAACGCTCGCATAATCGACAAAGTTGTGCCCCACTTCAGCAGCCGGTGCCGTATCGCAACGCCCAACGCAAGGCGCGCGCACGACGCGCACGCCGGGACCGGCGGTCTTTTTCAGTTCGCTCAACAGCGCCTCGGCGCCGAGCATGGCGCAGGTGAGAGAATCGCAGACCCGGATGGTCAGCGGAGGCAGGTCCGGCTGGCCTTCTTTCACCACATCGAAATGCGCGTAGAAGGTCACGGTTTCAAACACCTCCGCGAAAGCCAGTTTCATCGAGTCGGCAAGCGCAGCCAGATGCGCCGCTGAAATCTGATTGAACTTGTCCTGAATCAGGTGGAGATGCTCGATCAGCAGATCACGCCGCCGGGGGCGATCGCCGAGCAAAATCTCAATTTCTTCAGCCGCTTGCGGGTCAATCTGACGGCCTTTGGGCGTCGATTTGGCGCGCCGGCGGCCTTCACCCGGGTGCTCGAACGGCTGAACTGTCTGGACACTATGGCTCATTCGAATGTCTCATTTGCGGGTGCTTCGAGCTTCGGACGATAGCTTCTGGCATTTAGTATGCCAAGAATTATTCTAATGCCTTAGCTGAGAACAGCCGATTGCTGTGGTCCCTAGCAATATGAAGCGGAGTTCAGATGAAGGACCGGCCTGCCTTGGCACAGCGAGCCGTGTAACGTCGGCTAACGGACGCCCGGCTTGTCGCGGCTCAGGCCCTTGGCCGCCAGATCGTCGAGATAGTTTTGAAAGCGAAGTTCCGCATTAATCCCGAGATCATGCAGGAATGCCCAAGAGTAGATCCCTGTGTTGTGCATGTCATCGAAACCGATCCGCACCGCATAGTTTCCGACGGCATCGACGGAAAGAATGGCGACACTACGCTTGCCGCCCACGGTTTTCCGCTCAGCTTCGGAATGTCCCTGCACCTCGGCTGAAGGACTGGTTACGCGCAAGAGTTCGGCGGAGAAATTAGAGACCTGGCCATCATCAAAAGAGACGGTCAGAGAGCGCCTGTCTTTCGCAAGCCGGATTTCCACCGGCCATGCCGGCGAAGTTTCCAGGCCGCTCATGCGGTCGCTCCGTTCGCCTTCTCGATCATGAACACGATTCGTTGTTCAGCGCGTTCGACGATCTCAACGCGGTCACCGGTTTCCCGGATCAGATTGGGAATATCGATGACGGACAATGGGTCGGTGCAGTGCACCTCCAGCCGATCGCCCGCAATCAACGCCTTCAACGCCTTTCGCGTCTTCAACACCGGCAACGGGCATTTAAGCCCCGTCAGATCGAGCTTGGTCATGGCCATATCCCTCAATGGCGGAGGCCATGCTTATCGTCAACTGGGGCTTTAGCGGTCTCTTTGCAACGCATCATTTTGCGCTCGCTTGCCCAGCCCAGATGCGACGAAGCGCGACAATCCATTGCTTGCTTTGCCTCGCGTCACCCCTCAAAATGCAATGGAACAAGCGATTTGATCGGGGGACGACATGAGAATCTTCATTGTCGCGTTGGTTTTCGCGGGGCTTTCCGCAGCTGCGGTGTCGGTGCTCCTTAACAAGTTTCAGGAGCCCGGCTATGTCGCCTTCACGACCAGTGGCGCTCGCGTTGGCGATCCCGGCCACAATCTGGTCGGGCCGGGATAACCGTCACTAAACCAGACTTGAATAATCCAGAAATCCGACCATCTGGCCCGGTGTGACCGCCGTCACCTCTTCGCGGAGTTCGACCAAACCGTCGGTATCGACCAGCGACGAGAGGAGGCCCGCGCCCTCGCGCGGAAATTTGACTGCCTCCAGCACTCCTCCGGCACCTTCCCGCAAGCTGACCCTTACATACTCCCGACGGCCAATCTTCTTGGTATAGCTGAAAGCCGCGCGCATCGGGGTTGGCACAAGCTTCCTCTGCGCGGTGCCAGCCAGCGCCAGAACGGTTGGGCGGACGACGTAGGTAAAAGTCACAAAACTTGCCACAGGGTTGCCCGGCAGCCCGATGAATGGCGTGCCGCCAATGATCCCCATTGCCACCGGGCGGCCCGGCTTGATCGCCATGCGCCAGAGCACCAGCGTCCCGACGCTCTCGACCGCCGCCTTCACATGATCCTCTTCGCCGGTCGAAACCCCGCCTGAAGTGAGGATGAGATCATGACCGCCAGCGGCTTCCTTCAACGCTGATGCAAGGGAGGCGCGATCGTCGCGCAGAATGCCGAGATCGCTGACCTCGCAGCCAAGCCGCTTCAACATTGCCGTCATCATGAAGCGATTCGAATCAAAGAGCTGCGCTGCCCCGCGCTGCGCACCGGGCGACACCACCTCATTGCCGGTCGAAAACACGGCAATGCGCATCCGACGCCTTACCGTAATGCGCGTTAGCCCGAATGCCGCGATCAGCGCGATGTCCTGCGGTCGCAATTGCCGCCCGGCGAGCAGCGCCGGATGACCTTCGGGAATATCCTCGCCCGCGGCTCGCACATTTGCGCCGGCTTTGAGACCCGGCGGCAGTACGACTTTGCCATCCTGATCGATCCGTACGTCTTCCTGCATGAACACAGTATCGGCACCAGCGGGCATCGGCGCACCGGTAAAAATGCGGATCGCCTCACCGGGGGCGATAGCTGCCGATGAAGATGCCCCCGCCTGAATACGTCCTGCGATCGTGAACGCCAGCTCGGTGTTGCGCGGTAAATCCGCGCCGCGTACGGCATAACCATCGACCGCTGAATTGGTGAATGGCGGCAGCGCCAGCGGTGCCTTGATGTCGGCACCGAGGATGCGGCCATCAGCCTCAGCCAGATCGACCCATTCCGTATCCGTTACGGCATCGATGCGGCTGGCAATAATCGAGACAGCCTCATCGACCGACATCATGGGGCCGCCGAATGCGAAGCAGTCATCCGAAAGTTGCGCCATGACAGGTCAGGCTCCCGCAGCCTCATGCGCAAACACATCCTCGATCCGCACCGCCGCCGCCTTCATGATGCGGGCGATTGCGGGAATGTCATCGAGATGAGCGGCAGGCAACGTTGTATTCACGGCGATGTCGGCGGCGATACCGACGATGGTCGGGTCGCCAGAAAACATCAGCGGCTTGCCGTTCGCTGCGCGATGCACCTCGATCTTAGGGTGCGGGTCGGCCTTGAAGCCCTCAACGATCAGCAAATCCACGCGTGACATCTTTGCCAGCAGTTCGGCCAAAGGAGCCTCCGGCGCGCCGCGCAATTCGTGCATCAACGCCCATCGACGCCCGGAAGAAACCAGCACTTCGGTAGCGCCCGCCTGCCGATGCAGCCATGAGTCCTTGCCGGGAACATCGACGTCAAAATTGCTATGGGCATGCTTCATTGTCGAAACACGCAAACCCTCGGCGATCAGATGCGGTATAAGGCGAGCAAGCAGCGTCGTTTTGCCTGCCCCGCTCCACCCCGAAAGACCTATCACCCTCATTCCGTACTCCGAAAACTCAAAGGACCGCCCGGCTGTGCCGGACAGTCCCTTATATAGGTATGCGCTTTAGCGAATAGGCTGAATTATTCGGCGGGCATGGCCCGCGGACTGCCGGTATCGGGCGCGCGGCCCTTGGCCTGCTCCTCCTCGACCCACAGCGAGTGATGCTCTTTAGCCCAATTGAGGTCGACCTCGCCCGTCCCCATCGCATCGAACGCCCCCTCCATACCGACCGAACCGATATAGATGTGGGCGAGCATGGCAGCAATAAACAGCATGGCGATCACGGCGTGGATCACCGTCCAGAACTGCAGTGTGGTGACGTTCGCTGGAATATAGGGAAACAGCAGGTACCAGCCTGACACCGACATTAGCGCGCCACCGATGATGACAATCCAGAAGATGCCCTTCTGGCCGGCATTGAAGCGCCTCGCCGGTGGGTGCTCGCCATTCTTCAGTAGGCCGCCGCCCTTCTTGAGCCAATTGAAATCGACCTTTCCGGGTATGTTGTCCTTGATCCAGACCAAAAACATGATCACAAGGCCGAGCATGAACGGGAATGCGAGGTAATTGTGCGCGATCTTGCCCCACGCTGTCATTGTGGAGAATGCCTCAGGCCCGAACAACGGCAGGATCAGCACGCGACCAAAGCTGATATTGAGGCCCGATAGCGCGAGGATGATGAAACAACTCGCGGTCAACCAATGCGTGAATCGTTCGAAGCTGGCGAAGCGGAGAATCCTGACACCAGAAAAGCCGTGTTCGACGCGAATGCGGCCGCGCACCGCCAGAAAGATTGCGAGAAGAGCCAACATGCCAATGATGGCGACGCCACCGATGATCGGCAGCTTGCTGCGCTGAAAATCGCGCCAGTCACGCCCGGCCGGTTGGATCAGACTCGATGCCATCGGATCCGGAATGGTGATCCGCCCGGTGATCTTGTCCCCCTCCTTCAGCGCCTTGAGAAGCTGGTCTTCATGCACCGCGTCAGCTGTGGGCTTGAAGGACAATTGCGCGCTGGCGGGATGAGCCAGCACGAACAGCAAAGCAAAGGCGGCACACAGGGTCTTGAAAGTTGAGAGCGAGATCGACATCGGAACGACCTTCCAGTTTCCAATCAAGAGCAACTTTGAACGTGTTGCCCAAGGTCTAAGACCTTTGGCATTGCACCCTAGCCTGTCGGAGAATCGCTGTAGGCAGTCTTCCAGCCCCACATTCCCGAACCGTAGCCGCGCTTCATCACGCGCTCCTTGTAGATTTCGGCGATGATGGCGCCGTCACCCGCAAGCAGCGATTTCGTCGAGCACATCTCGGCGCAAATCGGCAGCTTGCCTTGAGCAAGACGGTTGGCTCCGTATTTGGCGTATTCGGCCGGCGAGTTGTCAGCTTCCGGCCCCCCCGCGCAATAGGTGCACTTGTCCATCTTGCCGCGCGAACCGAAGTTTCCGACCTTCGGATACTGAGGTGCGCCGAAAGGGCATGCGTAGAAGCAATACCCGCAACCGATGCAGAGGTCCTTCGAGTGAAGGACAACGCCGTCCGCCGTGGTGTAAAAGCACGATACCGGGCAAACAGCCGCGCAAGGCGCATCGGTGCAGTGCATGCAGGCCATTGACACGGAACGTTCGCCCGGTTTGCCATCATTGATCGTGACGACGCGGCGGCGATTGATGCCCCACGGGACTTCATGTTCGTTCTTGCAGGCTGTCACGCAGGCGTTGCACTCAATGCAGCGGTCGGCATCACAAAGAAATTTGACGCGAGCCATCGTTTATTCTCCTCTCACGCCGTTTGAATCTGGCAGAGGGTCACTTTGCCCTCGTGCATGCCTGTAACCGGGTCGTATCCGTAGGACGTGATCGTATTGACGCTTTCGCCAAGCACGATCGGATCGGCGCCCTTCGGATATTTGGAGCGTTGATCGACGCCCTGGAACCAGCCGGAGAAGTGGAAGGGCATAAACGCCACGCCTTTGCCGACTCGGTCGGTGACGAGCGCTTTGACGCGGGCCTTCGAGCCGTTTTCCGGACCGAACACCCAAACCCATCCGCCGTCCTTGATGCCGCGTTCGGCGGCATCGGACGTGTTGACCTCGACGAACATGTCCTGCTGCAATTCCGCAAGCCAGCGGTTCGATCGCGTTTCTTCGCCGCCGCCTTCGTATTCCACGAGACGCCCGGAAGTGAGGATAATCGGGAATTGCTTCGCAAGTCCCTTGTCCACCGCCGCCTTCTGAATCGAGAAGCCGAGATTGGCCAAACGGAACTGGCGGCCATCCGGACGCGTCGGATATTTGGCAACGAGTTCTGGCCGCGCCGTGTAGATCGGCTCGCGGTGAACCGGCACCGGGTCCGGCAAATTCCACGCCACCGCGCGGGCCTTGCCGTTGCCGTAGGGAATGCATCCGTGCTCAAGAGCAACGCGGATGATGCCGCCGGACAAATCTACGGCCCAGCCGATGCCATCCGGATTGTTGCCGCCGATCCGTGTGATCGTTCCAAGTTCTGCCTCAGAGAGGTCCTTGTCCCAGCCGAGTTTCTTCAGCACGCCATAAGTGAACTCGGGATAACCGTCGGTCAGTTCCGAGCCCTTGCTGTAAGACCCTTCCGACAGCATGTTGACAGTCTTCGTCGAGCCGTCGGGCTGCTTTTCCTGATACACCACGCCAAAGCGCGCCCGGAATGTGCCGCCGCCATCCTTCACGTGAAGGTTGGTGTTGTAGAGCGTGTGCGTGCCGGGATGCTTGATCTGCGGCGTGCCCCAGCAGGGCCACGGCAGACCGTAATAATCGCCGCCGACCTCCGGTTCATTCGCCTTCGCGCGCAAGGTCACCAGGTCGAATTTGCCCTGGTTCATCATGTGAGCTTTCAGGCGTTCCGGCGACTGTCCGGAATAGCCGGTCGAAAAACCGCCCCTGTTGATTTCGCGCAGGATATCTTCAGGAACGGGACGGCTGTTCTCCACCTTGATGTTCTTGAACATCGGATCGGCGAAGCCGAGTTTCTTCGAAAGCCGGTAGATAATCTCGTAATCGTCCTTGGATTCGAAGATCGGCTTGACGATCTGCTCGCCCCACTGGAGCGAACGGTTCGAGGCCGTGCGCGAACCGGATGTCTCAAATTGAGTACACGCTGGCAGCAGATAGGTTCCGTCCTTGCGATTCGAAATCGCCGCGAACGTAGTCGGATGCGGATCGGCAACCACGAGAAGTTCGAGTTTCTCGATTCCCTTCACCATCTCAATCATACGCGGGATGGTATTGCCGCCATGCCCCATAATGACTACGCCCTTGACGACGTCGCGCTGATCGACGTCGTCCGGTTTGGCAAGTGTCGCGTCGAACCAGCGGGTCCAGGGGATGCCCGGTAATTCCATATTCTGCTTGCGGGTACGGGCCGGACGCCCAGCCTTTGAGGGCACTTCGTCGAAGCGCGACTGTAGATAGTCGTACTCGACCTCCCAGACGCGACCCCAATGCTTCCAGGCACCTTCTGTCAGGCCGTAATAAAGCGGCAGCGATGTGATATCGAGGCCGAGATCGGTGGCGCCCTGCACATTGCAGTGGCCGCGGAAGATATTTGCCCCTCCCCCGAACACACCGACATTGCCGGTGGCAAGCAGAAGATTGCAATAAGCGCGGACGTTCGCCGTGCCGACGGTGTGCTGTGTGCCGCCCATACACCAGATGAACGTCGATGGCCGCTGTTTCGCGAACGTCTCCGCGACCTTCTTCAACTGTTCACCGGGAATGCCCGTGACGCGCTCGACTTCTTCCGGCGTCCACTTGGCGACCTCGGCACGGATCTGGTCCATGCCATAGACGCGCTGTGCGATGTATTCCTTGTCTTCCCAGCCGTTAGCAAAGATATGGTGCAACATGCCCCAGATCACCGCGATGTCGGTACCGCCGCGGAAACGCACGTATTCCGTCGCATGCGCTGCCGTGCGCGTGAACCGCGGATCGAGAACGAAAACGTTAGCCCGGTTGATTTCCTTACCCGTCAGAATGTGCTGAAGCGAAACCGGATGTGCTTCGGCGGCATTCGATCCCATGAAGACGATGGTCTTCGAGTTGCGGATGTCGTTGTAAGAGTTAGTCATCGCACCGTAGCCCCAGGTGTTTGCAACACCCGCGACGGTGGTCGAGTGACAAATGCGCGCCTGGTGGTCTACTGAGTTCGTGCCCCAGAAGGCCGCGAACTTGCGGAACAAATAAGACCCTTCGTTGGAGAATTTGGCCGAGCCCAGAATGTAAACGGAGTCCGCGCCGGACTTGGCACGAATCTCCAGCATCTTGTCGCCGATCTCGTTGATGGCCTGATCCCATTCGATCTTCTGCCACTCACCGTTGACCAGCTTCATCGGATATTTCAGGCGGCGGTCACCATGAACCAGTTCGCGCACCGACGCGCCCTTGGCGCAATGCGAACCGCGATTGATCGGGCTGTCCCAGGCAGGCTCCTGACCGACCCATACACCGTTTTGAATTTCGGCGATGACGGTGCATCCGACCGAACAATGCGTGCAGATGTTCTTTCTGATCTCCGTCGGCGCTCCGACAATCTTCGGCCCGGCCTGCGCCTTCCGCACCGACCCCAGCGGCATCAGTCCGATAGCGGCGCCCGCGCCGGCCACCAAGCCGGATCGGCGCAGGAACGTACGTCGGTCAAGAACTCCGGAAGCGAGACCCGCTGCAATGCCCTGCAAGCGCGTGCGGCCGGCAGATCCTTCTTTTCGCTTGATCAACATGTGCGTGCTTCCATCAATAACGGTTGACGCGGTAATAGTTTTTGACGTCCGGTGAATCCGCCTTGTAGCGAGCCTTGACCCGCTCGGTCTGAGACTCGTCGGCTTCCGCCTCAGTGGCCATCGGCACAATCGCGGCCGCGGCGACCGCCGATCCGCCCATCATGAAGAAACTGCGACGATCTAAACCTTTTGTATCCTGCGGCTTGTCCGCGGGTATCTTGCTTTTGGACGGCTTGCTCATCGCGCTCTCCTTCCAGTCAATTTCCCAACTTCGCCTTCGACATTACTCGGACAGCGCGAAAGCTTCTGATTCCAGTTCCATGAAAACGCGGCCAACGCGCCCGACAGCGCGATAGAATTTGACCGATTGCGAAATCTCGAGATCGGCGAACATACGCGCAGCCCATGGCTTGAGATGCCGCTCGAAGAACCGCGCTTGCGCTGCGAAGCCCGCATCAAAGTCGTCGCGCGCGAGGCCGGCCATGACTTCAAGTAAAATCGCGATGTGATCTTCCGGCTCTCGTGCGGAGCCCGCCCGCTCGATCCCCAGAAGATCGAAATCTTCGCGGACACGCGCAAGCGGTCGCTCGTGCAAAAAGCCGGTCAGATAATATGAAGCATAGGGCAGCAGTTCGCCGCGCCCCAAGCCAATAAACAGATCGAAAAACTCCCTGGCGATCGCGCGCTCGTCAAACTCCGTCGCAGCCGCGGCAAGTTCTATATGCGCCATGCCGAGATCCGACGCATCGCCTTTCAGCATCGCGACCTTGGACAAGGTATCCGCGCTTGGTGCCTTGCCCAGCAGCAATGAAAGCAGACCATACTCCGCGGCACGGAGCTGATCGATTTCGTCTATGTCTGATTTCATGCGATCCCCGACTGATCCGTAGAGGTCGGGGCGGAGAACAAAACGGGAGACTTGTGTCAGGGACTCGACGGCCAGAACGCGTTCAGCCGGAATACGCGACCATGCCGAAACGGAAGGCTGAGCAATTCCAATAGCTCGCGCCAACGAGGCGACGCCGCCTGCTGCCTTGATGGCCTGCTCTAATCCTAAGTCCCGCATGGTCCGACCCGAAGCCCTCCCATCGTGCCCTCAAATCAGGCATCTTTTTCTTTGGAACTATTCCAGTTCTAATTTGTATCATAGGTTCGTCCTATGGCTCAAAGACTTTTGTCTAAACCCTTGGTTTTGCAGTGCCATGACGTCGCACCTTTTGTTGCGGCGCACTGATTTCGCCGTACTGCCCACCCGGTGCATTTTCAACTTGAGCGTCCCGAGAGGATGCGGGGGATGAGCCCCTTGCGGGTTCCGACATCCTCACCTGTTGAAATGGCAATTCCGGTGGCGGATTTTGCGGCGCATCAATGTCCGGATCTGCCTCGACACCATCACCGGCGTTGCCATGCGGCTCCGCATCCGATTCTGGCGAACCGGCTGTAACCGAATCGCTGCCCATGATCTGCAGAACCATTTTCGCGATATCCATGCCCGCAGCCAGTTCGCTGTTTCCGGGGACGCCGCCGGGTGTATTCCAGTCATAGGCATAGTCGAGCGCCGGATTGACGTAGTTGCGAACCGCTGGGTCCAGTGCCCAGGATTTTCGTAGCGCCGCATTCCGTAAGTTCTCGGGCACACCCTTGCGCAAGAAGCCGGTGATATCGGTTGTTTCGGTGATCTCTTCGAGTTTTGGCAGGCTTGAGAGATCGAATTCCTCCTCAGCGACAACTTCAGACGTCGAGTCGGGGGCAACTTCCGCCTTTCCACCCGGCTCGACAACCGCGCTGTCAGTTTCGGGCAGATTCGCCTCGCGTTTGCGCTGAGACCAGCGCGACAGAAAATTCTTGTCTTGCTCCTTTTCGTCCTGGCTCATGCATCGTCCCTCCGTCGGCCGGATGGATCTTCCCCGCGCTTACGATCATCACTCGTTCCATCGCGCTTGCGCTTGTGGAACACCTGTTCGACATGGAATTCATCGACAAATGCAGCGATCCAGGACGCAATATCCGGCGGCATCGGGACCGTGCCGATCACGTCGGTACCACTTTCGAACAGCGCTTCGCCTTCGGTCGGATCGGCAGTCACTTTTGTCAGTTCAAGCTCCGCGCCACCGTCCTGACGCCGTAGCGCGATCCATATCTGGGGCGCACCGTCGGCGAGATTGTCGCGGTAGTTGGCCGTATCGGTGCTGAACAAATCGATCGTTGCAGCGCCGGCGTAATACAACGTCGCGTCGCCGTCCTGCGAGAGTATCGTCCAGGGCGCCGTCGCCGGCACCTCGTCCAGGACGGTCACCGGCGACCACATATGGTCGATCCAGGCATTGTCGATGGCGCGGCGGCGCAGCACTACCCCGACTTCGAGAGATACCTCGGTCATTGCAGATCCTCCCGTTGCCGGTGAATCACGCGACACTCTCAGTGGACGCGAGTGGCAGGCCCGCGACAAGATTTTGCGGTTTCAGCCGCACCATCTTGTCCGCGTCCATCGCCAGAATGAGGTAAACGGGCTTGTTGCCGACTCGTTCATCGACAAATCGCACATCATCGAAGGTCAGACGCATCAGGGCGACAATGCGCCCGGCCGCGTCCGCGCTCGGCGCATCTCCGTTCCAGAGAGCGTTGCCGATCCGGGTTCCTTCGCTGTCGAGACCGACGAACCAGCGCCAGTCATGGTCTTCGATCGATGCAACCGGCTCCGCCTTCACGGCGACACCCAGAAGATGGGCGATCCAGCGCTCAATGACCCGGCAGAGCGCATCGCGCGCTTTCGGATTGCCGCCGAGATTCATCACCATCGCATGGGCATCCGACCGCGACCAATAAGTCCAGGCATTCGCGTCATCCATGACGTCCATCTCTCCGAAGGCCTGGGGCTGCAGCATCGCACTCAACGGAGAGGAATGGAGATCATGTTGCGCATGATGCTGCGCTTCGACGACTTCGGCGTCGGCGAGCAACAGAGCACCGTCGTGAATCGTGGCCTTCTGACTGCGATAGAACAACTCCGCGGCGCGCAAAATATACGGATCTTCGCAACCCTCGAGGGCGTTGCGCAGGATCAGGTGGCACAACTGCGAAAGAAAGATCGGCGGCAGGTCGGTTGCGCCCTTTCGTGCCAGCGAGACATACACCGCCTCCAGCGAAGGCGCTGCCACAAGCCGGTCGCGAAAGGCCGTCATGAACATCCAGTTCTCTCGCGCATCCGCGTCGGCGATCCCCGCAATATCGGCCTTCGAGACCGGACGAAGCGGATCGGCCAGCAGACTTGCATGCAAATTCCGCTCGGCATCGCAGGCGTCATCGGGCGGCATCAACTCCGGCCGCGCCAGATACGCCATGATGAGTTCCGGGGTCGCAATCAGCCCCCCATGATCGGCGCGGCGGGTAAGGTGATGACCTGAAGCAACCCAGAATTCTCTCATGCGCGATCAGCCTTGATACGATCCGTCTTGCTCAATCCGAGAAGGTCCACCTCTTCGGCTGCCTCCTCACCCTCGACCTCATGAAAGGTAAAGGCGGGTGCGTAGCTGTGCAATCGATCCGACCCCGGCTCCGTCTCGCGCGGCTTCAGGGTGCGAAAGCGCTCGCGGATTTCGCCGTTCTCGACGGTCCGTTGCACAGCCAAAATCGTCTGTAGCGGGTGGTCACACAAGGAGGCTGCGAATGCGATTTCCTCCTCGGCTGCTGCAAGCGCGGCTTTCATATCGGGCGCGCCGAATTTCGCTATCAGTTGCGACGCGAGCCGTTCGACGATCGCGGATCGCTCAGCTTCCGTCGCTTTAGTGACGACGGCCAGTGTCGACCATCCGAGACTGTCGATGCCAAGAAAACCCGATCGCAGCGCAATCCGCTGCTTCTGACCGAGCGTGGCGGGATCGACGTCCCAAAACACGAACGTGCCCGATACGGCCCACTCGCCAGGCTCGGCGGCGCGCTCGAACACGAACGTGTCCGATGGGTCAAGCCTGATGGTGCGCGGCAATTTCAGCATATCCGCCTCACCCGAGTCGCGGTGCGCGGTATTCCGGATCATACCACGCCACCTTAGCGAGAGCATCGACGAGGCTGTACCGCGTCGATAGCCCGTTCGCCGCAGCCGCTTTCACGAGAAGATCGCCGTTAAGATCAATACCGTGCCGCACGTCGGCGTTCTCCCTGGAAAGCCGTGCCAGATAGTCGCGCGCCACCGGATCAAAGCCGAGTTCGTTCCATTGGTCGAAGGCCGTCATCAGATGCCGGGCGAAGCTGCCGATCATCGCTTCGGTCTCGACCATTTCAAAGCCCTCGTTCAGGAGCGCAACCCCGCTTGCCGCCTCGACCTCTTCGACATGAGCCATGTCGGCGGCACGCAGGATGACACCGAACACCAGCCATGCGGGGATTTCGTCCTCGCGGCAGTCCTTCGGCCAGCCGAGCCGGCCGCCACCCAGCAGTCCGCCGTCAAACAGGATCGTGTCCGGCCAGGCAAATTGCACCTCGCGCTCCGGCGGACAGTGCACCGCAATGGCATCCGCGGTCGCGTTCATACCGGCGAAAAACGCCCGGCGTGCAGACCTCAGCGGCTCGTCCGGCTCAAGGACAACGGCGAATTCCACCAGATCGTAGCGCCGAACCCACGCCAGTGTTCCAGCACCAGCTTCGGCTGCGATGGTGCAGCCGTGAGCAAACGCATCGCCGTACTCACGCAGGGATACGAGGGTGTAGCCCGGCGGCAGATCGAGCGGTTGTTCCGTTTGCGCAGTGCGCGAAACCATCATCGTAGATAATTTCCCTAAGCCCTTTGTATTTGGGCAGTCTATGCTATCTCGGTCAAGGTGGTGTGCTTGCGCAAGCCGCTTCCGCGGCACCATATGATTGAGATAGCCACTCTAAGCAGACGCCAAGGGTCAAGGTTGCAGATCATGAACAGCGCAAAGTCCCGCCTTCTGGTTTGCAGTTGCGAAAAGACCATGCCGCTTGACGCAGAAGCGATCGGGCGCGGCTGCGCGGCACACATGACGCAGGCGAACCAGCTCTGTGGTCTGGACCTAAACCAGTTCAAGACGGCGCTGGCCGGGGGCGAACCGATCACGGTGGCGTGTACGCAGGAAGCACCGCTATTCAAGGAAGTCGCCGAAGAGTTTCCCAATGTCTCCCTCACCTTCGTTAACATTCGCGAAACCGGCGGATGGTCCAAAGATGCGGCGGCCGCCGGTCCAAAGGCTGCGGCGCTGATCGCCGCAGCCTCGGAAGAGATGCCGCCGATCTCGCTGGTCACGCTGGAAAGTGGCGGCGTCACCCTGATCTACGGCCACGATGACGTTGCCCTCGACGCAGCCAGACGCCTTTCCGATCGGCTCGACATCACAGTCATTCTCAGCAAGCCCGGCGATGTGACGCCGCGCGCGGTCAATGAGTTTCCCGTATTCAAGGGCACGATCCGTAACGCGCTGGGCCATCTCGGTCAGTTTGAACTGAACATCGATGACTACGCACTGCCGGCACCTTCCTCGCGCAGCACGCTCGTATTCGGCCCTTCGCGCGATGGCGCGATCTCGAACTGCGATGTCATCCTCGATCTCAGCGGCGACCTGCCGCTGTTTCCAGCGCACGAACTGCGGCCCGGTTACGTGCGCGCCGACCCACGCGACCGCGCAGCTGTTGAACGCGCCATCGCCGAAGCCGGTCAACTCGTCGGAACTTTCGATAAGCCACGGTTCATCCATTTCGAGGAAGCGCTCTGCGCTCACTCACGCTCCAACATCACTGGCTGCACGCGCTGCCTCGATCTGTGCCCGACCGGCGCGATCACCCCGAACGGCAATGCTGTCGCGATTGATCCCAACGTATGCGCCGGATGCGGATCATGCGCATCTGCTTGCCCGACCGGGGCCGCGTCCTATTCGCTGCCGGGCGCCGATGCGCTGACGCGCCGCTTGCGTACGCTGATGCATACCTATCGCAGGGCCGGCGGCGAACAGGCGGTCGTGCTCTTTCATGATGGCGATCATGGCGAGCCATTGATCGATGCGCTGGCGCGGTTCGGTGACGGCTTGCCGGCCAATGTCCTTCCCGTTCGCGTCAACGAAGTCACGCAACTGGGCCCGGAATCTCTTGCAGCAGTTTTCGCCTATGGCGGTACAGGCGTCGCGCTCCTGATGCGTGCGCAGCCCCGCCATGAGATCGCCGGACTGCGCCGCGCCGCCGATATATCGGGAACCGTTGTCGCTGCACTCGGCTTCGGCGAAGGTGTCGTTCGCATGATCGAGACCGATGATCCGGATCAGTTGCGTACGTTGCTCGATGCCATGCCCGTCGGCGCGGCCTCTCCGAACCCGGCGAACTTCGTTCCACGCGGCGCAAAGCGCAGCGTTCTGGAGACCATGTTCCGCGAATTGCATCTCGCAGCCCCTGCTCCCGTCGATGTCGTCCCGCTGACGGTCGGCGCACCGTTCGGCAGCGTTCAGTTGAACGTGGAAGGCTGCACCTTGTGCCATGCCTGCGTCACCGCTTGCCCCACAAATGCGCTGTCCGACAATCCTGACCGGGCGATGCTACGTTTCACGGAGAGCCTTTGCGTTCAGTGCGGGCTTTGCGAAGCAACCTGCCCCGAGAACGTCATTACGCTAGAGCCGCGGCTTGACTTTCAGGCGTGGAACGCCCCGCTGCGCGTGTTGAAAGAAGAAGAGCCATTCCACTGCATCGCCTGCGGCACTCCGTTCGGTACCAGAAGTTCGATCGAGCGCGTGCTGTCGAAGTTGCAGGAAAAACACTGGATGTTCGAAGGCGCCAATGCGCGGCGGCTTGACGTCATCAAGATGTGCGCGGATTGCCGTGTCGAGGCCGTCGTAAACGAGAGTTTCGATCCGCACGCTGCGCCCCAACGCCCGCCCGTGATGTCCACCGAGGATTATCTGCGTGCGCGGGAAATCAAGAAGAACGATCCTTTCGGGTCCCAGTAACCCGGCGCGGGCGTGATTGATCAGGAGACCGAATTTGTCAGTTACCCATGCCACCCTGAACGCACCTGCGACATCGAAGGCCGCGGGCATTCCAGGCGTGAGGCACGTCGTTGCGGTAGCCTCCGGCAAGGGCGGCGTCGGCAAGTCCACGACCTCGTGCAACCTCGCACTCGGCTTCGCAGCGCTCGGACTGAAAGTCGGTATTCTTGATGCCGATATCTACGGCCCCTCGCAGCAAAAGCTGTTCGGCCTGCGCGGAAAACCGCGTCTGCTCGGGCCGCGCATGCTGGAGCCGCTGGAGCGTTTCGGCGTCAAGGTGATGTCGATCGGATTTCTGGTCGAGGAAGACAACGCCATGGTCTGGCGCGGGCCGATGGTGATATCTGCCATCACGCAGATGCTGCGCGAAGTCGCGTGGAATGATCTGGATGTTCTTGTCGTCGATCTGCCGCCCGGCACTGGCGACGCACAACTCACCATGGCCCAGCAGACGCCACTGGCAGGCGCGGTCATCGTATCGACGCCGCAGGACATCGCTCTGATCGACGCACGGCGCGGAATCGAAATGTTCAAGAAGGTCAACGTGCCGATACTGGGCCTGATCGAAAACATGGCGAGCTTCTGCTGCCCGGCGTGCAACCATGTCACGCCGATCTTTGGTCACGGTGGCGCGCGACTTGACGCCGAAAAGCGCGACATCCCGTTTCTCGGTGAAATTCCTCTGGACATGACGATACGCCAGACATCCGACGACGGCCGCCCGATTGTCGCGACCGATCCTGAAAGCGTTCACGCAAAGCGCTATATCGGTATCGCACGCCAGCTCTGGACGTCCATCACCACCGGCGCCGCAGCCAGACCTGTGCCACGTATCGTGATCGAATAGGCCATGACCGAAACAGTTCAACCCAAGTCGAAGGTTGCAAGGGAGAGCCAGCCCGTACCGCGCGTGATGCCGGACCCGAAGAACCCACGCCTCACCGAACGCGTCACGGGCATCGACCAGACCGGAGCCCCCATCGAGATCAGCGTACCGGTCGAGCGGCCTCTAACTCTCTATCTGAACTCGCAGGAGATCGTCACCATGATGACGATCAACGATTATCCGGAGTATCTCGCACTCGGCTATCTCCTCAACCAGAACATGCTGAAGTTCGACGATGTCGTGACTGAAGTGGTCTACGACGACGATCTCCAGGTGGTGGTCGTCTACACCGAGCGCGGAACCAATTTCGAAGAAAAGCTGAAGAAGAAAACACTCACCTCCGGCTGCGCACAGGGCACCGCGTTCGGCGACCTGATGGAAGCCATCGAAGGCGCGGTGCTGCCGAAGGCAGAATTACGCACGTCGTGGCTCTATCAGATGACTCATGCCGTCAACACCGCGCCCTCGCTCTATCTCGAAGCCGGCGCCATCCACGGCTGTGTGCTTTGCAAGGAGGGCGAACCGGTCTGCTACATGGAAGATGTCGGACGTCATAACGCCGTCGACAAGATTGCGGGCTGGGCCTGGCGGCATAAGGTCGATGTCGCCGACAAGATCATGTACACAACGGGTCGCCTCACGTCTGAAATGGTGATCAAGACGGTGCGAATGGGCATCCCCATTCTGGTGTCGCGCTCGGGATTCACCGCATGGGGCGTCGAACTGGCGCGGCAGGTCGGTCTCACTTTGATCGGCCGGACCAAGGGCAAGCGGTTCATCGCATTGTCCGGACAGGAGCGGATCGTCTTCGATCAGAGCCTGGAGTTTGTCGCCGAAGAATCCGCGCGTCATCGTCGCAAGGGCAGCGACGATGACTGAAGACCGGCCATTAACACTCGGCGTACTTCTCGCTGGGGGACTGGCGCGCCGCATGGGCGGCGGCGACAAACCGATGAAAACCATCGGCGGCCGCACCATCCTCGCGCGCGTGATCGACCGGCTCGCACCGCAGTGCGACGGGCTCATTCTCAATGCGAATGGTGACCCTGCCCGCTTCGAGTCATTTGGACTGCCGGTCGTAGCAGACACTGTCGAAGGGTTTGCCGGTCCGCTTGCTGGTGTGCTGACAGCGCTCGACTGGGCGGCCGCACACAGGCCGGATGTGGAATGGGTTCTCAGCGCCGCGACGGATTGTCCGTTCTTGCCGCGCGATCTGGTAGCGCGCTTGCAGCATGCGCGGATCGAGGAAGGCGCTCAGCTCGCGGTCGCAGCCTCCGGTGATCAGATTCATCCTGTGATCGGACTTTGGAATGTCGCGCTGCGCGGCGAACTGCGTCACGCACTGGTGGTGGAAGACATGCGCAAGATCGATCGCTGGACGGCACGGTACAAGCTGGCGACGGTGACATGGCCAACCGGACCGCTCGACCCGTTCTTCAACGCCAACACGGTCGAGGATGTCGCGGAGGCCGAGCAACTCGCAGTACTTGACGGCACCTGATCCGACCAAACTATGCCGGGCGGAATCCCGCCCGCTCCAGCGCCGCGCGCGTTTCTGGTGACATCAGCGAGGTCAGAAAAGCCTGCACGGCGGGACGCTGCTTTCGCGCGATCACAAGCGCGAAGTCGTAGTGTTCTTCGGCGAACGGAATGAAACCCAGTCCGGCCGCATGCGCGACCGGTGCGATAGTCATGCCCCAGTCAGCGCGATTTTGTGCAACGGCCGCTGCGACTGCGTTGTGCGAACGTGGCTGATTCCAGTAGCCGTCTGGCCGCGCTTCTCCCAGCAGGCGATCGATGAGGATACGCGTGCCCGCCCCCTGGTTGCGGTTCACCATCAAACAGGACGGGTCCTTCAGCGCTGCGCGCACCGCATCCTCAGCGGTGAGGCCCTCGAAACGCTGGTCGCCGGTGCGGAATACGATGCCCTGCATGCGCCGATAGCCCGGCACGAGTTCAAGGCTATCGACAAGGAAGGGCGTATTGTATGTGTCGGTCTTCTCATCCAGCAGATGGATCGGTGCGAGATCGCATTCGCCGCGCCGTGCCGCAGCCAGTCCGCCGAGACTCCCCACCGATATCGAACGCACCGACAGCCCGGAACGGGCCAGTGGTTCAGTGACGAGATCAAGGCCGGTACAATGACTGCCCACAATGACGAGGTCCGGTACGCGCACATGCGGCGTGAACAGCGTCACCTCGACATCGGCTCCTGCCGGCATCTGGTCCGCGAGCGCGTCAATCTTCAGAAATCCGTCAGCCTGCGCAAACGACGTGATCGCGCCGGAGCCCTTGCCCGACGGATACGCAATCAGTCCATCGTCGCCCTCCACCAGCGACACCATTACGAATTCCGTGCGGCCAAGCTCAGAGGCAATCCGCACCGGGACCTTCGCCATCACGCGCGCGTCGTTGCGCGGTGGCAAGCCGGCGAGACGGCGCAGCACGGGCACGATCATGTCATGGAACGTGAACATCGCTGACGTGGGAAAGCCTGGCAGGATGACAACGGGCTTGCCATCGCAGACCGCAAGGCACAGTGGCTTGCCCGGCTTCAGTGCGACGCCATGTGCGACGATGCCCGGCTCGCCAAGCCGCGCAACGATGCGGTGAGAGACATCGCCTTCGCCTTTCGAGGTTCCGCCGGACAGAATGAGCATATCGCTGGTTGCCAGCGCTTCACGCATGACAGCTTCGAGTTTCGTCTCGTCATCGGGAAACGCGCCGAGAAAATCAGCCTCCCCGCCATTTTCGGACACCGCTGCCGCAACGATCGCGCCATTGGTGTCGAAAATCGCAGCTGGACGCAGAGGCTGGCCAGGTTGAACAAGTTCGTCGCCGGTAGATATGATTGCCACGCGCGGCTTCCTCACGACAGAAATGCGGGCAACGCCAGATGCAGCAAGCATACCGATTTCGCGCGAGCCGATCAGTGTCCCTGCCCTTAGCAAGATTTCGCCGCGCGCAATGTCAGACCCTGCATAGGACACAAACTGCCCGGGCGACGCCGCGCGCCTGATCTCGATTTCGTCCGAGCCTGCTGGTTGCGTGTGCTCGACCATGACGATTGCGTCGGCACCGCGCGGAACGGGACCACCCGTTGCGATTGGCGTCGCCGTACCCTGCATCACCGGAAATCGCGGTGCGGTTCCGCATGCGATGATCTCGCTATTCAGGCGAAGACGAACCGGCAATGCCTCGCCTGCAGTTCCAAGATCGGCGGACCGTACGGCGAATCCATCGACGTTGGAGCGATCGAATGGCGGCACATCAACGACCGCGACAACATCGCTCGCCAGCGCGAGCCCAACCGTGTCAGCCAGCGCGAGATTGTCCGCCGCGCGATCACGCGGGAATAATGCAGCCTCAAAGCGCGCGAGGGCCTCCTCACGCGACAGGATTGTCAGAAACTGCTCTTGATCAACGCTTGCGCTGCTCGGTGATGGGTTCGGCTTGCTCATCTCAAGTCTCACGTCATATCGCGAATTGGAAATGCACCGACCGCCGTCCCGGCTGCATAGCCTTCGCTGTCTCCTCGTACAGCGAGCCATGCATCGCTGCGGGCGATAGCTTCCAGCGAAAGCTCTCCGGCAGCAATCGGCATCCAGAAATCATCCGACGCTTCAAGCAACACCAGTTCAGTAACACCGATCGACGAAGAAATCTTTCGTGCAAGCGGGCGAGTGATATGCCGTCGCGGCTGCCGCGCCGTAAGCAAGTCCAATGCAGGCCGAACCAGCGTCAAACAAACCGCCAATGCCTGATCGGCGGCGCCCGGAACGGCGATCACCGGCGTTGTACCGAACTTCGCGAGCGCCGCCGTGCGTCCGGGCTGCAGTGCAAGTCCATGTGCCAGAATTACTCCACGCGTGGCCAGCGCTTCAACCGTTGCATCCGTGCGCCCGAGACCGGTGCCACCGATCGTAATCAGTAAATCGTACACGCCTTCGCTCGCAACAGCGGAAATACTTGCGGCGTCGCGTCCCTTTGTCTGTACGCCGTCGACGCGAGCACCGGCAGCTTTCGCAAATTCAAAGATGAACTTCGAGGATGTTCCGGTGCCGTCCGTCGAAATTACATCGATGATGCGCACGCGCGGACGTCGAATCCGAGCGCGATCCAGTCCGACGGTGCCAAGAGCGAGCACGTCGATGGCGTATATTTGCCGCCCCGGCGCAACGATCACACGCCCGGCCGCGATGTCGCCTCCGGCCCGGCGAATGCCGTGACCGGGCGCGACCTCCCCGAGGACATTGAAAATCGGTCCGATCTGTTCGACCAAATCGGCATCGAGCACGCAGTCGCAGTGCTCCGGCAGACGATCCCCCGCCTCCACCCAACCGGGCGGCACAGATAGCGGCAGCGGAGAATAAGATGATGCGCCGGCGAGGTCGCGAGATCGCATTGCCCAGCCATCTGCGACCGCGAGACTGAACTCCGGATGCGCCGTTCGCAGTGGCGCAATTTCAGCTGCGATGCCGCCGACAGAATCTTCCAGCGTTGCATCGACAGGCTCAACTGGCTTCACACCCTCCAGGAGCAAGCGAAGAGCAACATCGAGCGGGGTCAGCCTGGCCGTCAAATGCTGTGTCATCTTGACGCTCGGTGACGGCTCAATTTGCGACATATCGACAGCAAGCGCCAAGGAACCATCTCACATATGGCACGTTGAGGAGGACGTTTCATTCAGTCCCTTTTACCCACAGAGGTTCAAAATGCGCACTCAATTCATAGCTGCTGCTGTTGCGGGACTGTTTGCCGCGACGCCATTGCTCGCGCAATCTCCCACGCCCGCAAGCGAAAAGCCTGAGACGAGTTGCAATACCACATCATCAGGCACGACCACGGGCAATGCCGACACCAAGGCACAGACGTCCACAAGTATGGAAAAGAGCGCGATTCTGCCATCGGCAGGCGGACACGCCGATTCCGCCGCTCCAACAGTGCAGAGCGACGGAAAACCAATGGCAGTGCGGCCGGATTGTCCGCCCGAAACGAAGAAGTAGACTTCTCGTCCCGACCGTCCTCAGGACGCCTTTTTCTCCGCGTTGGGAAAGAATAGTTGCTTACCATTGACCTTGTAGGCAGCGATGGCGCCCTGACCATCGGCTGAGGTTAACCAGTCGATGAAGCTTTGACCGAGGTCTTTCTTTACCGCCGGATGCTTCTCCGGATTCACCAGAATGACGCCGTACTGGTTAAAAAGGCGCTTGTCGCCCTCGACCGCGATGACGAGATCGCCAGGGTTCTTGAAAGAAAGCCAGGTGCCCCGGTCGGAAATCACGTAGGCATTCATCGCGCCGGCTGTATTGAGCGCGGCACCCATGCCCTGTCCGATCTCGCGATACCACGACCCCTTGGCAGTCTCGAGATTAACACCCGCCTGCTTCCACAGCGCAAGTTCAGCTGAATGCGTGCCCGATTTATCGCCTCGCGAGACGAACGGTACGGCCTTTCCCTGAATAGCCTTCAGTGCCGCAACAATATCCTTTGTTCCACCAACGCCAGCGGGATCGCTTTTCGGACCGATCAGGACGAAGTCATTGTACATGACATCGAAGCGCTTCACACCGTGTCCCTCGGCGATGAATTTTTCTTCCTGGGATTTGGCATGCACGAAGACCACATCGGCATCGCCGCGCCGCGCGGTATCCAGCGCCTGTCCGGTGCCTTGCGCGATGACCTTCACTTCGATTCCGGTTTTGGCCTTGAACAACGGCAGGATGTAACCGAACAGGCCGGAATCCTGCGTCGATGTGGTTGAAGCCACGACGATGGATTTGTCCTGCGCAGAGACAGGCGTTGCAAACGTTACAGCGAGCAACGAAAGCGCAAAGGCAAAAGAAGCGTATAGGCGTTTCATGATATGTCCCTCCAGAGTTTCAAATGACGAGATCGCCGCGCACGAAAGCCGCAGCCTCAGGTGTCGACGGTTTTTTGAGAAAATCCTCGGCGAGCGTATGTTCCCGCACAGTGCCGCGCACCATGAACACAACGTCGCCTGCGAGGCGCCGCACCTGTCCGAGATCGTGCGAAGCCATCACGATCTTGATGCCGGATTGGGCGGCAATCCGAACAATCTCTTCCACGCCGCGTGTAGCGGCTGGATCGAGACTTGCGGTCGGCTCGTCGAGCAGCAGCAGTTCAGGATCGCGCGCCAGGGCACGCGCCAGCGCCAGACGCTGCTGCTCACCGCCCGACAAACGGCGAGCAGGACGCAGAGCAAGATCCAACAGGCCCACGCGTTCAAGCAATTCGGCCGTGCGCGCAGCCAGTTTCTCCCGCGGATAGTCCGCGTGCGTTAGCCCGTAGGCGATGTTGGCCGCCACGGTACGGCGCAACATGACCGGCCGCTGGAACACGAACGCGCGACGGGTTGGCTTTGCATCGGCGCGACCTCCCCACGTGATGCAGCCTTCGGTCGGCACCGCAAGCCCCATGCAGAGGCGCAACAAGGTGCTCTTGCCCGCCCCGTTCGGACCGACGACAAGCGTGGGTAACCCGGACGATAATGTCAGGTTGAGTCGATCGAGGATCGTCGTGACGCCGGCCCGCACCGAAACACGATCGAGCACAATGGGAAGATCGGTCACCGGAGCCCGCATCGTCATCCCGCCTGCCGTTCGGACCAGATTCGTGCGCCCCACGCCGCCGCATTGATCGCCAGAACAATCGCCACAAGGATCACGCCCAGACCGAGCGCGAGCGGCAGATCGCCTTTCGACGTCTCAAGCGCAATCGCCGTGGTCATGGTGCGGGTGAAGCCTTCAATATTGCCGCCGACAATCATGACAGCGCCGACTTCCGCCGCGGCCCGTCCAAATCCCGCAAGCAGCGCGGTCAGCAGACTGAACCGGGCGTCCCACAACAGTGTCGTAACGCGGCCAAACGGACCGACATCCATCGCCGACAGTTCGTCGCGGTACTCGATCCAGAGGTCTTCAATGGTTTGGCGAGTCAGGGCTGCGATGATGGGCACGATCAAGACCGCCTGCGCGATAATCATCGCCGTCGGCGTAAACAGGATACCGAGGTTGCCGAGCGGTCCGGAGCGCGACAGCAGGAGGTAGACAGCGAGACCGACAACGACGGGCGGCAGCCCCATGAAGGCATTGACGAGCACCACGATCGCGCTTCGTCCGGGAAAGCGCATCAACGCCAGCAACGCACCGAGCGGCAATCCCACAACGGCCGCGAGCACCACGGCGGAAAGGCTAACGGCCAGCGACAGTTTGACGATGGAAAACAGCGTCGCATCGCCGCTCATAATCAGTTCCCAGGCGCTCAACCCGTCCAGCATGACTTTCCTCTTACGCGTAGTCCTGCATATTTTTCATCCATGTCAATGGATTGAAAATAAACATGAATATGCATACAAATGCAGGATGGATTTGCTGACAACCAGTGAGGCATCGGAGTACCTGCGGCTCGGAGAACGCAAGCTCTACGAACTGGTGGCCGAGGGTGCGATCCCCTGCACCAAGGTGACGGGTAAGTGGCTTTTCCCGCGGGAAGAGCTTGATCGATGGGTGCTGTCAGGATTGATGCGGCCGGCCGGCATGGGTCATTCGGACGCGCCTTTGATCGTTGGCGGAAGTCAGGATGCCTTGCTGGAATGGAGTTTGCGGGAATCCGGCTCCGGCCTCGCAACTCTTGTTGAAGGAACTGAGAGCGGCGTCGGCCGCGTGCTGCGCGGCGAAGCCGTCGCCGCAGCGATCCATTTTCATACCGAGCATGACGTGCAGGATTCAGGCGAGGACGCCAATGTCTCCGCCGTGCGCGCCCTGGCCACTTTGCACGATGCCGTGCTTGTCGGATTTGTGCGGCGCGAACAGGGCCTCCTGCTCCAGCCGGGAAATCCGAAAAACCTCATCAGCATCGCCGGAGTTCTCGCCTCTGGAGCCACCATGGCTGTCAGGCAATCGGGTGCCGGCGCGCAGATGCTCCTCGATGCACTCCTGAAACAGCATGGCGCGAAGCTAAAGGATTTGCGCCGGCTCGACCCGCCGTGCCTGACGGGACCCGATCTGGCGGCCGCGATTCGTGCCGGCGAGGCCGACTGCGGTATCGCAACGCGTGCAGCCGCCAAGGCAGCCGGTCTCGATTTCGTGCCGTTGCTCTGGGAAAACTTCGATCTCGTGATGCATCAGCGTGATTACTTCAAGCCGGCCCTTCAGGCGCTGACGGGTTTCATGTCAAAGCCACTGCTCAAGCAGCGCGCAAAGGATCTTACGGGTTACGATACCTCCCCGGCCGGAACGATCCGTTATTTCGCATGACCGCCGGTTAGCACCCGCCCTGCGAACCTCAGCATCGGTTTATTGCACCTGATTTTCGTGCTTCGATACGGCTCAGACACAAGATCGAGTTCAGGGAACCGCCGGTGCGAGAAATTGTCCGTTTACCGCTCCTCGTCGGATTGCTGTTAGCTGCACTCGCAGCGGCGCCGGCTGCCGCGCAATTGCGGGGGCACGGCGGACCGGTTCGAGCGCTGGCAATTTCTTCCGACGGACAGACTCTGCTCTCGGGAAGTTTTGATGGCAGCGCTATCCGCTGGTCGCTCGGTCGCGATGCTGCCGAGCAGGTTCTGCGTTTTCATGCCGACGCTGTTAACGCAACGGCATTGCTTAAGGATGGCCGCGCGGTGACCGCAGGTGCCGATGGCCGCGTCGCGATCTGGAGTTCTGGAAAACAGCAGCCCGACGCCGTGTTTGAAGGCCATACCGCGCCTATCGCGGCGCTTGCATTGTCGCCGGACGGCGCGACTCTTGCTTCAGCATCATGGGATCATACCGTGAGACTCTGGCCGCTCGCTGGCGGCGCACCGCGCGTGCTCGAAGGGCACACGCAGAATGTCAATGGAATTACATTCAGCGCTGACGGCAGGAACCTTGTCAGCGTCAGCTATGACCTGACACTTCGTATCTGGCCTCTCGACGGCGCAGCCGCACCAACCATCGTCACCCTTCCCACGCCCCTTAATTCAGTGGTGACGTTCAGTGACGGCGAGATTGCGGCCGCTGGCGCCGACGGAAAAATCTACTTCCTCGACAGCAAAGGAAAATCCGTCGGTGATGTCGTCGCAGGTCCGATCCCGGTGATCTCGATGGCGATATCGCACGATAGCGCACTACTCGCTGCGGCGGATATCCGCGGATCGGTCGCGATTGTCAACCGCAAGGCGCGCGCGCTTGCGCGCAGGCTGGTCGGACCGGGGCTTCCCGTGTGGTCAGTCGCGTTCATGCCGGACAACGGCGTGCTTCTCACCGGCGGCGCGGACAGCGTGATCCGGCGCTGGAATGCGCTCACAGGTGAACCGATCGGTGTGACCATTCAGGAAAGTCCGAACGACCCATTGGCCGTCTATGCAGGGGATCGCGGTGCGGAGGTTTTCCGCGCCTGCGTCGCCTGCCACACGCTCACGCCGGATCAAGGGAACAAGGCCGGTCCGACACTGTCGGGCATCTTCGGCCGCAAGATAGCAACCTTGCCCGGCTATAACTTCTCGGAGCCGTTGAAGAAGCTGGATATCGTTTGGTCGCCGGAAACCGTGTCAAAACTCTTCGAGGTAGGTCCCGCAGAATATACGCCCGGCACAAAGATGCCCGAACAACGCATCGGCTCGGACAAGGATCGCGAGGCGCTCGTGCGGTTTCTCGCGCGCGCGACGGTCCCACCCGTCAAACCCGGCCAATAGCTCTCAAGAGTTCGGCGGCATGATCTTCCGCCAAGCCGACATTGTTGATGACGACATCAGACACGGGGGCAACAACCGCTCTGCGAAGCCTGTCGTCGATCCGGCCATCGCTCGGGCGTGCGCGCGCCGCGAGACGCGCCGCAAGCACATCTGGCGGAGCCGTTACCGAAACCACCGTCACATTGGCATAAGATCTTCGGGCAAATTCGATGATGGTGCGGGATGCATTGACGACGATCGTGCGCCCGGCCCTCACGTCATCAACAATGGAAGATGGCACCCCATAGCGCAGGCCGTGCGCTTCCCATTGAAATGCGAAATCGCCGTGGGCCAGCATCTGTCCGAACAGCATCGGGCTGACCGCCTCGTTATTCTCAAACGATGATGCCTCCCGCGTGACCACCCGCTGCGGAAACACGACGGCACTGTCGCCAGCACATGCTGCCCGCGCAAGGCCAATCAGCGTATCCTTTCCAGCCCCACTCGGGCCAACGACCAGCACAAGCCGGCCAGGCCCGATCAAGTCCGTGCTCGAAGCAGACAATGTTGCCGCGTCACTCATGCTACCCGGTGCCCTTCCCGCCAGACGCTGCGCACGACAGGGAGATCGCGGGCCAGATGTACGCGGATCAAATCGGCACGCTTGCCGGCAACAATTTCTCCCCGGTCGCCCAGCCCGACGGCCTCTGCCGCCGTTTTGGTAACCGTACGCACCGCCGAGGCCAGATCGATCGCCGGCACATGGCGGGGCAGTTGCAGCGCTGCCATCAGGAGGCTCGATGGAATGTAATCCGACGACATAATGTCGAGCAGGCCTTCGCGAGCCAGATCAAGCGCGGCGATGTTGCCGGAGTGCGATCCGCCGCGAACTATGTTCGGCGCGCCCATCAGGACAGCAATGCCCGCCTGATGCAGCCCGCGCGCGGCCTCCATCGTGGTCGGGAACTCCGCGACAGATACGCGATCGCGGATTGCGTCGGTGACATTCTCCTCGGTCGTATCGTCATGGCTGGCGAGTGGAATATCATAGCTATGCGCGAGGGCCACGATCGCGCGCATGTTCGCCTCACCGTAGGTCTTCTGGTAGAAAAACCGGCGTTCGAACATCACATCAAGCTCGGCGTCCGTCAGGCCGCCACTCTTGCCCCGGTAATAATCGCGCAGCTTGCCCTCGTCGCGAAACTGACGCTGGCCTGGCGTGTGATCCATCAGAGACATCAAACGCACGTCCGGGCGGCCAACCAACTCCTTCGCCTCCTCGACAACGCTCGGCATCGGGATTTCGCAACGAAGATGAAGGAAATGCTCGGCGCGCAGAAGATTCGCGTCGCGCGCCGATGAAATGGCTTGCGCCAGAATTTCCGCCTGGCCGTCCGCATCGTCAGCGCCCTCTTCGCGCCAGACGCGCAGAGAATCCAGCACGGTCGTAATGCCGCTGGTGGCGAGTTGCCCATCATAGGACACCACGGCAGCGACCGGATCCCAGAACACCTTCGGGCGCGGCACGTAGTGCGCCTCCAGATGATCCGTGTGCAGTTCAATCAGGCCCGGCATCAGAAGATCGCCGTGCATATCCTCGCCGCGTTCCGGGGCATTCCCCTCGCCGACTTCTGCGATCATTCCGTTTGCGGTCGCTACCCAGCCGCGTTCCACCACGCGGTCCTTCAGAACAACGCGGGCATTGCTGAAAATTCTGTCGGTTCGTTCGGAAATCATTCTGTTCCTCTTACGCGGCCGCCGCGAATGACGACACGTCGATAATCCGGTCCGCGATCAGACTGCGGACCTCATCGTCATGAACGATCGCCACGATTGCCACGCCGTGTAACTTTTTCTCAGCGACCAAATCGACCACGACCTTCCGGTTAGCCCCGTCGAGTGACGCTGTCGGCTCATCGAGCAGCAAAATCGGCATGTCGGAGATGAAGCCGCGAGCTATGTTGACGCGCTGTTGCTCGCCGCCGGAGAAAGTCGAAGGCGGCAAGGTCCAGAGCCGTTCCGCGATGTTGAGACGGCGCAGCAGTGCACCTGCCTGGCCACGCGCCTCATTACGAGCAACGCCGTTCGCAATCAATGGCTCCGCGACTACATCGAGCGTCGCCACGCGTGGCACGGCCCGCAAAAACTGGCTGACATAGCCGATAGTCCGTCGACGGACACGCAGGATGTCGCGCGGCTGCGCCGTGGCAATGTCAACCACGGTTTCACCGTGACGTACGGCGATGTGCCCGTGGTCGCAGCGATAATTGCCAAAAATCATTTTCAGGATGGACGACTTTCCCGCGCCCGAAGGCCCCGACAGCACAACGCATTCCCCAGCGCTCACCTGCATCGAGACATCCGACACCACCGGCAAACGTATACCGTTCTGCAAATGCATGGTGAAAGTCTTCGAAGCACTGGATATCTCTATCAATGGAGACATGCTGTCCTCACGCTGGCAAAATCGAGGAAACGAGAAGCTGGGTGTACGGCTCATGCGGATCGTCCAGCACCTGATCGGTCAATCCGGTCTCGATCACCTCGCCGCCTTTCATAACCATGACCCGATGCGACAACAGCCGCGCGACGGCGAGGTCGTGTGTGACGATTATGACCGCGAGCCCGAGTTCGTTGACCAGCCCCCGCACCAGATCGAGGAGCCGCGCCTGAACTGAAACATCAAGCCCGCCAGTCGGCTCATCCATGAACACGAGCCGCGGTTCGGTCACAAGATTACGCGCGATTTGCAGCCGCTGCCGCATTCCGCCCGAATACGTCTTCGGAGCATCGTCGATCCGATCGGTCGAAATCTCGACCCGCTCCAGCCATGCCGAGGACGTTTCACGAATTCGACCGTAATGCCCCCAGCCAACCGCCATCAGCCGCTCGCCGACATTGGCCCCGGCGGAGACCGCCATGCGAAGACCCATGGCCGGGTCTTGATGGACATATCCCCAGTCGGTGCGGAACAGAAACCGCCGCTCGGCTTCGCCGAGGGCCGCGAGATCACGCGTTACGCCATCACGCATCCGGTACGATACGCGCCCCTTGCTGGGTGCAAGCTGCGTCGACAGCATTTGCAGGAGCGTCGACTTCCCTGAACCGGATTCACCGACAATGGCAAGCACCTCTCCCGGGTAAAGCTCAAACGAGATGTGCTTGCAGGCTAGCTGCCGGCCATAAGACTTGCTGAGGCCCTCGCAGACGAGAAGCGGCAGATCGTCATTGCTCATCATGACACCTGATGGTCGGCGCCAAAACCCGCGCCCTGATGGCCGTCCGCGCGGCGGGTTTCGCAATAATCGGTGTCTGAGCAAACGAACATGCGTCCGCCCTTGTCATCGACCACGACCTCATCGAGATAGGAGACACCAGATCCGCACAACGCGCACGGTGCGTCGAACCGATAGGTCTCGAACGGATGATCCTCGAAATCCAGCGACGTCACCTTGGTGTGCGGCGGGATCGCATAGATGCGTTTCTCGCGTCCCGCTCCAAACAATTGCAACGCCGCGCAATCGTCCATCTTCGGATTATCGAACTTCGGCGTCGGTGACGGGTCCATCACGTAGCGGTCATTGACCTTCACCGGATACGCATAGGTCGTCGCGATGTGCCCGTGGCGCGCGATGTCCTCGTACAGCTTGACGTGCATCAAACCGTACTCGCCGAGCGCGTGCATGCGGCGCGTCTCGGTTTCCCGTGGTTCAAGAAACCGCAGTGGCTCCGGAATCGGAACTTGGTAGACCAAAATCTGATTGTCGTTCAGGGCCGTTTCGGGAATCCGGTGCCGCGTCTGGATGACCGTCGCGTCCGAGGTCACCGTGGTGGTCTTGATGGCCGCGGTCTTCTCAAAGAACTTGCGGATCGATATTGCGTTGGTCGTGTCGTCGGAACCTTGATCGATCACCTTCAAGGTATCGTCACGGCCGAGTATCGCCGCCGTCACCTGCACACCACCGGTGCCCCAGCCGTAAGGCATCGGCATTTCGCGGCTGGCGAACGGCACCTGATAGCCCGGAATCGCGATAGCCTTGAGGATTGCGCGGCGGATCATCCGTTTGGTCTGTTCGTCCAGATAGGCAAAATTGTAAACCGGCGCGTTCATTCCGCGGCCTCCGCCAGCGTGACATCGCCCTCCTTGGCAGCCTCAAATTCCTCGCGCAGCTTCCGCAACAGACCCAGCTCCGATTGAAAATCCACATAGTGCGGTAGCTTCAGATGTTCGACGAATCCCGTCGCCTGAACGTTGTCGGAATGCGACATGACAAACTCCTCGTCCTGTGCAGGCGATCGCGCATCTTCGCCAAGTTCTCGCGCGCGTAGCGCCCTATCCACCAAGGCCATCGACATGGTCTTGCGCTCGCTCTGTCCGAACGCCAGACCATAGCCGCGTGTAAAGCACGGCGCTTCGGTCGCCGATCCCTTGAACTGGTTGACCATCTGACACTCTGTCAACGTGATTGACCCGAGCGGGACAGCAAAGCCGGCATCTTCCGCGATGAATTCGACCTCAACCTCGCCGAAACGAATTTCTCCGGCGAACGGATGGGTCCGGCCGAATCCGCGCTGGGTTGAATAGCCCAACGCCAACAGGAAGCCTTCATCGCCGCGCGCAAGATTCTGCAATCGCAGATCACGGTCCGCCGGAAAGCTTAACGGCTCACGGGTCAAATCACCGATTGGCTGGTCAGAATCAGCCTTGGGGGACTTTTCAATCAAGCCATCCGCGCCGAGAATGTCGGTCACACGCGGCATCGGCGCATCGTGCACCTCGCCCTGAGCAGGCTCGGGAACCTGCGCATCCTGCGTCAATGACGGATCCAGCAGCCGATGCGTATAGTCGAACGTGGGTCCAAGAATCTGTCCACCGGGAATATCCTTGAAGGTCGACGAGATACGGCGGCGCACGTGCATGGCTGCAGTATCGACGGGTTCGGTCGCGCCGAACCGTGGCAGCGTTGCGCGGAACGCACGCAGCAGGAAGATCGCCTCGATCAAGTCGCCTCGCGCCTGCTTGATCGCTAGCGCTGCAAGTTCGCGGTCGTAGAGTGACCCTTCCGTCATGACGCGATCGACCGCCAGTGTCAGCTGCCCCGATATCTGCGCGAGTGAGAGATCGGGTACAGCCGGATCGCCACGACGTTCATGCGCAAGCAACTGGTGGGCGTTTTCAATGGCACGCTCGCCACCTTTGACCGCAACATACATGGCTCAAGCCTCCTTTGCGGTGACGTGGGTGCTGCGCGGCAAGGCGACCAGTTCCGTTCCACACACCAGCAGTAAATCCACTCCTTGCGGGAACGACGCCCAATTGGCACGCAGGCGCTCGACGAAGTTCGAAGGAAGCGCTCCGGCACGCAAAGACGCCGCGCCCTTGATGCCGGGACCGCGAAGAACCAGTTCAGGCCCCTCGGTCAGCGTATCGACCTGCACAACGAGCGTCGTCGAGCGGTCGGGGTGTTCCGGCGTTCCGGACGCGAAGTTCTCGAAATTCGGAACGTTCGCACCGTTGTGGATGAGAGCGAAAGCCGCGCGCGATGTGTCAGACGTGAGCGGCGCGTCGCTCTGGAATCGTAGCCATGCTGAAATTTCCGAATCGGCGGCAAAGCGATCATCGAGCCACACTGGTGTATCGTGATCGAACAGAGTGAGTGCCACACCGGCAGTCGCTTGCATCAACGGCAACGGTGCATGCATCGCATCGGCGATTGTCTGAATTGAACCCGGTCGCGCCAGCGCATTCATCACTGCGCGAAACACTGATTGCGATGACGGCACCGGATCGGCAAATCCCGTACCGGACTGGAGATTGGCATGAAGCGTCATCGTCATCCCTCGCCTCTCACCAGAGTGTAGAAATCGACCCGCGTCGCGGCCGTCTCGGCCGCCCGCTGCGTCCGCGCCGTCTCACGTTCCTGCCGCAGCGGCGCGATGACTTTCTGTTCGATCTCGCCCGCCAAATCGCTGCTCTGGATCAGCGCGTCGCACAACGCGATCAGCGTGGCCTTCTCACCATCGCGTCCCAGGACGTAACCAAACCCAAGCTCTCCGGACGCCAGCCGAACCACCGCGCGGGACACGCTTGCCTCGCCGAGGTTGAACGGTGCGCCGTCACCGCCGACCCTGCCGCGAACCATGACAAGACCACTCTCGGGCCGACGCGCGACCTCGTGCGAAGGAAGATCGATCACGCCCAGACATGCTGCAATGCGTTCCGTGGGCGCATGCGCCAAGATCGCCATGGCGTCACGGCGGCGGACTTGCTGTGCGTCTAAGGGCGGTTGGATCATGTCCGGCTTGCCGATTCCTAGTTGTCTATGTTAATAGACAACTTCGTAACGCGGGGCCATGACAATCTGGTGACATCGGAATGATTTTCACAACGTCCCGGCAGGTAAACCGCAACATGTGGCGATCATGAACCTGACCAGTGAAATCAACACCGGTGTGGCGCTATGGCGCCGCGTGGCGGATTCCATCGAGCAAGCCATCGCCGATGGAACCTATGCGCGCGACACGCGTCTCCCCGGCGAACTTGAGATTGCGGAAATCCATCGCGTCAACCGCCATACAGTGCGTCGGGCCCTCGCAGCATTGGCTGAGCGCGGATTGGTCCGAGCCGAACGCGGCAGCGGCACCTATGTCGAAGCGCCGCGCATCGCCTATCCGCTGCGCTCACGCACGCGATTTTCGGAGATCGTCGGGGCTGGTGGGCTGGAAGCCGGTGGTCAATTGCTCAGTGCATCGATTGAATCCGCGCCGCGAGAACTGGCAAAGCGGCTGGGCCTCAAGACAGATGCACCCCTCCTGCGGATTGACGCCCTGCGCATGGCCAACCGGGTTCCTATTTGTTTGGGAACCACATGGCTCGATGCAAAACGCTTCACCGACGGCGGACAGATCTATGAAAAGACCCGTTCGATGACCAAGTTTCTGGCGCATTTCGGTGTGCGCGACTATCGCCGCGAATGGACCACTGTGTCGGCCGCAATTGCCGATGCCGTAGACGCGGCACGGCTCGATCTCGCCCTGGGACGCCCGGTGCTGGTCGCCGACAGTCTTGATACGGAGCCAAACGGCACACCCCTGCTCACGACGCGGGCGCGCTTTGCCGCCGAGCGTGTGCAGTTCGTCATAGAAAACCAATAGTCTGGAAAGTCAGTGACGCGCTTCGCCCGCGCGGCCGATAATCGCAAACCGTAACCGGGTTGAAATGAAATCGATCACGGCAACCGTGACCAGGATCATCAGGATCAGCGTCGAGACCTTTTGCCATTCCAGCACGCGGATCTGTTCGGCCAGTTGCAGGCCGATGCCGCCCGCGCCGACAATGCCAATAATGGTGGCCGAACGCGTGTTGGATTCGATGTAATAGAGAACCTGTCCTGCAAGCACCGGCAGCACTTGAGGCATCAGGCCAAAGCGGATTTCGTGCAGCCTGCCGCCCCCTGCCGCGCGAATACCTTCGACCTGCTTGCGATCCGCGCCCTCAATGGCTTCGGAAAAGAGCTTTCCGAATGCACCGAAATCGGACGTCGCAATCGCCAGCACGCCGGCGAACGGGCCCAACCCGACCACGTTGATCCAGACCAGTGCCCAGATCAAGGTGTCGACACCGCGGATTGAATCCAGAAATCGCCGAACAGGAAAGCGAAGAAAGACGGAGGGAATGATGTTCCGTGCCGCCAGCAAACTGACCGGCAGCGCCAGCGCCGCCGCGAGCAGTGTACCAAGAAACGCAATCGACAGCGTCTCGCCCATTGCCACCAGATAGGTCGGTAGCGACGTTCCAGGATCGGGCGGGATCATCAGCATGATGAACCAGCCGAGTTGACCAAGGCCGGTCATCAACCGATCCAGCGAAAATTCCAGATACCAGCATCCAAACAGAAACAGCACGAAAGCCGCCAATCCGACAGCCAGCGCCTTCAGTCGCGCCGCATGCGTCCTCTGAAACAGCTCTGGGTACTGCGCCGCCAATTGAATCGGGTCCCGCGTCGCTGGGGTCATGCGCGCTGCTCCCCCCCGAACAAACGCCCGCGCAGCCAACCGGTGAGGATGTCGATCAAGAAAACCGTAACGATAATCATCAGCAGGATAGCGCTGACATCAGAGTAAAAGAACTTGCGGACTGCAACCACAAGTTCCTGGCCGATGCCACCGGCACCGACAAATCCCATTACCGACGCTTCGCGTACATTGATCTCGAAACGAAGCAACGTGTAGCTGGCGAAGCCAGGCATCACCTGCGGCAGCACAGCAAAGCGGATGGATGTCGTCCAGCTGGCGCCCGTAGAACGGACGCCTTCCAGCGGCTTCATGTCAATGTTTTCGGCTTGCTCTGAATAGAGTTTTCCCAGCGCGCCGATCGAATGAATAGCGATGGCCAGCACACCTGCCATGGGCCCGAGGCCAAACGCAATCACGAAGATCAGGGCGAACACAATGCTCGGAACGGTGCGGCAAAACTCCATGACCCTGCGTACGACAAATCGCAGTCCTGGATGCGGTGACAGGTTGGTGGCGGCGAAGAAATTCAGGGCAAACGCGCCGACCGCGCCGATGGTGGTGCCGACATAGCTCAACAGCAGAGTCTCCGCGAGCAGCTTTAGCCATTTCTGCCACCCCCAAAACCACTCGGAGGGGTCGGTCCACACGCGGTTCCCGGTGTCGAGGTTCAGGATGCGATCGAAGTAGCCAACAAAATTTCCTATCTTTGCGACAAGCGTCTTAGGCGCAACTTCCGCGCCGAGGCTTGCGATAATCAGCAGCGCCACAAAAACGACGAGACCCGCTGCAAAACGCAAACGCTTGCGCGCGACGGCTGCGTCATACGCAGCTTCAAGTGCCGCGATCTGCTGCGGGGGATAACTGGAAAGGCTGATCGTCAATTGATCGCTCTACGCGCAAGAAGGAAGGACCGGACATCCACAACGTCCGGTCCATCACTTCAATCAGGAAGCTTTCTTCTTGCGAAGGCTGTCGACGAACTTGATCAGCTCGATCATGCCGTCCCAGTCCTTGGTGGTCGCGGCGTTGAAGTCTTTCTTCTGCCCGTCGGACAACTTGTCAAAAGCCGCCTTGTCCTTGGACGGAACTGCGAAGAAAGCTTTCTCGATGCCGGCCTTTAGGTCGGCAGGCATATCTGTCAGGACGGCATAAGGGCCATTCAGGATCGGGGCTGACTTGTGGATGATGCGAAAATCATCCTTCTTCATCGCCGAACCGTCTGCATTCTTCAGCATGCCCTTGGTCAACATCTGTGCGAGGGTCGAGTCGTTGTCGGCAGTCCACTGATTGGCAGCGACATCGACGGTGCCCCGCGAGAGCGCGAGCAACGCATTCTCGTGACTACCCGTGTACACGACCTTTCCGAAATACGATTCAGCGTCTGAAATCTGCATCTTGTTCAGTTCGAACCGTGGCACGTTGTTGCCCGAGGTTGAGTTCGGATCGACCAAACCGAGGTTCTTTCCCTTCATATCGTCGATGCTTTTATAGGGGCTCTTGGCGAGCACGAAGAACATCGAGTAGTAGCCGGTGGTTCCATCGATATTGCGATCGTTGGCGAAGGCTTCCGTCTTCACGCCCGTCAACCGGGCACGAGCGAATGACGCCGAACCGTAACTCGCGATATGAATCGCGCCACTTCTCTGACCTTCGATAACCGCGGCATAGTCGTTGGCGATGCGCAAATTCACCTTCACGCCCAGCTCCTTGCTTAGATAGGAGATGAACGGTGCCCAGCGCTCGGTGACGCCCGACGCGTTCTCGGCCGGAACCACGGCAAAGGTGAGTTCGGGATACTTGGCTTTCCAGTCCTGGGCGGAAGCAGCGGTAGCGCTGAAGGCAAGCGCAGCTGCGCCGACAATTATGGTGCGACGATTGATCATGATGTCCTCTCGGTGAGTCAGATAGGTTCGTTACAGAACGGGGAGTTACGCGGCAGCATGTCCGAACGCTGGCTCAAGCTCTCCGGGCAGGAAGTCCGGCGTTTCATCCATCACTTCACCGGCCTCAAGGTCATAGAGTTCCCGCGCGATGCTATCAGTAAGCGCGGCCGGCGCGCCGTCGAACACAACGCGGCCAGCGGACATGCCAATCAGGCGATCGCAATAGGTCCTCGCCAGATCCAAGGAATGCAGGTTGCAGATTACCGTGATCCCGAAATGCTTGTTGATGCGCAGCAATGCGTCCATTACGATTCGGGTATTGCGGGGATCAAGCGAAGCAATCGGCTCATCCGCCAGAATGATGTCGGGCTGCTGGACGAGCGCGCGCGCGATCGCCACGCGCTGCTGCTGTCCGCCTGAAAGCTGGTCCGCGCGCTGCGCAGCCATCGGCATCATATCGAATTGCTCGAGAACGGAAATCGCGATTGCCTTATCATCCTGTGGCCAAAGCTGGATCAATGATCGCCACAGCGGTACGCCGGCAAGACGCCCCATCAGAACGTTGGTGAGCACATCCAGTCGTCCGACCAGATTGAACTGCTGAAAAATCATCGCGGAACGTGCCCGCCAGCGGCGCAAATCGCGCCCTTGCAGCGCGGTTACCTCGACACCTTCAAACATGATGCGTCCGCTGGTCGGCGTCTCCAGCCGATTGATCATTCGCAACAATGTCGACTTGCCGGCTCCCGAACGGCCGATCACGCCGACAAAGCGGCCTGGCTCAATCGAGAAAGAGGCATTGTCGACGGCGGTCTTTGTGCCGAACCGGCACGTCAATCCGTCTACCTCAAGCATGCGCCGACTCCGGTTATGTAATCTCCCCTCGCTAGCGCGCATTTCCTACAGTCGTGTGACACGATCGCTCGCAGCGGCTTCTCTCCCCCGGAATCGCGAATGATGTAACGAAAAGCCCGCTGTCATCCAGATTTCACGATGATGTCACGAAACGCCATGAAGAGATGTTGACCTCACGCTGACGCACCGGCTCTCGCCGAGCTCACACCTGCCCAAAAGATCGTCATTCATGGCCGGCAAAATTCTGTCCATTCAACCCTTCATCGATCCGACCGCTGCCTTGCACAACAGCAGCGCCGGAGCTTATTGCGAAATTGGCGCGCGGACCGTCCTGCACGAGGTTGCGCTCGGTGATTATTCATATGTCGTAAACGACAGTCAGATCGCTTACGCCACAATTGGAAAATTCTGCTCAATCGCCGCGATGACAAGGATTAATCCCGGCAATCATCCGATGCACCGCGCATCACAAGCCCACTTCTCTTACCGCGCCAGCGCCTATTTTCCTGGTGAGGCCGATGAAGCCGAGTTCTTCGCCTGGCGGCGCAGTCACCACGTGGCATTCGGTCATGACGTCTGGATTGGCCACGGCGCCATCGTGCTGCCGGGCCGCAACATCGGCACTGGCGCCGTGGTCGCAGCGGGAGCCGTCGTCACAAAAGACGTGCCGCCCTACACCATCGTCGGCGGAAACCCCGCGAAGCCGATCCGATGGCGTTTTTCGGAGCGCATCGCTGATGAACTGATGACGCTAGCATGGTGGAACTGGGAGCATGATCGCCTCCGCATCGCGTTGCCAGATTTCAGGAATCTTCCGATCGAAGATTTCGTTGAGAAATACCGGGACGCCGCATCTGAAAATCAGAGTTTGAAAGCAGTTGGCACATGATGGATATCCTGATCGAGGGCGGCAAGGCGCTGATCGGACGCGACCTGGCGGATACATGCATCCATATCGCAAACGGAATAATCGCTGAAACATCGTCGCGCAGTGGCGCTGCCTCCATGCGTCTCGACAGTCGCGGCCTGACCGCCCTGCCCGGAATCGTCGATATGCATGGCGACGCCTTCGAGCGCCAGATGATGCCCAGACCCGGAGTTGACTTCCCAATCGACGTCGCTCTCATGGATAGTGATCGTCAGGCGATCGCCAATGGCATCACAACGGTCTTTCACGCCACCACGTGGTCGTGGGAGCCCGGGCTGCGCGGAACAGAGAACGCGAACCGGCTGCTTGATGCCATCGAGGCGATGCAGCCGCAGCTCTCAGCAGACACCCGCTTTCATCTAAGGCAAGAGACGTTCAATCTCGATGCAGAGCCCACCATCGCCGAATGGCTAACTGCTGGACGTGTCGATCTACTTGCCTTCAACGATCACATGAACATGACCGCTGCGTCGATGAGCAATCCGAAAAAGCGGATGCGCATGGTGGAGCGGTCCGGTCTCAGCGAACACGCATTCGACGGATTGGTCGAGCGCGTCTTGGCCCGGGCGAACGACGTGCCCGCCTCAATTGCACGGCTCGCAACCATTGGCCGCGAGCACGGCGTTCCGCTGCTGTCCCATGACGACGAATCGCCCGATCAGCGCGTCGGCTTCCGCGGCTTGGGAATCGATATCGCCGAATTCCCGATCAACGAGGAAACGGCACGCTCGGCGATCGAAGGAGGCGATTTCACCGTCTTCGGCGCACCGAATGTAGTGCGCGGAGGGAGCCATACCGGATGGACCAGCGCCGCCAAGATGGTGAGCAAGGGACTGTGCACAATTCTGGCGTCAGATTACTATTACCCCGCGCCGCTGCTCGCCGCGTTCCTGCTGGCCGCCGAAAACATCCTGCCGTTGCCGCAGGCCTGGTCGCTGGTATCAGGAGCGCCGGCGAAGGCAACTGGGCTGCACGACCGCGGCCAGATCGGAGCTGGAAAACGAGCCGACATCATTCTTGTCGATGCGTGCGAGCCGCGAAGGCCGCGTGTCGTGGCAGTGATTACCGATGGCCGTATCGTTCACCTCACGGAGCCCCAGCGGATTTTATCCCACGTTGCCGCTGTGCGAAGGGTTGAACCGGCCTGAACAGGCGGCTACTCAAGGTTCGCATGCCAAACTTTCCCCGCTACGCGATCTACTTCGTGCCATCAGCTGATAGCGCCCTTTATCGCTTCGGCGCAAAATTGATTGGTCGCGATGCGTATACAAGTCGGTCATTGCCGTTCGCGGAAGGCATCGAGGCCGAGATTGAGGGCTGGAAGCAACTTACGGCCGATCCGCGCAAGTACGGCTTCCATGCCACGCTAAAAGCTCCGATATCACTCGTTCCGGGCAGAACCGAGAGTGAGTTGAAGGCGGCGATTCACGAATTCGCGCAGACGCCGCGTCCCATACCAGCGATAGCACCCAAAGTGCGCAGCATCGGTAGCTTCATCGCCATGGTGCCGGACGCCCCCTGCCCCGAACTGCAAAAACTGGCCGAAGATTGCGTCACGACATTTGACAGCTTCCGCGCACCGCTGACCGACGCAGACCGCGAGCGGCGCAATGTTTCGGCGCTCACAGGCCGGCAGATTGCCTATCTGGATCGCTGGGGCTATCCATATGTATTCGAGGAGTTCCGGTTTCACATGACGCTGGCCGGATCGCTCCCCGCAGAACGGCTAACAGCTGTTACGGACGCTTTGAAAAAACGATTTACTGCGCTCAAACTGAAGTCGGCACCAATTGACCGGCTGGCATTGCTGCGCCAAGACAGCGCAACATCGGGTTTTACCGTCTTGGCACATTGGCCGCTTCAGCGCGCCTGACCGTCGTATCATTCAGCCCGCGCGTGGTGCGTGCGTCACTGATTTGGCTTCACAGCGCGCTATCTATAAAGCCCCTCGATCTCCAAAACATACTTCTTCTGTACATTAGAGCGCCGGACCTTCATCGTCGCCGTCACTTCGTCGTCGTCGTGATCAAGCTCTTTCGTCAAAAGGTGGAATTTTCGAATCTGCGAGACCTGTGCAAGCTGCGCATTGGCGGTGTTGATCTCGGACTGGATCAACTCCCGCAGGCTTTCGTTCTCGGTAAGATTTTTGAAGTTCGTGTAAGCGATGCCTTTTTCTTCGGCCCACTTCCCCGCGAGGTCATAATCGATCTGGATCAGCGCAGAGACGTACTTTCGCGCTTCGCCTATCACAATGCACTCCTTGATGAACGGACTCGACTTCACCGTGTTCTCGATCTCCGACGGACTGAGATTCTTTCCACCAGCCGTGATCATGATGTCTTTGAGGCGATCCACAATGCGGAAATGGCCATCATTGAACTCCGCAACATCTCCGGTATGCAACCAGCCGTCGCGGATCGACATCCTGGTTGCCTCTTCGTTGCGGTAATAACCTGCAAACACCGTATCCCCGCGGATAAGCAACTCGCTCGAATCTCCGAGCTTTGTCTCCATCCGGTCAATGCCGTTGCCCACGGTTCCCACGCGCCGGTCCGACAATACTTGCCCGAGCGCAATGCCCGAACTTTCCGTCAGGCCGTAGACTTCGATCAGCGGCACACCAATGGCGCGAAAGAAATGCACGATGGCGGGCGAGATCGGCGCAGCTCCCGTCATGGCGATGCGGGTCTTCCTCAGCCCGATAAAATTCTGAAGCGCGCGAAAGATCAACCAGTACGATAGCGCAAACTTGAGCTTTTCAGACAGCGTCCTGTCGGCCGCGTTTTTCTCCGCAAACGGCTCGCAAGCAGAATAGGCCCACTCGAACATGGCGCGCCGGACGCGCCCTGCCTCCATCAATTTGATGTGGATCGACGAATGCAGCTTTTCCCAGATGCGCGGTACGCCCAGGAACATACTTGGCGCAACCTCGCGTAAATCCTCCTGCACGGTCCGAATGGATTCGCCGAAGTTGACCAGCGAGGCCAGATACGTCGGAACCATTACCGTTGTCATCTGCTCGGCCACGTGACATAGCGGCAAGTATGACAGAACACTTGCGGATTCATCGGCACCCAGCCTATCCGCACAACCGATCGCTTGCGCCCGGATGTTCTTGTAGCTCAGCATCGCACCTTTCGGCTTTCCCGTGGAGCCGGATGTGTAGATGATCAATCCAATCTGCGAGAGTTGCTGGCGGTCGATGGCGCTATCCACCAATGCAGCGTGGCCCGTCTCAAAGTCGGCGCCCAGCGCTTCCAGCGCGTCGAACGACATCACCTGATCGGGCGGATAGTCCCTGATGCCCTTCGTCTCAACGACAATGATCCGCCGCAGCTTCGGCAGTTCATCGCGACGCTCCAGAACCTTGTCGACCTGCTCCTGATCCTCGCACACAATGATCTCGGATTCGGAATGCGCGAGCACATAGGCGACTTCGTTCGACGGGCTGGTCGGATAGACGCCGACGGCAATTCCATCGACGATGTTAGCCCCGAGTTGCGCCAGCACCCACTCGATCCGGTTCTCGGACAGAATAGCAATGTGACCGCCTTCATTGAGGCCGATGGCGCGAAAGCCGAGACCGACGTGACACGCCCGCTGGTAGTAACTCTGCCAGGTCGAGGGATTCCAGATTCCAAACTCTTTTTGGCGGATCGCCACGCGATCCGGATAACGGCGCGCATTCTCGCGCAGCACCTGCGGCAGCGTCTGTTTGGGAAATCTGTCGCTCATGCGATCCTCATCATAACAGTCAGGACAGCCAGCGCTTGCGGCGCTTGTAGTGCTTGATGCCGCGGAAGCCCTTTGTTTCCGCATTCGCGGCGCCAACACCGAGGTAAAATTCGCGGACATCTTGATCGCGCAGCAATTGATCTGTCGGGCCGTCGGTGACGATCTTCCCCGACTCCATGATGTAGCCATAGGTCGAGACTGCAAATGCCACCGCCGCATTCTGCTCGACCAGCAGCATCGAAACGCCCTGTTCACGGCTGATGCGTGCGATAATGGTGAATATCTCTTCGACCAGTTTCGGGGACAGACCAAGCGACGGCTCATCGAGCAACATCAATTCCGGCTGCGCGATCAGCGCCCGGCCGATTGCCAGCATCTGCTGTTCGCCGCCGGAGAGATAACCGGCGCGCCCGGTTCGTCGCTCGAACAAGCGCGGAAAATAAGTGTAGACGAGATCGAAGGGTGTCTTCGCGCCGCTGCGCCCTGACATTGCGTAAGTAGCGGCGGTGAGATTCTCCTCGACCGTGAGATCCTCGAAAATTCGACGGCCTTCCATCACATGAAAAAGCCCACCCCGCACCAACTGGTGCGGGGCGAGCCGAGCCACCGAATCACCTTTGAACAGAATTTCGCCGGTGGTGACCTTACCGTCCTCCAACTCAAGCAAGTTGGAGATGGCCTTGAGCGTGGTCGATTTGCCGGCGCCGTTCGAGCCTAGCAAAGCGACCACCGCTCCCTTGTCGACTTTCAACGAAAGGCCGCGAAGCACCTGGACCGTCTTGTTATAGACGACCTCGATGTTGTTGACAGAGAGGAGTGCTTGCGCGGTCATCGTCATTACTTTGCGATCTTGATCCAGTCGGAGACCGGCTTCATGATCTTGTTCGCACCGTCGTATTGATAGACACGACCGACTGGAACGGTATTGCCGGGAATTGAAATCGGAACGCCGATGATGCCGCCGGTGTCGAAATCCTTGATCGAGTTCAGCGAAGCCTTCATGTTGGCTGCGGTGAGATCCTTCTTTGCGTCAAGGGTGCGCTTGGCGGCTTCGGTCATCAGCATCGCGGTCAGGAACCCCTGCATGTAACCGGTCGACTGATACTCCGGACGGATCTGCCGGATCTTATCCAGCATCGGCGATTTGCCTTCTTTGTCGAAATAGTAGCGATAAGGCATCACACCCATGAAGCCGTCCGCGACGTCGGCGGATTTCGCCCAGATCGCGTTGTCCATCGACCAGAACGTACCCATGAACTTGGTCTTGAGGCCGAGTTGCTTGGCTTGGCTCATGAACTCCGGCAACGGAGCAAGTATGTAGCCATGGAAGATGGTGTAGTCCGGATCGGCGCGGCGCAATTTGAGCACCTCGGTCGAAACGTCGACACTGGTCGGCGGCGTCGCGATCTTTTCCACGACCTTCAGGCCGAGTTCAGCCGCCCGCTTTTCAGTCGGCGCGATCGGATCACGCCCGAATTCTGTATCCGAGTTGACCAGAGCGATTTTCGCGCCCGGCTTCGTCTTGGCGATATACTCCAGCAGAATGCCGATCATCTCCGAATAGTCCGGACCGGCGATAAACTGATTGGGAAAGTTTTTCGGATCGTTCAGTTCCGTCGCAAAAGATGCGCCCGCAAGCATAATGTCGCCTCGGCGATTGAGCTCCGCATTGATCGTCTTGGAGAATGCCGTTGAGTCCCCGTAATAGAGACTCACTTTCTCCTGACTGGTAATGCGATTGAACACCGCAACGGAGTTATCGACCTTGTAGCCGGTATCTTCGGCGACATACTTGATCTTCCGGCCGTTGATACCACCGGCGTCGTTCACAATCTTCACGTAATCCTGGAACGCGTTGTTCAGTGCGATGCCCGCGAAGGCGAACACACCCGTCATTGGCATCGATGCGCCGATCACGATGTCGTCGGCAGCGCGCGCTGGGACGTTAAGGCCCAGAGCGAAGCAGCCTGCGGCTGCATAGGACAGCACCTTTCGGCGGGTTGGAAAGAATCTCATGGTGGCTTCTCCCTGTGTTTTATTTTTTGAACGGCCATAGATGAAAGAAACGCCGTACGCGGCGCCAGATTTCGGCAAGGCCCTGCGGCTCGAACAGCAGAAACCCGATAATCAGCAAGCCGAAAACGATTGTCCGGATCGGCGACAGTTGCGCTGTCGCATTCGGAATGAAGGTCAAATAGGACACCGCGATCTTCAAAAATTCAGGCACCATGGTCATGAAGATCGCGCCCAGAATGGCGCCGAGGATGGTGCCCATTCCACCAACGATGACGGCGGCAAGAAAGAACACCGAATAGATCAATGGAAAGCTCTCCGGCGTAACCACGCGAAAGAAATAGGCCCACATGCCGCCCGCGACGCCGGCGTAGAATGACGACAACGCAAACGAGAGCAGCTTGTACCTCAGCAGCGGAATACCCAGCACCTCCGCCGAGATGTCGCGGTCGCGGATAGCAATGAAGGCGCGGCCGATGCGGGTCCTGAACAAGTTGGCCGCGGCGAACACAGCGAGCACTGTCAGCGGCATGAACAACCAGTAAAGTTGAAATGGACGCGCGAGGTCGTAACCGAACAAGCGAGCGGGCGGCATGCTCAGCCCCTGCGTTCCGCCGAGAATGGCCGGTCCATTCGCGAATAGGAAATGCAGAATGAAGGACGCCGCGATAGTCGCAATCGCGAGGTAAAGTCCCTTCACCCTCAGGCTGGGCACACCGACAACAAGGCCAACCGCGGCCGACACAAAACCCGCCAGGAGGAGATTCACCATGAACGGCGTACCGACGCGGATTTCCAGAATGGCGACGGTGTATGCGCCGACCGACATGAAGGCCGCCTGTCCCAGACTGACAAGGCCGGTATAGCCGGTCAGGATGTTGAGGCCGGTGGTGCTGACGATGTGAATCAGGACAAGACAGGCGAGATAGATCCAGTACTGGTCTGCAAAGAACGGAAACAGCACCAGCGCCGCGAACAGCGCCACCAGCATGGCGCGCTGGACATTGGTGTCGAGCAGCGCTTCCGCCTGAGCGTAGGTTTGATGGGCCGCGCCGATACGCATCAGAGTCGCTCGATTTCAACTGTGCCGAACAATCCGTACGGACGGATCATCAGGGCAACCACAAGGATGCTGAAAGTGACAAGCAGCTTGAACTCGCCGCCCATATAGGTGCCGACAAGCGCCTCTACGACACCGATGGCCAGGCCCGCCACCAATGCCCCGGCAATCGAATCGAGCCCGCCGACAATGACGGCGACCAGCACCGAGAGGCCAAACACACCCATGGTGGGTGAGATTCCGCCGATCGAGCCGATCAAAATGCCAGATCCCGCCGCAGCCATCCCCGCGACAATCCACGAAACCGAAAATACCGCTGGAACGTTGATTCCGCAGGAAAACGCCGCTCCCTGATCGGTCGCGGTAGCGCGTAGTGCGACACCGCCCCGCCACGTCCGAAAGACAACAAGAAACGCAGCAATCAACACCGTCGCCACCACAAAACCCACAGCGATTTTCGGCGAGACGTAGGCACTGCCGATAAATATCGGCTTAGACGGCAGAAAGTTGGGCAAGGTCGCCGGATCGCTCCCCCACACGAACTCCACAAATCCAATCAACACCGAACTGAGACCGACGGTCACCATGAACACCGAGATGGGGCTTTCTCCCAGCATGGGCCGGATCAGAACGCGCTCGATCACGCCGCCGAGAATGCCGCCGCCGATCACCGTGAGAATGATTGCAAGCCAGATTGGAAGCGCAAATGCCGCTGTCATTCCGAAGAAGAAGTAAGCGCACAGCATAAGCATCTCGCCGACAGCGAGATTCAAAACCTTGGTGGCCTTGTAAATCAGCACAAACGCAATCCCGGTCAACGCCAGCAGCGCACCCGATCCAAGTCCCGACAACACGACCTCGAACAGGAACAGCCAATCCATCACGCTGCCCTCTCGCCCGCGATCCGACGAGACAGATCTCCCACATCGCCGGACCCGAGATAGGCCGCGATCACATCCGGATTGTTCTGAATCTCAGCCGGCTTTCCAGCCGCGATCACCTGACCGAAGTTCAGCACGACAACATGGTCCGAGATGTCCATGACGAGTCCCATGTCGTGCTCGACCATCAGGATGGTCACGCCCCACTCCTCTTTCACGTCGAGGATAAACCGCGCCATGTCCTCGGTCTCTTCACGGTTCATGCCCGCCACCGGCTCGTCCAACATCAGCACACGCGGCTGCATGGCGAGCGCGCGCGCGAGTTCAACGCGCTTGCGCAGGCCGTAAGACAGTGACGCCACCGGTTGATCGCGGATATGCTCCATTTCAAGAAAATCGAGCACACGCCGCTCGATCTCGGAGCGCAGTTCAAGCTCTTCACGTTTTGCGCGGCCGAAGTACCACAACGCGTCAAATACGTTCGTCTTCATGTGTGCGTGACGTCCGAGTTTGATGTTGTCGAGCACCGTCATGCCGCGAAACAGCGCAATGTTCTGGAATGTGCGCGCCAAGCCGATCTTGGCCCGCGCCGGTGGATGCAATCTGCTGATGTTTTCGCCGCCGAACTCGATCGCGCCGGCAGAAGGCCGATAAAAGCCCGAGATGCAGTTGAACAGCGATGTCTTGCCCGCACCGTTCGGGCCGATCACGGCCGTGATCGATCCCGGAGCGACTGAAAAAGAAACATCCGACAGCGCCTTCAATCCGCCGAACGCAAGCGACAGATTGTGGACGTTCAGACCTGCTGAAGATGATGGCTTTTGATCGCTCATCGTCATGCGCCGAACTGCGCAAGGGACGCGGCGAACATCACCGGCCTGCCAGTCCTTGAATGGCGTGGATCAATCGAACTCAACTGACGCTCCCCCTTTTTGACTTGCCCGGCGGTGATCCGCTCTTTTGGCTGTTCCCTCGCTTCAGTGCCTATCGCTTGCGGCCTACCAATGCGTGTTCCATGTACATCCGCTCGACTGGCCGATCGAGCGAATTGCCGGCGCGCTCGAAGCCTCTGCGCCAGTCTTCGACGTGCCGCCGCATCCACACTTTCCCGGTTTCCTTGTCGCGCTTGCGAATCGCATCGAGCAAATGATGGTGCGCAACGATGAGACGCGGCATGCCTTCAGCAACGTTGCGAACCACCATCTCCGTGGTGGGAAAAAACAGCAGGCCTGCCGGTTCTCTCGCGAGTTGCAGCACGCGGTTATGGGAGGCCTTGGCAATCAGAATGTGAAATTCCGCATCGAGTTCCGCGAAGGCGGCATGATTTGCGATGGCCCTCTCGGTTTTCTCGATATTCGCCGCGATCTCGGCGATGTCGTCGTCCGTCGCATGATCGACCGCATACTCGATCGCGGCGATCTCGAGGATCATCGCGGTCTCGTACAATTCGCGGAACGTCACTTCGTGCAGCACAAGCGCGCGGCTCAATCGGCTTGCGAGTTTGTTATAACGCGGCAGGCAAGCGTAAAGGCGGCGGCTGGAATCGCGACGGATCAGCCCGCTCTCTTCGAGAACCCGAATGCCTTCGCGGACCGTGGAACGATTCACACCGAACTGCTGGACGAGTTCAGACTCCGTTCCGATCGGATCGTCAGGCTTGATGCGGCCGTTGACGATTTCACGCTCAATCGCGTCAGCCACCTTTTGATAGGCCGGCGCAACCTCGATACGCGCGAAATTAGGAGCCAAAGACGACATGACGTCTCACCGTTGATTGTCGGACAAAGGCTATGGACGAAATTAATGTCGGTCAATGGCCTCTTAACAAGCTTCGACGAGGAATTTACGGGTGCGCCGCACAAGATTTGAGGTCAAATGTATGCTTGTCCGACAAAGTCGTCGTGTGAGGGGGACCCTCAACACGGAGCAATCGGAAACATCCGCAGACACGCCCGCTCAAGGCGAACAGGATATTCCTGGAGAATCTTTGGGAAAAAACAGCGAACGCTCGCGCGCGAAAAACGTCGGCTCATGGACGCAGACGGAGCCGACGCCAGATCGGCATCCGCTCACTCGTCACGCGCACAGCCTTAGGCCGGCAAGCTAGTTGCCTGGGTTAGAGATGCCCTGCAACGCATGACCGACGTTCATCAAACTCGCCGAACCGAAGACCTGCCCTGGGCTGGGGATGGGCGCAGAAGCCAATGGCGCCTACTGGTGAACCCGCGTGGGGAGCCGAGGGCTCTTTAGAGCGGTTAGGCCGCAAGGACCTCCCCAATCCGCCCTCGGATCAGCGCGCGCTCCTCGGTACCCGTCGCAGCCGTAAAGCTCACATCATACGCGATGACTGCCGGCCGCTTAAGAACAATGATGCGATCACCAATTTCCAGTGCTTCGCCGATGTTGTGCGTGATGAACACCGCCGTCTTACCGTTTTCCTTGACGAGCTTTACAAACTCCGCCCGCAGTCGAGCGGCCGTCATTTCGTCGAGCGCGGAGAATGGCTCGTCGCAAAGAAGAATGCTCGCATTTGTGGCGAATGCGCGGGCAATTGAGACGCGCTGACGCATACCTCCGGAAAGAGCATGCGGATAGTCATTCTCATGACCTCCCAGCCCCAGCTTGGTCAACCAAAGTTGAGCCGTCGCGCGGCGCTGGGCGAGCGGGATATCGAGCATCTCGAGGCCTAGCTCGACGTTTTGAATTGCTGTTCGCCATGGCAGAAGCCGGTCGTTCTGGAAGACGATAGCGATCTTTCCGCGAAATGAATCGAAGTCGGAGAAAGGGTTGCGCCCGCCAATGCGAACTTCGCCGCTGGTCGGCTCGGTCAGACCGGCAATCATATTAAAGATCGTCGACTTACCGCACCCGGTCTTGCCGAGGATGGCCAGCATCTCGCCCGGCTTAACGTCGAGGTTGATCCCGTCAACGGCGCGATAGCCTCCTTTTGCTCCCTCCTTGCCGAACACCTTCGAGACATTGCTCAGGTGGATCGCAGGGGCTGCTGTATCGCTTGTAGAACTCATATTGCACGCTCCGAGACCGCTCGATAGCGGAAAGCCACGTTCTCGATCAGGGTTAGAGCCGCCTGAACGATCAGTACGAAGAAGACGAGTTGCAGCGTCCAGGCCAAAGCACCGGCCATGTCAAAGAGCTGCTGCTGCTGAAGCAACTGGTAGCCTACGCCACCCGTTGCTCCGACCAGTTCGGCAACCACGACGACGCGAGAAGCGTTACCGAGGTTCACCTTCCACGCCGTCAGAATGTCAGGAAGAACAGCAGGCGCGATCATCACCCGGAACAACTTGGCCCGGGTCGGACGAAAGCTGAACACCATTTCCATCAGATCCTTCGACATACCGCGCAACGCGCCCAGAACCTGAAACGCAAATGCCGGAAGCGTCGTCATGACCATGATGAAGAAAATGCGAAACTCAACGCCGTGAAACCAGATAATCGCGAACACGACCCACGAAAGTGCAGGAATCCCCTGGAACAGTGACAGGATTGGCGACAGGAATTTATCGATGGCTGGCGATCGCGCCATCAAAAGTGCGAACACCCCGCCAATGACGAAAGCTCCCGCGAGACCCGCGAGAATCCGCAAGACAGTCGCAAGAACGTCTGCAAACAACACGCCGCTGGAGAGAATATCTAGGCAGCGCCAAAAAACATCGACGAGTGACGGAAAAAGAAAACGCGGAAAGAACAGCGACGCGAACTGCCACAGCGCAATGACTACCACAAACGGGAGCACAGACACGCCAAGGCGCTTTGCCGCCGACAGCATTCGAGCTGCCGGCGACAACGGATCTTCATTTAGAGTTTGATCGCTCACTTACCCTGCCTCTTGTAGATCGTTGCCGCGCCCGGATCTGCGTTGAGGAACGCGATTGACTTGCCGGCGGCATAAACTGACTTAATTTCCTTCTCGACGTCGGACGCCCATTTGACGTTCATCCCAAGTCGATCATTCGCCCGAATGAGGCCGCTGATTGCCTTCTGATCGTCAGGCGTACCCTTGGCAGCGATCAACTTCGCGGCCTCATCCGGGTGGCTTGCCACCCAGTCGGCAGCCTCTTTGTACGCCGCGAACAACTTCTTCACGAGTTCCGGATTTTTTTCGGCCCACGCCACGTGTGCAGCGACTCCAAGATAGGGAATGTTGCTGCTACCGGTGAACTTCTTCCAGCTTTCGGTGATGCCGATGTCGATGGTACGAATTTCAGGCTTCTTGCTGCGCAGCGTTGTATAGGCCGGCTCCCAGAGTTGAATCGCGGTTGCCCGATCCGCAAGCGCATAGCCAACGAGCCCCGGCGTCGCGGTATTAACGACAGAGAACTTGGAGGTATCTGCACCAGCCTGTCGCGCGAGCCAGTCAAACATCACATAGTTGGTTGTCCCCTTGGCCGCGGCGATGTCCTTGCCTTCCAGGTCCTTCAAAGTCTTGATTTCCGGCCGCGACGTTACGACCGCGCCCCAGTAATCAAACAGATTGAAGAGATAAGTCACCTTCACGCCGCGCGTATCCGCGAGTCCGACAGTCAGCAATGCCGCACTGCCGCCAAGTTGAAATTCCCCGGAATTGAACTGAGCCGTGTAAGCGTCCGGAGTACGCTCTTCGAACTTGATCCGGAGGCCATGCTTTTCGTCCAGCTTCTGCGCCTTGATAATTGGCGGCAGAAACGCGCCAAGTGATGGCGCGCCAAAAACCACAATGGAAAGCTCCGCCGGAGCCTGAGCGCGAACAGGAGCAGCAACAAGGAGCGTTGAAACGCAGGCCACACTCGCGAGAATTTTCGTAATCGTCATGTTTGTCCCTCCAGACACATTTATGCTGACTTGGTCTTCTGACCTTTATGGCTTGGCTTTGATAAGTGGCAAAAAGTCACGGACTGCTGCGGCAAATTCGTCCGGCGCCTCCACGGCAGAAACATGAGCTGCGTCCAACGTGACGCGGCTGGCGCCAGAAATCCCGGAAGCAAGCTCGTCGCTTCGCGCGGGCGGTGTCGACGGATCGTGAAGTCCTGCAATAACCAGCGCGGGAGCAACGATTTGAGAAAGACCCGGCAACACATCTGTCGCCGCCAGAACCTCGCAACAGCCGGCGTAGCCGGCAGGCGACGTGCCCGCGATCATGGCCGAAAGCTCGGCAACCCGCGCCGGGTGCTTGTCGCGAAATCCGGACGTGACCCAGCGTTCAAGCGAGGGTTGCACAAACGAAGCGACGCCGCCTGACCTCGCCGTCGCAGCCCGGTCGCGCCACATGGTTTCGGGCGGAAAGTTTGCAGCCGTATTGGCAAGAACCAATCCGCTGACACGGTCAGCCGCATGGATGCCAAGCCAGGTGGCTGTCAGACCGCCCAGCGAAACACCGCAGATCACTGCGCGCTGGATACTGAGCGTATCCAGAATTGCAAGAACGTCGGCGCCCAGTCTTTCGATCGTATAGGCGTGCTCCGGCGCATCGGACTGACCATGCCCACGCGCATCATAACGCACGATCTGCGCATGCGGCGCGAGGCGCTCCACCACCTCGTCCCACATACCCAAACTCGCTGCGAGCGAATTGCTAAGCACAACCGCCGGCTTGCCGGGCGTGCCGGATACGGTCACAGCGAGCCGAACACCTGGCTCGACCTCGATACGCTGTACTTCTCGAACTGCAATGTTCATTCCGCCAGACCTACTCTGCTGCGCCTTGGACGCGTCCCTCAAACTCCTTGCGAAGTGCTGTGAAGAACTTCCCGACGAGATGCTTCGACACACTTCCCAGAATCCGCTGGCCAACGCCGGCAACAAGTCCGCCGATCTCGCCGACACCTTGATACGTGAGCTTGGACACGCCAGGTCCTTCTGGCGTGATTTCAAAACGCGCAGTGCCACTGCCGTGGCCCAGCGTTCCCGCACCCGACACCTTAATGTTGCAGGTTTTCGGCGGCTCCTTATCGGACAGCGAAATCTCGCCTTCGAACGATCCGCCCACCGCAGCGACACGCAACTGCATCTCGACCTTGTACGAGTCCGGCGACGTTTCGGTCATGGTCTTGCACCCGGGAATGCAGCGGGTCAGCACCACAGGATCATTCAGCGCTTCCCAAAGCGTCTCGACCGAAGCCTGGACCGTTTCTGTACCGCCGATATCGAGCTTCATGAATCTGCCCTCATATTCCAAAAAGACGCTGGGCCAGACCGCCGTTGATGGCGGCGCGTTCGGCGTCAGAGAACGACGTCTCGGCCACGATCTTGAGCGGGGCGAGGTCACCGATTGGGAAAGGCATGTCCGATCCCATCATGATCCGGTCGGCACCGACAACATCCGCAAGGAAGCGCAGCGTCCGCGGGTCCTGAACGATCGTGTCGTAGTAAAGCGCTGCGAGCGCGGCGTCAGGATCGCCCAGCTTGTCCTTGTCGAGTGAGTAGTTGCGGCGCAGGCGGCCGATCACGTACGGCAATGCTGCGCCGCCAATTCCGGCTACAATCTTGGCATTCGGATAGCGCGTGACGGCTCCGGAATAGATCAACCGGGACATCGCAATCAACGTATCGGTGATCCGGCCAACGGCGTTCGCCATACCGTAATCATGAACGCGGTCGTCACCGCTTTCGAAAACCGGATGAATGAAAACGATCGAGCCCAATTCATTCGCGGCCTCCCAAAACGGGATCAAGGCAGGATCGTCAAGAACTCCCCCCTTGCCCTTCGGCTGCGTGCCGATCATGACACCCTTGAAACCGGACGCATGAGCTTCTCGCAGCACTTCAGCAGCGAGTGCACCACTCTGAAGCGGCACTGTTGCCAGCGGAACGAACCGTGGTTCGTTCTTTGCTGCCTGTGCAAGATGCGAATTGATAAGCCTCGACCAGCGCGCGCCTTCTTCCGCGGGCGTCTCGTAAGCGAACATATCGAGCCAGCCACCGACGACCTGACGCTCGACCTTTTGAGCATCCATCCACTGCAAGCGGGCCGGCAAATCAGTGAGCGGTTTGGAGACCGGACGCGTCGGCTTGCCGCCCGCGAACGAAAACCCAAGGCTTCCACCCTCCTCGATCAGGCGGATCGAAGGAAAATTCGCGGCTTGCGAGCGGATCGCTTCCAGCAAGCTGGGAGGCACGAGATGGGCGTGGCAATCAATATTCATGGGACCAGTCTTTACTGTTCGTGTTGTTTGGCAGCTGCAACTGCATCGCTAATAGCAGAGATGCGAATAGGCAGCTTTGAGAACGAAATGCCGAGGCTTCGCACGGCATCATTGATGGCATTGGAGATCGCCGCAGGCGCGCCGAGATAACCGCTTTCTCCAGAACCTTTCTGACCGAACACCGTGTAAGGAGACGGCGTGCAGTGATGAACGATCTCGACCTTCGGAATTTCGTGCGATGACGGCAACAGGTAATCCATGAAGCTCTGGGTCAGCATCTGCCCCTCGCCGTCATAGACGAACTCTTCCAGCAACGCCGCACCAATCCCGTGCGCAATGCCCCCGAGGGTCATCCCCTTCACGATATGCGGATTGATAACGGTGCCGCAGTCATGCCCGATCACGTAACGGCGGATATCCGGCTTGCCGAGAACGGGATCGATAGCGATCAGGACAACGTGAAACTCGAAGGAGTGGCACGGATACATTTGCACCCGTCCGTTTTCAGGAAGCTTGTCTCCGGTCGGAACCTGCATCACATGGGTTGTTTCCAACCCCGGCTCCATGCCGGCTGGGAGCAGGTGAAAATTGCGATGAGCAATATTCACAAGATCAGCCCACCCCAGATGATCCTTGCTCTTCCTGGCCGTGACGCCGCCACCTGAATAGCCGACCTCGTCTTCCGCGCAACCGAACTGATGCGCTGCGATCTTGACGAATTTTTCCTTGAGCTTCTGCGCCGCATGAAACGCCGCTCCGCCAAGCATGATGGCCATGCGGCTACCGACAGGTGTGTTGGACGGCAATGATGCAAGCGAATCCGGGCGAACAACGCGGATGCTGTCAGGATCGATTTCAAGAACCTCGCCGACGACGGTAGCTACCAGCGTCTCATGCCCCTGCCCGGCCGACGTTGTATGAATCGTAACCGTTACAAATCCGACGCCATCGATATTGATACGGCAAGAATCCATCCAAGTCGTTGTGGTGTTCTTCTCGTTCAACAATGGCTCGAATGAAGAGTTTCCACCGCTCGGTTCCAGGCACGCGGCGATGCCGATGCCGGCCAGCATTCCAGAGGCGCGCAGCCGATCTCGCTCCTTTTGCAGCGCCGTGTAATCGACGTGCGCGAGAACTTTCTCCACCACCGTGTGATAGTCTCCGCTGTCATACCGGGTGCCGCTCGGGATGAGGTACGGAAATTCTTCCTTGCGAATGAAATTGCGGCGACGAATCTCGACGGGGTCCAGTCCAACCGCAGCCGCGACCTTGTCGATCGCCGTTTCGATCGCATAGTTGGTCGGCGATTGACCAAATCCTCGCACGGCTTCCTGTACCGCCTTATTAGAGGTCACCGATTGCGCCCGATATTGCACGCTGTTGATCTTGTAAGGCCCCACGATGGCGCCAATCGGCTTGCCGAGTTGGAAAGGCGCGCGGCCCGCATAGCCACCGGCATTGTCCAGCGCGCGCATCTTCATCGATCGAACAATGCCCTGATCGTCAAACGCAATATCGACGTCAAAGATGCGCTCGGGGCCGTGCTGGTCTCCGCCGCGCATGTTTTCAAGCCGATCCTCGATCAGGCGAACGGGGCGGCCAAGCCGCCGCGAAAGATGCGAGACAAGAACGGTATGCTTGATGCCGCGCTTGACGCCATAGCTGCCGCCGACATCGACATCCTGATGGACGCGGACATTGTTCGCGGGAATTCGAAGCGCGCGCGCAATCTGATCCGGATACTTCGGCATCTGGATCGAAGCCCAGACATCCAGCATGTCTCGCCACGGATCCCAGGATGCCGCGACTCCGAAGGTCTCAATGGGCACAGTGGAGTTTCGACCCCACACGACACGGAATGAGAGGTGGCGCGGACTCTCGGCAAAATCTTTCTCGACCTCGCCCCAGACAAAGGTTTTATCGAGCAGAACGTTCGAACCGTGCGCTGGATGAACCGGCGGACTGTCCGGCTTAATCGCTTCCTCGGCGTGCATGACAAAGGGAAGCGGCTCATAGCTCACGCGGAGCTTTTCGGTCGCGTCCTCGGCTTGCGCACGCGTCTCGGCCACGACGGCGGCAACCCATTCGCCCGCATATCGGGTCTGGCCCACGGCAAGCGGATAACGCTTCACGTTTGGCGTATCGAGGCCGTTCATCAGCGGTTCGACCGCTGCTGCAAGCTCTTCGCCCGTCAGAACGTAATGCACGCCCGGCATCGCCAACGCGGCAGAACTGTCGATCGAGAGAATGCGCGCGGATGGATACTGAGACGTCAGGATCGCAACGTGAAGCATGCCTTCCAGGGCAATATCCGCAACGTAGTGGCCACGGCCGACGACGAAGCGCCGATCTTCGCGAACCCGGCGATTGGTGGATACGAAACGGAAGGCTGATGGATCCGCGCTCATTTCGAGCCCTTTCCCGGCGCGTCAGCCGCAGTTTCCAGAACACCCTTTTCAGGCGCATCGTGACCTTCCGCACTTCCGGTTTGCGCGGCCGTGCTTGCCCGAAGCACATTCGATTTCTTCAGCCGGTCAGCGGCAAACTCGACCGCTTCGATGATCTGGCCGTAACCGGTACAGCGGCAGATGTTTCCAGAGATTGCCTCGACAATATCTTCGCGGGTCACGTCATGCGTTTGCTCGAGCAGCGCATGTGCGGTGAGGATCATGCCCGGCGTGCAATACCCGCACTGCATGCCGTGCGTTTCGCAAAAAGCATCCTGTATGACGCTCATTTCTCCCGGAGCAGTCGCGACGCCCTCGATAGTCGTGATTTCATATCCGTCAGCCTGCACGGCAAACATCAAGCAGGATCGCACCGGCTGGCCGTCCAGCAGCACAGTGCAAGCTCCGCATACGCCATGCTCGCAACCCGCATGCGTGCCGGTCAGCAGGAAATTATCGCGCAACGCATCGAGCAGCGTCGTTCGCGGCTCGACGTCGCCGGCGCATCGCGCCCCGTTGACATTAAGTTCGATCTTCATCGGGCTACTCCCGGGAATTGTTCACCGCTCGCACGATTGCGCGCATCTTCCAGCGCCCGCGTACAAAGAGTAACGGCAACACGGCGTCGATAGTCAGCGGTGGCATGCAAATCGTCCGTCGCTTCAAGACCGACAGCTGCGGCTGCTATTGCATCGGCTAGCGATGCCGATTCGAGGCGCGTCCCGATCAGCGAGGACACGTCCAGTTTAACCGGCCGGTCGCCGACGCCACCGATTCCGAGCGCCGCATCAATGCAGCGCCCTTCCTCGTCGATTGCGATTTGCGCTGCCGCAGACACAAAAGCAAAATCGGAGCGGCGAGCGCTGATTTCGTGAAAGCCGACGCCTATCCGCTCGTGCTTCCAGACAGGGAAGCGGATCGCGCTGACGCATTCGCCCAGACCGATTGTGGTCAGCATCGGCCCAATGAAGAAGTCGTCCGCCGGCGTCGACATCGGTCCATCCGGGGACATCGCTTCGATTTCAGCGCCCAATGTCACAGCGACAAGCGGAATTTCAGCAGAGGGATCCGCATTGGCAATTGAGCCGCCAACTGTCCCCCGATTGCGTGTCGGAGGATGCCCAACCCATGGCAGCACCAGCGCCAAAAGCGGTACTGATTTCTGGATTAGCGGATTGCTCAACGCGAATGCCTGCCGCGTCGTCGCGCCTACCACGACCGAACCATCCTCTTCGCGGATGCCGGAAAGCTCAGGCAACCGCAGAACATCGACCAGCCTGGCCGGCCGCGCCAGGCGCATGGCAAGCATCGGCACCAGTGTCTGACCACCCGCGATCACGCGCGCATCCTCATCCGCGGCAAGCAACTCGCATGCCTCGGCAAGTGAATCCGGTCTGACGTAGTCAAATGGCGCAGGTTTCATAGTTCTCAGCCGAGTAAGGGGCCAGCGAACGCCGGCGAGAGCACCGACACGGTTTGGCTTTTCAGAAGCGGACCGTCTGTCTCGCTTGCCTTCTTGACTGCGGCCCACTCGCTATCGGCGCCGAATGCAGCCCATGCCGCCTTGCGCGCTTCTTCGCTGGAAAACCTCGTTATGTATGTGAGGCGACCGTCTTCCTCCGGCGCGACAAATGCACCTACGAGTTCGATCCCGTGACGAGGAAAAAACGTCGCTGCGACTGCATCCTTGAAGCGTTTGCGCATCGCCTCAGCACGGCCTTCAACAGCCTCATACACCCGGATTTCGTAAACCAAGACACTCTCCCAGAAGCCACAGCTTGTCGTTCTTTCGCTGCCTTAAGGCGGCAACTTGCGAGCCCGAAAATAGGAATCCAGAAGCGCCATTGTCAAATGCAAAATGAAGCAATGTGCTAGATTTTGATCGTTTGATACTGATACAATCAGAAAATTGTCATACGAAACGAAGCGATACTTGAAAAAATCACCGATTTTTGCACATGGAGAGTTCGTTTTTCCCGGATATTGAAACGATCGCGGAATTGTACTATTCGACAATGCTGCGACGATTTGACTGGCTTCCGAGGAACAGATGAACGATTGGGTACCAATCCTTCCTACGAATGGCGGCCCGCGCTACCTCGCGTTTGTCGAAGCCCTTGAAGGCGATATCGCGAGCGGTCAGATCAAGCCCGGCATGCGGTTACTGCCTCAACGCGAGATGGCCCAAAGGCTCAGCCTCAGCATCGGTACGATATCGAAGGCGTATTCCGAGGCAGAACAACGTGGCCTCATCTCCGGAGAAGTCGGGCGCGGCACTTTCGTCCAGCGGCGCAAGCCGGAACAGCGCAGCGGCTATGGCTCATCCGATGCCACCATCAATCTCGCTCTGAACGTGCCACCTTACACAGGTGAAGACGAGGTCATCGCGTCAGCCCTCGCCGACATTGCTGCGCAGGGCGAAATAACGAATCTGCTTGGCTACCTGCCCCATCAAGGAGTCCGACGCCACCGCGAGGCGATGGTTCTCTGGCTTGCCTCTTTAGGGGTCACTGCCGATCCGGACGAACTGTTCATCACGCATGGGGGCCAACACGCCCTTTCCGTTGCGCTCAATCTGGCGACGTCGCCGGGCGACATCGTTCTCACGGAAAGATTCACCTATTCGGGAATGATCGCGCTGTCGGCGCAGAACGGCTATCGGCTTTATGGTGTAACCACTGACGCGCACGGCCTCGTTCCTGAGGCGCTGGATCGTGCATTCAACGAAACCGGAGCCAAGGCTCTCTTCTGCATGCCGACGTTGCAGACGCCGACCGGTGCAGTCATGCCGGAAGAGCGCCGCGACGCCATTGCCGAAATCGTTCAAAAGCACAGCGCGTATTTGCTCGAAGACGATGCTTACGCATTTCTGTTCGAGGAACCGCCACGCCCCATCGCGGCGCGGATTCCTGAACGCAGCTTCTATGTCGTCAGTTTTGCAAAATGCCTGGCGCCGGGACTTCGCATTGCCGCGATGATCGCGCCGGCTTCGTTCCGCGATCGCTGCAACAACGCCATCCGGGCAACAGGCTGGATGGCGAGCCCCGTCATGGCTGAAGTCGTCACCCGACTTATTCACGACGGCGGACTGCGCCGTCAGGTCAAGCGTAAGCGCGAGAAGGCCATTGTCAGAAACGAAATCGTAAGCCGGGTTCTCGGCACGTGGTTGCCGCCGATCTCATCTAGCCCGGGATTCCATCGCTGGCTCCCGCTTCCGATGGGCCGCACCTTGAATGCGCTTGTCACTCAGGCGGCCCATGCGGGAATTACGCTCGCACCACCCGGAGCCTTGCAGCAGGTCGATCGCGGGACGCTTGGAGTTCGAATTTGTCTCGGACACCCTTCCACGGAAGCGGAACTCGAGAGAGCAATGATGGAGATCAAGCGGATACTGGAAATGACCGAGGCGATTTCCTTTGTCTGAGGGGTGACGCGTCGAACATAAGCAACCGGCTAAAGGTTGCATCGATAATGAGACGAAAAATCAACGCCACCACGTTGATGCAGGCAAGGGACGCGAACAGGATGGAATGGATGGCTCTTGCCGCACTCGTGCTAGCGGCATTTCTGCTCGCCGGATTTGTAAAAGGCGTTGTAGGCATGGGACTGCCGCCGGTCGCCATTGGCGTCATGGCGCTCGCAATGCCGCCTGCGCAAGCTGCAGCGCTCGTTCTGGTGCCTGCGTTCGTAACCAACATCTGGCAAATGATGTCAGGAGACCGTTTGTTCACTGTCATCAAGCGTCTGTGGTCGCTTGAAGCAGGAATTTGCATCGGCGCATGGCTGTGCGGTGACATCCTCACGACGCAAACATCAAAACTGCCCGGACTGCTGCTTGGCATCATGCTGATGGTGTACGCCATCCATGGAGCAGTCTCCGTTACGCCACGGATACCTCCACGCTACGAGCCGTATCTGTCACCTGTTGTTGGATTAACCACTGGCGTCATTATGGCGGCCACCGGACTTATGGCAATTCCACTGGTCCCCTATCTTCAAGCGATCAATCTCGAAAAAGAGAATCTCCTTCAGGCCCTCGGCCTGTCCTTCTTCATCTCCGCGGTCGCGCTTGGCGCCGTTCTCACAAACGCGAGTATCTTTCGCGCGGACACTGCCTTCATGTCGGCATTGGCACTGGTGCCCGCCGCAGCGGGAATGGCTGTCGGCCGCCGCTATGTCAGCCGCATCTCCGCGACGACTTTCAAACGCTGGTTTCTGATCGCAATGTTGCTGATCGGAGCTGCATCCGTCACGCAGGCGCTCCGTTCACCGCAACCACTCTTTTAAACAAAAATCGCAAGGAAACAAAAATGATACGGATATCATCGATTGTTGTGACCGCATGCCTGCTGATTTTGAATCACGGCGCTCGTGCAGAGACCTGGCCGGCACGACCGATCACCATGATCAACCCATTCGCAGCGGGTGGACCGAACGACGTACTGGCTCGCCTGTTTGCCCAGCGGATGGGAGAGATTCTCGGGCAGACCATTGTTCTGGAAAATGTCGCGGGCGCTGGCGGCATGAACGGCGCAGACCGGGTCGCGAAAGCCGCCCCCGACGGTTACACGTTCCTCCTGGGCACGGTGGGAACGCAGGCACAAAATCAGACGCTATTCAAAAAGCCCGCCTACAATTCTACAACGGACTTTGCGCCCGTTGCCCTGATCGTGGAAGCACCTCTTGTGCTTGTTGCCCGCAAGGACCTGCCGGTGCAGGGGATGAAGGAATTCGTCGCCTACGCCAAGCAAAACCAAAGCAAAATGCAGTTCGGTTCTGCCGGCACCGGATCTGCCATTCATCTGGGTTGTGTGCTGATGAACTCCGTCGCGGGTCTCAACGTGGTGCATATTCCCTATCGCGGGGCAAACCCTGCGATGCAGGACCTCACCAGCGGCCGCATCGACTATTTGTGCGATATCGTAACGACCGCAAAACCTCAGATCGATGGCGGCTCAGTCAAGGCGATCGCCATTCTGACCAAGGAACGGTCGCCGGTTCTGCCGAATGTCCCGACAGCCCTGGAGCAGGGTTTCGACGTCGAGGCTTATACATGGAACGCATTCTTCCTGCCAAAAGGAACGCCGGATGCGATCGTCCAAAAACTCAACAAGGCAACACGCGAGGCAATGAACACACCGGCTGTGCGTGAAAAGCTCGAGGGTGCTGGCCTCCGGTTTGTTTCAGACGATCGAGCAACGCCGGAATATCTCGCAAGATTCGTGCAAAGCGAAATTGTGAAATGGGCCGTTCCCATCAAAGCCAGTGGCATAAGCGTTGATTGATCGTCGTTCTGAGAAGCGTACCGGCCGTATGTCGAAGGTCGGGCGCTTGCCGATCGCACCGAGAGGAAGCAGTCACACATGATCGAGCTTCGCCAGTTCAGGCAGTTCATCGCGGTGGCAGAGGAACTCAGCTTTCGGCGCGCCGCCGAGCGGCTGAACATGGCGCAGCCTCCGTTGACGACAACAATCAAGCGCATCGAAGACGAAGTTGGCGCGACACTCATCGAGCGGACCAACCGCATAGGACGACTGACCGAGGCTGGCCGTGTTTTTCTCGACGAAGCTCGCAAGACCGTCAATCAGGCGGAACGCGCTATGCTTGCAGCGAAACGCGCTGGTGCCGGCCTCAGCGGCACACTACGCGTCACCTTCGTCGCCAGCGCGGCTCGCGAAATTCTGCCATCGATCCTGTTGCGGTTTCGGGAGCACTACCCCGCCGTCAAGCTCGAACTCCGCGAAGCAATGACCGCCCAGCAGCTTCAATCGTTGGCGAACGACGAAAGCGACCTTGGCTTTGTCATCCCCCCTCTCCAGAGCGCCGAAAATTTGCACGTTGAGACTGTTACCCGAAACCGGCTTGTGGCGGCAGTTCCCGAGGGGCATCAACTGGCGGAAGCGCACCAGATATCGCTTTCAGATATGTCGGAAGAATCGTGGATTCTGTTCGCAGCCCGCCAAGGCCCAGGACTCCATCGGATCATCCTCGCCGCGTGCGCCAAGGCGGGATTCTCTCCCCGGATTGGGCAGGAAGCGCCGCAGATGGATACGATCACAAGCCTTGTCGCCGGCGGAATGGGTGTCGCCCTTGTATCAAGAGCACTCGTCGCTGGCGGACGTCAGGGCGTCGTTTTCCGTGAATTGACTGGACCCGGGACACCTGTGGAATATGAACTGGCGATTGCTTACAGCACTCCTTCTCCTGTTCTAAACGCTTTCGTCGCAGCAACCAGATTGCACGCCAGGCTGCTCCAGCCATGAGACGCGGCTGATTGATCCAGGGTTTGCAATTCGCATCCCTCCTTCTCAATCAGCCGCCGTCATCAGATGCAGTGCATCGGAAATCTCCGTCGATGATTACTCCGGCGGAATGTTTGCTTTCTTCACAACCTCGGCCCAGCGCGCGATCTCGCTGTCCACAAAGGTATGGAACTCCTCACCGTACAAGTGACCAGGCTCGACACCCATCTCGGCAAACTTCTGTTTGGCCTCGGCGGACTCGTTGACTTCCTTCATCGCGGCAACCAGCTTCTGGTATATCGGCGAGTTGTTGGCCTGAGGCATGTAAACGCCAAACCATGCCTGGACGTTGAAGCCCGTCACGCCAGACTCATCGAGCGTCGGGACATCCGGGATCAGCGGCGAACGTTTTAGGCCGGTCAATGCGAGAACCCGAACCAGCCCTCCCTTTGATGCGTTCACCACCGTCGGCAGCGAGTCGAACAGAATTGGAATATGGCCGCCGATAAGGTCGTTCATTGCGGGGCCGTTACCCTTATACGGAATATGAACAATATCGACGCCAGCCATCTGTTTGAACAGTTCACCCGACAGATGGTTAGCGCTGCCAGTGCCCGCCGATCCGAACGAATACTTGCCGGGATTCTTTTTGAGAATCTCAATCAATTCCTTGATGTTCTGTGCAGGAAATTTGTTGGTCACAAGAATGGCGTTTGGAACTGCAGCGACGAGCGCAATGGGTGAGAGATCCTTTTTCGTGTCGTAAGGAATACTCTTGTAAAGGCTCGGAGTGATGACGTGATGCGTAGCTGTGAGCAGCAGCACCGTACCGTCCGCTGGAGCCCTCACGACCGGCTCGGTACCGATGATGCCAGAAGCGCCCGGCTTGTTTTCGATATATGTCGTGACGCCGAGCTTGTCGCCGAGGATCTTGCCGACCACGCGCGCGAGTACGTCTGTAGGACCACCAGCGGAAAATGGCACGATAATGCGGATCGCATTTCCCGGAATCTCCGGTCCCTGCGCGCTATGGGCCGCGCCCGAAGCAAGCAGAATGCCTCCAATGACAGCTACGAGTAGTCTTCGCATTTTAGTTCCCTCCACATCTTTTGTTCGTCCCCATTTTTGAGGATCATTTCGCAGGAAGAATATTCTTCACCGGCGTTGGGTCGAGATTGAAAAGCCGTGCGGCATTGAGACCAAGGATGTTTCGCTTGGCCTGTTCGGTCAGGAAAGGTAGATCGCAAATTTCCTGAGGCAGATCGAAATCGAAATGTGGCCAATCCGACGAGAACATCAGTTGCGTTTCGGCCTTGATCATTTCGAAGGTGTTCTCAAGCGCCTTGGGGTGCGTCGTCTCCATCGGCTGCGTCGTATAGAAACAGTTCGTGTTCATATACTCGCTCGGCATGCGCTTGAGCTGCGGCGCCTCGGAGGGACGCATCAGATACTGGTCGTCCAGACGCTGCATCAGGAACGGTACCCATGCCAGTCCGCTTTCGACCCACATCGTCTTGAGTTTTGGAAACCGCTCTGGAATTCCGTTCAGAATCCAGTTCGTCATGTGAACCATGTTGCACCAGGCGAAGCCCAATGCGTGCATGCCGAGGAAGCGATTGACCGTTGCCAGCGATGGATCCTGCCAGTGATAGCCCGCATGGAAAGCGAGCGGCTTTCCTGTCTCCTCGATCATCGAGTAAAGGCGCATGTATTCGTTGCTGTGAACCGGTTTGTAACGTGTGCTTGTCACGCAAAAGCCGATGACGCCCTTCTTATCGCCGAATTCTTCCACCGCGCGTTCGGCTTCCTTCGGTGTATTGAACGGCAGATAAATCAGTGTTTTGATCCGATCTTCGGCCGACAGAATCCGATCCGCCATCCAGCGGTTGTATGCACGCCCGAGCCAAACCTCCATTTCCGTCTGCGGATGCATTCCAAGAAACAGCATCGGAGTCGGGAATACCACCATGTTGTCCACGCCAAGCGAATCCATGGCGCGTCGCGTCAGGGTGACGTCGCGATGCACATCGGTTTCGGCAACGACCTCGCGTTGGTCGTCCTGATGCGGAATGCGACCGCCCACCGATTGGTAGCGCAAACCCAGGTCACCGTTCAGACCAAACGGCGGCGCGCCGATACGCTCCGCCTGATAGCGCATCGCATTGTCTCGGATAACCGGGTCTTCGATATAGGTGACGACCTCTTTCCACGACACGGATTCGACGTGGTGAGCGTCAATATCGACAACGAACCAGTCCTGCAGCCCTCGCTTGACTGCATTTCGTTTCGCGTGCGCAAGCACATCGCGTGTGTCCGTATAGACATCTATCTGCTGCATGGCCGCGTATTGGGGGCCGATCTTCTCCCGAACATTCATGGTTTGCTCCCCCGATAATACGTATCTTCGTCCGGCCGCCGACGGTACCAGAGCGCAAGCTCCACCGGACCAAGATGAAGAGCGCGCAGCATCTCAGACACTGCCGACAACAACTCGGTCGGCGTCATTTCGCTGTCCCGTTCGCCGGCGATCGGCGGAAACGTCCGCTCCTCGCCATCCGACTTCGCCACATACAGGCGAATGGCCGCTGTCAGAATTTGAGCGACAGCTTCGTCGGAGACGCGGGACGCCTCACCGCCTTCCACCAGCTGTCGCGAGGCTCGCAACAGATCTGGAGCAATCGAGTCGATCCATGCGTACTGGTCGTTGCGGCGATCTGCGTCAGACTCGGACATAAATCTCTCCGTCCTTGATTGTCATCTCTGCCTTGCGTAGCCGGATGCGAGGATTGCCCTGATGGCTGCCGGTCTTGATGCTGTACTCGTAGCCATGCCACGGACAGACGATATTAGTTTCGGTTTCGTCGTACTCCATGGCCCGCACGGTGCGGTCGTCTGCCACGACCTCAAGCACCCGCTTCATCATGCGACCTTGGCAGACCGGCCCCGCTCGATGCGCGCATCGATTGTGCCAGGCGTAGAATTCACCATCGACTTTGAAGATGCCGACTTCCATGTCGCCACAGACGACCACTCTGCGATCGCCGTCGTTGTAGTCCGTCACCTTTCCGGCGCTGTATTCCTGCATTGCCTGGGTTCCTCAGTGGGTCGCACAGCGAAAGTCGTTTCCGCTCCGCTTGCCTGCACGTAGATAAAGTGCGGCAGATCATGTGATTTTATCGATTCTAATTCTTGGCCCGGCAATAACGCGTTTCTAAAGATGCGATACGGCGCGCCTATCACGCCGATCGGTCCGGCAGGCAAAATTCTGAAATCGAAATTGAAAGCTGGACTGGCTGGCTGGGGAGCCGGGATTCGAACTCGTCCAGTGAGTGCGCAAATTCCAGATTGTCCCACTGGCGCGGCAAGCGCGTGCAACAACGACCATCTAAGTTGAGCAGCCAGCACCTTTCACATGTCTGTCATTGCGACCATCCAGCCTTCCCATCATGTAGAAAAATGGTCGCAACCCCGCTAAGCTATGGACGTCTCGCGCAAGTTGCCGCCTATCTTGGAACAGCTGTACGATTGCCCGGAGGAATTGCATGACCAGCGTCGTATTCCATCGCCGCAGCCTCCTCGTCGCTGGCGGCTGCGTCCTGGCGGCCGGGGTTTCGCAGTTCCTGTTGCCCGCCCGCGCGGAAGGCCTCGTACCGACCCCTTCGATGGCCGGAGGGTCTAACAATTACCTCAAGGGCGCGCCGATCGTGGAACGGATCGGCAAAGGCGGCTTTTGGATGAGTGGCACCGTGCGCCGCGCAGGCGACGGAACTCCGCTCGCCCGGCAGCGCATCCAGATATGGGCGCACACCACCGAAGGGCAGGAGCACGAAACGCAAAGTCATGGAGCCACGCTCACAGACAAGAACGGGGCATTCCGCCTCGAGATGCCGCAGATCATTCCCATCTTCGGCCAACCGCATGGCCACCTTGCCTATGACAGTGGCGAATTCAAAACCGTGTTTCTGCGTCCTGTGATGCGAAGCGCAAAAGACACCAGCCTCGAAGCGCACTTCGTTCTTCAAACGGCTTGAACGTGCTGTGAACAACAGGATGAGACTGGCCAAGGCGAGCCTGATCTGGGCCGCGCTTGCCGCCGCCGTATGCGTACCGATCGCCCTTGCAACCGCAAGCCCCCTGCTCGAATGGCGCGGCCCCGTCTACATACTGGCCGGGTTCGCAGGAATTGTCGCACTGGGCCTCGTGCTCGTTCAGCCGCTGCTGATTGCCGGATACTTGCCGGGACTGTCGGCCTATCGTGGCCGGCGCACACATTACTGGATCGGCGGAGCGCTGGTCATCGCGGTGATCGTCCACGTTGCGGGGCTTTGGATCACGAGTCCACCGGACATGATTGACGCGTTGCTCTTCGCATCGCCGACGCCGTTCTCTCCGTGGGGGGTGACCGCCATGTGGGCGATTTTCGCTGTCGCGCTTTTAGCGGCACTCCGCCGGAGATTAGGCATGGGGCCGCGAGCGTGGCGCATCGTTCATATGGTCCTCGCGGTGATCATCGTCGCAGGTGGCGTAGTCCACGCCATGCTGGTCGATGGGGCGATGGAGACGATCTCGAAGGCTGCTCTTTGCGCGCTGGTTCTGGGAGCGACCATACGGGTCATGGCCGGCTTACAAGTGTGGAGAACGCCGACGAAGCGCTCGAAGCCATCGAAGATATTATCAAGTTAGAGAAGCGAGCCGCGAGCTTCTCGCTGATCAGTCTCGGCAAACGCCTACCAGCTGACCGGAGTTGAGGCGTAGGTAAAAATTGCGCGTCTCTGAAGCGATTCACACCGTCACCCTGCCGCGCAGTGGAGCTATTCTCCGGGAGCGCGATTGGTTGGCTGGGGAACTAGGATTCGAACCTAGACAAACAGAGTCAGAGTCTGTTGTGCTACCGTTACACCATTCCCCAATCGATCGCGGAACCTGACCTTGCGCGCGGTGAAACACCGTCGAGGATCGCCGTCCCAAATCAGCAAATCGATATCGCGCGCTGGATATAGAGCGGTGCTGCGCCGCGGTCTAGCCCTGCCTTGCGCTCTCCACGCGCCACGCTCAAAAAAGCATCCGCCGAAGCCCCCGACCTGCCCCTGCGATCGCGCATTAATCCAAGGTAAACAAAGGCTTAATTCAAAAAAGGATCGCCTTTAGACCCTGGCACGGCAATATCAAAATACCCCTTGAAGTACGGGACGTTAGCACTCCGCAGATTTCTAGCGGTTGCATCTGTCAGGTCGGCATTACCTCACAAAACCACGCAAAGTCACCGGCGCGCTTAACAGTTCTTGCAACAAGCCTTTGTACAATCGAGGAAATTCAGCAGTTCAGACAGGCTATACCGCTCTATGTTGACTTCATCGCAGCAGCCATCCTCGCTCGGGCGCGTCATTTCGGTACGCGGCTCGCAAGCGCGTGTCGGCCTTGTGACGACCAGCCAGATCAACGATGCGAATGTTCGCGCCACGGTTGGCCAGTTTTTCGGTATCCGCACCGCCACGACCATCATCGTTGCGATGATCACCGAGGTGAGCCGCGAAAACCTGCCGGCCACGGACAACTATATTGCCATTGCGTCAGTCGACCTGCTCGGTGAAATCGCCGCCGGCCCCTCCGGCCGCTTCCAGCGCGGTGTCACCAGCTATCCGACCATCGGCGATCTGGTGGACGTTCTGACAAACCAGCAACTGCGAACCGTATATGCGCCGTCCAGGGCCGAACAGATCAATATCGGCACGCTGCAACAGGACCCGTCTGTCATCGCCTATGTCGATGTCGAGGATATGCTGAGCAAGCACTTCGCCGTGCTGGGCTCCACCGGCGTCGGCAAGTCGAGCGGCGTCTCGCTGCTGCTCAACGAAATTTTGCGCGTAAGGCCGAATCTGCGCGTATTCCTGCTCGACGTGCACAATGAGTATGGCCGCTGCTTCGGGGACAAATCGCTGGTTCTCAATCCGCGAAACCTGAAGCTGCCGTTCTGGCTTTTCAATTTCGAAGAGTTCGTCGACGTGATTTTCGGCGGACGTCCTGGCGTTCCCGAAGAGCTTGAAGTGCTCGTTGAGCTCATCCCGGTCGCGAAAGCGACCTACACGCAATATCAAAACTCGGATCGCGTTGGGCTGAAGCGTGTCGATGCCAAGAATATCGGCTACACTGCGGATACGCCGGTTCCCTATCGCCTGGTCGATCTGATTTCGCTGATCGACGAGCGTATGGGCAAGCTGGAGAACCGCTCCTCGCGCATTGTCTATCACAAGCTGATTTCACGCATCGAGACCGTCAAGAACGATCCGCGCTACGCGTTCATGTTCGAAAACGCCAATGTCGGCGGCGACACGATGGCCGAAGTCATCAGCTATCTGTTCCGGATGCCCGCCAACGGCCGGCCCATGACTGTCATGCAGCTCGCAGGCTTTCCGGCCGAGGTCGTGGATTCAGTCGTTTCCGTGCTCTGCCGGATGGCGTTCGATTTCGGCCTTTGGAGTGACGGCGCCTCCCCGCTGCTGTTCGTCTGCGAGGAAGCGCACCGTTACGCGTCCGCCGATCGCGGCGTGGGTTTTGGGCCGACGCGCAAGGCCGTATCGCGCATCGCCAAGGAAGGCCGCAAGTACGGGGTCTACCTTGCGCTGGTTACGCAGCGGCCAGCGGAGCTGGATGCGACGATCATTTCACAATGCAACACGCTGTTCGCGATGCGACTTGCTAACGAGCGCGACCAGATGCTGTTGCGCTCCGCTGTCTCCGACGCTGCGGCGAACCTGCTGTCTTTCGTTCCTTCGCTGGGCACGCGCGAAGTGCTCGCGTTCGGCGAAGGTGTTGCACTGCCGACCCGGCTGCGCTTCAAGGAAGTCCCGGTGCATCAGTTACCCCGCAGCGAAGCGACGATCGCGACGACACCTTCGGCTTTTGGCGGCCACGACATTACCTTCGTCAGTTCCGTACTGGAGCGCTGGCGTGGCGCAACATCTCATCGCGAAACGCCGAACGATCCGACATTCGACCGTGGCGGCATGGATCGGCCTGTCCCCCGTGCACCGGAAGCACCGATGCTGCAACCGTCGCTCGGTCTCGATCCCGACCGCTTCTCGCTGCTGAAAAAGCCCCTGCGCTGATCGCCACACGCCGCGTGGGACAGCCTTGCATCGGCGGACGCTTTTCGCCGGTGCCTTCCTCGACTATGGTCCCCGCAGACCCTCCCGCCTGCATCGGATCATCAGCATGACCACACCGTCCATCAGCCGCTTTCCTGTTCCCGCGCTGAACGCGCTGCCGGATGATATCCGCACGCGTATTCTCGGTGTGCAGGAGAAGTCAGGCTTCGTACCCAATGTGTTTCTCGCACTGGCCTACCGGCCAGACGAGTTCAGGGCATTCTTCGCCTACAACGACGCGCTGATGGAAAAAGACGGCGGACTGAGCAAGACCGAGCGCGAGATGATCGTGGTCGCAACCAGTGCGGCCAATCAGTGCCACTATTGCGTCGTCTCGCACGGCGCGGTGCTGCGTATTCGCGCAAAGAATCCGCTGATCGCCGATCAAATCGCCAACAACTACCGTAAGGCCGACATCACCCCGCGCCAGCTCGCGATGCTCGATTTCGCCGTCAAGGTTTGTCTGGAGTCGCAAAAAACCTCACCGCAGGATTTTGAGGTATTGCGCGGCCACGGTTTCAGCGACGATGATATTTGGGACATCGCAGCGATTGCGGCATTCTTTGCGCTGTCGAACCGCATGGCGAGCATCACCGACATGCGCCCGAACGACGAATTCTACATGATGGGTCGCGTACCGAAGGCGTAAGCGCGACCGGTCAGAAAGGCGATCGATGCTCGACTGGTGGGACATCGCTCTACGGCTCGGGGTCGCGACGATTGCCTCCGCAGTGATCGGCCTTAACCGCGACCTGCACGGAAAGCCGATTGGTCTGCGCACGCTGGGGCTGGTGGGCCTGGCCACCGCAACGGTCGTCCTGCTTGCCAGTCCCGTCGCCCTGGAGGCGGGCCGCCTATCCGATGCGACGAGTCGCATCATACAAGGACTGCTTACCGGCATCGGCTTTCTGGGCGCCGGCGTGATCGTTCACAACGAGTCGAGGGTCAAGGGCCTGACAAGCGCGGACTATGTGTGGTTCACGGCCTGCATCGGAATAGTTTGCGGCCTGGGGCTTTGGCGGCTCGTGATCGTCGCTCTCGCGATAGCACTGGTGCTTCTCGTGTTCGGCGGTCCCTTCGAGCGCACACTGCATCGCGTTTTTCGCGGCAGATCCGACAAACCGCCCTCAGGTTGACCGCAAGTTCCCGGCTATCCTTTTTGACATCCCGGTATTACGCTGAGCTCCGAAGACAAATTCGTTTGGCTGGCTCATATGCTTGCGTAGATTTGGGACCGTTATCGATGAGCGATTGCGAGCATCGCGTACTGAAATTCCGTCCGCGCACGCATACGCCGCTACCGGCAGCCGAACGGTCTGGGCAGTTCGCTCCCGACCTGTCCCGGTATGAGCAAGCTGGCGAAAGCCCCGACGACTACCGTCAACGCATGATCGCCAATGCCGCAGCAATCGCATTCACGGCACTGCTCACCGGCGCCGGCATCTGGCTGGCATTGGCCCTCGCCGATTTGCGTAACGCACAGGATTGCGTCCTGATGGGCCGGCGGGATTGCGCGCAGATTTCGGCGCACAAAACCGATCTGATTCGCCACAATTAGGCTCGGAAACCCGCCCTTCATCGGCCCCGCTGTGCCATTGAACTCGGATCATGGCTCCGATATACGGGGTTTCAACCCGTCCGAGGGGCCGCGGCGCGGTTTCAAGCCAGCGCCCCGCGCCAAGAAATGGCATTTATCTCAAAAATCTCAAAGGCTTAGCATGTCGTCTACATTCGATCAGGTCGCCACGATCATTGCGGAAACGTGCGACATTCCCCGCGACACGATCACCCCGGAAAGCCACGCAATCGACGATCTGGGCATCGACAGCCTCGACTTCCTCGATATCGCGTTCGCCATCGACAAGGCGTTCGGTATCAAGCTGCCGCTGGAAAAGTGGACACAGGAGGTCAACGACGGCAAGGCTACGACCGAGCAGTACTTTGTCCTGAAGAACCTCAGCGCGCGCATCGACGAATTGGTCGCCGCCAAGGGCGCCTGACGCGCCCGCCATGCAGCTCGAATACTTCCAGATGGTTGACCGCATCACCGACCTCGACGTCGGTAAGCGGACGATTACGGTCGAGTCGCAGGTTCCTGAGACCAGCACCGTCTTCGAGGGGCACTTCCCCGGTTATCCGCTGATGCCGGGTGTGCTGCTGACGGAGGCGATGGCGCAGACGTCCGGATGGCTCCTGATCGCGATGCTGAAGTTCGAACGCATGCCGTTTCTTGCCAGCGTCAAGGAAGCCAAGATGCGCGACTTTGTGAGGCCCGGCGAGTTGCTGACCATCGATGCAAGCCTGGTCCATGACGGCTCGGGCTTTGCAGTCACCGACGCCAGGGTCCGCGTCAACGGCAAGCTGAAGTGCAATGCGACGCTGACATTCCGTCATACACCGTTTCCGCATCCCGATTTGCGAGTACACATGGAAGCTGTTGCGAAGCGGATTGGCTTTCCTGAACAGGTAATTGCTCATGGCTGAGACCCCTTCATCGACCGGCGGTCCGCGTGAAGCCTGGATCACAGGCATCGGCCTTGCGACGTCACTCGGCGAAGGTCTCGACGCGCACTGGGACGCGTTGAACACCAAGTCAGTCAATGTCGACGAGACAACGTTCGCGCCCTATATCGTCCATCCGATGGCGAAGGTCTCCTTCGACGCGCAGATCCCAAAGAAGGGCGATCAACGCCAGATGGAAGCGTGGCAGCGTATTGGCACCTATGCCGCTGGCCTTGCACTCGATTCCGCTGGCATCAAGGGTAACGCCGACATCCTCTCGCGGATGGACATGATCGTCGCGGCCGGCGGCGGCGAACGCGATCTCGCCGTGGATTCGGCGATCATCAACGCCGATGTTCAAGGCAATGCCGCGCCCGGCTTTCTCAACGAGCGGCTGATGAATGATCTGCGGCCGACGCTGTTTCTGGCGCAGCTATCCAATCTGCTCGCAGGCAATATCTCAATCGTTCATGGCGTGACCGGATCCTCCCGCACGTTCATGGGCGAGGAAGCTGCTGGCGTTGATGCCGCGCGGATAGCGCTGGCACGTATTGCCTCAGGACAAAGCGACATTGCCCTTGTCGGCGCTGCGCAGAACAGCGAGCGCAAGGAAATGCTGATGCTCTATGAGTTCGGCGATTTCAACCTGAAGGGCAAATTCGAGCCGGTTTGGGAGCGCCAGAACGGCTTTGCCCTGGGCTCGGGCGGCGTCTTCCTTGTTATTGAATCAAAGGAACATGCGCAGGCGCGGGGCGCTAAACCGTATGCGAAACTCACGAACGTGATAGCTGACCGCGCGAAGCGCAAGGCCAGCGGCGATATCACCGCAACGCTCGACGGCCTGTGGTCGAAAATCGGAACCGTTAGCCAAGACCGCGCAATTATCACCGGCACGACCGGCGCTTCACCCGTCACCGACGAAGAGCGCGCGTTTCTGGCCAAGCACCGCGACATCCCGACCCGCGCGAGCGGCACCGCATTCGGGCATGCCGTAGAGGCGCAGTTTGCGCTCGGGATCGCGCTGGCGGCGCTTTCGATTTCGCGCGGCGCATTGTTTCCGCCGAACGATACCACCGGTGTCGAGATTGAAATGACGAAGCCGCCGTCCCAGATTGTTGTAATCGGGGCTGGACACTGGCGCGGCGAAGGCATGGCGCTGATCGAAGCGGTATAAGCCACTATGAGGGCACGATGACATCGACTCGCGACAAGTTCGGACGGCCTATCGTCGTCGTGACCGGCATGGGCGTCGTCACATCCCTCGGCGCAGGCAAGTTCGACAACTGGGCCAAGCTATCGGCGGGCGAATCCGGAATCCGGACCATCACGCGTTTTCCCACCGATGGGCTCAAGACCACGATGGCGGGGACGGTCGACTTCATTCCGGTTGAACCATTCTCATCGACTGTTCTGTCCGAGCGTCTTGCCGATGTCGCCACCGAAGAAGCCGTCGCGCAGGCGGGTATTGGCGCCAAGGGTGACTTCCCCGGCCCGTTGTTTCTTGCTGTCGCGCCGGTCGAACTCGAGTGGCAGCCGCGGCAGGATATTGCCCGCGCTACCTGCCTAAAATCCGGCATTGATTACGATAAGCTGCTGCAGGTCAGTGGAGGCGGGCGCTTCGCCAATCTCCATCGCCGCTTCATTTTCGGTTCTGTTGCCGATCATCTGGCAGACACCTTCGGCACCAAGGGTTCGCCGATCTCACTATCGACCGCCTGCGCATCGGGCGCGACCGCGATTCAACTCGGCGTCGAGGCGATCCGACGCGGCGAAACCGACGCGGCACTGTGTGTCGCAACCGACGGCTCGGTCAACGCCGAAGCCTTGATCCGCTTCTCGCTGCTGTCCGCCCTTTCGACCCACAACGATCCACCGCATGCGGCGGTGCGCCCGTTCTCCAAGAACCGCGACGGTTTCGTCATGGCGGAAGGCGCCGGCGCACTGGTGCTTGAAAGTCTGGAAGCGGCAACCGCGCGCGGCGCGAAAATCCTCGGTGTGGTTGCCGGCTGCGGCGAACTCGCCGACTCGTTCCATCGCACCCGTTCCAGCCCCGACGGCAAACCGATCGTGGGCTGCGTGCGCAATGCGCTGGCCGATGCCGGTGTCGGCATCGAACAGATCGACTATATCAACGCCCACGGCACCGGTACGCCAGAGAACGACAAGATGGAGTATCTCGGCGTCTCCATGGTGTTCGGCGAACGCGCCAAGGAGATTCCGGTGTCATCCAACAAGTCGATGGTCGGGCACACCCTCTCGGCGGCAGGCGCGGTCGAGGCTGTATTCTCGCTTCTGACGCTTGAGCATCAGCGCATCCCGCCGACGATCAATTACGACGTGCCCGATCCCGCGATCCCGTTCGACGTAGTGCCCAACAAGGCCCGAGACGCAAGCGTCAGCGCGGTGATGTCGAACTCGTTCGGATTCGGCGGCCAGAACGCATCGCTGATCCTGACCCGCGAGCCAATCTAGCAGCTAAAGTCACGGCTTTCGGCGGTTGACGGCATCCGCCGAACCGGCGATACGCAGCCCGACAGTCCACAATCCTTCGTGCCGGGGACACGGTATTATGCGTGCGCTCAGTCTTGTTGCCGACCGCCAGTTGGTGGTCGCGGATACACCGCCTCCGCCGCCGCCCGGCGCAGGCGAGGTGCAGATCCGCGTCAAGGCCGTCGCCCTCAACCACATCGATGTGTGGGGTTACCGCGGCATGGCTTTCGCGAAGCGCAAGCTTCCGCTCGTGGTCGGCGCGGAAGCCTCAGGCGAGATCGCAGCGGTTGGCGAAGGTGTCTCGCGCTTCAAACCGGGGCAAAAGGTCGTGATGTATGGCGCGCTGACCTGCGGCGCTTGTCCCGCGTGCCAGGCTGGCCGCGACAATCTCTGCGAAAACGTCGCCGGCATCATGGGCTTCCATGTCGATGGCTTCGCCCGCGAACTGATGAACCTCAACGAGCGGCTGGTTATTCCTGTCCCGGACGGTGTTTCCGACCGGGACGCGGCCTGCGCGCCAATCGCGTTTTCGACCGTTCAGCACATGCTGTTCGATAACGCCAAACTGCTGCCGGGTGAAACCGTGCTGGTGCATGCCGGCGGCTCGGGCATCGGCACCGCCGCCATCATGATGGCCAAGGCCATCGGCTGCACCGTCATCACCACCGTCGGCGACGATTCCAAGATCGAGGGTGTGAAAAAACTCGGCGCGGATCATGTCATCAACTACCGCAAGGACCGCTTCGAAGGCGAGACCCGCAAGATCACCAGGAAGAAGGGAGTCGATGTCGTGTTCGAGCACGTCGGCGCGGACACCTTCAACGGCTCGCTGCTGGTTCTGAAGCGCGGCGGACGGCTCGTGACCTGCGGCTCGACCTCGGGACCCACCACGACGATCAACCTGATGCAGTTGTTCCAGCAACAGTACCGCATCTTCGGATCGTTCGGAGCCACCATGCGCAACATCTCCGAAGGCCTCGACAAGATGGCTCAGGGCATGAAGCCGGTGATCGATACTGAAGTTCCGATCGAGGATGTTGCCGCGGCGCTCAAGCGGATGGAAAGCCGACAGGTGTTCGGCAAAATCGTCGTCACCTTCTGATGCGCCGCCTGCTCCTCCGCACAAAAGCCATCCTGCGCGATGCGTTGAAACCTGTGACGGGGGCAATCCTGGGCGCGGTTGCGGTCGGCTTGCTCCGCGTGACCCGCTATTTCGATCCGGATCGCACCGCGAACTTTTTCGCATCGGTGACGCGGGCTATTGGCCCATGGCTGCCGGAACACAAGATCGGTCGCGCCAACCTCACCGCGGCCTTTCCGGAGAAGTCGCCGGCCGAGATCGACAAAATTCTCTCCGGCGTATGGGATAATCTCGGACGGGTCGGCGCCGAATTCGCGCATCTCGACCACATCTGGAATCTCGACCCCGATCAACCGGACAAGGGTCGCATCGAACTGGCACCGGACGCGTCAGTAAAGTTCGAAGCGCTGCGAGACGACGGCAAGGGTGCACTGGTGTTCGCAAGCCATCTGGCCAACTGGGAATTGCCCGCGCTCGCGGGTCCGGCTTACGGCTTGGAATCCGCTGTACTGTTTCGCCGGCCGAACATCGCCGCTGTGGATCGCGCCATCCAGGACATTCGCTCGGTCAACATGGGCACGATGATCGCAACAACCCACGACGCACCGCTGCGGCTGGCGCAGGCGCTGCAGAACGGCATTCATGTCGGCATGCTGGTGGATCAGCATTTCGGTCGCGGCGTCGATGTCACGTTTTTCGGCCGCACCACCAAGGCCAACCCCCTGCTCGCCCGCCTCGCCCGGCAGGTGGAGGTCCCGATCCACGGCGTGCGGATTGTCCGGCTTCCGAACCATCGCTTTCGCGCGGAAATATCCGACGAGGTGAAGCCGGTGCGCGACGCCGACGGCAAGATCAACGTACAGGCGACAACCCAGGTAATCACCACCGTGATCGAGGGATGGATTCGCGAGCACCCCGAACAATGGCTGTGGCTGCACCGCCGCTGGCGGTGACGCTCACCGCCCGGTCTTCACCCGTGTCCAGAGACGATTGATAATGCGCTGGGTCGCGGGATCGCGCGCAGTGATCACGAACAAACTGCTTAGTGTCGCCTCATCCGGGTAGATCGTCTTGTCGTTGAAGATTTTCGGATCGATCAGCTTCTGACTGGCGAGATTGCCGTTGGCATATGAGAGGAAGTCCGAATTCTTCGCGGCAACGTCCGGCCGATAGAGGTAGTTGATCAGCTCATGGGCCTCCGCAACGTTCCGCGCGTCCGCCGGGATAGCGAAGTTATCGAAGAACATCTGCGCGCCCTCTTTCGGAATCGCATAGCCGATCTCAACGCCGTTCTTGGCTTCCGCCGCGCGGCTCTGGGCTTGCTTGATGTCACCCGACCAACCGACCACAAAGCAGATCTCACCCGTGGCCAGCGCGTTCAGATATTCCGATGAATGAAACTTGCGCACATAGGGCCGCACCTTGCCGACCAGTTCGGCGGCCTTGTCGAGATCAGCCTGCTTCGTCGTGTTCGGATCGAGGCCAAGATAGTTCAGCGCAGCCGGCAAGATGTCGTCTGCGGAGTCCAGCATGTGAACGCCGCAGTCCTTGAACTTCGCAAGATTCTCGGGCTTGAAAACAATGGACCAGGAACTCATCGCTGAATCGATCTTGGCATCGTTGCCGAGAATTTCCTGAACCTTCTTGACGTTGTAGCCGATCCCCGTCGTGCCCCACATATAGTTGGCGGCGAAGGCGTTACCGGGATCGTAGACTGCGAGACGTTTGGTTACCTCGGGCCACGCATTGGCAAGATTTGGCAGCTTGGACTTGTCGAGCTTTTGAAAAACGTTGGCCGCGATCTGGCGTTGCAGGAAATAAGCCGTCGGCACCACCACGTCGTAACCTGATTTTCCGGCCAGCAGCCGGGTCTCAAGCGTCTCGTTGGCGTCGAATGTATCGTAAGTAACCTTGATTCCGGTTTCCTTGGTGAACTGTTCGAGGACGCCGGGCGCCATGTAGTTCGACCAATTGTAGAAATTCACGTTGCGTTGCTGTGCCAGCGCCAACGTCGCCGAAGCCACAAAAGCAACTGCAAAGACTGTTGCGAGGGTTAGTCCCCTCTTCATGCCAACGGACACCGGATTTCCCCTTAACCGTGAAGAACGCGCGTCAACCGCTCCAGCGCCGTGTCGAGCGTTGCGTCCTTCTTCGAGAAACAGAACCGCACCACCGAAGTGACATGGTTCTCTTCATAGAAGGCCGACAGCGGGATAGCGGCAACCTTGTGCTCGTGCACGATGCGCTTGCAGAAAGCCACGTCGCTTTCATTCAACCCGAGGGGCGCGAGATCGACATTGAGAAAATAAGTCCCCTGCGATTGCAGCACCGGGAAACCAAGGCTGGAGAGGCCCTTGCTCAGGCGGTCGCGGCTACGCGCGAGATCTGCCCGCATCTGCAGGAAGTAGTCGTCGGGTTTGCCAAGACCGTAAGCGACCGCAACCTGAAGATTGGGCGGCGTCGTGAAAGTGATGAACTGATGCGCCTTTGCAAGCACGCGTAAAATGTGTGGCGCAGCGCAAACGAAACCGATTTTCCAGCCGGTCAGCCCGAATATCTTGCCCGCAGAACCGATCTTCACCGTTCGGTCCCGCATACCGGGAATCGCAATCAGCGGAATGTGCTCGCGGCCGTCGAACACCACGTGCTCCCAGACCTCATCGCAAATGGCGATCAGATCGAACTCCTGACAAATCCGCGCGAGCATCTCGAGGTCCTCCCGCGGATAGACCACGGCGGCCGGGTTGAGCGGATTGTTGAGGATCACGTAACGCGTCCTGGGGGTAATCGTCGCGCGGATCGCCTCTTCCTGCAGACGCCAGTGCGGCGGCTGCAGGCGCAGGAATTTGGGTATGCCGCCCGCCAGCCGGATGATCGGCACATAGGAGTCGTACATCGGCTGAAAAACGAGGACCTCGTCGCCCGGCTGCACCAGCCCGAGGATCGAGCCCGTCAGGGCCTCGGTCGCGCCCGAGGTCACCATCACCTCGCTCATCGGATCGAGCCGTACGCCATGCCAGTGGGCGTAGTGGGTGGCGATGGCCTGACGCAGTTCAGGTATCCCCATCATCGAGGGATACTGATTGTAGCCGTTCAGGACCGCATCGGCGGCCTTCTCCCGGATGTCGAGCGGGCCGGGATCGTCGGGAAAGCCTTGCCCCAGATTAATCGCGTTGAGATCGCGGGCGGCCTGCGACATGACGTCGAAAATGGTGTTCGGCAGGTCCGCGAAAATCTTGTTCATCGAAAGATCAGCCGCCGGTTTTGGACGGCAGCCCGGCAGCCTTCCACGCCAGCATGCCGCCCGCGAGATGCGAATCGTAAGGCTTTCCGCCGGCTTGTGCAGCCAGCGACGCGGTGACCGAACGCTTGCCGGAGCGGCAGGCAAAAACCACCGTTTTGCCCTGCGGGTCGGGAATTTCCGCTGGATCGAAGGTCGAAAGCGGCAGAACCACCGCATCCGGATAAGCCTCGGCGGCAACCTCATTCGGTTCACGCACGTCAATCAGGAGATAGCGCCCCTGCGCAATGCCGGCAGCAACCTCGTCCGCCGTCAGATCGTGAACTTTTTCAGCCTGTGACACATCAACCTCCACCGGGGCAATCCGAAAAGCGCTGGTGGCTTTCAGAAAAATCACATGCCCCGAGATTACGCGCGAACGGCGCACAACCTCCCTTTTTGCAGCAAGAAAATCAAGCGTGGGAGAGCGCTGATTGCCCTTAAATGGTGACCTGCGTGCCGACTTCCACCACACGTCCCGTCGGGATCTGGAAGTAGTCGGTGGCGTCGTTCGCCGACCTGCTGAGGGCGATGAACAGGTGGTCCTGCCACTGCGGCATGCCGGATTGCGCTGCGGGCTTCAGCGAGCGCCGCGACACGAAGAACGACGTCGACATGATGTCGAACTGCCAGCCGAGCTTGCGGGCCACTGCCAGCGCCTTCGGTACGTTCGGCGATTCCATGAATCCGAACGACAGCCGAACGGTCGAGAATTTGTCGCTGATATTCTCCATCCGAACACGATCCGCCAAATCGACACGCGGCGTTTCCGCCGTGTGGATGGTCAGGATCACATTGTGTTCGTGGAGAACCTTGTTGTGCTTCAGGTTATGCAGCAATGCGGTCGGCACGTATTCGGGATCGCTGGTCAGAAATACCGCCGTACCCTTGACGATATGCGGCGGGCGCTTTTCCAGACTCTTGATCAGATCAAGCAACGGGACCTCGGTGCGCCGGGTTTTGTTGGTCAGGATCGCGGCGCCGCGGCGCCAGGTCCAGATCAGACCCGCCATCAAGATTCCGAACAGCACCGGCACCCATGCGCCCTGCAAAAGTTTCAGGAGGTTCGCAGCCAGGAATGTCAGATCGACGATCACCAGCGGCACGATCAACGCGGCCGCCGTCGCGGCTCGCCAGTTCCAGACCTTCCAGATCACGACGAAGCACATGATGCCGTCACAGACCATTGTCGTGGACACGGCGATTCCGTACGCCGATGCCAGGTTGCTCGAGGTGCGGAACAGCCCGACCAGCAGCAAGACGCCGATCAGCAGCATGATGTTGACCCGCGGCAGATAGATCTGTCCCGCATGAGTCTCCGATGTATAGCGAACCTCGAACCGTGGAAGCAGGCCTAGTTGAATCGCCTGCCGCACAAGCGAAAACGCGCCGGTAATGACAGCCTGACTCGCGATCACGGTGGCCGCCGTCGCAAGACAGATTAGCGGTACCAGGACTTTTTCAGGAACCATGCGATAGAACGGGTTCTCGATTGTTTCCGGATGAGCCAGGACCAAAGCGCCCTGCCCGAAATAATTCAGCAGCAGGCAAGGAAGCACGAAATAGAACCAGGCCGCCTGAATCGGCTTACGGCCAAAGTGTCCAAGATCGGCGTACAGCGCCTCGCCGCCGGTCACCGCCAGAAACACCGCGCCGAGAATCACGAGTCCGATCACGCCGTGCGTCAGCAGAAACTGGACGGCAAACACCGGATTGATCGCGTGAACAATGCCGGGATCGTCGCTGATGTGCATCAGCCCCATGACCCCCAGCGTCAGGAACCAGATGATCATCACCGGGCCGAAGGCACTGGCGACCAACGCGGTCCCCCTGCTCTGCACCGCGAACAGGCCGATCAGGATGACGATCGCGAGCGGCACGACATAGTGTTCGAGCGCCGGCGCTGCGATCTTCAAGCCTTCGACCGCAGAGAGCACGGAAATCGCCGGCGTGATCATTGCGTCGCCGAGGAACATCGATCCGCCGATCACGCCGAGGGCAAGGAGCGGCCAACTGCGCCGCCCGAGCGCTCGCTGGCCGAGAGCCATTAGCGAGAGCGTGCCACCCTCGCCGTTGTTATCGGCGCGCAGCAGGAGCAGCACATATTTGATGGTGACGACGACAATCAGAGACCACAGAATCAGCGACAGCACGCCAAGCACGATCTCGCGCGAAACCGGACCACCATGCGCCGCGTTATGAACCGCCTCGCGAAAGGCGTACAACGGCGACGTGCCGATGTCGCCGAACACCACCCCGATGCTTCCGAGAGTGAGAGCCCAAAAGCCGGTGGTTACCGGCACCTCTTGGGGCGTATCGGCAGGTGAGTCGCTGGCAGCCATGATCGAGGGAACGCCCTGACAGTGTCATTGATCCCGGTAAGCCCGGTGATCACTTGAAGTGGCGCTTCTTATATCACTACCATCCGATGTCTACTGCGACGCCGGATGGAACCCCAGAAACATAGTGTCGAATGGTATAATAATACTCCCAAATCAAGGCTTGAGGTTGGGAGGCAGCGGCGGGTCCTCCCTCATCAATGTAATGGTCACACGCCGGTTTGCGGCCAGCGAGGGATCGTCCGGAAACAACGGCTGGGTATCGGCCTTTCCAGCGACAGAGAACACGTGCGAGGCGGGCAACCCCTCCCGCTCGAGGATCTGGCGGACGACATTGGCGCGGTCCGCGGACAGGTCAAAGCCATCATAGCTGGATCGTGTGGGCATGAAGCCCGCGGAGGTGTGGCCGACGATGGCGACGCGCAGAGGTGTTGCCTTCAGCGGCGCGGCGAGCTTTTGAAGCAGACGGCGGGTTCGCTCCAACGGCTGCTTCGAGCCATCAGCGAACATCGAACGGCCATCCTGGTCGACGATTTCGAGATTGAGCCCCTGCTTGGTTTCCTCGAACAGAATGTGTTTGGACAACTCTGCGATTTCCGGCAGGTCCTGCAGCGCCTGGCGCAGCGAGGCCGACGCAAGCGCGAATTCGCGGTCGGTCTTCATGCGCGCGCCTGCGATCTTGTGCTTGTCTTCCTGATCCGGCGTCGGATTGTTCGACGCCTCTTCCGGCGGAACGTGGGACACGTTCTTCAGCCGCGCGCGCGTGGGAAGCCCGTCAGACTCGATAATGCCGGAAAAGCGAGACTGGGTCTGAACGCCGAATGCGTCGCGCATCGATCCGGCGACGATCTTCAGCTTGTCTGAGTCCTGATTGGAGAACGCCACGAGCATCACGAAATAGCTCAACAGAAGCGCCATCAGGTCGGCGAAGGTCACGAACCAGCCGTGCCCCCCATGATCCTCTGCGCGTTTTTTCTTGGCCATCCTGATGTACCCGTGTCCGCAGCCCTCGTTTTAAGCCGGGACCGGCTCACCCTCTTCGTGACGGTGCTTCTCCGGCAAGTAGGCCAGCAGCATCTCACGGACGAGCGTTGGAGATTTCGCATCACGGATCATCAGGATTCCGTCGATGATCAGGGTGCGATTGGTCTCCTCATCGAGCACCTTGACGTGCAACTTGTCGGCGATCGGCAGACAGATCAGGTTCGCAACCAGCGCCCCGTAGAGTGTTGCAAGCAACGCCACCGCCATGAAGGGACCGAGCTTCGAAGGGTCCGACATGTTGGAGAACATCTGCACCATGCCGAGCAACGTACCGATCATGCCGAACGCAGGTGCGCAGTCGCCGATTGCGCGATAAATCTTCGAGCCCTCGGTGAGGTGCATCAGGAAGTTGTCGCGATCACGCTCGAGGTTGTCGCGAATGAACTCAAGATCGTAACCGTCCGCGATGTAGCGAATGCCCTTGGCCAGAAACGGGTCGTCGGCTTCGATCTTTTCAAGACCGACCGGCCCCTGCTTGCGAGCCACTTCCGCGATCCGCGCCAGTTCATCGACAAGGTCGCGCGCGGTCAGACGGCTCAACGTAAACGCGTACTTTGCTCCGAGCGGCAGGCCATGGATGATCGCGGAAAGCGGAAAGCGGATCAGAGTGGCGGCGAACGAACCGCCGAAAATGATAATGACGGCATGAACGTCGTAAAACATCCGGAAATCGCCGCCCATCAGGACCAGGGTGCAAAGCACCGCGATACCCGCGAGGAGACCGATACTTGTGGCGATATCCATGGAGAACTCCGACGCAACTCAACGGCGCACTCGTTCTGAGGGCGCATCGAAACCCTAGCGTCGGGGCCATTAAGGTCGGGTAAAGGTTATCGAATTGATGCCTGAAGGCGGCAAGAAATCGGTCTCGGAATCGGAAAGCGGTCAAATGGTAGCGATTGACGCTCATTCCGGCCGTGCGCACAGCCTCGCCCGGACAAATTTCAGGAAATCGTTAACCATACAGCGGTCGCGCGCGGCGGGCGCAATCAGTTCAGGCGCGGCGGCCGGTCTTCTTCCGCTTCCGCAGAATCAGCCGCAACGTTGAACTCCGGCGCGGCAGGGCTCGCGTAACCCGGTTCGCTCACCGCCGCGGCTTCGCGCGCGCGCCGCTCATGCGCGCGATATGACGCCCATCCAATCGGGAGACTGAGAAGATAAAGCAGCGAACCGCCGGTCAGAAGCTGCCACGGATAACTGATCAAAACAGCGATGAACAACACGACAAGGACGACCACCGGCAGCACCATGTCCGGCGCAATCTTGCCGCCGATCATCTTGCCGGAGAAAACCGGCAACCGCGAGACCATCAGGAACGCGATCGACAAGGTGAACACTGCCGTGATCGGAGCCGGCAGTTGTGGCGCGCCGATGAATACCAGGTACATCGGCAGCAACACGCAAAGCGCGCCCAGCGGAGCCGGCACACCGGTGAAATAGTTCGCGGCGAACGGTGGCTTGTTGGGATCGTCCATGGTGGCGTTGAAGCGAGCCAGCCGCAATCCACCGCTGATCGCAAAGATCATCGCTGCGATCCAGCCGACATTCTTCAGGTCATGCAACTGCCAGAAATACAGAATGAGCGCAGGCGCGACACCGAAATTGACGAAATCCGCGAGGCTGTCGAGTTCCGCGCCAAAGCGGGATTGCCCCTTGATCATCCGCGCGACCCGGCCATCGATGCCGTCGAGCACGGCCGCAAACACGATCGCCGCGAGGGCGAGTTCATTGCGGCCTTCGATGGACAGCCGGATCGCAGTTAGTCCGGCGCAGATCGCCAGCAACGTGATGACGTTGGGCACCAGCATCCGGATCGGAATCTGGCGAAACCGGCGACGGCGCAGGTCGGGCGTTCTGGGATCGGGAAGCATGGCCATGGGACCTTATATAACAAGCCCTACCCTGCTTCGCCATTGTGGCGAAAAGCCTGCCGGAGGCTTGGTTAATCGACGCGGTAGCTGCGCCCGCCGTCTCCCAGCTTGAAATCAGCCAGCACAGTTTCGCCGGCGATGGCCGTCTGGCCTTCGGATACCAAGGCTTTGGCACCTTCGGGAAGGAAGACGTCAAGCCGCGAACCGAAGCGGATCAACCCGAACCGCTCGCCTGCGCCAAGGACCTGCCCCTCTTTCACGAAGGACACGATGCGCCGGGCCACCAGACCCGCGATCTGGATCACCCCGATCCGGCCCGCCGGCGTCGAGATCACCAGCGAATTGCGTTCGTTATCCTCGCTGGCCTTGTCGAGATCGGCATTCAGAAATTTTCCTGGACGATACGCGATGCGGTCAATGCGGCCAGCTACCGGGCTCCGGTTCACATGGCAATTGAACACGCTCATGAAGATCGAGATACGTGGCAGCGGCTTGTCGCCAAGGCCCAGTTCCGCCGGCGGCACGGCTTGTACCACCATCGACACGCGACCATCGGCCGGCGACACCACGATGCCCTCGCGCACCGGCGTGACGCGCACCGGATCACGGAAGAACAGCGCGCACCACACCGTCAATCCGCATCCGATCCAGCCCAGCGGCGTCCATATCCAGAACAGGATCAGGCTGGCGAAAGCGAAAGCCCCGATGAAGGGATAACCTTCCGGATGAACCGGGGGAATTTGCGCGCGAATGGAATTGACGACGGACATGAGTTCAAAGACCTGCGTTTAACGTGACCAAAAACTATTCGGCGGCGGCGGGCGTGACCAGCGGATCGTCGACCGGCGGTGGCGCGCGATTGGGCGCGATGTTCTCGTCGGCCATCATGGCCAGCTTTTCCCGCGCTTCCTGAGCCTCACGTTGCCTGTTCCACATGCTCGCGTAAAGACCATTTGCCGCCAGAAGCTGCGAGTGGGTGCCGCGTTCGGAAATGCGCCCCTGATCCAGCACGATAATTTCGTCCGCGCCGACGATGGTGGACAGCCGGTGAGCGATCACCAGCGACGTCCGGCCGCGCGACACTTTCTCCAACTGGTCCTGAATCTCCCGCTCGGTATGGCTGTCGAGCGCGGATGTCGCTTCATCGAGCACCAGAATCGGCGGACCTTTCAAGATGGTGCGGGCAATCGCAACGCGCTGCTTTTCGCCGCCGGACAATTTCAGGCCACGTTCGCCGACCTCGGTCTCATACCCGTGCGGCGACATGCGGATGAAGCCGTCGATCTGAGCCATTGACGCCGCAGCCTCGACTTCCGCATCGGTCGCATCCCAGCGCCCATAGCGGATATTGTAGCGAATGGTGTCGTTGAACAGCACTGTGTCCTGAGGCACCATGCCGATGGACGCGCGCAGAGACGACTGCGTGATGTCGCGGATATTCTGGCCATCGATGGTGATCTTGCCGCCGCTGACGTCGTAGAGTCTGAACAGCAACCGGGAGATGGTCGATTTTCCCGCGCCCGATGGACCGACGATAGCGACCGTCTTGCCGGCCGGCACCTCGAAAGAGAGTCCTTTCAGAATCGGTCGCTCCGGATCGTAGGAGAATTGCACGTCCTCGAAACGAACCGTGCCTGCCGAAATATGCAACGGCTTCGCGCCCGGAATGTCTTTCACCTCGGGATTGCGCGACAGCACGCCGAACATTTTTTCGATGTCGATGATCGCCTGCTTGATCTCGCGATAAACCATGCCCATGAAATTCAGCGGCTGATAGAGCTGGATCATCATGGCGTTGATCATGACGAAATCGCCGACGGTGTTGGTGCCGTTGCGGATTCCGACAGCACACATCATCATGGTTGCGGTGAGGCCGAAGGTGAAGATCACCGCCTGCCCCGTATTCAGTACAGCGAGCGACGTATAGGTATGAACGCTGGCGCGCTCGTAACGCTCCATGGATTTGTCGTAGCGCAGGGCCTCTCGCTCCTCGGCGCTGAAATACTTCACCGTCTCGTAGTTGAGCAGCGAGTCGATCGCCTTGGTGTTGGCCTCGGTATCGGAATCGTTCATGCGGCGGCGGATCTCGATCCGCCATTCGGTCGCGTAGTAGGTGTAGACCATATAAATGACGACCGTGACGAACGTCACCAGCACGTAGCGCCAGTCGAACTGCCACAACAGCACGCCCATCATCAGCGCCAGTTCGACAATGGTCGGCGCGAGTTGAAGGATCACCATGCGCACCATGGTCTCGATGCCGGTTCGCCCGCGCTCGAGCACACGCGTCAGGCCGCCGGTCTTGCGCTCAAGGTGAAACCGCAGCGACAATTCGTGCATGTGCACGAAAGTGAGAAACGCCAGCTTGCGCACCGCGTGCATCGCGACTTTGGCAAAGAGCCCGTCGCGCCACTGCGTCAGCACCATCATGACGATGCGGATGCCGCCATAACTCAGGGTCATGATCAAAGGCGACGCGATCAGCCACAGCATCCAGTTCGAGGACTGGACCGGGGCGGTGTCAGCGCCGGTCAGGGCATCGACCGCCCACTTGAACGTAAACGGGACAAACAGCGTCGCCGCCTTGGCGATGAGCAGCAACACCATCGACCAGACGACACGCATTTTGAGATCGTCTCGATCACTCGGCCAGATATACGGCCACAGATGAGCGAGCGTTCCGAAGAGCGTGGCTTTCTCGGCGTTCAGGTCAGCGGCTGTCGGCGGCTTGGCGTCGTCCGACGCCTCGTCGGGCTGGGCAGGATAGAGGTCGGCCATTAAACGTCAGTCGCCTTGAGGCCACGCGGGGGCTGATGCTGCGCAGAGCGCACGTTCCTGGTTGTTATCATGACCGTCATATAGAGCGTTTGCGCAATTTTCGCACCCTTGCCCACTGATTCTTTTCCCGAAAATAGCCGGTTTACAGGACTATTCACCCCGCACTGCGAGATGCACGTCTTGAAGATGTCGCAATAAATCGCCACATGACCGGGTATGAATACAATTAAGAACGTTTGCGTTTATTGCGGTTCCGGCCCCGGTACCAATCCCGAATTCGTCAACGCGGCCACGGCTTTCGGCAAAACTCTTGCCGAAAACGGCGTCGGTCTGGTCTATGGCGGCGGCTCTATCGGCCTGATGGGCGCGGTGGCGGCCGGTGCGCTCGACTATGGCGGCAAGGTCACAGGCATCATCCCGACGTTTTTGACGAAGCGGGAGCATGTGCTGAAGGACGCGCAGGAGGTCATCGTCACCAAGGATATGCACGAGCGCAAGCAATTGATGTTCGAGCACTCCGATGCCTTCGTAGCGTTTCCCGGCGGCGTCGGGACCCTGGAAGAGCTGGTCGAGCAGATGACGTGGTCGCAACTTGGCCGCCACAGCAAACCGATCCTCCTCGCCAACATCGACGGTTTCTGGAATCCCCTGCTCGTGCTGATCGATCACATGAAGCAGACGGAATTCATCCGTGCCAATCTGTGGGTGGATGTTCTGACCGCGGATCGCGTCGAGGATATTCTCCCGACGCTTCAGAAGGTCGCCGCGCAGGTGCCCGAAGCCGCCACGCTGATGGACGATCAGGTCGCGAGCCGGCTATAAATCCAGCTCACGCCGGCTGATCGTCCTTGAGGAACGTCACCACCTCAATACGATTGCCGTCGGGGTCGATGACGAAGGCAGCGAAGTATTTCACGCGATCATGCGGACGCACGCCCGGCGGACCATCGTCCGTGCCACCTGCCTTCAGCGCCGCGGCGTAAAATGCTTCGACCTCGTCTGTCGCTCTAGCTCGGAGGCACATATGCGCGCCACTATCCAGCGAAACGCGCTTCATGCCGGGGCGCAGATTGATCCAGAATTCCGGATAGCTTTTCCCGAATCCGACCGTCGCCGGCCGCACGATCAGCTTTGCCAGTCCTAGCGGCGCGAGCGCGACCTCGTAGAAGCGCGCAGCCCGCTCAAGATCGGCAACGCCTACCGAAACGTGATCGAGCATCGGCGCTCCCTCCTCTTGCCGGACAGCAGTTACGCAGGCGCATTCGACTTCACCAGCTTGTAGACGACCGAATCCATCAGCGCCTGAAACGACGCGTCGATGATATTGGGCGACACGCCGACCGTGGTCCAGCGTTCACCGGCCTCATCCTCGCTTTCGATCAGCACGCGCGTCACGGCCTCGGTGCCGCCATTGAGGATACGCACCCGGTAATCGACCAGCTTCAAGCCTTCGATATACTTCTGGTACTTGCCGAGGTCCTTGCGCAGCGCGACGTCAAGCGCGTTGACGGGTCCGTTGCCTTCCGCCGCCGAGATCAGCATCTCGCCGGCGACATCGACCTTCACCACCGCCATCGCGACAGTGACGCGCTGGGCCACGGCGTTGTAACGCTGCTCGACATTGACGTCGAACTGCACGACACGGAAATAGTCCGGCACCTTGCCGAGCGTGCGCCGCGCCAGCAGATCGAACGAGGCATTGGCCGATTCATAGGCGTAGCCCGCAGCTTCCTTCTCCTTCATCTCCTCGACAAGACGCGTCAGTTTCGGATCGCTTTTGTCGAACGGAATGCCGGCGCGCTCCAGTTCGGCGATGACGTTGGAGCGTCCAGCCTGATCGGAGACCAGAACCTTGCGGTGATTGCCGATGGCCTCGGGAGCCACGTGCTCGTAGGTCTGCGGGTCTTTCAGCACCGCCGAGGCATGAATGCCCGTCTTCGTGACGAAGGCGCTCTCACCGACATACGGCGCGTGGCGATCCGGCGCGCGATTGAGGATGTCATCCAGTGCCCGCGAGGCATGGACCAGTGTCGCCAGCTTTTCCTGCGATACGCCGATCTCGAACTTGTCGGCAAATTCCTTCTTTAGCTTCAGCGTCGGAATCAGAGAGCAGAGATTGGCGTTGCCGCAGCGCTCCCCCAGTCCGTTCAGCGTGCCCTGAATTTGCCGCGCACCCGCGCGGACCGCAGCCAGCGAATTCGCAACCGCCTGCTCGGTGTCGTTGTGGGTATGGATTCCGACATGATCGCCGGGGATATGCTTGACCACCTCACCGACGATGGCCTCGATTTCGTTCGGCATCGTGCCGCCGTTGGTGTCGCACAGCACCACCCAGCGCGCGCCCGAGTCATAAGCCGCCTTGGCGCAAGCCATTGCGAACTGCGGGTTCTCCTTGTAGCCGTCGAAAAAATGCTCGCAGTCCAGCATGACCTCGCGGCCCGCCGCCCTGGCGGCGCCGACGCTGTCGCGGATCGAGGCGATATTTTCTTCGTTGGTGGTCTCCAGCGCCACCCGCACCTGATACTCGGACGACTTCGCCACGAAACAGATCGCGTCGGCCTTGGCCTCAATCAAAGCTGCAAGACCCGGGTCATTCGATGCCGAGCGGCCGGGACGGCGCGTCATGCCAAAGGCGGTGAACTTCGCATTGTCGAATTTGGGTTTGGCGGAGAAGAATTCGGTATCGGACGGATTTGCGCCCGGATAGCCGCCCTCGACATAATCGATGCCGAGATCGTCGAGCATGTCGGCGATGATCTGCTTGTCGTGCAGCGTGAAGTCGACGCCGTTGGTTTGTGCGCCGTCGCGCAGAGTGGTGTCGAACAGATAGAGGCGCTCGCGGCTCATGATGGTCTTCCCGGCATTTCGCCTTGCGGTGCATCGCCGCCCAGTGATTTCTTCATCGTCGTATTGGCAAGCCACTCGTCGCCCATCGTCACCGTATTGCGCTGCTGGCCAGCGTAACCGCGTTTGACGAAGAACGGCTCGGCCGTATCGCTGGCTTCGACTGTCAACGCCGTCGCTCCGCGCGCGCCGGCAAGCTTCTCAAGCGCATCGCAAAGCGATGTCGCAACGCCCTGCCGCGCGAAACCGGGCAGCACATAAAGAAGATCGAGATGGTCCTTGCCTTTCAGCGAGGCAAAGCCGACCGGCGAACTTTCGATCGTTGCCACCAGCGTGAGTTGCTCCGCGAGACGCTTTCCAAACTTATCCTCGTCCTCGGCGGCGCCTGCCCAAGCCTCGCGCTGCGCATCCGAATAGTCTTCCTCGGCGAGTTCATCGATGCTGGCAACGAAGATCGCCGCGAGCACCGGGGTGTCCTCGGGAAGAAAAGGCCGCAGGCCAACTTTAGGCATTGATTGTCCCATCGGACTAAAAAGCTCCAAACAGCTTGAGCGCAATCACAACCGCAGCCACGATCACCACCCACTTCAACACGATGTAATAGCGCCAGTGTTTTGGGAAAGGCGTATCGGGTTTGGTCATGAAAAAAATCCGATCATTTTTGGCAGCAGTGCCAGCGCCAGCACGATCAGCATCCATTTGACCACGAGATAGACCGGGAAATATTTCCGGTAGAGCGCGGCAGCCTTGCTCATCGCGCGATCTCCCATGTGGTCACGGGTTTGCCGTCGGCGTCCTTGCCGTCCTTGATTGCAACACCCATCGCAGCGAGTTCGTCGCGGATACGATCGGATTCCTTGAAATCCTTTCGCGCGCGGGCGGCGGTGCGAGATGCAATCAATTCCTTGATTTTTAGTTCAATGCCATCCCTGCTTCCTAGTACAAGCTCAATCTTACCTCGAGTGTCCATCTCAACTCGGACACCCGATTGTTCGATTTCTTTCGTTAGCGAGCTAACTACCTCTGGAGGCGCAGTGTTTGCATGCGCAGCTCTAAGTGCTTGTACGCGCGCTGCGTTGTCAAAGAGTAGCCGTGCAGAGCCCTCTCCGATGCCTGACGTCCCCTGTTCAAATAAGCCCGGCATCCCCAACCGTTGAAACCCAAGAAGACGGCAACTCGCAGCAAGCTCAAGAGCCGCTGCGTTTCCGGGACTTTTGGTTCGCGAATACAATTCTCGCAAATACGTTATTGCATTCGGGGTATCGAGATCTTCTGCAAGGATTTCTGCAATCTTCGTCGGAGCAGGCAGAGCACTATCAGGCCAAGAATAGTAACTTTGCAACACGTGCGCCCAATCTTCTAGTTCCGAATCGGACTGCCGAGTTCGAGTTTCGGTCCAATCGATTGGCGAGCGGTAGTGAGTCATCAGCATCTGCAACCGAAGGACATCTCCGGGCCAGTTATTCAGTAATTCCCTGATCGTGACGAAGTTGCCGAGGCTTTTCGACATTTTCTCGCCTTCGACCTGAAGGAAGCCGTTGTGCAGCCAGTAGTTCGCCATCGTCGGCGTGCCATGCGCGCAACGGGACTGCGCGATTTCGTTTTCATGGTGCGGAAAGATCAAATCCAAACCGCCGCCGTGAATGTCGAACACGTCTCCGAGATAGGCGGCACTCATGGCCGAACATTCGATGTGCCAACCGGGACGGCCCCTGCCCCACGGGCTTTCCCAGCCCGGCTCATCGGCGGACGATTGTTTCCACAACACGAAGTCGGCCGGATTCTTCTTGTGCGCCTCGACAGCGACGCGCGCGCCGGCCTGCTGTTCGTCCAGCTTCCGGCCCGACAGCAAGCCATAGTCCGGCATTGACTGCGTATCGAACAACACCTCGCCGCCGGCTTCGTAAGCATGCCCGCGCGCGATCAACTGCTTGATCAGCGTGACCATGTCCGCTTTGCCATCGGCGCGCGGCAAGACAAACTCCGTCGCGCGCGGCTCGAATGTCGGCGGCAGGGTGCCCAGCGCTGCTGCGTCGGCATGGAATTGCGCGGCGGTCTTTTCGGTAACCTTGCGGATCGCCTCGTTCAGCGGCAGCCCGGGGAAGTCCCTCGCCGCGCGATCGTTGATCTTGTCATCGACGTCGGTGATGTTGCGGACATACTTGACGTGATCCGCGCCGTAGACATGCCGCAGCAGCCGAAACAGCACGTCGAATACGATGACGGGACGCGCGTTGCCGATATGCGCGAAGTCATAGACCGTCGGCCCGCACACATACATGCGCACGTCCTTGGGATCGAGCGGCGTGAAAACGCGCTTCTCCTTGGTCAGCGTGTCGTAGAGCTTCAGCTCCATGGAAATAGAATCCCTTGCCTTGCGGCCGGGTCGTCCCATGATCTCGATTGAGAAAAGACGGCTCCAGCCAGCGAATCGCTAGCTAATGATCTCGCGGCAAATGCCGAAAATGGAGAGAGAACCGTTCATGGGCCGCACAATGGTCCAGCCGGGGTGACCGCGTCAAGGTCACACACCACGGATTTCGGCATCTTTAAGTCCGTCCGCCACGGAATCGCCGTCCTTAATCATTCTTAACCGTTCGGGCTTATTGATGGAGGCGCCTGTGCTTCTCCCGAACCGGTGCCACCATGCGATTCCTGTTCACACTGACTGCCTGCGTTTGTCTGATTGCTGCGGCCCAGGCTCGCGCCGACAGCCGTGTTTTTATCGTCGCCAACCAGCCGGACGGTTACGGCGTCGACGAATGTCTGGCCAAGGGTGAAAAATGCGGAGCGCCCGCCGCAAGGGCCTATTGTCAGTCGCGGGAATTCGCGCAGGCCACCGGTTACCGCCGCGTCGATCCCGATGAGGTGACCGGCGCAATCCCGGCATCCACCGGCAGCGCCGGACGTCCTGGCGAGTTTATCGCGATTACCTGCCATCGCTGACGCAGGCCACCCAGTTCCCCCGGGGCTTCTTTTCGTCACGATTCTCTGCCTTATCTGCGTCCCTGAATCGACGTGACCTTGCCGCCGGAAGCTAGTATGTGAGCGTCCGTCGGCCGCGTCGCGGTCAGCCAGGATCGTGACAGCTTGCCGAGTTCTTCTTTGATTTTGCGATGGACCTTTGCCAGCGTGGCGCTTGTGAGCGCGGCGCTGATGACGCATGGCGCGACAGCTCAGCAGGGATTCCCGCCCCCACCCGGCCAGCCCGGGGCCGCAAATCCGATCTGTCAGCGGCTCGTTGGACAGTTATCGGCGATTGACGGCGGCGGTGGCGACAGCGCCAAGGGTGATCAGATCCGGCGCTACGAAGAAGCCCAGAGCCGGCAGCAGTCTGAGTTGGAGCGTGTGCAGGAGCAGGCCAAGCGCCAGGGCTGTGACAGTTCAGGATTTTTCTCGCTGTTCACCGGCCCGTCCGCCCAATGCGGACCGATCAACACGCGCATCCAGCAGATGCGGTCCAACCTCGATCAGATCACAAACAATCTCGAGCGGCTGCGCGGCGGCGGCTTCGGAGGCGCGGAACGCGAAAACCAGCGCCGTTCGGTGCTGATGGCGCTCGCGCAAAACAATTGCGGTCCGCAATACGCCGCTCAGTTGCGCAACAGCGGCGGCGGCGGGTTTCTTGAGAACCTGTTCGGCGGCAATAACAACAACGACGGGGCGCCGATCGACAACGGGGGTGCCTCGGGCACCTATCGCACTGTCTGCGCGCGCAGCTGCGATGGCTACTATTTCCCGATCTCCTTCGCAACGGTGCCGAGCCGCTTCCCGGACGACGAGCGTACCTGCAAGGCACTTTGCCCGGCTGCGGATGCGACGCTGTACAGCTATCGCAATCCCGGCGAAGACATGAACCAGGCGGTGTCGATCAACGGCCAGCCTTACGCTCAGTCCCCGAACGCATTCAGGTATCGCCAGGCGTTCGACAAGTCGTGCAGTTGCAAGGCCGTGGGCCAAACCTGGTCCGATGCGCTGAAGAATATCGACGACAAAGCCGCAGCTGCCCAGCAGGGCGACATCATCGTGACCGATGAGAGCTCGAAGAAGATGTCGCAGCCAAAGGCCGCACCGGCGTCGTCCCAAAAGAAAGCCGGCTCCGTCGCAACGCCCACAAACGCACGGCCGCTGCCGACCGGCGCACCGCCCGCCTCTTCCGATGCCGGCGACAAGCCGATCCGCTCCGTGGGGCCGACGTTTATTCCCGCACGCTAAGGCAGGCTCAGCCTTCGAAGGCTTCCGCCGAGCCGCGGCTGGACCGCGTCACCAGCGAATGATCGGGCGCTGCCAATGCCTTTCCGGTGTCCCGGAATTTATTGATGATCGGATAGCGGCGGTCGCGGCCGAAATTCTTGCGCGTCACCTTCACACCGGGCGCAGCCTGACGACGCTTGTATTCGGCGATGTTCAACAGCCGGTCGATGCGCACGACTGTCTCGCGGTCGAAGCCTTCCGCGATGATCGAGGCCAGTGGCTCCTCACGCTCGACCAGCCTTTCGAGAATGGCGTCCAGCACGTCATAAGGCGGCAACGAATCCTGATCGGTCTGGTTCTCGCGCAATTCCGCCGTCGGCGGACGTGTGATGATGTTCGGTGGGATCACCTCGCCGGCCGGACCCAACGCGCCCTCCGGCTTCCAGGAATTTCGCAACGACGAAAGCCGGAACACTTCGGTCTTGTAGATGTCCTTGATCGGATTGTAGCCACCGTTCATGTCGCCATAGAGCGTAGCGTAGCCGACCGACATTTCAGACTTGTTTCCGGTCGTCACCAGCATCGAACCGAACTTGTTCGAAATCGCCATCAGCAGCACGCCGCGCGTGCGAGCCTGCAGGTTTTCCTCGGTGACGTCGCGGTCACGCCCCGCGAATGCCGGCTTCAGGATGTCCTCGAACCCGTGCACCGCCGCCGCGATTGGCAGCACCTCGTACTTGATCCCGAGTTGCTTCGCGAGCTTCGCGGCGTCGTCCAGCGATTCCTGCGCGGTAAACCGGAACGGCAGCATCACGCCGCGTACCTTGTCCGCGCCGAGGGCGTCTACCGCGATGGCCGCGCAAAGCGCCGAATCGATGCCGCCCGATACGCCAAGCAGGACACCGGGAAAACCGGTCTTGCCGACGTAGTCGCGCAGGCCCAGGACACAGGCGGCATAATCGCCCCTGTCGCCATCGAGCACCGGCGTCACCGGCCCCTCGCAATTCCACCCGCCCTCGCCCCTGGTCCACCGCACCGTCGTGATGTTTTCAACGAAACCCGGCAGCTGAAACGCCAGCGAGCGATCCGGGTTCAGTGCAAAGGACGAACCATCGAACACCAGTTCATCCTGCCCGCCGATCTGATTGAGATAGATCAGCGGCAGTCCGCTTTCGGCCACCCGGGCAACGGAGACCGACAACCGCATGTCGTTCTTCTCGCGGGTGTAAGGCGAGCCGTTCGGTACGATCAGGATTTCCGCCCCGGTCTCGGCGAGACATTCGACGACGTTTTCGTAATCCCCCGACTCTTCCATCCATGTGTCTTCACAGATGGGCACCCCAACCCGCACACCGCGGATTGTCACCGGGCCAGACACCGGCCCGCGCGCGAACACCCGCTTCTCGTCGAATACGCCGTAGTTCGGAAGGTTGACCTTGAAACGCAGCGCCGCGACCCGGCCGTCGTCGAGCAGCGCACACGCGTTATAGAGTTTACCGTCCTCGACCCATGGCGTACCGATCAACACCGCCGGCCCGCCGTCAGACGTTTCTCGCGCCAGCGTTTCGATTTCCTCGCGGCATGCGGCCTGAAACGCCGGCTTGAGCACGAGGTCTTCCGGAGGATACCCGGCCATAAACAGTTCAGGCAACACCAGTAGATCGGCGCCGTCGGCCTTCGCCTTCAGGCGGGCTGCGCGGGCCTTAGCTGCATTGCCCGTGACGTCACCGACGACGGGGTTGAGTTGCGCGAGCGTGATCGTGAGCTGGGATTTGGTCATGATCGCTTTTAGCTCCCCGACTGCGGCATCCGCAATTGCTCAATATGAGCACAATTCAGATGAGATCCATGCGTTCAGCGATGGCAAATAGCCAGAAAGCACCCGCGATCAGCAGCATCACGCCGACTGCGGCCGATCCCATATCCTTGACGCGGCCGATTTGGGGATCGTGGTCGGTGGTTAGACGGTCGGCGAGCTTTTCAATGGCGGTGTTCAGGAGTTCGACCACCATCAGCAACAGCATGACCATAACGAGTTCAAGACGGCGAGCCGGCGTGACACCTATCAGCCACGCCAGCGGTAACGCCAGCAGGAACGCAATCAACTCTTCGCGGAAAGCCTGTTCGGAACGGAAGGCAAACGCCAGTCCGTTCCGGCTGTTGATCGTGGCGCGCCACATTCGCGACAGCACCACACGCACCATTAGAATCCCGCGACCGCCGGCATCGGCTTCACCTTGCCCGCGCGTTCCTGCTTGAGCAGTTCGGCAATCAGGAAAGCCAAGTCGATCGATTGCTCGGCGTTCAGGCGCGGATCGCAGACCGTGTGGTAACGGTCATTGAGATCCTCATCCGTGATCGCGCGAGCGCCGCCGATGCATTCGGTGACGTCCTGCCCGGTCATTTCCAGGTGAACGCCGCCAGCATGGGTGCCTTCCGCCGCATGGATCGTGAAGAACGACTTCACTTCCGACAGCACGCGATCGAACGGCCGGGTCTTGTAGCCGGACGTGGACGTGATGGTGTTGCCGTGCATCGGATCGCACGACCAGACCACGACGCGACCTTCGCGCTGCACGGCGCGAATGAGTTGCGGCAGATGCGCATCGACCTTGTCCGAACCGAAACGGTTGATCAGGGTCAACCGGCCCGGCTCGTTGTCGGGGTTGAGCACGTCGATCAGCTTGATCAGTTCGTCCGGCTTCAGCGACGGCCCGCACTTCAGGCCGATCGGATTCTTAATGCCGCGGAAGTATTCGATATGGCCGTGATCGAGCTGACGCGTGCGATCGCCGATCCAAATCATGTGCCCCGTGGTGGCGTACCAGTCGCCAGTCGTGGAATCGACGCGCGTGAAGGCTTGCTCGTAACCGAGCAGCAGCGCTTCGTGGCTGGTGTAGAAATCGGTCGCACGCAATTCCGGATGACTCTCGAGATCGAGCCCGCAAGCGCGCATGAAGTTCAGCGCTTCCGAAATCCGATCGGCCAGTTCCTTGTAGCGGCGCGACTGCGGCGAATCCTTCAGGAAGCCCAGCATCCATTGATGCACGCTACCCAGATTGGCGAAGCCGCCGGTTGCAAATGCGCGCAGCAGGTTCAGCGTCGCCGCCGACTGCCGATACGCCATCAACTGACGCTGCGGATCGGGCGTGCGGGATTCTTTCGTGAAGGCCATGTCGTTGACGATGTCGCCGCGATAGCTCGGCAATTCGACATCGCCCTGCTTTTCCATCGGCGACGAACGCGGCTTGGCGAACTGTCCGGCAATGCGGCCGACCTTCACCACCGGCAGCGCGCCGGCATAGGTCAGCACCACCGCCATCTGCAGCAGCACGCGGAAGAAATCGCGAATGTTGTTGGCGCCGTGCTCGGCGAAGCTCTCGGCGCAATCCCCGCCCTGCAGCAGGAAGGCTTCGCCGGCGGCAACGCGGGCCAACGACTTCTTCAGGTTGCGTGCTTCACCTGCAAAGACCAGCGGCGGAAACGTTGCAAGCTGCGCCTCGACGTCGGCCAAAGCCTTCGCATCGGGATAGTCTGGCACTTGCATGACTGGCTTCTTGCGCCAGCTGTCGGGCGTCCACCGCTCGGACATGACTGAAACTCCTCAGGAAACGACAATCTCGTGATAGCGCCGGGTTATACACAGGTGGTCCCGGTCTTGCCAGTTGCAAATCGGCATGACGGATCAGGGACTTGCCAGCTCTGACAAGACTGTGTTGGCGGACGCGGTGCCGGTTTTGGAGAGCCTTTCGGGCCGGACGGCTGATTTTAGCCGCCCCTGGTCCGGCTATTCCGCAGCCTGGCGGACGTGGCGGGCGCTCGGGGTGCGCAAGGTCACCAGTTCTTCCGCCGCGGTCGGATGGACCGCCATCGTGGCATCGAAGTCAGCTTTGGTGGCCTTCATTTTCACGGCGATGCCGACAATCTGAATCAGTTCGCCCGCCTCCGGCCCCACGACATGGCACCCGAGGATCCGGTCGGTCGCGGCATCGACGATCAGCTTCATCATGATCCGGGACTCGCTTCCCGACAGCGTTGATTTCAGCGACCGAAAATCAGTCTTGTAGATATCGACGTTGGTATATTGCGCACGTGCTTCGGCCTCGTTCAGCCCCACGGTTCCGACCTCGGGCTGAGTGAACACCGCCGTCGGAATATCCGCGTGATCGACCCGCGTCGGCCGTTTACCGAACACCGTGTCGGCGAAAGCATGCCCTTCGCGAATGGCGACGGGTGTCAGGTTGAGCCGGTGCGTAACGTCACCCACCGCATAGATATGCGGGACATTGGTCTGCGAGAATCCATCAACCGCGATCCCGCCGTTGACAGGATTGAGCGCAACGCCGGCCTTCTCCAGACCAAGTCCCTTGACGTTTGGATGCCGACCAACGGCGAACATCACCTGATCGGCGGCGACGCTCGACCCGCTCGACAGATGCGCCGTGAAAGCCTCGCCGTGCTTGTCGACCTTGGTCACGATACAGCCGGTCAGCACCGTGATGCCGGACTTTTCCATCTCGATGCGCACATGCTTCCGTACGTCGTCGTCGAAACCGCGCAGGATATTATCGCCGCGATAGACCACTGTCACATCCGCGCCAAGGCCAGCGAAAATGCAGGCGAATTCCAGCGCGATGTATCCACCGCCCTGAATCACAATCCGCTTCGGAAACGTCGGAAGATGAAACACCTCGTTGGAGGAGATCACGTGCTCGATGCCGGGAATATTTTCGCCGTGACTGGGCGTACCGCCGGTGGCGATCAGGACATACTTTGCCTTGACGCTTTCTCCGGTCGAAAGCCGCAGCGTGTGCGCATCCTCGAACGTCGCACGGGCCTTCAGGATTTTGGCGCCGGCCTTCTCGACGTTGAACGTGTAAGCCGCTTCAAGCCGGGCAATCTCCCTGTCTTTGTTGGCGATCAGGGTCGGCCAGTCGAAGGACGCCGGCGGAATGGTCCAGCCGAAGCCCGCCGCATCATCCAGTTCGTGACGAACATGGGATGCGTAGACCATCAGCTTCTTCGGCACGCAACCGCGGATCACGCAGGTGCCGCCCATGCGGTATTCTTCGGCAACCAAAACGCTTGCACCGTACCCGGCAGCGATTCGGGCAGCCCTTACGCCGCCCGATCCACCGCCTATCACAAACAAATCAACGTCCAGGTCCACCATCGGAATTCCCGCTCGCCTTAAATTTCCTTGCCGCGCTTCTTCATTTCAGCACGAAACTTGCCGTTGATTTCCTCGCCGAACTTCTGCGCCCACTGATCCATATATTGGCGCGCCTGATTGAATGCAGCAGGCTCCTGCGCAATCACTTTCGCGCCGAGCGGCGACTTGTAGAACGCGGCCAGCTCCTTCAGCTCCGGCTCGGTGAACGAGCTGGCATAGATACGCGCCATTTCCTCGCCAATTTCCTTTTCGCGGCCAGCCAGCTCCTTAGCGACAACAACGGCAACTTCGTTGAGGTCTTTCTGGTAGTTCAGGTTGGACTGCAACAACACATCCTTGGTCCGCTGGACCAGTCCCGGAACCGCGCCCTGATAGATCGCGCTGACATTCTTGGAGGTCAGAATATCCTTGGCATAGCCGATAGCTGTTGCGGATGGCGGCTTGGGGGCCTGCGCGACCGCGCTACCCACCATCAGAACAAGCGCCGCGCTGGCCGCGAGCAATACGTTCGAAAACTTTCTCATCTCAATTCTCCTCAATTGCGGCGCGAGCGCCGTCCAAGAACATTGCGGCGCTAAGGCCGTTCAACAACGCGAATACCTTGGGGGCCAGCGAGCACGGCCGTCCGCGCGAGACCGATAAACAGGCCGTGCTCAACCACACCCGGTATTGAATTCAGCGACGCCGCCAGCTTTGGGGAATCCGGTATTCGCCCAAGATGGGCATCGATAATCCAGTGGCCGCCATCGGTGACGAAAGCATGGCCATCCTTGGCCTTGCGAATATCCATTTGTCCGGAAACGCCGTTTTCAGCGAAAGCCGCCTCAATGGCCCGGCGCGTGGCGCCGAGGCCAAACGGAATGACTTCGATCGGCAGCGGGAAACGCCCGAGGGTTTCGACCCATTTGGACTCATCCGCAATCACAATCATTCGATCAGAGGCGGCCGCGACGATCTTCTCGCGCAACAGCGCTCCGCCTCCGCCCTTGATGAGTTCGAGATTGGCATCGATTTCATCAGCGCCATCCACGGTAAGGTCGAGCCGGTCGACCTCCTCGAGCGTGGTCAGCGGCACGCCACAGCGTTCGGCATCGGCCCGCGTCGCTTCCGAGGTCGGGACGCCGACGATCTTGAGACCAGCCTGCACGCGCTCGCCGAGCAGTTCGACGAAGTGCCTGGCGGTCGAGCCCGTCCCGAGCCCGAGTTTCATACCGTCCTTTACCTGTTCGACCGCACGCGCCGCAGCCTGTCGTTTCAGATCGTCCATCGACATCATGCCCTCGATGTTCCGTTCCCATGGAACGCGAGGCATATAGCGCGGTTTCAGCAACGGTGGATACGGCCTTGGGGGCGAAAAGCCGTCAAAAGACACGGCATAAGACCAATTCCGCCAAGGGTCTTGCATGAATCCGGCCCGGCCGGTAGCGATCCGCCATGACCATTTCCCCTCTTATTGTCTTCGATCTCGACGGTACTCTGATCGATACCGCCCCCGACCTGATTGGGGCGCTGAACTTTGTACTCCAGCGAGAGGGATTGCCGCTCGTGCCGGTAGCATCGGCGCGCGCCATGATCGGGGCCGGCGCGCGCAAGCTGATCGAGCGTGGTCTGGAACTGGAAGGCCGGGTGATGAGCGTCCCGGACGTTGACCGGCTGACCGCAGACTTCATCGCGTATTACAAAGAACATATCGCCGACGCGTCGCGCCCGTTCGACGGTCTTCATGCAGCCCTCGACGCGCTCGAAGGACGCGGTTTCAGATTTGCTGTCTGCACCAACAAGCTGGAAGGTCTCTCGAAGCTCCTGCTCGCCAAGCTGGAGATGACGGGACGTTTTGCGGCGATTTGCGGGGCGGACACGTTCGGGGTGGCGAAACCGGATCCTACCATCCTGCGGCAGACCATCGTGCAAGCCGGTGGCGAGATTTCACGCTCCATCATGGTCGGGGATTCCGGACCCGACGTCGGTGTTGCGCGACGCGCCGGTGTCCCCGTGATCGGGGTCGAGTTCGGCTACACGGAAGTTCCGATTGCCGAACTGAAACCCGACGCAGTGATTGGCCACATGGAGGAACTGCCAGACGCTGTTGAACTCCTTCTGAATACCTCACCAAGGCATTGATACTGAACATACTTGTGCCATCGTAAAAATACCGGAAACCGCGTTAACCTTCTCTTAATGAATGCAATGCGACCCGTTGCGCGGGCGGAACGACACTTCTAAGGTCCACTCGGGGACTATGCGGCTACCACCGCATCACATGACGGATGCACCATGCGTATCATTGTTGTTGTCGCGGCGGGTCTTGGCCTCGCGGGCTGCTCATCGGTCTCCATGCCCGATATGTTCAAGTCGACGCCGCCGAGCGCAACGATCCAACTTGAATCGCTGCCCGCTGGCGCTGAGGCGCGCGCCTCCAGTGGCGAGACCTGTAAAACCCCCTGCTCGCTCTCGGTCGTTGCTGCCGAGAATCTTTCCGTGACCTTCTCGCTGCCGAAATATCAGCCGGAAACAATACCGGTTCAGATTATCCGCGACCCGAGCGGCCCGGGCGTCGTGATTGATCCGAATCCAGTCTACGCCGAACTGCAACCGGCTCTTCCTCCCAAGAGGGGTGCCAAAGCAGCACCAAAGCCCAGGAAACCTCGCCCAGCACCCGCTCCGGCAGCCGCTGCGCCGGCCGCCGAGCCAAATTCTCCGTTCCCGCCGCCACCGGGCCGCTGACGGATTCCTGCGGACAGATTCATTGTGTCCGCAGCCGATCGTCCCTAGATTGTGACTGGCATGCCACTCCCAAAGGCTTGGCGTCGAACGACAATCAAGGCGCGCTGAATGACCGGATCGCTTCCGAGTTCCATGGCAGAATCCACAGCCTCCGCGATGACCGACCCGTTCGGGCGGACGATTAAATATTTGCGCGTGTCCGTGACCGACCGCTGCGATCTGCGCTGTTTCTATTGCATGTCGGAAGACATGACATTCCTGCCGAAATCCGACCTCCTCTCCCTCGAGGAACTCGACCGGCTGTGCTCGGCCTTTATCGCCAAGGGCGTTCGAAAATTGCGCCTGACGGGCGGTGAACCGCTGGTCCGGCGCAACGTGATGTCGCTGGTGCAGTCCCTGTCCCGCCATCTCAATACCGGCGCGCTCGACGAACTGACACTGACAACGAACGGATCACAGCTTGAGAAGTTTGCCGCCGAGCTTAAGGGGTACGGCGTGCGGCGCATCAACGTCTCGCTCGACACTCTCGACCCCGCGAAGTTCCGCGCCGTCACGCGCTGGGGAGACCTCGAGAAGGTCCTGCGCGGCATTGAGGCTGCGCGGGCTGCTGGACTGAAGGTCAAGATCAACGCCGTCGCGCTGAAGAACGTAAACGAGGACGAGATTTTCTCGCTAATGGAATGGGCCCACGGCAAGGATATGGACCTCACCCTGATCGAGGTGATGCCGATGGGGGACATTGGCGAAGGGCGGATTGATCAGTACCTGCCGCTTTCGCTGGTCCGGGCTCGCCTCGCCGCCCGCTACACGCTGACCGATCTTCCCGATGATACCGGCGGTCCGGCGCGTTATGTTCGCATCGGCGAGACAGGCGGAAAGCTTGGCTTCATTACACCGATGACCCACAATTTCTGCGAATCCTGCAACCGCGTTCGTATTACCTGTACCGGAACGCTCCACACGTGCCTTGGCCACGAGGATGCCTCCGACTTGCGCAAACCGCTGCGGGCGTCCGGCGACGACGCCCTTCTCGCTGCGGCGATCGATCGAGCAATAGGGCTTAAGCCGAAGGGGCACGATTTCATTATCGACCGCCGCCACAATCGGCCGAGCGTCAGCCGGCACATGAGCGTGACCGGCGGCTAGTCCGGTTACGATTATTTCCCATACCGGCTCCGTGCTTGCCATTAATTTCGGACGGTTCAGCGCGATGCGACACTCCGCCTTGGAATTAACAAACTTCCAATTGACGGCGGCGTAAGTCGCTGATTTTGTCGAGCGGCTTTATGCGCCTTCGGCTGTAAAAGCCGGCATGCCGCAACCCTCCCGGGTCCGGCAGAGCCAAATCACGCAGGGGCACAGCGGGAGGACGGGGTTTGCAATCGCTTCTCAAATTGAGTCGCGCGATCGACGCGTTTATGACGTTCGTCGGTCGTTGGGTATCTTGGCTGATCGTAGTAGCCGTCGCCATTTCGGCGACCAACGCCGTCATCCGAAAGGTGTTCGACGTGTCGTCGAATGCCTATCTTGAGTTGCAGTGGGTGCTTTTCAGCGCCGTGTTCCTGCTCTGCGCGCCATGGACGCTGCTCAACGGCGAGCACATCAAAATCGACATCATCAATCATAGCCTGCCTCTCAAGGTCAGAAGCTGGATCGACATGATCGGGCACGTGTTCTTTCTCGTGCCGTTCTGCATCATCCTGATCTGGACCTCGGTGCCCTTCTTCATTGTTTCCTTCAATCAAAACGAGCAATCGTTCAGCGCCGGCGGCCTTCCGCAGTGGCCTGCGAAGTCGCTGATCATGATCGGTCTCACCCTGCTGCTCATTCAGGGTATTTCGGAAATCATCAAGCGCGCCGCCGTGATGAAGGGCTTGATACCCGATCCGAACGCGCACGCGCGGAGCGCGCATGAGATCGCGGAGCTTGAAGCCCTGAAGCTGGCGCAAGCCATCACTCCCGAAAAACCATGACCGGCGTAGCCGTCACAGCGCACAGCAAGAAAGATTTCTAATGGCGGCTATGTTTATCCACTACATGGCGCCGATCATGTTCGCGTCGCTGGTGATGTTCCTCCTGCTCGGATATCCGGTCGCGTTCTCTCTGGCTGCCAACGGACTGCTGTTCGCGTTCATCGGCATCGAACTCGGGTTGTTCCGTCCGGACTTCCTCCAGGCGCTTCCGGAGCGCGTGTACGGCGTCATGAACAACGAGACGCTGCTGGCGATCCCTTTCTTCACATTCATGGGGCTGATACTCGAACGATCCGGCATGGCCGAGGATCTGCTTGAGACCATCGGGCAATTGTTCGGCAGCATCCGCGGCGGCATCGCCTATGCGGTGATCTTCGTCGGCGCCTTGCTGGCCGCGACCACCGGCGTCGTCGCTGCGTCCGTGATCTCGATGGGCCTGATCTCGCTGCCGATCATGTTGCGGTATGGCTATGACCGCCGCGTCGCCACCGGCGTGATCGCCGCCTCTGGCACTCTGGCACAGATCATCCCGCCGTCGCTGGTGCTGATCGTGATGGCCGACCAGCTCGGACGCTCGGTCGGCGACATGTATGAAGGCGCTTTTATTCCCGGTATCGTACTGTCAATTCTTTACGCAACGTACGTTTTCCTGGTCGCGACATTCTTCCCGCAAGCCACACCCGGTCTACCGCTGGAAGCGCAGACGCTGCGCGAACCGGAGACAGCCAAGCATGCGTTGATCGTACCGTTGGCAGCGATCGCCGCAGCCGCAACAGCCTATTTCGTCGTGGTGAAGCTCGGCCTGTTCGACTGGACCTCGCCGGCCTTCAACATGATCTCGGAAAATCCGCTGGTGTTGCATGGCTTCTGGTTTGTCATCCTCACCGGCCTGTTCTTCAAGCCATTTATCGGCATTATTCGCACGATGACACTATCGCTTTTCGTCGTGCTCGTCGGCGCGACCGCGATCGCGCTCGAAATCATGCGATTTACCGACGTCAAGGGAGGCGCCGATTACGTCGTGCTTACGATGACGATCGTCGTCGCGATGTCCTTCCTGCTCGCGGTCATCAATCGCATCTCGGGCCTGAAGCTTCTGTCGAAGCTTGCCGAACAGGTCGTGTTCGTGATGGTACCGCCGCTCGGTTTGATCTTCCTGGTGCTTGGCACCATCTTCATCGGCGTCGCGACACCGACCGAAGGCGGCGCAATGGGCGCTGCGGGCGCGGTAATCCTTGCCATCATGAAGCGCCGGCTGACGTTCGATCTGACCCGGCAGGCCACGGAATCCACCGCCAAACTCTCCGCATTCGTGATCTTCATTCTGGTCGGCGCACGCGTGTTCTCCCTGACCTTTTACGGCGTTGATGGCCATCGCTGGGTCGAGGAAATGCTCGTCGCGCTGCCGGGCGGCCAGACCGGTTTCCTGATCTTCGTCAACGCCTTCGTTTTCGTTCTCGCCTTCTTCCTCGATTTCTTCGAACTGGCATTCATCATCATTCCGCTGCTGGGTCCCGCGGCGGAAAAGCTCGGGATCGACCTGATCTGGTTCGGCATCATCCTCGGCGTAAATATGCAGACCTCGTTCATGCATCCGCCGTTCGGCTTCGCTCTATTCTATCTGCGTTCGGTGGCGCCGAAGGAAGCCTACACAGACCGCGTCAGCGGCAAGCAGATGGAGCCGGTGACCACCGCGCAAATTTATTGGGGCTCAGTGCCGTTCGTCATCATTCAGGTGATCATGGTCGGTCTCGTGATCGCCTTCCCTGCAATGGTCATGCACTACAAGGGTGCAGCCTCGACGGTCGATCCGAACAAGGTCAATATCCAGATCCAGCAGCAGGAAATGCCGCCACTCGATTTCGGTCCACCGAGCATCAAGTAAGGCCACCAAAATCAAAAGCCCGGCTGTGAAGCCGGGCTTTTTCATTGTGCTCGGGATCTGACGACGCTTAGCTGCGTGTGCGCGACCTGATCTGGAAGCTGTCGAAGCCGTACTCCGCGACCTGCCACCAAGTGTACTGATCACTGCGGAAGGCCGCCATCGCTTCATAGAGCTTCTTGAAGTTCGGATTGACTGCCGACGTTTCTTTGTAGACCTCGTTGGCCGCCTTGAGCGATGCTTCCAGAACTGACGTCGAGAATGGACGCAGTTGCGTGCCACCCGCTACCAGCCGCTTGAGCGCAGGCGGATTGTAGGCATCGTAGCGCGCCTGCATGGTTTCGTTGGCAAGCGACGACGCTGTCTTGAGAATCGACTTGTAGCCAGCCGGCAGCGATTCCCACTTCGCGAGGTTGACGAGGTTGTGCAGCGAGGGTCCGCCCTCCCACCAGCCTGGATAATAGTAATACTTGGCGACTTTCTGGAAGCCGAGCTTTTCGTCGTCGTAGGGACCGACCCACTCGGCGGCATCGATGGTGCCCTTCTCCAGCGATGGATAAATATCGCCGCCCGCGACCTGCTGCGGCACAACACCGAGCTTGGTCAGGACTTTTCCGGCGAAGCCGCCAATACGCATTTTCAAGCCGCTGAGATCCTTCGGCTCCTTGATTTCCTTGCGATACCAGCCGCCCATCTGACAGCCGGTATTGCCGGCCAGAAGCCCGACGACGTTATGAGGTTTCAGAAACTCGTTGAAGAGTTCGGCTCCGCCGCCAACCTGCAACCATGCGGTTTGCATGCGGCTGTTCAATCCGAACGGCACCGCCGTTCCGATGGCGAATGTCGGGTCTTTGCCGATGTAATAGTAAGTGGCTGTGTGAGCCATTTCCACGGTGCCGTTGGACGCGGCATCGAGAGCTTGCAGGCCGGGGACGATTTCGCCGGCGGCAAAAACCTGAATCTGGAACTTGTTGTCGGTGGCTTCCGCGACGGCTTTCGAAAACACTTCGGCTGCGCCGTAAATGGTGTCGAGAGATTTCGGAAAGCTGGATGTCAGACGCCATTTGATTTCGGGGGCTGACTGGGCGATGGCGGGTGAAGCGACCGCGGCACCGGCCGCGCCGATACCCGCGATTTTGATAAACTCGCGACGTTTCATGAATAACTCCCTGGATATGATCTTGCGTGTCCGCCCTTTCTTTTTGAGGCTTGGAACGGAGCATGGAACAAGCCGCCCCGAATATCCATGCCGATTTCATTGACCGCACTGCAAAAGAAAAGCCCGGCCTCCTGTGGAGGCCGGGCTCATCAAGACTACTTCGTTGAGGCGAAATCAGCCGCGGGTGCGCGACCGGATCATGAAGCTGTCGTTGGTGTATTCAGCAACCTGCCACCACAGATACTGATCCGAACGGTAGGCCTGCATCGCATCGATCGCCTTTTTGAAGTCGGCGTTCTTTGCTGAGATTTCACCCCACAGTTCGTTGGTTGCCTTCAGGCACGAGTCGAGCACCTCGTTGGTGAACGGACGCAACTGCGTGCCGCTGGCCACCAGACGCTTCAACGCACCCGGATTCTGCATGTCGTAACGTGCAGGCATCCAGGCGTTGGTGTGCGCCGCCGCATTGGTGAGAATGGCCTGATAGTTCTTCGGCAAGGCGTTGAACTTCTCGAGGTTGGTGAACGCGTGAACCGTCGGTCCGCCTTCCCAGAAGCCCGGATAGTAATAGTACTTCGCAACTTTGTTGAAGCCGAGCTTTTCGTCATCATACGGACCGACCCACTCGGCAGCGTCGATGGTGCCCTTTTCAAGCGATGGATAGATATCGCCGCCAGCGAGCTGCTGCGGAACGACACCGACCTTGGCCAGCACCTGCCCCGCGATGCCGCCGATACGCATCTTCAATCCCTGAAGATCGGCGACAGTCTTGATCTCCTTACGGAACCAGCCACCCATCTGCGTGCCGGTGTTGCCGCAAGGCATGCCCACAACGCCGAACTTCTTGTAGAACTCGTTGGCGAGTTCATTGCCGCCGCCCTGATAGAGCCAGGAGTTCTGCATGCGGGTATTGAGGCCGAACGGTACCGATGCAAAAATCGCGAAGGTTGGGTCTTTACCTACGTAGTAATAGGATACCGTATGGCACATCTCGACGGTGCCATTGGATGTCGCATCGAGCGCCTGCAGGCCAGGAACAACCTCGCCGGCTGCGAAGACCTGGATCTGGAATTTGTTGTCGGTCATTTCGGCGACGTACTTGGAGAGCTGCTCCGCGCCGCCGTAAATTGTGTCCAGCGACTTCGGGAAGCTGGATGTCAGGCGCCACTTAACTTCGGGCGACGACTGGGCAATGGCCGGCGAGGCAACCGCAGTTGCTGCTGCTCCGGCCGCAGTTACTTTCAAAAAATCACGACGCTTCATGGGCATCTCCTTTTGGGGGGCGTTTCTTTTTGAAATCCCTCTGGGGCGGTCTCTAGCACGGAAGTTGATCGGCGGAAAATGCGGTAACGCCGCTTCCCGCAGACATTAAACCAAAGTCGAATAAGGCCTTAAGCCAGCATAAGCGGAGCATCCTCGCGGCGTCAGACAGTAGCCGCCGTCTCCGCAATCTGCCTCTTAATCTTCTCACCGATAGAGCGGTAAATCGCCGCGTGATCGCCCTCCGGCTCGCTGTTGACCACCGGTGTACCGGCATCGGACGAAGTCCGGATCGACATGTGCAGCGGGATTTCGCCCAGAAACGGCACCTTAAGCCGTTCGGCTTCTTGCCGAGCTCCCCCATGCCCGAAGATATCTGAGCGCGTCCCGCATTCCGGGCATTGGAAATAGCTCATGTTCTCGATGATGCCGAGGGTCGGCACGCTGACCTTGTCGAACATGGCTATCCCCCGCCGCGCGTCGATGAGAGCAAGGTCTTGCGGCGTTGAAACAATCACCACGCCCTTGAGCGGAACCTGCTGGGCAAGCGTCAATTGCGCATCCCCCGTACCGGGCGGCATATCAACCACGAGGACGTCCAGTTCGCCCCAGGCGACATCCCACAACATCTGCCGGATCGCGGACATGACCATTGGGCCGCGCCAGACCATCGCGGTTTCTTCCTCGACCAGGAAGCCGATCGACATCAACGGCAGCCCAAAGCGTACGATCGGCACCATCTTCTTGGCGTCGTTCAATGTCGGCTTTTCACGCACCCCGGTCAGGCGCGGCACCGACGGACCGTAAATATCGGCATCGAGAAGACCAACGCGCAGCCCGAGGTCGCGCAGCGCCAGGGCAAGATTGAGCGCCGTCGTCGATTTACCCACCCCTCCTTTGCCCGACGCGACGGCGATGATGGAACCGATGCCCGGAATCGAGGCCTGTTTCCCCATCGGTGAATCCGCCGGGGCGCCCTGCGGCCGGTGTTGCGCGAGGGGCTTCACACCATGTGCGTGCGAATGTTGCTGCGACGCTGGGCCTGCCGAGCCCGGCTTGCGTTCCGCGGTCAATGCGACCATTGCGGTGGTGACCCCCGGAATAGATCGGACCGCCGCCTCCGCTTTCGCACGGACCTCTTCCCACGCCTTCGCCTCGCTGGCATCGACATTGATCGAAAAGAAAACCTTGCCGTCCGAGGCCGCAATTTCCGAAAGCACCTTCGCTTCGGTCAGCGACACGCCGCGCGGCGAAGCCACGTTGCGAAGCGCCGCGAGAACCTGAGTTTTATCGACCGCCACAACACATCTCCGGGCACATAGCCCCTTCGGACCCACGCTCGCTGGCCTTCATACGCGTGTCACTTGTGCCGTCAACGGCCTTGCAAGGCCGTCCATCATTCGCATAGCTGTTGCCACCCCACATGCCGGAAAACCCGGCCGAAACACACCAGCAATCAAAGAGCAAGATATGGCAAAAGTCGCATTTCTCGGCCTCGGCGTCATGGGCTTCCCGATGGCGGGACATCTGGCCACCAAGGGTGGTCACGAGGTGACCGTCTATAATCGCACCGCCGCAAAATCGAAGGCATGGGCCGATAAATTCGGTGGCCGCACTGCTGTAACACCCAAGGCGGCTGCGGAAGGCCAGGATTTCGTCATGGCCTGCGTCGGCAACGACGACGACCTGCGCGCCGTCACCATCGGTGCCGATGGGGCGTTTTCGGGGATGAAATCCGGCTCCATTTTTGTCGATCACACCACCGCTTCGGCCGAGGTCGCCCGGCAGCTTGACGCCGCCGCAACGAAAGGCGGATTCCAGTTTATTGATGCGCCGGTTTCAGGCGGCCAGGCGGGCGCGGAAAACGGTGTGCTGACGGTGATGTGCGGCGGTAACGAAGCGGCTTACAAGCAGGCCGAACCGGTGATCGCGTCCTATGCCCGGATGTGCAAACTGCTCGGACCCGCCGGCTCCGGCCAGCTGACCAAAATGGTCAATCAGATCTGCATCGCCGGGCTTGTCGAGGGCCTGTCGGAAGGCATTCATTTCGCCAAAATGGCCGGGCTCGATGTCCAGGCCGTGATCGACACTATCTCCAAGGGAGCGGCGCAGTCCTGGCAGATGGAAAATCGCTACAAGACGATGAACGAAGGCAAGTTTGATTTCGGATTCGCGGTCGAATGGATGCGCAAGGATCTGTCGATCTGTCTCGCGGAGGCTCGCCGCAACGGCTCCAGTCTGCCGGTGACCGCCCTCGTCGATAATTTCTATTCTGAAGTCGAGAAGATGGGTGGCAAGCGCTGGGACACATCGAGCCTTTTGGCGAGACTGCAACGATAATATCGTTCTCGCGAAAGATCGAGACATCAGGCGGCGCGGTATCCCGTGCCGCCTTTTCGTTTGCGCGGTGATGCATGTGGGGAGAAAGCTCCAGGCAATACCGAAATTCATACTTTCTTAACCCGAATAAATTGACCTTTAAGCCACCTCTTAATGATTTAGCGCCAGAAATAGCGGGCAGCAGTATGCGCTCGGCCAGGCGCAGCATTCGCATTTGTTCAGGATTTGTCGCGTAAATATGAGTGATCCCGCCGACAATAAAGAACTCTCCGCGACATCGGCGGAAATGCCTGCGCGGAGCCGCCGGGCGGCCTCGCAACGCGTGCGCGAGGCGCGCGACCGCCTGACATCGACCAGCGGCACGCGCCCGGCTTTCGACCACGAATTGCTGAGGCAGTACGCGCAAACGCGCATCTCGGCCTCGCTTGTCGTCATTTTGCTTGTGGTCTCGACCGGCATTCTGGCGAGCTTCTGGATTCCTCCGGTCGCGGCATTGGTCTGGACTGCCGGCATTCTTGCAATCCACGGCATCGTCATTCGATTCAGTTCCAAGTTTCTTGCCGTTACGTCCTCATCGCCAGCCATCACGCGCAAGTGGCGCCTGCGTTTTGTGGGCCTGGATCTGCTTTATGGATTGGCATGGACGCTGGTTCTGATTCATCCGTCAGGTATCGACGTCGTCTCCAATACGTTGATGCTGTTTGTGATGCTGCTCGTCATTGCGGTGTCGAGCATGATGGCCGCGAGCCTGCCGATCGCGGCCTTCGCCGCGACCGTTCCGGTATCGGCAGCCATTGCCATGAACTTCGTTCTTCGCGGTACGTTCGACGACTACATTCTTGCCGCACTCGCCGTCACGGCGGAGGGTTACTTCGCCCTGCTCGCACATCGCTTGCATTCAACGACACTCGCAACACTCGAGGCGCGCGCCGAAAAGGATGCGCTGATCGGCGAGCTTGAGCAGGCTAAGGCAATCTCGGACGAAGCGCGCCACCGCGCGGAATCCGCCAACGTCTCGAAGTCGCGGTTTCTCGCCCAGATGAGCCACGAACTGCGCACGCCTCTGAATGCGATTCTCGGATTCTCCGAGGTGATGAAGAGCGAGATTTTCGGGCCGCATGCCGTCGAGGTCTACAAGGACTATTCCGCAGACATTCATAACTCCGGCGTCCATCTGCTGAACCTGATCAATGAAATTCTCGATCTGTCGCGCATCGAGGCCGGACGCTACGAACTCAACGAAGAGCCGGTCGCGCTGGTTCATGTCGTTGCGGATTGCCATCACTTGCTGAAACTGCGTGCATCCAGCCGCGGCATCACCATTCACGAGGTGTTCGAGCAGGATATGCCGAAGTTGTGGGGCGACGAGCGCGCCACGCGACAGGTCGTCCTCAACCTGCTGTCAAACTCGATCAAATTCACGCCGCCCGGCGGCGAAATCTGGCTCAAGGTCGGCTGGACCGCATCAGGCGGGCAGTATCTCAGCGTCAAGGACACCGGATCAGGCATCGCCGAGAACGAGATTCCAGTCGTACTGGCATCGTTCGGTCAGGGATCGAACTCGATCAAATCCGCCGAGCAAGGAGCCGGGCTCGGCCTTCCCATCGCCAAAAGCCTCATCGACATGCACGGCGGCACATTTACCCTCAAATCGACCTTGCGTGTCGGAACCGAGGTGATTGTCACCTATCCGCCGGAACGCGTGATGACAGCCCTCGCGCCGATGCGGGACGACTCCCCGCCGCTGCAGCCCGATCGACCGCCGGAAGGAATGACCGGCGACAAGAGCCGCCCCCGTTACAAGCCGATCATGAACGCAGGAACCGGCCTGTAAGGACCTTGCGCGAGCGATGAAAATGTCCATCAGTAATGTCCATGACCCAAGAAGCGACATCGAAACAAGAGACGCCTTGCATCGCCGTGTGCTTCATCGATCCGAAAACCAGGCTTTGTCTGGGCTGCGGACGCACTCTGCCCGAGATCGCGAGCTGGCACAAAATGGACAACGGCGAACGACGCGCCGTGATGGCCACGCTGCATCAGCGCTTGCTGGACGCCGGGTTGCCAATTCCGGCGCCTCCGTCCGGACTTCGAACCGTCTCTTGATCGTGACAGGTGCCGCATGATGCGCGGACTGATGATCATTGCCATTGTGGTATCTGCCGTCGGCTTTTTGCTCTCGATGTCCCATCCCGTTGCATTCGCCAGCATGAAAGGCGCGCTGATCCGCGCCAAGGATCACACCTTGAATCCTAAGCCGGCACGCACCGTTGAAATCGCACGTGGAGACAGCGGTGAGTTTTCGTTGCGGGCAAAGATCAACGGCGTCAGCACGCCAATGGTGATCGACACCGGTGCGACCTCCGTCGTTCTGACCTATGAGACCGCGAAGGCAGCCGGCCTGCCGCTGGAATTGCTGAACTACAGCGTCGATGTTGAGACCGCCGGCGGCCGCGTCCGCGCCGCGCGACTGACGCTTGACCGCCTCTCCGTCGGCAAACTGGTCGAACGCTCGGTGCCTGCGTTGGTGGTGCCGCGCGGCCAAATGAAATCAAACCTGCTCGGCATGAGCTTTCTCAACCGGCTGGAAAGCTGGGAAGTTCGCCCCGACAAGCTGATGCTGCGCGGATATCCGTAATTCAGGCTGCGATTGACGCGGACGCACGCGGATCGACGAGATCGAGCCCCGCTCGAAGCTGCGCAGCACCTGCGCCAGCCTTAGTGCAATTCTCCGCGAGATGCCGCCGGAATGCCCGCGCGCCCGGGACGCCGTGGAATGCACCGACCAGATGCCGGGTGATGGAATGCAGCCGGGTTCCGGCTGCAAGCTCACGTTCGATGTAGGGCATCAACGCCTCGATCGCCTCGTGCATGGTCGCATGCGGAGCCGGCTCTCCAAACAATTCGGGATCGACGCTGAGCAGCCGCCATGGCTCGTGGTAGGCAGCACGTCCCAGCATCGCGCCGTCCACGTGTTCGAGATGCTGCTTCGCGTCCGCGATGGTGGCGATGCCCCCATTGATAATGACCGGGACATCGGGCAATGCGGCCTTGAGACGATAAACCCGATCATAGTCGAGCGGCGGGATGTCGCGATTTTCTTTCGGTGACAAACCGTTGAGCCAAGCCTTGCGCGCGTGAACGACCAGCGCATCCGAACCTGCGGCGATTACGGCGCGGCTCAACACGTCGAGCGCGATCTCGGGATCCTGATCATCGATGCCGATGCGGCATTTCACCGTGACGGGAATTTTCACAGCTTGCTTCATCGCAGCGACACATTCCGCGACGAGTTGCGGCTCCGCCATGAGGCATGCGCCGAAACGTCCGTCCTTCACCCGGTCCGACGGGCAACCGACATTCAGATTGATCTCATCGTACCCGAAGCCCTCACCGATCCGTGCGCTTTCAGCGAGATCCTGCGGATTCGAGCCTCCAAGCTGAAGCGCGACGGGATGTTCACTCACATCGAAGCCGAGCAGCCGCTGACGATCGCCATGAATAATCGCGCCGGTCGTCAGCATCTCGGTATAGAGCCGGGCCCGGCGTGACAGCAGACGGTGGAACACGCGGCAATGCCGGTCGGTCCAGTCCATCATCGGCGCAACGGAGAAAAGGTGATCTAAATTGGTCATATCGCAAACGAGAACGCATATTTGAGCGGGAACTGCAGCAATGACCATACCGCGTAGACCGTCAGGAATGCAAAGTCTGATTAGATAACGCTGTCGGAGGGCCGCCGTCAGACGTTCTGAAAATCGTTGTCCGCGCCTCAAATCGGATAGTGCTGCGGGCCGGTTTCGATTGTGATCCATCGCAGTTCGGTGAATTCAGCCACGCCAGCATTGCCTCCGAATCGCCCATACCCTGACGCCTTGACGCCACCGAATGGCATCTGGGCTTCATCATGCACGGTCGGCCCGTTGACATGACAGATCCCGGACTCGATCCGCTTTGCAACATCGAACGCGCGCGCAATGTCGCGGCCAAAGACTACGGCCGATAATCCGTACGCGGTGTCGTTCGCGACCCGCACGGCTTCGTCCACACCGTTGACCCGGACGACCGTCACGATCGGGCCAAACGACTCCTCGCCGTAGATACGCATTGTCGAGGTGACATGATCAATCACCGTCGCCGACATCAGCGTGCCATCTACCTTCCCGCCCGCGACAGCCCGCGCGCCCTTACCGACCGCATCCTTGATCAAACCCTGAATCCGGGGCCGCGGCTTCAAGGCCGATGAGCGATCCGAGCGGCATGTTTCCCGTGCGCTATGCGTCGGGCAGTTTGACGCCCGCGTTCGCCAGCAAAAGCCGAGCCACATCCTGAGCCGCGCCGGCGACCGAACGATCTCGCCGGACAAGATTCTGTGCAATCGCACCATCGACGAGCACAGCCAATTGCGTCGCCAGAAGTTCAGGATTCTCCACCCCGAGTTTCGTCACCTGATTGCAAAACCACTGGCGTCGGCTTTCCTTGAAGGCCTTGGAAATCTTTCTCACCTGCGGATCGGTCGCGCCGACCTCGGTCACCGCGTTGACGAAGGGACAGCCGCGCACGTCCTTGCTGGCGAATCCGCGTTCAAGCCGCTCGAACGAACGCAGGATTTGTTCGGCAGGCGGCCTGTCCGACGGTGGGATCGCTGAGAACCGGCCTTCGAGATAGGCGGCAACAAGCTGATCCTTGGACGGAAAGTGGTTATAGAGGGTGCGTTTGCTGATCCCGATTTCAGCCGCGATGGTATCGACCCCTACGGCCCGGATCCCTTGCAAATGAAACAACTGATCGGCGGTTTCTAGAATCCGCCGCTTCATCGACTGTTTGGCGGGCTGTTTCTGAGATGTCGGCATGGGATACAGACCAGTTTATCGCTGCTTGACAGCGTCAAGTTCCGGCCTCAATCTAACTACACAGATCGGTGTAATCAACCGACTTGCCGCGTAAAATAGAACAAGAAAAGGACGCTTCCATGAATGCGCTGCAAGCACTTCGACCGGCCCTCCCCATTTTGCTTGGCGCATCGTTGATGCTCACTTTGAGCATGGGCATCAGACAGAGCCTCGGCATTTTCATGCAACCGCTGACACAGGATGTCGGCATCTCGATCTCCGAGTTCACGCTGGCCATCGCGATCCAGAACCTGGCGTGGGGCTTCACACAGCCGGTTGCAGGCGCCTATGCCGTGCGCTTCGGATTTCGACCCATCATGCTGATCGGCGCGGGACTTTATATTGCCGGCCTCATCCTCATGACGAGCGCTCAGGGCTTTCTTAGCATCATGATCGGCGCCGGCATTCTGATCGGCACATCGCTGTCCTGTATCGCTTCGTCGGTGAGCATGGCGGTGGCGGCACGCGCCGTTCCGGCACCATCGCGCAGTCTGGTCCTCGGTATCGTATCGGCCGCGGGATCACTGGGTGCCTTGATCGCAGCGCCGCTGGGTCAGGTACTGAACCAGGAATATGGCTGGCGCTTTGCCATCGCCGGTTTCGTGGTGTTGTCGCTGGCGCTGATTCCCGCAACATGGTTTGCCGGAAAAGTAGATAAGGTCCCGCTTTCCCCGACGACATCAACGGACATGGACAGTATCTCAGCGAAGGCTGCCATCGGCCGCGCTCTTGGGAATGCGTCCTTCATTGTGATGGCGGCGGCGTATTTCGTCTGCGGGATGCAATTGGTCTTTCTCACAACGCATCTTCCGACCTATCTCGCAATCTGCGGCATGGACCCGATGTTGAGCGCCCAGACGCTTGGCGTGATCGGCGGCTTCAATGTGCTCGGCAGTCTGTTCTTCGGCTGGGCCGGCGGCAAATGGAACAAGCTCGCGCTGCTGGGAGGAATCTATATTTCCCGCTCTCTCGTTCTGGCTTGGTACTTTACGCTGGCGCCAACGCCCGCAACCACGCTTATTTTCGGGGCGTTGATGGGATTTCTGTGGCTCGGCGTCGGCCCGCTGGTTGCGGGCGCAGTCGTGGAAATGTTCGGACTGAAGTGGCAGGCCATGGTCAGCGGCGTTGCCTTTATGAGCCATCAGCTCGGCAGTTTCCTGGGTGCCTTGGGCGGCGGCCTGATCTACGACTCGCTCGGCTCTTATACTCTTGCGTGGCAGATTGGCGTGACCATCGGACTGACCGCTGGCATTGTCCAGGTTGCGTTCGCTCTGATACGGCCATCCGAACCGCCGCTGGCCCTGAAAACATCATAGCGTGGAGCCGATAAACGACCTCGGGTTGGTTCAGCTTCGCAGGCCGGGAGCCTCGTGGCCTGTACGCGCCACATACTCGGTATAGCCGCCGCCATACTGGTGAATGCCATCGGGCGTTAATTCCAGTACCCGGTTCGACAACGCGGCAAGGAAGTGCCGATCATGCGAGACGAACAACATGGTGCCTTCGTACTCCGACAGCGCCGTGATGAGCATTTCCTTGGTCGCCATGTCGAGGTGATTGGTGGGCTCGTCCAGCACGAGGAAGTTCGGCGGATCGAACAACATCTTCGCCATCACAAGCCGCGCCTTCTCCCCGCCGGAGAGCACGCGGCATCGCTTCTCGACATCGTCGCCGGAAAAACCGAAGCAGCCTGCCAGCGCGCGCAGAGAACCCTGCCCTGCCTGCGGAAATGAATACTCCAGTTCTTCGAACACCGTGCGTTCGCCGTCGAGCAAATCCATTGCGTGCTGAGCGAAGTAGCCCAGCTTCACGCTACCTCCCACAGCCACCGTGCCGTTATCCGGCTCGGTCGAGCCAGTCACAAGCTTCAACAGCGTGGATTTTCCAGCGCCATTGATTCCCATCACGCACCAGCGCTCCCTGCGGCGAATCTGGAAGTCGAGCCCCTCATAGATGCTCCGGCTGCCATAGCCCTTGTGCACGTTCTTCAGACTGACGACGTCTTCGCCCGATCGCGGTGCCGGCAGAAAGTCAAACGCAACCGTCTGGCGGCGCTTTGGCGGCTCCACCCGCTCGATCTTGTCCAGCTTTTTCACCCGGCTCTGGACCTGCGCGGCATGCGACGCACGCGCCTTGAACCGCTCGATGAACTTGATTTCCTTGGCGAGCATCGCCTGCTGGCGCTCGAACTGGGCCTGCTGCTGTTTTTCGCCCATTGCACGCTGCTGCTCGTAGAATTCGAAATTGCCCGAATAGGATGTCAGTCCGCCACCGTCGATCTCCACCACCTTGGTCACGATTCGGTTCATGAACTCCCGATCGTGCGACGTCATCAGCAGTACGCCCTCGTAGCCCTTCAGGAATTCCTCCAGCCAGATGAGGCTTTCCAGATCGAGATGGTTGCTCGGTTCGTCGAGCAGCATCGCGTCGGGGCGCATCAGAAGAATGCGGGCCAGCGCCACGCGCATCTTCCAGCCGCCAGACAACGCGCCGACATCGCCTTCCATCATCTCCTGACTGAAGCTGAGGCCGGCGAGGACTTCGCGCGCCCTGCCCTCGAGCGCATAGCCGTCCAGTTCCTCGAAACGGTGCTGCACCTCGCCGTAGCGCTCGATGATGCTGTCCATCTCGTCTGCCCGATCAGGATCCGCCATCGCGGCTTCCAGTTCCTTCAGTTCGGCGGCGACAGCGCTCACCGGGCCGGCGCCATCCATCACCTCGGACACAGCGCTGCGGCCGGACATCTCGCCGACATCCTGGCTGAAGTAGCCAATGGTCACGCCACGATCTACGGCAACCTGGCCTTCATCCGGCAATTCACGGCCTGTAATCATCCGGAACAGGGTCGTCTTGCCTGCCCCGTTGGGACCCACCAGTCCAACCTTCTCTCCTCTCTGGAGAGCTGCGGAAGCCTCAATAAAGAGTATCTGGTGGCCATTTTGCTTGCTGATATTGTCGAGACGAATCATGTGTGCACGGGACCGGAACAAGGAGTTTCGGCCGTGCTTTAAGCCATGTGGCGCGCTAACGGAAGGGTATTCCGGACGCTCCGCCCTCGCCAATCGACCGTCTAAACCATATGAAAATCACTCTGATATTTGTGAAGTTCCGGCGATGAGCCGAGCTGGGTGAGTCCATGCTCGTCATGCGTGGTGAAGGAATCGAAGCTCGCCATGACGTGGGCAAGCGCGGCCACATCAGGCGCGTCCCCGGCCCACGATCTTCCCACTGAATTGAGATCAGTGGCAGACCTGACGGCGTGCTCCGTGTCACGTCCAATATCCGATCTGAAAACGAAACTGTCCGAGGTATCGCGATGATCTCCGAAAGCGCTGCTCAAACTGAACGTCACGCTGGAGCTGTTCGAGAAAGAACTGTGACTATGATGTGATGAGTTCGCCTGACCCGAAGACTCGACAACGGGGCGCGACCGGCCCGCGTCTGTGAAATCCGAGCGATCAGGGTCGAAATCGGTCGGAGCGGGCGTTTGACCCGATCCGTGCGAACGCACTTCGTTGGCCCTGCTGTCATGACTGCTGTTCGATGATACGTCGTATGAATTGCGCTCGCTGGAAGACGATGCAGCTTCTCTTGACGGCATCGAGTTTCCATCGCTCTCCCGCGCGGATTCGTGAGAGCACTTTTGACCGCAATCGGCGAAACCGGATTTTCTCACCTCGAAATTATGATGGCCGTGGCCCTCGTCGTTCACGGCGACGTCGCCGATTCCTGACACCAGATCGCGACTGAGTTCGGGATGATTTGAAATCACGGTGCTGTTCATACCGTCATCGTGAAAGTGATGATGGTAATTGTGATGGTGATCATGACTGTCTGCAATCACGAGATCGAACTGGTCGACAGCCGTGGCATTGTGCTCATCGCTCGCAATGACCTTGATGTGAAGCACGCATTCTTCGCCCTTGGGCGGCGTTCCAGAGAATGTCAGCGTCACCGGATCGAAGGTGAGCCAACGAGGAAGCGGATCGCCATTCGCCAACATCGCGCTGTAACTCATCGTATCGTGGGCATCGAGATCGGCAAAGACGCAGGCGGCGATGACATATTCGAATCTGCAACCTTCCCTGATCTGCTGATCAGGAATCGGATGTTCGACAGTTGGGGCGTCGTTCAGCCCATTGATCGTCAGCGTCAGCGTTTCCGGAACAACAGACGATCCGGGCTGGCTATCGAATCCAATTGTATAAATCGCCGATTCCCCCACCCCCAGAAACGCGAACCGGCTCGCGTCATACGTTACGACGCCGGTTGCGGGATCTATCCGCACCAACTCATCGAGATTGACTCCTTGAGGTGGCGGCACCGTGCTTCCCACGCCGGTCACAGTCCCCGTGCCCGAGACATAACGTCCGGTCGGTTCTCCGATAACCCGGCCATCAACTGTGACCGTGACTTGTTCACTGATAGCAAAGTTTCGTTCGACCGGACCCTGCGACGCCTGGACATCAACGACGTTGGCCACCGCGACCGCTCGCACCTCCGGAAAAACCAAAAACTCCTGCAGCGCCGCGATGGTCGGTACAATGGAAACTCCGCTGGCAAGCGCTATCAGTCCCGGGACGCCGGACTCGCCTCCGACCGCCGCAAAGCTTCTGGTGGGATTTGCAAGCGGGTTCACGCTGGAACCGGTTCGGTCGCCTCCCGGGCCATCCGGATTGTAGTTGGGATAGTAAATCTGAAAGACCTGCTGAATCAGACTCTTCTCGCTTTGAATTTCGGCGAGCGTTTTCAGTTGCTCGACAGCGGAGACCGGCTGGCCCGCGCCAAGCGGCGAGACAACCGTCATGAGTCCTGCTTTGGACACCACCCGGATCAGATCGCCGGTTTCCTTGTCGTAAAGTTGAAACGAACCGACTTTTCCGTCCGGCTCCTTGAGCACCGAGAATCTGCTCGGCCCATCGTCAGCCGCGATCTCGACCAAAATTGCGGTGCCCCGGATGCCCATCGTGGCAACCGGCGTTTCGACGCGCATGTTTCCGAACTTGGCCGTGTGGCCGGCAACGAGGGTAATGGTCCCCTGTACCAGGCTTAATAGCGACGAGTTGGACGATCCGTTCGGATCATAGGTCATCTCGTCCAGGACGATGCGTGCATTCGACGCGAGACCCAGCGCCGTACCATCGACGAAACTGATTCCGATCGTGGAATCGGTCCCTGTCTGGATAACATCCCCTTTAAGAAGCCGGTCACCCTGCTTCAACTCAACCGGAACGCCATTTCGGGTCATCACCGCGCTGCCGCTCATCTTGACGACATTACCAACGGCAGGCACCGCACTCGCGATTTGGTCCGCCTGGGCGTACTGAACTTTTGCCGTCATCGCTTCAATGACGCGTCCCGACAGGCTTGCTCCTTCAGGCGACATCAATGTCGAACGATACTCGCCCCTGAAGTATTCCGGAACCGTGATGCTTTCTGTGTTGTTGGAAATGACAAGATCAGCGCCCACGCGATCGTAGCTTCCGGAAAACAGCAATTCCGCACCGACAAAAGCTGCAGCATGATCCGCCGCGGGAGTCACATCACCCGTCACGAATACAAAGCCGTCCACGACTGACAGCCCGGTCACGTCTTTCGCGATGTTGCTCATACGGGTTCTGGCGCCTCAGTTCTGCATTTTCCCTTGCTAAAGTGCTGCTGTTCGCCCTGAGCTATTGAACGATCGGCGACACGCGTTGTTTTTTCAATTCGCTGCCGCCAGGCACCTTGGGAGCCGCCTTTGTCAGGCTCGGTAATCATCGATTTCCGGGGGCTAATCACGACAGCCTGGGCTTGATCTTGCCCCTGGCCCTGAAGCTGCGCCTGCAAATTGGCCTGGTTCTGATCCTGGTCTTGCTTCTGGTCCTGATCCGGATCATTCCGCGTCTGCGATTATCAACGCGCTGCAATGCGATTGATGCCGGAGCCACCGACTGCGGTTGCCTCGCAATTTTTGCGAGACTTCGCATCGTCAGCGTTGCTTATGTGGAAGTCGGGGAATAGCCGCACATTCGGACATCGCCCACAGTCTTAGGCATTAGTCGAGAGACGCAAGACAATGCTTTCGAGGCGAAGCCATACGCCGAAAGAGTGGCCAGCTAATCCTAATGATTAACTCGACTCTCCAAGCACGACAGGATTACGGGAATCGCAACCTGATTGAGGGATGCTGTTGCTTGATGCGGCGCAATTGGCGCTTGCCTTGGGAATAGAGACCGCGCGCCGCGTGAAAGCGAGTGACTCAGCGCTTCCAGCAAAGATCGTTTTGGCGGCCGCGGAAGCCTTACTGATATTTTGCCCTCGGGATCAGGGCAATGTGACATTCGATCGAACGTGAGCGTCAAGTCTCGGCAGAATGTCCCATGCTGATCAGCAATTCAATTCTGACAGCAGGCCAGAACGCGGCCTTACGGGCAAAAATCCGGATCTGCGCGATAACGATGCCACAGAGATATGGTCCGAACGCGATGATCTATTCTCCCCCTGGGAGCGCTTCTCGAAGCTCACGTCGCGGCACACATTTGCGAGATCGAAACAGCGCCGGGAGCATCGCCCTTCGAATATTCATGAGCTGAAACGTTGTTATAGTTCAGCTTTTCGGGAACGAGTTCCACGTTCCGGAACCGCCATCGTTTGCAACGGGCCAAACGCCTGACGGCAAAGCATCACAGACTTGCAATAAACGCGGGGTAACCTAAAGTTGGATCAAATGTTTGAGTAGAAAATTACGAACTGGTTATAGCGACACGAGCTGAAATCTCTGCAGCATGGAGTATCACGCGTAGGGGTGTGTCATGAGTATCACCGGTTATTCGCATTCATTGCACCGCAGACAATCTGGTTTTGATCGTATTCCTGAGAGGTCATCTCAGAGTGAAATTGTATCCTCTCGCATTAGCCGGAGTAGCAGCGATCCCCTCACTGAATGCTCAGAGCAATTGTTGCAATCCTCTACATCCACACGACCGACACTGAGCAACGCTGGTTACCCTTCACATGTTCGGTCAGACGAACTCCGTTTAGCTACCCAGACCAATGGTTCGGACCGGAACAAGACGGAAACTCAGGACACCGGCTCCCCATCACGGCCACGCGCCAACATCAAAATCCCGGCGAGCCCTCACGAAATCACGCGCATCGACGCTATGATAAGAAGCGACGACCGGCCTGCCACCACAAGGAAGCCCGGGATCGTCGTGATCCATCCGCGCGTATTCTTCCGTGACTGCTTTGTTCGTTGTTTGGATATCTCTTACAAGAGCCACGACATCATGGCTTTCGCGAACATCCATGCATGGAGGGCTTCGCCGGTTGAGAGCGCTATCAATCCTTCAATCATTGTGTTCTTCGTCGATGGCAGCGACGCGTCAAGCATCACGGATCTCCAGTTCCTCGAATCGACAGCGACGGACATTCCCGTCGTGATTGTGTCGGATATCGACGACGTAAACTACGTCGTGCGCGCTCTCAAAGGCGGCGCGCGCGGATACATCCCGACAAGCCTGTCGTTTAATGTCGCCGTCGAGGCTGTGCGGCTAGTGGAAGCTGGCGGGACGTTTGTGCCCGTGAGCAGCCTTGCGCTGGATCATAGGCAGGGGTTGCCGACGGCAAAAACCGGCGATCTCCTGACCGAGCGGCAAATGATGGTTGTTGAAGCGCTTTGCCAGGGAATGGCCAACAAGCAGATCGCTTATGAGTTAGGCATGAGCGAGCATACTGTGAAGGTTCATCTTCGCCACATCATGCGAAAGCTCAGGGCCAGAAACAGAACCGAGGTTGCTGTGCTGACCAAGGATTTTTTTGAACGACGGCAAAGCAAAAGCTGCTAGGTGCGGAACACGGATCTCGCCAAGAGACCCGCCTTCCCCATTTAAGCGCACGTCCACTTACCACGTATCGATACAGGGACGCTTGCGATGCTCCCGCGGCGCCGGCTTGGGCACCGAGCGAAGCCCCGCCATAATCCAGCTTCGCGTTTCGGCGGGATCGATCACATTGTCGATCTCGAACACCGATGCGATCGAAACGGCTTTGCCGTTGGCATAAAGCTCGGCGACCTTGGCCTTGTAGTAAGCTTCCCGCTCCGCCAGATCGGCAATCGCTTCCATCTCCTTGCGGAAACCGAGCCGGACATACCCTTCCAGTCCCATTCCGCCGAATTCGCCGGTCGGCCAGGCTGCCGTGAAGAACGATGCATGGAATCCACCGCCAATCATCGACTGCGCGCCGAGACCGTACCCCTTGCGAAGCACGATGCCGAACAACGGCACGGTGATGCTGGCCCCGGTCACGAACATTCGAGCGACGTGGCGCACGATCGCGGTCTTTTCCGCCTCCGGCCCGACCATGAATCCCGGCGTGTCGCACAATGACACGATCGGAATGTCGTAAGCGTCGCAGAGCTGCAGAAAGCGCGCGGCCTTGTCGCCAGCGTCGGCGTCGATGGCGCCGCCGAGATGCTTCGGATTGTTCGCGATCAGGCCGAACGGCTTGCCCTCGACGCGAATGAATGCCGTGATCATTCCGACGCCGAAATCACGCCGGATCTCGAGAACGGAACCCTCGTCCGCAATCAGGTCGATGACCGAGCGGATGTCGTAGACACGCAACCGGTTCTCCGGGATCGCGCGGCGCAGCAGGCGCTGATCCGGCGCTTTCCAGTCGGCAAGCGCGCCTTGAAAGTACGAGAGATACTTCTGCGCGGCGGCGGTCGCCTCTTCCTCGTCCTTGACCAGAATATCGACAACGCCATTGGGCGACTGGAACGACACTGGCCCGACTTCGGCGGGATGATAGACGCCGAGACCGCCGCCCTCGATCATCGCCGGGCCGCCCATGCCGATCGAAGCATTTTCGGTGGCGATGATGACGTCACAACAGCCGAGCATGGCGGCGTTGCCTGCGAAACAATAGCCCGAGACCACGCCGACCACCGGCACATGCCCGGACAGTCGCGCGAATTGCACGAAGGACGGTCCATCAAGACCGGTCATGCCCAGCCGGTCGGTGTCGCCCGGTCGTCCACCGCCGCCCTCGGCGTAGAACACCAGCGGCATCCGCCACTGTTCGGCAAGCGTCAACATCCGGTCGATCTTCTTGTGGTTCATGTGGCCCTGGGTGCCGGCCAGCACGGTGTAATCGTACGAGATCACCATGCAGCGGGCATCTTGCTCGCCGAGCTTGGCGGCATTGACCGTCGCGACACCGGCGACAAGACCATCCGCCGGCGTGTTCTTGATGAGATCATCGACCGCTCGTCGCCGGCGCTGGCCGGCGATTGCCAGCGAGCCGTATTCCATGAACGATCCCTCATCGACCAGCTGCGCGATATTCTCCCGCGCCGTTCTCTGATTGGTCTTGCGGCGGCGCTCCACCGACTGAGGCCGGTTTTCGTCGAGCGTGTTGCCCTGACGCGCAATCATCTCGGCAAGATCGGGGCGAATAAAGTCGAGATCGATCTCCGCCTCCTCCGCGGCCACGCGCTCGTCCATCTCCACCGGCTCGATGTAAAGAATGGGCTCACCCTGCATCAGGGTGGTGCCGTCGGTCACCGCAATCCTGGTGACCTTGCCGCCCTGCTGCGCGGTGACCAGATGCTCCATCTTCATCGATTCAATGATCGCAAGCTGCTGGCCGGGATGAACGACATCACCCTCGGCCACCGGGATCGCGACCACCGTTCCCTGCAACGGCGCGGACACCGGCACCGAGCCTGCCGGCGCGACACCTGCGTTATCCTTCCTGATTGCAACGGCGGCATCCGCGGCAGCGCCGTTGGGCGCGAAGAACAGAGGCGGCCCGGCTTCTCGGGCGGCAGCAACCAGCGCCGCAACGTTGGTATCGATGAAATTCGTGCTGATCTTGTTGGCGATGAAATCCGGATTTGCCAGCAGCGCCTGCATGAATGGAATGTTCGTGGCGACGCCGTCGATACGGAATTCGCGCAAAGTCCTCGCTGCCTTGGTTACAACATCCGGCCAGCGCGCGGACGGCGCATGGACAATCACCTTGGCCAGCAGCGAGTCGAAAGCTGCGCTGGTCTTGTAGCCAGCGTAACCGAACGTATCGACACGCACCCCCGGACCGGACGGCGGCTCGAACACCGCCAGCACACCACCGGTCGGCTTCGTCGCTCCGCTCTCGTCCATCACCTCCATGTTGATCCGCAACTGCATCGCGTAGCCGCGCGGCGCAGGAACGGCGGATTGCGCCAATCCTAGCGAGCCCAGCGTCGCACCATCGGCAACCGCAAGCTGCGACTTCACGAGATCAACGCCCAGCACCTCTTCCGTCACGGTGTGCTCGACCTGAAGGCGCGGATTTGCCTCGATGAATGCGAAGGCGCCGTCGCCCTCACCGGCTTCGCCATCCACCAGAAATTCGAAGGTGCCGAGGCTGTCATAGTTGGCGGCAGAGGCCAGTTGCCTTGCTGCTTCAAGAATGCGTGCGCGAAGGCCATCGCTCAGGGATGGACTTGGCGCGACCTCGACCAGCTTCTGATTGCGGCGCTGAATTGTGCACTCACGCTCCCATAGATGGCTGATTGCGCCGTGCCGGTCGCCGATGATCTGCACCTCGATATGCCGGGCCTTGCGGATCAGCCGCTCGACGTAGACACCATCGCTGCCGAACGCCGCCTTCGCCTCGGACTGGCAGCGCGCATAAGCCTCTGCCAGGTCGGACGCATTCTCGACAGCGCGCATGCCGCGACCGCCGCCGCCGGCCATCGCCTTAACCATGACCGCGCCGCCCTTGCCGAGCGATGCAAAGAACGCCTTTGCATCGTCCAGCGTCGTCGGCCCAACGGTGCCGTCAATCACGGGGACGTTGCAACGCTTCGCCATTGCCTTCGCCGCGACCTTGTCGCCGAACAGTTCGAGCGCATCCGGTGACGGACCGACGAAGACGATCCCCTCCTCGGCACAGCGCCGCGCCAGCACGGCATTCTCGCTGAGAAATCCGTAACCTGGATGCAGTGCGTCGCATCCGTTGGACTTCGCTGCGGAGACCACGCCTTCGATATCGAGGTAGGCACGCGCGCCGCGTCCCGGAATTTCGCAGGCCTTGTCCGCGGCGCGGACATGAAGCGACAATGCGTCGTCAGCCGGGTAGATCGCAACCGTGGCGAGGCCGGCGTCTGCGGCCGCGCGCGCGATACGAATGGCGATCTCGCCACGGTTGGCGATCAGCAGCTTGCGAAAGGACATAACACTCTCCGTCAGGGAACAACATCAGCCCGGCGCGGTTCATTGTGACACCGCACCGAACAAGAAACTCAGCGATCAGTTCAGGCGGCAGGCGTTGACGCGTCCAGTTCCTGCTTCTTGACCTTGCCGGTCGCGGTCATCGGCAGCGCATCGATGATCCTGACTTCCGGCACCTTGTAGACGGCCATCCGCTCTGCACACCACGCGCGAATGTCTTCCGGCTTGGTCGTTCCGATGGCTTCGGGCTTGAGCTGAATGAACGCCACGGGCACCTGCCCCTTGTCCGGGTCGTCGCGTCCGACAACGCCAGACCCCAGCACGGCGGGATGCTGGCCGAGCAGCGCCTCGATCTCCGGCGGAAACACGCTCATGCCCTTAACCTTCAACATCTCCTTGCGGCGGCCAAGGAAGTGAATGAAGCCATCCTTGTCGATACATCCGATGTCGCCGGTGCGCAGCCAGCCGTCGATCAGCGACTCCGCCGTCGCTTCAGGCTTGTTCCAATAACTTTTTAGAAGCGATGGTGTGCGAACGCGGATTTCACCTTCGCTTCCGAACGGAACAAGTTCGCCAGTCTGGAAGTCGGTGATCTTGAATTCCGCGCCCGGCACTGGAAGTCCGACGAAAATCGGCTGCGAGATCAGATCGAAATCATCGCCCTGAAACCCCGCCGTGAAGGTATTGGAGGTATGGGTTTCGGTCATGCCATACGACGCTTCGGTCAAGATCGTTCCGGTGAGATCCTTCCAGCGCTTGCGGTAATCCGGGTTGAGCTTTTTGACAAAAGAAACCACGCGCACCTGTGTGAGCGACGACAGGTCGAATTCCTTGAAACGCGGGTGATCCATCAGTTCGACGGCGCCGTCGACCGGCATTGCCGTGATGTTCACCTTGTACGTGTCGATGGCCGCAAGCGTGCTGACCGCATCCCATCGCGCCAGCAACACCAGCGTCGCACCGGTGAACAGCGGGAAGATCAAGCCAAAATTCTCGCCCGCGATCCAGAACTCCGGGAAGAACGACAGGAAAATGCTGTCTTCATTGGACGTGACCGAGATGCCCTGATTGGCCGCCGCCGTGTAGACCATATCGCGCTGCGTATGAACGCAGCCTTTCGGCATGCCCGTCGTGCCGCCGGTGTAATTCAGCGCCGCGACATCATCGAGGCCCGCCGGTGGCAAAGGCGCCGGAGCGGGCAACGCAGCCAGCGCCGGCAACAGATCGGTTGCCCCCTGAACCGCGAGGCGTGGCCCGGTGATCGAATCCGGAACCGGAATCGAAGGCTTTGCAGGGAGCACGTCGGCGAAGCTCGTCACGATGACCTCGCGCAGCTTGGTCTCGCCGCGCACCTGATCCACCGTCGTGGCAAGCTGGTCAAGCGCGACGATCACCTCTGCATCGGTGTCGTTCAGCTCATAGGCAAGCTCGAATGCCCGCGACAACGGGCTGACCGGCACATGGATCGCACCGAGCTTGAGAATGCCGAAGAACACGATGTGAAACTGCGGACAATTCGGCAGAAACACCGCGACGCGATCGCCCTTGCGCACGCCCTTGGCCTGCAGCAACGCAGCGAAACGATCGCTCTGCTGATCCAGTTCAGCGTAGGTCGTCACATGGCCATAGAAAATCACCGCAGGCCGCTGCGGCCGCTGCTTCGCCCAGGCACGCAGATATTCGGTCAGCGCCACTTCGCCTTGCGGATAATGCGGCGTCCGCGATACCCCCTTCGGCCACGCCTTGCTCCACAAAGCATGCAACTGCTCGAGGTATTCCTTTTCGTTGAGGCCTGCGGCCATTCTCGTCGTCCTTCTAATTTTCGAAATCGAGGATCAGCGGCGCTTCATGGTCGGATCGAGCGCGACGCGCATCGACTCGCCCAGCGTGTTGAAAGCAAGCGCGGTAAACAAAATTGCAAGCCCCGGCGGATACATCTGCTCGGGTGCGATCTCCATGTTCTGGTAAGCGCGCGCCAGCATCGCGCCCCAGCTCGGGTCCGGCGGCTGAATGCCCAGACCAAGGAAGCTGAGGCTCGCTTCTGCCAGCAACGCGGCGGCCAGCAACAGCGTCACCTGAACGATCACCGGCTGAATCGCATTCGGCAGAACATGCCGCCACAGGATGCGGCCGGTGGATACGCCGAAGCATCGCGCCGCATCGACATAAAGCTCGTTGCGCACTACCAGTGTTCGCGCGCGAACCAGCCGCGCCAGTTGCGGCGCGAAAACGATGCCCACTGAGATCATGCCGTTGGTCAGGCCGATACCGAGCGCGCCAGTGACCGCGATAGCCAGCACAATGGCGGGAAACGACAGGAAGCTGTCGACCACACGGCTGATGATTTCATCGACCCAGCCGCCGAGATAGCCGGCCAGCACACCGACGGGAACGCCGATAATCACCGCGATAGCGACGGCAAGAAAGCTCGCATAGAGCGACGCCATGCCGCCGTAGATCAGCCGGCTCAGCGTATCGCGCCCGAGATCGTCAGCACCGAGCCAGTGCTTCGCCGTCATCGGTGACAGCGCCGCATCGAGATCCTGCATGGTCGGAGGGAAAGGAGAAATCCACGGCCCCAGAATCGAAATCAAAATCAGGGCGGCGAGAAACGAAAGGCTCAGCGCGCCGCGCAGATCGGACCGGAACCAGCGACCGAAACCGGCGAACAAGCTTGGCTTGCGTTCCGCGATAACGACTATATCCGCCATCTCAGGAAATCCTCGGATCGAGAACGCTGTAGAGAATGTCGGTCAACAGATTGAGACCGACCACAATCAACACCATCGCGAACACAACCCCCTGCACCACCGGAAAATCGCGGTTCATCGCGGCGTTGACGATCAGGCTGCCCATGCCCGGAATGGCAAATACGGCCTCCACGACCACCGTCGCGGCCAGCATGCGATTGGCAAGCAGGCTCACCACGGTCAGAAGATTGACGCTGACGTTCTTCAGCCCGTGCCGCCACAGGATCGAGGACGGCGGCAGGCCTTTGGCGTGCAGCGTCCGCACCTGCTGCGACGACATGATCTCGACCAGGGACGAGCGCAACTGCCGGGCGACTTCGGCTATACCGCCTGAAGCAAGCGCCACCGCTGGCAGAAGCGCGTGCTGTAACGCGCCCCATGGGTTCTGAGCAAAAGCCACCGCTCCGGTGGCGGGTAGCCAGTTCATCTCGAGTGCGAAAAAAGCCACTAGCAACATGCCGAGCCAGAAATTCGGCACCGCCACGCCGAGCGACGCAACGGCCATGACAAAGCTGTCGATCCACGAGCCCGGTCTGCTTGCCGCTGCGATACCGAGCGGGATTCCCGCGAGCAGCGCCAGCATCAGCGCCATGGCCACGATCAACAGCGTGTGTGGAAGGCACCGCTTGATCGATGTGAGAACCGCTTCGCTCGATACCAGCGAATTCGAAAGGTCGCCATGCGCGGCTTTCCAGAGCCACGTGCCATATTGAACGAAGAACGGCTGATCGAGACCGTAGATTTCCCGGATTTCCGTGATCCGCTGCTCCGACGCATTGTCTCCTGCCAGCGTGACGGCAACATCGCCCGGCACCAGCTTGAGCAAGCCAAAGACGATGAAGGTCGATAGCACGATCACCGGCAACGTCTGAAGCAGACGTCGGCCGATGATGCTGATTTTGGCGGCGGTGATCATGACGAAACCAGGCGTTCGATGGTCGAATGACCGGCGCCGTGCTCATCGCAGCGGCGCCGGTGTGGGTGTTATCCCAGCGAGATGTTCTCGAACTTCGGCTTTCCGAGCAGGTTTGGCTTGAAGCCTTTAACCTTCTCGGACAGCGCGTCGATCTCGAACTGGAACGCGAGTGGAGCTGACAGCGCATTCTCCATCGTGAAACGCTGGATCTTCGCGAACACGGCGGCACGCTTGGTCAGGTCTTCGCTTTCGCGGCTTTCCTGAATCAGTGCCGACAGTTCGGGAGCGGCTTGACGACCCGCGTTGTAGTAAGCGCCCTTATCGAAACCGAGTGCGTAGGTCATGCTCGGATCCGGCCGCCCGGTCCATGCGGATACCAAAAGATCGAACTTCTTCTCTGTGGCGAAAAATTGCGAGCTGATTTCCGCGATCGTGCCCCGCGAGAACTTGAGCCGGATTCCGGCCTTGCCGAGCTGATCCTGAATCACTTCACCGCGGCGAACCGAATCCTGATCCATGTAGCCGCCGATGGTCAGTTCAAGACCATCCTTGAAGCCCGCCTCCGCCAGCAGCTTGCGCGCCTTGTCGGGATCGTGCGGGTAGAGATTGGCGATCGACTTGTCATAGGCCCAGTGCGTGCTGGGCAGCGTCATGCGTGCCGGTTCACCCAGGCCGTTCATGGTTGCCTTCACGAACGACTCGCGATCCAGTGCGAAGTTGATCGCCTGCCGGACCTTGACGTTGTCGAGCGGCGCGCGGGCGTGGTTGATGTAGATCTGGACGCAGTACAGCGTCGGCGACGTCACCGTTGCGAGATTCTTCGCGCGATCGATGACTGGCTTGAGGCGCGCAGGCAAAGCAAATGCCATGTCGTTCTGGCCAGCGACCACAGAGCGGAGCCCGGTGGCAAGTTCGGGAATGATGTTGAACTCGATGCCGTCGAGATACGGGCGTCCCGGACGCCAGTAATTCTCATTGCGGGTCACGACGATGATCTCGTTGTCGGCCCACCGCACGAACTTCCACGGTCCGGCGCCCACCGGCTTGCGGTCAGTGTCGTTGCCGAGCGCCTTGATGTTGGTCGGAGACACCATCATGCCGGCGCGGTCGGAGAAAATCGCCGGAAGCGCGCTGTCCGCATTCTTCAGCTTCAGCGTGACCTGTAGCGGGCCGGTCACTTCGACCGACGCAACGCTGGTGAGATCCGCCTTCACGTTCGACCGCTGATCCTGACGGCCTCGGTCGATATTGAATTTGACCGCTTCGGCATCGAGCGGCGTGCCGTCGTGGAATTTGATCCCGGGATTGATGTCGAACACCAGGGTCTTGGGGTCGGGATAGGTCCACTTGGCGAGACCTGGTTTCGGCTTGAGCGTCGGATAGTCCCATTCGACCAGCGTGTCGTACATGGTCCAGAGAATGCTGTGATCCGATCCCGCCCCGCCCGTTGCCGGATCGAGCGAGGATGGGTTGGCTGGCGCGGCAATCTTCAGAATACCGCCCTTCTTTTGCTCCTGGGCAAACGCCGGCAGACCGAAGGTGCTTGCGGCAGCAGCGCCGCCGATCAGCGCCAGCATCTCGCGGCGGTGAAGCGCGCCTATCATGTGATCGAATTTCTTCATTCTCGTTTCCTCCTGTTGTTATTGCGCGACAGGCGCATTTTGATTGTCTGGCGGCGGGCCTTCCACCGTGGCGAAATGACAGGCGACAGAGTGTCCGGGCTTCAACTCGCGCCATGCCGGCACTTCGGCGGCGCAACGCGGCTGGACCGAAGGGCAGCGGGTGCGAAAGCGGCAGCCTGATGGCGGAGCCACCGGGCTTGGGATTTCACCCTGGAGAATGATCCGCTTGTCGACCCGCATGCTGGACGGCAGCGGGACCGGCTCTGCCGACAGAAGCGCCCGGGTATAGGGATGCAACGGCCGCTCGATCACATCTTCCGTCGGGCCAAGCTCCATCAGCCTCCCGAGGTAAGTCACGGCGACCCGATCGGAAACATGAGAGACAACGGAAATATCGTGAGTGATGAAGACATAGGTCAACCCGAACTCGCGCTGCAGATCTGTAAAGAGATTGAGCACATCGCCGCGGATCGAAACGTCGAGAGCCGCAACGACTTCGTCGCAGACGATCACTTTCGGGCGCAAGGTCAGAACCCGCGCGATGTTGACGCGCTGTTTCTGGCCGCCTGAAAGCTGGTGCGGGTAGCGTCCGGCGGTTTCCGGCGAAAGCCCCACCCGCTCCAGCGCCGCGACTCCGCGCTTGCGGCGCGATGCGTCGTTGCCTTCACGCATCACTTCCAACGGTTCGATCACGCTGTCGATGATCGTCATCCGCGGATTGAGCGCCGCATTGGGATCCTGAAAAATGATCTGGTAATCGCGCCGGTGCTTCCTGAACTGGCCGGTGCTGAGTGATTCAGGGTCGATCCCGTCATGCAGGATGTGTCCGTGCGTCGGCGCGATCAGCGATACCAGCGCCCGGCCCAGCGTCGTCTTGCCCGAACCGGATTCACCGATCACGCCGAACGTTTCCCCGGCGCGAACTTCAAAATCCATTCCGTCGATTGCCTTCACCGTATCGCGGCCATCGCGCGTTGGAAAAAGAATACGCAGATCGCGCACGGCAAGAATGTCTTTCGCTGCGGAATTGGCCTCGGTCATCAGTTCACCGCTCCCGGCAGAGTAAGATCGGGGGCGCGCCAGCACCGCGCCAGGCGGCCGGGCCCCACCTCGATCATCGGCTGCTCACGCTCGCAGCCGTCTGCCGCGTGCATGCAGCGCGCGCGAAAACGGCACCCGGCAGGCATGCCGGTGGGCGACGGGACACGCCCCGGAATCGACGGCAGCACACCGCGGCGCTGACTGAGACCCGGTAATGAACGCAGAAGTCCCGATGTGTATGGATGGCGCGGCCGCAGCAGCGCATCATCAACCGGCGCGTCCTCGACAACCTCGCCGGCATACATGGTAATCATGCGGGTGCAGACCTCGGCGACCACACCGAGATCATGGGTGATGAAAATGAGCGCGGTCCCGGTGCGCTCGCTCAGCGAGCGCAACAGATCGGTGATCTGGGCCTGCACCGTCACGTCGAGCGCCGTGGTCGGCTCGTCGGCGATCAAGAGCTTCGGCTTGCAGATCAGCGCCATCGCAATCATCACGCGCTGGCGCATGCCGCCGGACAACTGGTGGGGATATTCGTCGCAGCGGCGCTCTGGCGCGGGAATGCCGACTTCCGCCAGCGCGGCGATGGCGCGTTTGCGCCCTTCGGCCCGGCTGGCCGGGAAATGCGCCCGATAGGCTTCGCTTATCTGGTCTCCGACAGTGAAGACGGGATCGAGTGCGCTCATCGGCTCCTGAAAGATCATTGCGATATCGCGACCGCGCACGGCTCGCATCTGCCGCGGCGAGAGCCCCGCAAGGTCGGTGCCTTCAAACAAAATTTCGCCTCGCACGCGCGCCGATTGCGGCGGCAGCAGACGCAGCAGCGAAAGGCCCGTCACGGTCTTGCCGCAGCCGCTCTCGCCGACGATGCCGACCCGCTCGCCCGGCTGGATGGAAAAGCTCACGTTTTTGGTGATCGGCAATTCGCCTTCGCCCGTTGCGAAGGAGAGCGAGAGACCACGTACATCAAGCAGCGACGCGGACTGCGGACGCATCACCGTGGAGCCGGACAAATCCGTCGCGCTGTCCATTGCGCAATCAGACCTTGAACTGGGAAGAACGAGACAGAGCCAGCACGAATCCTGTGCGGTCGCTACGGAAAACCTTTACGGCCACCGGAGTCACAAACACCCACGTCGCACGCGGCGCCTTCATCAGCTTGCTCCTTCCCTGCATCGCCCGATCTTTCCGCCGGGTATTGATCGTCCGCCTTTTGAGCCCAAACCGGTCAAATCCAGGTCCGGGGCAAGCGTTTGTCTTGGCAAAGCAAGCAAGCCCGTCTGCCAGATGACGTCTCGGGCATGAAAGGTCATCATTTGTCGATTGTCAACAATTGACTTTTTGCAGTAAAATAGAACGACGGGGCTCGATTTGCGGACCCCAGATAGAGAGTCAGACCGTGGCACCACTCCTCCGAGCACCAATGAGCCGAAGCGACGACGACTCCGAGCGAAGGTTCGCTGCGCGGACAATCCCCGATCAAGTCGCCGACGAACTTGGCGCCGAGATTGTTGCCGGCCGCCGCAAAGCCGGCGAACGTCTGGTCGAAGTTGACCTTGCGAAGGACTTTGGCGTCAGCCGGGGTCCGATCCGCGAGGCCATTCGCATTCTCGAACGGCGACGTCTTGTCGAATTGCTGCCGCGGCGCGGCGCGTATGTGCGGCCTCTCTCGCTGAAATCGATTGCTGACCTGTTCAATGTCCGCATGGCGCTTTCGCTGCTGGCCGTTCGCGCGATGGCGACCGCCCCCATCGAAAGCTACGTCGAAACGCTGGCCCGGCGTTGCGCGGAATTGAACGAACTGGTCGAGACCGGCGATCCAATGGCCTTCGCGCGCGTCACGACACGCGCGGTCAAGACCGTCGCGCGCGGCTCGGGCAACGAACTTCTAGTCGAGTTGCTCACCGACCTTGCCAACCAGACTGTCTGGACAACGATCTGGAAATCGCCGCTCGACTATCAGACGCGCGAACTTCGCCGCATGGCGACCGATCTGATGACGTCGACTCTCGAGTCGATCAGACGGCGAGACCCCGCCGCTGCGGTGGCCAGCCACGGACAGTTGCTTGAGGGAGACCGCGAACGGGCGCTCGCTTCGCTCTCACAGCTGCGGGGAGAGTCGCTCGACCTTCGCGCGATTTCGCAACCGGAAGCGCCCCCCGCACCGGAAGACGTCGCGCGGGTAAGTTGACCACCCTTGCACTTCCGCAAATTGACAAAGCAGGCCGCATAAAGACAATCGGCACCGCGGGACTTGCTGTCATCCCGCTGTCGACGAGAGAAGCGGACGCATCATGACAAGCCACCGACTCCGTGCCCTGGACGGCCTGCGCGGTGTCGCCATCCTTCTGGTGATGGGCTTCCACTACTTCTACCACCTCGAGTCATTTTACTACAAATCGACGCTGTATCCCTACGGCGAGACGTTCAGCAACGTCCTGATCTTCAAGTACGGCTACATGGGCGTCGAACTGTTCTTCATCATCTCCGGTTTCGTCATCGCAATGACGCTGGAGTCATCGGCCTCGGTGATCGATTTCGTGGTGCGGCGCTTCGTCCGCATCTGGCCGGCGCTGATTGTCTCCGCGATCATCACCTTCTTCTTGCTGAACTGGTCCGATGCACCGTTTGCCCTCACCCGCCGCCAGTTCTGGCCGAATTTCCTGCCATCACTGACGCTGACACCCACATCGCTGTGGTCCGGGTTGTTTCCAAAAGTTGATTTCGTCACTGGTGTCTACTGGTCGCTGGTGGTCGAGATCAGATTCTACATGATTGCCGTCTTGCTGTTCTGGTTGTTCTCGCGACAGAATCTGGCGCGTAATCTCGTCATTTTCACAATCGTTATCTACATCGCCCGCGCGCTGCTGCGGCGCGCGATGCCGGGATATAACGGCGTCTACGACGCACTATTCATTCCGGATTACATGCCGTGGTTCGCGGCCGGTGCGATATTCTATGAACTGTACAAGGAGCGCGTCAGCAAAGGCGCCGCGCTTATCATGCTCGCCGTTATGTATGCGCTGATCGCGCGGGTCAGTACAAACTACGCGATGATCGGGCGTGATCCGATTGTCGCCAGCACCGCTGCGTTATCGTTCCTGGCCCTGTTCTGGCTGCTGGCGACGAAACCCGCATCGGTCGGCATTCTCGAAATTCGCCCGCTGGTCTGGATCGGCGAGTGCAGCTACTCGATCTACCTCTACCATTACGCGGTCGGGATGATCCTCATCTCGCAGGTCTCCAAGACCATCGGCCTCGTGCCGCAACTCTTACTGGTAGCTGCTATTTCGTTGCTGGTGTTTGCAATCGGGCGCATCTCTTACGCCATCGTCGAAAATCCAAGCCGGCGATGGCTGACAAAACTGCTGATCGGCCCGCCGCAGAAACCCGCGGCGGAACCATCCCCGGCGGCGTAACGGTCAGGCGACAGCCGCCGCCTTCACCGGATGGATGTACCTGAAGCTGATGGCGATCCTGTTCCATGCGTTGATGGTCGCGACCAGCATGGTCAGCTTGACGATTTCCTCGTCCGAAAAGCTGCCGCGAACCTGCTCATAGACATCGTCGGGAACGTTTGTCTGCGACACCAGCGTCACGGATTCGGTCCACGCCAGCGCGGCCTGCTCGCGATCGGTGTAAAGCGGCGATTCACGCCAGGCGCTCAGCACATAGAGCCGCTCCTCGGTTTCGCCCAGCGCGCGAGCATCCCGGGTGTGCATGTGGATACAAAACGCGCAGCCGTTGATCTGAGAGGCCCGCGTCTTGACCAATTCGATCAGCGACTTCTCCAACCCGCTGGCCATGACGGCGGCATCGAGCGTGCTGAGCGCCTTCATGATATCAGGCGCAACCTTGTGCGGGCTCAGTCTCGCTTTCATGAAGCATCCTCCCAAATCAGGACTTGTTCAAAATTCCGGTTACGAATGATGTCTTTATTTGCCTTTGAATGTCGGCTGCCGCTTGGCGAGAAATGCGCCGACGCCTTCCGCGAAATCGGCGGTCTCGATGCACGCACCGAACGCCGCAGCCTCGGCCTCCATTTGATCGTGCAATGAATTGTCGAGCGATTGACGCAACAGCGCCTTGGCTTTCCCGAACGCAAAGGTCGGCCCGTCGGCGAGACGGCGCGCCAACTTTTCGGTCTCGCTCGCCAGATCGGCCGCGGGTACCACGCGATTGACCAGGCCGAGCCGGAGCGCCTCCGGCGCGTCATAGACATCCGACAGCAGCGCAATCTCCATCGCCTTGCGCAGGCCGACAAGACGCGGCAGCGACCATGACGACGATCCGTCCGGGCTGGTACCGAGCTTAGAATAGGCCAGCGTGAAAATCGCAGTATCTGCGGCGATAGCGAGATCCGTGGAAAGCGCGATGCTCATACCCGCCCCGGCCACAGGTCCGTGAAGGCTCGCGACTACCGGCTGCGGCAGTCCTGCCAGAATTTCGAGACCCTCATGCAGCGGCTCCATGATCGTCGGCACACGCACCTTTACCTCGGCCGCCGGTCCTTCGAACGCCGAGATATCGCCACCCGCCATGAAGGCGCGCCCCTCGCCCGCGATAATAACGACGCGATTTCCGGAGTCGGCGGCGACGCTCTTGCAGGCCGCGAGAAACGCTTCCGCCGCAGCCACGCTCAGCGCGTTCAGCACTTTGGGACGGTTGAAAACGATGCGGGCGATCGGGCCATCGACTTTTAGAAGCACCGGCTGTTCTGACACTGACATCTCCCCCCTAGACTGTTGCTTTGAACAATCGGTAGGCCGGAAAATCCGGAGCGTCAACGCACAGTCAGGCGCAGAAAACTCATGACGCAGCCGAGCGCTCCGAACCCCGCCCCCAGCGCCAGTGCCAGCGTCGCGCCCTCGCTACCGGCGAGCGCGAAACATAACGCAGCCAGCGCCGCGCCGATGGTCTGACCGATCAGGCGCGCGGTGGCGACGATGCCGCTTGCGCCGCCGCTGCGCCCGTCCGGCGCGCTGCTCATGATGGCCTTCATGTTGGGAGACTGGAAGAATCCGAAACCGCAGCCGCAGATAGCCATGCGCCAAACGATATCGAGGACGCTTGGCGATGGCGGCAGCATCGCCAGCAACGCCATGCCGATGCCTAGCATCAGAAGCCCGAGCCCTCCCAGCGCGCCGGCGGAATGACGGTCCGACAGCCGTCCCGCGATCGGCGCCATGATGGCGACCACCACCGACCACGGCGTCATGAAGAAACCAGTCTCGACGGGGGTCCTGTGCAACACATCCTCGAAGTAAAACGGTAGCGATACGAACGCGAGGCCCTGCACCGCGAATGAGCAGACCGCGGTGGCGACCGACAGGGAGAACAACGGCCTGCGAAACAGATCGATCGGCAGCATCGGGGCCGGATGACCCGCCTGTCTGCGGATCAACAGGGCGCCGAAGATAACCGCCCCCACAAGCTCGGCGCCGACAACGGCAGCGGATGCTCCGTGCGCGGCGCTGCCGATTCCGACGATGAACAAGCAAAGGCTTATCGACGTCAGCAATGCACCGGGAAAGTCGAAGGTGTGAGCGGCGCGCGGCGTCTGCGGCAGCGTTTTCATGCCGATCAGCATCGCGGCGACACCGAACGGAATATTGATCGCAAACAGCCACGGCCACGAAGCCACCGCCAGAATGCCCGATGCAAGCGCCGGACCGATCGTGAATGCCGTCGCCACCACAAGCGCGTTGTTGCCGAAGCCGCGGCCGTGAAGACGCGAAGGATAAACAAACCGGACCAGCGCCGTGTTGACGCTCATCACACCGGCCGCGCCCAGTCCCTGCAGAACGCGCGCAACCAGCAATGTCGGCAGCGACCACGCCAGTGCGCAAGCCAGCGAGGCCAGCGTGAACAGCAGCAATCCGCCGAAGTAAATACGTTGATGGCCGACGATTTCGCCGAGCGCCGCCAGCGGCAGCAGTGTCGCCACCATCGCGATCTGATACACGTTCACCACCCAGATGACGTCGGCGGGTGTCGTTTTCAGATCGGCCGCAATCGCCGGGAGCGCGATGTTGGCAATCGCGGTATCGAGCGCCGCCATTGCCAGCGCGGTGAAAATCGCAAGGATCGCCCACCGTCTGCGCTCGGGTGGAAGGCCGTCCGTCACCGGAGCCGGCTTCGCTGAAATTGCGTCCATTCTGCGAAGTGTCCTGAAAGCGGATCGCCCGTGGTGTGATGGTGTGCCCTTATGTAGCTGGAACACGCTCCGGCTGCACTGGCGGCGATGCATGCGGCATATGCGCGGCGCTATAACCACATGGAACGGCTACACGATCGCGTGAGAATTCACTCACCCGCGCATTCAGGGCGAACTCAGCGAATCCTCTCCGAGATAGCGGATACGCGCCTCGGTCCATTCCTCGTTCTGGATTGTATCGAGGATCGCAATCGACAGCGGCTTGCGTAGCGGGCTCTCCGGCGGCACAGCGAACGCGTAGTTCTGCGCTTCGATGGAAATATCCAGCACCTTGAGCCGTGACGCATAACCCTGACGGATGGCCCATGCGAGCAACGGCTTGTCATAGACGAAAGCGTCGAGACGTCCGGCACGCAGCGCCTTCAGCCCGTCCCGGGCCGTATCATACGGCTGAAACTTGAGCTTGCGCCTGATAAGATCGCCCTCCGACGACGTTCCCTTGACGGTGCCGACGCGAACGGATGCAAGATCCGAAATGCCGGTAATCGTTCCCTGGATCTGCGATGTGGTGAGCACCGATGTAACGCCGGCCGTGAACACCGCGATCGTGACCACCGACACCACCAGCCAGATCGTCGCCACGAACCGGCCCAGGATGGTTTGCGGCCCCTTTTCCGCCGAGGATCTCTGTGTCATCGCGAGTGTCGACCACCACACGCTGGAGCTGATGCCCTTGGTGACGCCTCCGCCGAAATACTCGTTCTGCCGCCGCTCCAGCAGCCACACGAGAATGCCCGCGCCCAGCGTCAGCCCGATCAGCGCGACAATCGCTTGCAGAAAATTAAACGACGTCATCGCCCGGCGCAGCGTGCCCCAGTTCATCGCGCTCACGACCGGGACGGCGATACCCGTACCGGTCGAATAATAGGTCTGCGTGAAATCGAGAATCTTCTCGCGTTCGCCGGTGACCGTGATCGCGCCAACCGCAACATCGAGATTTCCGGCAGCCGTTTCCCGGATCAGCTCCGGCATGTCCTTCAATTCAGTGAACCGATACTGCAGCTTCGTCGCATGCGCGACCTGACGCCAGAGTTCGACGCTGAGGCCGGACCACGCGCCATCGGCCCCCTTCACCGCAAACGGCGGCGCATCCTTGACACCGACCACAAGTTCACGCTGCGGAATCGCTGATGTTGTATCCTCTGCCTGCGCGAACGGCAGGGCAAAGAACAACATCACCACAAGAAAAAGTATCCGCAGGATCATCGTTTCTCCGCGCATCAACGCCATTCGCAGGCCGGTGTTGCGAATCCGGTAACAAAGCTGTGACAGAATTTGGTGAGCGGCGCCTTACCAAAATGCAGGTCATTATCGGCTATTTCGACGCGCCGGCCGCAGGAGCGGTCTCGGAGACTCCTGTTTTACGCGCCCGCAAAAGTGCTGCTATACCCTGAACCCCATCTTCCGCGCATAACCCAGAGGCAATCCCATGAAGGCTTATGTTTACGGCGCGAACGGCGCTGCGATCACCGATGTGCCGAAGCCGTCACCGGAGGGCACACAGGTTCTGGTGAAGGTTCACGCCTGCGGCATGAACCGCGCGGATCTCGGCATGATCAAGGGCCACGTGCATGGCGCAGCCGGCGGCGTCGGAACGGTGCTCGGCATGGAGTGGGCCGGCGAGATCGTCAAACTTGGAGCCGACGCGAAGGGCCTGAAAACCGGCGACCGCGTGATGGGCTCCGGCCCCGGCGGCTATGCCGAATATGCCGTGACGGACTACGGCCGCCTCTTCCCGATTCCCGCGTCCATGAGTTTCGAGCAGGCGGCCACGCTGCCGATCGCATTGTCCACGATGCATAATGCGGTCGTGACCGTTGGCGCGCTCCAGCCGGGCCAGAACCTTCTGGTGCAGGGCGCAAGTTCAGGCGTCGGGCTGATGGCGCAGCAGATCGCGAAGCTGAAGGGCGCGAAACTGGTGATCGGATCGTCCACCGACGCCGCACGCCGCGCGCAACTCACCGCCCACGGCGCCGACATGGCGATCGACTCGAACGATCCGGCATGGGTCGATCAGGTCTTGAAAGCCACCGGTGGCGCAGGCGTCGATGTCATCATCGATCAGGTCTCGGGGAAACTCGCCAACCAGAACCTGGCGGCGACGAAAGTGCTCGGCCGCATCGTCAATGTCGGGCGGCTTGGCGGCACCCACGGTGATTTCGATTTCGATCTGCACGCCGCACGCCGCATCCAGTACATCGGCGTGACCTTCCGTACCCGGTCGATGGAGGAAATTCGCGACATCTTCGCGAAGGTCAAACAGGACATCTGGCCTGCGGTGGAATCCGGCAAGCTGAAGCTGCCGATCGATCGCGTGTTCGCGTTCGGCGACATCGCGCAGGCTGTGGACTACATGTCGGAGAACCGGCATTTCGGCAAGATCGTCCTCAAGCTCTGACGTACCGTCTCTCCTGCGAATGATACGCATTTTGAGTCGCGAACTCATGCATTGACGGTCGCGGCACGGCCGTGACAAGACCCGCGCATTGAGGAACCGATGAGCGCAGTCAAGCAACGAGTCGCCGCCATTTCGATTGCCGCCAGTGCCAGCATGGCGGCAATCAAATTCGCCGTGGGCATTGCCATCGGCAGCCTCGCGTTGATCTCCGAGGCGCTGCATTCGTCGGTCGATCTGATCGCCACCGTCGTCACGTGGATCGTGGTGCGGGTGTCCGACAAGCCCGCCGATGCCGAACATCATTATGGCCATGGCAAGCTCGAAAGCCTCTCGGCGCTCGGCGTCATCGCCCTGCTCTACATCCTGGCCGGCGGCATCGTGGTCGAGGCCTACAGCCGCCTGCGCGAGGGTGCGGCGCCGCCGACATTGACCGCGCTGCCGTTCGTCGTGCTGGTCGTGGACATCGTGGTGAACTTCTGGCGCGCGCGGGCGCTCCACAAGACGGCGATGGAAACCAAGAGCCAGGCGCTGGAAGCCGACGCGCTGCACTTTGCTTCGGATGTCCTCGGCTCGTTCGCCGTCATCATCGGCCTTGGCCTGGCGGCCTTCGGCTATGCTTGGGGCGATGCCGGAGCGGCAATCGCGGTGGCCGTGCTGATTTCGATTCTGGGATTGCGGCTCGGCAAATCGACCATCGAGACACTGCTCGACCGCGCACCCGAAGGCGCGTCGGAGAAAGCCGAAGAAGCCATCCGCGCCATTCCCGGCGTCGTCGATGTGGAACGGCTGCGGGTCCGCATGGTCGGTGCCCGCCACTTTGTCGATGCGACGGTGCAGGTGCCCCGTACCTACCCCATCGACCGGATCGACACCATCAAGCGCAAGGCGCAGGACGCGGTGACCACAGCCCTTCATGACGCGGACCTGACCTTCACCGCCGTGCCGGTGGCGCGCAGCAACGAAAGCGTACGCGAGCGAATCATGGTGATCGCCCGCAACTCGGGTCTCGCGATCCACCATGTGACCGTGCATGACCTCGGCGAGAAGCTGACCGTGAGCATCGATCTCGAGGTGGATGGCGACATGCCGTTGAACGAGGCCCATGACATCGCGCACGGGCTCGAACACGCCATCCGCGATCAATTCGGAGCCGACGTCGAGGTCGATACCCACATCGAACCGCTCGAACCCGAACTGCCGCAAGGCACCGACGCCGCCATAAGCCGCCTCGAGACCATCCAGCAGGCCTTGTCACGCTTCGCGGCCGAGACGGGCGCGATCCACGATGTCCACAATGTGCGGGTACGCGACACCGACGCCGGTGAAATCGTCAACTTCCACTGCCGCGCGGTGCCATCGATGAGCGTGATCGCGGTTCACGATAAAGTCGATGAGATCGAACGCGCCCTGCGCCGCGCGTTCCCGTCCGTCAAACGCGTCATCAGCCACGCCGAGCCCGCGCGCTGATCTATTTGCTCGCCTCGCCGTCATTGCGAGGAGCGAAGCGACGAAGCAATCCAGCTTTTGTCTGTCGAACGCTCTGTGGATTGCTTCGCTTCGCACGCAATGACGCGCTCGTGCGCGCCGTTCTCGTTTCGGACTCACCTCAACACTCAAAAATGAGTCTGAAATTCCTTGGGACAACATTTATTTCGCATTAACGATTCGTTGACTCTCGACAGCGTGGGAAAAGTGGATTCAAATCACATTCGATTCGGAGGGTTGGGGAAAACCTCCCGGACGGGGTGCAGATACTAAAGTTCGAGGGGCAAGGAATGGCGCGTTCGCACGCAGCGACAACGTGTGTCCAATCCGATTCTATCAAGGGATTGGCACAGTCGATCGCGAAGCCGGCTTATCACCGGCTGCTGATTGCGGAGCCTGCGTTGCGACGCGCCGTTCCCACCCTGATCATCGCCTTCCTCATCACCATCTGCATCGGTGCATTCGTCCAGGTCATCGACCAGACCCGGCAAAAGAGCGCGTCGATGAAGCGCGACCTCTCAGCGCTGGCTGATTTGGTGGCGGAACGTCTCGACCGCGCGGGCCCTGTTCGTCAGGATCGCGCGGCGTCGGCCGAGCGGCTTCAGAGCCTGTTGCCCGGCTTGGTCCCCTCATGGGGCACCGCCGCGGGCCGCCATATCATCGTCACCAGCCCTGAACAGCACATCGTCGCCCGCATTCCCCTCGACGCATCAACCGAGAAAGCCGGCCGCCTTCTCGATGTGCTGGGCGCAACCTTGCCGCTCTACCTTCAGGGACAGACCGGCGTCGTCGATGTGGACGTACCGGGCGGCCCCCGCGCCTTGGCCACCCAGCGCACCGTCAAGTCGCTTCCCGGTCAGGTCATCGTGGTTCAGGAGCAGGTTGAATCGCCGTGGCGCTCCGACGCGGCGCTTCAGATCACGCTCTCGGCAACCACCGGTTTCGTGGTGCTGATCCTCGGCTTTGCCTTTCACTGGCAATCGACCCGCGCCCGCGAAGGCGACCTCATCAACGATGCAGTGCGCTCGCGGATCGACACGGCGCTTAACCGCGGCCGCTGCGGCCTGTGGGACTGGGACCTGTCGCGCGGACGGATTTTCTGGTCGCAGTCGATGTTCGAATTGCTCGGACTGGAAAGCCGTAGCGACCTGCTGACGTTCGGCGAAGTCAACGCGCTGGTGAAGTCCGACGACATCGACCTGTTCCTCATCGCCGACCAGCTCGTCTCCGGCAACCTCGATCATATCGACCAGACATTCCGGATGCGTCACGCCAACGGGCACTGGATCTGGCTACGGGTCCGCTGCGAACTCAGTCAGGGCCAGAACGGCGGCGAAAGCCATCTGATCGGGATCGCGGTCGATATCACCGAACAGAAGAGCCTTGCGGAACGAACCGTCGAGGCCGACCTGCGGCTGCGCGACGCCATCGAGACCATCCCGGAAGCCTTCGTGTTGTGGGACGCCGACAATCGGCTTGTCCTCTGCAACTCGCACTTCAAACGCCTGCACAAGCTCCCCGACTCCGCCGTCAAGCAAGGCACGTCCTACGAGACCGTGATCGAAGTCGGCAGCATGCCGGAAATCCGGACCCGGCTGCCGAACTCGGTGGCCCCCGGCGCGCGCACCTTCGAAGCCCAGCTCGAAGACGGCAACTGGCTCAACATCAGCGAGCGCCGCACCAAGGACGGCGGTTACGTCTCCGTCGGCACCGACATCACCCAGATCAAGCTGCACGAGCAGAAGCTGATCGAAAACGACATGCGCCTCACCGCCAACGTGATCGATCTCAAGCGTTCGCAGGCTGAACTGGAGCGTCAGGCGCAACTGCTCGCCGAACTCGCTCAGAAATACGCCGATGAGAAAACCCGCGCCGAGGAAGCCAATCAGACCAAGTCGAAGTTCCTGGCCAACATGAGCCATGAACTGCGCACCCCGCTCAACGCCATCATCGGCTTCTCGGAAGTGATGGGCAGCGGCATGTTCGGCGCGCTCGGCTCCGAGAAATACCAAGAGTACTGCCACGACATCATGACCAGCGGAAACTACCTGCTGGACGTCATCAACGACATCCTCGACATGTCGAAGATCGAAGCCGGACGCATGAAGCTCGATTACGAGCCGCTCGACCTTGCGCAAACCCTCACTGAATCCCTGCGCGTCGTTTCAGGCCGCGCCGAGAACAAGAACCTGACGGTCACCGCGGACATCCGCGGCGCGATCCCGATTGTCGCGGACCGCCGCGCCATGAAGCAGATCGCGGTGAACCTGCTGTCGAATGCGGTGAAGTTCACGCCCGATGGCGGCAAGGTCACCGTCCGCAGCCGGATGCGCAACGGTTCGATCATGCTGACCATCGCGGACAGTGGGATCGGCATTGCCCCGCAGTCGCTGGCGAAACTCGGACGGCCGTTCGAGCAGGTCGAAAGCCAGCTGACCAAGAGCTATCACGGCTCGGGCCTCGGGCTCGCCATCGCCAAGTCGCTCGCCAACCTTCACGGCGGATCGATGAAACTGCGCTCAAGACTTGGCGTCGGCACCATCGTGTGCGTGATGCTGCCGTGCGGCCACGGCGAACAATCCGCGCCCAGCATTATTGCCGAGACGTCCCTTCAAGCAGTTTCAGGAAAACCTCGCGCACGTCGTTCTGGGTCTCTCGCACGCGCGCCTCAAGCGACGAGAAGTCCGGCGCGTCGCCAGCCCGCGTCAGCACCCGCAGCAGATCCTCCCCAGCTGTTTCCGGTTTGAACTTCTCCGTCACGCAGAGGCGGATGATCTGGGTCAGATCGTGATAGAGCCGTGACGCAGCGCGCAGGATATCGGCATCGGACTGCGACAGAACCCCAAGCCGCGCCGCGTTGTCCAGCACCTGCACCGTGCTGACGTTGAGAATATCCGGCTTCTCCGCCGCGTGGATCAATTGCAGATACTGCGCGACGAACTCGATATCGACCATGCCGCCGGCAGCATTCTTCAGATCCCAGATATCGCTCTCGCCCTTTTCCTCGGCGATGGCACGGCGCATCTCCAGAACGTCGTTGGCGATGATGCCGGTCTCGCGCTTGCGTGTCAGCACATCGCGGATGACGGCCTCGATCTTGGCGGTGAACTGAGGCGACGCCGAAATGACCCGCGCACGCGTCAGGGCCATGTGCTCCCAGGTCCAGGCTTCGTGATCCTGATACTCCGCAAAGGAATCGATCCGCGACGCCAGCGGACCAGCCCGCCCCGAGGGCCGTAGCCGCATATCGACTTCATACAGCACGCCGTAGTTGGTGCGCGTCGTGAAGGCGCTGATCAGGCGTTGGGTGAGCCGCGCGAAATACTGCGAGCCGTGCAGCGGCCGCGCGCCGTCCGAGTCGGGGGCGTCGTGATCAAAGTCATAGATCAGGATCAGGTCGAGATCGGACGACGCGGTCATTTCGCGGCTGCCGAGCTTGCCCATCGCCACGATGGCGGTTTCCTGATCCTTGATCCGCCCATGCTGCTCGGCGAACTGGTCCAGCACCAGACCGTTCACGGTATGAGCGATCCCCTCCGCCACGTCGGCGAACGCGACGCTCGCGTGCTGCGCCGAGACGGTGCCGGAGAGAATGCGGGTCCCGATCAGGAACAGGCTCTCCTGCCCGAACAGCCGCAGCCGATCGAGAAACTCTTCGTAGGAATTGGCATCGGCCAACGTCGCCGCAAGGCGCGCCGACAGTTCATCCTGATCCGGCATCGCGCCAAAAAAGCGCGGGTCGATCAGGCCGTCCATGATCTGCGGCTGCCGCGCCAGCATATCGCTCAAGCGCGGTGCCGCGCCGAGCACGAGCGCGACCAGCGCCACCAGATCCTTGTTCTGGCTCAGCAGCGAGATCAGCCGCCCGCCCCGCTGCAACGCCTGAAGAAAGCGGTCGAACGCCATCACGGCATCGTCCGGCTCCTCGGCGCGCGACAGTCCGCGTATCAGGCCGGGGACGAATTCGTTGAACGCCTGCCGCGTCGCATCCACCCGGAACACGCGATACTCGCCGCTCAGCCAGCGCTGGACGGTGTCCGCCACCATCTTCGGCTTCTTGAAGCCAAGCGTGAGGAGATATTCCAGCAACCGCTTGTCGTCTGCGCCCCCACTATAGTCGATGTCCGGCAGCTTCTCGGCTCCGGTCGGATCGCCCTCGAACAACCGGCTGTAGTGGTTCTGCACGCAGTTGAGATGAGCCAGCAAATCCCTGGCAAACGAGGCGCGGTCGTCATACCCGAAAAACCGGGCGAAACGCTCGACCGCCTCGGCCTCGGCCGGCAAGGTATGTGTCTGCTCGTCGGCCACCATCTGGAGGCGATGCTCGACCCGGCGCAGGAAATCGTAAGCCAGCGTCAGTTCGTCGCGCGCTTCAAACGTGATCCAGTTGCTGTTCGCCAGAATATCGAGCGCCTCCAGTGTCGGGCGCACACGCAATTCCGGGTGCCGCCCGCCCGCGATCAGTTGCTGGGTCTGGGCAAAGAATTCGATCTCGCGGATACCGCCGCGGCCGACCTTGACGTTATGGCCTTCGACGGAAATCTCGTTCTGGCCGCGGAACGTCTGCATCTGCCGCTTCATGTCGTGAACGTCGGCCAACGCAGCAAAGTCCAGATGTTTGCGCCAGACGAAAGGCGCGATTTCCGTCAGCAGTGCATCACCGGCCTTCAGGTCGCCCGCGCAGGGCAGCGCCTTGATCATCGCCGCGCGCTCCCAGGTGCGGCCCTCCCGCTCGTAATAATGCAGCGCCGCCGCAATCGAGATCGCCACCGGCGTCGATGCGGGATCGGGCCGCAACCGCAGATCGACACGGAACACATATCCGTCGGCGGTGCGCGATTGCAGCAGCCGCGACAGCCCCTGCGCAACCTTGACGAAGAACGGTGACGGCTCGATGCCCTCGGCCAGCGTCGGCGCCTCCAGTTCGTAGAACACGATCAGGTCGATATCGCTGGAATAATTCAGTTCGCCCGCGCCCATCTTGCCCATGGCGAGAACAACAAGACCGCTGCCGACTTCCGGATGCTCCGCGTCGACCGGCAGCAAACGGCCGCGCGCGGCTTCCTGCTTGAGCAGAAAGCGGACGGCGCATTGAACCGAGGTCACCGCAATGTCGGTCAGCGCCCGTGTCACCCGCATGACCGGCCATATGCCGCCGATATCGCACAGTGCGATCAGCAGCGCCGCCTCGGATTTCATCTTGCGCAGCGCCGTCATGACCCCGGCTTCGTCCGGCGCCGCGGCGACATCGGCCAACGCCTTGCTGATTAGCCCGGCGAGATGATCGTCGGGATCGGATTGCAGCAGGCGCACGACGCGGCCAGCATCCGCGCGCATCAGGTCGAACAGATAAGGCGACGCTTCCGCGATGCCTTCGAGAATGGCTTTGGCTTGCGGAAAGGAACCGGACGTCGCCTTGAGCGCGGTCGCGGCCTCGGGCGAGATATCGCCCAGCCAGTCCGCAAGCCGCCGTTCGGCATCTTCAGGCGCGAACAGTTTTGGTCCGGCCACGAAACGGGCCGCCAGGGTGGGTCGGTCCGCACCGCCCATCGCAGGTGAACTCATACTGACTTCTGTTCCACGCCCCGGCTCGGGATCACAAGCGTCACACGCAGCCCCGGCTGGCTGTCCGCGAGTCGCAGGCCGCCACCATGCAACGTCGCGACAGCCGATGCCAGACTCAAACCGAGCCCCGATCCGGGCTGGGTGCGGCTGGCTTCCAGCCGGACAAACCGCTCGACCGCCCGCTGGCGGTCGGCCTCCGGGATACCCGGCCCATGGTCTGTGACACTCAGAAGAATATTGTCCCCGTCCCGCCGCGCTTCGATCAGAATATCCGGGAGTTTCGGGGCTGCGCCGGAACCGGAAGATTCGCTTCCGGCGGGCGGTCCAGCGTGCTGGCCATATTTGATGGCGTTCTCGACCAGATTGGCCAGCGCCTGACTGATCAACTCGCGGTTGCCGTGAATGGTCGCGGCCTCGGCTGTGACCTCGAGGGTTAAGCCCTTGTCTTCGGCCAGCGGCTCATAAAGTTCATGGATTCCGTGAGCCACTTCGGCAGCGTCAAAGTCGATCATGTTGTCGCGGGCCTGACCGGATTCGGCGCGCGCGATCATCAAAAGCGCATTGAAGGTGCGGATCAGCCCGTCGGACTCTTCGATGGTGCGCTCCAGCGCCGCGCGATACTCGTCTTCGTTATCAGCCTTCGCCAGCGCCTCCTCGGCGCGATTGCGAAGCCGCGTGAGAGGCGTCTTGAGGTCGTGAGCGATGTTGTCGGACACTTCCTTGAGACCGGCCATCAGCGCCTCGATGCGTTCCAGCATGGCGTTGAGATTTTCCGCGAGCCGGTCGATCTCGTCGCCGCTTCGCCCCACGGGCAATCGCTCGGACAGGTCGCCCGCCATGATCCGCTGCGTGGTGCCGGTCATGGCGTCGATCCGGCGAAGCACGCGCCGCGCGACGAACACGCCGCCGCCGAGACCCAGCACGACCACGATCAGGACCGACCATTGCGCCGCCTTGGCGACGATGGCGAACAGCCGCCGCCGCTCCTCAAGATCGCGTCCCACCAGAATCCGGAAACCACCGGAGAGCTGCGACACCTTCACCAGCGCGTAGTGACTCTTGGTGTCGCTTTCTTCGAGCCGTTTGTAAAAGGTCTCAGCCCAGCCGGGATGGTCCATCACGCCGGGCTCCAGCGAGGACACGTTACCGGCGACGCCCTGCCCCTGTGGCGTGGTCACGAGATACAGATTGGCGCCCGGACGTAGCGCACGGCCCTCGATCGCGGTGACAAGCCCGCGCAGCCCGCCTCGCGTATACTGCTCGGTCAGTTCGCCCAGTTCGGAATTGACCGTGTCGGTAATCTGCTCGGTGATCATGCGCCGCGTATTCCAGGCGAAATAGCCCAGCAGCGACGCTGCGAACAATGCAAACACAAACAGATAGACCAGCGTCAGCCGAAACGCTGTCGTGCGTATCAGTTTACCGAATGCCGTCACGGATCATGTATCCGGCACCACGAATGGTGTGCAGCAGCGGCTTGTCCTGCCCCTTGTCGATCTTGGAGCGTAGCCGAGAGATGTGCACGTCGATCACGTTGGTCTGCGGATCGAAGTGATAGTCCCATACGTTCTCAAGCAGCATGGTGCGGGTGACGACCTGCCCGGCATGCTTCATCAAATATTCCAGCAGCCGGAATTCGCGCGGCTGCAGCGTGATCTCGGTTGTGCCGCGCTTGACCTGATGCGACAGCCGGTCGAGTTCAAGATCGCCGACACGATAGGTCGTCTCTTCCGAGGGGCCGCCATGACGACGCGACAGCACTTCGACGCGAGCCAGCAGTTCCGCGAACGAATAAGGCTTAGGCAGATAATCGTCGCCGCCCGCGCGCAGTCCCTTGATGCGGTCATCGACCTGGCCCAGCGCGGACAGGATCAAGGCCGGCGTATGGTTGCCCTTGGCGCGCAAGGTGCCGATGATCGACAGCCCGTCGCGCTTGGGCAGCATGCGGTCGATCACGAGCACGTCGTATTCGCCGGACTCGGCGAGTGCGAGACCCTCCTCGCCGTCGCTGGCATGATCGGCGATGTGGCCGACCTCGCGAAACGCCTTCACGAGATAGTCGGCAGACTCGCGGTCGTCTTCAACGATGAGCAGTCGCATCTGTGATTCGGTCTGGATTTGAGCAGCGGAACTTTGTGTCACCATGGCGCGATGATCGTCCTCATGCAAGGCAGCGAATGACGTGCCTGCGGCCGCCAGCCCCTGGTAATCCGGTCCACTCCACCGGCAATAAAACGGGCGGCGAAGCTGGGGGACTTCGCCGCCCGCACTGCACGACCGACTGGAGTGCGATCGCGCCGCTTTCGACGGAGGGGGGCGTTTTCCATCGAAAGCATTTCAGCATGATGCCAAATGCCGCATCACGCCTGAGCCTGAGTTCAAGGGACGGGCTTTTGGGCCCGTCCCCGGGAAGGAGCCGTCGGCGGGGGCTACTTTGCCGGCGACAACTCCCCATCTCGCACTCGCCTCTCCGGGCGAGGATCGTTTGCTATCGAAGCGGGCGGTCCGAAAACCGGTGCCAGCTTCGGGATCAGCCCTTGGCGACCGGCATCGCGATAAAGCGCGACGAGTCTCCGGACTTCACGCGAACCAGAACGCTGTTCTTTTTCTCGTTGCGCGCAGTGGTGATCGCGTCGCGAACTTCGGACGGGTTCGAAACCAGCTTGCCGGCGACCTCGAGGATGACATCGCCTTCCTTGAAACCGCGCTCCGCCGACGGGCTGTTCGGATCGACGTCGGTCACAACCACGCCCTCCTTGCCCGCGCCGGCAACGCTGTTGGCCGGAGCCAGCGTCAGTCCGAGATTCGGCACCGTCACGTTGCCGTCCGCCGACTTGCCGCGATCGTTCTTGTCGGTGTTGGCGTTCGCAGCCTTCGCGTTCGGCAATTCGCCGAGCGTCATGTTCAGAACTTTATCCTGACCCTTGTGGACCACGTTGAGCTTGACGCTCTGACCAGGGGCCATGCCGCCGATGGTGCGGGCGAGTTCGCGCGCATCCTTCACCGGTTGATCGTTGACCCGCGTGATGACGTCACCGGACTCAACGCCGGCCTTGGCCGCCGGACCGTTGGCCTGAGGCTCCGCCACCAGCGCGCCTTCGGGCTTCTTCAGGCCGAGGCTGTCGGCGATCTCGGGGGTCACCTGCTGAATCTGCACGCCGATCCAGCCGCGGCTGACCGAACCCTTGTCCTTCAGCTGCTCGACGACGCTTTTCACGGTGGATGCCGGGATCGCGAAGGCGATGCCGACGCTGCCGCCGGACGGCGAATAGATCGCCGTGTTGACGCCGACGACATTCCCTTCGGTATCGAAAGTCGGTCCACCCGAATTGCCCTTGTTCACGGGCGCGTCGATCTGGATGAAATCGTCATAGGGTCCGTTGCCGATATCGCGGCCGCGGGCGGAGACAATGCCGGCAGTGACAGTGCCGCCGAGGCCGAATGGATTGCCGACCGCCAGCACCCAGTCGCCGATACGCGCCGTACCCTCTGAGAGTTTCGCAAACGGGAAGTTGCTGATGCCATCGACCTTGATCAGCGCGAGGTCGGTGCGCGGATCGGTGCCGATCACCTTCGCGGTGTGGACCTTGCCGTCATCGGTCGTGACTTCGACCTTGTCGGCGCCATCGACCACGTGATTGTTGGTCACGGCAAAACCGTCAGCCGAGATGAAGAAGCCGGAGCCCTGGCCGGTCATCTGACCGCCGCCACGTCCGCCACGGCCACGCGGACCACGGCCGCCGGGGAATCCATCCGGACCACCGAAGCGGCGGAAGAAGCGCTCCATCGGCGAGTTCGGCGGGAACGGATTATCTTCCGGGCTCATGCTTTCGCCGGTGGTTGCTTTCTCGGCGATCTTGACGCGCACCGAAATCACCGATGGCTTCACGCGCTCAACGATATCCGCGAAGCCGACCGGCTGCTGAACCTGACGGACTTCCTTGTTGACCTGCGCATGCGCGGTCGTGGTGAGCACGTCGAAGTTGTTCGAGGGGCTGAGGCCATAGGCGGCAACACCCAGACCCGCGACAACCGACGCCATCAGCGCGAACTTGCGCGCGGAGAAAATGGAACGGCGTGGAGCGGTATAGGATGGAAGCTTGGAAAGATCGGTGGGGCGGTCGGTCATGGGTTATCTCCAGGAGAACGGCGAAACGGGATGAAAATCTCGCGGTGCTGTGTCTGCACCTGTGCTCTGGAAGATGGGGCACGCGGCCTTACCGCGCTCTGACGGGGGAATTAATGTTTTGTAATAAAATCAGGGTCCGAACCGACTTTTGCGGCCCCGCGAAACGTCGTTCCGGAACGGGCCAAAAGCGTCTGTTCAACCAGACTTTTCCGGCGATTCCTGCGCCGCGATCAGCTTCTCCAGCCGCGCTTCTTCCTCGGGGGTGAGCTGGAATGACGCACCCTCCTCGCCCGCGGCCGCACGGTTGCGGCGGCGATTGCCGAACCACAATGCCAGCCCGCCACCGGCCAGCACCAGTGGGGGAATCAGCCACAGCAGCAGCGTTCGGCTTTCGACGCGTGGCTTGAGCAGAACGAACTCCCCGTAACGCGCGACGAGGAAGTCCATCACCTGCTGGTCGGTGCTGCCCGCCGCGATCCGCTCGCGTACCAGCAGGCGCAGATCGCGCGCCAGCGGCGCGTCGGAATCATCGATGGACTGGTTCTGGCAGACCATGCAGCGCAGTTCGCGTGACAGGCTGCGCGCCCGCGCCTCCTGCGCCGGATCGGCCATGATCTCGTCGGGCTGCACGGCGTAAAGCGCCGATGGCATCAGCATCAACATGACCGCGATCAGCGCCGGCACGATACGTTTCATCGCGGCTACTCCGCCGCCTGCAACGCGCCGGCTTTCTTGGCGACCTTCGCCGGCTTCGGCGCGCCAACCCTTAAACGTCTGTCGGTCAGCGACAGCAAGCCGCCGAACGCCATCAGCACCGGGCCGAACCAGATCAGCAGCACCATCGGCTTGTGATAGATGCGCACCGCGACCGATCCGTCGGCGTGGCTGTCGCCGAGCGAGATATAGATCTGGCTCGCGCCCCGCGTCAGCAGCGCCGCCTCCGTGGTCGACATATCGCGCGTCGCGAAATTGCGCTTCGACGGCGAGAGGATGCCGATGGTCTTGCCGTCCAGCATTACGGTGAAATGCGAAAGCGCCTCGCGGTAATTCGGGCCTTGCTGCTGCGTCACATCGTCGAGCCGCACCTGATAGCCGCCGACGGTCACCACATCCTTCGGCTGCATCGACGCGATGCTCTCCGAATTCCACGTCGTCTCGCAGACAATTCCGATCAGCGCGATGCCGAGCCCGGCATGGGCGAACGCCGAGCCCCAGGTCGAGCGCGGCAGCCCGCGCGCACGATGCAGCGAGGTCGACAGCGGCGCGCGGAACAGTTGGGTACGCTCGACAATGTCGGTGAGCGCGCCGAACACGACAAACACGGCAATGCCGATCATCAGCGGTGCGAACGCGCCGCCGCCTTTGGTCCACGCCCACAGAACGGCCATCGTCACCAGCGCAAGGATGCCCGCCGCCGTCAGGCGCTGCGATGCGCCCACGATGTCGCCGCGCTTCCACGCCAGCAACGGCCCGAACGGAACAGCGATCATCAGCGGCAGGAACAACGGCGCAAATGTCAGATTGAAGAACGGCGCGCCGACGGAAATCTTGTCGCCGGTCAGAACCTCAAGCGCCAGCGGATACAGCGTGCCGACGAACACCGTCGCGCAGGCCGTGGTCAGCAACAGGTTGTTGAGCACCAGCGCACCCTCGCGCGAAATCGGCGCGAACAATCCGCCCTGCTTCAGCGTCGTCGCTCGCCACGCATAGAGAGCAAGACTGCCGCCAATGAACAGACACAGGATCATCAGAATGAACACGCCCCGCGACGGATCGCTGGCGAAGGTGTGCACCGATGTCAGCACGCCCGAACGCACCAGGAAGGTGCCGAGCAGCGACAGCGAGAACGTCAGGATCGCGAGTAGAACCGTCCAGATTTTCAGCGCGTCGCGCTTTTCCATCACCACGGCGGAATGCAGCAGTGCGGTCCCCGCAAGCCACGGCATCAGCGAGGCGTTCTCCACCGGGTCCCAGAACCACCAGCCGCCCCAGCCGAGTTCGTAATAGGCCCAGTACGAGCCCATCGCGATGCCGAGCGTCAGGAATATCCACGCTGTCAGCGTCCACGGCCGCACCCATCGCGCCCACGCGGCATCGATGCGGCCTTCGATCAGCGCTGCAACGGCGAACGAAAACGAGATCGAGAAACCGACATAGCCGAGGTAGAGCATCGGAGGATGGATCGCGAGGCCGATGTCCTGCAGGATCGGGTTGAGATCGCGGCCCTCCATCGGCGGATTGGCGATCCGCGCGAACGGATTCGATGTAGCGAGAATGAAAAGATAAAACGCAGCGCCGATCCAGCCCTGCACCGCCAGCACAAGGGCCCGCAGCGAACGCGGCAGATTGTTGCCGAACGCCGCCACCAGCGCGCCGAACAGCGCCAGGATCAGGACCCACAGCAGCATCGAGCCTTCGTGGTTTCCCCACACGCCCGTGAGCTTGTAGATCATCGGCTTCAGCGAATGGGAGTTCTCGAAAACGTTCGCGACCGAGAAATCCGACGTCACATGCAGCCAGGTCAATGCGGCGAACGACGCAGCGGTGAACGCGAATTGCGTCAGCGCTGTGGAGCGCGCGACGTTCATCAGCGCCGGATCGCGCAGGCGCGCACCGATCACCGGAACCACCGACTGGATCAGCGCCAGAACCAGCGCCAGCACCAGTGCGTAATGTCCCGCCTCTGCGATCACTTGCGAGTTCCTTCCGAGACACTGCCCTGCACACCCGGGGCTTTTTGCGGCTTCTTGTCGTAGTCGTCCTTCCAGTGGCCGGTCTTCTTGAGTTCCTCGGCGACGGCCTTGGGCATGTAATTCTCGTCGTGCTTGGCGAGAACCGTGTCGGCCTTGAACACACCTTGTCCGTCGAGCGCGCCCTCGGAAATGATGCCCTGCCCCTCGCGGAACAGATCTGGAAGAATGCCCTGATAAGTCACCGGCAGCGTTGAATTTCCGTCGGTCACATCAAACTTCACTTTAAGCTGTTCGCCGCGCACCAGCGAGCCCTCGCGGACCATGCCGCCGAGACGGAAACGCTGGCCGGGCTGGATGTGCTTTTCGGCTGCCATGGTCGGCGTCGAGAAAAACAGGATGGAGTCGCGCAACGCATTGAGCACAAGCGCAGCCGCAATCGCCAGCACGGCGAGTGAGCCTCCGATCAACGTCAATCGCCGCTGCTTGCGTGTCATGATGAATTACCCGTCCAATCCGAGGCTCTTAAGACCGTCGTTGAGCAGCTGAAGCCGCGCCGCGTCGCTGCCGACCGCCTGACGCGCATCGACGAGCGCCGCCTGCGCCTTGTCGCGTTCGCCAAGCACCACATAGGCACGCACCAGCCGCAACCATCCTTCGACATCGTTGCCGTTGTCCTTCAGCCGCGTCGCAAGGCGATCCACCATACCGCGGATCATGGTGTTGCGGTCGCCCTCGGTCATGTCCTTGGCGGAGGCGATGGTGTCATCGGACAGCTTGGGCGCGACCACGCCGGCGCGCACCAGAGCCTCCTGAACCAGCGGACGCCACGGCGCATCGGCCGGCGCCGATGCCAGCATGCCGCGCCAGATGTTCACGGCGTCGTCCTTGCGGCCGTCCTGCTGAGCGGCGACCCCCATGAAATAGCGCGCCTTTACTTCGCTGGGATCGAGCGCGATGGCGCGGTCGAATTCGGCCTTGGCTGCGGCAGTCACCACGCCCCCGCTCGACGCCGCGATGGCTTCGCCGAGATCGGCGCGGCGCGACGCGCTTTCGCCGTTGTAGGTGATGGCATTGCGCCAGGCGCGCGCCGCATCATCGTAGCGGCCGATCCGCGCCAGCACTGGCGCCAGCACTTCCCAGCCCCGGCCGTCGGTCGGGTTTTTCTCAAGATGAGTCTCGACCTGCGCCACCAGCTTGTCCATCGACGCCGTCGCGGCCGCCACGCGGCTGCGCTCCGCGAGCGGAAAATCGCCAAGCGACGGCGAGCCGAATGCTCCGTAGAGCCCCGCTGCCACCAGCGGCAGACCGGCAAGCGCGATCACGGCGACGGCACGGCGAAACGAGAGGCTCGACGGCGATGACGCGCCCGCCTTGGCGTCCGACGCCGCGAGCAGCCGGCGGCTGATTTCAACCCGCGCGGCTTCCGCCTCGTTGGTGCCGATCATGCCCGCCGCCACGTCGCGCTGAACCTCCGCGAGCTGGTCCTTGTAGACCACCGTCTCGCTGCCCTCGCGCGACGAGCCGTTGCCACGGCCCAGCGGCCACAGCACGGCAAAAACCGCGGCGGCCGTCATCAGCGCGAACACGAACCAGAGCGTCATTCCACGGAGTTCCCGGCGAAACTAGAACCGTTACAAGTGGCCGGTTTACACCATGACTGGAGAGAGGGCGCAATTGACATTTCTGTCACGGATTCAATGCGTTTTGAGGCCCAAGTTCGGCCGTTTCCGGAGGAACTGATCGATCGGGGATTAAAGCCGCCTGGCCGCGTGAAGGTCTTGCGCTGGATCAACCCGCGCGGGGCTGCTTGGCCGGCTTTGCGGGCTCAGCCGCCTTGCGCTCGACCGGCCGCGCCATCTCGGCGGCCTTGCTCATCAGCGAGGCATAGTCGGGGCCGAACATCACCTCGCAGAAACGGATCGCAGCCTTCATCTGCATCAGGCGGAAGGCGCGGACCTTCTGGTCGTGGGTGCGCAGCGATTCCACCAGCGTCTCGGTGGCCTTCTCGACATAGTGCTGCAACTCGGTCTGGGCGCGCAGCGACACTTCGTTGATCGCGAGTTCACTGGCGTAGTTGCGGCAGACCGCGACAAAATCGATCAGCGCCGCAGTCTCCTCGACGTCCACCGGATCGATCCGGTTCGCGGTGGTCACATCCTTGTCCGGCCCCTGCCGCAGTAGCCGGCGCACCCGGCCGGGCACGCCGTCGATTTCCGACTGCAGCGAGTTGGAGATTTCGGAGCGAATTGCCGCGAGTTGCCTGCCCCATGCCGAATCCGAGCGGATGTCGAGTTCTGTCCGCAGGCCGCGAACGCCGTCGTGCAATGTCTTGAGATGATTGGAGGTGTTCTGGAACTGGCCGCGCTTGATATCGCTGCGCAGTTCGGCGGCGACGCGCGACAGATCATGGATCGCCATGGTCACGGTCGCGCCAAACGGTGTACTGGCGACACGGATCTCGTCATCGGATGCCGCCACCGCGATTCCAAGACGGACGATCTGCCAGGGAGCCGCCAGCCTCTGCATCACCAGCGAGATGGCAAACGGCAGTACTTGCGGGGTTTGCAGCGCGGGCTGGTTCAGCGCGGCCATTGCCGAGGCCACATGGGAGTCCGCGAACACCCGGATGTGCCCGGCGAGCTTGGCGCTGAACTTGTCGAGCACGTCGCTGGCATTGAGGACCGCGCCGATGGGCGTAATATCCTCAACCACGCTCGGCGCGCCGAGACGGCCAAGGGTACGCTGGCGCTCGCCGCTGGACAGCGCGCCGGTCACATTTGCGATAGCGTCGGAGGCGGCCATCTGCATGGTGCGGACCGCGGCGTTGATGTCCTGTGTCGTGCCTTGCGCCAGCGCGGCCTCAAAGACCTGAACGGCGTCGGGGCTGCCCTCGCGGCCGAGCCACATCCAGATCGGTGCCAGCGACGACCGCCTGATCTGGCCGGGCCGGATATGGGCGACATTCTCGACCAGAAACGGCTCGAGCGGACGGAACACCCGCCGCATCGGGTCGTCGGTGCGCGGGGTCATGTCCTCGCTCGAGGAGCGGACGATCATGCGCAACTGCTCGAGCACAAAATTCGCGACGGTGACGTCCTCACCGCGCTCGATCGCGCGCTCGAACTCGCGCATCAGCAACGCTTGCGCCTTCGGCGGAAGCTGCCCGAGATACTCTCTCAATCGCTCGATCGACGATTGGCTCATGCGCCCAAACGCTCACCTTCGCTGGAAGCCGACAGGGCCCCACCGGGTGTCTTAGCCGGGACGTCGTTAATTTCGCGTTGAGGAACAGGGATTTGGGGGCAGTCCCCTATCGCTGCCGACGCTGACGAAATGCCGCAACCTTATGGCGGTTACCGCACAGAGCCATGCTGCACCACCTGCGCCGGTGAGATTTGGTCCGGTCATAGAACCACATCGTGCAGGTCCCATCCTCGCACTTGCGGATCAGATCGAAGTCCCCCGCGGCGAGCAGTTCCGCTGCGGACTCGGCGACCGGCGCAAGCAGATGCTCCGGTGTTTTGGCCATCCGGCGACGCTCGAGGCGCACGCCACCGTCGTCGCAGACCAGTTCAGAATGGCTTGGAGTCTTTGCCAGCGAATCATTGAGCGCGCGAGCATCGAGCTTGCCGCCAGACTTCCGCGCCACCACCAGCGCCCGCACCGTTTCGCGCAGGGAACGGGCTGCCTGTAGCAATCCGCGCGTCGCACCGGCTTCGATCGCACCTTCGCCGTACCAGCCCGCACGGATCAACCAGCGTTGAACATCCGCATCGGAAGTCCATGAATCGACAGGCTTTCCGTCGATCTGCGCGACAGTGTTCAGCAGGTCCAATGCGGGGTGATCGGCCGCGACGACAGGCCACTCCGCCATGCCCTGATTCGGAAGCTGCTCTGTCATCGGTCTTTCCTCTAAGACTTAGATGTAACCAATAAAATATCGTTTGACAAGTTACCAAGGATAAACGTAACCGTTAATTTGTCTTTTACAGGTTTCACACAGGAGCATGAGCATGCCGACCAAATCCCCGCTTTCACCCGCCCCGCGCACCGCTATCCGAACCGTCGAGGCTGATGGTGTGAACGTGTTTTACCGGGAGGCGGGCCAACCGGATGCGCCCCTCATCCTGCTGCTGCACGGTTTTCCTACCTCCTCCCACATGTTCAGGGATCTCATCCCGCAACTGGCTGCCAAGTACCGCGTTATCGCGCCCGACCTGCCCGGCTTCGGCTTCACCACCGTCCCGGCCGCACGCAACTATCGCTACACCTTCGACTCGCTGGCGAAAACAATGCTCGCTTTCGTCGATGCGCTGGGCGTGAAACGCTACGCGATCTATGTGTTCGATTACGGCGCGCCGGTCGGATATCGCCTGGCCCTCGCCCATCCCGAGCGCGTGTCGGCTATCGTTTCGCAAAACGGCAACGCTTATGAAGAAGGCCTGAGCGACGCATGGAATCCGATCCAGCGTTACTGGAAAGAACCCACGCTTGAGAATCGCGATGCACTGCGCAGCTTCCTCACTTTGGAAGGCACGCGCGGACAATATGTCACCGGTGTCAGCAGGCCCGAGGCGATTGCTCCGGAATCCTACATGCTCGACCAGGCGCTGCTCGACAGGCCCGGCAACGCCGACATCCAGCTCGACCTGTTTCTGGACTACGCATCGAATGTGAAACTCTATCCGGCTTTTCAGGCTTACTTCCGCTCCGCCAAACCGCCGACGCTGGCGATCTGGGGCAAGAACGATCCGTTCTTTATTCCTCCCGGCGCGGAAGCCTATCGCCGCGACAATCCAGATGCAGTCGTGCAGTTGCTCGACACCGGGCACTTCGCGCTGGAGACTCATGCCGGCGAAATCGCCGTTGCCATCGATCAACTCATGAGCCGCGCCGCCGCGTGAGTGTATGAATCATAAAAGCCGCCCGGCCCGTCATGCGACGAACCGGGCGGCTTTGATTCAACATCGCATGCACGCGAGTCTCACACTCCCGGCAGCACCAGTTCCGCCCGCAGGCCGCCGATCGGGGCCGCCCCTAACGTCAGGCTGCCACCGTACAGCTGGGCCAGATCGGTGACGATGGACAGGCCGAGGCCGGAGCCCGGCTTGGTCTCGTCCAGCCGCTGGCCGCGGCGAGCCACTTGGGTCCGCTCGGTGGGTGACAGGCCCGGCCCGTCGTCATCGACAATGATGCGCAGGACGGGATCGGGCGCGTTCGCGGCCGAACGCTCCACCAGCACCTCGACGCGCACCTGCTGACCGGCCCACTTGCAGGCATTGTCCACGAGATTGCCGGCCATCTCCTCGAAATCCTGCCGCTCGCCGCGAAACTTCGCGCCGGCATGGATTTCGCTGTCGATGAGAATGTCCCGGTCGCGATGGATTTTCTCCATCGTCCGCGCCAGCGCCTCGATCACCGGCACAACATCGGTGACGGTGCCGATCGTGGTGACACGCGCGGCGATGCGTGCACGCTCCAGATGATGCGCGACCTGATCGCGCATGATGTCGGTCTGCTCCAGCACCTTGGCCGCGAACGGATCGCCGCGGTTGATCCCCGCCTCGTTGACGATGACGGAGAGCGGCGTCTTGATCGCGTGCGCCAGATTGCCGACATGGGTGCGCGAGCGCTCGACGATGGCGCGATTGGCATCGAGCAACGCGTTGGTTTCGCGCGCGAGCGGCGCGATCTCCACCGGAAATTCGCCTTCCAGCCGTTCGGCCTGCCCCGAGCGGATCGCGGCCAGCCCGCTGGAAATCCGCTTGAGCGGCGCGAGGCCGAAGCGCACCTGAAAGATCGTGGTCAGCAGCAGGCCGACCGACAGCGCCGCGAAGGTCACCGCCAGATACGTATTGAAGGCCCAGGTTTCCTCGGAAATCTCTGTGGCGTCGCCCGCCACGCTTGCGAGATATTTCCCCTCGGTGCCAAGATCGACCGGCCGCTCCACCATGCGCAGGCGCTGGTTTTCCGGGCCGTTGACATAGCCCAACCGCACGCCGGTCTGATCGAGTTCGACGCCCTGATCTTCGAGCTTCGGCAGCGTGGCATCCCATAGCGAACGCGACGCACGCACTTCAGCCTTGTCGTCATCGGTGCGCGCCATCCGCCAGTACCAACCCGACAGCGGCAGTTCGAATAGGGGCTCGCCGAGCGACTGGATCGACCTCTCGGACTTGTCGCTCTTGTCGTTCGGATCATCAGGCTGCGCCGCTTCGGCGATCAGGGTGCGGAGATAGAAATTAAGCCGCCGGTCGAAGGCGCGTTCGGTCGAGCGCTTGTAAACCGTCGACAGCACGACGCCGGTGATGACAAGGATCAGCACCACCCAGGCCGTCGCGGACAGGAACAGGCGTGTCGCGAGAGATTTCGTGCCGCGGCTCAAAAGGTTTCCCCTGCCTCATGGTGTCCGTCACCCTGAGGTGCCGTAGCGAAGGCCTCGAAGGGCGACGGCATTATCGCGGACTGTCATCCTTCGAGGCTCGCAAGAGCTCGCACCTCAGGATGACGGTCCAGAACCGTCTATCGCATCGACCTCAAGTCATCATGCCCTAGCTCGCATGGGTCACGGGCGGCGGCGTCAGCAGATAGCCGAGCCCTCGCACGGTCTGGATGATATCGACATCGAGCTTCTTGCGGATGCGCCCGACGAACACCTCGATGGTGTTGCTGTCGCGATCGAAGTCCTGATCGTACAGATGCTCGACCAGTTCGGTGCGCGACACCACGCGGCCGGAATGGTGCATCAGATAAGCGAGCAGCCGGTACTCGTGCGACGTCATCTTGATGGGATTGCCGTTGACGCTGACGCGGTTGGTGCGGGTATCCAGCATCACCGGCCCGCAGGTCAGTTCGGACTGGGCGTGGCCCGCAGTCCGGCGCAGCAGCGCGCGAATCCGCGCCAGCACTTCCTCGAGGTGAAAGGGCTTGGCCACGTAGTCGTCGGCGCCGGCGTCGAAGCCCTGCACCTTGTCGCTCCAGCGGTCGCGCGCGGTCAGGATCAGCACCGGCATGGTGCGCTTGTTGCGCCGCCAGGCTTCCAGCACCGAAATGCCGTCCATCTTGGGCAGGCCGATGTCCAGCACCACCGCGTCGTAAGGCTCACTGTCGCCGAGGAAGTGCCCCTCCTCGCCATCGAATGCGCGGTCAACGACATAGCCCGCGTCGGACAAAGCCGTCGTCAGCTGGCGGTTGAGATCGGGATCGTCTTCAACAACGAGAAGGCGCAACGTCGTCTCCGAATGACAGGTTCAAGGTAATGTAGATGAACGGCGCAGCGGTGAATGCCTCATGAACAAAGCCGCGCCGGAGATTACATTTTCTCCATACTCACTTCTTCGTCGCCACCACCGCCTTGACCAGCTTGCCCAGGACACCAAAAGAACCTTGAGCGTCCTGGCCGGTGGCGGCGCAGACCTTTTCGCGGGTCCGCCCACTCATGTAGACGCCTAACACGCCGAATCGGAAGCCCCAATAGCTGACCAGCAGGCCGGTTGCACCGATCAGCGCGTTGATCGCGGTCATATCGCCGGTCCAGAATTCGTGGACCAGAACGGCCCAGAGCGCGGCGCACTCCAACGTTAATTCCAGCGCGTAAAGCGGGCGCCACCAGCGTTGCAGCGCATCCTCGCTGACGAGTTCCGCGCGGATCGTCGCCTGCGTCTCGGTGACCGAACCGCGCACGGATTCCGCCTCGGCGCGGACGGCTTCGGCCCAGATAGTCTCCGCCTGCGCGATCTGGTCGGCACTGCTCGTCGTCAGCGCCTTGCCGACCGCTTCGGGCGTCGTCTGCGGCGCGCCGACCGCTTCCGCGAGAATACGGCCGGCTGCGCCTCCCAGCGGACCGCCGAGCGCGGTCCCGAGAATCGGCGCGCCGAGTCCGATCACCTGCTTTGCAATGTCACCCCAATCCATCGGCTGCCCCCTCCACAGACGGCGTCACCGCCGCTTCCTGACGCGCGCGATGCCGCCAGCGCCAGACACAAAAGATCGCGAGAGCCGCAAGCGTCGCGGCGGCAACGACCAGCGCCGCGATCTCGAGCCGCGACGTCGCAATCGCTGTCGCCGTGCCCGCCGCGATCACGGCACCGGCCGACGCCGGCCCCGCCGGAATTTTCAGCGGCACCACGGCCTTGCCAGGCGACAATCCAGTGGACGGATTCACGACCGGCGCAGGCGGACGGCTCTGCGCCATCGCCAGTGCCGCGGCGCGCACGCCGTTAACGCGCGCGGTCCAGCCGCGCCCGAACACCGGAAATGTTTTCAGCGACTTCAAAAACGCGAGACGCTCCGTGCAGATCGCGACAACAAGATCGCTCACTACCCATGCGCGCGCTGCCGCGATCACTTCGTCGCTCACGACGCTGGTGTTATCCGGCATTGCGAGCACCCGGCGCAGCACCTTCCCCGCGCGGCCGATGCCCGAGTTCACGCCATAGTCGAACACCGCGTAATCGATGCCCGCCGGAAGCTCATCGCAGCGCATCGCATTCCAGTAGCGCTCGCGATAAATCCTGCGCGCGACATCCAGCGGCATTGCGCGAACATCGGCGGCGGTGGCGTTGCCTTTCCAGTAGCGCCGCGCATCGGCAAGCGTAATGCCGAAATTGGTCGGCCCTCCGGGATCGGACGGGTGATCGGTGTAGCCGCCCTCGTGCCTGAGCAATCTATCCAGCGATGCCGCGTAAGATGTCAGCATCGTCAAAACACCAGGGCCACGACAAACAGCGACACAGCCCAGACGGCGAGCACGCCTTTCGGATGCAACGCAACCTGCCGCGCGGTCCATTCCAGGGGCGCGGACGCGCGATCACGCAGCGACGTGAGATTCATGCCGGTTCTCCATGTGAAGACGGCCCGCGAAGGCGGGCCGTTGGTTGGGTTGAAGCGCGATCACCTGAACGCGAAGCTATAGATACTGTCCGCCGGTCGCCGTAGATCCCGCAACGCTGCCCGGAAAATAACTCGCGCCGCCGCCGTTCGTATTGATGACAGCATTGCTGTTTGCGACGTAACGCGTTCCTGTGGCGGAGCCCGAGTAGACGACGTTCGCATTCGTGATGAAGCCAAGCCTGTCGGCGAACGCGAACTGACTGGAGAACGCCGGCGCGCCGGACAAGGTCGCGGTCAGGTTCGCCATATTGATGTATCCGACCGGCGACGACGAAAGATGCCGCTGGGCATTGCCGTTGATCGTGTAATTGACGCCGCCGATAAAGATGGAGCCGTACTGGATCGCGCGCAGATGGTTGGCTGCGCACGCTCCAAAATTCACGTTGCCACTCACGGTAATGAACCCGCCTGTCGATGCGTCGAGCGCCGATCCCGATGTCGTTGTCCTGAACTCAAATCCCTCGACGTTGAGGCGACCGTTCGAACTGCACGTGATGCAGGATGCGCCTGTTGTGGAGATGATGCAGTTCGCGGGCGTGGTCGTATCCCCTCGCAACGTGACGGCGCCGGCGCCGACCCATGCGCCGTTGACGGCGACACCGCCGGTATACGTGCCGGAGCCAGCCTGGATCGTCACATTGTAAATCGACAGATCGAGCCCGGCGACGACGTCGATCGCCTTCTGCAGCGTCAGAAAGGCGCCGCCGGATGCGTTCGACAATCCATCGTTGCCGTTGCTGCCGTCGGTGCGCACATAATACGTGCGGTTCGCGGCAAGCACCTCGCGGCCACCCGGCCGCGCGACGGCATACCAGCGCGTCGCCGTGCCGTCGTAGCGCAGGATCGCCGTCTGCTTCGCGCCGATGGCGACATCGCTCCCGAGCGTGAAGCGATTGGCGGCCGTCGATGCCGCGTTTTCGTTGAGCAGCGAGATCAGCTCGCTCCCGGTGTTGACGAGCGCGATAATGCGGCCCTCTGCCCCGCCCGCCAGCCCCGACACGCCCCACAAGGCATCGGACGACAGGTTCAGAACGGACGCCGATCCCAGCCCGGCGGGGTTGTAGTCGTTCTGGCTGGAGGTGATCTGCGATGGCGAGATCACGCCAGTCAGCGCAAGTCCACGCGGCAACGCCGCATTGCCCGAGTACTGGTCGATCACCAGCGCCTCGACAAACGCCGATCCGTCGTTCGAGACCTTGAGCTTGAACGCATCCGAGCCGATCAGGCCGAACTCAGCGCGTCCCGAGAATGCATCGGAGAACACCACCGAAGCGGTGCTCCCGCCGGCTTCCTTCGAGATCTGCAGGCGCATGTCGCCGGTGCCGCCGTCTGCAACATCGACGGCAGTGAACAGCGCCGCGTTCGATTTCACCGTAAGCAGGTTCGGATCGCTCGCAACGTCGTTGATGCCGAGTTGCGCGACGCTGCCCGACATGGTGCCGCCGCCTCCGACGCCGGCCCACGCCGCGCCATCGAAGACCAGCAGCACACCGTCGGCATCGCACCAGGCACACCAGCCGAGCTTCGGGGTGAGAAAGCGCCACGCGCCGTCCTCAAAGATCGCCACAGCGTCGGCGTGCCCGGCCCACGCGCCGGTCGCGCCGCTCGCCACGATATGGCGGTCGCCTTCGGCGGGCGTGGGCGGCGGCGCGGTTTGATCGGCGTCAAGCACACCAATCTGAATCACCGCGTCGAGAATTCGCAACGCCTCGTTGTGCGTGACATGCTTCTGCGCCTGGCTGCCTTCGATGAAAGGCATCCCGAGATGGACTGTGTCTGTCATGGTTGCTCAGAGTGTGAGGGTGAATTCGGATGGATGACCGCGCCCGACCGTGCTCGACATCTGCGAGACGCGGCCGTGCAGCGCCGTCAGCGGGGCGCCGAAGTCGGCGAGTTCATCGGCGCTGGCATACAGCGTGGACGGCGCGGAACATGCGATGCTCCGCACCACGGATGCGCCGGACAGAACATCGAGCATGTAGCCCTCGGTGTCTTCACCGAGCGGCACCTCGACGCCCCAGTTATCGCTGTCGCGACGGGTACGCCTGATCCAAGACACGTGAATGCCGTCGCCCGCGCGCGCCGCTTTGACATGCACCGGCGACAACGGCATCAGTGCGGTGCGCTGCGGCGTCACTGTCATCGCCAGCGCCGAGGGATCGTCATGGCTGCGGCCGGTGGCGACGATGCGCAGATCGATGGCGCGGTCCAGCGCTCCGAGACCACGCGCAATCGTCACCACATGATCGTCGAGCAGAACAAACGGCGATCCCGAAGGCAGTGGATCGGCGATAGCATACTCGCTGCCCGCCTGCCCGCGCAGCAGCCGCGACAGTCTGTAGATTTTGTCGCCGACAAGTTCGGCGTTGGCGAATTGCAGGATTTCCCACGTCCCGAACGCATTGAGCACGGCCGCTGCATTCGCGCCGTCGAGAACGCGCGCATCGGCAACGGACGCCAGCGCGCCGCCATAAAGCGCGACCCGCATCTCGCCGCCGCGATCCCAGCGGCTTGTCGGACCAGCCGGCAATGCATCGAGCGTTTCGCCGATGACCGAGGGCACGAAAGCCGTCGCCGCTTTCTCGAAACTCAAGCCGTCGGTCGAGCGCCATGTCGTCACCGAACCCGGCCAGGGATCGGCGAACACCGCCAGCCGCGTCAACACCGGTGGCTCGGAGGTATCGATACTCGGCAGATCGAGCACCAGCGCCTGCACCGGTCCCAACGCAGGCGGAATCGCGGGTGGCTTCACGCGCGGCGCGAACAACGGCACCGAGAACACTTCCGGATCGATGCTGCGCGCCTTGATCTGCCGCGATGTGGTATCCACCAGCTCGGAAATCTCGAACAGCCGCCGCCGCCCGTTGATGGTCACGCCGACCACATCGCCCGGCGTCAACGGCAGCGCCTTCATGCCAAGCGAAAACGCGATGCTCTCTCGCCCCGCCCACAGATCCTGCAACCAGATGTCGGCGCGGCGCGTTGCCGCGGCATCGTCGGTGATGACGGCGAAATCCGAATGCATGGTGCGGTTCGATCCGCCGACCAGCCGCCGCGACATCACCGCGGAGCGGCGATAGTCCGCCGCGCCGTCGGTAAAGCCAAACGAGACTTCGCACGGCAGCTCGGTCTCCTGCCCGCGCGTCAGCCGCGCCAGCGCGCCCTTCTGGGGATCGACCAGTTCGTCTTCCGCGATTTCCGCGACCGGCGCAGCGCCGCGCTGAATGAACGTGAGGTCGCCACCCGCCACCGTCGCATCGAACCCATAAGCCATGGCCAGCGGATCGATCATCGCGCGTGGCGACATCGGCCGGTCCACCACATAGCCGTCGCAGCTTTCGCGCAGATTGTCGGTGCGCGCATCGGCCACGTCCGCATCGTCGAGAATCGCACCGACCAGCGCATCGAGCGGCGCTGCACCAAGCCGTCCGGTCAGCCAGTGCCCGGTCTGCCAGTTCGGACCGTCGCTCCAGACATCCGTTGCTGCGGGAAACACCGGATAGGGCCGCGCGTCCCAGGTCCACAGGTGCAGCCCGGACACATCGACCATGCGGTCGCCATAGACCGGCGACACGGGGTTTAGTGCATCCCCGCCGAACGCGGGATCGAACGCGCCGATAACGGTCTCGATGTAACGGCGCTGGATCAGGTCGTCGCGCTGACCGTTCGAAAAATAGGGACTCGTGCCTTCGATCGACCGCGCATCGGGAAACGCGCTCGGCTGGTTCGCGCCCTTGTCCACGGCGGGACAGCCGACTTCGGTGAGCCAGATCGGCTTGCTGCGCGCCGTCCATGCCGTCGCGCTGCCAAGCTCGACGCCGTCCACGCGCTCCACATGCGCGTTCGCCCACCAGTTCCACAGATCCTTGGGCCGATAAATCCACGGCTTGCCAAGGCCGTCGGTGATCGGCGCGCGTGTCTGTGCGGCGCGCGCCGCATCGTCGGCGTAGTACCAGTCATAGGCTTCGCCGCCGTTCAGATTGGCCGCAAGGTAACCGCGGTCATGAATCGATGACGCCAGCGAAGCATCCAGCTGGCCGGCATCGTCACGCCAGTCCGCCAGCGGCGCGTAGTAATCGATACCGACGGCATCGATGGCCGACGACGCCCACAGCGGATCGAGCGGAAAGCGGACTTCATCGCCAATCACATGCGAACCGTATTCGGTCCAGTCCGCGCCATAGGTCACAACCGTGTCCGCGCCGACGACAGCCTTTACATCCGAGGCCAGTGTCGTCAGCGCATTCACAGCCGGATACACGCCTGATGCCGAGCGAACGCGCGTCAGCGCTTTCAGTTCAGATCCGATCAGGAATGCATCGACGCCGCCACACGCCTGCGCGAGATTTGCGTAATGCAAAATCATGCGGCGATAATTCCAGCCGCTGACACCGCCGCCGGAAAAGAAGCTCGCGATCTGCGTCGCCGCCGCGCCGGTGCCATCCGGCGAGCTCGCCACGCCCGGCGCAGGATGGCATGTGATGCGCCCGCGCCAGGGGTAGACCGGCTGCGGCGCCGCGCCGGTCCACGGATCGGTCAGCGTGTTGCCCGCCGCGATATCCATCATCAGGAACGGATAGAGGGTGATCTTCAGGCCACGCGCCTTCAGTTCCGCAATCAGGTGCCGCAGGCTGTCGTCGGATGGCGTGCCGCCATAGGCCGGACGTCCCTCCACGGTCGAGACGACCGCCGCGCTCGCGCGGCTCAATCCCGCCACCGACCACGTCCCGCCCGACGTCACCTTGATCGCGTTATCGACGCATGGCCGTACCGTGCAGTTTCCCGCGCGCAGATCGTTGCCGAACCACGTAACCACGATGGCCACGCGTTCGAGATTGGGACACGTCGCCTGCAAATCGTCGAGCGATGCAACGACGTCGGAGGCCGCACTGGTAACGTGACGATTTTCCGGCGCGGATTGTCCGGGGCCGAGCACGCGCACCACGGCGGATGTTTCGTAGCCGAATTCGGTCGCGCCCGGGATCAGCGTCACCGCGCGCGTCATCCGCTCGAGCTTGCCGATGGGGCGAACGATCTCGAACGACAGCTGCGGAATCCGGTTGCCGAAATCCGCCAGCGGCAACCGCTCGAACACGACGTAAGCGAGGCCGCGATAGGCCGGTGCATTGCCAGCGCCCTCTTTCGCGACGATCAGGTCGTCCGCCGCCTGATCCTCGCTGCCGCGATGAACCCGCACGTTGAGCCCGGAGATGTCGAGCGGCTTGCCGTCAGCCCAGATCCGGCCGACATGACCGATCTCGCCTTCGCACAGCCCGACCGCGAAGTTGGCATAGTAGGAATATGTCGTGGTGGTGACCGTGCCGCTGCCACCGCCAATGCCGCCCTTGCCGCCGCCGCTGCCGCCTTCGGTGCGGGTGGAGACGACTTCCTCCAGGCGCGTCGCCCAGATCACCTGACCCGACAGCCGCGCGCGGCCATAGACGCGCGGGATCGGTGCACCTTCGGTCGATGCCATGACATCGAGATCGGCCAGCCGTGGCCCCTGCACGCTGCGGTCCTCCGCGAACAGCGAACGGTCGATCATATTGCCGGCCAGCGCGCCGGCGATGCGGCCCGCGATCGCGCCCGCAGGCCCGAACACTGCGCCCGCAGCACCGCCTGCGACTGAGAGAACGAGAGCTGCCATGAGAGCTAATCCAAGGAACTGAAATTTAGGATTCGTCATTGCGAGCGAAGCGAAGCAATCCAACTTTGAGGGAGCAAGAACTGGATTGCTTCGTCGCAAGTGCTCCTCGCAATGAGGGCGGTTAATCCGTCACTCCGGGAAACCGAAACGCAAATGCGAGCCGCCGCCGCCACCACGGCGATAGTGCAACCTCGCAGACCGAGGCGCCATCATGCGCGTGGATCATGGTGCCTTCGCCGGTTGCAATCGCGGCATGCTTGGCGACGTATCCGTCGCGCCAACGAAACAGCATCACGTCGCCACCGCCGATCTCATCGCGCATCACCGGCACAAGATGACGCATGGCGGCTTCAACCAACGTCTCCACGCCGGAGGCTTCGGCCCAGTCTGGCGCATAAGGCGGCGGTGTCTCGGGCTCGGAGCCGACGCAGTTGCGCCAGACCCCACGCACCAGACCAAGACAATCGCAGCCCACGCCCTTCAGCGAAGCCTGATGCCGGTAGCGCGTGCCAATCCATGCGCGCGCCTCGCTGACGATGGCGGCGCGGGTGAGAACCGTCATGATCCACTCCCGAGCGACCCGCCGTCATTCCCCGCGCCTGCATCCGGCGAAGCGATGACAAAGTCGTTGCCCGGAATATGCGGGAAGCCGCGAAAATTGACGACGTTGTTGAACCGCACGCGGCAGGTCGCAAAGCGTTTGTCGCAGCCCGCCGTCACCACGAATGCATCGCCGTTCGCGATGGCTTCCGACATCGCCTGCCACAGCGACAGCCGCGCGTGACCCAACGCCATGCGATGCTCCTTGATCTCGACCGACAGGCCGTCATTGGCGCCGGAGGTCCAGGTCAACTTGCCACCTGTGAAAATGCCTTCGGTAAACGCATCAAGCCCCACCGCGACAATCGTGGACGTGGACTCGATGGAGGCCACACTGCCCTCGCCTTGCAACCTTGCGGACACCAGATCGAATTTGCAGCGTGCATCACCCAGATCGGCGCCGCATCGCGCCGTGAACAGACGTCCGCTCTGCTGCGACAACCGATCCGCCAACCCACGAAGTTCGGCGCTGAACGCCTGTCCCTCGCGCCTGACTTCGCCCAGCGTCGAGCGCGCGGTCAGCACACGGAGCGACACGTCGCTCCAGTCCACCAGCCAGGTCTCAACGGCCGCCGCGTCGTAGCGGCCCGCCGCAAGATCGCTTTCCAGCAGCGCGTCGTCCGACAGCGCTCCCGCGATCTCCGCACCATCGACCGACAGATCGAAGCGGCTGGCGGCCTCGGACGAGGTGAATCCGGTTCCGGCACGACAGGTCACGCCGTCAATCACAAGATCGCCGTCGTGATCGGTGAAGCCCTGCACAACACCGTCACGGCGCGTCAGCTTCCAGCAATGACACAGTGTCGTGACGCCGGAATCGAGCTTGGCCTGGAGAGCGGATGGAATCTCTCTCATGGCCGGATCTCCACCAGCGGGATTTTCGGGATCGCGCCCGCCGCGAACGCCGACAGGTCGACCTCGAGATAGTCGGTATCGAACCGCACCGGCACATCGAACAGGAATCCCGCGGTCACCGCCGCGCCGCTTGCCGGGATATGCCCGCCGAGAAACGTCACGATGCCGGTCGTGTGATCGCAGGTGAACGCCGTGCCGGACGCGACCTCGCTGCCAGCTACGGCAACGCGCACACTGCCCGGCACCGGTTTGGCGACAGTGCGCGTGTAAGGCGCATAGGTGCTCCCGTAGGTCTTTGTCAGTTGAAACGTCGCCTGCGTATCGTCTCCTGTGCCCAACGCCTGATCGAGCGGCGAGATGTCCGACGCGGGTGGCGCGGAAGAATGATCCAGCCGGTCGCGCCAGCGGAAACCATAGAGCTGCCCGCGCCGCTCCTCGAAGAACGCCACCACCTCCTGCAACGCATCGAATGTTTTGACGCCGTAACCGGCATCGAAGCGGCGGCGCGAATGCGCCCAGCGCGCGTTGCGCTCCTCGCGCCCCGAACCAAACGTAACAATGTCGGTACGCCGCTCCGGCCCGCCCGCGCTTTTCAGCGCGATGTCGAGCGGAAACAGGATGTCGTGAAAGCTGGCGGGCATGATTCATCCCGGTGTTTGTTGAGGGCGGCCGGGAACCGATGCGCCCTGCGATGATTGACTGATCGGATGCTGACGTAACCGAACGGAGAACAGGCCATGGCCCAGTGCGAAACCTGCGGGAACGACTACGACAAGGCATTTCAGGTCACGTTGGACGGCAAGACCCACACCTACGACAGCTTCGAATGTGCGATCCATGCCCTGGCCCCGACCTGCGCCAATTGCGGCACGCGCATTGTCGGCCACGGCATGGAGAACAAGGGCACCTTCTACTGCTGCGACCACTGCGCCGAGCACAAGGGCGTCAAGGGATTGCGCGACCGCGTGAACTAGAGACTGCGTTGCCCGCGCGAGACCGCACGCGCAATCTGGCCGGTGATGTAATTTTCCGAGCGGCGGAAGCTCTCGAGATCCGGCGTCGCGATCTGGATCGTGATGCTATTGCCGCCGCCGCGCCCGGCGACGCCGAGCTTGCCGTCCGGCCCGCGCGCCAGCGGCATGATCGCCTCCGGTCCCGCCTCGCCGGCGAGACCGACGCCGCCCTGCATCAGCGGAAAGTATGTCGGGGTGCCGATCACCCCGCCGCTCGCGAACGGCTTGACTGCGCCGCTCGCGAACTTCGGCGATGCGCCGCCCGAGCCAACGGCACCCATGAGGCCCGACAGCAAACTCTCGATCCCGCCTGAGATACTTTTCTCCAGCGGTTTGAACGCGAGCCGCACCGCCATATCCGACAGCCGCAGCGTCAGGGATTTCAGCACGTCGTCGAACTGCCTGCCGCCGACCACCGAGGCCCGGAAAGCGCCGGTCATCGCGCGCGAAAACGCATTCGCGCCGATCGTCAGTTCGCGTGTTCGCAGGCCGACACTGTCGAGCGTCTGCGACGAATCCTCATTCGATGCCTCGAAAGCCATGTTCATGCTCCTTGCGGGTTGTCAGGAAACCGGCGCATCAGTTGGTCGAGCGACCTGCGATCCATCGGATCGCGGTTGGGGCCGCGCACTGCCGCCACCGCATAGGCGAGTTCACGCGGCGTCATCCGCCAGAAATGATCGGGCGGCAGACGCAGCACGCCGAGGCCGAAACCGATCGCCTGCGCCCAGGGAAACGGCTTCATGGCGCCCCGCCGATCGGCGCGCCGTCGAATGTCGCGGCGATCAGGTCGGCAGCGACGCGCACATAGCCCGCCGCGCCGCCGTCGATGGCCATGTCCGCGACCTCGTCGTCCGAAACCGTCTCGCCCGCGCCGCGCAGTCCCGCCGCGATGATCCGCACCAGATCGCGCGCCGACAGCCGTCCGGTGCCGAAGCGTTCCGCCAACGCCACCAGATCGCCCGCGCCGAATGCGGATTCCAGTTCGGCCAGCGCGCCCAGCGTCAGCACCAGCGTGCGACGTCGGCCGCCGAGGTCGGCGGAGATTTCCCCGCGATAGAGATTAGGCATGAGGTGCTTTCGCAAATGAGTTCGGGAGAGCAGCGTCACATACTCAATGTCGTCCCCGCGAAAGCGGGGAACCATGGTCACCGGACGTCATGGTTATCGATGCAGAACTCCCGACTTCGGGAGTATGGATCCCCGCTTTCGCGGGGATGACATCGTGGAAGCATGATCGGCGTGCGGACAACTCTGGCCGCCGCAGCCGTTACGCCGCCGTGAAACTCAGCGCGCCGGCGGATTCCAGCGCGAGGTCGAATGTCACCTCGCCATTGTGTTCGCCGGAAAACTCGAGGCTCGAAATCTGGAACAGGCCTTCGATGGTGCCGAAGTCCGGCACCACGACCTGGCACGATTTCAGCACGCCATCGAAGAACGCCTGACGCACCATCGCATCCGAGCCTGCGTCCTTGAACAGCCCCCTGCCCGAGACCGACGCGCGTTTGACGCCCGCGCCCGCGAGCAGTTCACGCCAGCGCTCGGTGGATTCCGCGTGGGTGACATCGACCGTCTCGGCGTTGAACGCGATCCGGCGGCTGCGCAATCCGGCGACGGTGACGAAACTCGCGCCGTCGTGCATCTTCAGCAGCAGGTCCTTGCCTTTCTGGGCGGCCATGGGTGTCTCCATAATATTGGTGCGAATTCGGACGCAAAACCGGTGTCCGCTTTTGCTGAACTCGCTTCAGATCAAAGGTTCAGTGACGGCTCGAAACCGCACCAGCGCGTGATAGGTGCGCCCGTCGGACTCGCGGCGAATGTCGGCGATGGAAAATCGCAAATTGACCAGCCGGTGCCCGACGGGCGCCAGCGGCGCATCGTCCAGCGCCTGCAACAGCGCGCCTGCGATCACATGCGCCTCGCGATGGCCGCCCTTGCGCGACCAGGCGTGCAGGGTGAGTTGATGCTCCTGCGTCGGTCCGTCGTCGGACGAGGCATCGATCAGCCGCGCCTCGCCGAGCGTCACATAGGGAAACTCGGCATCGCGGGGCGGCTCGTCATAGACCCTGCCGCCGCCGAGCGACGCCGTGAGCGCGCTGTCCGCCAGCAATGCGTCATGGATCGCGGCGCGCAGCGCAACGTTGGCTGTGGTCATGAATGTGATCTTTCGTAAGACAATGTCGTTATCCTGAGGTGCGCGCTCTTGCGCACCTCGAAGGATGGGCCTTTTCACACGTCATCCTTTCGAGGCTCGCCAAATTGGGCTCCCACCTCAGGATAACGCTTATTTCCTTCACCCTACCCGCGCGTCCGCATCGATCTCGATGAAGCGGCGGTCGTCGCGGTCGCGGATCGACACGATGCGATAGATCCGCGCGCCATCGCTGAAGCGATGTTGCAGCGTAAGCGACAGATGGCTGCGCAGGACGATGCGATAGTTTTGCGTTGCGCCGTCGGCGTCCGCCTCCATATCGCGGCGTGCCGACAGCGGCGTCACCTGCGCCCACACCGTGGCGAACGTCGTCCAACTGCGGACCACGCCGCCCTGATCGTCGGGCGTCTCGACGGGTTGTTGGACCACCAGCCGCGTTTTCAACTGTCCGGGATCGATCATAGCGACAGCACCCGGTGCGATGAGATCATGGCGTTGACGGTGGCCGGCATCATCGCGACGCTCGAACCGATGGCGATGAGACCGCGGTTGTCATACCAGTGCGCCAACAGCATGCGGATCGCCTGCAGCAATGTCTGCGGCACGTCGCTCGCCGCCGCGCCGAAGCCGACCTCGATATCCAGTTCGATGCCGGCGACGCTGCGCCCCGGCACCAGCAGCGACCACGCCGGCGCGGCAAGGATTCCGGCCGCGGCATCGACCACGAAAATCTCGGGATCGATGGTGCTCGCCTCATTCGCGGCGCTGAACACACGAACTGCGGCGAGCGCGCGCAGCGGGCCGATGCGCGGCGCGATGCGTCCGCCGTCCGGCCACCGGTCCAGCACCAGCCGCCAGGTCTGCGCGATCAGCGCATGGCGCGTCAGCGCCTCGACATGGTTGCGCGCGGCGGACACCAGTGACGTGATGATGGCGTCGTCGTCGCTATGTTCCACGCGCAGGAAATTCTTCGCCTCGGCAAGCGACAGCGGCTCGGCCGCCGGCGCGGTAATGAGATATGCAGGCATGGGTTGTAACCTTTGTTCTCAGAGAAGCATGTGATGCAATCCGGTTGACAAAGCGCGTGCCGCGAGGCTCAACCTTGGGGATGATTTTCCTTCCCCGCCTCTGCGTCGCCCTCGCCATGTCGTTGTCACTCGTGCAGCCGTCGCACGCCATCACCGGCAGCCGCTCCGCGCCGAGCAGCGGCATTGCGCAATCCATCGTCACCGTCGTTGCTGCGGGCGGCGGCGTCTGCACCGGCACGATGATCGCGCCGAACATCATTCTGACCGCCGCGCACTGCATCGCACCGGGCTCGGCCAATCGCGTGATCGACTACTCGACGAAACTGCCGCGGCTGATCTCGCCGCAGCAGGTCGCGGTGCATCCGCGCTACAACGCGCAGTCCATCGCGGCGCATCGGGCGACAGCGGACGTCGCCCTGCTCCGTCTGTCCGCGCCGATGCCAGGCAAGTCCGCAGCACTTCTGGGCGTACCACGGATTCCCTTTACACCCGTGTCGCGCTTCACCGTGGTCGGTATAGGATCAACGATTGCAGGAAGCGAAACCGGCGTCGGCACCGTCCGCGCGGCACCGCTCGCGGTCACCGGCAAGCCCGGCACGTTGCAGGTGCGCCTGGTGGACCCGCAAACGCAAAACAAGGTTGCGGGCATGGGCGCCTGCACCGGAGATTCGGGCGCGCCCGCATTTGAAGATCAGGATGGCCGCAGCGTCATCGCAGGCGTGGTGAGCTGGTCGACGGGCGCGAACAATTCTGCCGGTTGCGGCGGCCTTACCGGCGTGACCCCGCTCACATTATATAGAGACTGGATCGTGAAGACCGCGCGAAGCTGGGGCGCTGCGATTCCGTAACGGCTAACTGGCTACCTCCGCAGCACCTTTCCGGGTTCCCGCGCCGGGGACTGACAAACATCAAGCGATCTCCTAATCTCCGGGTCATTGAAACGAAACCGGAGACCATCATGATTTCAAGACGCGGTATTATCGGACTTCTTGCCACGCCGTTGCTGTTGCCCGCTGCAAATGCGGTTGCGCGCGAGACGATGCTGATGGGAACCGTGAACTATCGCGAACGCATGGCGCTGCCGCCGAACGCAACCGTCCTCGTACAACTCGTCGATATCTCCCTCGCCGATGCGCCGGCGCAAGTCATTGCCGAGGATCGCATCACCGGCGCCACCGGCAGCCCGATCCGCTACCGGCTGCGCTTCGACATTACAAAAATAGAGCCGCGCCGCACTTACGCGCTGCAGGCTCGCATCTCGGATGGCGATCGCCTGATGTTCATCAATACTGCCCGCCACGAAGTCTTCGCCGGCGGACGCAACAATACACGCATCCTGGTGCAGCGCGCGGATCAGCAGCCGCGTTAAACGCATGCTGCGCCGCCTGCCTCATCGACACGACCGGAGTTGACGACGATGCATCAAGCTCTCGCCCATATCTTCCGATCGATCATGATCGCTGCGGTCTCCGCCGCGCTGGCGTCAGCGGCGCATGCCCAGCAGATGGACACGAAAACGCCGCGTCAACGCCCGCACGCCGCAAAGCCGGATCACACTGCCGGGCAAAAGCCACTCGCGCGGCAGCGTCCGTCAACATCCTGTGCCGAATTCGGCGCGGGCTTCGTGCGCATGCCGGGATCGGATAGCTGTATACGTTTCGGCGGCGGCGTCGGGATCGGCGTGGGCGCGGTGCCCTAAACGCAATCCACCATAAGGGATCGGTTTCGCGACTATGCGGAACTGAACGGCCTCCGAAATCTGCACACTTCAGAGAATGTTTCGCCCGGCGGCGCGCAACGCACGACGTTGTTCAGTGACGCTTGTTGTGATGCCGCCGCTTCTTCCGATGATCGACCTGCGGCGAGCGCACATGAGGCTGGCTGTAGGATTCACGATAGCGCTTGCGCGATTCCTCCAGCGCCCGCTGATAGCCGGGCGAGTTCATGATATTGGCCGCAGCACCGCGCGCTGAGGCGGGGGTGATGCCAACCATCGCGAGCGCAGCAGCGAGCACCAGAAACACTGCCAGGACTTTGACGGAATTGCTCATTGCGACGTTCTCCTCATCTGCCAGTTCCGTGTTGTCTCGCGCCCTCTCAGCCTCATGGCTTTATAACCCCTGCGTCAATCAACGCCCTTGTTACAATCCATAGTCGGTCGCCTGCGCCTTTGTCTCTTAGATAGTCCCTGGAAGCTAATCCCCAAGCTCTCTCTCACTATACGATCTCCTTGCCCCTCACCCAACCCCTCTCCCCGCAAAAGCGGGGCGAGGGAGAAGGGGCCGCAGCGCGCTCAGCTCGCCGCGAACTTCACCAGCTTGATGGCGTCGAAGTCCTGAACGCCGCCGCCGACGCGCTTGGTGGTGTAGAACAGCACGTAGGGTTTTGCGGAATACGGATCGCGCAACACCCGCACGCCGAGCCGGTCCACGATCAGGTAACCGCGGCGGAAATCGCCGAACGCGATCGACAGCGAATTCGCGCCGATGTCCGGCATCTCCTCGGCCTCGACCAGCGGGAACGTCATCAGCGATGCGCGTCCCCCGGATTGCGCCGGCGGCTGCCACAGATACGCGCCGCCGCTGTCCTTGAACTTGCGGATCGCGGCCTGCGTCTTGCGGTTCATCACGAAGGTGCCGTTCTGGCGATAGCCCGCCTTCAGCGCGTAGATCGTATCGACCAAGAGGTCGGAGGGATCGTCTTCGGGAAACGCGGCCGACGTTCCGCTCGCGACATGGCCGAGCTTGCCCCAGACCCACGAGCCGTTGGTCACCGTCTCGTATTGCAGGAAGCCCTTCGGCTTGTTGGTGCCGTCGCCGTTGACGAAGGCCGCCCCCTCCTGCACCGCGAAGGTGAGTTCGACTTCGGAGGCGATCCATTCGTCGATGTTCACCGCCGAGTCATCCAGCAGCGTCGCGGTCGCAGCCGGCATGGCGTAAAGCTCCATCGCCGGGAAGCTCAACGCATCGAGCGTCGGCGATGTGGTCTGCGTGCGCGCGTCGGTCTCGCCGACCCAGCCGGTGGCGGGGCCTGCGGTCATGAACGGCTTCTTGTAGACGTTGCCGGAAATCTCGCGCACGCTTGAGATGGCGCGGATCGGCGAAATCGCGGCGAGCCGCGAGCCGATCTCCTGTTCGAGCTGCGCCGGCACCAGATATCCGCCATCCGCATTGGAGCCGACCGACAGCGCCTTGGTTTCCATCGTGCGAAGACCAGCGCTCTCGCCCTGGCGGACGTAAGCGTCGAACGCGCTCTTGTGTTCGCGCGCCGAGGCATCGGTGATGCGGGTGCGGCCGCCGTCCAGCGCAGGCCGCGCGCCCTTCAGCGCCAGATCGTCGATCCGCTTCATCTGCGCATCGAGCGCGCCATTGATGCGGTCGACCTTCTCGTCGAGCAGCACGTCGGCGCGGCGGCCCATCGAGGCAAGCCGCTCGTCGTTCGAGGCCTTGAATTCCTCGAACATTTGCATGACGGCGTCGTGCTCGCCGCGCGCAGCGGACGAGATGCCGGATTTATGTTCCGGCGCGGTGTCGTTGATATCGTAGTCCATATGGTTCTCCTTGGTGGGATTGGCGGGAAGTGAAATGCGCATACAAAAACGCCGCCCGAGAGGGCGGCGGAAGCACAGAAATCAGAGACAGGCGTGTGATAAGAACGGCTAGAGATATTGCCCTGTGGCAGCAATTTTCTCCTCTATATCCCGCTCAAGTTCGGGGTAAGCCTTGATGGCTTTATTTAGCAGCGCCACGCTCACCGCATCAAGCGCCGCGGCGATGTCGAAGACATACTGCTTGTACTCGTCCGGCTCGCATCGCTCCTTCAAAAACGGCAAGATATCCTGCAGCTCCCTTGCGATCCGGAATGATTGTCGAATGGTGTGCCGTGCGACGTCGATATCCATTTGCAGCTCCAAACTATCGATTTAGTCCCAGACACGCATTCAAACACTTTTGATAGTCCCAATACCTTAGATCGCTGCCCGGCGAAGAGAACCGCTCTAAAATTGGATAGCAAAGGTTCACGCACCGCCGCCAATCTGCTGGACTCGCTGTGAACGAGAGCTTCTGCGCTTGCGCGAGAATATCCTGAACTAAAGCAGAGTCACCAATGTTTTTTGCAACAGCATCATTCGTTTCATCAGTCCACCTGCCCTGCTCGTCGCGCGGCTGATCCGGATCGAACTTCCGCTCATCTCGATATAATGGCCGAATCCATCGCGCCGAATCCGGCCGCATGAACCGCGCTCGTTGCCGCGCTTGAAAAATATCCGCGTGCCGTAACATCAGCGCATCCCCTTCGACAATGAGCGCCATTCAGTTTCAGCACGCGTCCGGCGGTACGACAGCTTTGGCGTTGGAAATGCCTGCTTGACCGCGCGGACGCGCGCGCCCGCCAGCAGCGGGAACGTGACGATGGATATTTCCCACAGATCCACCTGATACAATTTGCGGATGCGCGTTTTCGGATCGATCTGTCCGCGCACGGTGCGGTAGCCGATCGACAGCCCGTCGATGGCGCCCTGCTGCACCAGCGCCAGCAGTTCACGCCCGCGCGCAACATCGGGGATCAATCGTCCCCTCGCCCATAATCCGCGAAAGTCTTCGTGCAGATCGAGCCAGATGCCGACCGGCTCGGCGGGGTCGTGCTGAAACAGCATCGGGATCTTGCGCAGGCCACGCAGCTTCAGCGTCTGCGTGAACGCGCCGGGCATCACCATGTCGCGCGCCTGGTCGACCTCGCCGAACAAACTTGCGTAACCTTCGACCGTGCCGTCACTGGCGAGCGCGATGCGGGATGTCGATGGAATGGGCGCGTGCATGGGCATCCTCGCGAACTGCGCGTGGTTGGGGTGAGCTTGGAATTTGCGGCGGCTCTCGCTCAGAAGCGTGATCTCTTGCTTCCCTCTCCCCTTGTGGGAGAGGGTGGCGAGATCGAGCGAGCGAGATTGAGCCGGGTGAGGGGTTGAAGCAGCAACAAAAGGCCCCCTCACCCGCTTCGCGGCTGCGCCGCTCAGCACCCTCTCCCACAAGGGGAGAGGGAAAAAGTCGAGGACGACATCGCGGAAAGTTGCTGCGATCTCGCGCCGCGTTACTTCCCGCGCTTCGGACTCTTCCGCCGCGCCGGCTTGCTGCGCGACGATTTTGCCGACGCAGATTTCACCGGCGCCTTGTGCTGAATTTTGTCGAGATGCGCGAGAAATTCACGAAACACCGTCAGATGATCCGGTGACGATTTTTTCTCGGGCTGTATCGCGCGCAACACCGTATGCAACGTATCCATAAATCAATCCTCGTTGATGAAATGAGTGGGACTGCGCTGGCCCTTCGCCCTGCGGTTGAAACGCGAGAGCTGGCGGACGAATTCATCGAAACGCCGCGACGCGGCAGCAAGTTCGCGCAGCGTGAACAGGAACGCGGCACTCGCCGCCAGCGCCCAAAGCAGCAGCGCCAGGTGCGCGAGATCGCCGCGCTCGGTAAAAATGCGGATCAGGTCGGACATGATTTTTCTCCCGTCACCCTGAGGTGCCGCGCCTCTTCCTCCCCTCTCCCCTTGTGAGAGAGGGACAATTCACCCCAGCCGGTCACCATCGGCCACCGGCGCGTAACCCGTCGCCTCGCGTTTCTCGTTCAGCGTCAGGAACGGCGCATTGGCGACACGATCCCACAACGCAGCGCGATCGCTCGCCAGCGAGTCGATCCGATCGGTGTCCACCACGATACGCAGCTCAGTGCCGAACTGCGGCGACAGCCATTGCGCCATCGAACTGCCGACGCGCGAGGCCAGCGGCAGGATCGTCTGCCGCCACAGCGCGCGGTTGGCTTCCTGGAAATTCGCGTAAGTGTTGTCGCCGGGAATGCCGAGCAGCATCGGCGGCACGCCGAACGCCAGCGCGATCTCGCGCGCGGCGGAGTTCTTGGCATCGAGAAAGTCCATGTCCTTCGGCGACAATGACATCGCCTTCCAGTCGAGCCCGCCCTCCAGCAATAGCGGACGTCCGGCGTTTACCGCGCCCTGATAGGTCTCGGTCAGTTCGCGCTTGAGCCGGTCGAACTGCTGATCGGATAGCACCGCCCCTTCCGGCCCGGAATAGACCAGCGCGCCGGAGGGCCGCGCGGCGTTGTCGAGCAGCGCCTTGTTCCAGCGCGCGGCGGCATTGTGCGTATCGACCGCGACTGCGGCGGCCTCGATCGGCGCGAGACCATAGTGATCGTCGAGCGGGTGAAAGAATGTGAGATGCAGGATCGGCGGAACGTTTGACGCAAGCTGATCGAACCGCACACTGCGCCCGGCGACGCTGTACTCATAGGCCTCCGCCCAGCCGTCGTGACCGGGCACCACCTTCATGCGATCCGGCCGCAACGCGTGCAACTCGCGCACCTGATCGCCGAGCGCCACGGCTTCGACATAGGCGTTGCCCGCGAGCAGCATGTGCGCGTACAGCGCCTCGAAAAAACTCGCGCCGTCCTGCCGCGCGTTGGGCTTGGTCAGGAGTTGCAACAGCGGATGCGCGTCGCGCTCCTGCGCACCTTCATAGAGAAGGAAACCGCACGAGGCGGCATTCTCCGCGATCAGCCGCACCGCGCGATGCACGATGGCGTTGGTGAGATAGCCCTCGCGCGCCAGCGCCGCGTAATCGCGCGGCGTCCACCGCGCCCGCCCGCCGGACTCGAAGGCAAGCACCTGCGCGGTGCGCGAGGCTTTGGCTTCTGGGGGACGGAGAATTTTCTTCAGACCATCGAACATGACGATATCCCAATCTAGAAACTGCGCACTCTCGGCATGGTGCGTGTTGTGAACGTCAGCGACGCGATCGCCCACACCAGCGCATCGAGCCGGTCCGGCGAGCGGCCCGACGAGAGGCCGGACGGCCCGAAGTCGCACATCTCGTCTTCCAGCGCCGGAAACGTGCCTGCATGTTTGACGCGGCCCTGCTCGTAGAGCGTCGCAACGGGCTCCGCGCGCAGAAATTTTCCGCGATGCGCGCGGACCGAAACCACCGGCACGTTCGCATCGACCTCGTTGATGACCGAGCGCACCATCTCACCGCCCTGGTTGACTTCGGCGACGAGTGCGTCGGCCTCCAGCCGTCGCCACAGCGCGATGGCTTTGGCGGCCCACACCGCAGGCGTCGCCTGCGATACTGTCTCGTCGCCGATCACGTAAATCGCGCCCTCGCCCGTGATGCCCGCCGCGACAATGCCGCAGGCGTCGGCGCGCTTGCCGCTTGAGGCCGGCGGATCGACCGCAACCACAATGCGCGCGAGCGGCGGTGCTTCAGTGACGCGGCAACTCTCGATCAGCGCGCGCGACCACAACGCATCGGGCCTGTCCTCGATGATCTCGCCGTCGAGTTCCTGCCGCCCGAGCCGCGTATTTTGATAGCGCGCCAGCACGCTTTTCAGGAACGTCGGCGCAAGGTGATAGGCATTGGCCTCCGTCGGCGCGCGGGTCACAACACTGGTCGGCTCCAGCATCAGCCGCTTGATCAGGGCCGTCGGCCGCGGCGTGGTCGTGATCAGCTGGCGCGGCTGATGGCCGAGGCGCAGACCGAATTGCAGCATGTCGAACGTCGCCTCTGCGTAGCGCCACTTCGCCATCTCGTCGGACCAGGCGCAGCCGAACTGCGGCCCGCGCAGGCTTTCGGGATCTTCGGCGGAGAACGCATAGGCCACCGCGCCGTTGCGCCATTCCAGCCGCCGCCGCGACGAGATCCACACCGGACGTTCGTCTTGCCGATGCGCGGCGAGTAATCCCGATACGCCTTCGATCATCACCTCGCGCACATCGTGTTCGGTCTCGCCCACGAGCGCGATATTGGTCACGGGCATATCTGCCAGCGGCGGAATTCCAAGCGCCTGCGCACGAACCCATTCCGCACCCGCGCGGGTCTTGCCGGCGCCGCGCCCGCCGATCAGAAGCCACGTCAGCCACGGCTGGCCGTTAGGTGCCAGATGCGGCGGCACTTGATGATCGTGCGCGAATACGTCCCACCGCGCCAACAGCAGTTCCAGTTCAGCCCGGCTCATCCCCTCCAGCAGGAAGCGGCGCTGCGTCTGCGACCAGTCCTTCCAGGCGGCGCGAAAGTTCGCGGCGGAATTCGTCGAGATCTCGGGGAATGGCGTCGTCATCGGCGGCTTTCGTGGTGTCGTCTCCCGCGCCACGCTCCTGTTCGCGCAGCCGCATCACTTCCTTCAGCGTGCGCGCGAGCGAGGCCAGCACGCGGGCGCGGCTTTCGGTCTCGATGCGTTGCGCGGGCAGCATGCGCGTCGGATTGCCGACGATGCGTTCGATCTTCGACAGTTCGCGCTCGATGGCGTCGCTGACGCGCGCGACCATCGAGGTGGCCGCAGGCTGATCCGGCATCGAACAGGCATCGTCTGCGGCGTTGTCCGTCGCCGTGCGCTTGCGGGGCGCGCGCATGGCGCGCGCCGCTTTCGCATTCGCGCGTTGGAGAGCATCGCACCCGGCATGGTCGTGCGGATCGACTTGAATATCGTCTGGATGTTCGTTGAGAACTTTTGCACGCTGTTGCCGCGCCGGCTTCGCTGCGGCGGGCTTTGCCTTCCTTGACGCCGCCGCCTTCTTTGCCGGTGTTTTCTTCGATGCGGATGCTTTTGGAGACGTCTTGCGTTTTGCTCGCGGCTTTAAAGTCGCCCTTGACGTTTTCGTTGCGCGTTTCACACCTTTCGCCTTCGCCGGCTTTTTGACCGGTCTGGACGAAGTGGCAATCGGCATTTGCAACTACTCTCGATCAGCAAAAAGCCGCCGCCCTTCGAGGCGCGCAATGCGCTCATCTCAGGGTGACGGCTCAATAACTCGTGGGCGTCATCCTGAGGTGCGAGCACGCTTGCGCGAGCCTCGAAGGATGACAGGTCGATTTACGTCCGGAAGAAAACGAACCAGACGATCGCCAGCACAAAAGCCGCCGCGATGGTGCTGATGGTCAGCAGCGCCAGAACGGACGGTCCGCGTTCGCCCTGCCGCGCTTCGGTGGGCGTTTCCACGACCCGTCGTTCGCCTTCCACGTGCTCGACTTTTGCCATTGCTTCCTCATTCATTCGACTGCGCGAACCAGCCCGCGCGGCGTATGAAGGGCAACGCCCGATGCCGGACGAGGTTCCTGCTTTGCTGGGCCGCCTCGCGGCGATGCGTCAGGATCTCTTCAGCGCACAACTCTGGAGTATGCCGGAACACTACTGCGGGAGCGTAACGCTGTCAAGGACTATTTTCCTAGATGGATTAATTCTCACGAACAAACGAATGCGCAAAACGATTGCAGAGAGTTTCGCTGACGAAACGGCAACAGAAATACTTTCACCTTCGCCGCACTAACGAATCATGGTTGAGTTTGCAAAGAGCAATTGCGGTGGGAGTTTGTCGCCACAGAAAATGACTGGGAATGCCGCACATCCGGAAAGACCGAGACAGGTTCGAGACAAGGTCATTCTTGTAAGATCCGATGCCTGATCTTTGACAGTTCAACCGTCAATGGGGCCAAATGAAAAAAAGACCGTCCTCAAAGGTAACGCAAAACCCTCCGCATCCCCCCGCACAATTCGAGTCCGCCTTCCGATCCGAAGCAAAGACCCTCGGCGATCTTTGCCTGGAAATCGCGGAGTTTGCGAAAGACCACGACTATCGAACTCTCGACTATCTGATGAGAATGGCGGCGACGGAGGCTTACGATCAGATCTCCGAGCCATTTGATATCGTCAGTCCCGGCAAGGGAGAACTTGTCGGAATGTGGGACTGGGATGTCAGCAACAACGTCGCCCGCGTCGATCCGCCGGCAGCAAAAATGTTCGATGTGAATCCAAAGGCGTCTGCTCGGGGCCTGCCGTTGGAGGAATACATCAAGGCGATCCATCCGGATGATGTAGAGTCTTTCTCCGATCAGGTAAATCGGATCGCGCGTGAAGGTGGATGCTTCAGCGCAACCTATCGCGTCACCTATAACGGGCGGATCATATGGCTCTATGCCAAAGGCTCCTGCTTCGTCGACCCGAACAAGGCACTCGTCAGATTTCCGGGAGCCTTGTTCGATGTCACCGCAGCAATGACGGGCTGAACAGCCCGCCATCGAGCAAGACCGATCAATGCAACGTATGCCGCTGGCGTGACATCTCAGCCTGCCGCAAAAGTTCGAGCGGCAGCCAGGGCTTCTGCATGAACAGAACATCTTCGGGAATGTCCTCGATGTTCTGCCCCGACGTTACGATGATATCGATATCCGGATAGTGTTGCTTCGCGATCGCCGCCAGTTCGAGGCCCGACATGTCACCATCCAGATCGATGTCCGTGAACATCAGCATCAGTTCGTTTCCTGCTCTTTCAAGAACGACGGCAGCGGCTTCACCGCTCATGCACTGAATGACGTTCAGGTCGCTTTCCTCAAAGATCAGGCTGACGAGTTCCCGTTGCAGCTGATCGTCTTCGACGACCAGAACGGTGTGCTTCAAAGCTCGTCCCATCGCTGCCTCCCATTCCGTTGAACAGGGGCAATGCGCGGGCGACGCTTAAGTTCGGTAAAAGACACAAGGAACAAAATCCGCGGCAGCACGTTTGGACCGACAGTGAGGTACGTCATGAAAGAAGTTGTCGAGCGCGTAATGAAGGCGTTTGTGCAAAAACATAAAGAGATGACGCCGGAGCAGGAGCGCAAGGTCCGCGACGAGGTGTCTCAATTCGTTGCCGAACTTCTGGAGAAGCGGGCAGCGCAGCTGACGCGGTTCGCCGATCCGAGGCTGCGCAACCCCGGACAGGCACCGCCGATTTAAGTCGCATTGAACCGAAGTTGTGATGACCCGCCTTACCACGGCGGGTTTTTTTCGGGCAGTTCGCCCCCCGCGCGGAACTGCAACGCCCGCAGGATGGTTTCCACCTGACAGTGTGGAGATCCGTCATGACACCCCAGGAGAGTGTGCTCGACGCGGTTCTGCGGGCACGAGGTATACTGACCGAGTATATCGAGCCGGGCCCACGCGATTGCGCCCAGACATTGAGCCGGTTGTTCGAAATCCTTGACGACGACAAACTGGCCACCGCCATCAACATTCTGAATCTCGAGGCGGTCGGCACGGTGATGGCGGAGCCGGCTAAACGCTCGCCCACCTCTCCTCTTTATAATCGAACCAGCGGCTGAAGCGCTGGCCGTCCCATTCGTATTGCAGGTGACGCTCCTGCATCGGCAGGCCGACCACATCCGGCCAGAACGCCGCGATGCATGAGCCGCCTTCGTCGCGCACGCTCGGATAGACAATGCCGTCGCTGCCGTTATCGCGCAGACTCAAAGCGAACGGGCGGCTGTGCGCGTAGCTCTCGCGATCCAAAATCAGCCGCCTCAAACTGTCATCCAGCTTCGCCACGTCATGCAGCGTTGCATTCACGCTGCCGAGCAGCACGCGCATGTCCTCGCGGCGCGGCGGATCGTTCGAATCTGCTGCAAAGCGCGCGAAGTGATAGCCGGTCTCCCTGATCGCGGTGTGCAGCGTGCGCGCGGCGTAATAGACCCCAAAGCTGCCGTCCGAAAATCGCGAGCCGTTGCGGTTCACATGGGTGAACGGCGCCATCACCCACGATGCGTTCGGCCCGGTCACGCGCCGCTCCGGCGGCACCAGCGCGATTTCGCCCGCCTCGTCGCGCAGGCGCGGATTGGTCGCCTGTTCGAGTTCGGTCAGGACATCCCACACAGCGGTGTTATCCGAGATGCGCTCGAACAGCGCGATCGGCGGATAGCGCGACGCGATGATGCGCCACGCCTCGCGCCAGCGCACCCGCGTTGGCTTCAACTCAATATTTAACTGGAAAGGAGAATTTCTATCCGTCATTGCGAGGAGCACTCGCGACGAAGCGATCCATCCCTCTTCAGAAACTTCTGGATTGCTTCGCTTCGCTCGCGATGACGGCTCGAACTCGGCACGTCACGACCACGGCGCGCGGGCGGCGTCGACATAGGCGCGCACCGCCGCGAGATCCGTGACATCGCCGGCGATCATCCTCGCGAGAGGGGTTTGTCCGGCGAAGGCGCGGTTCGGGCGCAGCACCCAGCCATCGGCCAGCACCGCGTCGGAGTAAACGATCTGCAACGCCTTCCAGATGCCCGCGACATAGCCGATCCGGCGCAGGGTATCGTCCGGCAGGCGCGCGGCCTTGCCGCTCTTCCATTGGAAGAAGGTACGCTCCGCGGGATTGCCGAGGATGCGCCGCGCGTCGCCATTGCCGACGCCCCACCGCGCCATGATGCGGAAGAAGCCTTCCAGAGCGAGGCCGTGGCGGGCAGTAGGAATAATGTCCGTTGTGGTCTGCGGTTTTGCAGGCATTGGTCTATCCTCTGCGATACTGCATAAGATAGGAACCTGTCCTGCGGGCGTCAATGGCTCATCCGGCCGCTGTCACGCAACTGGAACTACAATTCTGGAGCATGCCCGAACCCTAGTCCGGCAGCGTCACGCTATCAAGGACTATTTTCCCATGTCGAGTCCCCGTCCACTCCGACGGGATCGCCCTGTGCCACGCAGACACCTGCGGCGGATCGCTGCCGGATCTTCGCATCGCAGTAGCTGTTGCAGATCGGCCCGTTGAGCCGGGCGCACTTCGCCATGCAGGCCTGATAGGTGCAGGTCACGCCCACCGGCCCGGCGGCAGCCGCCGTGTCCGGCAGCGACATGCCACTCACGATCAGATGAACGATCACCCAGGCGACATTCAGCATCGCAACCTCTCCATTCCGGAGAGTGCAGCACGACACGCCGCGACGCGCAACGCAGCCGATGCTGCCGTCACCGTTCCGCCTTATGCGCCGGAGTTTGTCACCGTTTCGCCTTTTCGCCTTTTCGTGCGAAACGCGATTTTCGGGAGCGCGCCCTACTCCGCCATCTCGGCGGCGGCAGCCTGCGGCGGCCCGGCGAGCGGCCGCTCTTCCATCAGCATCACCAGCGTCGCGGCGGTCGCAAGCAACGCGGCGGCAGCGCCGAACACGTAACGGAACGCGACGATCATATCGCTCGCGGCGATCGCATGCGCCGAACCGATCTGATGTTCCGCGCCGATGGTGAGATTGCCGCCGAGCACCATCAGAAGGATCGCCGTGAAAACTGCTACGGTGAACGACGCCAGCAATGAGCGGAAGAAATTCATCGCGCCGGTTGCCGTGCCGACCTGCGCGCGCGGCACGGCGTTTTGAATCGATACCACGCTGACCGGGAACACCGTGCCGAGACCGACCGCCATCAGCGACAGCGCCGCAAGCAGCTGCCACAGCGGCAGCGGCGTCGCCAGCGCGAGCGCAAACGCTGCGCAGGCCGCAAGGCTCACACCGCCGATGGCCGCACGCTTGTAGTGTTTGGTGTACATCATCGCGCGGCCTGCGGCCCATGCGCCGAGCACCGATACCGCGACCAGTGGAATCAATGCGAGCCCCGCCTCGCTCGCGGTGAGGCCGTACACGACTTCATAGTACAGCGGCATGTGCACGGTGAGACCGATCATGGTGCCGATGGCGCAGCCGCCCGCCGCCATCGCGAACGGCACCACCGTTCCCGACAACAACGGGATCGGCAGGAACGGCTCCGGGGCGCGGCGCGCGTGCCAGATGAATCCCGCACCGAGGAAAATCGCAGAGCCAATCATCGCAAGGATGGCCGGCGAAGCCCACGCTAAGCGATTGCCGCCCCATGTCAGCACCAGCATCACAAGCACGGCCGCGGCCATCAACAGGATGCCGCCGAGCCAGTCGACCTTGCGCCTGCGATGAAACACAGGAATCTTTTTCATGCGCGGCAGCAGCAGCGCCATCGACAGCGCGCCGAGCGGAAGGTTGATCCAGAAGATCACCGACCAGTGCAGATGCTCCGCGAACAATCCGCCGAGCACGGGTCCGCCAATGCCTGCGGCGACCCACACCGATGAGAAATAGGCCTGATACTGGCCGCGTTCGCGCGGCGTCACCACGTCGGAGATCACGATCTGCACCAGGGGCAGGATGCCGCCGCCTCCGATGCCCTGAAGCGCGCGCGCCAGAATCAGCGTCAGAATGTTCGGCGCGATCGCGCACAGCACCGAGCCGATCAGGAACAGCGACATCGAGACGATGATCATCGCGCGGCGGCCGTAGATGTCGCTCAGCGTGCCGTAGACCGGCGCAACCGCCGTCGCCGACAACAGATACGCAGTGATCACCCAAGACAGATTGCTGACGTCCTGAAACTGGCGGCCGATAGTCGGTAATGCGGTCGCGACGATGGTCTGGTCGAGTGCGGTCAGGAACATCGTGAGCATCAGGCTCAGCAGGATGGTCCGCACCTCGCTCTTCGACAGCGGGGGCGCCGGCACGATCGGCGGCGCTTCGGAAAGATCGATGACTTCGGTGGCGATGTTGGAAACGTCGTCCGGATGGTCCAGCGCCTGCGTTTCGTCCGCGTCGCCGCGCTGTCGATGTGTCTCGGTCATGTGCCTGAAAAATGGTCCGGGAAGGACGTTATGGCGAATGGTCCAGCCTCGAACGGCCTGACCCTGAATGCGCGGAATGATGCTTGGTTTATCCTGTTTCGCGCGGCTTCATAAGCAGCGCGGGTGCATGGGTGCACCGCGCGGATGGATCATCACCTGCACGTTATCGCTACGGGGCCATCGACAGGAACGACGCAAGCTACCCGGACGCCGGGCGCTTCTTCAGCCGTGCGCGTTTAGGAATCACGCCGGGCCATTGCACGATGTGATCTTCGAGGTCCGCCTCCTCGACCTCGTCCTCGGTTCCCCATACCCGCCCCTGCACCGACACGCCGGCTTCATGGACGGTGTTGGGATCGCCTGAAATCAGCGGGTGCCACCAGTACAGGTCGCGGCCCTCAGCGACGAGCTTGTAGCCGCAACTCGGCGGCAGCCAGTTCAACGTCCGCACGTTCTCCGGCGTCAGCCGCACGCAATCGGATACTTTGGCTGACCGGTTGGGATAATCCTTGCAGGCGCACAGCCCCGCATCCAGCAGCGTGCAGGAGATGTGGGTGAAGTAGATCTTGCCGGTGTCCTCGTCTTCCAGCTTTTCCAGGCAGCAGCGCGCGCAGCCATCGCACAGGCTTTCCCATTCGCTGTCGGACATCTCCTCCAACGTCTTGGTTTTCCAGAAAAATTCGCTCTGGGGCGAAGGCGGCCGGGGCCGGACTGTCATGGCTTTGAACCTGTCGGGGTCGCGGGACGTACTCACGCTATATGGAGGCTTTAAGGGCCTTGGCGCAGCCGGTGCAAGCGGCAAGGTGGAGACCGGCGCTTTTCATGCCGAAAAGCGTGGGCAGCGTTCACCCTCATCATCAAAAAACCAACGCGGCCATTGGTTTATGGTTCATGGTCGGCTAGAAGGTTGCGGATTCCCGACGGCGAAATCGGCTCTCCGGTCGCCTTGGGGATGCCGCAAATTGATCAGCATCGTCTAACCAGCGCTTTTCATCCGGCGACTCGTGATCCGTACGGGACACCAGGTCGCCGCGTCATTTGGATTAAGGGTTCCGGTGCGCCAGATCGTACCCAGCGAGTGGAAAAAGCGGTTCCGGCATTTTCTGCTGGACCTCGACGCGCGCATCGATTCAACACTGTTCTCCTCGGCCGTGGGGCTGCGCGAACTCTGGGAGCGCTACGCGACCTTCATGGATCGCTTCTATGTCGGCCGCTGGAAGCGCTGGGTTTTCATCGAACCGATTTCGGAAGGCGCAACCATCGGCCTTGCCGGACTGGTGCTGATGCTCGCGCTGGCGGTCCCGGCTTTTCGCGAAACCGCCGACGACGACTGGCTGAAGAAATCCGATCTCGCGGTATCGTTCCTGGATCGCTACGGCAACCCGATCGGAAATCGCGGCATCAAGCACAACGACTCGATCCCGCTCGAGGAGTTTCCCGACAACCTGATCAAGGCGACGCTCGCCACCGAGGACCGCCGGTTCTACGATCATTTCGGGATCGACATTGCGGGCACGGCGCGCGCGCTGGTCACCAACGCCCAGGCCGGTGGCGTTCGGCAGGGCGGCTCGTCGATCACCCAACAGCTCGCCAAGAACCTTTTCCTCAACAACGAGCGCACCATCGAGCGCAAGGTGAAGGAAGCGTTCCTCGCCATCTGGCTGGAAACGCGCCTGAGCAAGAACGAGATTCTGAAACTCTATCTTGACCGCGCCTATATGGGCGGCGGCACCTTCGGCGTCGATGGCGCGGCGCATTTCTATTTCAACAAGTCCGCGCGCGACGTGAACCTCGCAGAAGCCGCGATGCTCGCCGGACTGTTCAAGGCCCCGACCAAGTACGCGCCGCACATCAACCTGCCCGCTGCCCGCGCCCGCGCCAACGTCGTGCTCGACAATCTGGTGGATGCCGGCTTCATGACCGAAGGTCAGGTGTTCGGCGCCCGACGCAACCCCGCCAACGCGGTCGATCGGCGCGACGAGAATTCGCCGAACTATTATCTCGACTATGCCTTCGACGAGATGCGCAAGCTCGTCATGACGTTCCCGAAATCCTACACCGAGCGCGTGTTCGTCGTTCGCACCGCGATCGACATGAATGTGCAGCACGCAGCGGAAGCAACTGTCGAAAACCAGTTGCGCCAGTTCGGCCGCGACTATCACGCAACGCAGGCCGCGCTGGCCCTCGCCGACCTGGACGGCGGCGTGCGCGCGATGGTCGGCGGCCGCGATTACGGCGCCAGCCAGTTCAACCGAGCCGTCGACGCCATGCGCCAGCCGGGCTCGTCGTTCAAACCCTATGTCTACGCCACCGCGCTGATGAATGGCTTTACGCCGAAGTCCATCGTCGTCGATGGACCCGTCTGTATCGGTAACTGGTGCCCGCAGAACTACGGCCGCTCCTATTCCGGTTCCGTGACTCTGACGCAGGCGATCACGCGCTCCATCAACGTGGTCCCGGTCAAGCTGTCGATCGCAATGGGCAAAGGCAGTCCCAACCCGGCCCGCGCGGGCCGCGCCAAGATCGTCGAGACCGCGCGCAAGATGGGCATCACCGCCCCCCTCATCGACACGCCATCGTTGCCGATCGGCTCCACCGAAGTCAGCGTCGTCGAACATGCAGTCGCCTACGCCGCCTTCGCGAACAAGGGACGCGCGGTGAAGCCGCACGCTGTTCTCGAAGTCCGCACCGGCACAGGCGATCTGGTCTGGCGCTGGGACCGCGACGGCAAGAAGCCGACACAGGCAATTCCGGCCTCGGTCGCCGCGGACATGGCGGAAATGATGAGCCATGTGGTCGATGAAGGCACCGCCCGGCGCGCCCGGCTCGACGGCATTCCGGCCGCGGGAAAAACCGGCACCACCAACGCGTTCAGAGACGCCTGGTTCGTCGGCTATACCGGCAACTTCACGATGGCTGTCTGGTACGGCAATGACGATTATTCGCCGACCAATCGCATGACCGGTGGTTCACTCCCGGCACAGACATGGCATGACATCATGGTTGTCGCGCATCAGGGTGTGGAGGTCAGGGATATTCCCGGCGTCGGCCCCGGCAAGCGGCTCCCCCCGGGTGCCGCCACGGCGGCCAATGCAAACGCCAAGGCCCCCGAAGTGAACCCTGGTCCTCCGCCGATCCTGACCCGGCGCGGCGCCAGCATTCTTGTGCGCGTCGAAAAGCTGTTTGACGACGCGGCAAAAACCGTGAGCTTGCCCGGCAAGACGACATCGAACGATGCGGCCAAGCCGCCATCACCTTCCAGTGTCGCCTTCCCGGACAGTTTCGCGGCGGCAACTTCCGATCCGGCGGCACCTGCGCCGCCGCGCAAGAACTAACCGCGTCATGATAGCGCTTCCGCCGTGCGGCTGATCCTCATCACACTCGTCACACTGACCATCGCGACCATCGTCGGCCTCGGCGCGACATGGATGACGGCGACGCGCGGCGTCAACGTCGGCACCATCAAGATCGGCGCATGGACCGCGCGCCCGAAAACCGGCACGAGCGACATTGATCCCTACTCGCGCGCCTCGGTCGCGCGCAGCGGTGAACTTCCTGTCGGCACCGGCGATGGCGTCATGTTCACCGCGACGACCGACGATACCGGCCGCCAGCTCGACGGACGATGCGATGTCGTTGTGAAAGGCGTAACCCCCGCCGCGCGGTTCTGGACGCTGACGTTCTACGATCCCAAGGGACGGCTCGTCGCCAATTCGCTGCAGCGTTACGGTTTCACCAGTCAGGAAATCGTCCGCGGATCGGACGGCGGCTTCGAGGTCCGGATCACATCGCGGTCGCGCGCCGGAAACTGGCTGCCGACCGGCGGTCTCGATCACTACATGCTGGCGCTGCGGCTTTACGATACGCCGGTCGGCGTCGGAACGCGCACGCAGAAGGATGCGCCGATGCCCTCCATCGTAACGGTGGGGTGCCCATGATCCGGTGGCTGTTCGCAATCATCGGCGGCGCATTGCTTGGCGGGGTCGTGCATCTGGTCAGCGTGCTGGTGCTTCCCCGCGTCGCCACGCTCGATGCCTATTCGCGCCTCGCACCAATCACCAAGCTCAACGCCGTGACGGCGCTGCCCGTGGCAGAACCCGGCAAAGCGCCGATGCCGTTCATGGACCCGGCTTTCGCAAACGCAGCTTGCCGCTACGATCTCTCAAACGGTCCACTCAAGCTCACCGTGCCGGTGAGTCAAGCCTACACGTCGGTGTCGTTCTATACGCGCAACGATGTCGCGTATTACGCGATCAACGACCGCTCCGCCGGACGACGCGTGATCGAACTCGATCTGATGACGGCCGCGCAACACGCAGAGTTGCCGGAAGACGAGGAAATCACCGCCGCCGACCGGCTGATCATCGACTCGCCGACGACGACTGGCCTGATCCTCCTCAAGGCACTGGCGGCAGAGCCTGGATTAATGCCGCAGGCGCAGGCGTCGCTGGCCGCTGCGAATTGCCGCGTACAGACCGACGCGCCGCAAGCCAAGCGATAGTCCGCTAGCCTATAAACATGACAACGCCGCCCGCAATCAAAACTGCGGGCGGCGCTCTCGATATCACTTACTCCGGTATCACTTACTCAGATGCGGCCAGACCTCCAGCGCACCGCGGTAGATCATTTCGCCGGCGACGTAGAGAATAACCACCAGACCGACATAGGCGATCCAGCGGTGCTTCTGCAGCAATTTCGCAATGAACGACGCGGCAATACCCATCATCGCGATCGACAGCGCAAGACCGAACACCAACACCCACGGATGCTCGCGCGCCGCACCTGCAACAGCCAGAACGTTGTCCAGCGACATTGAGACGTCGGCGACGATGATCTGCCAGGTGGCCTGAGCCAGCGTCTTGGTCGGGGCGCCTTCGACCGCCACCCCATCGGACGTCACCTGTTCGTCGTGTCCGGCTCCGGAGCGCAACTCGCGCCACATCTTCCAGCAGACCCACAGCAGCAGGATGCCGCCCGCGAGCAGCAGGCCGACAATGGCCAAAAGCTGTGTTGTCAGACCCGCGAACACGATGCGAAGCACCGTGGCGGCGATGATCCCGATCAGGATTGCTTTATTGCGCTGTTCTTTTGGCAGGCCCGCAGCAGCGAGACCGATGACGATCGCATTGTCGCCAGCAAGAACAAGATCGATGAGAATGACCTGAAAGAGTGCGGTCAAAACTTCTGGGGTAAGGAATTCAAACATCAGCCGGGCTTCCCTTTTGTTGAGGAAGAGCGGCCTCCTGTCACAAGCGAATACGACCACGTCACAATACGCGCCACCCACCGACTCGACGGAGTCAGCGCATCACACGGGCCGGACGTTGCCGCATATCCAAGGGGCCACTCCAATTGAATTCCAGTCCGACATCGCAGCCTCGCAGCTGCCAGAGGGGCCCGGCCTGGTCGTCTAACTTCGCCGTATCTCCTATTGCTCGTAAGTTCTGCGTTCGAACAGATGCTCGAACAATTGAACGACTTGTTCCGGTTCACCCATCACGGACGCGGCGCAACCGGTAATCACGAGGCCACCGGCAACATCCCAGAGATTCAGGTTCTCCGAATTCTTTTTGGTCTTGATCGACAATGCCATGATCGCTGCCAGCGCCGCCGTTCCAAAAAACAGCACGCTCAACGCAGCCAACACCAGATGCTGTTCCAGTGAATGGACGATGAAAAACGCAGGCACTGCAACGGCGAAACTCAGCGCAATCAAAGTTCCAAAGTTTCGACCGAACAGAAACACCCGCGTCATTGGGGAACCTGTCATTCCATCCCCCATTTCTCATGTCACAGCAAATCAATGGCTCGATAGTTCCGCGAAGAAAACAGCCGATCGCAGACAGACACAACGCGACGTTCCGCCGCGTGTCTGAACGTCGCAGATATCATGGAACCAGAAAGATTTAGCCGCCGACCCGCAGCGCGCGGCCGACGACCGGTGTGGCCTTGATCCACGTCTCGGATGCGCGCTTGGATAATTGCACGATCAGGCGATCGGCATCCGCAGCCATTGCATCCGGCGCGTGAATCACCAGCCGATCGAGCGCCCAGCGGTAGGACGCCACGCGCTGCTGGAGGCATTGCTGCACCCACTGCACGACCAGAACATTCTCACGCATGCGCGCCTGCGCATCGGCGTATTCGCGCGGCGACAGCTCTCCGACGATTCCGAGCGCCTTGTTGCGCTTGATGTCCAGATCGTTGACGCGCAGTGCGACCGGAATAAACTGATCGAGCATGACGCCGTCGTTGCGCACGTCCTCCATCAATCCGCCGTAGGCCGCGGCCTGCGACCGGTGCGGTTCATCGATCATGCGCCGCCCATAACGCGTGCGATCGAAAACGACTGTCTGCCGCCAAGGCGCCGGTATCGTCTCGTATTCGCCGAACACCGCTTTCCACGCCGGGCGCGAGTGCGGCGGCTCGATGAAGTAGTAGGCAAGATCGCGCAGCGACCGTTCCAGATCGGTCAGCTGGAACTGCGAAGGCTGACCACCGAGACTCGTGGTCGCCTCGACGCCGACCCACTTGTGCATGTCTTCGTGATAAAATGTCGAGCGCGTGCGGCCGAAGTCGTCGCTTGCGCATGCGAGGCCCGCAACGAACGGCAAAAGATAGAGCGGATTACACATCGCGACCCGGTGTTACGGCATTGCCGATGCGGCGAGGCTCTCGCCGGCAGAGACTCCGAACGCTGGTCAGGAACGCACCCGGCGCTTGCGACGGCGACCTGGGGCCGCTCCCTCCTCCGGTCCGATTCCATCGCTGGCTTCGTCAGCGTATCGCTCGATCCGGATGGCCGGGAGAATCAGGATGGTTGCCGTTCCCTCGCGCGGGGCCATGTTCACATCCGGCCCGGCGCGACGCGCCGCTGCGTAAACCGGAAATTCAACAATGGTGCCCATATCGATCTCTCCTGGCCGCCCTGCTTTTCCCCAAGGATCGGCGGCGCCCGGTCATTAAGAGTGAGCATGGTTAATGGCTTGTTAACAGCCGCCGGATAACGTCACGCCGAGACTTAACCTCGCGTATCCGGCATGACGACAACCCCGATGTTTCACGGCTTTGATGGCCTGATGACTCTATCCCGGCGCGAGGGCGTTGACATTCGCCCGACGCTGCTTCGCGTGCTGACGGATCTCTATGTCCAGACCGCCGACCATACCCGCGACGAGGAGCGGCAGTTCGCCGAACTCGCGTCGCGCCTGATCGACGAGGTGGACGATGCCACGCGCGCCGCCGTGCGGGCGCGGCTTGCGATCTATCCGAACACCCCGCGTGAAATCGCCCGGAAGCTGCAGCTGAAACATCAGGCGGATGAACGCGCGCCTGCTTCGCCTGACCGGCCGCACGCCGAACATACTTTCGAGATCGATCCGGCGGCGGATCTGGAGATCGTATCGGATGCCGAAGCACCGATCGTGCCCGCGATGATGCCCGCGCCGACCATGTCGATGCAACCGGACGATGCAGCGAAGCTGATCGAGATGTTTCTCGCAGCCGACAGTATCCATCGTGCACAGATGCTGCATGGCCTGACCGACACGCCGCTGAAGCCATCGACACCGGTCGATCCGCGCCGCGCGGCGCGCGCGGTGACAGCCCTGGAGCAGGCAGCACTGGCCGCCGATGCCCCGGGCTTCACGGCCGAACTGGCCGATGCCCTGATCCTGACGTCCCGGGTTGCGGCCCAGATCGTCAATGAACCGGGCGGTGAGCCGCTGGCCTGCGCGCTCAAAACGCTCGGCATGACGGGCGAATCGTATCAGCGCGTGCTGTTGTTTCTGAATCCATCGCTCGGCGCATCGGTCATGGATGTCTACCGGCTGGCGCGACTCTACGAAGTGATCGAATTGCGCGCCGCGCTGATCATGCTCGCGGCATGGCGCGGCTCTGCGCTGGCCGCCACACGAGCGAAATATCGCCCCGCGCTCTACGACGACGAGCGCCAGCGCGCCCGCTCGGCCCCGTCGCAATCACGTCCCGCCTCTCAGCCAGGCTCGCACGTCATCACGCGCAACACATCGCGCGGCTAGATTTCAGGCTTTCGCCAAATCGAGAAAGTGCCGCCCTTCCCTGTCCTCGATCTCGACAATCCAGACATCCGGATCGAAACCGATTTCCTTCGCAAGACGGGCTTCGACGGCAGCTTCGTCCACGGCTTTTGGCGGTGACTGGATGAAGGCTCGCTCCAAAGGGTGGCTGTCATCGTAGGCAGTTTGCGGAGCCGGAACGAACAGCAGCGCGGTGCCGTCCATCAGGGCGATCTTCACGAACACCGCGCCCGCCTCCTCCGCGCCACGGCGCCGAACCGCGCCGAACATGCCGGCACCCTGGCATCGCCGCAGGTAGCCCGCGACCCAGATGGAAGACTTAAGCCGAGACATGATTTTGAACCGATCGGGCAGATGGCGAAACAAAGAAGTGCAGTGCTACCATAGTCGGAGCCGCCGATGTTTGCAGCCTTTCTCGAAGCGCTGCCTTATGTACTGGGCGGAGCCCTCTGCCTTTTTGTGCTTGTGGGATTCTGGCGCGGACTAACGCTCCCTCCGCACAAGGAAGGACATCGTCCGAACCGCACTATCCGTTGGTGGTGGCCGCACAACTAGCGCTTAGTCGATCGGCCGGCCGGTCAGAACCGTCAGATCCCGGATCAGGCGATCGGACAACTGGCCTGTGAGCGGCATCTTGCGATCCCGCTCGAACTTCTGGATCGCGGCTTGCGTGTCGGCGCCGATCATGCCCGTGGGCTTGAGCTGGCCATAGCCATACTCGGTCAGCGCGCGCTGAACCGCGGCAATGCGCCGGGTCGAAACGATCAGATCGCCGACCGGATCGCTCTTTGCAGCGTGAATGGCAGCAGGAGGCCGCGGCGTGGCGGATGCCGCTGACGACTTCGCAGCTGGCACTGCCGATTCCAGCGGCCGGTCGAGAACCCGAGCCTCGGCTTCAGGAGGACGGACCCGCGGCAATGGCGCCGGCGACGGTACCATCGCGGAGAGCGACGAGACCGTAGCAGTGCTGAACATCGGCGATGGATGACGGCCGGCCTGCAGGAACATGGCATTGCTGACGATGGCGATCACAGCGGCGGCTGCCGCGGTCGCCGCCAGTGTATCTTTTGGGCTGTGCAGCAGGACGCGCATGATCAGGCCGCGTTCCGGCTCCGCCTCAACCGCAACTGCGGCGGCGCGACGGCGGCGTCGGCGGGGCTTCTCGTCGTCTTCTGCGATCTGTCTAGGCACGTTTCTTCACCTGATAATCTTGGGGTTCCGCGCGCGGCGGCGCGAGGGTGGCGATATTGCTGGGCTTTTCGGCCGGCGGCGTGAACACCATCGGCAAGGTAACCGTCACAGTCGTGCCGACATCGATCTGGCTCTGCACCGTCATCTCGCCGCCATGCATCGCGACCAGGCTCTTGACGATGGACAGCCCGAGACCGGTGCCTTCGTGGCGGCGCTGATAGGTCTTTCCGGCCTGAAAGAACGGATCGCCGATCCGCTTCAGATCCTCAACGCCGATCCCGACGCCGCTGTCGATCACGCGAACCATCAGACGCGATCCCTCCACGCTCGCCGAAACGGTGACGGTGCCGCCACGCTCGGAGAACTTGATCGCATTGGACAGCAAATTCAGAATCATCTGTTTGAACGCCCGCGGATCGCCGGTGATCTGGGGCAAGTCCGCCGCCGCGCGCGTGGCAATCTCGATGCCGCTTTCGCGCGCTTTCAGAACCATCAGGTTGCAGCAGCCGATCAGGGAGTCGCGCGGGGCAAACAGCTCGGGAACGATCTCGAAGTTACCGCTTTCCATTTTCGACATGTCGAGAATGCCGTTGACCACCGACAGCAGATGCAGGCCGGAATCGTTGATGAGCTGCGCGTATTCCTGCCGGCGCGAAGCATCGATCATCATTTCCTTCTCGCGAACGATCATTTCCGAGAACCCGATAATGGCGTTCAACGGCGTCCTCAGTTCGTGGCTCATCGTTGCGAGGAACCGCGACTTGGATACACCGGCGCGCTCAGCCTCCATATGCGCCATCTCCAGCGCCTGTTCCTGAATCTTGCGCTCGGTAACGTCGCGCATCACGGCCACCACATCGACACCGGGACCAGCAAGCGAACGCGACGTCGCATCGATCGGCCGGCACCGCATTTCGATCCAGACGAAATCGGCGGCCGCGGCACGTTCTTGATCGGAGTCTCGCGCGGCATCCCGTTTCACGCGGAATTCGACACTGCGTTCATCGCCGCTGCGCGCAGCCTCCGACAAGGCCGTCAGGTAAGCCGGGCGATCGGCCACATGAACGCGGTCGAACAATCCGTGCTCCAGCAGGAGCGCCGCAGGCGTTCCGAGCAAGGCCTCCGCGGCCGGCGAAATAAAGCGGATCGCGCCGTTGCGGCTATGCCGGGAAATCACATCGCTAATGTTGTGCGCGAGAAGACGATAACGCTCCTCCTCGACCATCAGCAGCTTTCGGCTCATCCGGGCCAGCGATTCGGCGCTGAACGCCAGCGCCGACGCATAAATCGTCGCCGTTGCGATCCCCAGCGCCTCGAACAGCGAGCTGTACGAACCGGGAATCTGCGACACCGGCAACGCTCCGAGGGCATCGATCATCACGAGTCCCAGCGCACAGCCGAGCGCCAGCGCGACGGCGATAGCGACGGCACGCCGCGAGGCCGACAGCGCCGCATCGAGCGGAACGGCCACCAGCCAGATCGCCGCGAATGACGAGATTCCTCCGGTATTGATGCACACCGCCATCACCACAGCCGCCAACGCGGTCGAGGACAGGATGTGCGCGCGCTCATAATGACCGGTGCGCGACAGATAGTACGAAACGAGGATGGGCGCGATCAGCCATGCGAACACCATGACTTCCACTTCCTGTGGCGCTCCGCGAACCGCAAGATAGACGGGAAGCGACGCAAGCGCGCCAAGTCCGCCCAGCAACCGCGGGCCAATGAAGGCACGGTGACGGGCTCTCGTCATCAGATCCCGCCGCGCCGATGGATGCAGCAGCGAGTCCAGATGGTCGCGTATGATGCCGGACAATCTCACGTTGTTCTCACCGCTCGGCCGGTCGTCGTATCGACAGCCGGAACGCCCCCGTTTTTCGTTTGGCCGATGGTGTCAGAGTGAACTTAAGCGAACGCTAAGGCGCGCAGCCGATCGCGGATTACACCGTTCGGACGCGCTGTTTCGCGCGAAAATCGGCGATTTCATTCGGCTGATGGTGAACGCGAAGTTTCCATGCCGGGGCGTTATGGTTTCGAAATCGTGCATGGCCGGATCGCCGTTCCGGCAGGCCATGCCGCGCATTTGAAACAAAACAATTTCTTATCAATTGAAAATTTACGCCAAATCAAACCATTCAAATTTTACACAGCACAAGAACCGGGGATTTATCCGCGTCTGATACGACGGACGATGATTGCGAGATCAATCGCAACGGGACGGAGCGCTTCACAGCGGTGAAGCAATTCCGGTGAAAGCGATCGACGGGGTGTGTGATGTTCTTCCTTCTTCGCATGGCATTCTGGCTGGGGCTCGTGCTCGTGCTGTTGCCGACCGACAAATCGTCAGATCCGGACAAGGGTCCGCAGATCGGCGCATCGGACGCCATATCGGCAGCTACCGCCGCCGTGTCAGACATGAGCCAGTTCTGCAACCGGCAGCCGGCGGCATGCACGGTGGGCGGACAGGCCGCGACGGTGATCGGCGAGCGCGCCCAGTCCGGCGCGAAGAAAGTCTATCAGTTCATCACGGACAAGGCCGAGAAGAACGACAAGAAAGCGCCTGAGCCCACCGAGAAGGCCAACAAGAAGGCGCCGGATCATACCGGCTCGATCGGCGCGCCGGATGACCGCGACCCGGATGAATTCCAGAACGTCGTGATCGTGCATCAGACGCTGTCTCAGGACGATCTCGCCATCGACTGGCAGCCGCCGGCTTCGGGAACGACAACGGGCCCATAAAGGCGCCCGGAACGAGCGATATTTCGGGCCGGAAAGGCCCGGAACTTATGGCTATCGATCCCCCGCGTTCTCATATAAGGCTCGTGCCGGAATTCTTTGTCAGTATCCTTGGCACAGATTTGACACGAGCTTGCGGACGGCCATGACCACCATCGACGAGATCAGAGACAATTTCGAACTGCTCGACGAGTGGGACGACCGCTACCGCTATGTCATCGAACTTGGCCGCACGCTGGCGCCGATGTCCGATGCCGAGCATTCCGGTGAAAACAAGGTTCAGGGCTGCGCCAGCCAGGTCTGGCTGTCGCGCAGCATCGACCGCGGCGGCGACGAACCCGTGCTGAACTTCAAGGGCGACAGCGACGCGCATATCGTGCGCGGGCTGATTGCAATCCTGCTGACCATCCAGTCCGGAAAGACGCCACAGGAAATTCTGCAGACCGATCCGGTCGCCATCTTCGACGAATTCGGATTCCGCGAGCATCTGACGCCGCAGCGCTCCAACGGCCTGCGGGCCATGGTGGAGCGCATCAAGAACGACGCCCGCGAAACGCTGGCGTCTGCCTCCTGAATTTTATGACTTGAAGATCGCGTCGTCGGCCAGCCATGTCCTGATCGCTGCGCCGGTCCCCGTTACATCGCTGCGCAGTCCGTAATGACGCGCCAGCCTGTCGAGCGCCAGTTGCAGGACGACTTTTGCCGACCGTGACGGCCAGCCGCGCTCGCGCTCGACGTCCTCCAGACCGCGCAGAAAGCAGCAGACATCGAGCAGCAGTCCGGAAAATTCCGGACCGCAGGCTTCCAGCGCCAGACGCACGCGCTGGCGTGACGCCACGATCAGATCCGTCATCTCAAAACCACCGCCGGTTCCGCGCGTTCGTCCAATGCCGGTCCAGCTCGACGTGACACGCGGAGTCAGATGTCCACGCGTGAAATCCGCACGCAGGCGTTCACCCGCGATGAACTGATCCGGCCCGATCATGGCGCGGCCATCGCGGCCCTTGCGACGCGCCAACCATCCGAGCGGGCTTTCGCTGTCGTTGACGACCACCTGCATCAGGCCGGTGTCCGTCATGAGATCGCGCACCGACAGGTCGAGGTGTTGCGCGCGGAACGCATCGACCTCATGGCCGGACGTTTGTGCCTGCTGGCGAATCGTGCCGGAGCCGGACGAGCGGCCTTGCTGTCGCTTCATCGGGCGTCTCCTCGAGCCGCCCCGCGGCACATCAGTTCGAGCGTCGCGACACGACAGTCGAACCAGATGTCATCGCGGGCATCCTCCACAACGCGGCATGCATGGGCGATGGTGGTGCGATCCCGTCCGAAGGCGCGTCCGATGGCCTCGAACGTCAGGCCAAAACCAACATGGGCAAGATACATCGCGATCTGCCGCGCGAGAGCAGCGCGCTGCGAGCCGCGCAGCCCGGTCTCAAGCGCGGCGACGGCAAGGCCGAAATCGGCCGCAACGCAGGCGGTGACCAAACGGCAAATGCCGCTCGGACGAAGCTCAACGGGGCTGGTGGATTGCTGCGGGGAACAACTGGCAGCGGGCGATCGGACTTCCAACATTGTGACCTCACTAGGAATTTATACCTATATCCTAGTGACGATGCAAACGGCGGGGATAGCGGTCCCCGAAAAAATATAGGGACCGCCCGGACTTGACACCGGCAGTCCCTAATGTGGAATTATTCCTAGACTACGGCAAGCCTGTAATTGCCAGACCGGTGATTGTCCAGGCCCGTTATTTCCGGCGGCGGCGCTGCTGGCCGAGACCCATCTTCTTGGCGAGCTGGGAACGCGCCACCGCGTAGTTCGGAGCCACCATCGGATAATCGGCCGGCAGGCCCCATTTCTCGCGGTATTGCTCCGGGCTCATATTGTACTGCGTCCGAAGATGCCGCTTCAGCGACTTGAAGCGCTTTCCATCCTCGAGACACACAAGGTAATCCGAGGTCATCGATTTCTTGACGGAGACCGCGGGCTTGGCCGGCTCGGCCGCGGCATCGGTGCCGCCGGTTGAAACCCGCACAAGCGCAGCGTGAATTTGACTGATCAGGGCCGGGATTTCAGCCGCCGTCGTCGCGTTGTTGCTGACATAGGCCGATACAATCGATGCGGTCAGGTCGATGAATCCCTTGGGGGCGGTCTCGCTCATAGCGATGTCTTTCAGACGCAATGGGATGCGCAGTCGAAAACAAGTCGGCCCAAGCAAACAGGTGCCCGGCGGCGGCGTCTATACTTGGCAGGTATAGAAGATTTGGCAAGCATGGAAGAAATATTGCTGTCCTGACAGGGACGCTGAATACTGCGGCGCTTTATTTAAAGCCGCCGCAGTTCGCGCCCGATCTTGGCGTCCGTCCTAGCTGCGCTGGTCCAGATGCGCGCGCAGTTCGTCGATGGAGGAAAACCGCACCATGCCTTCGGGCATCTGCGCCTCGATCGAGCCGTCGGAATAAAGCGAGTAAGCCATCGAATCCACCACTCCCGATTTCACGATCGTCACCGATGACGCGTCGGCGCGTCTTGGCGGCTGAAATCGTTCGCGGACCGGTTCAGGGGCCTCCTGCTCGTCATCGGCGGTTGGCTGCGGTGCAGTCCGCCCGTTTTGGAGCGGGGAGTTTGGAAACAAGGATGACTCCTGCCGCGTTCTGCCGGACTGCGGCCACGCGCTGTCGAATCGATTGGGTGCATTCGTTTCAGCCTCATCCGGCTGAGTCTCTTCCGCAGAGGACTGATGCAGACCGTCATCCGGCGCCGACGCATCGCGCGGCGACAGTTCGCGGTTCTTGTCGCGCCTGGAGGACGAAAACATGATGTTGCGGCGCTGGCGCGGAGCGGGTTCGGCGGGCGGATCGAACGTTTCGGCGGACGGTCCGGGATTGCGGTTACGGGTGATCGGGTGTTCGTCCCAGGCCGCCGGTTCCGATGGCGCGCGGCCGGGATCGTGGGCATCGGCATCGGCAGCAAAGTCGTCCCGATTTCGGGTGACGTCGGACGGCTGGTCTCGGGCGAACAACGTATCCTCGCGGACGGGCCTTTCCTCACGAGCAGGCCGTTCTTCGCGAGCAAGTCGTTCTTCACGCGCAAGTCTTGGAGGGATCGGACGGGGAGCGGCTGGCGGTTCGGGCAGCGTCCGCGCGGCACGAATGACGGGAACTTCCTCGTCAACGGCTGGCTCGCGGGGCAAGACGACGGGAGACGGAAAGCCTGCTTCCAGGCGGCGCGCGAGATTCCTGAACTCCCGGCCAACAAAATACAGCCCGATCAGAACCAGCCCGGTGCAGGCCACCACGGCTCCGGCCAGAATCATGGTGTTGCCGAAACTGAACTCCTTGATCGGAATCCCGAAAACAACTGTGAGAAGGCCGATACACAGGACGACCGTTCCGCCGATCAATAGCGCAATCATTACAAGCTCCAAACCCGCGCCAGCGGACTCAACAAGTAGAGTTCCATAATAGTTTCAAGCAGGCGCATTACCAATTGGTAATTGAGCAAGCCCCAACGAAAGATGCCCCGCCGGTCAGACCCCGTTCAGATTCAGAAGCCTAGCCTGCCCCAGGATGCGAAAAGGCGTTCGGATCGCTTCTGCAACTTTACCGTGACCACAATGTTGCATTGCAATTAGAGAAAATGCGCCACATTTGGCAATTACCTAAACACCGAACTGAGATACATAGTTCCCGGGAACGCCTGCCCGGAAGATATGTAGGCGCGGGAACGCTGGATTCTTAGCCAAGATGTCATCCGTTACAACATCGGCCCTCGACATGCCTGCCGGGCGCTCGATCGAGCAGGCGTGTGATGATCTTGCGCTCGCCGTACTGGCTGTTGTGACGGTCATCGCAGGCCTGACTTTCAAAGACTACGGCCTTGGCTGGGACGATTACACCCATGCGGAGTATGCCGATCTGCTGCTGAAGATGTTCGGCAGCGGCTTTACCGACACCAGCGCCCTGTCGTTCGCCAACCTCTACATGTATGGCGGCGGCTTCGACATGGCGGCCGCCCTGCTGCACAAAATCATCCCGCTCGAACTGTTCGAAACGCGACGGCTGCTGGGCGCCATCGTGGGCCTGATCGGCATCGGCGTCACGTGGCGGCTGGCACGGCGCGTCGGCGGACCGATGGCAGGCCTCGCGGCGATCGTCCTGCTCGTTCTCTGTCCGACATTCTACGGACATATGTTCATGAACCCGAAGGATGCGCCCTTCGCGGTCGCCATGGTGATCCTGATGCTCGGGCTGGTGCGGCTCGCGCAGGAATATCCCGCGCCCACGCCGCACACGATCCTGATCATCGGCCTCGGCGCGGGTCTGTCGGTCGGTTCCCGCATCCTGGGTGGACTGGCGCTGATCTATGCCGTGATTGGCTTCCTGCCGCTCTGGATTTCTGACATTCGCGTGCATGGCACGCGTGAAGCCGCGCGCCGGCTCGGTCATGTCGTTTACGTTCTGCTGCCGGGCGTGCTGCTGGGCTATCTGGTGATGGGTCTGATATGGCCCTGGTCCATTATCGACCTCGCCAATCCTTTTCACGCACTGACATACTTCTCGCATTTCTTCGAGAAGCCATGGAAGGAATTGTTCAACGGCGCGATTGTCTCGGTGCCGGACATGCCGTGGTCCTATCTACCCACGCTGTTCGCGTTGCAGCTTCCGGAAGTCATGCTCGGGCTGCTCGGCGCAGGTGTCGCCGGTACACTCGTTGCTCTGGTGCGGTCGGAAGTCGATTCGAGGCGGAAGACCATCCTGCTGATGCTGACGCTGGCCGCGACCCTGCCGCTCATCATTGCGATGGTGAAGCGCCCTGCGCTCTACAACGGCATTCGTCATTTCATCTTCGTCATCCCGCCGATGGCGGTTCTTGCCGGGGTCGCCTTCGCCGCCATCGCCGGCTGGCTGAAACAGCACAGCCGCGCTGCACAGGCGGTGTTTGCCGCGGTGTTCCTGCTGGGATTGACGTTGCCGCTCAACGAAATGATCCGGCTGCATCCCTATCAGTACACGCACTTCAACCATATCGCCGGAACCGTTCGCGCGGCCGACAACCACTACATGCTCGATTACTGGGGACTCGCCCTCAAGCAGGCCTCCGAAGGGCTGCGGCAGGAAATCGACGAGCGTCAGGAACACGCGCCGAGAAATCGCAAGTGGCGCGTCGCGGTCTGCGGCCCGCAGCGCCCTGCCCAGGTTGCGCTCGGTCCGGACTTCACAATCGGCTGGGACAGTCACGGCGCCGATTTTGCGATGACGCTTGGCGAGTTCTATTGCAAGGGGCTGAACGCGCCGGTTGTGGTCGAGATCAAACGCGACGACAGAGTATTCGCTCGGGTTTACGACATCCGGGGCAAGAGCATCGCCAGCCTGCTCGCCATCCCCGCGCCCTGACCTGCCACATGGCGCCCCTGCGGGGACCGCATGTTGCGATAGCCGGATCGCAGGGCTAGGCTCCCCGCGAAAGATCAATAAATTGCGGGAGAAAACAGCCATGTCACCGGCCGAAGCACGCCTCAAGGAAGTCAAATCCACCATGTCGGACGCGGAATGGGAGCAGCGCGTCAATCTCGCGGCCTGCTACCGCCTCGTCGCGCTGTACGGCTGGGACGATCTCGTCGATACGCACATCTCCGCACGGGTGCCCGGTCCGGAACATCACTTCCTGATCAATCCTTACGGATTGATGTTCGACGAAATCACCGCATCGAGCCTGGTCAAGGTCGACCTCGACGGCAACCAGTTGAGCGAGAGCGACTACAGCATCAATCCCGCCGGGTTCACGATTCACTCCGCCGTTCACGAGGTGCGCGAAGATGCCGGCTGCGTGATGCATCTCCACACTGCGGACGGCACCGCCGTTGCGAGCTGCATGGAAGGTCTGCTGCCCCTGAACCAGACCGCGCAGCTCGTTACCGGCGACCTTGCCTATCACGACTATGAAGGCATCGCGCTGGATCATGACGAGCGCCCGCGCATCCAGAAGGATCTCGGCACCAAGAACCACCTGCTGTTGCGCAATCACGGCACGCTGACGGTGGGCCGTTCGGTCGCCTCGGCGTTCGAACGCATGTATCATCTTGAGCGCGCCTGCACGATGCAGGTCCGTACCCGCATGCTTGGGCCGACCGCCTATCCGGTCGACAAGCTGGTCATCGAGAAAAACGAAAAGTTGGTGACCGACCCGGTGCGCTCGGATCTGCGTTCGACCAAACTTGTCTGGCCGCCGCTGTTGCGCAAGCTTGACAGGATCGATCCGAGCTACAAGACTTGAACCGTCAGCCTCTACACTGACCGGACTGCAAACGCCGCCCAATTCCGGGCGGCGTTTTTGCGTTTGCGGATGACCCGGCGATCCACACTCGGTCATTCCGGGATGCGCCTTTTGGCGCAGGTCCGGAATCCATCTTTTCTATCGTTCTGGATTCCGGGCTCGCGCGAAGACGCGCGCCCCGGAATGACGGGGATCATATTGAACGCAATGCGGCTCCCGAAACATTTCGTGATGGGGATACCAATCCCCGCGCTCCGCACCGCTCGTAACTTCGCTGCGTCCTGTTCGTGAGGGGCGCTTCTCGAGGGCGCTTTTGAAGCGGAGCAGGATGCGGCGCCCGCGCGCGTGGTTCGCAGCCATGCGCCCGGGAGGCTTGGGGTCAGCGTCCGGGCCAACTACGTGGCTCTGCCGTTCGCGGCTGGACGTTGGTGCGGATGAAGGCGGCGAAAGCCGTCCGGATCAGGGGTCGAGTCGCTCCCCCGTCGGCACCCGGAAGTACGCTCCCCTCGCCCAAAATCGCCGCAAATGGAGCGCCGCAAGGCGATGCGCTTTCGGAAGTAACATCGCCTCGCACGCGATGCCGGAAGCGAAACAGATACAAGGTGCGCCTCGCGGCGTTCCATGCCCCTCATATTTCGAGGGGAAGAACTAAAGGCTCACCTCGCGCGATGCGCGAGAGCGATAACGCATGTGCATTTTTTGAACGCGGCTGTTTGAAAATTGAATCGGAAACCGATGATGTGGCGCACGGCGTGGTGAGATCACCTCAGCGCGGTGTATCCGCAAACGCCGCCAGAATGCGCGCCCACGAGCGGATCCCCTTGTGGAAGCTCTTCAGGTCGTACTTCTCGTTCGGCGAATGGATATTATCGTCCTCAAGTCCGAACCCGATCAGCACCGTTTCCAACCCAAGCGTTGTCTTGAAGTCCGCGACAATTGGAATCGATGCGCCGGACCCGATCAGAAGCGCGTCCTTGCCCCATTCATCGGTCAGCGCACGCTTCGCCGCCGCCAGCGGCTTCATGCCCCAGTCGAGCGCAATCGCCGGCGCGCCGGCATGATCGATGAACTCGGCCGTGCAGTCCGCCGGCAAACGCGAGGTGACGAAATCGCGGAAGGCCTTGCGGATTTTCTCCGGCTGCTGCCCCTCCACCAGACGGAACGAAACCTTCGCGGACGCCTCCGCCGGAATGACCGTCTTGGAGCCTTCGCCCGTGTACCCGCCGACGATGCCGTTGATGTCGCAGGCCGGACGCGACGACACCTGCTCGATCAGCAACCGGTCCTTTTCGCCCGCGGGAACCGACAACCCGATCGGCTTCAAAAACGTTTCCGGAGACAGATTGAGATTTTTCCACTGCGCCAGAATGTCGGGCGGCAGATCCTTCACGCCGTCATAGAAACCCGGAATGGTGATGTGGCCGTTCTCATCATGCAGGCTTCCCAATATCCGCGTCAGCACGCGGATCGGGTTCTGCGCACCGCCGCCGAAGATGCCCGAATGGAGATCGCGGTTGGCCGCCTTGATCTTGACCTCGTCGTAGACGAGGCCGCGCAGCGAGGTCGTGATCGCGGGTGTATTCTGGTCCCACATGCCGGTGTCGCAGACCAGCACGAAATCGGCGGCGAGGTCTTTCTTGTGCTTGTCGAGGAAGGGACCGAAGTTCTTCGAGCCGATTTCTTCTTCGCCCTCTATCAGGATCGTCACGTTGAGCGGCAACGATCCGGTGACATTCTTCCAGGCGCGACAGGCCTCAACGAAGGTCATCAACTGACCTTTGTCGTCTTCCGCGCCGCGCGCGACGATGATCTTGCGGCCATCGGCGTGATCGGTGACGACCGGCTCGAACGGCGGACAATGCCACAGATCGAGCGGATCGACCGGCTGCACGTCATAATGGCCGTAGAACAGCACATGCGCGCCGCTGCTGCCGTTACTCTTGCCGACAATGGCCGGATGACCGGCGGTCGGGCGAACGTCGGTCGTAAAACCGATAGAGGCAATGTCCGCCGCGAGATGATCCGCGGCCTTTTTGCAATCGTCCGTAAACGCAGGATCTGCCGAAATCGACTTGATCCGCAGCAGCGTGAACAGCCGCTCAAGGCTCCTGTCGAAATCCTTGTCGATATGATCGAGAACGGCGGCAAGTTGGGGCGTGGCGGACATATCGTATTCCTCAAATCCGGATGGCACGGCGCTAAGTCTTGAAACGCACGATGGCTATCGCCGCAACAGTCCTCCAAGCGCGCCGCGCACGATGGAGCGGCCGATCGATCCGCCGAGCGAACCGGCCACCGATTTGCCGAGGCTGGCCGCGACGTTGCCGACAACCTTGTTTGTGACCGAGCGCGTGACATCGCGCGCGATGACTTGCCCGGTCGATAACCTCTTGCCGCGCGGCCGCGTTGTTCCGAAAATGGACCCGACAATCGAACCAAGCTGGCCGAGGATTCCGCCTTCGGCGTCTTCAGCGGCCGGTGCGGCGCTCTGGGTAAGTCGCTCGCGCAGCATCTCAAAGGCGGATTCGGAATCGATAGCCGTGTCGTATTTGCCCCGCACAGGGCTCGCCGCCATGATCGCCTTGCGCTCCTCCGGCGTAATCGGTCCCATCCGGGCGGTCGGCGGACGGATCATAACGCGCTCGACCATGGCCGGCGTGCCGTTGCCTTCCAGGAAAGACACCAGCGCCTCGCCCTTGCCCAGTTCGGTAATGACCTGCGCAGTATCGAGTGCTGGATTGGGCCGGAATGTCTGCGCGGCCGCCTGCACGGCCTTCTGGTCGCGCGGCGTGAACGCGCGCAACGCATGCTGGACGCGGTTGCCAAGCTGGGCGAGCACTCTGTCCGGCACGTCGATCGGGTTTTGCGTCACGAAATAAACGCCAACACCCTTTGAACGAATAAGCCGCACCACCTGCTCGATCTTGTCGAGCAGCGCTTTCGGAGCGTCGGTAAAAAGAAGATGCGCTTCGTCAAAAAAGAACACCAGCTTCGGTTGCGGCGGGTCGCCGACTTCAGGCAATTCCTCGAACAGTTCGGACAGCATCCAGAGCAGAAACGTCGCGTACAGCCGCGGGCTCTGCATCAACTTGTCCGCGACCAGGATGTTGACCATGCCCCGGCCGTTGGAGTCGGTGCGCATGAAATCCTTGAGTTGAAGCGCCGGCTCTCCGAAGAACTGCTCGCCGCCCTGGTTCTGCAGCACCAGAAGCTGACGCTGGATAGTGCCTATGGTTTGTTTCGTGACGTTGCCGAACTGCTGGGCCGTCCGTTTCAACTCCAGAATGGCCTCGCTGGTATCCTCCGCGTCCTTCTTCCCGCTGGCGGGCGATATGGCATCCAGAATTGCGCGCAAATCCTTGAAGTCGACCAGCGGAAGGCCGCCTTCATCTGCGACCTTGAAAGCGACATTGAGCACGCCTTCCTGCACGTCGTTGAGATCGAGCATGCGCGACAGCAGCAATGGTCCCATTTCCGAGACGGTGGCGCGCACCGGATGGCCCTGCTCGCCAAACACATCCCAAAACACAGTCGAAAACTGGTCCGGCTTGAAATCCAGTCCCATTGTCTTGGCGCGGCTGAGAATGAAATCCTTGGCTTCGCCCATCTCGGAGATGCCCGACAGGTCGCCCTTGATGTCCGCGGCGAATACGGGAACGCCCGCGCGCGCAAACCCCTCGGCCATCACCTGAAGCGAGACGGTTTTACCCGTGCCGGTCGCGCCAGTGGCAAGACCATGGCGGTTCGCAAGTCCGAGCGTCAAAAAAGCCGCCTGGTCGCCCTTTCCGATAAAGATCGTCTTGTCGGTATCGGCCGACGCGACGCTTCCGGCGCCAACCGGCGCGGCTTTTACCGCCTTGTCAGAAGCAGTTTTGGATGCCCTCTTTGCCATCTCTCGCCTCGCGCAGACTTCGGATTACCACGCCGTCGAAAGGCGGCGCATGATGATGTGCGATCTTGCAGTATGGAACCCGCCGGTCAACCCGCAGGTACATCGGCAGCAGCCGTTATCGCGCTGCATTATACATGTCGTTGCATACGTTACATACATGGCGCACCGTCGCTACAGAGTGAATCCTGCTCGGCGCGACCTATTCCCGTCGTGCGATCCAATGCGAACCGCGTCAAAAATCGAACGATGAGTTGAAACGAATTCTTGTTCGCTACGTAGTTTGAAGCCGCGCTAACCAATTTGTCACCTTTGGAACGGCAAATGACCGCGAAACCGGCGATGATTCGTGCACGGTTGCAACACTTCACGATCGAATGCGTTCAAACTGCGGTTTCGAAAAGCGTGATCGCTTGTAATTCGCAACGCACGCGCTCAAGATAAAATCACAAACCAAAATCCGGCACGCAACCGGTGGGCAACGGGGCATTCTAATGGACGAACTCATTGGCGAGCTGGCTGCAAAAGCCGGCATAGACAACGCTGTGGCCGAAAAAGCCGTGGGCGCCATCCTCGGGTTCCTCCGCAAGGAAGGACCTGCGGAGCACGTGAGTTCGCTGATCGATCATATTCCAGGCGCCGAAAACGCGATTCAGACTGCTGGTTCCGGCGGCGGTCTCGCGGGCATGCTTGGCGGTGGCATTATGGCGCTGGGCGCCAAGCTGATGGGGCTGGGCCTCGGCATGAGCGAGATTCAAAACCTCGCGCGTGAACTGTTCAAGTTCGGCCGCGACAAAATTGGTGCGGACGGGATGCGTGCGATCATTGCCGAGACGCCTGGCCTTTCCAAATTCGCCTAAAATTCAATTTCCCAGTCTGAGTAACATGTCCAATCCACTTTCAGCGTACCCTCTCTCCAAAATCGACGGCCTTGGTGCGCACGCACAGGCCAAGCTCAAGGCACAGGGTATTCGCACCACCGCCGCGCTGCTTGACAATGCCAGCACTCCCAAAGGCCGGAAGATGCTCGCCGCAAACACCGGCCTCAGCGAGCAGCAGCTGCTGGCCTGGGCCAATATCGCGGACTGCATGCGCATCAAGGGCATGGGCAAGGCCAAGGCTGAACTGCTGCGGGCGGCAGGCGTCGTGACTGTGCGCGAGTTCGTACAGCGCAACCCGCAGCGCCTGGCGCAGGCCATGAAGGAAGCCAACGACAAGCGCAAGCTGGTCCAGGTTCTTCCATCGGACAAATCCGTCGCCGAACTGATCCAGCGTGCCCGCAAACTTCCGCTGAAGATTTCCTACTGAAACGGCCCACGGCCCCGATCGCGGAGGCCAGTCAGGGCGCCTTGGGCCATGGCCCGCTCTGCCGTCGCTTGACTCGCCAGCACGGACCGCGCAAAGCCACCGCATGATGGCCGCCCCGTCCCGATCGCCAAATCCGGCTGCCGCGCAGCTTCATCCGGTGCTGCGGGACCTGTTCGCGGGTCCCCTTCCCGTGGTCATGGGCGTGCTCAACGTCACCCCGGATTCATTCTCCGACGGCGGCCAGTTCACCACGCCCGAACTGGCCCTTGTGCAGGCGAAGCGGATGATCACAGACGGCGCCGGCATCCTCGACGTCGGCGCTGAGTCCACCCGGCCCTATGGCGCGAAGCCGGTTTCCGCCGAGGAGGAACTGCAACGGCTGCGGGACATCCTGCCTGCGGTTGCTGCCCTCGGGGTCCCGGTCTCCATCGACACCATGAAGGCATCTGTAGCCGCGTGGGCGCTGAGCAACGGCGCAGCCATCGCCAACGATGTCTGGGGCTTGCAGCGCGATCCGGACATGGCGCGGGTGATCGCGGATCACAATGCGCCGGTGATCGTCATGCACAACCGCGACAAGGTCGATCCCGCCATCGATATCGTGACAGACATGGTCGCGTTCTTCACACGCTCGCTCGACATCGCAGCCAAAGCGGACATCCCACAACAGAATATCGTGCTCGATCCGGGCATCGGGTTCGGCAAGACACCGGAGCAGAGCATGACCGCGCTCGCCCGGCTCGACGACCTGAACCAGTTCGACCTGCCATTGTTGGTCGGCGCATCGCGCAAGCGTTTCATTTCCGCCGTATCACCATCCGAGCCGGATCAGCGAATCGGCGGCTCCATTGCGGCGCACCTTCTGGGGGCACAGCGCGGCGCCAAAATCATACGCGCGCACGACGTGGCGGAAACGGTGCAGGCCCTGCGCGTGGCAACGGCAATCGAGGACAAGCGATGAGCGACGTGATCTTTATCAAGGGACTTTTGATCCACGCCCGTCACGGCGTCATGGACCATGAAGCCGAGGTCGGCCAGCGGTTCGTGATTGATCTTGAACTGTCGATCGACCTCGCGGAATCCTCCCGCACCGACAAACTCGCCGACACGGTGTCTTATTCGGATGTGGTCGCGACCGCGAGCGCGGCCTTCAAGGGCCAAAACTATTATCTGCTCGAACGTGCGGCCGGCGCGGTGGCGGAATCGATCCTTACTGCATTTACCCGCGTCAGCGCCGTGAAGGTGACGGTCCACAAACCGCATGCGCCAATCGCTGCGATTTTCGACGACGTCGGCGTCGTCATCACACGCACCCGGTCATGATATGGCGAGCGTCCTGATCGCCCTCGGCGGCAATGTCGGCGATGTCCGCGCGACCTTCGCCAAGGCCATCGCCAATATCTGCGGCATGACGCAGGCTGCCCTGGTTGCCCGCTCCTCGGACTACACGACCCCGCCATGGGGCGACGAGCATCAGGAGCCGTTCGTCAACGCCTGCATCGAGATCGAGACCAGCCTCGATCCGCATGCGCTGCTGTTCACCCTGCACAAGATCGAGAAGAAGTTCGGCCGTGACCGGGCCAGCGAACGGCGCTGGGGTCCGCGCACGCTGGATCTCGATATCGTCGCCTACGATGATGTTCGTCTCGACAAGCCGGAACTCACGCTGCCTCACCCTCGCCTTTTCGAACGGGCCTTCGTGCTGGTGCCCCTGGCGGAGATCGCGCCCGATCGCCTGATCGCCGGACAAACCGCGCGTCAGGCCCTCGCCGGGCTCTCGGCTGATGGCATCGAACGGCTGCCTGATTTGCGCTAAACGCCTGAAACAACCAATTGGCTTGCGCGCCGCCGCGTGGCATTTTCAAATCAACAAAAGCCTGTTTTCCGGGAGCTAACCCTCTGAATGTCCAGTGAAACCGACGACCTGCCGCTCGCAGCCGATTTTGCCCCTGCGTCCCGCGATGACTGGCGGAAGCTGGCCGACGGCGTCCTGAAAGGCGCACCGTTCGAAAAGCTGGTCGGCAAAACCTATGACGGGCTGCGGATCGACCCAATCTATGAGCGCGCGCGCAATGCGACCGCCATCCCCGCCCGCCCTGCCGGTGCGCCTTGGCAGATCATGCAGCGCGTGGATCATCCAGATGCTGCGATCGCCAATGCCCAGGCGCTTCATGATCTCGAGAATGGCGCGACGGGCCTGACCATTGTGTTCGCCGGCGCCAACGGCGCGCGGGGTTTCGGTTTGCCGCCGACCAAAGAAGCGCTGACGCGTGCCCTCGATGGTGTGTATCTCGACGCGGGTATCGGCATTGAATTCGAGATCAGTCCACAGTCACGCGACGTGGGGCAGCACCTCGCCCAACTGCTGGCCACGCGCAAGATCGCGCCCTCAACGGTGAATGTCCGCTTTGGCCTCGATCCTATCGGCGGCGGCGGCGTGCGCGGCAGCAGCCACGGTAGTTGGGATTCAATCGCGAAAGTATTCGGCGGAAAGATTGCGCAGCTTGCAAAAATCGGATTCCGAGGCCCCTTCGCGCCGGCCGATGGCCGGGTGATTCACGACGCCGGCGGTTCGGAAGCGCAGGAACTGGCCTATGTTCTTGCGGTAGGCGTCACCTATCTGCGCGCGCTGGAAGCTGCCGGCATCGCACTCGACGACGCGCGACGGATGGTCTACGCGCGCCTCAGCGCCGACGCCGACCAGTTTCTCACCATGGCGAAATTCCGTGCGCTCCGGCTGTTGTGGGCGCGCGTTGAACAAGGCTGCGGGCTGGCGCCTGAACCGATGTTCGTGGTCGCGGAAACCTCATGGCGGATGCTGACGCAACGCGATCCCGACGTGAACATGCTGCGCGCGACCATCGCTGCCTTCTCGGCAGGCCTCGGCGGTGCGAACAGTATCAGCGTCCTGCCGCACACGCTGGCGCTCGGATTACCGGAGGCGTTGGCCCGGCGTATCGCGCGGAATACCCAGCTTGTGCTGCTGGAAGAATCAAATCTCGACAAGGTGTCGGACCCCGCCGCCGGATCGGGCAGCATCGAAACGCTGACCCGGCAGCTCTGCGACGCCGCCTGGGCGCAGTTTCAGGAGATCGAAAAAGCAGGCGGTGCATTCGCAGCGCTTGAGAAAAATATCGTTCAGTCGAAAGTCGCCGCCGTGCGCATCGTACGCGACGCCAACATCGCCAGACGCAAGGACATTCTGACCGGGGCGAGCGAATTCCCGAACCTGAACGAGAAAAAGCCCGCGGTGCTCGATGTAAAGCCCGTGATCCTGCCGTCACCGGATGAGATCGTCACGACGTTTGACGCGCTCGCGCCCATTCGCCTGGCCGCACCGTTCGAAAAGCTGCGCGACCTCTCGGATCAAATGCTGGAGAAATCCGGCAAGCGACCTGCGGTCTTCCTCGCGAATCTCGGCACTCCGGCGGACTTCACCGCGCGGGCCACGTTCGCAAAAAGCTTCTTTGAAACCGGCGGCATCGAGGCCATCGGCAACGATGGGTTTTCCGATCCGGCGGCGCTCACGGCAGCTTTCACCGCTTCCGGCGCAAACTTCGTTTGTCTTTGTTCCTCCGACAAGGTTTACGCAGCGCAGGCCGTTACGGCAGCGCAGGCTCTTCAAGCGGCGGGCACGAAGCATATCTATCTGGCAGGCCGTCCAGGGGAACTGGAAACGTCCTTGCGCGAGGCGGGCGTGACCGGCTTCATCGTCGCCGGAGGCGATGCACTCGCGACACTCAAAACTGCCTATGAACTTCTTAGGTAGATGCCATGAAAGACCGCCTTCCTGTTTTGACCGGAGGCTGCCAATGCGGCGCAATACGCTTTGCGTTGTATAGTAACCCGGGACGTATCAGCGTCTGCCATTGCCGGATGTGCCAGAAGGCGGTGGCCGGGCCATTCGCATCGCTTGTGGAGATTCCGCATGGCGACTTCGCGTGGACGCGCGGCACACCGGGAGCGTTTCGCTCATCATCGCTCGCGGAGCGCGATTTTTGCGCGGCCTGCGGAACACCGTTGAGCTATCGCAGACTTAACGGATCGGTGATCGAGTTGCTCACCGGTGCTTTCGATCGGCCGGATCGCGTGACCCCGACCTGCCAGACGGGCATTGAATCGAAGCTCGGCTGGATCAGCCATCTGCACAACCTTCCAGGCAAGACCACGTCGGAAGCCGCCGGTCATGCCGAGGCTGGCAGCATTGTCAGCCATCAGCATCCGGATCATAATACATAGCCGCGCGTCGCCGCGACGATTGCGCGCAAACCTGAGACAGCAGAATGACCCGCATTCCGAATTTCGCAGACGTTGCATTCGAGCCCACTGCCGTTATGAGCGGTGAAAGCAGCGCTGCGCCGTGGCTGACGCCGGAAGGCATTCTGGTGAAACCCGGCTATAGCGAAGCCGATCTCAAGGGGATCGACTTCCTCGATACCTGGCCCGGCATCGCGCCCTATCTGCGCGGTCCCTATCCGACCATGTATGTCAACCAGCCGTGGACCGTGCGTCAGTACGCCGGTTTCTCGACGGCGGAAGATTCCAACGCCTTCTATCGCCGCAATCTCGCTGCCGGCCAGAAGGGTCTCTCAGTTGCATTCGATCTCGCGACCCATCGCGGCTATGATTCCGATCATCCCCGCGTGTCCGGCGACGTCGGCATGGCTGGCGTCGCGATCGATTCCATCTACGACATGCGCACGCTGTTCGCCGGAATCCCGCTCGATCAGATGAGCGTGTCGATGACCATGAACGGCGCCGTGCTGCCGATCCTCGCGCTGTTCGTGGCGGCCGCCGAGGAACAGGGTGTGCCGCCGGAAAAGCTGTCCGGCACCATTCAGAACGATATTCTCAAAGAATTCATGGTGCGCAACACCTACATCTATCCGCCGACGCCATCGATGCGGATCATCTCCGACATCTTCGCATACACGTCGCAGAAGATGCCGAAATACAATTCGATTTCCATTTCCGGCTATCACATGCAGGAAGCCGGCGCGACGCAGGATCTCGAGCTCGCCTATACGCTCGCCGACGGCGTTGAATATCTTCGCGCCGGGTTGGCCGCAGGCCTCGATGTCGATCGCTTTGCGCCGCGGCTGTCGTTCTTCTGGGCCATCGGCATGAACTTCTTCATGGAAGTCGCCAAGATGCGCGCGGCACGGCTGCTGTGGGCCAAGCTTCTGAAACCGTTTAATCCGAAGGACCCGCGCTCGCTGTCGCTGCGCACCCATTGCCAGACCTCGGGCTGGTCGCTGACCGCGCAGGATGTGTTCAACAACGTAGTTCGCACCAATATCGAAGCGATGGCGGCGACGCAGGGTCATACCCAGTCGCTGCATACCAACGCACTCGACGAGGCGTTGGCCCTGCCGACAGATTTTTCGGCGCGCATCGCACGCAACACACAGCTGTTCCTGCAGCAGGAAAGCGGCACCACGCGGATCATCGACCCCTGGGGCGGCTCCCATTATGTGGAGCGCCTGACCTACGATCTCGCCGCCAAGGCATGGGCTCACATTCAGGAAGTCGAGGAACTCGGCGGCATGGCCAAGGCCATTGAGGCTGGCGTGCCAAAATTGCGGATCGAGGAAGCCTCCGCCAAGACACAGGCGCGCATCGACGCCGGGAAGCAATCCGTGATCGGCGTCAACAAATACAAGCCCGAGAACGAAGCCGCGATCGACGTGCTCAAGGTGGAGAATTCCACCGTGCGCCGTCTGCAGATCGACAAGCTGGCGCGCCTTCGCTCCGAGCGGAAACAGGCGGATGTCGACGCGGCCCTTGCAGCGCTGACCCGCAGCGCAGGCGACGGTAACGGCAACCTTCTGGCGCTCGCCATCGATGCGGCGCGCGCGAAAGCCACGGTCGGCGAAATTTCCGACGCGATGGAAAAAGTATTTGGCCGTCACCGCGCCGAAATCAAATCCATTACCGGCGTTTACAAACGCGAGGCCGCCACGATGTCCGACCGGGTCGAAAAACTTGCCGCTCTGATCGATGCGTTCGAAGATGCGGAAGGCCGCCGCCCGCGTATTCTGGTCGCCAAGATCGGTCAGGATGGCCATGATCGCGGGCAGAAAGTGATCGCCTCGGCCTTCGCCGACGTCGGGTTCGACGTCGATATCGGACCGCTGTTCGCGACCGCCGACGAAGCCGCGCGGCAAGCCGTCGAGAACGACGTCCACATGCTCGGGCTTTCGTCGCTGGCGGCGGCGCACCTCACCGCCGTTCCGGAATTGAAGGAAGCGCTTAAGAAGCGCGGCCGCGAGGACATCATGATCATCATCGGCGGCGTGATCCCGCCACAGGATTACGATGAACTTTACAAGGCTGGCGCCGAAGCGATCTTCCCGCCGGGCACCGTGATCGCGGACGCGGCGGAAGAACTGATCCGCAAACTCAACGTACGGCTGGGGCACTCCAGCGAGGCTGCGGAGTGAGAAGCTGGTGGAACACGGTCGTCCATGCCAGCTCAATCGATGAACGCCGATAGCGCGTCCCGCCTCGCCTCCGACGTTCGCGCAGGCGACCGCGCCGCGCTGGCCCGCGCCATTACCCTGATCGAAAGCCGCCGTGCCGACCATCAGGCGCAGGCGCGCGATCTGGTGCAGGCCTTGCTGCCACTCACGGGACATGCGGTGCGCGTCGGTATCACCGGCTCACCGGGCGTCGGCAAATCCACCACCATCGACGCGCTCGGCATGGCGCTGATCGGCAAGGGCCACAAAGTCGCGGTGCTGGCGGTCGATCCGTCGTCGGCGCGCACAGGTGGCTCAATCCTCGGCGACAAGACACGGATGGCGCGGCTCTCCGCGGAAGACAGTGCGTTCATCCGCCCTTCCCCATCATCCGGCACACTCGGCGGCGTGGCTGCCAAAACCCGCGAGGCGATGCTGTTGTGCGAAGCCGCCGGCTTCGATGTGGTGCTGGTGGAGACCGTCGGCATCGGACAATCGGAAACAGCCGTCTGCGACATGACCGATTTCTTCCTGGCGCTGATGTTGCCGGGCGCGGGCGACGAATTGCAGGGCATCAAAAAGGGCCTTGTCGAACTCGCCGACATGATCGCCGTCAACAAGGCGGACGGCGACAACCTCAAGCGCGCAAAAGCCGCCGCTGCCGAATACAACGCCGCGCTTCACATTCTCGCGCCACGCTCCGAGCACTGGTTTCCGCCTGTCCTCACCTATTCTGCCCTGACCGGAGACGGCATCGAATCTGTGTGGGAGAAAATCCTCGCACATCGCGCAGCGATGATCGCATCCGGCGACTTCGAGACCCGGCGACGGCACCAGCAGGTCAAATGGATGTGGACCATTCTGGAGGACCGGTTGCACGCGCGGCTGCGATCCGATCCGGCGATCCGCGCCAAGGTGAAGCAGACCGAGGCCGCCGTTGCCAACGGCCGCATGACACCTGCGGTCGCCGCAGAAACAATTTCGGCGCTGCTGGACTAGTGTGGTGGTTCGCAAGTCCGTAATGTTTACTCAGCACGCCCATTTACGGACTTGCGAACCAAAACCACACTAGAATTGTTATTTTCTAGTGTCCTTTTGAATCCAAAGTTCGCTATGGAACGCGCTGCAAATGAGGCGAACTTCGGATTCAGGACACTAGTGATGGGCGACAAGCCGCGCATTCTCGTCACCGGCTTTCAGCCCTTCCCGGGCGCTCCCTATAATCCGACAGAAAAGCTGGTCGAACGGCTGCTACATCTGCGCCGTCCCGCGCTCGAGGGTATCGAGCGGATCGGACACATCTTCCCGGTGACTTACAGCGCAGTCGATCGCGAATTGCCGGCGCTTATCGCAACCCATCGGCCCGATGCGCTGCTGATGTTCGGCCTCGCGACGCGCACACCGTTTGTCCGCATCGAGACCCGCGCGCGCAACACCATCACCCAGATCTGGCCGGACGCCGAGCATGCTCAGGTTCATAGCCGAACCATCGTGCGCAGTCCGGATTCAACGCGCCGGTTCGGGCCGCACACGCTGAAGCTGTTGCGTGCCGCGCGAAGCACGGGTGTGGACGCCCGCGCCTCCCTGAGCGCCGGATACTATCTGTGCAACTATCTAAGCTGGCGCGCCATCGAGGCTACTCGGGCGCGGCATGATTCCGAAACGTCGGAACCGGTTTTCGAAAAAAATCATGCCCGGAAGGAAGACGGCCCGCGCCTCGCCGCTTTTGTCCATGTTCCGCTGGTGCCGCGTGGCACTGCGCAGCGTCACGCAGGTGCACCGAAGCGAGTGACCTTCGAACAACTGGTGGACGCAGGCGAAGCGCTGCTTATGGAAATGGCACGTCTGGCGCGGCACCGGGCAGACTGATTTTCGGCCCCAATTCCGTCTGGCAGCCATTCGGGAAGGAGTATTGTGCGTCGCAATATAGCGACCTAAATAAAGCACTCCTCTTTGTGAGCTGCTTTCCATGACCGATACCAGCGCTAACGCCTGGGTCTCATCGACCCACCGCCCGATGGGCTTTCGTGAGTTCGTTGCCATCGTGGCTGCGATCATGGCGCTCAATCCGTTGGCCATGGACCTGATGCTCCCCGCACTTCCGGACGTCGCCAAGGCATTCCACATCGACAACGCCAACCGGGTGCAGGCCGTGCTGTCCGTCTTCCTGTTCGGTTTCGGCGCCGGCCAGTTCATTATCGGACCGCTCGCCGATCGCTTTGGGCGACGGCCGATCCTGCTCGGCGGACTTATCGTCTACGGCATTGCCAGCCTGCTCGCGATTGTCGCGCCGTCGTTCGAGACGCTGTTGCTTGCGCGGGGACTGCAGGGACTCAGTACGGCAGCGGCGCGCGTGATCGCTACGACCATCGTACGGGACTGCTATAGCGGTCGCCGCATGGCGGGCGTGATGTCGCTGGCCATGATGATCTTCATTTCAGTGCCCGTGATTGCGCCGTCATTCGGTCAGGCCGTCATGCTGCTCGCGGAATGGCACGGCATTTTCATTGTTCTGCTGGTCTATGGTGTGCTGACGTTGAGCTGGATCATCATTCGCCTGCCGGAAACATTGCCGCTCACCGAACGTAAATCCCTCGCTGTCGGCGAGGTGGCTGGCAACTTTCTTCAGACCATCAAGAACCGGCAAACCTTTGGTTACGCATTAGCCGCCGGAAGCGTGCAGGGCATCCTGTTCGGCTACGTTCTGTCGTCGCAGCAGATCTTCACGGGTATCTATGGGCTTGGCCATTACTTTCCGCTGGCGTTCGCCGCGATTGCCATCGGGATCGCGGTTGCCGGATTCCTGAATTCTCGCATCGTCGGGCGCTACGGCATGCGCATGATCTCGCATATTGCTCTCGTCGGCCAGCTGGTTATTGCGACCATCATGCTGGCCACAGCCCTCACCGGGTGGCTTTCGCTCTCTCTGTTCATGATCCTCGCCACAGGCAGCCTGTTTACATTCGGACTGATGTTTTCCAATTTCTCCGCGCTGGCGATGGAGCCTCAGGGGCATATCGCGGGAACCGCCTCGTCGCTGTTCGGCTCGATCACGACGCTGATCGGTATCGCTGTCGGCACGGCCATCGGCCAGTACTATGACGGCACGCTGGTGCCGCTCGCGACCGGCGGATTGCTGAGTTCGGTCGCGGCGCTTGCTGTCGTGTTTGTGGTGGAAAAGGGCCGCCTGTTCACGCCGCACAACGCGCCTATTTGAGCGATCCTCAAGCTGGATTCCATTAACCCTACTATCGACAATCGTGTGCGCACGCACGCGTGCGGGCATCGTTCGCAGCATTCCTGCATTAGGTCTTACGATGCGCTTCCGGTTCGGAAGCACAATCAGATCGATCGGGCCGCCGCATGGACATCAGCCGCCGCAATCTCATCAACGCGACCGCCGCCGGAGCGGCAGCAGGCGCGTTGGCGGTCGCGCCTGAACCTGCACGGGCTGCGCCGCTGACATCCACGCTTGGCCGCGACGCCACCCAATACGGCGTGCGTCCGAACAGCCCCGACGACCAGACCCGCGCTCTCCAGCGCGCCATCAATGAATCTTCCAACGCGCAGGTGCCGCTGGCCTTACCGCCCGGCGTCTATCGCACCGGCGCGTTGAAGATGCCGAACGGCGCCCGGCTCAGCGGCGTACGTGGCGCAACGGTTCTTCAGTTCGCGGGCGGACCGTCGCTCATTGGCAGCGATGGTGCGAGCGGCATCGCCCTCACCGGCCTCACGCTCGACGGTACTGGAATCAAGCTCCCCGATCGTCGCGGGCTGGTGCATTTCCAGAACGGCCTCGATGTCCGCGTCCAAGACTGCGACATCGTCGGCAGCGGCGGATACGGCATCTGGTTCGAAAGCATCGCTGGCGAAGTCAGCGGCAACAGCATTCGCAAAACAGCGAATACGGCGTTCACATCATTCGACGCGCTGGGGCTGCTGATCGCGCAGAATACCATTCAGGATGCATCGGACAACGGCATCGAAATCCTGCGTTATACGATCGGCGATGACGGCACCATTGTCGTCAACAACCGGATCGAGGACATCAAGGCAGGCCCCGGCGGCTCCGGCCAGCACGGCAACGCCATCAATGCGTTCCGCGCCGGCAACGTTATTGTCAGCGGCAACCGCATCCGCAACTGCGATTATTCGGCCGTGCGCGGCAACTCGGCATCGAACATCCAGATCACCGGCAACAGCGTCAGCAACGTCCGCGAGGTTGCGCTCTACTCGGAGTTCGCATTCGAAGGCGCGGTGATCGCCAACAACACCGTCGATATCTGCGCCGTGGGCGTGTCGGTCGCCAATTTCAACGAAGGCGGCCGCATGGTGACCGTTCATGGCAACGTCATCCGGAATATTTTGCCGAAACGTCCGATCGGCACCGCGCCCGATGATGACGCCGGGATCGGGATCGTCGTGGAAGCGGACGCCGCAGTCACAGGCAACGTGATCGAGAACGCCCCTTCCTTCGGAATCATGGCCGGTTGGGGAAAATATCTGCGCGACGTAACCATTACCGGCAACGTCGTGCGCAACGCCTTCGTCGGGATTGGCGTGTCGGTGGTGCCCGGCGCCGGTACAGCACTGGTCAGCAATAACCTGATTTCCGGATCGCGGGGTTCGGCAATCGTCGGGCTCGATCACGCCAAAACTATAACGAGTGACCTCGGCAAAGACGGAACGTCACGCTTTTCGCAGATCGTACTGGGCCTCAACGCCGTTCACTAACGGCATCTGCGTGAATGGCGACGGCTGAATAGCAACGTTCTCCATTTGCACGATTTCGACCTCGATCGGCTTGTCCTGAACAGGATCGGTGGGTGCGAGTTGCTCCCATGTCGCCAGCGCCACCCGGGCCTCCTGAATAACCTTCAGGAATTCGGATTCCGAGTAATAGACCCTCCAGCGGCCGGTTTCATAAAGTTCGATCAGATAATTGAGCCGCCGCTCGGCCAGCATGCGCCAGCGCACCACGACACTTCGTCCACGATCGGCATCGCCGGAATTGGCCATTTGGATTCCAAGACAGACCGCTGAAAAAACACGTTCAGAAAATCACGCAAACGCAACGAATCGCTCAAGATTCACAACAAGCACAATACGTATCTCAACTCTTGCCACAGATACATGCAACTTTCGTGACCCGAACTGAATCGGCTAAGAAAAAACACGATGATTAACGCACCTGAAGCCGAATCGCGGCACGGAGCGACGTTCGCGACCCCGGCTGCGGCGGCTCGCGGCGGGAGACCGCGGCCGCGCCGGTATTCGTCGTGCCGGTGACCGAGGGCGTACCGGGCCTTACGGCTTCGACCGCAATCGAACGCGCCAGAGTCCTGGTGTAATTCGGTACCGGCGTGAACTGGCTCTTGTTGAAGTCGTGCTGAATGCGATCGCCGCCCCCGGCCTGTGTCGCGCAGACAGCGGTGACGGTTTCAATCCCCTTGTCCTTCATCCGGAACTGAAACGGCGCACCGGCACCGGGGAATTGGATCGGCACCCCTGCCTTGATGAAGTTGTCCCGTTGAAAGGTATTCGGCAGCAGCACGGTCCCCTCTCCCCGTTCGTCAATGTCGGTCAGGGTCAGGAAGCAGTCACGCGGCGCCACGATGGTAAAGACCGGCGTATCGCCGAGGCGGTAGCTGTCCCGGTCCGACGTCAGGGACAGATCGTCGCTGTTGCGTATCGGCTGTGGCACGGGCTGAGAGGACCGCGCATTCCTGATGGCGACGATCGTGAGGTCCGTGAGGTCCGGCGCGACCCCGCGGAACGACACCTCGAACTGATCACGCGGAACCGCGCCTTGCGCGAGCCGCCGGACCAGCGGCCGGTATTTCTGCCCGACATCCGCGACGCCTTCATTGAAATCGGCCTTCGTGAGGCCAAGCTCTGACGCAGCAAGCGTCAGATCGAGGTCATCCTCGTAGCGCTTAGCCAGCGCGTTGATCATTTCGATGCCGTTCAGCTTCAGCGTCGAGTCGAGGCCGGCGCGTTTCATCGCATCCGCGAACCGCCTGGCATCGTCCTCGATCAACGCATCCATCTTCTCATGCGGCGGATACAATCCTTCCACGGCATCGCGCACGTCCTTCGGGAACGTTCGTCCCTTCAGGACCATCTCGCGAATATCGTCCTTGGCCTTGCGCATGCCCTGGTCGTGGCAGCCCATGCAGGAAATGCCGTTGGTGACCGAGAAGTCCTTGCGTGACGGATCGCGCACAATGGCGGTCGGGCCCTTGTCGAGGCGTTCCCCCGAGGCCTTGTTCAGGTAGTAAGCCTGAAAACCGTTGGGCAGACTGAAGATCGTCTCGCCGCCATCGTGATGGAAAGCGTTCGGGCCGTTCGGACCCAGCGGGAAGTCGAACAGGCTCTGACGATCGCGGTTGCCGGCGAAGTCATAGGAGGTCCAGAAAAATCCGCTGCGCGAGGGATGCCGCTCGATCAGGCGATTGTTCTGGCTGACACCGGACCGCTGAAATGCGGCACGCTGTGCAACGAAGTTTCGGATATTTCCCTCGACATCGACGCCCTGCTCCCTCGCAAGCTGCTGAAAGGTGCCCGGCAGCTGGAGCAGCACGTCATAAAGCGGCGGCTGCGACGCGGTGAATGCAAACCAGTCGGCGCGCACATACGGCATCGGCGTCGTTGCACCCGAGGCCAGTGTACGGCTGGACCCGGAATCCGGCACGGCATTGTAGGGATAAGCCGCGATCACGTTATCCCAGTCTCCGGCCTTCCAGCCGAGATCGAGAAGGTTGAAGCGCAGGATGCTGCCTTCCGGATCGATGGTTTCCAGCTTGACCACGTCGGACGAGCGGCTCAGCGAGTTGAGAAGCTTCACCCCAGCCTGCTGGTAGACTTTCATCGCAGCCTGATCAACGCAGATATTGGTAAGATGGGTCAGCGTCAGATAGCGCGTCGTCGCGCGGCGTTGCGGCCGCTGTCTGTCGAGGTCCGACACCATAAAGGACACCATGTCGTCGGGCGTGATGAACTTGTGGGTCTCGCAACTGGCAAGCGCCCTGGTGCCAAGCGCGCTGACCCAGTCCTCAAGCGCCTTGAGATCGGCCTCCGACGGCGGAGCATGTGTCGAGCCCTCATAGTAGATGTCGTACGGCATCTCCTTGTCGGCGATCTGGCGAAACAGCTTCGAACCCAGCGGATTGCCAGGCAGGATGTAATGCGGATTGACGGCAAGTTCATCGAGTTTGAGAACGTTACCGAAGTTCTTCGCAGGCCGCTCGCGATCGACCAGTTTGCCTTGCTGATGACAGCGCGCGCAATGCGCATCGAGAACATCGAACGCAGCTTTCGCTACAGGGTCGGATGGCGGAACGATTGTTTCGGTCGCAACGGTTGTCGAGGCAGGTACCGGAGCCTTCGCATCCTGCGCCACGGCCCCGGTCGCGATGAGCGTCAGGCTCGTAACAACCATCGTTCCAATCGCGCGCAAAGAAGCCGCTGGACACCTGCTCATCAATACATTCCCCGTAAGATCACCCAACATGGCGAGCATTGGTCGCATCAGCCCGTCTGCGCGTTCAGACCTGCGACAAAAGCTGATTGTGATCCGGTTGACAACTGAAGGCCCGTCCGTGGGACATCGGACGGGCCAAACCAGGACGGCACGAGGGTGGATGGGTACCCGCACCGTTCAGGCTGCTGGAACGAAGGTCTCGTCACCAACAGGAATGGGTCGAACCCAAAGCGCACGGGGTTCAGACCTCACGGCAGATTCACGCAGCGCCGCTGATGCCTTCAGCGGCTGGACGCGTTGTCCGATGCAGCCGCCACCGGCGCGGGTGTCACCGCCGAAACCGCGCTGAACGCATCGGCCTGCCCCGCTCCAAACTGATCGTCGCGCCCCTTGGGCCCGAGATCTCGCGCCGTCGACGTCAACGTTGCACGGACATCGGCAGACGAAATCTCGGGATTGCGTGCGATAATCAGCGCCGCCACGCCACTGACATAGGCCGCCGACAGGGAGGTCCCGGACGACATTTGATATTTGCCATCAGGGGCCGGTGACAGAATGTCCACGCCAGGCGCGGAGATCGCGACATAGCTGCCACGGTTCGATTGCGCGAACAGCCGATCCGACTGGTCGGTGGCCGACACCGCGATCACGTTTCGATCTGCCGCAGGATAGAGCGGCGGCGACGTCACGCCCGCATTGCCGGCAGCCGCCACCAGTACAATGCCTTTCGCGGCGGCGGCAGCAAGTCCACGCTCCATCGCCGGATCGTGCGGACCCGCGAAGCTCATATTGATGATCCGCGCATTCTTCGCCAGTGCGTAGTCGAGGCTTTTCAGGATCAGGAAAGACGTGCTTTCCGCACCGCTCTTTTGAGAGCCGAACGCCCGGATCGCCAGCAGATGCGACGACGGCGCCGTTCCCATCAAGCGCGCATGGGAGGCGATGACACCCGCGATGCTGGTGCCGTGAGGATGTGGCCCCTCACCATTGTTGAGCGCATCAAACGTTCCGGTGATCACGCCAGCCAGTTCCGGATGGGTCACGTCGATACCGGAGTCGATCACCGCGATCGTTACGTCGGCTCCGACCGAGAGCGCATGCGCCTCGGGTAACCGCATCTTGGTGAGCGCATATTGTACGGGATCGCCCTCGGATTTCGCGGCCGCAGGACTGGCGTTCTGTTGCAGCTTGAAGATGTTGTTGCGTTGCGCAGCCTTCACGTTTCCGCCGGCAACCAGTTCGCGCACCACCGTATCGACTGAGCGACGGTCGGAAATCCGCCATCGGAAGAACGTACTGTTGGTCAGGGAAAAATTCTGTGACTGAACACGTGTCAGACGATGACGCCGCGCGATTTGATCGGCCTGCGCCTCGGTCGGGTTACCTGCGATCTCGATCAACACTTCCTTCGCGACGTAGGTATCATCAGCGGCGACCGGCGCGGATTTCTTCTTACCGGCGCTTTTGCTGGGCTGATTTTTTTTGCGCTGTTTCGGCGGCAGATCATCGTAATAATCGGGCGGCGGGCCGTCGTCGTATTCCCGGACGATATATGGTCGCGGCCTCGGACGGACTCTGTCATATCCGTCGTGACCGACATGGGGTCGTATATTCGGATTGATATTGATGCGCGGGCCAACGTTTATGCTGGGCCCTGTGCGCATGCTCATGCCGTTGTACTGCGCAAACGCCTGCGGAGTTGCCAGACTCAGGACCACCGCGACGGCTGCAATCGACCGCGCGGACCGCATAAGACGGGCCCTCCGGGTCAAGCGCCCCTTCCCCTTGCCTGTCTCGGTCATGTGACGTCCTCGCAAATTCACAGGGTGCCAGCGTGGCACGCGGGAAATGTCCCTCTCAGCCCGAAGTTTGACGCCGCAGCGGCCGACCAACCCGGGATACAACCTGCTCCGGCATCCGCACGACCATCCAGATCAACGGTTAGTCGGCGCTCACGACGAGGCTGACAATCTTCTCGGCCTGAAGGCGTGTCATCAACTGCGCCGCGTCTTCCTTGGACAGCGCTTTATCGCCGAACTGCACGCGGAACATGCCGGCCTTCGGACCAGAAACGATGGACGCGTTGTAGGTGTTGAGCAACTGCGTGATCTCGTCGGCCTTCGCATCCGGCGTAAACCGCAGCAAGCCGAACGTGCCCGAGGTCGACTGAGCCGGGAACGCGGCTGTCTGGAAGTTGCCGCCCTTGCGATCCTTGACCAGCACGGTTCCGATCACACCCGCCTGCAACAGAACCAGCAGCGCGCTCGCGACGCCTGCAAAAGCCAGGGTCCGCGGCGACAGACTGGAGAAAAACCCGGCGATCCGCATTACGGGATTGAACGATGCGCCCTTGCGCGCCGGTTCGGCGTCGATGGCGGCGAAAAGCTTCTGCATGGCACGCGACGACGGCGCGCCAAGACTCTCGTTCAGCAGAATGGTTTCAGCGTACTCATCCTGAATCACAGCGTATTGCCGCGCAAGATCTGGATCGCTGGCGAGCGCCTCATCGACACGGCGGGCGTCACGCAGGTTGAGCGTGCCGGCAGCATGGAATGGCAACAGAGCCTCAATCTCGGTGGGCTCGCGATCGGTTTGCTTGCTCGTGGCACTCTTGCTCGCGGACGTCATGGCCAACCTCGCTCTATGCCGGCTGCCTTAAGCAACTCGGCCAATTTCTTTCGCGCGTAAAATAGGCGCGTCTTCACCGTATTCTCCGGGATGCCCACGATTTCGGCCACTTCTTCCACGGACTTCTCGTGGTAGTAGACGAGATCGACGATCTCCCGATGTTCTGGCGAAAGTGCGGTCAGGCAATTCCGCAATGCGTTACTCGTGTCCTTCTTTGCGACCGAGACCTCCGGATTGTCGGATGTATCCTCGATCGCGGCAGCCGCCTCGTCGTCCAGTTCCGCGTCCTTCCTTTTGCGGAGGGCGGACAAGGCCTTGAACCGGGTAATCGCCAGCAGCCACGTAGAGACAGCGGACCGGCCCTCAAACTTGCCGGCTTGACGCCACACATCCAGGAAAACCTCACTGATAAGATCTTCCGCGATGGACTCGTTTCGAACGAGCCGCAGCGAGAAGCGAAACACCCGTACATGGTGCCTTCCGTAAAGCACCTGCATGGCGAGCCGGTCACCTTGGGCGATGCGACCGATCAGAACCTCGTCCGAGGTCGCGTGGGTTGCACTCAATGGCCGTCTCGCAAGGTTGGTCGCATGCGACTGGGAAGGGGTTCGATCAAATCGGTGAAAATCTTCGCGATTTCCCGAAATCCGGATGTCCGAACGCAAAATGCCCCTGAATCATGAACAAGGGCAAGTCGCCCGGACCTTGTGACGGAAAGAGGTATATTTTTACCTAAATTCAATCATTCTCGGCGACATCGGGTGACGGACCTGTTCAGGTCCTGTTGCCGCGCCCAATGATACCAAACCTAAAGGCTTTCCCGCCTACAGTCCCGCATTGCATTCCATAACGGCGAGTTCATGCGCGGCGCAACGTCATCGGCCCCCGTATCTCTGATAGGCGATCTCGACCGAAAGAATTCGGCCGCCGATATCGAATTGTCCCCGGAGGTTCTCGCCCGCCGCGCAAAACAGCGCCGGCAAATGCTCGATATGACCGGCGTCAGCTACATGATCGACGCCACGATCCTGCTGATCTACGCCTATGCCGGCGCCACCAGTTTCATCGTCGCACCGGCCTACGCGGCCTGCGGACTGTTGTCGGTCGCGATTTATATCGCGATATCCGAAGCTAAAGTGAACGACCGGTTCAAGGACCACTACTTCATCTCGCAGCAAACCACCGTCAGCCTGATGATCATGCTGATGTTCCTGTATTTCGCGCCGGAAGTCGGCTGCCTGTTCCTCTGCTCGATCTTCCTGGTGTTTACGTTTGGCGCGCTGCGATCCAATCCCCGTCAGACCATCATCGGATGGACGACGGCTGCAGTCGGCCTGACGGTCGTTTTTCTCCTAACCGACAAACCCATCGGCATGCCGACCGGCACGCCGCTGGAACGCTTCGCGACCATGCTGGTTTTCATTCTGGTGCTTGGGCGCGGCATGATCGTCGGATTGTTCAGCAGTTCACTGCATGAGTCTCTCTACAAGCGCGGCATCGAACTGAAGAAAGCCTATCAGCGCATCGAAGAGCTTGCCGAACTCGACGAGTTGACCGGTTCGCTCAACCGCCGCTGCATCATGCAGACGCTCGACGAGGAAATCATCCGCGCGCGGCGCAGCAATATGCCTTGCGCCGTCGCCCTGATCGACCTCGACTGGTTCAAGCGGATCAACGACCGCTTCGGTCACCCCGCCGGCGACGAAGCACTGCGGGCCTTTGCAATTACGGTATTCGCTAACATCCGCAGTATCGACAAGTTCGGCCGCTACGGGGGCGAGGAATTCCTGCTCATTCTGCCGGAGACGTCGGACGGTGCAGCATTGCGGACCGTCGACCGGCTGCGCGGAATTGTGGCGGCTCTCGACTGGAGCGCAATTTCACAGGACATGAGCGTCACGATGTCGGCAGGCCTCGCCACGCTTCGCCCGGACGACACCGCGGACAGCATTCTCGTTCGCGCCGACCAGCTTCTTTATCAGGCCAAGGACATGGGGCGGAATCGAGTTGTCGCGGCCTAGTTTCCATTTCGGTCAGCCAAGAACCTGGCTGGCACTTCTTGCTTCGGCGTTTTCAGGACAGAAAGTCATGAGTTCCAGATCAACAGCGCGGCCGGCTAATCTTCTTGATGAACTCCAGAATGCTCTCGCGCACGGCACCGTGGCGCGCCGCGTCGAGACGTTACGCCGGGTCACCGATCTCTTTTTGTATGGCGTCGCGGACTATTCCGACGAGCAGATCGAGGTTTTCGATGATGTCTTTCACTGCCTGATCGAGGAAATCGAGACATCCGCCAAGTCACTGCTCGCCAATCGTCTCGCACCCGTGCCCAAGGCGCCGCCTCGCCTGATCTATACGCTGGCTTTCGATGACGAAATCGAAATTGCCGCGCCGGTGCTGTCGCATTCGGAAAGACTAAATGACGACATGCTGATCAAGAACGCGCGCAGCAAAAGCCAAGGCCATCTGCTTGCGATTTCGAAACGCAAGGTTCTGAGCAACGCAGTGACCGACGTTCTGGTCGAACGTGGCAACAACGAAGTTGTCGAGAGCGCCGTCAACAACCCCGGCGCGGAATTTTCCGAGAAGGGATTCACAGAACTCGTTTCCCGCGCGGAAGGAAATGATGAACTTGCGACATGCCTGGGAACACGACGAGGCATTCCAAGACCTCATTATCTCAAGCTGATCGCGAGAGCCTCCGATTCCGTGCGCGCCCGCCTTCAGGCCGCCAACCCGCGCGCGGCGGACGACATCTCGGCAGCGGTGAAACAAGCAGCCTTCAACGTCGGCCACGGAGCAGGCGGCGAAAAGGCGGCCAATGCCCAGCGACTCGTAAAGTCGCTGTTCGACGACGGACGCCTCGACGAACGGCAGATTGCCGAATTCGCCGCGGCCGGACGCTTCGAGGAGACCAGCGCCGCTTTGGCGGTGTGGGCAAACGTTCCGGTCGCAACCGTCGAAGATATGCTGATCGAGTCACGATCCGAGGGATTGATGGTCCTCGCCAAGGTCGCCGGGCTGTCCTGGATGTCGCTCAAGCTCGTTCTTGAAATGAGCGGCAACACATCGGAAGCCGCAGCCGAGAACATCGACGACCATAAATCGAGCTACGACATGCTGCGCCCGTCAACCGCACAGCAGGTACTGCGTTTTTACCGCATGCGGCAGGACACCGCGCAGACCGAGCCGGCCTGAGATCGGTCGCCTTAACCCAACGCGATTCTAGAATCTCAGAATACGTGAGCCTGCGAACGCGCCAATCGCCGCAACGAATCCAATCGCAATCGTGTACCAGGTCGCCACGAACATCGGCGAATCGTCAGTGCAGTGCGCGGCATAGAGCGTGGCAGCCAGCCCCGCCGACACCAGCCCGGCGAACGCACCGGCGACGGCGGGCCGTGACGGCGCGCCGCGGCGCAAGGCGAACAGAGCTGCGACCAGCAACGGCAACGACAATAGCGGGATCGCGGTCAGACAGACCTTCGAATTGGAGCCGATCAATCGCGCGGTCCAGGGCGCGCGCTGCGGCATCATCATCTCGCTGACCATGCCAATGCCGAGTAATCCGACCGGAATGGCCAGCAGCCAGGCCCAGCGTCCAAGCGAAGCTTCCGGCCGCGACAGATGCAGGCTGATGGCAATGGCGACCGCAGCCAGCGCGATGGTAATCACGAACTTCAGATCGAAGAACGGATTGCGCATGGCCGTCATCACGTCAGACCGCACGCCAAGTCCGGCAAGGAACAGCGCGGTCGAGACCGGCACCGCGAGCACCAGTGCAACCATCAGCAGATTTCCGACAGGGCGCTCGCGCGCGTCGCTATCAGCGGCGAGTGTGCGGATAAGATCGTTGGTATCCATGGTCACTCTTTCCGGAGTTTGCTGGCGAGGCCCGTCAGGCCCCGATGCAATGCCACGCGCACCGCACCCTCGGTCATCGAAAGCTTTGCAGCCGTCTCCTTGATCGATGCGCTGTCGACGGCGATCGATTGCAGTACATCCCGCTGCCGCTTCGGCAGCCCGTTGAGATGGGTTGTCACCTCGCTGGCCGGAACGCTCTCCTCGACTGGCGCACCCGCCAACGTCTCCGAAAAGTCGTCGATATTGACGAAGATCCGCCGGCCACGGCGGCGCAGCGCATCGATCAGCTTGTTGCGTGCAATCGCGAACAGCCACGGGGCGAACGGGGCATTCGTATCCCAGGTATGCCGCTTCAGATGCACCGCGAATAAAATGTCCTGCACGATGTCCTCGGATTGGTCGACCGGCTGACCGGCCCGGGCCAAGCCACGGCGCGCCCCTGCTCTCAGGACCGGCGTCACGGCCTTGAGCAGGCGATAATATGCGGCGTTGTCCCCGGCATTGGCCGATCGCATCAGATCGGTCCACTCGTCTTCACGTCCGCGCACGCGCGCTCCTATCAAGGCAATTCGCTTCTGTTCCTAAAGTGTTACGGGCAGCAATTGCAATCACGCAATCGTGAACTGACTATCCAACCGTGAGCGACAGCCTCCCGGCACTTCCATTCTGGGCCTTTTTTAAGGCACGGGTTCACAAGATTCCCTTTTTTCGCCGTCCTGTGGCCATTCCGCACCGGTCTGTTCCGTTTGTCGAAGGCTCTGGCAAAAAGGGAAATTGCCATGCGGATAAGGAGTGCAGGATTGGCCGCGCTGGTCGCCGCTGCCGCAATCTGGGTGAGTTTCTCCGGTGCGCCGGCAATCGCTGCAAAATCAACCGCCAAGACGGCGAAGAGCAGCGTTGCCGCCGCCGATCGGCCGATCGTTCTGTCGAAATTCAAGAAGCAGCGTGCTCACGCTGCGAAGAAATCCCGAACAGTTCAGAAGAAACACACTAGGAAGGCGGCGTCCAAAGCATCTTCAAAAGCCAAAGTTCTCACGAAAAGGTCTGCCGACAAGCCGGCAACCGCAAAAAGCGAGGCCGTGGCCGATTCGAGCAAGAACGAATTGCCAGCGTCAGTGGCGAACGCCCGTGCTCAGGCGCTGGCCGCTGACCAGGCACGGAACATTGCCGCTCTCGACAGTACCGACGTTGCTGTTGTGGACGGCACGAAACTCGTTGCCGCTGAACCTGAAGGAAGCGAATCCCCGATTCCTGTGAGCAACACGACCATTGCCCAGGAAAACACCGTCGCGCCCGCAGTGTCTGCGCCGCCGACCCCTGCCCCCACCAACAGGATCATGCGGCCGGTATCATCGGGAGACAAGCCAGTGTTCAAAACCGACGATAGCGATCCCTGGAGCAAAACCTCATTGATCGGGAAAATCTTCATCGCCTTCGGAGGCCTGCTGACGCTGGCATCGGCGGCTCGCCTGATGATCGCCTGACGCAAACACCTTCTGCATCACACGCAAACGCCGGTCCGCACCACGCGAACCGGCGTTTTTTGTTGCGTCGTAACGACCGGCTCTGACATCGCGGTCTTGCAGAGCCTCGCCCCGGAAGGCACATTGCGGCCAATGGCGCACCACGCGCTGATTTTTCATACACCTTCGAGGGGCGGAACATGACGGCATTCGAACACATCATCGTTGAGAGCAAGGGCGCGGTCGGCATCGTGCAAATCAACCGGCCGAAGATGCTCAATGCCCTCTCCTTCGATGTCTTCAGCGAAATCGCGACAGCCATCGACGACCTCGAAGAAGACGATGCCATCGGCTGCATCGTGGTCACCGGCAACGAAAAGGCCTTCGCCGCCGGCGCCGACATCAAGGAAATGCAGCCGAAGAAATTCATCGATATGTACAGCCAGGACTTCATGGACATCGGCGGAGATCGCGTCGCGACCTGCAAAAAGCCGACGATCGCCGCCGTCAGTGGCTACGCGCTTGGCGGCGGCTGTGAACTTGCCATGATGTGCGATATCATCATCGCATCCGACACCGCCAAATTCGGACAGCCGGAGATCACCCTCGGCACCATTCCGGGCCTTGGCGGCACGCAGCGCCTCACCCGCGCTGTCGGCAAATCCAAAGCGATGGACCTGTGCCTGACCGGACGCATGATGGATGCAGCGGAAGCCGAACGTTCGGGGTTGGTCAGCCGCATCTTTCCGGCCGAAAAGCTGATGGACGAGGTATTTGCGATTGCCGACAAGATCGCTGCAATGTCGCGGCCGGTTGCGGCGATGGCGAAGAGCGCCGTGAACCGCGCGCTGGAAACATCGCTTGCCGAAGGCATGAACGTCGAAGGTGATCTGTTCCACGCGACATTCGCTCTCGACGATCGCGCAGAAGGCATGGCAGCGTTCATCGACAAGCGGAAGCCGAATTTCAAGAACCGCTAGTTCTTGGCACTCCGCGCCAGTGCTGCGCTGACCAGCGCCCGGTAAAGCCGGTCCGAAAATGACTGAGGCCGGTCGAGCTGTAATCGAGCGAGACAGGCCGCCATGTCCGCGTCCGGCGGATCGGCACGAAAGCCCTGCCAGGCAAGCTCAAGCAGATTGAGCTTGCTGGCTGTGGCTTCCTTGAGAATCTGCAAGGCCGGAATCAATCGCTGCTCGACATCAGTGAAGTCACTGCCGAATGGAAACATCGGCAGCAATCCTGCGTCGCGCGACGGCTTCAAAGCCGCAGCTATGCGATCCGGAAAATTCTCGCGATGGGCCGCGGGCACTTCATAGGTCGCCGGCAGCTTCCCCGCATCTTTGGCCTGCCGCATCAGTTCGGCCTGGAAGCGCGAGTCCGCGACACACAGCATCGCCGCGATGACTTCGGCGTCGGACTTGCCCCAGAGATCGGCAACGCCATATTCGGTGACGATGATATCGCGTAGATGGCGCGGAATAGTGGTGTGGCCATACGACCAGCGAATGTTCGACGCCGACGTTTTACCTGAGCCCCGCATCGATTCCAGCGTCAACATCGAGCGCGCGCCTTCGAGCGCAAACGCCTGCGCCACGAAATTATACTGGCCGCCGACACCGCTCACGACCTGACCATCGTCGAGACCGTCGGAGATGACGGCTCCCATCAGCGTCGCCATCATCGCATTGTTGACGAACCGCGCATCGACGCGCGCAAGCCGCTTGGCGTCCTCGCCGCCATAGAGCTGGTTGGTGAACGACACCGGGACCATCCGGATACGTTCAATCTGCTCGGGCTTCATCTCGCGCAGGGTCCGGTAAAAGGATTTCGGCCCGAGGAAAAAGGCCGCATGCAGCAACGCGCCATCGACTTCGCGTTTCAGCACGCCGGCATCGATCAGCGCGAGAAACGCCTCGACGAACATTTCGCTAACCCCGTAAAGACCAGTCGTGAATGGTCCCGCCTCGCGCGGCGTCTGCCCCGGGGCCAGTCGCGACATGATTTCGCGATAGGCAGCATTGTCACGGTGACGAACGATCAGACTTTGCGCCAGCGCATCGCTCACCTGCCCGATACCGATTTGCAGGGTGCCGCCGTCGCGTATCAGTCCTGCGGAATGAAGCCCGATGGCATATTTCGTATCGGAAACCGGCTCCGACGGCGGAGCAAACAGCGGAAAATCGGTTTCCGGGCTGTCGAGCACCGCGTGGAATTCATCCGCAGGCAGATCACCCTGCCCCGGCATGAACGGTAGCTCGGAGTTCACTTGTCCCACGATCTTGAAGGCAATGCGCCCCTCCGCGCGCGCCTTCATGAGATCGAGTGTCGTGTCGGTATTGCTGCTCAGACTGTAACGTGTGTGCCCATCGACAACACGTTTGGCCACCAGTTGCGCGATCACGTTGACGCCGCGTGTCAGAAGATACGACGACGCGTGAGTATAGTTTGCCGAGATGTAGTGTTGCTGCGGGTAGGCATTGCCAAGCCATTTACCCGCCAAAAAGAAGAATTCGATGACCTCGATGTTCGGCGGCAGTGTCCTGGCATGCAGCGCCTTGGCGTAATCCAGATCGGGATATCCGCCGAACAGGCGATCAATCACGGGCCCGATGAATCGCCGCTCGAGATCGGCCGATGGCGTCGGCTTCTCGAGCGTCAGGGCCGTGAAAATGGTCAGATGGATCGAGCGGTCGTTCGCCGCGCGCCGAAACAGCGCATTGACGATGTGGTTTGCCTTGCCGAGTCCCAGCGGGAGACCAACCACCAGCCTGGTCCCGACCTCGCGAATGATGTCGTCCGCGATCGCCTCTGCATCGGAAAAAATTTTCGGCATCAGATATCTGTCAATCCACTAAGCCCGGACAAGCCGCGCGAGCCTGCGCGAAAGGCGCGGCAGACCGCTCTCGATCGGGTTTCCTTGCCCTCAATTTCATCACAGGGCTTGATCGGTCAAGAAAATACAACCCGGATCGATAACAATTCAGTGCACATTATCGCCACATACGATAGTGGTGCGTACTCCGGAGTTTGAGAGTTTGATGCCGAGCAAAAGTTGCTCACGTCACGACCGTGATGGCCACTCCGCAGTACTCGACCCAAGCGGCATTGCATGACGATCCCAGAACGCCGGTGTGGCTGACATCACGGCGGCGTGGCGAACGCTCCGCAACTCACCAAATCCTGAAGGGCTCTGCTCGATAAACGGAAGGACATCGTCCGCTATCAAGTCCGCCGCAGCAAGGCCGTGATCGACCCTGCCGAGATTCCAGAGCCAGCGTCCGGTTTGCGCCAGGGAAACTTTCACATGCCAGCTTCCGCCCTCACGCGCCTGCCGCAGTCGCGCCATCATCGCGCCGAACGCCATCAGATATCCGGTGGCGTGATCGAGAATCTGCATCGGCAATTCCTTCGGCCCCTCGGCCCCGGCGGCCCTGCCCTCAGCATCATTGAATCCGGTTGAAGTCTGCACGAGGGAATCGAAACCGCGGCGTCCAGCCCACGGACCGGCATGGCCATAGGCGCACAGCGAGACATAGACGATGCCGGGACTGACCCGCGCGGCATCTTCCGGAGCGAAGCCGAGCGCGGCTATGGATTGGGGTCGATAGCCCTGAGAAAAAATATCCGCAGATGCCAACAAGCCGCGCAACGTGTCCCGGCCCTGCCCGGTCTTGAGATCGGCGAAGGCCGTGAGCTTGCCGCGCCCGGTATCGATGACCAGCCACGGGATCGACGGCAAGTTCGGTGAGGAAATCAGCATGACGTCGGCGCCGTGGGCCGCCCAGGTGCGGCCTGCGACCGGACCTGCGATCACCCGCGACAGATCGAGCACACGCAATCCCGCCAGCGGGCGTTTCCCGCCGGGCCACGGCCTCGGCGCCGCCTCGCCGATCTTCTCGATCTGGATCAGCGGCAGCCCCTCGATCGCCCGCGCCTGCGGGGTGGCGCGCCATTCGTCGTGGGAGCGCATCATCGCGACGACGCAGCCGCCGGCATAGGCGGCGGTTTCAAATTCTTCGCCCTTCCATTGCATCAGCGCGCGCTGAACGTCGTCGCGCTCCGGCTTGCAATTCAAAACCTTGCAAACGTTCTCACGATGATGCGCAAAGTTGGTGTGAAGACGCACGAAGCGGCCATCACCCGTTTTGTAGACACCGGCGATCACGTCCCAGGCCGGCGGAGGCGGCTTGTCATCAACACGCAGATAGCGCTCGCTGCGGCACTCGACTGCCGCATGCGTCATATCGACGGAAATGCCCTGTGCCTCACCGCTGCGGGCTTTCCATATTTCCGCAGCGGCAAGGCCAGCCGCCGCAATCGTGACCTGCGATACCGCGCCGACGCGAAACGACGAAGGAAGCATGGGCTTCGTCCCGGTCAATGTTACCGCGTCAAGCGCTGACGGATCGCCACCGCCGAGACTCCAGAGATCCGAGAGAATTTCGCGAGGTGACTGCATGAATGCCTCCGGCGGGAATGGCCGCGAAGCATCGCGCGGACAGTGCGCCATATCAAGAATGTTTAATGGAAATCCCGCGAGCGCGGCAGAATACGTACATTGCGCGGATGACGCACCTTCTGCGCAGGGTTGTCAGGATGCGAGCGGCGATCGTCCTCCAGCGGCTCGATCACATTCGCGCCGGGAGGGATCGGGTGCTTTCGATCGAGTGCGTCGTTGGCGAGGTTCATCAGATCATGCGAGCGATCGAACAAACGCTCGGCAACCAGATGAACCACCTTCTCCGGACTGCTCTGAATGGTCCCCTGCACCTCGATCAGCCGCGCACCCATCACCTCCTTGCGGAATTTTTCCATCACCTTGGGCCATACCACAACGTTGGCGATGCCGGTTTCGTCCTCCAGTGTCATGAAGACGACGCCATTGGCGCTGCCGGGCCGCTGCCGCACCAGCACCACACCGGCGCAACGGACGCGTTTCCTGTCACGGGCATGAACGACTGCCTCACACGCGACCACCCCCTCCTGCGAAAACATCGGCCGGAGGAATTCCATCGGATGCCCTTTCAATGACAACCTGATGGTTTGATAGTCGGCGACCACCTGCTCGGACAGCGGCATCTCCGGTAACGGCTGAGCGGCTTCATCGGGCTGCTCGCGCGCCGCTGCCGCTATAAATAATGGCAGCGGAACATCATCCGGCAAACGCCGAACCGTCCACAAGGCTTCGCGGCGATCAAGACCGAGCGAGCGAAATGCGTCCGCGTCCGCCAGCAGGATCAGCGCGCGCTTCGGCAACCGCGTCTCGCGCGCAAAATCCTCCAGCGAGGCGAATGGCTTTCGTGTCCGGGCAGCGACAATCCGCTGATCCCAATAATCTTCGCGCCGTTTTTTCCTGTTACCGGGATCGGCTGACTTGTCTCGAGTCAATTTGTCATCGACATCGAATACTTCGAAGCCATCAATCTGGCGGAAGCCGAGCCGCATCGCGTGATACTTGCCGCTTCGCTCTTCGAGCGTGTTCTGGCCGAAGCTGAACGACACGTCGATCTCGCGCACCTCGACGCCATTCTTGCGCGCGTCGCCGACGATCTGCGCGGGTGCGTAGAATCCCATCGGCTGCGAATTCAACAAACCGCAGCAAAACGCGTCGGGATGATAATGCTTGAGCCAAGACGACACGTAGACCAGCTGCGCGAAACTCGCCGCATGGCTTTCGGGAAAGCCGTAGCTGCCGAACCCCTTGATCTGCTCGAAACAATTTTCCGCGAACTGCCGGGGGTAACCTCGCCTGATCAGGTTATTCACCATCTTGTCTTCGAATTTATGGATGGTTCCGACATTGCGAAACGTCGCCATGGCGCGACGCAGTCCGTTGGCTTCATCCGCCGTGAACTTCGCAGCCTCGATGGCGATGCGCATGGCCTGTTCCTGAAACAGCGGCACGCCCAGAGTTCGCCCCAGAACGTTCTTGAGTTCGTCTGCCGGGCCATGATCGGGTGACGGCGATGGATACTCGACCTTCTCCAGTCCGTTTCTTCGCCGCAGATACGGATGAACCATATCCCCCTGAATCGGACCCGGCCGCACAATGGCGACCTCGATAACGAGATCGTAGAAATTGCGCGGCCTCAGGCGCGGCAGCATGTTCATCTGCGCCCTGCTCTCGACCTGAAACACGCCGAGGGATTCGCCCCGGCACAGCATGTCGTAAACCGGCGCCTGATCGACGGGAACCGTCGCGAGTTCAAACCGCTCGCTCTTGTGATCCGCGATCAGATCGAAGCACTTGCGAATGCAGGTCAACATGCCGAGCGCCAGCACATCGACCTTCATCATTTTCAGAGCGTCGATATCGTCCTTGTCCCATTCGATAAAGGTACGATCGTCCATCGCAGCGTTGCCGATGGGCACATAGCTGTCGAGCCGATCCTGCGTCAGCACGAAACCGCCGACATGCTGCGACAGATGTCGCGGAAATTCGATCAGTTCGGTGGCGAGTTCGACCGCGCGGCGGATCATCCCGTTTTGCGGATCAAAACCTGCCTGCCTGATCTGCATGTCGCTGACGCCATCGCCCCAGCTTCCCCACACCGTATCGGCCAGCGCCGCCGTGACATCTTCTGTCAGCCCCAGCGCCTTGCCGACATCGCGGATCGCGCTGCGCGGGCGATAGTGGATGACCGTCGCGACAATCGCCGCGCGATGGCGGCCATAGCGCCTGTAGACATATTGCATCACCTCTTCGCGCCGCGAGTGCTCAAAATCGACATCGATATCCGGCGGCTCGCGGCGTTCCTGTGAAAGAAACCGTTCGAACAGAAGATCGACATCGACCGGATTGACGGAGGTGACGCCGAGCACGAAGCAGACGGCGGAATTGGCGGCCGACCCCCGGCCCTGACATAAAATATTCTGCGACCGCGCATAGCAGACGATATCGTGAACCGTCAGAAAATAATGTGCATAGTCGAGCTTTTCGATCAGCATGAGTTCCTTGTTCAATGTGCCGCGCAACTTGTCATCGATTCCGTCGGGAAAATATTTGTCGACGCCAGCCCATGTCAGATCTTCAAGATGCTGCTGCGCCGTCTTGCCCGGCGGCACCGGTTCGTCCGGGTACTGATATTTCAACTCATCGAGCGTGAAGTTGATGCGCTCTGCGAAGCGCATGGTTTCCGCAACCGCATCCGGGTAATCGCGAAACAGACGCGCCATCTCGTAGCCGGGCTTCAGATGCCGCTCGGCATTGGCTTCGAGCCGTTTGCCAACATTCATGATTGTTGTCTTTTCCCGGATGCAGGTGAGAACATCCTGCAAGGGACGGCGCGCCGGATGGTGATAAAGCACCTCGTTGGTGGCGAGCAGCGGGACGCGGGCCGTTGAAGCGACGCGCTGGAGCTTCGCCAGACGCCGTCTGTCGTCGCCGCGATACAGCAGGCTTGCCGCGAGCCAGACTCCATTGGAGCGGCTGCGCTTCAATCGATCGAGAACCTTCAGGACGACCGTGACTTCAAAGCGATGCGGCAGCGTCACAACGAGCAGTTGCCCTTCGGCAAGGTCCAGCAGGTCATCGAACGTGAGATGACACTCGCCCTTCCCGGCTACGCGCTTGCCGCGCGTCAACAACTGGCACAGCCGGCCATAGGCGGCGCGGTTGCGGGGATAGACCAAAATATCCGGCGTCCCGTCCATGAACACCAGACGCGCACCGATCAGCAACTTCGGTTTGCATGTAACCTCTGGATTTTCGAGTTCCTTGTAAGCCCGAACGACACCGGCCAGCGTGTTGCGGTCCGCGATTCCAATCGCCGGCAAAAGAAGCTCGCTGGCCTGCTTCACATATTCCTGCGGCTGCGAACCGCCGCGCAGAAACGAGAAGTTCGTCGTGATCCCGATTTCCGCATAGTCAGTGGCTTTCATGCGAACAATCCGTGCACAAACCACTTGGGCTGAACAGGTTCATCTTTTTCAGAGACAGGTTCGGTGTAGAGACCGTCGCGATAAATCCAGAACCGCATGCCTTCCGCATCCTCGACGCGAAAATAATCCCGCGTCAGCGCCTCTCCCGGATGCCTCCACCATTCCATGGCGATCCGTTCCGGGCCTTCCGCCCGCACCACCGCATGGGTCGCACGGCGCCACTTGAACCGGGGCGGATGTCCGTCAGGAACAGCCGCAGCCATCACTTCGATTTGTTCGGGCCGTTCGAACAGGCGCAGCGGGCGTAGCGGCGGCTCGGCTTCGGCACGCGCGGGCCATTCCGCAACAGAAGCCGCAACAAGATACTGCTGGGCGGGTAAAGGCATGACCGCGCGCTCCGGAATATGCGTATCCAACGGCAGATGCACCACGACACGCTTGCCGCCGATGCGCGCGGCAAGACGATCGGCCAATGCTGCGACCTCATCGTTATCCTGAGCGCGCGTATCGAAATCGCGCTGCTCCTGCACCACGATCTCGACGCGGCTCGCTGACAGACGAATGAGATCGAAGCCGAAACCCGGATCGAGCGGATCGGCCAGCGCATCCAGCCGTTCGCGAAACAGGCGGTCGACCACATTGACCCTGGTCACAGGTTGTCCGGCGTCTACCGCGATGGTGCGCACCGCGCCGTCGGTGCGGAAAAAACTCGCTTCCAGCCGCCGCGCGCCCTTGCCCTGCCTGTCCATCGCGGCGACCAGCATCTGGGCGAGGCCCGACAAGATGGCTGCGATCACGTTGTCGGTGGCGACCGGCTCGGCGAACCGCTTCTCCACCATGAAATCCGGGGGCGGCTTGCGTGGCGAGATAGGCGCATCGCCCCGTCCCAGCGCCTGCTGCAACAGGCTGGTGAACGCAGCCCCGAACCGCGCGGAAATTTCATGCGGGGCGCGGGCCGCTACATCGCCGATGGTTTTGAGACCGGCGCGGCGCAGGCCTCGCGTAATCGCATCATCGGCACTGAGCGCAAACACCGGCAACGGCGCGACAGCGCGTGCCTCCTCACCATCGGGAACGATGCAGCTTCGCGTAGCCCGCGTCATGGTCCGCGCGCAGACCGGCGTGCTCGCAATCGCCGCGTTGACAATGAAGCCCTGTCGGCCGAGCGAGTCACAGACCGTGCGCAGCATCAAAGCCTCGCCACCGAACAGATGCGCGCAGCCGCTGATGTCGAGCAGTAATCCATAAGGCGGATCGAGCGCCACCAGCGGCGTAAAACGATCGCACCAGTCGGCTACAGCTTCCAGCAGGCTCCTGTCCGCCGTCTCGTCGGCGTCGAACACCTGCACATCGGGACAGACCGCGCGCGCATTGGCCAGCGGCAGTCCGACCTCGAGGCCGATACTCGCCGCGGCATCGTTCAGCGCCGATATCTGCAACGCGTTGTTGAGTTTGGCGACGACAACGCACGGATGCGTATCATCCGGCGCGGCGTCTTGCCCCCAAAGCTGGCGCTTCAATCGGTCGGTCGGCAGGCGCGGCAGCCACAGGCTGAGAATACGCCGAGTCCTTATGGAAGATGCCTTCACGGAAGAGGCCCTCATCACATTTCCACTCCATGATCCATCGCCCGGTCTGGCCGTGACGGTTGCGAATGAGATGCGCGTCAAGCATCGGCGCGCCCCATGCCTCCATCGCGATTGGTGATGGCGCTGAGCGCACAATCCAGCGCGTCTCCGCCGTGCTGGCAGACGGTATCGCCGCCGTACGCAGCACGAGGCACGCGACATTCGAGGCACGCGCGGCCAGCGTCAGCCTGCGGCTTGCCACCAGATCGAGCTGACGCACCTCGCCCCAGACATCCAGCACCACCACACCCAGCGCGTCGCAAGCGAGCGCATCGGCCGCGGCGCGCAGCGCGGTCTCGGCATCTGCCGCCCGCACGGTCACCAGCAGGCGTGGATCGAGACCGAGTTCATTCAGACCGCCCACCGACAGCGCGCCGGATTCCCGTTCCGCGAAATCCTGCCGGACCCAGACCAGCGGCCGCTCCCCGGCGAGGCGGTGGGCGAGGCCCGCGATGAACCCCGTCGCCGCCGCACCATGGCGGCCTCCCTCGGCGAACACCTCATGCAGCGCGCCGCGCACCAGCCCGCCCTGCAACAGGGCATCCGCTCCGGCATGGCCTAGCTCCACGCGCGAAAGCCCGCCGGCGTCGCCCTCAAGGCGGTCGATAGTCCCTCGCAGGGACGCAAGTGTACTCATGCGCGCGCCGGTCATGCGCCGCTCCTGAAATTCCGGGTCCGTGGCAGGCGATTGAACGACTGACCGACCCATTTGTTCATGATATGTTCTAATATAAAGCTAAGATAGACCGAGGAGTCAATCGGACTTTCCGCGAAGGTTTTTAATGATCGAAAACAATAGGATGGCGGGGCGCGCTGGACATGCCCGCAAACTCCCTCTCCCCGTTTTCGAGGAGAGAGAGCCAAGCTTACGGCTACGCCGCAAGCGCTTCGGAATTCACCTCTCCCAGCGCAAGCGTCGTCAACGCCTCATCGGTCTTGTGTTCCTGCTGCAGCGTTTCGTCGAGCAGGCGCACCGCCTCTGTCATACCCAGCTTGCTCGCCCACGCCTTCAAGGTTCCGTAGCGCGAAATTTCGTAATGCTCGACTGCCTGCGCTGCCGCCAACAGACCGGCGTCGAGCGCTTCCGTTCCCTTGTACTCGTCCATGATCTCCTTGCCCTCGTCGAGAATACCCATGATCGCATCACAGGTTTTGGCCTTCGCGGGCTTGTCGATCAGTTCGAATACCTGCTCGAGGCGATCGATCTGGCCTTCGGTCTCGGTGTGGTGCTTTTTGAACGCGGCACTCAAATCCGCCGAGTGAGCCGCCTTCGCCATCTTGGGCAACACTTTGAGAATCTGCTTCTCGGCGAAGTAGATGTCCTTGAGGGTGTCGTGAAAAAGATCGCTCAGATCCTTGTCATTCGGCGCAGCGCGCTTCGCCGCCATTCGTTTTGGCGCCGATTTCCTGGCCGATTTTTTTGCTGACTTTTTGATCGACTTTTTCGCTGATTTCTTCGTAGCCATGTCCCACTCCGCGATGTTAGACGGGATCATTCCCGCCTCTCAACGCGATGTGATGATCATGGTTCCTAGACTATCGATCAGCCGGCAAGCTGCGTCTCGACCAGCTTGATCCAGTAGGACGAGCCATAAATGATAGCGTCGTCATTGAAGTTATAGGCCGGGTGATGAAGCCCGGCGCTGTCGCCATTGCCGATAAAGATGAAGGCGCCGGGCCGCGCTTCCAGCATATAGGCGAAATCTTCCGCGCCCATCACAGGCGGAATCTCGGAGCTGACATTGCCCTCGCCCGCGATGTCGGCCGCGATCCGCGCCGCGATTCCGGTCTCCGCAGGATGATTGACCAGCACCGGATAGCTGCGCTCGTAATCGAGCGTGATCTTCGCGCCCGAGAGCTGCGCAACACCGTTGACGACCTCGCGCACCCGCTGCTCGATCAGATCGCGCACCTCCGGCGTCAGCGTGCGCGCGGTGCCGAACAGTTCCGCAGTCTGCGGGATGACGTTGCGGGCGTTCCCGGCGTGGAACTCGCAGATCGAAATCACCGCGGCATCCAGCGGATCGACGCTGCGGGAGACGATCGACTGCAAGGCTGTAATGAGCTGCGCACCGACCAGAACCGAGTCGATGCTTTTGTGCGGACGCGCGGCATGTCCGCCCAGACCCTCGATATGGATGTTGATGTGATCGGTCGCGGCCATCGCCGGGCCGACACGCGTCGCAAATGTGCCGATCGGCATGCCCGGTGAGTTGTGCATGCCGTAAACCTGCTCGATCTTGAAACGGTCCATCAAACCGTCCTTGATCATCGCTTCGGCCCCGGCGCCACCCTCCTCGGCGGGCTGGAAGATCACCACCGCGTCGCCCGCAAAATTCCGCGTCTCGGCGAGATAGCGCGCCGCACCGAGCAGCATCGCGGTGTGACCGTCGTGGCCGCAGGCGTGCATCTTGCCGGGCACGGTCGAGCTATAGGGGACGCCGGTTTCTTCCTCGATCGGCAGGGCGTCCATGTCGGCACGCAGACCAATGGCTTTCAGGTCACCGCCGTTGACGGGCTTTCGCCCCTTGATGACGCCGACCACACCGGTCCGCCCAAGGCCTGTCGCGACCTCATCGCAGCCGAACTCCCGCAGGCGATCGGCAACGAATGCCGCAGTGCGATGCACATCATACATCAGCTCCGGATGCGCATGCAGCTCGCGGCGCCAGCCCATGATTTCGGGTTGCAGATCGGCGATGCGGTTGAGGATGGGCACGGCGGTAACCTCACAGGACAAGACGACAAAAGCTAGCATGAGCCCGCAAAGGACCCAACATTCGCGCAAACGGGAATTGCGCGGAACCATACTGTACAGCGAACCCCGGCCGGGGTCATAAGAAGAAAAGTCTCCCGTTTCGAAGAGAAGCGCAGAACAGGGCAGGACAGGACTCGGAATGGCGAAACGTCTCGAAGGGGATTTCGACTATATCGTCGTCGGTGCAGGTACCGCCGGTTGCATCATCGCCAACCGGCTCTCGGCGGATTCCCGCAAACGCGTGCTGATTCTGGAAGCCGGCGGCAGGGATAACTGGATATGGTTTCACATCCCGGTCGGCTATCTGTTCGCCATCGGCAATCCCCGCTCCGACTGGATGTTCAAGACCGAACCGGAGGCCGGGCTCAACGGTCGCGCGCTGGCCTATCCGCGCGGCAAGGTGATCGGCGGATCGTCGGCGATCAACGCCATGATCTCGATGCGCGGACAGGCCGCCGATTACGATCACTGGCGGCAACTTGGGCTGACCGGCTGGGGCTGGGACGATGTGCTGCCCGCTTTCAAAAAGCTCGAGGATCATTTCCTTGGCGAGAGTGAGCATCACGGCACCGGCGGCGGCTGGCGTATCGAAGCGCCGCGTCTGTCATGGAAAGTGCTCGACGCGGTTGGCGAAGCCGCGCATGAAATGGGCATCCGCAAGACACCCGACTTCAACACCGGCGACAACGAAGGCATCGGATATTTTCACGTCAACCAGAAACGCGGCCGGCGCTGGTCAGCCGCACGCGGGTTTCTGAAGCCCGCGCTGTCGCGACCGAACCTGCGCTTAGAGACCAACGTGCTGGTCGACAAGGTGATCGTCGAGAACGGACGCGCCGTCGGCGTGCGGTTCAGCCAGGGCGGGGAAACCATCGAGGCGCGGACACAAGGGGAAGTGATCCTTTGTTCGGGCTCGATCGGATCGACGCAGGTTCTGCATCGCTCAGGCATCGGCCCGCAGGAATGGCTGTCGCCGCTCGGCGTTGAGCCCGTGCTGGACCGTCAGGGCGTGGGCCGCAATCTGCAGGACCATCTGCAACAGCGCGCCATCTATAAAGTCGAAGGCGTGCGCACGCTGAACGAGACCTATTACAACCTGTTCCGGCGCGGCTGGATGGGTGTCGACTATGCGTTGCGGCGGCGCGGACCGCTGACCATGGCGCCGTCACAACTCGGCATCTTCACGCGATCCGACGCGCGGCAAGAACGCGCCAACATCCAGTTTCACGTTCAGCCGTTGTCGCTCGACAAGTTCGGCGAACCGCTGCATCGTTTTCCCGCCATTACCATCGCCGCCTGCAACCTTCGCCCCACCTCGCGCGGCACCGTGCGCATCAAATCCGATGCGCCGGATCAGGCTCCGGCGATTGCACCGAATTATCTGTCGACCCCCGAAGACCGTCAGGTCGCCGCCGATGCCATCCGCGTGACGCGCCGGTTGATGAAGCAGCACGCACTCGCTGCCTATCATCCGCAGGAATATCTCCCCGGACCGTCCGTCGGCGATGACGACGCATCGCTGGCGAAAGCCGCCGGCGACATCGGCACCACGATCTTCCATCCGGTCGGGACCGCGAAGATGGGCGCCGCCAGCGATTCATTGGCGGTGGTCGATGAACGCCTGCGCCTTCACGGCCTCAAAGGCCTACGCGTGGTCGATGCGTCGGTGATGCCGACCATTACGTCGGGCAACACCAACACGCCGACCGCCATGATCGCGGAAAAGGGTGCGGCGATGATTATTCAGGACGGGCGGTAATCGCCAGAGCTGTTATCGGTAGCACAACAGACCCTGGTGTCATCACCGGGCTTGTCCCGGTGATCCCGATGAATTGGAGCAGAGTGCCTCGGTAATCGAGATGGCCGGGACGAGCCCGGCCATGACAACCTTGTCTAAATTTATTGAACCGCCTACGGCCGCATCGCCATCTTGGCCACGCCCGGCGTGCGCAGCGGCTCCGCCAGCCGCGCGAACTCGCAAATCAGCGAACGCGTCTTGCGCGGATCGACGATCTCCTCGACCCAGAATTTTTCCGCCGAGCGGAACGGCGACCGCAGCTTGTTGAGCCGGTCCTCGATCTCGGCCAGCTTTGCCTTGGGGTCTTCGGCGGCGTCGATGTCGGCACGATAAGCGGCCTCGATGCCGCCTTCAAGCGGCAGCGAACCCCAATAGGCAGACGGCCACGCATAGCGCATCGAGAACCGGCCCGCCGGCTGATGCACCACACCCGCAACGCCAAAGGAGTTGCGAACGATGATCGTGCACCACGGCACCGTGGTCTGGTTGACGGCCGTCATCGCCCGCACGCCGTGGCGGATCGTAGCCGCCTTCTCCGCTTCAAGCCCGATCATGAAGCCGGGGCAATCCATCAAATAGACCACCGGAAGATGGAAGGTTTCCGCGAGATCAACGAAACGCACCACCTTCTGGCACGCTTCGGCGGTCCACGATCCGCCGTAGATATAAGGGTCGCTCGCCAGCAGCAGCACGGCGCGGCCGTCAAATCGCGCGAATCCGGCGATCACCGAGCGTCCGAAATTCTGGCCCATCTCGAAGAACGATCCCTTGTCGACCACCGACTCGATAATCGGCCGCATCTTGTAAATCTGCTTGCGACTGCGGGGCACGACGTTGAGCAGCGCTTCGTCAGTGCGCTCCGGATCATCGTTGCAAAGCGTGGTCGGTGGCAGGTCAAATACGGACGACGGCAAGTAGGACAGAAATTTCCGTGCGCACTCGAACGCTTCTTCCTCGGTATCGACCGCATGATCGACGCCGCCCGCCTTGGTCTGAATCTGCCATCCGCCAAGCTCCTGCTTGTCGAGCGACTGCCCGAGGCGCGCGACCACCGGCGGACCTGCGACGAACATCGCGGATGACTTGGTCATGACCGAATAATGACTGGCAGCGAGACGCGCCGCGCCAAGACCCGCAACCGATCCAAGACCGAGACCCACGACAGGCACCCGCGCCATGTTCGTTGTGGTGTACCAGTACCAAGTCGTGCCGCCGACACCGCCCGGCAGATTCGCCGCGCCTTTCGTTTCAATGGTCTTGACCGAGCCGCCGCCGCCGGATCCTTCAATCACGCGGATAATGGGCATCCGGAAATCGTGCGCCATCTGCTCGGCCATCGTCGGCTTCGCAGATATCGATGCGTCCGCGGACCCGCCACGCACGGTGAAGTCATCACCGACAACGACAACGGGACGCTTGTCGATCTTGCCGCGGCCGAACACGCAATTCGCCGGCGTCAGTGTCTTGAGTTCATTGTTCGCGTCGTATTCCGCAGTGCCTGAAATCGCACCCATCTCATGAAAGCTTTTTGGATCGACCAGCTTGTCGATGCGCTCGCGCACGGTGAGCCGGCCCTGATCATGCTGCCGCTTCACCTTGTCGGCGCCGCCCATCTCTTTCGCAAATGCTTCGCGCCGCGCGAGTTCGTCGAGTTCAGGCTTCCAGTTCATCATCGCTCCTTGGCGTGCGCGCTGCGAACGCGTTTTTGTTCTGTTTGGCAGAATGAAATTTTCTCTTGCGGAACACGCTACCTCGGGCAATCTGTCGTCACAACAACAAGCCGCGCGGGCATGCCCTGCTCAGAGCGGATGGGGGACTCAAATGGCAGAGATCAAGGTCGTCACCGAGGTTGCCGGGCGCGTTTGCGCGATTGCGGCAAGCACTGGCGGCGATATCGGAGTTGGTGACGACGTTGTCTTCGTCGAAGCCATGAAGATGGAAATTCCTGTCGCCTCGCCTGCCGCAGGAAAAATCAAATCGATTCTCGTCAACGTCGATGACGTCGTGTCCGAAGGACAGACCATCGCCACTCTCGAAACGTGACGTACAGCGTTTCCGCGACAAACTGTCTAATACACATTAGTGGGGTTGCAGGCGTTGCACTCACGCCTGCACGATGACATGATCCGGCAAAATCAAAAACGAGTTTCGCACAGCGAAAACAATGGGAGGGTTACTTAATGACGCGATACATTACGACCGTTGCCGCCATGGTTGTTGCAGGGACAACTGCAATGTCGGCTGCGCATGCGCAGGATATCAAGCTGCCGACCTCAATGGCCTTCACGGCTTACGACACCGGAACCTCCGGTTTCAATATCGCCGTCGGCGTCGGCAAAATGATGAAAGACAAATACGGTTCCGACGTTCGCGTGCTTCCGGCGGGCAACGACGTGGCTCGCCTCGCTCCGCTGCGCACAAAACGCGCAGTCCTCGCATGGATGGGCACGGGAAGTTATTTTGCCCAGGAAGGCGTATTTGAATTCGGCGTCAAGGAATGGGGGCCGCAGCCGCTCCAGATGACGCTCTCGACGGTGGATTGCAACGGCCTGTCGGTGGGCGTTGCTAAGGACACCGGTGTCAAGGAGTGGAAGGATTTCCGCGGCAAGCGTCTTGGATTCGTGGTCGGCTCGCCAGCCCTCAACCAGAACGCGCTTGCGATCATCGCCTACGCCGGCCTCACGCAGAAGGACGTGAAGATCGTCGAATTCGCAAGCTACGGCGCGATGTGGAAGGGTCTCGTCAACAATGACGCCGATGGCGCATTCGCCTCCACGGTCACTGGCCCCGCCAAGGAAGTCGAAAGCTCGCCACGCGGTCTCGTCTGGCCGGAACTTCCTCCGGAGGACAAAGAGGGTTGGGCTCGCGTCAAGAAAGTCGGCGCGTTCTTCAATCCCCATGTCACGACCTGCGGCGCGGGTATCGACAAGGCACATCCTCTGAAACTTGCTGCCTACCCCTATCCGATCGCGACCACCTACGCGACGCAGCCCGTCGATGAGGTCTACGCGATCACCAAGGCCATGATCGCCGGCTATGACGCTTACAAGGATTCAGCGCCGGGATCTTCCGGCCTCGACGTCAAGCGCCAGACCAAGCAGTGGGTCATTCCGTATCATCCGGGTGCAGCCAAGGCGCTGAAGGAAGCCGGCAACTGGACCGACGCGGACGAAAAATACAACAACGACCTCATCAACCGTCAAAAGGTTCTTGGCGAAGCATGGAAGGCCTACAACACCGCGAGTGCACCGGGCGAACCGGCTGCATTCCTCTCCGGATGGATGGGCGCACGCAAGGCCGCGCTCGCGAAGGCGAACTTGCCGAATGGTTTCGACGAGTAAGTTTTTTACTCTGAGAACAACGGACGTCGTCAACATCCTGCCTGAGTAACGCCAATGTCTGCTTCGTCCGAGAACACCCACAACACGGTAGCCGCGCCTGTCGCGGCTACCGACATTACGTCGGCAGAAAAGAGAGTCGTGTTCGACGATCCGCATGCGGGCGTCGGCGGTTTGCAGGAAGCCGAGGTCACGCGCGTGCGAACCTTGCGTGGCGGATGGCGCTGGGCTTTGGTGATAGCCACCGCGGCAACCATCCTGCTCTGCATCAATCAGCAGTTCGCATTGCGGTTCTTTGTTGGCTACACCCAGCTCAACACCGAATATTTCTATCTCCTGATCGCTCTGATGCTTCCGTTCACGTTCCTGATTTTCCCGGGCACGGACACGGCACCGCTCGATCGCATCCCCTGGTACGATCTATTGCTGTTCGCCGCGACCTTTGGCGCCGCGATCTGGCTCATGATGAACATTCGCGCGGCCGCAGCGCTCGGCTGGGAGTTTGCCGGCGCGCCGATGCCGGTCATCGCCGGGGGTCTGGTGATGTGGGCGGCGCTGATGGAAGCGCTGCGCCGGACCGGCGGCTGGAGCCTGCTCCTGTGTGTCCTGCCGTTCACCCTTTATCCGCTGGTTGCCGAATCGCACTGGCTGGGACCGTTTCGTGGAACCGAATCCACTCTTGAGCAAGCAACCGCCTATCACGTGCTGTCCGGCGAAAGCCTGCTGGGCATTCCCATTCAGGCGTTCGCGGATACGGTGATTGGCTTCCTCGTGTTCGGCACCGCGCTGATGATGACCGGCGCAGGCAAGTTCTTCATCAACATCGCCTTCGCGCTTTGCGGAACATTCCGCGGCGGCGCCGCCAAGGTCTGTATTTTCGCCAGCGGTCTTCTCGGCATGATGTCCGGGTCGATCATTTCAAATGTGCTGACAGCAGGGACCATGACCATTCCGGTCATGAAGAAGAGCGGCTTCCGCGCATCCTATGCCGCAGCCATCGAAGCCTGCGCCTCGACCGGCGCGGTGCTCGCTCCGCCGGTGATGGGCGCGACAGCGTTCGTCATCGCGCAATTCCTGAACGTGAGCTATGCCGACGTCGCGCTTGCCGCGATCCTGCCGGCGGCCCTTTTCTATCTCGGTCTGTTCATGCAGGTCGATTCCTATGCCGCCCGCCACAACCTTGCCGGCATTCCACGATCGGAGCTGCCGCGCGTGTGGGACACCATCAAGGAGGGCTGGTACTACATCTTCGTTATCGCGCTGCTGATCGTCATGCTCCTGTATTTCAAACGCGAGAGCCACGCGCCATTTTATGCGACCGCGCTGCTGCTGGTGCTGAACCAGTTCTTCTCGAAGGACACGCGCTGGACGTTCTCGACCATCGGCAAATTCCTCGAAGTCAACGGACGAACCTTCGTCGAACTGATCGGCATCCTTGCCGGATGCGGCCTCCTGATCGGCGCGTTCTCGATGACCGGCGTTATCTCGAGCCTTGCCAACGATCTGCTCACGATCGCCGGCGACAACGCCTTCCTGCTGCTGGCGATGTGCGCGCTGACGAGCCTTATCCTCGGGCTCGGCCTGACAACGACTGCCTGCTACATCTTCCTCGCCATTCTCGTCGCGCCCGCGCTTGAGAAAGTCGGCCTGAACAAGATCGCCGTCCACATGTTCATCTTCTACTGGGGCATGCTGTCGTCGATCACGCCGCCTGTGGCGATCGCCTCTTTCGCAGCCGCGGGTATCGCGGGTTCGCCGGCCATGAAGACGGGCTGGGAGTCGATGTGGGTCGGCAGCATCATCTACTTCATTCCGTTCTTTTTCGTGCTTAACCCCGCACTCGTGCTGCAAGGCGATGCTCCCTATCTCGAAGCGCTGGGGCTGATGACCCTGGCCGGAATCGGCACGCTGTTCATCTGCGGCGGCATTCAGGGTTATCAGGCGTTCGTCGGCGACCTGCGGCGCACAGGTGCAATGGAGTGGCCGGTTCGTGTGTTGCTGGTGATCGGCGGGTTCACTCTGGCAACACCGGGCGGCGGCATCATGCCTGTCTCGGAATTGCAGATCATCGCAATCGCGCTCGCGATTCTGGTTCCCACGCTGGTGGTCGCCTTCTTCCTGTTGCAGCGGAACCCGATGGCCCGGTCCGAACTCACGACGCGCTAGATCGCGTTTGGCGCGCTGCGCAAAGCAGCCCATCGAAATGTGGCGACAATCCGCGCCTCGCGTGCGCGAAGGGGATCGTGCATTTCACGCCACACCCTGTCGAAATACGCCGCCCTTATCTCGGCTTGAATGACTTGTATCTGGCATTCTGATGTGTTCGACCTATAGTTCAATCAATCGAACGCTAGACCAGATAAGGGACAACGATGCTCAAAGCACTTCTTGCGACTACCCTGCTTGTCTCGGCAACTGTCGGAGCGTATGCGCAGGCCCCGCAGCGCAGCGGAACCCCGGAAGAGCAGAAGGCCTGCGCTCCGGACGTCTCGCGCTATTGCCGCGCCGTCATGAACGATGGTGATTTCGTGATCCTCGGCTGCCTTCAGGCGCACCGCGTGAAGATCAGCAAGAGATGCGACGCGGTTCTGCGCAGCCACGGCCAGTAAGCAGCCGCGCTTCCACGCATTTCCCTACATGCTCTGAATGAACGAACCTAATCAGCCTGACCCTGTCAGGCTGATTTTCTTGCTGCGTTATCGACCAGCGTCTTGCCCAGCGACCAGATCGCACCCGGCACACGATGACTGCTTTCGATCACGGTATCGAACGAACCGGTGATCCAGTTGCAGTCCTCCTGGGTAATCGTGAGCGACGGCAGCAGCTTGATGGTGTGGCTGGCGTGGCCGGACACCTGACTGAGGATCTTGTGATCCTTGAACAGCGGAATGGTAATGAGCTGGCAGAAAAGCCCCTTGCTCGCCGCTTCCAGCATCGTCCAGGAAGCCTTGAGCGCCAGCGATTTCGGCGGGCCGAACTCGACGCCGATCATGAGCCCCTTGCCGCGAACATTCTTGAGCAACTCATAGCGCGGGATCATAGCCGACAGCGTCGCGAGAAGTTCATCGCCGCGCGCCGCTGCGTTTTCGATCACCTTTTCCTGCTTGAGCGCTTCCAGCGTCGCGATGCCGGCAGCCATGGCGAGATCGTTCTTGGAGAACGTCGAACCGTGTACGACGGCGCGGTCCATCCGGTCGAAAATCTTGTCGAAAATAGCCTTGCGCGTCAGCACGGCACCGACGGGAACGTGACCGCCGGAGAGCGATTTCGACAGCAGCACCATATCCGGTTCGACGTTCCAGTGCTCGACAGCGAGGAAGCGCCCCGTGCGCCCCATGCCGGTCTGGATTTCATCCGCCACGAACAACGTGCCGTACCGTTTGCACAATGCCGCTGCCCCTGCGAGGTAACCCTCGTCGGGCATGTTGACGCCTTTGCCCTGAATCGGCTCGACGATAAAGGCCGCGATCTGGCGAGAAGCCAGCGCCTTCTCCAGCGCGGCAAGGTCGTTGAACGGAATCGAATGGCAATCCGGCAGCAGCGGTCCGAAGCCGTCACGGAAGTTCTTGTCGCCGGTCAGAGACAACGAACCGTAGGACAGTCCGTGATAGCCGTGATCGCAATAGACGATCCCGGTCCGGCCGGTGGCGCCACGCGCGAACTTGATCGCAGCTTCGACACATTCCGTCCCTGAATTCGCAAAAAACACCTTGTCGAGATAAGGAACATGCGCGATCAGGCGCTCGGCCAGAATGCCGGCTAGCGTAGACAGATCAAGCTGAACGAGATTGGGCAGATCGCTGTCGAGAACGCTCTTGAGGGCGTCCTTGACGGTAGGATGATTGCGGCCGAGCGCGAAGACGCCGAACCCGCTCAGAAGGTCGAGATAGCGATCGCCGTCGCGGTCGAACAGATACTGCCCCTGCGCCCGCTGAAAGCCGACGTCATAACCAATGGTCTTGAGGACACGAACAAGCTGCTCGTTGAGGTACCGTGTATGCAGAGCGTTGCGCTGGAATTGGCGATCCGCGAACATCTCTGAAATGTCTAGATTTGGTTGCATGATGTCATACATACTTCGTTTGCCGGGCGTGTAGTCAACTGAAATTAATGTCTGCGTCGTTTTGTCAATCTCTGGAACAACGAACGGCTTTTGTGTTTAAATTGGTTGCAATGCACGCGAGGATTCATGCGAAAAATAGCCCTTAGTGGAATGTTCCTTCTCGCCGCCGCTGGCGCCGCCTCGGCGGCAGAACCGCTCGGAGAATGGAAGGTCGAGGAAGACAAGGCGACGATTCGAATCGTCGACTGCAACTCCCGGCTTTGGGGCGTGATCGCTTCTGAACAGATTTCCGGCAACATCGACAGAAAGAATCCCGACAAGACCAAACGGACGCGTCCGACACTGGGCATCCCCGTTCTTCTGAACATGAAGAAAGCCGAGGACGAGAAGGACAAGTGGGAAGGCCAGATTTACGATGCCACAAGCGGCAAAACCTACGACGCGAACATCCAGCTCAAGTCGCCAAACAGTCTTCGGGTCGAGGGTTGTGTTGCGATGATCCTCTGCGGCGGTCAGACTTGGACCCGCGTCGCTGAAGGCACTCCGGCCCCTGCTCCCGGCGCTCCAAAAGCCCCCGCGCACAAGGGTACGGCCCCCAAGAGTACTGCGGCACCATTCCCGACGCCCATCGGCGCTCCCAAGGCAGCAGTGACTGCTCCGAAGGGCGGAGCCAAGGCGGGATCGCCCGATACCGCGACCTCCGAGGTCTGTATGCTCCCGGAGATCGCTAACGCTCCCCGTTAGTGTCGCGAGGACGCCCCATCAGCGCGGGCTGAAACAGCACCGCCGCTGCAAGCGTGGTGACCAGCGACAGCGCCAGCAATTTGCCCATGCTCGATGTGCCGGGATGGCTCGATAGCCACAGGCTGCCGAATGCCGTCGCGGTCGTCATAGCGCTGAAGAAGATTGCGCGCGTCAGACTGGATTGCAGCAGATCGGTCTGCCCTGCCCGCCACGCAGTCACATAGTAAATCTTGAACGCGACACCGATGCCGAGCAGCAGCGGCAGCGCGATGATGTTTGCGAAGTTCATCGGCAGCCCGATGAGAACGCAGATTTCAAGCGTTACCACACCGGCGAGGACAAGGGGTACGAGCGTCAACAGCACGTCGCCGATCCGCTTCAGAACGATCCAGAGCAGGATCGAAATCGACAACAGCGCCCAGCCACCCGCCTGAATGAAGGCCGATACAATGGTGTCGCCTGACTTCAGAATGGAGATCGGGCCACCGATGGCGGCCGGCTCAACCTTCAGGACCGCGGCCGCGAAACTCCGCAGCGTGTCGTTGTCATTGGGGTCCCCCTTCGGCTGGGCCTCGACGCGGGTCCGTCCGTCGGAAGACGTCCAGTCGGCGAGAATGTCGGGTGGCAGGGTTTTTATGCTGACGGGCTGCGCCTTGAGCAGGCCACGGACCTGATCCAGCGCGACGTTCAGGGGTGAGATGAACGTCGTCTCGGCCTTGTCACGCATGGCCTTGTCGGCCTGCGCGAGTTTCGCCAAGGCGTCCGCGAGGCGGCGTGCTGCCACGGCGCCCGGCCCCTTGTCGTCGCCCGCAGTCTTGCGGAGGCTCTCAACAGACCCTTTCAGCGCGGCGACATTTTCCTCGTCTGACGGCGCGGTGCCGCGCTGCGTCTCGTTCAGGATTGGATTAAGCGATGCCGCCGCCTTGCGGATGATCGCGAGCTTTGCAGGTTGATCGTCGGGAATGAAACTCTCGAGTGAAACCGTTCGCGACACTTCGGGAATTTTCGCCAGACGTCCCTGAATTTCCTTTGCAGCCGCCACGGACGGAGCCAGGACTTCGACCGCGTTGGTACCGGTATTGGGATCGCGCCGCAGATCGAGATAGGTCGCAACCGATTCAACCTTCGCGCTGCGCAGGTTCATCGGGTTGAAGTCAAACTGCAGGAAATACAGCAGCGGCAGGCCGAGAACGGCCACGCCAAGCGTCGCCGCAACAACACCGACCCGATGGCGCTCCAGAAAGCTGTCGACCGGCGCCAGGAACTTGAAGCCCAGAGGTTCGGCTTCGCCCGGAGGATTGAAGAGCTTGATCAGCGCGGGCAACACCGTAACCGCGGCAATGAATGCGATGATCATGCCCGCACCGGCGATTTTTCCGAGTTCGGACACGCCCTTGTAATCGGTTGGCAAAAACGACAGGAATCCCGCAGCCGTGGCCGCCGCCGCAAGTGTGAGCGGAATCGCGGAGTACTCGGCCGCTTTCTCAAGCGCCGGATCAAGCTCATCGTTTTCGTGACGTTCAGCGCGATACCGGACGCTGTACTGGATGCCGAAATCGACACCGAGACCGACGAACAGCACAAAGAACGCAATCGAAATCAGATTGAACGCCCCCACGAGCATCAGTCCGACGGCCGTGGTGATCGACAGCCCGATCAACAGCGTGATGAAAACGGAGGCGATGATCTTGGATGACTTGAGCGCGCACCACAGGATGAAAAGGACGATCAGCACCGTCCCGGTGTGAGTGACGAGCGCCCCCTCCTGCACCGTCGCGAATTCATCATTCGCGATCGGAACGGGGCCGGTGAGACGGACCTTGGCGTCGTATTCACTGGCGAGATTCGCGTCCTGCGCCGCCTTGCGGATCGCATCGACGGCAGCCCCGCCCGGCTCCAGTGCCTTGAAGTCGAGAATCGGCCGCATCAGCAGGAGCGTTCGCTTGTCGGCCTCGGTCAGGGGTTCGTTATTGGAGAGTTCCTTCCAAGAGAAGGTCGCAGGCTGATTTGAGGTCACCTTCTCGACCGTCCCGGCAACCAGATTCAACGGCCCCGCCATGGAATCTCGTGAATACTGTCCCCGCTGGGACCCGGCCAGGCCGAACTCCAGCACGCCGGTCAGGCCACGCAGACTGGGGTCGTCCATCAGAATGTCGAAAATCGGAGCTGCCGAAGCCAGTTGGCCGACCTGCTTGGCCACCTCCGGGGTCGGCAAGAACAAAAGTCCGTTATTATCGAAGAACGGCCCGCCACCCGGACGCCTGATCCAGGTGAACCTTTCGGTCTGTGGGAGCAACTTCTTCTCAAGAGCGGCGGCGGCCTGCCGGGAGAGTTCCGGGGTTGGAGCCTCGACAACGGCCAGAATGCTGTCATTTCGGCCCGGAAACGCCTTCTCGAACTCTATTTCGCGCTTTCGCCAGTCTAAATCAGGAGAAATCAGCGTCGCAACGTCGGTATTGATCGCAAAGTTCCGGTGGGAATAAACGCCTGCCGCCGCTGCCAAAGCTACGCCGGCAAAGAGGACCAGCCATGCATGGCGCGTGCAAAAACGAACAAGCGATACAATAGTCCTTGTCAGCACAGGTTTTCTTTCTATTTCTGGCAACCGGCTTGGGGTAAAGGCAACTGCCGGGGAGGCAGGCGGTTAACTTACTGATGCCTCAAACGGTGCCCTTAAGTCACACAATAGTGGCATTTAGTCAGCAGTTCCTCAGAACTACTGCTGAATAGCTGCAATAATGCTACACTGCAAAATGTTCTCGTCTTGTTCCACAGTCGCATTGGAAGCCTTGGTATGACCTCAACGACCCCATTGCTCGACGCAATCAAGTCGCCCGCCGACCTTCGCACGTTGAAGGAAAGCGAATTGCCTCAAGTCGCAGCAGAATTGCGCGCGGAGACAATCAACGCGGTGGCGGTTACTGGCGGTCATCTTGGCTCCGGTCTTGGTGTCGTTGAACTGACGGTTGCAATACATCATGTTTTTAATACGCCCGCCGACCGCGTCATTTGGGATGTCGGCCATCAGGCGTATCCACACAAGATTCTGACCGAGCGGCGCGATCGGATTCGCACCCTGCGTCAGGGTGGCGGCCTGTCCGGCTTCACCAAGCGCGCCGAGAGCGAATACGATTGTTTCGGCGCCGCTCACTCATCGACCTCCATTTCGGCAGGCCTCGGCATGGCCGTCGCACGCGATCTCGCCGGCGGCAACAACAATGTCATCGCCGTGATCGGCGACGGCGCGATGTCGGCCGGCATGGCCTATGAGGCGATGAACAACGCCGGCGCGATGGATTCGCGCCTGATTGTCATTCTCAACGACAATGAGATGTCGATTGCGCCCCCCGTCGGCGCGATGTCATCCTATCTGTCGCGCCTGACCTCCAGCAATACCTACCGTTCGATCCGCGAGATCGGCAAGCAGGTCGCCAAGCGCCTTCCGAAATTCGTCGAAAAAGGTGCCCAGCGCGCGGAGGAGTATGCCCGCGGCATGCTTTCGGGCGGCACGCTGTTCGAGGAACTCGGCTTCTACTATGTCGGCCCGATCGACGGCCATAACCTCGATCACCTTCTGCCGGTTCTGAAAAACGTGCGCGACTCAAAGGTCGGCCCGACGCTGATCCACGTCGTCACCGAAAAGGGCAAGGGCTACTCCCACGCCGAGACCGCCTCGGACAAATATCACGGCGTCGTCAAATTCGACGTCGCCACTGGCAAGCAGGCGAAGGCGCAGGCCAATGCTCCCGCCTACACCAAGGTGTTCGGCAACAGCCTTGTTCAGGAAGCCCAGAAGGACGACAAAATCGTCGCCATCACCGCGGCGATGCCGGGCGGCACCGGTGTCGATATTTTCAGTAAGGCCTTTCCTGAGCGTACTTTCGACGTCGGCATCGCCGAGCAGCACGGCGTGACATTCGCCGCCGGCCTGGCATCCGAAGGCCTGAAGCCGTTTGTCGCCATCTACTCGACCTTCCTGCAGCGCGCCTACGACCAGGTGGTCCATGACGTCGCCATTCAGGGTCTGCCGGTCCGCTTCATCATCGACCGTGCGGGTCTTGTCGGCGCTGACGGGCCGACCCATGCGGGTTCGTTCGATCTGGCCTATCTCGGCTGCCTGCCGGGCATGGTGCTGATGGCCGCAGCCGATGAGGCTGAGCTGGTTCACATGGTTGCGACTGCCGCGGCCATCGACGACCGCCCCTCCGCCATCCGCTTCCCGCGCGGCGATGGTGTCGGTGTGGACCTGCCGTCGGTCGGCGTTCCGCTGGAGATCGGCAAGGGCCGCATCGTCCGCGAAGGCACATCGGTGGCGCTGGTCTCGCTCGGAACCCGCCTTCAGGAATGCCTGAAAGCTGCAGACATTCTAAAAACCCATGGCTTAACGGCGACTGTTGCCGATGCCAGATTTGCCAAGCCGATCGACACGGACATGATCCTGCGTCTGGCGCGCGATCACGACGTGCTCGTCACCATCGAGGAAGGTTCGATCGGCGGCTTTGGGGCGCAGGTTCTGCACACGCTTGCAGAGAACGGCGCACTGGACAAAGGACTGAGGGTTCGCGCGATGGTTCTTCCGGATACGTTTATCGATCAGGACAGCCCTGCTGCGATGTACGCAAAGGCCGGCCTCGACGCCAAGGGCATCGTGACGCGCGTCTTCGAGGCGCTTGGCCGTGAGGGCGAGATCAGCGCGGTGCAGCTTGCTTAATCACGCGCCCCAAAAAGCCGAGATCAAGATCCTGCTGGCCCAGCCACGCGGGTTCTGCGCCGGCGTCGTGCGCGCGATCGAGATCGTCGAACGCGCGCTGGAAAAGTACGGCCCGCCGGTCTACGTCCGTCACGAGATCGTGCACAACAAGTACGTGGTCGAAAGCCTGAAGGCCAAGGGCGCGGTGTTTGTCGAGGACCTCCACGAAGTCCCGGCCAACGCGATCACAGTGTTCAGCGCCCATGGCGTCGCCAAGAGCGTCGAGGAAGAAGCCGCATCGCGCGGGCTTCCGGTCCTCAACGCGACCTGCCCGCTGGTCACGAAAGTTCACAATCAGGGGAAGCGCTACGTCTCCAAGGGGCGCAAACTGGTCCTGATCGGCCATGAAGGCCACCCTGAAGTGGTGGGCACCATGGGCCAGGTTCCCGGCCCTGTGATCCTCGTCCAGAGCGTGGAGGACGTTGCCGCACTTAAGCTGCCGAGCGACGAGCCGATGGCCTATATCACCCAGACCACGCTCAGCGTCGATGACACCCGCGACATCATCGCAGCCCTCGAAGACCGCTTCAGCGACCTCGAAGGCCCGGATACCCGCGATATCTGCTACGCGACACAAAACCGCCAGTCTTCGGTGCGAGACCTCAGCAAGCTCGTCGACGTCATTCTGGTGGTCGGCGCAACCAATAGCTCCAACTCCAACCGCCTCCGCGAAATCGGGACCGAAGTTGGCGTCCCGAGCTACCTCATCGCCGACGGCAGCCAGCTCAATCCTGAATGGTTGAAGGACGCGACAACCGTCGGCATTACCGCGGGCGCCTCGGCGCCGGAGGTGCTGGTGGACGATGTGATTGACGCCCTGCGGAGAATCGGACCGGTGACAGTGTCCGTACTGCCGGGCCGGGAGGAGAATATCGAATTCCGACTGCCGGCCGAGCTGGTCCAACGCCAGCCGCGCCCCTCTCCCGTGATGCAAGAAAGATAAACATTCATGGCGATACCTTTTTTCAAAGAGATCAAGATCGGCTCGTACCTCGTCAAGCAGAAGCTGCTTGGCCGTAAGCGTTACCCTCTGGTGCTGATGCTGGAGCCGTTGTTCCGCTGCAACCTCGCCTGCGTCGGTTGCGGCAAGATCGACTATCCCGATGCGATCCTGAACCGCCGCATGTCGGCGCAGGAGTGCTGGGATGCCGCCGACGAATGCGGCGCGCCGATGGTTGCGATCCCGGGCGGCGAGCCGCTGATCCACAAGGAGATCGGCGAAATCGTGCGCGGCCTGGTCGAGCGCAAGAAGTTCGTCTCGCTCTGCACCAACGCGCTGCTGCTCGAGAAAAAGCTCGATCTGTTCGAGCCGTCGCCGTACCTGTTCTTCTCGGTCCATCTCGACGGCCTGAAGGATCATCACGACAAGGCTGTGTCGCAGAAGGGCGTGTTCGACCGCGCCGTGTCCGCGATCAAGGCCGCCAAGGCGCGCGGCTTTACCGTGAACGTTAACGCGACGATCTTCGACGGCCACGCCGCCGAGGACATCGCCAAGTTCCTCGACTACACCGTCGAGCTCGACGTCGGCGTTTCGATGTCGCCCGGTTACGCCTACGAGCGCGCACCGGATCAGGAGCACTTCCTGAACCGCACCAAGACCAAGAAGCTGTTCCGCGACGTGTTCGCGCTCGGCAAGGGCAAGAAGTGGAATTTCATGCACTCGGGCCTTTTCCTGGATTTCCTGGCCGGAAATCAGGAATACGAGTGCAAGCCGTGGGGCATGCCCGCGCGCAACATCTTCGGATGGCAGAAGCCATGCTACCTGCTCGGTGAAGGTTATACCAAGACCTTCAAGGAGCTGATGGACACCACCGATTGGGAAACCTATGGCACCGGCAAGTACGAGAAGTGCGCCGACTGTATGGCCCATTGCGGTTACGAGCCGACCGCTGCGGATGCTGCTCTGACCAATCCGCTGAAGGCATTGTGGGTGTCGCTGCGCGGCGTGAAGACCGAAGGCCCGATGGCGCCGGAAATCGACCTCACCAACCAGCGCCCGGCGCAGTACATCTTCTCGTCGGAAGTGCAGAAGCGTCTGTCTGAAATTCGTTCCGATGAAGCGAAGGCGGCGGAAGCCAAGGCCGCCAAACTCGCAGCCGCGGCGACAGCGCCTGCCTCGACCAACGCATCGACCGCAGCCTGATTTCAGCTGTGCTCATTCAAAAGGCGCGAGCATTGCTCGCGCTTTTTTTGTTGCTGTTACCTGAGAGATGAATTGTCGCCGTCATGGCGAGGACCCGCAGCGACGAAGGAAACCATACAGCGCTCGCGCCCTGTTGAGCCTTCAGCCCAGCGCGTCCCGGCAGCCTTTCAACGAGCGCAGCGCGCGGCTGAAATCGCGCCCGGTCGAAATCAAATGCGGAATCGTCCTTGGGTTACGCGCGATCCCGCGCATCACCTTCCACATATCGACATTGCCGTTCGGCTTGATGGCGCTCATCGTGAGTTCCGGTAGCGCGCGATGCGCCGGATCGCTGATGACGCGCACCGCTGCAAACGGCAGGCCGTAGTGCTCGGCATAGCGCGCGGCGATGTGGCTTTCCATATCAACCGCATCGGCGCCGGTGGTGGCGCGCAGCGCGGCCTTCGCCACCTGACCCGTCACGACCTCTTCGACGCCCGCAAGAACACCTGACACGATCAAGCCGCGACGCCTGGTCGGCAGCGCCACGAGATTCTCGGTCAGGGACGCTTCGGTCGACCAGCGCTGTTTCGCTGTGACGATCTGGGACGCGATAACGACGTCACCTGATTTGAGCGAGGGGTCGAGACCGCCTGCGACGCCGAAGCTCACGATGCCGCGAATGCTCGCCGGATCGAACGACGTCATCATCTCGCGTAGTTGAACTGGATTGCTGGAACTGCAGATGACGGTGAGACCGGGGCCGGCAGCGATGCGGGCCTCCTGTTTCAAGCCAGTAACGATCAGGACTGGCAGCCCGTCGTGTGCGGCGTCCCCGCCCGCCCCTATAATCACATTCCGATCCCCACGAACCGGCTGTTAGTATTACGCAGATTCCGGTACCGCGCCAGCGCCCACAGCGGGAAGAACTTGGAATACCCGTGGTATCGCAAATAGAACACGCGTGGGAACCCGCCCCCGGTGTACTGCGGCTCGGTCCAGAGCCCGTCCTTGGTCTGATTTTGAATCAAATAGGCGATACCCCGTTGAGTCGCGGGATGGTCCACCTTCCCCGCCGCCATCAAGGCCAGCGTCGCCCAGGCCGTCTGGGAGGCCGTGGTTTCGGACTTCACATACCCCTTGTAATCGAGCCGGTAGCTGTTGCCGTCCTCGCCCCAGCCCCCGTCGCTGTTCTGGATCGAGATCAGCCAATCGGCTGCCTTCGCCATCACCGGGTCGCTGTGATCGACACCGGCCGCGTTCAGTGCGCAGAGCACGGACCACGTCCCGTAAATGTAGTTGACGCCCCAGCGTCCGAACCATGAGCCGTCCGGCATTTGCGTGCGGCGAAGATACGCGATGCCACGGGCCAGCGCCGCGCTGGTCTCGGCTGTCTCGCCGAGTTGCGCCAGCATCGAGACGCAGCGCGCAGTGACGTCCTCGGTCGGCGGATCGAGCAGCGCGCCATGATCCGAGAACGGAATGTTGTTGAGATAGTATTCGAGGTTATCGGCATCGAACGCGGCCCAGCCGCCGTCCTTGCTCTGCAGGCCCAGCAGCCACTCGCGGCCACGGGCAATCGCCTCGTCGTATTTGGTGCCGGCACCCAGCGTGCCGCGTGCGCGGTCCATCGCCATCACGACGACAGCCGTGTCATCGAGATCCGGATAATGCGCATTGTTGTACTGGAACGCCCAGCCGCCGGGACGCACACCCGGACGCTTCTCGATCCAGTCGCCCTCGACGTCGAGCACCTGCTTCGGCTTCAGCCAGTCGAGCGCTTCCTTGGCGGACGCTTCAGCCGTCTCGCCGCCGACCTCGATCATGGCATGCGCGGCCAGTGCCGTGTCCCAGATCGGCGACACGCACGGCTGACAGTAGGCCTCCTCGTCCTTGATCACGAGCAGGTTCTCGATCGATTGCCGCGCCATCACGTAATGCGGATGATCCTTCGGATAACCGAGAATGTCATACATCATCACCGTGTTGGCCATTGCCGGGAAGATCGCGCCGAGACCATCGACGCCATTCAGGCGTTCGGTGACGAAAGCCACCGCCTTGTCGATCGCGCGCTGGCGCGAGACTTTCGGAAACATCGGATCGACGACGCGCAAAACCTTGTCGAGCAGATCGAAGCCGGTGAACCAGAGCTGACTCTGATGCGGTGCTTTCGCAGCCATACCGATCGACTTCGGATCTTCCAGGAACAGTTCATCGATGCCGATGCCGAGCGGATTGCGCGCGCGGGGCTTTTTGTCCAGCAGCACCAGCAGCGGCACGATCACGGTGCGCGCCCAGTACGACATCTTGGTCAGGTGGACCGGAAACCAGCGCGGCAGCAGCATGATTTCCACCGGCATCATCGGCACAGCGCGCCAGGTGACGACACCGAACAGCGCCAGCATGATGCGGGTGAAAACGTTGCTCTTGATCGCGCCGCCACGGCGAAGCATCTCCTCGCGCGCTTTCTTCATATGCGGCGCATCGGGCGAGTCACCGATCATCTTGAGCGCGAAATACGCTTTCACGCTGGCGCTCATGTCGAACTCGTGGCCATAGAACAGCGACCAGCCGCCGTTCTCGTTCTGGATGCGGCGGAGATAGTTGCCGATCTTGGCTTGCAGTACGGTATCGACAGGCTCGGCGAGATAGTGCCGCAGCAGGACGTACTCGGCCGGAATCGTCGCGTCAGCCTCCAGCTCGAACACCCAGTGTCCGTCAGGCTTGCGCGTATCCAGAATCGCGCGGCTGGCAGCCGCGATGCTTCCTTCGAGAGCCGCAGCAACAGGCGCGGCTTCGATTGTCTGTTCGGTCATAGTCATGATACCGACTGAGTTCAGTCCAATTGCTACATTTTTAGGGCAAAATCTGCGGCTTTATCGCCTGAGCGCACCGAACCTTCAATGGTCGCGGGCAGTCCCGTATCCGTCCAGTCGCCCGCAAGGAACAGGTTTTTCCATTCGGTGTCGGGCCCCGGCCGCTGCGCATTTTGTTCCGGCGTGGCCTCGAACGTAGCACGGCGCTCGCGAACGATCTGCCACGGCGGCAACGGCCCCTCTGCCACCTCGCGACTGATACCGGCCGCCTTGCAGATGTCCCGCCAGATATCCCGCGCCAGTTCTTCGCGCGGCGCATTCACCAGATGGTCGGCATTGCTGATGGTGATCGACAGCCGCTGCGGGAACGCAAACAGCCATTCTATGATCCCGCCGACTACGCCGATCATGTCGGGCATGCCAACAGGCGGATCGTAGCGAAAATGCGCGTTGACGATCGCTCGAAACTTGGTCGGTGTCTTCAGCCCATGCAGGATCGACGACGCCGAGCGCGGCGGCACTGCGAGCACGACAACGTCGCGCGGTGCGACTGCGATAGTGTCATCGCCGAACTCCAGCGCGGAAATGCTTTCGCCCGCCATCAGCACTTGCCGCAGCTCATGCCCGAAATTGATGGTGCCGCCCTTCTCGCGCAGCAGCTTGAGCGCGGGATCGACCAACACGGCGCTGAGGCCGTCGCGCGCGATCAAAGGCCGGCAGGCCTTTCCGCCTGCGAGCAGCGTCTCGCGCACGATAGCGCCCGCGAGACCTGCCGAGCCTTCCGGCGGATCGACGTTGAGCGCCGCCAGCAGCAGCGGCTGAACAAGCCGATCATAGAGCATGCCTTCGCATTTCACGGTTTTGCCGACCAGCGCATCGGCCCCCGCCCAGATCATCGGGGCTAGCGCGAGATAGTCACCCACCGTCGTATCCGGCACGCGGCGCGACTTGTCGAACACCCAGGTCGGTAGCCGTCCCTTGCCGAGATCGAGCATCCAGCGCTTATCGCTCTTCATATCCATGAAGTGGAACTGCGCGCGCTCTGGCCCGACAAGGCCGGCCTCGCTGCCGATCGACAGCGCGTAGGATCGCGCGTGAAGATTCCCCGACAGCATCAGATGGTTGCCGTTGTCGATCACGAGATCGGTTGCGGCGTCATAGTACGAGCGGCAGCGGCCACCGGCCTGCTGCGTCGCCTCATGGACGTGAACCTCGAATCCTTCGTTCGCGAGCCGGACGGCGGCGGCGAGGCCGGACACGCCTGCGCCGATGATGTGGGCTTTCCTGGTATGGGAGGAACTGGTCATCAGATAAATGCGTACCGAATGAGAATGAAAATCTTGGCTGCCTTGCCGAGCTTGACCGGCTTGCGCGGCAACGCGAAGCCTCGCTCGACCAGCTTTTCGAGAATCGCGTGGTAGTATTCCGACATGATCTTCGGCGCGCGGACCACGCGGCGTGAATTGCGCGCCATGATATCGTTCGACTTGGCGAAGTGATCCCGCGCCTGTTTCAGGATGCCCTCACACACCCGTGGCAGCCGCGGATCGGATGCAACCACCAGCGGATCGTTCGACATGATGCCGGCGGCGATGAGGTCTTCGCGCGGCAGGTAAAGCCGGCCGATGCCGGCATCCTCGTCGATATCACGCAGAATGTTGGTCAATTGAAGCGCGCGGCCGAGGTGATGCGCCAGCAGAATTCCGTCGTCCTCGCCAAGGCCGAACACACGCACCGACAATCGTCCCACCGCGCTCGCGACCCGGTCGCAGTACAGGTCGAGCGTCCGCGCATCCGGCGCGCGGATGTCGGCGGGTACGTCCATTTCCATGCCATCGATGATGGCGATGAAATCCTCGCGCCGCAGACCGAACTGCTTCACCGATGATACATAGTCGCGCAAATGCTGCGGCGGATGTCCGGCGTAAAGCGCATCGATATCGCGCCGCCACTGATCCAGCGCCTTCAGGCGCTCAGGGCGCGGACCGTCGGAATCGGCAATGTCATCGACCTGACGGCAGAAGCTGTAGATCTGGAACATCGCCTCGCGCTGCTCGCGCGGCAGAATGCGCATCGCCGCGTAGAACGAACTGCCGGAGGCTGAACCTTCGGGCGTGACTTGCGATGTAACATCGGCAGCGGTCATGATGTGATCACGCACCCGGAACCTGACGGACGACCGACGTGTGTCCGGTCGCGCGCTGATAAAGACCGCGCGCCATTGCCGAAAGCGCGATGCCCAGCATCTGCTGCTTCGAGAGATGAACGCGCTCGCTCAACGGATCGCGGACCTTCAGAAGATTGACGATCCTGGCGGCAAACGACTCGATCACACGAACCTCAAGCGCAAACCGCGTGTCCTTGATGTCGCCGGGAAGCGAACGCCCCTCGTTCAGAAGCGACTCCGTTCGACGCGCCAATCCATGCAAACATTTAAGCAAGGCTGGCGGCGCATGCCCCTCGCCCAGCATCTCGACCGTCGCACCGGCGGCGGCAAGCGCATCGCGCGGGATATAGACGCGATTGAGATCGAGATAATCCTTGCCGCAATCCTGCAAGTGATTGTTGATCTGCAACGCCGCGCAGATGGCGTCAGACGCCGCCCAGGTCGAACGATTCTCGCCGTGAACATCCAGCATGAAGCGGCCGACAGGCATCGCCGAAAGCGAGCAATAATGGATCAGCTCATCCCAGTTGTCGTAACGCAGCTTGGTGACATCGAGACGAAATGCATTCAGCAAATCCTGCGCATGCTTCGGCGACATCCCGCGCTCGGCGAATGCAGCGCGCAGCGCCACGGCTTCCGGCTGGCTGTCGCCTCTGCCGAGCAGTTCAGCTTCCAGCAAGTCAAGCTTGTCGAGCTTGTCCTGCGGCGCCAGCGATGTGTGGTCGGCGACGTCATCGCCGGTGCGTACGAAATTGTAGAACGCAAGAATCAGCGCGCGATGGCGCGGATGAATGATCCACGACGCGACCGGAAAGTTCTCGTCCTTATGGCTTTTGCCTGAACGCAATTCGCCTGCTGTTGTCATTACGAACTGGATACCTGTGCTTGGGCGCGGCCTTTCCACATTCCGCCACGTCCCTGAAAGTGCTGGACTGCGGAATTGACCGTGAACACCATGTAAGCGATTGCTATTGCGGGGAGCGCGAGTCCCCAAAGCGCGGACTGCCTATAATATCGCAGCGTGGGCTGGAACGCGAGCGCCATCAGCAGCCATGCCGCCGCGGCAAACATCGCGGCGAAACCATGCCCAAACAGCGCGATTACGACCGGCGCCAGATACACGAGACACATGCCCAAAATAGTTCCGATCACGATCGCCACGGAATATCGCAGTTGCGCATAGGCGGACCGCGAAATCATATGCCCGACATTGGCGATGGTATCCGATGCACGAACGCTTTTGACGTCCTGCGAAAACCCGAGCCATACGGGGCCCTGCATCTTCAGCCGCGCGCCGAGCGCGCAGTCGTCGATCAGCGATCCGCGTATCGCGTCAATGCCGCCGGCGTTTCTCAGCGCATCCCAGCGGGCAAGAATGCAGCCGCCGGCCGCAGCGGCCGTCGAACGCGAGGGATTGCGCACCCAGCCGAACGGGTAAAGCATTCCGAAAAAGAAGATGAACGCGGGGATCAGGTATTTTTCCGCAAGACTCTCGCAGCGGAGTTTTGCCATGACGGACGTCATCGCGAACTTGTCGTTCTGCGCACGCGCGACCAGCCGCATCAGCACATCGCCCGAGTAGACGATGTCCGCGTCCGTCAGCAGGACGTAATCCGGTGGCGATGAACGGCCCTCGACCATTGTGAGGCCCTGCTTCACTGCCCACAGCTTGCCGGTCCAGCCTGACGGCAGCGGACGTCCTTGAAGCACTGTCAGACGATCCGATGCACCTATGGCGGCAGCGGCGTCGCTCGCAATCTGCGAAGTGCCGTCCTGGCTTTGATCGTCGATCAGGATCATCGACAGCGCACCGGGATAAGGCTGGCTGAGAATGGACGTCACGCACACGCCGACGCCTGCAGCTTCATCCCGCGCCGGCACAACCACGGCGATCGAGGGCCAATTCATCACGTCAGGTGCAGGCGCGAGATCATCGAACTTTTGCGTTTGCCAAAAGTCGCCCCGGCCCGCGATCAGATAAATCCAGATCGCGAGGGCAAGTGCGGCGACGGCCAATGACAATTGAGCAGACAATTCAGGCTCACGACCAGGGTTGAACAGCGGTGGAGGCAAGCTCCCGCCGCAGTCGATTAGCAGGTTCGCGCCTTTTAGCACAATCCCACCTTGGACGGAAATAATCACGATATTTCAGTGCTTTATAGCCATGCCCCGCGGTCTCCGGATGTCCTGACAGGCGGGTTTGCCGCATTCAGGCCGATTCAGGGACCGGTCAGACGTTTTGGCCTGCCGCGAAACCCGACGACCACGCCCACTGAAAATTGAAGCCGCCGAGGTGCCCCGTGACGTCGATCACCTCGCCGACGAAGAACAATCCGGGGACGGATTTGGCTTCAAAGGTTTTCGACGACAGTTCGCTTGTATCGACACCGCCGAGCGTGACTTCCGCCGTGCGGTAACCTTCGGTCCCGCGCGGCTTCACTTGCCACTTGTTTACGAGCGATGCGACCGCCTGAAATTGCCGGTCAGACAGATCCGCCATACGCGAAGCTCCGCCGCCCGCTTCCGCGATCATCTGCGCGAGCCTTCCCGGCAGCAGCCGCGCAAGCCCGGTCGCCAATTCCTGGCGCGGATGATCGCGGCGCATCTCTTTAAGCGCCGCAAAGACATCGACGCCGGGCGCCATATCGATCTGAATGTCATCGCCGTCGCGCCAATAGGAAGAAATTTGCAGGATCGCCGGGCCGCTCAGTCCGCGATGGGTGAACAGCATCGCCTCGTCGAATTGCGTCCCGCCGCATTTCACCACCGACTCGACGGAAACTCCGGCAAGGTCCTTCGATCGCGCCAGCAAAGCCTCATCGAAGGTCAACGGGACAAGCCCCGCGCGTGGCGGCACGATCTTAAGGTCGAACTGTTCGGCGATTTTGTATCCGAAGCCGCTCGATCCCATCTTGGGAATGGACGGGCCGCCGGTCGCAATAACCAGCGAGCGTCCGCGCATTTCTCCACGATCGGTGATGACGGTGAAGCCGCCCTCACCCTTCGCGACCGACGAAATTTTCGTACCCGGATGCAGCGTTACCCCGGCAGATCCACATTCATCGAGCAGCATGTCGATGACCTGCTGCGACGAGTCGTTGCAGAACAGTTGCCCCCGCGTCTTCTCGTGATAGGCGATACGATGCTTTTCAACCAATGCGATGAAATCGTGCTGGGTATATCCGCTCAGCGCGGACTTGCAGAAATGCGGATTGCGGGACAGGAAATTCGCAGGCGTGGTGTGCAGATTGGTGAAATTACATCGCCCGCCGCCGGAAATACGAATTTTCTCGGCCGGACGCTTCGCCTGTTCGATCACCGCCACGCGCCGGCCGCGTCCGCCGGCAGCGCCGGCGCACATCAAGCCTGCCGCCCCTGCGCCGAGGACGACCACGTCGTAAACCAGCAGCTGCTTCATAGGAGTTCAGGCGATAACGCGTTCGGCGCGACCATCATCGTGCCGCGTCATTCAGCGGCGACAGGCATGTCCCGCAATCTCGTCGAATAATGCGATGCATTCTGTTGTCCACCCGATGCGTCCCGGGCAAACAATATCAGATGGTGCGCGACCAGGCCAACGGTGATGACACGCTCGATGTCGCCGCGCTTGAGAAGCGGAAGGGAAAACTTCCAGAACTCGCGCCGGTAGTCACTCTTGACGCCGACTTGCCAGACGATGTTGGCGAACATGGTCAATCCGCGCTTGATATTGCGCATCGACAATCGTTGCTTGCTGTTGGGAAGCTTGATCCGGTTCGGATAGGTGTGGATGACCTGATACTCGAAGCGCTCGAAGAGCTTTTCCGGCGTATAGGCCCGGCCCATGCAGTCGCGCCATGTGGAGACCACATGATCGTAGGGAAGAAGAAAATCGACGTTGGAATCGCGGTCGCTGTCCTCGATCAGCCGCCCTTCACGCTTGAGGCGGTCCCATAGCGGCGTCTTCGGCAACGCCTGAAGCAGATTGATCGTCAGCAATGGAATCTCCGACTGATCGACGAATTCGAGAATGCCCTCGCCTGCGTCGAGCGAGTCGGTATCGAGCCCAAGTATGATGCCGGACACCACCTCCATGCCGTAGCTGTTGAGCGTCTGCACGCCCTCCAGAATCGGGATCACCATGTTGTGCTGCTTCGACATCGCCTTGAGCGCCTTGGGGTCCGGCGTTTCGATGCCGCAAAAGACGGTTGCGAAGTAAGCGTCGCGCATCAGCGACAGTATCTCGGGGCGTTTGGCGATATTCAGCGTGGCCTCGCAGGCAAACTGAAGTGCGAAGCCGTTGCGCTTCTGCCATTCGACGAGATGCGGCAGCAGGTCCAGCGCCGCCTTGCGGTTACCGATGAAATTGTCATCGACGAAATACACCGAGCCGGTGAGGCCGCATTCGAGCAATTTGTCGAGTTCGGCCGTGACCTGTTCAGGTGTCTTCAAGCGCGGATTACGCCCGTAGAGGCCGGGAATGTCGCAGAACTCGCACTGATACGGACAACCGCTGGAGAACTGGATACTGCCTAGAAAATATCGCTCGAGCGGAATCAGTTCGTAGGCCGGGATCGGGAATTCCGACATCTCGCGGCGTTCCTGCGTCGTGAGAACGACCTGCCTGTCCGGCCGCGCGGTATCGCGCGCCAGGCGCCGGAACAGGTCCTCGGTGGCGTCGCCCAGTTCGCCGACATGCAGATAGTCGAAATCCGGATAGTTATCGGGGCATGCGCTGACCGAGGGACCACCCAGCGCCACGGCGAGGTCGTGCTCGTGCGCCCGGCGGCAGATATCGTTGATTTGGGGACGCTGGATATGCATGCCGCTGACGAACACCGCATCGGCCCAGATGAAATCCTCATCGGTCGTGACCCGGATGTTTTCGTCGATAAAGCGGACCTCCCAGCCGAGCGGCAGCGAAGCGGCGATCAGAAGCAGCCCCTGGGGCGGCATGAAGGCCTGAACACCGTCGGTCAGAGGATACGCGTACTCGAAAGTGCCAAATGAGGGGGAATATCGGGGGAAAACACAAAGGATACGGCGAATGGAAGGACTTACGACGTCTCTCATCAGGCCCCCTGCTCTCAAGATATGCAGTTGCGGTAAGAACGGGCCACAATTCAGGTGAGATTAGGGCATTGCCTACGGGAAGCCCTGCACTCAGCGCAGCCTTACTCGGATAAGCAAGCCACGGACCATTCCCAAGTCAACGGCCATTCAGCGGCTTGGTTCCCGCCGTTCCAATTCCCGATCAAAGGCTGCTATCGTTCCGGCACAACAATAGCAGCCCTGCGGAGAAATGACCCATGTCGCAAACCAATCGCCAGATCCTGCTGGTCGAAAAACCCACCGGCAAGCTCCTGCCGAAGAATTTCAAGATGGCGGAGGCCACTATCCCCGAGCCGAAAGACGGCGAGGTGCTGCTGCGCGTGCTTTACATCTCACTCGATGCCGCCAACCGTGCGTGGATGCAGGGCGCCACCTACCGCGCGGCCGTCGAGGCAAACACGGTGATGGCGGGCGGCGCAATCGCCGAAGTCATAAAGTCCAACGACCCGGGCTTTGCCGCGGGCGATCTGGTGTTCGGTGATACCGGCTGGCAAGACTACGCCGCCGTGCGCGCAAAGAATCTGGTCAAGGTGCCGCGCATCGAGCCGATCACCAATCTGTTGAGTGTGTACGGCGTTGCAGGTCTCACCGCCTATTTCGGATTGCTCAACGTCGGCAAGCCGAAAGCTGGTGAAACCGTCGTGGTATCCGCAGCGGCAGGATCGGTCGGATCGTTCGTCGGCCAGATCGCCAAGATCAAGGGCTGCCGCGTTGTCGGCATCGCGGGCGGCAAGGAGAAATGCGACTGGCTGGTCTCCGAGCTCGGGTTCGACGCGGCAATCGATTACAAATCTCAACCCGTATTCAAGGCGCTGAAGGCTGCCGCGCCGAACGGCATCGACGTTTATTTCGACAATGTCGGCGGCGACATTTTCGAGGCCTGCCTGCCGAACATGAACCAGCATGGCCGCATCTCGTGCTGCGGCGCCGTCTCGGCCTATGACGGCGCGCCGCCCGCCCACGGCCCGCGCGGCGTTCCAGGGCTGATCGTCGTCAAGCGCCTCACCGTGCAGGGATTCATCTTCACCGACTTCAACGACCAGCGCGACGCCGCGATGGCCGACCTCCAGTCGTGGGTGAAGGCGGGCAAGATCAAGGTACAGGAAGACATCATCAGCGGCCTGGAAAACACGCCGAAGGCGCTGATCGGACTTCTCGCCGGCGAAAACCGCGGCAAGCGGATGGTGAAAGTTTAACCAACATCCCTGTCCTGCTTGCAGCCAATCAAAAGCGACAAAATGCCCGGTGAAAACCGGGCATTTTTTACATTTTGCCAAAAGTGAAGTTTTTGCTTACATAGAGGCCATCGCGTCCATTGTTGGCGCATCAACGCTAGACCTGGATACGACCAATGCTGAATACGCCTCGCTCCCGCCGCGGCATGGTGACCTCGCCCCATCATCTCGCCTCTGAAGCCGGACTCCGCGTGCTGCGCGAGGGTGGCAACGCCATCGAAGCCACGCTGGCCATGGCCGCGAGCCTGCCGGTGGTCTATCCGCATATGAACTCGATCGGCGGCGACGGCTTCTGGTTGATCTCGAAAGACGGCAAGCCGCCGATCGCGGTCGATGGTTGCGGCGCGGCAGCGATGACCGCCACGCCGGAATTTTATAAAGGCAAAGGCCTCTCTGCGATTCCGCCGCGCGGTCCCCTCGCCGCCAATACCGTTGCCGGCACGCTGTCCGGCTGGGCCGAAGTGATCGCAATCAACACGGAAATGGGCGGCAAGCTCCCGCTATCGCGCCTCGTCGAGGATGCGGTGTGGTCGGCCGAGAACGGTTTCGCTGTGACCGCCACGCAGCAGGAATTGACCGAAACGAAATTCGCCGAACTGAAAGACTCGCCGGGCTTCATCGACACCTTCCTGCTTGGCGGCAAGCTGCCGAAGGAAGGCCAGTTGATGAAGCTGCCCGCGCTTGGCGCGACGCTGAAGCGACTCGGCCAGCATGGTCCGATGGATTTCTATACGGGCGCGCTCGCCCAGGAAATCGCAGCGGATCTGGCTCGCTGCGGATCGCCGGTGACCCTCGCCGATCTCGCCGCGCAAAAGGCGCAACGCCGTCAGGCGCTGTCTGTCGCCGTCAAGGACGCCACGCTGTACAATTTCCCGCCGCCGACGCAGGGCCTTGCCTCGCTGATGATCCTTGCGATCTTCGAACGGCTGGGTGTGAAGGAAGCTGAGAGCTTCGACTATCTCCACAGCATCGTGGAAGCGACCAAGCAGGCGTTTCTCGTGCGCGACCGGATCGTCGGCGATCCGGCGCATATGCTCGAGGAAGCTGAACACTATCTGACCGCCCCAACTCTCGACGGACTGGCAGCGAACATCAATCGCAAGCGCGCATTGCCGTGGCCGGTACCGACAAATCCCGGCGATACCGTCTGGCTCGGCGCCATTGACAAGGACGGCATCGCCGTCAGCTTCATCCAGAGCATCTACTTCGAGTTCGGTTCGGGCTGCGTGCTGGAAAATTCCGGGATCGTCTGGCAGAACCGTGGCTCGAGCTTCCTGCTCGACGGCGACGGTCCGCGCGCGCTGCGCCCCGGCCGCAAGCCGTTCCACACCCTCAATCCGGCCATGGCGCTGTTCAACGACGGCCGCCGCATGGTGTACGGCAACATGGGTGGCGAAGGCCAGCCACAGAGCCAATCCGCCGTGTTCAGCCGTTACGCCATGTACGGTCAGGGCTTGCAGGCTGCGGTGACCGCGCCGCGCTGGCTGCTCGGCAAGACCTGGGGCGACGCCACGGTGACGCTCAAGCTGGAAGACCGGTTCGATCCGGCCGTCGTGCAGGCGATGCGCGACGCCGGCCACGACATCGAGATCCTGCCCGCGTTTACCTCGACCATGGGTCACGCGGGTGCCGTGGTGCGTCATGCCGATGGAATGTTCGAAGGCGCAACCGACCCCCGCAGCGACGGCGCGGCCATGGGATTTTGAAATGGGATTCTGAAAATGGGATTTTCAGAGTCGGGACGAGTCCTTAGCCGCGACTTCTCATCTTCACGCAAAACGTAATGCCGGGATTCAACTTCAGGATGCAATCTGAATCGTAACCTGTTCGCGGGACTCTGTTTTTTCGATGAGGAGACGAGCCGCTGCACGTTGCGGCCATGGGATGAAGCCCTCGTCATTGCGAGCGAAGCGAAGCAATCCAGTCTCGGGAAAGAAAACTGGATTGCTTCGTCGCAGGCGCTCCTCGCAATGACGGATGGCTCCGGTCTCCTCGTCAACAGGGAGAGGTGAAAACTACCTCCGCCGCAGCTGCTTCATCGCGTCGATGCAACGGCCGGTGATGACTTCCCAGTTGGCGGCCTTGATGTCCGACGCCGGACACAGCCATGATCCGCCCACACACATCACATTCGCCTCGGCGAGCCATGTTGCCACGTTCATGGCATTGACGCCGCCGGTTGGGCAAAAGCGCGTTTGCGGAAACGGCCCCGCCAGCGCCCGCAACATCGGAATGCCACCCGATTGCTCGGCGGGGAAAAACTTCAGCAGATTGAATCCCTTCGCCTGCGCTTGCATGACTTCGGATGCGGTTGCGACGCCGGGCAGCAAGGGCAACCCGCTATTCACGGCGGCATCGAGCAGGTCAGGCGTCGCCCCCGGACTGACGGCGAACCGCGCACCGAGTTCCTGCGCACGCTGGAGGTCGTCCGCGTTGAGCACCGTGCCGATCCCGACAATCGCGTCCGGCACCTCGGCAATGATCGCCCTGGCGGCGGCAGCGGCAGCCTCGGTGCGGAACGTGACTTCAAGGACTTTCAGACCCCCGGCGACCAGGGCCCGGGCAAGCGGCACGCCATCCTCAACGCGGTCGATGGTCAGCACCGGCACAACCCGCGCCGGGCTCAGGATTTGCTCCAGCGCAGCCTGTCGCGCAGAAACCGATAGACCGGTCATAACGATCGCTCCGTTCCGGCAGTGTCGAGCTTCGATGGCATCTCCGCGCGCGGAATGATCGCGCCGCGATGGCCGACCACCACTCCCGCCAGACGATGCCCTGCACGCGCCGCCTCGACCGGCGTTGCGCCACCCAGCCGTGCGGCAAGATAGGCCGCCGAAAAACTGTCGCCTGCCGCCGTTGTGTCGACCACCCTGCTGACCGGTTCCGCTTTCACGCTATGCTCCACACCGTCATGCCTGACAACGCTGCCGGGGGCGGCAAGTTTCAGCACGACCTCGCGGGCGGCCATGCGGTCGATCAGTTCGCCGTGCATGCGCGCGCCGAACAACGGAGTGAGGTCATCGACAGACGCCAGCACAACGTCGGCGACGGCGAGCATATCGCGGTAGACCTGACGCGCGGTATCGAGAACCGGCCAGCCCTGGACGCGGAAATTGGTGTCGAACGCTACACGGGTCGCTCCCTCGCGGGCTCGTTTCAATGCATCGATCAACCGCTGACGGCCGTCGGCGCTATAGAGCGAAAGCGTAATGCCGGAGAGATAAACCATGTCGTAGCCCGCCAGCGCGGCGAGCATTGTTTCAGTTTCCGGAAGGTCGAGCAGCATCCGCGCCGCGGCGTTCTCGCGCCAGTAATAGAACGACCGTTCGCCTGCTTCGCTGGTGCGGATTGCATAGAGACCCGGCAGCTTGCCGCTCACGCGCGAAACGTGCGCCGTGCCAATGCCTTCGCCCTTCCAGGCACCAACCATTTCATCACTGAACGGATCGTCGCCGAGCGCAGTTACGTAATCCGTGCTCGCCCCAAGGCGCGCGAGATAGATCGCGGTGTTCAGCGTGTCGCCGCCATAGCTGCGCGTGAGCTGATCACCGGCGCCTTGCGACAGTTCGATCATGCATTCGCCGATGCAGGCGACTGTCGTCATCATTGTCCCGGGGTTTTCAGCTGACGAATGTGCCGCCGAGTTCGTCTTCGATATGAATGCGAATGATGTCATCGAACGTCTTCTCGGCGGTCGTGAAGCCGAGCTTGAGCGCGCGGTCGGTGACGAAGTCGCGCGGCCATCCAGCCACTATGCCGACGATGGTCGGATCGGGCTGATGCCGGATGCGCGCCGTCACGCTTGGGCCCGCTACGCGCGTCAACGCGGCGATCTGGTCGCCGACTGTCGCCGAGAGACCCGGCATGCTCAAAGCCCGGCGCGGGCCAATGGCGCTGGTATCCATGGTTCCTGCATGCAGCAGGAACCCCACGGCCGAGCGCGGCGACGCGTGCCAATGGCGCACATCTTCCGACACCGGCAGGATGGCCTCCTTGCCGGCCAGCGGCTCGCGGATGATGTTGGAGAAGAAGCCCGAAGCGGCTTTGTTCGGCAAGCCGGGCCGCACGCAGATGGTGGGCAAACGGATGCTGACACCGTCGAGCAGGCCCTTGCGGGAATAGTCCGAAATCAGAAGCTCGCCGATCGCCTTCTGCGTGCCGTAGCTCGTCAGCGGCGTTGTGAAAAATTCGTCCCCGATTTTTTCCGGGAACGGCGCGCCGAACACCGCAATCGACGAGGTGAAGACCACACGCGGCTTGTAACCACCGCCGATAGCGCGGATTGCATCGATCAGATAGCGCGTGCCATCGAGATTGATCCGGTATCCCTTGTCGAAGTCGGCCTCGGCTTCGCCCGACACGATGGCCGCCAGATGAAAAATCACGTCCGGCTTTGCCGCCACCAGCTTTGCCACGGCGGCCTGCTCCGCCACGTCGCAGGTTACGACCTCGACAGGAATCGATGTATCGGGCTTCGTCGGGGCGACCACATCCTGCAACGTCAGGCGCGTCACATCGGACTTTCCGAGCCTGCCGTCGCGTGTCAGACGCTCGACAAGTTTGCGCCCGACCATGCCGGCAGCGCCGAGAACCAGAATATGCAACGAAAGCTCCCTTCAGATCGGTGTCGTCATTGCGAGGAGCGAAACGACGAAGCAATCCAGTTTTTCCTATCGCTCTGGATTGCTTCGCTTCGCCCGCAATGACGCGTGTTTATTGTCTTCTTGCCGCTATTCCTTGACCGCACCGGTCATCGCAGACACGTAGTGCTCGACGAAGAACGCGTAAAGGATCACCAGCGGCAGCGAGCCGACCAATGCACCCGCCATCAACGATCCCCATTTGTAAATGTCGCCATCGACAAATTCATTAACGATCGCGACGGGGACCGTCTTGTTCTGGGTCGAGGACAGGAACGTCAGCGCGTAGATGAATTCGTTCCAGCACAGCGTGAATGAGAAGATGAACGCGGAAATCAGTCCCGGCACCGCCAGTGGCAACACGATCTTGGTCAGGATCTGCCAGCGGCTGGCGCCATCGATCAGCGCGCACTCCTCGAGTTCGTAAGGAATGGTCTTGAAGTATCCCATCAGCAGCCACGTCGAGAACGGGATCAGCAGCGTCGGATAGACCAGGATCAGCGACAGCGGCGAGTCGAACAAGCCATAGGAGTGGATCACCGACGCCAGGGGAATGAACAGGATCGACGGCGGAATGAGATAGGCCAGAAAGATCGATGCGCTGACGACGTTCGCACCCTTGAACCGGAGGCGGACGATCGCGTAGGCCGCCAGCACGCTGGCGACGATCGAGATGAATGTTGCCGCGCCCGCGACGTACATCGTATTCCACAACCAGCGCGGATACTGCGTCTCAAACAACAGCTTCTCGATATGCTTCAATGTCGGCTTCACAACCCAGAACGGGTTGAAAGTCTCCATGTCGATCAATTGTTCGTCGGGTTTGATCGAGGTCAGCGCCATCCAGTAGAACGGGAACAGCAGGACGACGATCATGATAAACAGGGGAATATAGAGCGTCACGATCTTGCTGGGCAGCGTCTCGAGATAGCTCATGCCTTCGCTGTTGTCGGTCGCCGACTGCGTTGCGGCTGGCGGATGTGCTGCGTGATCGGTCATCGTCAGATCCTTGCTGCCATTTGCGCCACGCGCGCACAGGACTCAGCCCGTTGGCGCGAACTTGAAGTCTTCATCGGAGCGACAAGATCAATCATTGTCGGACCCCTGCTGCCATTTGCGCCGCTGCATGCCGAACCAGGAAATGGTGATGGCCGCGAGCAGGAACGGAATCATGGCCGTAGCAATCGCCGCGCCCTCGCCCAACCGGCCGCTGAGAATGCCGCGCTGGTAGCTCAACGTCGCCATCAGATGCGTGGCGTTGACCGGACCACCGCGCGTCAGCGCCCAGATCAACTGGAAGTCGGTAAACGTAAACAGCACCGAGAAGGTCATGACCACGGCGATAATCGGCGTCAGCAGCGGATAGGTGATGAATCGGAACCGCTGCCAGTTGGTCGCGCCGTCGAGCGTCGCGGCCTCATAGAGCGACGGTGACACCGTCTGCAGACCGGCGAGCAGCGTGATGGCGACGAAGGGAACGCCGCGCCAGATATTTGCGATGATGACGCTCACGCGCGCCCAGGTGGAGTCGCCCAGAAAATTGATGTTCTGGCTGATCAATCCCATCTTGGTCAGCGACCACGAGATAATCGAGAACTGCGAATCGTAAATCCACCAGAACGCGATCGCCGACAGAACTGTGGGCACAATGAACGGGATCAGCACAGCGGCGCGGATCAGCGCCTTGAACGGCATGCTTCGATTAAGCAGCAGCGCGAGATAGAGCCCGAGGGCGAATTTGATCGCGCTCGCGATGACTGTGTAGAGAAGCGTGTTGAACACCGACAGCCAGAAGACGCTGTCGTCCCATAACCACTCATAGTTTTCCAGGCCGATATAGACGCCGGGGCGCCCGATGCGCACGTCGGTAAAGCTCATCCAGACGCCGAGGCCCAGCGGATAGGCCAGAAACACGATCAGGAAGCCTGCCGCAGGCAGCATGAACCAGAATGCGATCCAGTTCCGATTCGAGATCAGACGCTGCCAGGCCGGCTGCGTGCTGATGTAAGGCTTCGCTGCGGGCGCGCTTGCTGGAATCGCGGTCATGGTCCGAACCTTTTGTCGCGTTTCGTCCGCAAAGTGAAAAAGGACCTTTGCGGAAAGATCACGCGCAGATGGTTGATCGAGAAAATCACCGGCGCGAGATTTCCCCGCGCCGGCGATGTTGGATGTTAGCGATACAGCCGCTTGGCCTGACGTTCGGCAAAGGCAATCGAGCCCTTCAGATCCTCGCGTCCGGTACAGTAGTTCGCGAACATGTCGACGACGATGAAGTCCGAGATAGCCGCTGCTGCGTTTTCACCGAGCGTTCCGAGGCCGCCGGGGGTCAAGGTCCGCTTGGCAACATCGCGGAACTTGGTGTTCTTCGGGTCCGACGTCCAGACCGGATTGCTGTCGGAAGCGTTAAGGAACGACGACAGGTATCCCTTCGCCGAGGTGAGCCACGGATTGTACTGATCGGCGTCCATCATGAACGCGGTCAGTGCCTTACAGGCCTGCGGATACTTCGTGAAGTTGAAGGTCAGCATTGTGAACGGCAGATGCAGTTCAGTCGGCTTGCCGGCCGGACCGATCGGCATATAGGCGTGATCCATGTCGTCGGCGATCGCCTTGTTTGTATTCTGCGCGGCGACGTAGACCGAAATGCCGTTGCAGGTGACATGGAGCTGACCGGCGAGGAACGCCTTGTTGTTCGACGAGTCGTTCCAGGACGCGGTGCCGGGAATGAAGGTCCCGTAAAGTTCCTTGATGTACTCAAGCGCCTTCGCGGTTTCCGGCGAATTGATGATCACCTTGTCGTTCTTGTCGACAAGATAACCGCCGTGGGTCCATAGCGCCCAATGCAGCCAGGTGTTGGCGTCGCCCGAAGCGTGGCCGAGCGCCATGCCTGCCGGCGTGCCGTTCTTGTTCAGGCCCTTGCACAATTCGAGGAAGCCCGCGGTGTCCTTCGGGAATTCCTTAAAGCCCGCCTTTTCCATCGAACTGATGCGGTAATTCATCAGCGCGCCGGTGGCCGCGACAGGAATACCGATCCACTTGCCATTCTTCTGACCGTAGGCGTTGGCGGAAGGAGCCCAGCCGCCGTACTTTTTGCCGAGATAGTCGGCAACGTCGCTCACATCGGCGCATTTCTGCGGGAAGAGATGCGGCAGCGAGTAGAGGCCCCACACCATGTCGAGGCCCTGCCCGGTGTTCGCCGCAACCGAGGCTTTCGGCTGGATGTCGTCGTAGGATTCGTTGGAAACATTCACCTCGACGCCGGTTGCCTTGCTGAAGGCCTGCATGATGTTCATGAAGGCGACGTCTTCAGCTTCGACGAAGCGCTTCCAGCGCAGAAGATTGATCTTGGCGCCCTTTTCCGGCTTCCACTGCGCGGTCTGCGCCCAGGCCTGGGCGTAACCGAGCAGTTGATCGGCGGACATGGTCGCAGCGCCAGCGAGGACGGATGCTCCGCCTTTCAGCAGCGATCGGCGGTCTGGTGTGAAGGTGCTCATAATTGACTTCTCCCTGTTGTACCGGCTCTTGATTATTTTGGCCGGCTGCTAGCTATGATTTGAACGTAACGACGTAACGCTAGTTAATGAGACGCTTCCCGGTCTCTTTGTCGAAGACATGGGCCGCGGCCGAATTTGGCCGCAGCTTGACCTTGTCACCCGGCTTCACCGGGCGCCGGTCGCGAATGACTGCGATCAGATCCTGCTGGCCGATGCGTGCAACGATCTGGGTTTCCGATCCGGTCGGCTCGACGACCACGACGTCGGCTTCGATTCCGTCGTCGGCAAATTCCAGATGTTCGGGGCGAATGCCATAGATCACCGGCTTGCCGTCGAGGCCGGTGCGCGATGCCGCCAGCGGAAGCTTGCTGCCATTCGCTGTCTCGACATAAGGCGTATTGCTGCCGACCAGTTTGCCTTCGAGGAAATTCATCGCCGGCGAACCGATAAAGCCTGCAACGAATTTGTTATCGGGATGATCGTAAAGCTCAAGCGGCGAGCCCATCTGCTCGACAATGCCGTCGTGCATGACCACGATCTTGTCGGCCATGGTCATCGCCTCGATCTGATCGTGGGTGACGTAGACGGTCGTGGTTTTGAGCCGCTGATGCAGTTCCTTGATCTCGGTGCGCATCGCGACGCGCAGCTTGGCATCCAGATTCGACAGCGGTTCGTCGAACAGAAATACCTGGGGATCGCGTACGATGGCGCGCCCCATGGCGACGCGCTGGCGCTGCCCGCCGGACAACTGCCGGGGATACCGGTCGAGCAGCGGCGTCAACGCGAGAATATCGGCGGCACGGTGCACAAGCTTGTCGATCTCGTCCTGCGGCGCGTCACGCAGCTTGAGCGAGAAGCCCATGTTCTTGGCCACCGTCATGTGCGGATAGAGCGCGTAGTTCTGGAACACCATCGCGATGTCCCGTTCTTTCGGCTGCACATCGTTGACCACGCGGTCGCCGATCGAGATCGTCCCCGACGTGATCTTTTCCAGACCTGCCAGCATCCGCAGCAAGGTCGACTTGCCGCAGCCGGAAGGGCCGACCAGCACGACGAACTCGCCGTCCTCGATCGGAACAGTCACGCCGTGCAGAACTTCAAATCCGCCAAACGATTTACGCACGTCGTGAATATGCACGGACGCCATATAGCCTGTCCTCCCCTGTCGTCTCGGCGTCGTCCGGCGAAAGCCGTCGCTGCTCTGTATTTTTGTTTTCGATGTTCGGAAGCGTGTCGAACCTATTCTCTGCGGTTTGCCCGTTCTTGCTATTAGACAGACGTCTTAGCAGAGATTTTCGGTTTTGTCCCAAAGATCGGATGTTTGAACCGGCAGCGTTGCAGATGCCGCTTCGACATGCAAACATTACCTATACGCGGATGCGCAAGTGTGCAGTGCGGGAGAAATCTTGTGAAAAAAAACGACGACCACGCCGCAACAAAAAATGGCGCGAAGCGAAAACTTCGGTCCCAGCTCTGGTTCGATAATCCGGACAACCCGGGGATGACCGCGCTCTATCTGGAGCGGTACCTGAACTACGGGCTGACACGGCGCGAACTGCAATCCGGCAAACCCATCATCGGTATCGCCCAGACCGGCAACGATCTCTCGCCCTGCAACCGGCATCATATCGAGCTGGCCCAGCGGGTCCGGGAAGGCATCCGGGAGGCCGGCGGCATTGCCATGGAGTTTCCGACCCATCCGATTCAGGAAACCGGCAAGCGACCGACTGCGGCGCTTGACCGCAACCTGGCCTATCTCGGACTGGTCGAAATCCTGTTCGGCTACCCTCTCGACGGCGTGGTCCTGACCACCGGATGCGACAAGACCACCCCGGCCTGTATGATGGCGGCGGCAACCGTCAACATTCCTGCCATTGTTCTTTCGGGTGGACCGATGCTCAACGGCTGGTTCAACGGCGAACGGACCGGTTCCGGCACCGTGGTGTGGAAGTCGCGCGAGGAAATGGCCGCCGGCAAGATCGACTACGACGAGTTCATGGACATCGTGGCCTCAAGCGCGCCGTCCGTCGGTCACTGCAACACCATGGGCACCGCTTCGACCATGAACTCGCTGGCGGAAGCGCTCGGCTTTTCGTTGCCCGGTTGTGCCGCAATTCCCGCACCCTACCGCGAACGCGGGCAGATCGCTTATGAAACCGGCAAGCGCGCCGTCGAGATGGTGTGGGAAGACCTCAAGCCCTCCGACTTCCTGACCCGCAAGGCATTCGAGAACTGCATCGTCGTCAATTCGGCGATCGGCGGCTCGACCAACGCGCCGATCCACATCAACGCGCTGGCCCGGCACATCGGCGTGGATCTCTCCATCGAGGATTGGCAGACCATCGGCCACGACGTGCCGCTGCTGGTGAACATGCAACCGGCCGGGTTCTATCTCGGCGAGGAGTATCACCGCGCCGGCGGCCTACCGTCCGTGGTGCGCGAACTGATGAAGCACAAGCGCATCCACGAGGACGCGCTGACCGTCAACGGCAAGAGCATGGGCGAAAACTGCAGGGACGCGACCGCGCCCGACAGCGACGTGATCCGCACCTACGACAAGCCGCTGGTAAAAGATGCCGGGTTCATCGTTCTGCGCGGCAATCTGTTCGATTCGGCGATCATGAAGACCAGCGTGATCTCGAAGGAATTCCGCGACCGCTATCTTTCGAATCCGAAAGACCCGGAAGCCTTCGAAGGCCGCGCCATCGTGTTCGAGGGGCCGGAGGACTATCACCATCGCATCGACGATGAATCCCTGAACATCGACGAGCACTGCATGCTGTTCGTGCGCGGTGTCGGCCCGATCGGTTATCCCGGCGGCGCGGAAGTCGTGAACATGCAGCCGCCTGCGGCGCTCATCAAGCGCGGCATCACGTCGCTGCCCTGCATCGGCGACGGACGGCAATCAGGCACATCCGGCTCGCCGTCGATCCTCAATGCCTCGCCGGAGGCCGCCGCCAATGGCGGACTGGCGATTCTGAAGACCGGCGACAAGGTGCGCATTGACCTCAACAAGGGCGAAGCCAATATCCTGATCCCGGACGCCGAGGTGAAGCAGCGCCACGCCGATCTGATGGCCAATGGCGGTTTCGCTTATCCGAAGAATCAGACGCCGTGGCAGGAGCTTTATCGCGACACGGTCGGACAGCACGCAACCGGCGCTTGCCTCGAAATCGCAACCCGCTATCGCAACCTCGCGGGCACCTTCGTCGTCGCGCGGGATAATCATTGAAGCCAACAACGTCATTGCGAGCGCAGCGAAGCAATCCAGAAATCACGCAGAAAGTGGATTGCTTCGTCGCTTCGCTCCTCGCAATGACAGTATCTGATACGGGGGGCAAATATGTCTGACCGACTGAAAGGCAAACGCGCGTTCGTCACCGCAGGTGCCGCCGGCATCGGCCGTGCCTGCGCCCTCGCCTTCACGCGCGAAGGCGCAACGGTGATTGCGACCGATATTGATGAGGTCGGCCTTGCCGCCTTGAAAAAGGAAGGCATCGCCGAAACGCACAAGCTTGACGTTCGCGACACCGCCGCCGTCGAAGCCATGGCCATGAACGTCGGCACGGTGGATATCCTGCTCAATGCCGCGGGCTTCGTGCACAACGGCACCGTGCTCGATTGTCCGGATGCCGATTGGGATTTTTCCTTCGACCTCAACGTCAAGTCGATGCACCGCACGATTCGCGCGTTCCTGCCCCTGATGCTGAAAGGCGGCGGCGGCTCCATCGTCAACATCGCTTCAGCCGCCGGCGTGTTCAAGGCCGCGCCGAATCGTTACGTCTACAGCGCCACCAAGGCAGCCGTCGCCGCATTGACCCGCGCGGTTGCGGTCGACTTCATCACCAAGGGCATCCGCTGCAACAGTATTTGCCCCGGCACCATCGAGACACCGTCGATGCTGGGCCGGGCTGCGGCACTGGGAACAGGCGGCCGCGAAATGTTCGTCAGCCGTCAGCCGATGGGACGGCTCGGCACCGCGGACGAAATCGCATCCCTCGCGCTTTATCTCGCCAGCGACGAAAGCGCCTTCACCACCGGCGTCGCACACGTCATCGACGGCGGCTGGACGCTTTAAGAATTGCGCACCGTCCAAACCACCAGCCGTCAATGCGAGCGAAGCGAAGCAATCCACTCTTGGTAAAATGGATTGCTTCGTCGCAAGCGCTCCTCGCAATGACGACCTTAAGCTTCTGACGAACACATGGAGAGAAATCCCTTGAACAAGATCGATCTGAGCGGACGGTTCGCCGTCGTTACCGGCGGCGCGCAGGGTTTCGGACGCGCGATCACCGAACGCTTCGCTGCGTCGGGCGCCAAGGTCATGATCTGGGATTTCGACCAGGCTTTGGCCGAGAAAACCGCAAACGAGATCGGCGCGGCCGTAACCGTGCATAAGGTCGATGTCACCGACCCCGCCGCGGTCGAGGCGGCGCGCGACGCAACCTTGAAGGCGTTCGGCCGCATCGACATTCTGGTGAACAATGCGGGCATCGCGGGCGTCAACAAGACGGTTGCGGACCTCTCCTACGACGAATGGCGTCAGGTAATGAAGATCAACCTCGATGGTCCCTTCATCTGCTGCCATACCGTGGTGCCTGTCATGATGAAGCAGAACTACGGGCGGATCGTGAATATCGCGTCCATCGCGGGCAAGGAAGGCAATCCCAACGCGTCGCATTATTCGGCCTCGAAGGCCGGTGTGATCGCGCTCACAAAATCGCTCGGCAAGGAACTGGCCGGCACCGACATCGCCGTCAATGCCGTAACGCCTGCCGCCGCCAAGACTGCAATCTTCGACCAGATGACGCAGCAGCATATCGACTTCATGCTGTCGAAGATTCCGCGCGGGCGCTTCCTGAAAGTCGAGGAACTTGCCTCGCTGGTGGCCTGGATGGCGTCAGAGGAATGTCTCTACACCACCGGCGCGGTGTTCGATATTTCCGGCGGCCGCGCGACGTATTGAGATTTCGTCATTGCGAGCGAAGCGAAGCAATCCAGAGCAACAAAAGAGAGCTGGATTGCTTCGTCGCAAGAGCTTCTCGCAATGACAGCAGCTAATCCGGATCGGACTCGTGACCGTGCAGGTACCCTTTGACTTTGGGGTCCGGCATCAGGATCGCCGCGAGAAGCGCAATGGCGCAGAGAACCGTCACGTACCAGAAAAAACTCGATTCGATTCCGTGACCCTTGAACCACAGCGCGACGTACTCTGCTGACCCGCCAAACAGCGCATTGGCGATGGCATAGGCGAAGCCGACGCTGAGCGCCCTCACCTCCGGCGGGAACATTTCCGCTTTTACGACACCGCTGATTGACGTGTAGAGCGAGACAATCGCCAGCGCCGCCACGATCAGCACATAGGCCATGTACGGACTGGTCACGCCACCGATGGCATACATCAGCGGGACCACACAGATCGTCGCCAGCACGCCAAATATCCGCATCTGCGTGCGACGCCCGATCCTGTCCGACAGCGCGCCGAACGGCGGCTGCATGATCATGTAGGTGAACAGCACCGCGCTCATGACGACATTTACGGTGCGATGATCCATATGCGCGGTATTCACCAGATATTTCTGCATATACGTGGTGAACGTGTAGAAGATCAGCGATCCACCTGCCGTATAGCCGAGCACAGTCAGGAACGGCTTCAGGTGATGGGTGAATATGTTGCGCAACGAACCGGCGCCTTCTTTGGAGCGGCTCTTGGCAGACGACGTTTCGTGCAGCGACAATCGCAGGTACAGCGCTACGATCGCGCATAACGCCCCGATCAGGAACGGGATGCGCCAGCCCCACGCGCGCAATTCCGCATCCGACATTGAAAGCTGCACAACCAGAACGACAAGAGACGCCAGCAGCTGCCCGCCGATCAGCGTGACATACTGGAACGACGCATAGAAACCGCGCTTGCCGGGAAGCGAGACCTCGCTCATGTAGGTTGCGGTCGTGCCGTATTCGCCACCGACCGAAAGCCCCTGTATCATGCGCGCCAGCAGCAGCAGGATCGGCGCTGCGACGCCAATGGTGTCATGGGTCGGAAGCACACCGATGGCGAGCGAGCCACCGCACATCATCAGGATGGACGTGACCATCGATGTTTTACGGCCGTACTTGTCGGCGATGGTGCCGAAGATGTATCCGCCGACCGGCCGCATGAGAAAACCGATGGCAAACACCGCAGCCGTTTGAAGCAATTGCGTGGTCTGGTTGCCGGCGGGAAAAAACGCGTGGGCGAAATAGAGCGCCGTGAACGCATAGGCGTAAAAGTCGTACCACTCGACCAGGTTTCCGGAGGAGCTTCCGACGATGGCCCATATCCGGCGCCGGCGATCTGCGTGTTCTTCCGCCGTCAACGTCATGGTGCTCATTTCACGCTCTCCATCAGAGAACAGACCGGAACGCGTGATCTTTGCCAGATTTACCGCTTAAGTCCAGCGGGACCTTCGCGCCTCATGAAATCGAAATCGCAGCCTTCGTCGGCCTGCGTGATGGTTTCATGGAACAAATGTGCATAGCCCCGCGCAGCCCATTCCGGCGCCGTTGGCGTCGGCAATGCGCGCTGGCGCAGCGTCAGTTCGACCTCGTCAACGAGAAGATCGATGCGCCGTTTTGGGACATCGAGCCGGATCATGTCGCCGGTCTGCACCAGCGCCAGTGGCCCGCCGACGGCGGATTCAGGCGTGATATGAAGGACGATGGTGCCGAAGGCCGTGCCGCTCATGCGCGCATCGGAAATCCGCACCATGTCCTTGACCCCGGTGCGCAGGATCTTCTGCGGGATCGGCAGATACCCCGCCTCCGGCATGCCGGGCGCGCCCTTCGGGCCGGCATTACGCAGCACCAGCACATCGTCGGCCGTCACATCCAGATCCGGATCGTCCACGCGCAGCGTCATGTCTTCGACGGACTCAAACACCACCGCGCGCCCGGTGTGCTGCAACAGCTTTGGGCTCGCCGCTGAATGCTTGATGATCGCCCCGCGCGGCGCGAGGTTGCCGTGCAAAACCGCCATCGCGCCTTCCGGCGTGATCGGATTGCCGCGCGGACGAATGGCATCCTGACCCGGCACTTCTTCCGCATTGGCGACAACATCGCGCAACGTTCCGCCCGCGATGGTTTTCTGATCGAGGTCGATCAGATCGCCGAGCTGCTTCATCAGCTTCGGCACGCCACCGGCGTGATGAAAATGCTCCATGTAATGCGCGCCAGACGGCTTGAGATCGATCAGCACCGGCACATCTCTGCCTAGTTGATCAAATGCGGCGAGATCGATTCGATGTTCGGTGCGATTGGCAATCGCGGTGAGATGAATCAGCCCGTTGGTCGATCCGCCGATGGCCTGCAACACGACCTGCGCGTTGCGAAACGCAGCCGGAGTCAAAAGCTCGCTCGGGCGCGGCCCGCCGCTGACGGCCATTTCGGCCGCGCGCCTGCCGCTCATTTCAGCGGAGCGTACCCGCTCGGAATGCGGCGCGGGAATCGTCGCGCTCATCGGCAGCGACAGTCCAAGCGTTTCGGTGATGCACGCCATGGTGCTGGCGGTGCCCATCACCATGCAGGTGCCCACCGACGGCGCGAGACGGCCGTTGACCGCCTCGATCTCAACTTCGTCGATTTCACCGGCGCGGAATTTGCCCCACATGCGGCGGCAGTCGGTGCAGGCGCCCAGCACCTCGCCCTTGTGATGACCGACCACCATCGGCCCCACCGGAATGACGACCGTCGGCAGATCGGCACTCACCGCAGCCATGATCTGCGCCGGCAGCGTCTTGTCGCAGCCGCCGATCACGACCACGGCGTCCATCGGCTGCGCGCGGATCATTTCCTCGGTGTCCATCGCCATCAGGTTGCGCAGGTACATCGAGGTCGGAAACGAAAAACTCTCGGCGATGGAAATGGTCGGAAACACCATGGGCATCGCGCCGGCGAGCATCACGCCGCGCTTAACGGCTTCGATCAGCTGCGGGACGTTGCCGTGGCAGGGATTGTAGTCGCTGTAGGTGTTGGTGATGCCGACGATCGGGCGCTCCAGCGCGTCGTCGGAATAGCCCATCGCCTTGATGAAGGCCTTGCGCAGGAACAGCGAAAATCCCGGATCGCCGTAGCTGGTCAGCCCCTTCTTGAGACCTTTGGTCATTTGATCGTCCCGTTCAGATATGACGGCACTTTAAGAGGATTTTTTACCGATTGGCAAAGGGAAGCTGGTAGCCCGTCATTGCGAGCGAAGCGAAGCAATCCAGTTTATTGATAGCAAAGCAAAGAGTGGATTGCTTCGTCGCAAGCGCTTCTCGCAATGACGAATCGACGGAATGCCTGAAGACGCTACATCGTGGCGCCAAGCACCCACGGCGCAAACTCAGCCGCACCAAAATCGAACGCCTCGCTCTTGGTCTGTTCCCCGGAAGCCACCCGCAGCATCAGGTCGAAAATCCGCTGGCCGCATTCCTGCACGGTCTCCTCGCCGTCGAGAATGGTGCCGCAGTTGACGTCCATGTCGTCTTCCATGCGGCGGAACATCGGCGTGTTGGTCGCGAGCTTGATCGAGGGCGACGGTTTGCAGCCGAACACGCTGCCGCGTCCGGTGGTGAAGCACACCAGATTGGCTCCGCCCGCCACCTGGCCCGTGGCCGCGACGGGATCGAAGCCCGGCGTATCCATGAAGGTGAATCCCTTCCTGGTGACAGGTTCGGCATACCCCACCACGTCCACAAGGTTGGTACTTCCTGCCTTGGCCATCGCGCCGAGGGACTTCTCGAGAATGGTTGTGAGGCCGCCGGCCTTGTTGCCAGGGCTGGGATTGGAATCCATCTCCGCGCCATTGCGCCGGGTGTAATCTTCCCACCAGCGCATCAGGGCAACGAGCTTCTCGCCGACCTCCGGGCTGACCGCGCGGCGCGTCAGCAGATGCTCCGCACCGTAGGTCTCCGGCGTCTCCGACAAGATCACCGAACCGCCGTGGCGCACCAGCAGATCGCTGGCCGCGCCCAGCGCCGGATTGGCCGACACGCCGGAGTAGCCATCCGAACCGCCGCACTGAAGCGCGACCGTCAACTCGCTCGCCGGACACGGCTCGCGTTTGACGTTGTTCGACTCGGCCAGCACTTCATGCACGAAGGCGACCGCCTTCTCGACTGTCTTGCGCGAACCGCCGACATCCTGAATATCGAGCGAACGCAGACGCCCCGCCAGCCGCTGTTCTTCGAGAAAGCCGCCGATCTGGTTCATCTCGCAACCGAGCCCAAGGATGATCACATGCGAGAAATTGACGTGACGCGCGTAGCCGCCGAGCGTCCGGCGCAGCACGGTCAATGGCTCAAGCTGGGTCATGCCGCACCCGGTCTTGTGGGTCAGCGCGACCACGCCATCGACGTTCGGGAAATTCGCCAGTGGATCGTGGCCGGTGAACGGATTTCTCTTGAACACATCGGCGACCAGACCCGCGACATGGGCGCTGCAATTCACTGACGTCAGAATGCCGATGTAATTGCGCGTCGCGACGCGGCCGTCCGGGCGACGGATGCCCTGAAACGTCGCTGGCAGATCGAAGTTCGGCGTCGGCTTGACGTCCACGCCATAGGCGTAGTCCTTCGAGAATTCGCCCATGCCGATGTTCTGCACATGGACATGTTGACCCGGCGCAATCGGCACGGTCGCAAAGCCGATGATCTGGCCGTAACGCATGACCGCCTCACCCACCGCGATGGGCTTCACCGCCACCTTGTGCCCCGCCGGAATGCGCTCGATCGCAGCAATACCCTGCGCCACCTCCGCGCCGGGCAGTAACGCCGTCCGCGCGATTACCACGCTGTCATCGGAATGCAGACGGATCACAGGTGTCGGGGCCGATATCGCTGCCATGGCTGTCGTCCTTGTTTGGCTCTGGCGATCAGTTTGTCGTGCGCAAGTCTTGTCTCGTCATTGCGAGCGAAGCGAAGCAATCCAGAGGCAAAAGCAGGAAACTGGATTGCCTCGTCGCTACGCTCCTCGCAATGACGGCGCTGGCGTGCCGAGTGCGTGTCACGCCTTGCCGCCGGAGTTCTTCCGGGTCTCGGCGATGTGGCTTTTGGCGGACATCGCCAGCAGGCCGCTGTCGTTCATGATCGTCACGAGCTTGAAACCGCGCTCGATCGCGAGCGTCGCGCCCGCATGTCCGCTGCAATGAATGCCGGGGAAGATGCCGCGCTTTTCGCAGGCCTTCACGACCTTCTCGTAGATCGCAAGCATTTCCGGCTCGGTGCGGTCGAGCGTCGGATGCAGACCGTAGGAGAAGCCGAGATCGGAAGGTCCGATGTAGACGCCGGCGACGCCCTTCACGTCGAGGATCGATTCCAGATTCTCCACCGCGGTCCTGGTCTCGATCATTGGAATGCACAGCGTTTCTTCATTCGCCGTCTGCTGATAGGTTCCGGCAGAGCCATACATCATGGCGCGGATCGGACCATTGCTGCGGGTGCCGCGCGGCGGATATTTCGCCGCGGCGACGAAGCGCTCGGCCTCTTCCTTTGTGTTGATCATCGGACAGATCACGCCATAGGCGCCACCATCCAGCACCTTGCCGATAATGCCGGGCTCGTTCCACGGCACGCGCACCATCGGCGTTACCGGATGCGCCTGCATCGCCTGGAAGCACTGGATCATCGACTGATAGTCCTGCACGCCGTGCTGCATATCGACGGTGACGCTGTCGAAGCCGCACTGCGCCATCACCTCGGCGGAGAAGCCGGAGGGGATCGCGAGCCAGCCGTTGACCACCACCTTGCCGGCAGCCCAGACTTCCTTGACCTTGTTAGCCATTCTTTCGTTTCCCGTTTCTGTTCTGATTGTTGTGGCCTGGTTTGTGCGCGGGTCATGCATGGGCAGCCCTCCGGCGTGTCCCGATCCTCAACCTATCCGGTTGCGTTGGCAACGGCAGCGTCGTCGATCCCGACCGACCGCGCGGTGGCCGTGATGGAATTCCACGTCTCCTCGGTCAGCGGCACGCCATTTTTGGTGCGGTCCGCGCGTGTCGCGGCTTCCGGCTCTCCGGGGATCAGGACTGCGTCGTGGCCCTGCGCCAGCTTGCTGTCCTTGAAATAGGAAATGTAGCGGGCGACCTCGCCGTCGAAGAAATGCGCGGGGTCGACGACCTTCGGGTCGATATAGATCGCCAGCATGCCGTTGGAAAAGCGCCGGTCGGTCTTGGTTGCGCCGTTGCCGGTCAGCGCGCCGCCGAGCAGTTCGCACATCAGCGCGAGACCCGAGCCCTTGTGATCGCCGAAGGCGCGGATCGCCCCCTTGCCCTGCGCATGCACGCGCGGACCGTCGGCTTCATAAGGCCCGTAAAGAACATGCGGGTCTTCGCTCATGCTGCCGTCCTGATCGACCAGCGCCCCCTTCGGCAGCTTCTTGCCGCCGCGGCTCGCCACCATCACCTTGCCTTCGGCCACAATCGACGTCGCGAAGTCCAGCACCACCGGCCCCTGCTTGGGGCGCGGAATGCCAACGCAATACGGCGCGGTGGAGAGCTTGCGCGCGACGCCGCCATAAGGCGCGACCAGCACGGAGCCCGCAGCATTAACGAAATAGATCGACACCAGCCCTTCGGCCGCCGCCATTTCCGCCCAGTCGCCGACACGCCCGAGATGGCCGGAATTTTTCAGCGTCATCGCCGAAAGACCGTTGGCCTTGCACTTGTCGATGCCGATTTTCACCGCCTGCGGCGTCACCGTCTGGCCATAGCCGAAGCCGCCGTCGATCACCGCCAGCGACGGCGTATCGACAACCATCTTGATTTTCTGATCGGGAATGATGACGCCCTCTTTCGCCCACTTCACATATTGCGGGACGCGGATGACGCCATGGCTGTCATGCCCGGTCAGATTCGCCGTGGTCAGATAGGTGGCGATGCGCTCGGCCTCGGCCTTCGAAGAGCCCGCGCGCGAAAAGATGTCGGCGACGAATCCGATGAGTTTCTGGGAGTTGATTGTAACCATGATTATCGAGTGTCCTGTATCCGACGTTTGCTTCACTTCGCAGCATCCCCCGAGCAAACGTCGGATACAAAAGGACACTCGCAAGCCCTGTAATTTTAGTGATCCCTTGGGTCTGACATTCGTAAAAATGCCCGCGAAGAATATCATACGAATGTCAGAACCGGATCGCTAGACTGCCTTGGTATGGCCGCCGAGATAAGCGGCTCTGATTGCTTCGTTGCCCCACAGTTCGTCAGGCTTGCCGCCCAGCGCGAGGCGGCCAGTCTCGAGTACATAACCATAGTCGGCGACCGACAATCCCATTCGCGCATTTTGCTCGACAAGTAAAACGGTCGTTTCCTTGCGGATTTCGGCGATGATCCGAAACACCGCTTGCACGATCACCGGCGCAAGACCAAGCGACGGCTCGTCGAGCAGCAGCAGGCGCGGCTTGGCCATCAGCCCGCGCGCCACCGCGACCATTTGCAGCTGTCCGCCCGACAGCGTCCAGCCGAGCTTGTCGGCGAAAGCACGGATGTCGGGAAACAGGTCGAACATCGCATCCGCTTCGCGTGACAGTTGCGCTTTCGCGACCCGGCGGTTCGATGCGCCGAGCATGATGTTCTCTTTAACGGTCAGGCCCGGAAACACCCGCCGCCCTTCCGGCACATGTGAAATGCCGAGGCGCACGATGGCTTCCGGCCCCATGCCCACGATGGACTTGCCCTCGAACAGGATTTCCCCGGCGGCAGGCTTTGCCAGACCGGAGATCGCGCGCAGCGTGGTGGATTTTCCCGCCCCGTTGGAACCGAGCAGCGTCACCACCTGCCCCGTGTCAACCTTCAGCGAGATGCCCCGCAGCGCTTCAATTTCGCCGTAGAGCACAATGAGGTCGTTGATCTCGAGCAAGGCCATGACTTACTCCGTCCCGAGATACGCGGAAATGACATCGGGGTGCTGCAGCACCGCCAGTGACTCGCCATCGGCGATGCGGCGACCGAAGTTGAGCACCGTGATGTGCTGCGCCGCCTCGCGCACCAGCGTCATATCGTGATCGATGATCAGAATGGTCAGTCCCTGCGCAGCAATACGCTTGAGCAGATCATGCAGTTCGACCTTCTCGCTGGAGTTCAATCCAGCCGCCGGTTCGTCCAGCAGCAGCAGGGTCGGATTTCCCGCCAGCGCACGGGCGATCTCGATCAGGCGCTGATGGCCGTAAGAGAAGCTGGACACCAATTCATTGGCTCGTCCGCCGAGCCCGACGAACGTCAGAGCCGACATCGCGCGTTCCGTCAGCGCATTCTGCCCCTTCTCGATCAGTGTATTGCCGGGACGCTCCGCGCCGATCACCACGTTCTCCAGCGCGGTCATGGAGCGGAACAGCCGTATGTTCTGGAATGTTCGGCCGAGTCCCGCCGCAGTGCGTTGGTGCGCAGGCATATCGGTGACGTCGGTACCGTCGAGCACGATCTTTCCCGACGTGGTTTTGTAGAGCCCCGACAGCATGTTGAGCGTGGTGGTCTTGCCGGACCCGTTGGGCCCGATCAGGGCATGGACGCTGCCGCGACGAACCGACAGATCGACATCGTCGACCGCTTTCAGACCTCCGAAATGCTTCGACAGTCCGGTGACCTCGAGCACCATGTCCCCGCCGGTTTTGGCCGGCACAAGCTGCAAGGCGGGGCTTGCGACATGAACCGGTGCCTTCGCCCGCCACTTGGTAATCATCTCCTGGACGAAACCCCAGATGCCGTCAGGCATGAAGCGCACGATCAGGATCACGAACAGGCCATAAATGGCGAGATACAGCCCCGGTATGGTTTTGAGAAAACGCAGCCATTCCGGAATCAGGATCAGCAGGCCGGTGCCGATGGCGGCACCAATGGGCGACGCCACGCCGCCGAGCAGCGCCATCGTCAGGAAGACGATGGATTCGGCGAATGAGAACTGATCCGGGCTGACGTAGGAGAAGCCGCCCGCGAACAATCCACCGCCGATTCCGCCCAACAGGGCACAAAGCGCGAAGGCCGCGACCTTGGTCCGGAAGATGTCGATCCCCGCCACACCCGCCGCGAGTTCGTTGTCGCGCACCGCGCGCATGGCACGGCCGATCCGCGTGTCAGGCAAGTGCCAGACGATATATCCGATCAGCGCCAGCGCGGCGACGCAGAAAGCCAGAAAGGACTGCTGCGACTGAAACAACGCGGGACGGCCGATTCTCGAAATGCCGTCAGGGCCGCGCGTCAGCCAGATCGCGTTGATCATCACGAGCGTCACGATCTGCTGGAACGAGATCGTCACCATGGCAAGGTAGTGACCGCCAAGCTTCAGCGTGGTCATGCCGAGGACAGCGCCCGCGAGCAGCGCCACCAGCGAACCGCCGACGAGACATATCCAGAAATTGATCTGGTAGTCGGTGGTGCCGAGGCCGACGACATAGGCGCCAAGGCCGAAGAATGCCGCCTGCGCCAGATTGATCTGTCCGCACAGGCCGAGCACCACCGACAAACCGAATACGGCGATGGCAAACGTCGTGGCCTGCATCAGGATATTGAGGATGTAGCCGTCGAAACTCATCGTGGCGGCCGCAAACACCGCGACCGCAGCGGCGATGAAATACGGCAGATGACGCAGCACCAGTGGCGTGGGACGCATGGAGGCGGCGACAGGCATGTTTTCGCTGGGCACGCTCATGCTTTTTCCGCCACACGTTCGCCGAAGATGCCTTGCGGACGGAAGACCAGAAACATGATCAGGACGAGAAACGCGAATGCATCCTTGTACGGCACCGACACGTACGCTGCGCCGAAGGTCTCGATGATCCCGAGCGCGATGCCGCCGATGATCGCGCCGGTAACGTCACCGAATCCGCCGATGATGGTGGCGGCGAATGCCTTCAGCGCAATCGTCGCTCCCATCTGGATCGAGACGAAGAGAACGGGAGCCACCAGAATGCCCGCCAACCCACCGAGCACCGCGGAATAAATGAATGTGATCATGATCATGCTGGACACCGAGATGCCGAGCAGCGACGCCATCTCCTTGTCCTGCGAGGTCGCCTGCAACTTCTTGCCGAGCATCGTGTGCTCGAAGAACCAGTAATTCACAATCACCAGCGCGATGGTGACGGCGATGATGAGCAGATACTGGCTGTCGAGATAGACCGGCCCCAGCTGAATGCCCGGCGTCTCGAACCAACCCTCCAGCACCTGCGGCGCGGGTCCGTAGATCGCCAGCACCGAGTTGGCCAGAAAGATCGATGCCCCGATGGTGGCGATGATGACCGGCAGGAATGTACGGTGGCGCAGCGGATAGTAGACGCCGAGATTGAAGATCACGCCGAACAGCGCCATCCCTCCGAGCGAGACCAGGAACGACAGCCAGTACGGCCACTGCAGGTCGACCGCAAACACAACCATCAGGAATGCCGCCACCATCGAAAACTCGCCTTGCGCGAAGTTGACGACGTTGGTTGCCCGGAAGATCAGCACAAAGCCGAGCGCCACGAGGGCGTACACCGAGCCGATACCGATGCCCGTGAAGAGAAGCTGAAGAACCTGATCCATGACGAACTCGATATGAGAGCCGAGGCAAACTGCCTCGTTTCGTCATTGCGAGCGAAGCGAAGCAATCCAGTCCTGTGAAAAGAAAAACCGGATTGCCTCGTCGCAAATGCTCATCGCAATGACAGTGGATATCCTCTCAGGGACAAGAGGAGAACTGCCGTTGCGCTTACCGCTTCGCCTCGATGTGCTTGTCGAAAACGATCGTGCCCTTCTCGTTCTTCACGATATTGTAACCGTGCAGGCCGTCACCGTTCTCGTCGAAGTTGTACTGGCCTTCCGCGCCTTCGAAGCCCCTGATCGCGAGGATTGCCGCGCGGATTTTGTCGGGCTCGGTGGATTTCGCCGTGTTCATGGCCTTGGCGAGAACCGTGACCGCGTCATAGGGCCATGCACTCTGGTTATCGGGCGCCAGTTTGTAGGCGTCGCGATAGGCCTTGCCGTACGCCTTGGCGACCGGGCTGGATTCCTCGGCGTAGTCGGCGACGCCGTAGGTGCCGTACAGCGTCGGACCGGCCAGTCTGGTCGAGGACACGCCGACGATCGACGGCGAGCCCACCCACGGAATGTTGACGCCGAGTTGGCGCAACTGACGCGCGAAGATTCCGAGATCGTTCTCGAAGGTGAAATATGAGCCGAGAACGTCGGCCCCGGATTGCTTGATCGCGAGCACCACCGGGGTGAAATCCTGACTCTGGTTGGCATAGCCCTGATCGAGCACCGGCGTGATGCCGAGCTTTTTCAGCCCTTCGGTCAGCGCCTTGCCGCCCGCCGTGCCGAACGCATCGGTGGAGTGAAGCACCGCCCACTTCTTCTTGCCGAGCGTATTGGTGCCGTAGTCCGCGATCACGCTGCCCGAATAACTGTCGTTCGGGCGGAAACGGAACAGCCACTTGTTGCCCATATGGGTGAGGTTCGGATCGGTCCCGCCGATCGCCACCGGCTTGCCGAGCTTCAGGACGTCGGGCGCCATGGCATGGACCTGCGTCGAGCGGATCGAGCCGAGGAAGGCGACGATGTCCGGCTGCGAAGCGAGTTTGGAGAACGCAAGCACGACGCCGGGATTGGTGGTCTGGTCGTCTTCGGTGATCAGTTCAAGCTGCTTGCCCATCACGCCGCCGGCCTTGTTGACGGCTTCGAGGGCCAGCTTCGCGCCGTTCAGCGCGAACTTGCCCTGCTCGGCAGCCGATCCCGTGACCGGAAGAACCATCCCGATCTTGATCGTCGCGCCCTGGGCTCCGGCGCTTTTGATGAATGCTGGCGCCGCAAGTATCGCGCCGACACCGACAGAGAAATCACGTCGCGTTAATTTCATTCGTCGTCCTCCCAAATGACCGTGCTTTTGTCTGCCGGCCTTGAAGAGGATTAGATGTCCGAAAAACGAGATTGTCCACCGATCCGGACAGGATTTATTCAAACATCCGATCATTGCGCTGCAACGCGCGGAATGACCGAAAACATGCCGAAGCGGCCCTATACCCGCCCGTCACACGACAGACCGGAAACGGCGCCACCGTGGTTTTTGCGGTTTTGGTGCACTGCGCCACGTTTTCGGATGAACCAAACCGTGATATGAGCGACGAATACTTATCGCCAGCAAAACGATGGTGCCTAGAAATGTCTTTTCCCGCTTTGAGATTTGATTTTCGGCGTTTCCGCGGCGCGGCCCTTGCCGCAGCCGTCCTTATGGCCCCCGCACTCGCGCAGGCCGATCCCGCGGCGTTTGCCAATTATGCAGGCAGTTGGTCCGGAAACGGCACCATCACCATCGGGGACAACAGCACCGAGCGCATCCGCTGCCGCGGCACCTACACCGTCGATGGCAGCGGCAACAACCTGCATCAGGTCCTGCGCTGTGCCAGCGACAGCTATAAATTCGAGTTGACGAGCAACATCCTGGCCAGGGCCGGCAGTATCACCGGTTCATGGAGCGAAGCCAGCCGCGGCGTCAACGGCAGCGTCGAAGGCAGCATCTCCAACGGGCAAGTGACAGCGCTGGTCCAGACCAACGGCTACGCGGCGACCTTCAACGTCACGACCCGCGGCAATCGCCAGTCGGTTGCGATCAGTTCAAAGGGCGAGTTGCGCGCTGTGAACATCAGCCTGGCAAGGGGCAATTAGGCCTTCAGATCCCGTCGTCACGATCAACGGACCAGCCCGCCGACGATAAATCGGCGGGCTTTTGCTGTCCGGGACGAACTCTGCCTATTTGCTGCTCAGCGCAGCCTTCAGGCGGCGTGATGTGCTGATCAGCCACATCGCCGTCGGCCGCAGGATGAACAGGTCGGCGATCAGGGCCGCGATCATCGAAAATGCGCTAAGCCAGCCAAACAGCCGCAATGACGGCAAGTCCGAAAACACCGTCACGACCAGACCGCAGGCCAGCACCACCGTGGTCAGGATCAAGGCCGGCCCGACCAGGACGGTGGCGCGCTCCACCGCAAGCGCCTCGTCGACGCCGGGCTTTTCCTCCAGCCGCAGCCGGTTGAGGAAGTGAATCGTCGCGCTCAACCCCAGGCCGAACGACACCGTCAGCGCGACCACGCTGGCGAATTGCAGCCCCTCCCCCAGAAGCCACAACACGGTGCCCGACAACACGACGGGGAAAATGCCCGGCAGGATGCTCGCGAACATCACCACCACCGAGCGGAACGCCAGCCCGATGAAGACCGCCACCAGAAGAAACTCGATGGTGAGGCCGTGATTGAGCTTGCTGATCATGCTGGCGCTGTTGCGCGCGGCGATGGCGGACAGGCCGGTGACCGCAATATTGTAACCCGGGTGCGCGCTTCGGACCGTGCCCATCGCGGCGTCGAGTTTCTCCACCGTCGGCAGGATCTGACTTGAATCGAGATCGGGCACGCGTCCCGAGACCACGACCGCGTCCTGGTTCTCGGAAATGAACCGCCGCGACAGATACTTCGGCAGCACATCGACATATTCTTTCAGGATCGCCACGTCGGAGCGGCCGGCCTTTTCGGCAAGCCAGCGCCGCAGCGTTTCGATCGACCAGACGTTACCGACCCCCGCCTGCTTCTCGACGATGGTGTGAACGGCGGCGATGGTATCCAGCGTTTCGGGATCGTACAGCGATTTGCCCTTCGGGAACTCGATCAGCACGTCGATCGGATTGGCGCCGGTGAGTTTCGCGTCGAGACGGCTTGAGGCTTCCACCGCCTGCTGCTTGTCCGGCACCTGATCGGCAAGCCGGTAACGCGGCTCCAGGCTCGCATAGATCGTGCCGAGGCCGAGCACCACGAGCAGCGCAATCAGACTGAAAAGACCGGGATGGCCGACCATCCGCTTGGCGATAAACGCGCAGAACGCGCGCAAGGCTTCGACGCCACGGTCCGCGCCCTTCACCTTGGTGGCGAGCAGGTTCTCCTTGCGCACCAGCAGCACGCCGAACACCGGCACCAGCGACAGCACGGCAATCAGCGCGATGATCGTCGCCGTTAATCCGGCTTCGCCGAAGGTGCGGATCAGATCCGAGTCGGAAAACTGCAAGGCCAGAAATGACAGCGCCGCCGTGCCGTGGGTCAGCACGCAGGCCGGACCCACCACCAGCACGGCATTGCGAAAGGCCGTGTATTTGTCCTCGCCCGCGATCAGCCGGTCGCGCGCTGCAAAGGTCAGCTGCATCGAGTCGGCAAAGCTGATGACCATGATGAGCGGGGTCATCACGTTCAGGAACATGTTGAGGCTGAAACCGAACCAGCCCAGCGTGCCGATCGACAGCAGGATCGCCAGCAGCGGCGGAAACGCCGCGACGATCATGAAGGAAATGCGACGGAAGAAGATGATCGCGATGATACAGCCGGCGAGAATGCCGGCGATGTTGTAGGTCAGGCCGTCGCGCTCGACCGCGTTGCGGATTTCGAGCTGCATCACCGGCACGCCGGACAACTGGCTGTCGAGGCCGGTGCCCTCAAGATCGTCGGTCATGACCTTTCGGACTTCGCCGATGGTCGTGTTCAGCCCCTTGTTGCCGACAATCGCAGGGTCCAGCGCGAGCACGATCAGCGCGAGCGTACCATCCTCCGACAGCAGCTTGCCCTTGATGACCTCGTTATCCCGGACGCGTTTTATGAATTCGGTATAGGCCGCGCCTTCCGGCAGCGTTTCGGGGAACAGCGCGGCAGGCAAACGCCCGCCCTCGGGCGGCTGGCGGGCGGAGAACAGCGAGATGATGCCGCGGGTGCCGTCGATCAGTTGCAGGTCCGTGACCAGATCCCGGAGTTTTTCGAGTGATCCGCGCTCCAGCAGTGACTTGCCTTCCACCACCACCAGCACGTCATACTCGCTCGACGGGAAGCGTTTGGTGACTTCTTCATACTGCTTGTATTCGGGCGTATCGGAGCGAAACAGCTGGCTCAGCGAATCGTCGATCTTGATGCGCTGAATGCCGAACACCGCGACGACACAGAGCGCCAGCAGGATCGCCGCCGCCGTACGCGGGGCGCGCAACGCAATCAGTCCGATCCGTTCCAGACCGAATGCGATGCTGAAGCGGTGCTTTCCAGAATCGCTGTGAACAGGCTCTTTTGAAATCTGATGCAACGGGACAGTTCCGATTCGAAGCTAAGCCGACGTTTTGTCTAGCAGATTTCGCTAGCCAACGCGGCATGCTACCAAATAAAGCGGGATTAAGTAGCTTTCGCGACACACATCCTGCTGCAGGAACGCAACACCGCCGATGGGGCCAAATTTGCTCCAAAATGCGGCAAACGGACAGCCTCCGCGATTAGCCCCGCCGGGGCCGAATACCGGCTTTTTTCGCACCGCCGGGTGCTGATATAACCCCCGCCATGTCGTACAAAGTCGCCGCCTTTTATCAGTTCATCGCCCTCCCGGATTTTGAAAACCTGCGGGAGCCGCTGCGCAACATGTGCGTCGCGCTGGATGTAAAGGGTATCATTCTGCTTGCCGCCGAAGGCATCAACGGCACGGTTGCGGGGCCCGACGCGTCCATCGACGCTCTCATGAACCAGTTGCAGAACGGCGCCCTGTTCGATGGCCGCCTTAACAATCTGGAACTGAAATTCTCGGCTGCGTCCGACATGCCCTTCAACCGCATGAAGGTCCGGCTGAAAAAGGAGATTGTACGGCTGGGCGATCCCGAGACCGATCCGAACGCCAAGGTTGGCACCTATGTCGATGCGGCCGACTGGAACGCGCTGATCAAGCAGGACGACGTGCTGTTGCTCGATACCCGCAACGCTTTCGAGGTCGAGATGGGCACGTTCGATGGAGCGCTCGATCCGAAGATGACGCGGTTCGGCGAATTCCCGGACTACGCCACGCGCGCGCTCGACCCGGCAAAGCACAAGAAAATCGCGATGTTCTGCACCGGAGGAATCCGCTGCGAAAAGGCCAGCTCCTATCTGCTGTCGCAGGGTTTTGAGGAGGTCTACCACCTCAAGGGCGGCATCCTGAAATACCTGGAGGACATCCCGGAGGCGCAAAGCCTTTGGCATGGTGAGTGCTTCGTGTTCGATCAGCGCGTCGCGCTCGGCCACGGGCTGAGCCAGCGTCAGGTCGCGCGCGAAGACGGGGCTGATCACACCGACGCAACCGAAATCGAGATGAGCGAGCAGGCCGATGACTGAAACCCCCTCGCCCGCCGCGCGGATCGATGCGCTGGAAATCCGGATCGTCCATCTGGATGAGACCATCGAGGCTCTGAACACCACCATCACCGCGCAATGGAAGCAGATCGATGCCTTGAGCCGCGAGATGCTTAGCCTGCGCGAGCGGCTGGAAGACGCCGAGATGAAGTCAGGCGCAGGCGCCACGAACGAGCCGCCTCCGCATTACTAGGGCCTGAACCCGTTCCGATTGGCCGGCCGGCGTCCACTCAGGTGCGCATCAAGTCAGACCTTGTGTCAGGTCCGAAAAGGCAGGAGCAGAACTGCCCGTGCCTTGAAGCGTCCACATTGCCGATGGATGAGGTATTACGCAGGCTTGGTGGACAATGCACGTCCGGGAAACGATGACACGTCGCGCAGTTGGCAGCCTCACCGCAGCCTTCTTGCTGCTGGGCGCGCCTGCAATGGCCGGTGAGTCCCCGGCTGAACTGATCTCCAGCTTTCGCCTCAAGCACGGCGAGCACCGGGTCGTGCGCGATGCAACCCTCGACCGCATCGCACTGGAGCAAGCGCGAGCGATGGCCGCGAAGAATGATCTGAGTCACGAGGCGCTTGGCTCATTCACCACGCGGGTCGCGCCGGCCCAAGCGGGGCGTGCCGCCGAGAACATTGCCTACGGTTACGACAGTTTCGAGAAGACGCTCGGGCAGTGGATCAACTCCTCCGGGCACCGCAAGAATCTTCTGTTGCAAAATGCCTCCCGAGTCGGGATTGCGAGCGCCAAAGATGCAAGCGGCAAGCGCACCTATTGGGCCATGGTGATCGCCGGCGATTACGAGCCGAAACCGCGCAAGGGCAAGAAAGACAAGGAGCCTCTGGTCGCCGTGAAACGAGAGGCTGCTCCCTCAAGCCGGTCCAAATCCAGCGGCTGCCGCATCAAGGTGCTCAGCCTTTGCATTTGAGGCAGAGCGCGAAACCGTAAGCGCAAATAATAGTGTCACCGGCATTCGTGCTGCCCGGCCCTGCAAAGCCAGCTGATTTAATGTGCGCGTGCCGACGCCACGGCGAAAAAATTGGTTTTTTCGGCGCGGCTATGTATGGTCCCCCCACGGAAATGGGGAGGACATCGATGCGTAAGATTGCAATTCTCGCAGGCGTCGCGGCTGTACTGGCCGCAGCACCGGCGACAGCCGACGATCTCAAGATCGCGCTGATTTACGGCAAGACCGGACCGCTGGAAGCCTACGCCAAGCAGACCGAAACCGGCCTGCGCATGGGGCTGGAATACGCCACCAAGAACACCATGATGGTCGACGGCCGCAAGATCGTCCTCATCACCAAGGACGATCAGGGCAAGCCTGACCTCGCCAAGGCGGCGCTGGCCGAAGCCTATCAGGACGACAAGGTCGATCTCGCGATCGGCACCACGGCTTCGGGCGCGGCGCTGGCCATGCTGCCGATCGCCGAAGAAAACAAGAAAGTGCTGATCGTCGAGCCTGCGGTGGCCGACGCCATCACCGGCGACAAGTGGAATCGCTATATCTTCCGCACCGGCCGCAACTCGTCGCAGGATGCGATCTCGAACGCGGTCGCCATCGGTAAACCCGGCGTGACCATCGCGACCCTTGGACAGGACTTCGCGTTTGGCCGCGACGGCGTGGCGGCGTTCAAGGAGGCGCTCGCAAAAACCGGCGCGACCTTGGCGGCTGAAGAATACGTGCCGCCGGGAACGACAGACTTCACCGCGGCCGGACAGCGCCTGTTCGACGCGCTGAAGGACAAGCCGGGCAAGAAGATCATCTGGGTGATCTGGGCTGGCGGCGGCGATCCGCTGACCAAGCTGCAGGACATGGACCCGAAGCGTTACGGCATTGAATTGTCGAGCGGCGGCAACATTCTGCCCGCGCTCGCCGCCTACAAGCGTCTGCCCGGCATGGAAGGCGCGACTTATTACTATTACGCCATCCCGAAAAACCCGATCAACGACTGGCTCGTCACCGAACACAAGAAGCGTTTCAACGCGCCGCCGGACTTCTTCACGGCGGGCGGGTTCGCCGCGGCAATGGCGGCGGTCACCGCCGTGCAGAAGGCCAAGTCGACCGACACCGAGAAGCTGATCACGGCGATGGAAGGCATGGAGTTCGATACGCCGAAGGGCAAGATGGTGTTCCGCAAGGAAGACCATCAGGCGCTGCAAAGCATGTATCACTTCAGGGTGAAGGTGGACCCGAACCTCGCTTGGGCCGATAACGAACTGGTGCGCGAGTTGAAGATCGGGGACATGAACATCCCGATCAAGAACAAGCGGTAACGACCTTTTTCGTCATTGTGAGCGAAGCGAAGCAATCCAGCGCAACAAGCTGGATTGCTTCGTCGCTATCGCTCCTCGCGATGACGAGCCACGAGACCCGAAATGACCCTCACGCTCGAAACCCGCGACCTGACCATCCGTTTCGGCGGCCATGTCGCCGTCAACAAGGTGAGCTGCGCGTTTCGCCCCGGCGAACTGACGGCCATCGTCGGCCCGAACGGTGCCGGCAAGACCACCTATTTCAACCTGATCTCCGGACAGCTTCGCCCCTCTTCCGGCGAAGTGTTGCTCGCGGGCGAGAACATCACCGGCCTCACCGCGCCGCTGCGCACCCGCAAGGGCCTTGGCCGCGCGTTTCAGCTCACCAACCTGTTCCCGAACCTGAGCGTCGAGGAAAACGTTCGCCTCGCCGTACAGGCCGCCTCCGGTGTGCACTATGAGATGCTGCGCCCGTGGATGAAGCGCCGCGATCTGATCGAACGCGCCGACGCCATTCTCGAGAGCATCGCGCTCGGCAACCGCCGCGCGATCGCTGCCGCTGCGCTATCGCATGGCGATCAGCGCAAGCTGGAAGTCGCGCTGATGATGGCGCTGGAGCCGAAGGTCTTCATGTTCGACGAGCCGACCGCGGGCATGAGTGTCGATGAAGTCCCCGTCGTGCTGGATCTGATCGCGCGCCTGAAGCAGGACCAGAGCAAGATCATCCTGCTGGTCGAACACAAGATGGACGTGGTGCGCTCGCTCGCCGATCGTATCATCGTTCTGCATAACGGCCAGTTGGTCGCCGACGGCAAGCCGGCCGAAGTGATCGCCTCGCCCATCGTACAGGAAGCCTATCTCGGCATCGCGCCCGGAAAGACCGCGGCATGATGTATCTCGCGCCACCAGTTCATCGTCATTGCGAGCGAAGCGAAGCAATCCACGCTTGGAACAAGCAGGAAACTGGTTTGCTTCGTCGCTTCGCTCCTCGCAATGACGCCGCGCCGAAGAGAATCGCCGCATGAGCGCTGCTTCGACAAAGGACATGCTGACCCTCACCGGCGTTCACACCCACATCGCGCAGTATCACATCCTGCATGGCGTCGATCTCACGGTGCCCGAAGGCCAGATCACCATGCTGCTCGGGCGCAACGGCGCGGGCAAAACCACGACGCTGCGTACCGTCATGGGGTTGTCGCCGCCCTCCTCCGGAACGATCACACTGGCGGGCCAGCGCACGGAAAAGAAGCTGACGCCGGACATCGCCAGCATGGGCGTCGGCTACGTCCCCGAATCCATGTCGGTGTTCTCGGATCTGACCGTGAAGGAAAACCTCGTCCTCGCCGCGCGCGAAGGGCCGCTCGACGATGCGCGGCTGCAATGGATCTTCGGATTCTTTCCGGCGCTGAAACGGTTCTGGCTGTCGCGCGCGGGATCGCTCTCCGGCGGACAGAAACAAATGTTGTCCATCGCTCGCGCCATTGTTGAGCCGCGCAAGCTGTTGCTGATCGACGAACCCACCAAGGGTCTCGCCCCCGCCATCGTCGTCGGCCTGATCGAATGCCTCAATGAGGTGAAAAAGCGCGGCGCGACCATTCTGCTGGTCGAGCAGAATTTCCGCGTGGCGCAGGAGGTCGGCGACAACGTGCTGGTGATGGACAACGGCAAGATCGTGCATCGCGGCGCAATGGCCGAACTTGCGACCGACACCTCGTTGCAGGAAAAACTGCTGGGTCTCAGCCTCGAGGCGCACCAATGATGCCAGCCCGCACCCACCTTTCGTCATTGCGAGCCAACGGGCCGGCGCAACGCGCCGCCCGACGACAGGCTCCGCGAAGCAATCCAGAGCAGCAAGCAAGAACTGGATTGCTTCGTCGCAAGGGCTCCTCGCAATGACAGACAACACAAATATGTCCGTACACGTCAGCGCCGCCACCGAGCCGCTGCCGCAGACAAAGCGCGATGTGATTCCGCTGCTGCTGCCCGTAGCACTCGCACTCGTCATGATTCCCTTCATCGGATCGCCCAGCACCTGGGTCACATTGACGGTCGCCAGTCTCGCGATGGGCATGATGATTTTCATCATGGCGTCGGGCCTCACGCTGGTGTTCGGCCTGATGGATGTTCTGAACTTCGGCCACGGCGCGTTTATCGCGGTCGGCGCCTATGTCGCGACGCTGGTGCTGGCGCCGATGTCCGGCTATGTGCAGGCGGATTCGCTGTGGCTCAATCTCGCCGCACTCGCGCCCGCGGCGTTGCTGTCGATGGCCGTATCGGGAGCGCTGGGTCTCGTATTCGAACGCGTGCTGATCCTCCCCGTGTATGGCAATCACCTGAAGCAGATCCTGATCACCATGGGCGGGCTTATTGTGGCTGAACAGGCGCTCTATGCCCTGTGGGGGCCGCAGCGTATTCCGCTGCCGCTGCCGACATCGCTGCGCGGCTCTTTCATCTTCGGTGACATTGCCATCGCGAAATATCGCGTGCTGGCGATGATCGTCGGCCTCGTGGTGTTCGGATTTATCCTGCTGGTTCTGAACCGCACGAAAATCGGCCTGCTGATCCGTGCCGGTGTCGAAAACCGCGAGATGGTCGAAGCGCTCGGCTATCGCATCAAGCGGCTGTTCCTCGGCGTATTCATGGTCGGCTCCGCGCTGGCCGGTCTCGGCGGCATCATGTGGGCGCTCTATCGCGAGGAGGTCCACGCATCCATCGGTGGCGAACTGACGGTGCTGATATTCATCGTCATCATCATCGGCGGCCTCGGCTCCATCGGCGGATGTTTCATCGGCGCGATCCTTGTCGCCATGGTGGCGAACTACGGCGGCTTCCTGATCCCGAAGCTGGCGCTGGTCTCAAACATCCTGCTGATGGTCGCAATCCTAATGTGGCGGCCGCGCGGACTCTACCCGGTGACAAATCGATGATGATCCTTTCCGGCGATCCGCCGCGCAGCCGCGTTCTCAGCCTTCTGCTTATCGTCATCGTGACGCTGCTGGCGCTTGCGCCGTTCCTGTTCCCCGGCGCAAAGGCGATGAACGTCGCCACCAAAATCTGCATCTTCGCGCTGCTGGTCGCGTCCTATGATCTGCTGCTCGGCTACACCGGCACGGTGTCCTTCGCACATACGATGTTCTACGGCATCGGCAGCTACGGCGTTGCCATCGCGCTCTATGCGATGGGGCCGACATGGACTGCGGTCGCCACCGGCATCGTGATCGGCCTTCCGCTTGCGGCCCTCGTCGCGCTTTGCATCGGCCTGTTCTCGCTGCGCGTGCAGGCGATTTTCTTTGCGATGATAACGCTGGCGGTTGCTTCCGCCTTTCAGGTACTGGCCTCGCAATTATCATGGCTGACCGGCGGCGATGACGGCCGCAGCTTCCGCCTGCCGGAGTTGCTGCGTCCCGGCACCGTGATTATTCCGAAAGATGTGTTCGGCTTCGAGTTCAACGGACGGACGCTCACCTATTACATCGTGTTCGTGGTCGCGGCGGCCCTGATCCTCACGCTGCTGCGCATCGTGAACTCGCCGTTCGGCCGCGTGCTGCAGGCTGTGCGCGAGAATCGTTTCCGCGCCGAGGCGCTCGGCTATCGCACGGTGTTTCACCTCACATGGGCGAACGTTCTCGCCGCCCTCGTCGCCGCCTGCGCCGGCGTCCTGAACGCCCTGTGGCTGCGTTATGCCGGACCAGAGACGCTCTCCTTCACCATCATGATCGACATTCTGCTGATGGTGGTGATCGGCGGCATGGGCACGATGTATGGGGCGATTATTGGTGCTGCGATTTTCATTCTCGCAGAGAATTATCTTCAGAGCCTGATGGGCATGGCCTCAAAGGCAACGGCCGGCATCCCGGTGCTGCCCGACCTGCTGCATCCCGACCGCTGGCTGCTGTGGCTCGGCCTGCTGTTCATCGCCAGCGTGTATTTCTTCCCAACCGGCGTGGTCGGCAAGCTGCGCGGGAAGAACTAGCCGAACCGAGACGGCTAGGATGGCGTCCCGACAAGCTTGCCGACGCTGGAGAGAAGCAGCTTCACGATCGGGGATTTATTCGCCTTGTGGTGCGCGATGATCAGGTCGACCGTGGGCGTCTCCCCCTTCACCGGCCGGGTCGTTATTGACTCAGGCAGATACCGTTTTGTGTAAGCTGGCAGCAGCATAACCCCGCGCGTCGATGTGATCATCGATATTGCGTGAACGACATTATGCACTTCATGCTGCGGCTTGAGGCCGATACCGGCTCGGTCGAAATACTCCAAAACGACACGGCGGACCGCCGGTGCGGCCTTTGACGGAAGGTAGAATGTTTCGTCGACGATCTCTTGCGGCGCGATAGCCGTTTGCGATGCCAGGCGATGGTCGCTTGGGAACACAAAAACCAGAGAGTCTGTGCGCACGCGCCTGCAGGCCAAATCTCCCATGTTCTCCTCCGGCCGGATGAAAGCCGCATCGAGCTTGCGTCTCATCAACGCTTTGGCGAGCACAGGGGAATAATCACTCGACAGGCGGATTTCGATGCCGGGAAACTCGCCGCCCAGGACGCTGTTCACCTCAGGCAACAAATCGATTTCGGCTCCCGACAGGAAACCGAGGGAAAATGCCGGCCTCGCCGGCTGAGCTGCGCGCAGCGCTGCCTCTTTCGCTGCATCTGCCTGAAGCAACACCATTCGCGCATGATCCAGAAAGGCTTTGCCGGCCGGCGTCAGCTCAATGCCTTGAGCGCCGCGCGTCATCAACTGCGTGCCCACTTCCCGTTCGAGATCCCGAATTTGGCGGCTGAGAGACGGTTGGGAGGTATGGAGTTTTTGCTCCGCGGCAACGGTCAGACTGCCGGCGTCGGCTACGGCGACGAAGTAACGGAGATGCCGGAGCTCCATGATAATCTCCCATGTCTCGTAAGCATGGGGCCAGCTTATAAAGTCTTTTTCAAGCCAACCAGCAGCTTCTATCAGCAACAAGCGCCGGTCGCGCGCTCTGCCTGACAGGCAGAGCGGACCGGTGGTGGAGCGTGCGAATGTGTAAAGGCCTAAAAGCGTCGTCGCTGTTGCTGTTTCTGGTGATGGCAGGATCTTGCGGAGCTGCTGCGCAGTCTTCCGGTACTCAAACGAAGGCAACGAGCATGGAAACGGACGTCCCGAAAATCAAGGAAGCAATGCTCGGAGACTGGAAGAGCATCGCAACGGAAGTGCGGCCGAGCAAGAATTCGGATGGCTCGCTCAAGCCGTTCTATCTCAAGCGCGCTTTCAAGTACGGGCCTTCCGACCGGTTCGAGCTTGACGTCATCAACTCGGCCGATCCCGATGGAGCCGTACCGCTCGCACGGATCAAAATCGCCGGGCATATGCGATGGCAGGGCCCCCATCCGATTGCCCCCGGTGCGCAGAAGGTCGACTTCGTTGCTGATGAAGCTTACGAGGTCACGCCCCTCGCGCAGGGATTTGCTGATGTCCTCAACAAGGTCGCCTCGGCCGGATACGCGCACTGGGCCGTCAATTCACCACAGAGCATATTCGGAAAATCCTTCGCTCCCTTTGGTCTCAAGGAAGGGACGAATTTCATGGAGTATGACCTCGTCTACCTCAGAGGCGATTTGCTGTTCTGGGGCGCCCGCAATATCGACGGACGCGGCTTTGATACTGAGCAAAATCGCCCGACCAACCTGCAGATTCCGCTGGTCCGGAAGTAATTTCCGGCGACCGGGAGGTTGATCTTATCGAGACCTCCTCAAGACGTAGATGCCCGGGACAAGCCCGGCATGACGCAGCTCGCGTCATTGCGAGCGAAGCGAAGCAATCCAGAAAGTTGGATTGCTTCGTCGCTGACGTTCCTCGCAATGACGCTGAGAGTTCAGCGCGCCGGGTCGGGATACACCAGACTGCGCCAGCCGCTGCGATCGAACGGCTTCCATTCGCCTTCCGCCTGCGCGAGACGCTCGGCGACGGCGTAGACAATCGCGGGGTGATGGCCCATGCCGCAATGGCTGGCGCCCTGCACCTCGATGTTCTCGGCGAAGGTGCCGGGCTTCTCGATACAGCTCTGCCACGCGCAGATTCCATCCGTCCGGCTGAAAATCGCCGTCGTCGGCACCGGCGGCGTCTTCGACATCTCGCCGCCGAAATCCGGGTCATGGTTTTCGGCGCTCTGTCCGCTGACGGCTTCATACGTGCGCCATGCATTGGTCGCCCTCGGGCTGCCGCTGAACGGGCTGCCGAGTGTGATGACCGAGCGAACCCGATCCGGCATCATCTTCGCAAGCTGACGCGCGTAAATTCCGCCAAGGCTCCAACCCACCAGACTGACCTTGCGGCCATGTTGCTCGTTGAGATCCTTCAGCAGGTTCAACATCGCATCCTGCACACCGGCGCGCGGACCGAAATTGCGGCCAAGCCCCCACCCGCTCACGGCATAGCCGCGGCTCTTGAGGAACGAACGCAGCGGACGCGTCGCGCTATCGCTGGTGATCAATCCCGGGAGCACCAGCACCGGATGACCGTCACCCCTGGGCGCGAGACTGAGCAACGGAAGCGCGCCGAGGAAGGCGCCGAATTCGTTGATGGCGCGCGCCTCCATGAGCATCAGCAATCGTGACGGCGGGCGAAGCGTCTGGGCAGCAGCGGACATTCAAAATTCCTTTTCACAATCTTGCGCCGGATTGTTGTTCATCCTGCGCACCAGAAGGCAAATCGTCACACGGCGATCATCTTGCAACGCACCATGCGGTTCAGTCGTTCCATCTAACCACGGATTCGCAGTTTTGCCATTTCCAGCGGCGTTTCGTCACCACCTCGTCACCAGTTCGCCTTTTGGATTCACCAACGATTTCAAAGGGCTTTTATGACCACTTCCGCGCTGTGAAGTGCCAATCCCGCAAGACCTCCGATCATCGCGCCGTTGAACCGGATGTATTGGAGGTCCTTGCCGATGTTGATTTCGATCAGGTTGATCAGCTGCTTCATGTCCCATGACTTGACCTGATCGGAAATGAACCGCGACACGCCGCTCTTCTGATCGGCGATGAAGCTGCGCAGCACGGCCACGATGCCCTTGTTGATTTCCGCGCGCATCTCGCTGTCGGCACCGAGCTGCGTGCCCGCCTCCACGAACACGTTGGTCAGGTGGTGATGCAACACGTTGCTTTCGCCGCTCGCGTTCCTGTCGATGAATGCCTTGACGTTGGTCCAGATGTCGCGCGCCAGCGCGGCAAGCTCGGGGCGCGCAAGCAGATCGCGCTTCAATCCATCGATACGATCCGCATAGGCTTTGTCATTCGACAGCTTGTCGGGAAGCGTCAGCAGAATGCGGTCGACCTCGTCGCGGAACGGATGCTTCGGATCGGACCGCACTTCTTCAAAGAACGACGTCGCCGATGCCGCGATCCGTTTCAGCAAAAATTTGTCCGCACGGTAGAGTTTCAGCAATGTCGGAAGTTCGTTGCGGATTTTCTCGCGGATCAATTCGAGCGTCTCGGGCTTGTTGAGCGATTCGTGAATCGCCTGCAGCAAGTCGTCGAGCATCCCCTTGTGACGCCCTTCTGCGATGAAGCCGCGCAACGTTCCCGCCGCGAGCGGCGCGAGATCGACGCCCTGCAATTGCGTGACAATACGGCGCGTGAAGTATGATTTCAGCCCTGACGACTCGGCCGCAGTCAGCGCTTCGGGCAACAGGCGAAGAACGAAACGCGCAAGATCCGAACTCTTTTTCGTATCGGTCAGCCACGCGGAAATAAACGACGCGAAATCGACCTCGCGCAGTTTTGCATCGACCGGCGCTGGGCTGAGGAAGTGCACCTCGATGAATTCACCGAGTTTTTCGGCAATCCGGTGTTGATTTTGCTGGATGATCGCGGTGTGCGGGATCGGCAATCCCAGCGGACGCCGGAACAACGCGACCACCGCGTACCAGTCGGCCAGTCCGCCGATCGTCGCCGCCTCCGCGAACGCCGCGAGAAAGCCGAAGCCCGGATGCACACGTTCCATCATTTTTGCAATGACAAGCACGACGACGCAGCCCCCGAGGACAAGCGTCGCCAGCATTTTCACCCGGCGCAGTTCGGCGGCCCGCGCGATGTCCCCCGCGTCCGCGATCAGCACGAATTTTTCGGTATTTGCCATGCGCGTATTCCACAAAAGTGGGAACCGGTTTTGTGAACAGAATACGCGCCTCCTTTCAAGAGGAGCATTTTCTGACGGCAAACCGGCTTCCACTTTGCCGGAAAATGCTCGCACGATCCCGGTCAACCGACATTGCATCGCGGACCCGCTCCCGTCAAAGGAGCTGGCTCGCGGCAAACAAAGGCCCGCTCGAGGCGGGCCTTTGATCGTCGAATTGTGAGATAGGTCTTAGGCAGTTTTGACGGAGGCCGCGACCTTCGAGAAGTTGTCCTGCGCGGTCTTGGCACCGTCGGCGATCAGCTTGCCGAAGTACTCGGTGGTCGCCTTGGCGCGGGCCATCACGATTTCACCCTGGGCGCGCAGCAGGTCGCCCTGGATCGTCACGGCTTCGTTCAGCGACTTGGCCGAGGCCAGCTTGTCGATGCCGGCGAACAGCGCCTGCGCGTCGTCATAGGCGGCCTGCTGGATGTTGCGGGAGATCTTGGCGGTCTCGCTGACGGAGCCGGCAAATGCGGTCTCGATCGCCGAGGTCACCTTCTCCGAACCGGTGTGGATTTCAGCAGCGCGGT